>Ga0116223_10000003_pt1 | contig 425066 bp, 372 predicted proteins | sample Sb_taG_3_FD_90092 | JGI IMG/M metagenome (GOLD analysis project Ga0116223, IMG submission 90092) | Peat soil microbial communities from Weissenstadt, Germany - Sb_50d_a_PC metaG | ecosystem: Environmental > Terrestrial > Soil > Wetlands > Peat | place: Germany: Weissenstadt | collected... | reverse complement strand
TCGGAATAGGTCGAGTTGAACGTGATAGCAGCCGTGTTGATGGTGCGGACAGAACCGACTGCCGAAGCCTCGTTCGCCGCCATGCGGGACCGAAGCAGGTTGGGAATTGCGATGGCCGCGATGATCAGGATGATCGCCACGACGATCAGCAACTCAATAAGTGAAAAGCCCTTCTGTTTCTTGTTCATTGTCTCTCCTAGGAGCCTCGCTCCATAATCTCTGTTTGTACTCCCTGGCGGGGTACGCCCGGATATATCGCAAGGGCGATGCCATGAGCGCCCCGGGGGTTTACTCTCGCGACACACTCTATTATACCTCTCACTTTCAATAAGATACGGCCGCTTTTCTAGCTGGACCGCACCAGAAATGGATTGTGCCCTAGAGACCGTCTATCAATCTTGACACTTTCCGGCTATACCGAGTGACCAATTCGGCCGGAATCGAAAGAATTCTCTAACCCCTCGATATTTCATCATCGTTGTTGACCCTTCGGCGCCTCGCCTCCAACCGCCGTGCGCGCCCCTAGCGCTGCCCCCTTTTCGCGCGCGTCCTGAGCCAAATCAGTGCGGCCGGAAGCCTGATATAAGTCAGCCAGCACGAGCCACCGCGCGGCATTCGTCGGGGTTAGCTTCGTCGCCTCCGTTTGTGATCCTATTGCGCGATTCAGGTCGCCGAGTTGCCGATATGCCTGCGCCTCGCCCTCGGCCACTCGCGCGTTGAATTCGGTTCCTAGTGCAGCTGCATCGCCGTTATAGGGGCTTTGCCGCCGCGCCTCGGCGAATGCAGCCAGCGCATCCTGCGGGCGATTCATGATGACGTAGAGCTTGCCCAGCGCACGGTAGCGGTCGAAAGCCTGCTGCGAGAGCGCAGCCGACTCACGCACAGCGTGCAGCGCCTCCGGGTAGCGTTGCTGGATCGTGTAAAGCCCGGCCAGCGCAAACCACGCGGCATCGGTTGGCCGGAGGCTCACGGACTTCTCGTACTCGCGTGCCGCCAGGTCGAGCTGATTGTGCGCCTGAGCAAGCTGCGCCTTGAGAAGATGCTCGTCCGGGTCGTCCCCGAAGATCGCCTCCGCCTGCGCAATATTCGATGCTGCCTCTGAATCGCGCGCGAGTAAGTAGTCAATCGAGGCCGTGTTCATCAGGAATTGGAAGCGTTCAGCGGATGCACGCCAGGAATTCCCGGCGGACGCCGCCGGTGGCTGGAACGTGGCGGTCTCGCAGCGAATACCGAGGCGCTGGATCAAACTCGCGTTCTCGGGTGAGTTGCGCACGAAGATCACCGCTACATCGTCGAGGTACACAGGAGTCCAATCGCGGCTCTGGCAGTCGGCCTGAAGCGGAAAATTTCCGAGGCCGCCGAATCGCGCCACTGAGAAGATCACCGTCTGAATGTTGCGCTCGCTCGATTCCTGCTTCCAATCCGCGGAGTCCAGCGGAAGATTCACCAGCGTGCCCTGGCGGATAAAGAGCTCGCGGCCGAAGGGAATGAAACGTCCGTCGAAGTAATCCGCGTAGTCCGGCCCGGCGCTCCATGTCAGGTATCCGCCGAGGTTATAGTCGCCAAACAAGTTTCCAGGAAGATGATTCTCGCGCAGGAAGGACACGGCCCGCTCAGGGAACCACCACGACGGGCCTGTTCCGAATAGCGTAATCTGTGCCGACCAAAGATAGAAGCGATCGGTAACAAGATCCCACGCGCGGACGCCTGAAAATACCAGTAACATCGCGACGAGCGCCCACTCTGCCACCGTTTGCGCCGAAATTCGATGGACCGCGAAGGTACGCGAAGGCATCGCTCGGGCAGTCGCTGCCTTCTCCTCATGCGCGCGCCACCCGCGTGACAAAACCGAACCTCCCACAACGCACACCAGTATTGCGAATATTCCCTGGAAGCGAATGTGACTTACCGCCGCGTAAGCTCCGACCGCCAGCACGACCGCCGGCCCGATCTGCATTCGCATAACTGCCACTAGTGCGGCAACAATGGCAGCCGTCAGAAGCCACCAATCCGCACTCGCCGGATCTCGAAACGAGAGCGCTTGCAGCCACGTCGCCAATGAAAAATGCGCGCCGGACCATTCGCCAATGAATTCCGCGTGTAGTCGCGATACCTCGTTCTGCTTCAGTAGCGCCTCGTAGATCCGCCATCCCCAGGGATTCACAAACGTCACAAGCGCCGAAAATGCGAGCCAGGGCCACGCCACGCGAAGACGCGCGACGCCTGCCGCACGCCGGTCCGCAAACGCCAAATCGCAAATTTCGGCGAGCGCATACGCTCCTATCACAGCAAGGCCGGCCACAAATCCGAGATGCAGGTTGACCCACGCAAGCATCAGCAGCGGAAGCAGCCATAGGCGCGCCGCACGGCCTTCATAGTGGCGCCAGAGCAGCACCGCAAACGCCGCGAAGATCACCGTGGTGAAAAGTTCCGCGCGGGGAATCGTGCGAAACGCGATGGCAGGCACCGCCACAATTGATAGCACCGCCGCGAATCGGCGACCCTCGAGCCCGATCAGTGCTACCGTCGCCACCGTGGCCAGAGCGCTCAGCCAAGAGAGCGCCGCCCATCCTCCCGCACTGAACAGCGCGTAGAAAATTACTCCGGAGAACGGCGGGTAAATCCACGGGTTTCCGTGAGCGGTATACGAAAAGAGCTCGGTCGACGGAATCGCATGATGCTGAAGGATGTAGCGTCCGGTCGCAATCTGCCATCCGAGATCGAAATCAGCGACCGTCCTAAGTCCGGCGAAGAAGGCATAGCAAATCGCGATCGCGAGCAGGGACACCCGCACCCAGTCCGTGGCTGGCGAACCGATGGGCTCGCCGGTTTCCGGACGGCTAGACCCCATATTTTTTGGCGTAGTGGCGGAAGGAGCGATAGGACATTTTCAAAATTCCCGCGGCCTGCGTGCGGACGCCACCGGAGCGCTCCAGTGCCGCGAGAAGATAGGATCGTTCAAGTTGTTGGATGTGCTCTTCGAGGTTGATGCCTTCGGCCGGCAACGCGTTCCCGTTGCCATTGCGCGCCGCGTGCGGAATCGTTTCCTGAAAGTGATTGCGGACGCGCTCCGGCAACGATTCGGCAGAAATACGGTGGCCGCTCTCAAGCGCCACGGACCGCTCGATCGTGTTTTCGAGTTCCCGGACGTTTCCCGGCCAGTCGTACACTTCCAGCAGGCGCATCGCTTCGGGCTCGATACCATCGATCTTGCGGCTCATCGACTTCGCGAACCGCCCGAGGAACTCCCGCGCGAGCAGCGGAATGTCCTCCCGGCGCTCCCGCAGCGGTGGAAGATGAATCGGAATCACGCTCAGACGGTAGTAAAGGTCCTCGCGGAACCGCCCTTCCGCGATCTCCTTTTCCAGGTCCTTGTTCGTCGCCGCGATCACGCGGACATCGACATCGATTTCTTCATTGCTTCCGATCGGGCGTACCTTGCCCTCCTGCAACACGCGATAGAGTTTCACCTGCATGGTGACGCTCATGTTGCCGATCTCATCCATGAAGAGCGTGCCGCCGTGCGCGGCATGAAAGAGGCCTCGCCGATTTTCATTCGCTCCCGTGAAAGCGCCCTTCACGTATCCGAAGAGTTCGGATTCCAGCAAGGTTTCAGGGAACGCGCCGCAATTGATCGTAATGAACGGATTCTTCGCGCGGCTGCTGTTTTCGTGAATCGCGCGCGCGACCAGCTCTTTTCCCGTTCCGCTTTCGCCCGTGATCAAGACGCGGCTGGGCTGCGGCGCGATGTTTCCGATCAGCTCGAAAATCGCCCGCATCTTCGGACTGGTCCCGATCATGTTGTCGAGGCCCGTCAGGCGGCGAAGCTCGCGCCGCAGATATCCAGCCTCCTTCTTCAAAGCGAGGCTTTCGGCGACTTGCTGAATGGCCGGGCGGAGCTCGTCCAACAATCGGTCGCCTTTGATTACGTAACGGTCGGCGCCGAAATTGACTGCATCGATTGCCGTGTCGATCGTGGGAACGCCGGTGATCAGGATAAACACCGTGGCGGGGGAAACCTCCCTGCAGTACCGCAGCAGTTCCACACCATCCATATCCGGCATGCAGATATCGGAGACGACGATATCGAAGATCCGCGATGCCATCTCGCGCTTCGCCTCCGTTCCGCTCGTGGCCACTACGACCTTGTGGCCCTCCTTCCGGAAGCTGATCTCGAGGAGCTCGCAGATGGATCGCTGGTCGTCGACGATCAATAGATGCGCCATAGCCGACCTACGCCTTCCCCGCCAACGGCGCGACGGGCCTCAGAGGTTCCGCCTCAACCCGTGGTTCTGGACGAGCCGCCCCGCGCGAGCGCGTCGCGGCGGGCAACTCGACGACGAATTCCGTTCCCTGGCCCGGAGCGGTCTCCACGCGAATCCGCCCGCGGTGGGCCTGCAAGATCCGGTACACGATGGCGAGTCCCAGCCCGGTTCCTCCCACAAATCCCGATTGGAACGGCTCGAACATCCGCGCCGCCTGGCCCGGATCGAAGCCGATTCCCGTGTCTCGAATGGAGATCCGCACGCAATCCGCGGCAGACTCAACGCGCACCGAGAGCACTCCCCCGTCCGGCATCGCCCGCAAGGCGTTATTGCAGAGATTCCAGAAGACCTGCTTGAGCGCGTCGCGATCGGCCTTCGCGCGCGCGTGGCGCCCGTCGAACTTGCGCTCGATTCGGACCTTGCCCGCAACACCCGAGTGGCGATCGAGCAGCAGCAGCGTTTCTTCGATCAACGCGGTCACGTCCACGTCCGCAAATGCGTACGATTTCTCACGCGAATAATCCAGAAAATCCGTGATGATCTGATTCAATCGCTGCGATTCGCGGCTCACGATCTGCACGAGCTTCTTGTCGTCGTCTTCCAGCGGCGCGAGCCGCGCCAATTCCTTGAGCGCGCCCGTCATCGCCGTCAGCGGCTGGCGGATTTCATGGGCAATCGCTGCGGACAACCGGCCGAGCGCAGCCATGCGCTCCTTTGTGAACACCTCGTGCTCGAGCCGCTTCAATTCTGTCAGGTCCTGGAAGTTGAAAACGAATCCGGTGGTCTGATCCTGGCCTGTGCGCAGAGGCGAGATCGAGACTCCGAGATACCGCGTTGCGCCCGCTGGAGTACGAAGCTCGATCTCTTTGCGCAGCGCCAGCGGAGTCGCGAAGTCATCCACTTCTACAGGCCAGAACCCGGGGAAAACATCCCCGACTTTTTCTCCCCTTAACACGCCGAATCCCTGGCCCGTGATTTCGGCGCCGGCTCGGTTGATCAGAAGTATTCGGCCTTCGAGGTCCGTCGTGAGCAAGCCGCCGCGCATGGACTCGATAATGTCGCGATTAAAGGCTTGCAGGTCCTTGAGCGCTTCGTTTTTCTCTTCGAGCTCGACGCCCTTCTTGCGGACCGTCTGCGCGAGCAGCCCGCCCAAATAGGCCAGCGCCAGAAAGGCGAAGAGGTTGCTGCCCAGCCAGGATTCCAGAGCGCGCGGATTCGGCTCCGTGATCGACGTTCGCGGAATCAACCCGTAATAGGTGAGTTCCACCACACACGCCAACAAAACGAAACTGAAGCCCGCTACTACAAACGTGCCCCGCCGCGAGAAAAGAATGCTCGCCATTAGAATGGCGAGAAGATAGAGCGAGATGAAGTAGCTGTCCTGCGCTCCGCTTGCATAGACCACGCCAGTGATGATCGCGAGGTCGAACGCAATCTGGAGTGGCGCATGCCAGCGCCCTTTCGGAAAACTCCGTTGAAGAATCAGATAGGCGGTCGCCAGCGCGTACCAGAATGCAGCCAGCAAAAAAAGTGTCGAAACAGGTAGAGGAGTCTTCGTCCACTGGCGGACGACGAACACGATTGCGATCAGAAATGTAATGATGAGAAAACGAACGCGGCCCAGCCAAGGCAGCCATTCATTCACGCTGGGTGAGAATTCCATTTAGCTTCCGCCGATAGTTTCCGACTCCCGGATCGATCTCTGCGCGGTCTCAGGTAGATAGGGATTGCGCCGGCCCCGACCGCAGCCGAACGACGCCCAGTTGGACGCCCCTCGACGTGCGCTCCGGGCCGTGGCGCGCGCTTAGTGTCCGGCTAGCTTGCTGATCAACGAGAACAAAGGCAAATACATCGAAATAACGACTCCGCCGACGATCACGCCCAAAACCACGATCATGATCGGCTCGATCGCCGTGAGCATGTCTTTCACGGCCGCGTCGACTTCGTCTTCGTAAAAGTCGGCGATCTTCTGGAGCATCGCGTCCATCGCACCGGTTTGCTCGCCGACGCCGATCATCTGCGTCACCATTCCCGGAAACACTTCGCTTTCCTTGAGTGGATCGACCAGCGAGCGCCCTGCTTCCACCGCTTTTCGCGTCTCGGAGATCGCCCTCTCCACAACCGCGTTGCCCGATGTGCGCGCCGTGATATCCAACCCCTCCAGAATCGGCACGCCGCTCGAGATCAGCGTTCCGAGCGTCCGCGTGAACCGCGCGACGGAAATCTTGCGCATCACGTCTCCGACCACGGGTATCTTCAGCACGATCGTGTCGATCACCATCCTGCCCTGCGGAGTGCCATACCAGAATTTGATCGCGAAGCCGGTCGCGATGCCGAAAATCAGGAGTCCCAGTCCGTAGTAGCTGCCTACGAAGTTGCTCAAGCCGATCACGATTCTGGTCGGAAGCGGCAGATCCACGTCCAGGCCGTTGAAAAGTGTGACGAAAATCGGTACGACCTTCCAGAGCAGCAGCGTGATGACCATCGCCGCGATGCTTATCACGGCCACGGGATAGATCAACGCCGACTTCACAGCCCGTTTCAGCTTCACGTTTTTTTCGATATACATCGAAAGGCGCTGGAGAATCGTGTCGAGAATACCGCCCGTCTCGCCCGCTTCCACCATGTTGTAGTAGAGGGCGTCGAAGACCTTTTCGTGCTGCTTCATCGACGCCGAAAGAGTCGCGCCGCCTTCGACTGAGCCCCGCACGCCGTTGAGGATCTTCTGAAATGTCTTGTTCTCCTGCTGCCCGGCGAGAATCTCGAGGCACTGGACCAGCGGCAACCCGGCATCGATCATCACCGAGAACTGGCGTGTGAATACGGCCAGCTCCTTCGAGTCCACGCCCGCGCCGAAGGTGGGAATATTGAATTCCTTCCCCTTCTCCGAGAGCTTGCTGACGTTGATCTGCTCACGGCGCAGTGCCGCGGCCAGTTGCGCCTTGTTTTCCGACTGGCGCTCTCCCGTTACGGTGGCGCCCGCGCGGTTCGTTCCCCGATATGTAAAGACCGGCATGTGCTGTTACCTCCCCCTTCGATTACCGGCGGACAGGGGCCTTGCCGCCAGAAAACGTCGGCGAGGTCACCCCTCGGTTGATTAAATCCTGTAACTCGTCCGGATTCGAGGATCTCGCAAGCGCCGTTTCCAAAGTGATTAACTTCTGGAAATAGGCGTTCGCCAAACTCTGGTTAAACGTCTGCATTCCTGACGCTCCCGTGCCCGTCTGCATCGCCGAATAAATCTGGTGAATCTTGTCTTCGCGAATCAGGTTGCGGATGGCGGCGGTGGGAATCAGGATTTCCATCACCATCGCGCGGCCGCGGCCGTCGACGCGCGGCAGCAGCGATTGGCACAGAATTCCTTCCAGCACCATCGAGAGCTGCGCCCGAACCTGCGGCTGCTGGTGAGCCGGAAACACGTCCACGATACGGTTGATTGTCGAGACCGCCGAGTTCGTGTGCAGCGTCGCAAACGTCAAGTGGCCGGTTTCTGCGATGCGCAACGCAGACTCGATCGTTTCGAGGTCGCGCATTTCGCCGATGAGCACCACGTCGGGGTCTTCACGAAGTGCCGCGCGCAAGGAATTCGCAAAGGAGTGCGTGTCCGAGTGCACCTCGCGCTGATTCACGAGGCACTTCTTGTGGTTGTGCAGAAACTCGATCGGATCTTCGATCGTGATCATATGCTCTTCGCGCTCGTTGTTGATCCGGTCGAGCATCGCGGCGAGTGTCGTTGACTTGCCCGACCCGGTCGGCCCGGTCACCAGCACCAGTCCGCGCGGCTTGTCGCACAGGCCGCGGACGACTGCCGGAAGGCCCAGCGCATCGAATCCCTTGATTTCCCAGGGAATCGTCCGGAACACGGCCGCGACGGCTCCGCGCTGATGGAAAATATTGCCGCGGAATCGCGCCAGGCTCTTCAAGCCGAACGAAAAGTCGAGCTCGAGATTCTCTTCCAGCCGGTGCTTCTGCACGTCCGTGAGTACGCTGTACGCGAGCGCTTTGGTGTCCGCCGCAGTCAGAGGCGGCATGTCGAGCGGGCGCAGCTTGCCGTGAACGCGGACTCGCGGCGGGCTGTTGGTCGAAAGATGCAGGTCGCTCCCTGACATCTCGATCATCTTTTTCAGCAGCTCGCTCAGCGTGATGCCAGCCATTTGCTCCTCCGGTTACAGCACCGTCTCGCGCAGCACTTCTTCCATCGTCGTCAGCCCGGCCGCCACCTTCTGCAAGCCGCTGCGCCGCAGTGTGATCATGCCCTGTTCCAGGGCCTTCTTTTTCAGTTCGAGCGCCGAGGCTCCCACCAGAATCAGCTCCCGAAGCTCGTCGTTAAGCTCCATCACTTCGTAAAGGCCCACGCGGCCCTTGTAGCCCGTGTTGTTGCACGTAGCGCAGCCCTTCCCGTGGCTGACCGTCGTCTTCGACGCCTCTTCAGCCGAATACCCGGCCTCGATCAGCGCCGGGGCCTGAATTTGCAGCGGTTCTCTGCACTGCACGCAAATGCGGCGCACGAGCCGCTGCGCGCAGATCAGGTTCACTGATGTGGCGACAAGGAACGGCTCGATTCCCATGTTCATCAAACGGCTGATCGTGGAAGGCGCGTCGTTCGTGTGCAGCGTCGATAGCACCAGGTGGCCCGTGAGCGCGGCTTTGACCGCGATTTCCGCCGTCTCAAAGTCTCGAATTTCGCCGACCAGAATGATGTTGGGGTCCTGCCGCAGGAAGGCCCGCAGCGCCGACGCAAAATTCAGCCCGATCTGTTCCTTCATCTGAACCTGGTTGATTCCGGCCAGTTGGAACTCAACCGGGTCCTCGGCGGTCATGATGTTCGTTTCCGCCGTGTTCAGCCGCGCGACCGACGAATAGAGCGTGTTCGTCTTGCCCGATCCCGTGGGGCCGGTGACCAGGACCATCCCGTATGGCTTCAGAATCTGCCGCTCGAATTTCGCCAGCGCCTCGGGCTCGAATCCGAGCTTGGTCATGTCGAGGCGCAGGTTCTCCTTATCGAGCAACCGGAGGACGATCTTTTCGCCGAACAGCGTCGGAACGGTCGAAACGCGGAAGTCCAGCTCCTTCTTCTTTCCGTCCTTGATGTACTTGATCATGATGCGGCCGTCTTGCGGGAGCCGCTTCTCGCTGATGTCCAGCTTGGACATGATCTTGATGCGGCTGGTCATCGCATCTTTCAATTTCATCGGCGGCGCCATCACGTTTTGCAAAATTCCGTCGATCCGGAACCGCACGCGGTACTCTTTCTCGTACGGTTCGACGTGAATGTCGCTCGCCCCCCGCTTCACTGCATCCGTCAGGATCAGGTTGCACAGCTTGATGATCGGCGCTTCCTCGGCGGCCTTTGATAGCGTCGCGAGGTCCATCTCGGCTTCTTCGCCCGCGAGCTCCAGCGCGTCCGTGTCGTCGCCCGTCAGGTCCTTCATGACCTTGTCGAGCTCTTCGACGCTCTCGACTTCGCCGTAGAACTTGTGGATCGCTTCGCTAATCGCCGTCTCGGACGCCACTACCGGCTCCACGTTGAAGCCGGTCATGAACTTGATGTCGTCCATCGCGAAGACGTTCGTCGGATCCGTCATCGCGATCGTCAGCGTCGAGCCCACGCGCGAAAGCGGCACGATCTGGTAGCGAACCGCCGTCTCCTGCGGCACCAGCTTGATCACCGCCGGGTCCACTTCATAAAACTTCAGGTTGATCGAGGGAACGCCGTATTGGCGGGAAAGAACCGCTGTGATGTCGTCATCGCTTACAAGACCAAGCTTGACCAGACATGTCCCCAGTCGCCCGCCATTCTTCTTCTGGTAGTCGAGCGCCTGCTTCAGCTGATCCGCGGAGATCAGGCTATCCTTAACGAGTATCTCGCCGAGGCGTGAGGACATGATTGTCCGTCCGCGGTACTAGAACCGCGTCCGAGTTTGCAGAGTAGCACGCGCACCAGCCGGAATTCGTCACCCGGTGCGCCCTTCGTGGTGAATCAGCTAACATCCGATCCGCCGCACGAAAAACTGTACGGTGGTACAGGCAAATTTTTGACCTGTACCAACGTACAGGTAGCTCCTCTAAGCACTTATCGGACGCACCACGAAGGAGCTTTAGGTCGCTGGAGCTGAAAATTCGAGCGGAGAAATTCGAGCAAAATCTCGCGTGGGGCTTCGCCAACCATCAAATCGTGTTCAACACACTAGCCGAGCGCGTGGAGCTTCTGCTACGATGGCCTTTGGGGCGGTTAGCTCAGCGGTTAGAGCATCCGGTTTACACCCGGAAGGTCCAGCGTTCAAATCGCTGACCGCCCACCATCCGAGTCACATGGCGCGGGGACGTAGTTCAGTTGGTTAGAACGCTGCCCTGTCACGGCAGAGGTCGCGAGTTCGAGTCTCGTCGTCCCCGCCATTTCCTTCTATAACTTAGGACGAATGGGAAGTCTGGTTGTTGAACGCCGCTTGAACATCGGTCACGGATGGCAAGCCATCCGTTTTCAAACTACCAGAGAAACGCTGCGCGCAAATCACTGCGCATCGGCGACTTTGCCGTTCATGAAAGTCACCTTGAGGTCCTTGTAAACGTAAATCACCTTGGCACCGAGGTTGACGATTTTGTCCGGCTGGCCGAGCACGGCTTGCACTTGGTCCACAGTCTGGCCGAGCTGAATTGTCGGAGGCTGTGGCGGGTGCGCTTGTTGTTCGGGCGGGTGTTGCCGCTGTCCTTGTTGCTGCGCGGGTGAATCCTGAGGCCGTGGCGAGGGCGCTTGTTGTTTGGGTGGTTGTTGCTGCTGTCCTTGTTGCTGCGCGGATGAATCCTGAGGCCGTGGCGAGGGCGCTTGTTGTTTGGGTGGTTGTTGCTGCTGTCCTTGTTGCTGCGCGGATGAATCCTGAGGCTGCTGTCCGCCATTTGAACTATTGTCAATCGAAAGGACCTGGCCGATGGTGTTCTCGATCTGCGCCGGGTCGGCGGCTGCCAGCGACCCCTTCGCAAATTCGAATGAGACCATGGATTTGAAGGAGGATTGCTGGTCCACTCCGTTGCAGGAATCGCACTCGACGATGAACAGGGTGACCCTGTCGGATTTCAAGTTCACATCCACGGTCTGCACGTAAACTTTTTCGCCGACTTGGAGAAACCGCGTGACGTTTCCAATAATCGTGCGGTTGCCGGCGGTGGGCTGATGCAGCTCTCCGTCTCTATAGATCGAGTCGCCAAACGCCACGTTGGCCGGCGGAACGCCCAGAATTCCTGCCTTCCGGATGACTAGCACAGTTCCAGGGCTCAAGACGGTGAATCCTTTGGCAACCGCACCGAACTTCGTCACCTTGTAAAGAGCCTTCAACTGCTCCGCGAGCGGAGCATCAGGCGATGGCGCTTGAGCGCGCGCTTGATTCCAGGGAATGAGCGCCGCGACAAGAACCGCAACCACAGCGAGCGGCCTGCTTAGATTCCGCTTCATTGCTACTCTCCTACAAAGATGTGCGTTTCATTCGGCGAGGTCGAGGAAAAAGCCCGTTCGATGCCGGAAAAGCAGAAAGCGGAGAGAGTTTAGCTGGAAGCGTTGACGCCGTCGAGGGCCAGCCGCGCGATGCCAGCGTCAAAACATCCTTCCAGAAAGGCGCGCCTCTCGGTCGCTCAGGTCGAGCTAGTAGCGCAGTTCGCTGATTTCTCTTTCGACTAACGGTCTGTCACGGCAGAGGTCGCGAGTTCGAGTCTCGTCGTCCCCGCCATTCTCCCGCGTCAGGCAGGTTGTGGTACGAAGTCTAAGAGCCAGGACGCCAAATATCCCGGATGATCGTCCGAACACGGCTTTGTGACCGCAGCAATCGTCCGATCCCCTACCGCCTTTCGGCAAGCAATTCGGCCCACCGCGGAAGCCAGAGACTCGGCCCAGTAAGCATGCGAATCGCCTAGCGCAGCAGCAATGTCGCGCGCATCACCTTCGCCGCTGGTCAGGCGATGCACCACGCGAGTTGATGCGCGGCCATCGTGCGCGCCCTCGAAGATCGGTTCGAGCCCCAGTTCCCTTCCGCATCCCCGCGATACCACGAAATCCGAATCCGTGGTCAAGCCAGCCACCGCGCCGCCGTAACGGGCAAGATGCGCGCGCAACGGACCGTACCAGACGCTCGCGGAATCCCCACCCGTCGCAAACACCACCGCGCCCTCGCGCGCCAACGCATCCGCGAAGATTCTGCAATCGGAGTAGCGCTCATCGAACACAACGGCCCCGACGCGCGCGGGCCTTCGCCCAAGTGCGTCGGCAACGAACGATAGACGTGCCCCCAAAACTGCCGCCGGCGCCAGTGCTGCGCGCTTGAGGAAATCCCGCCTAATCATGCGCGCCGCCGTTCGACCCTGTATTTCCGCGCGCGGATGCAGGCCGCGTCAGATACGCCGCGATCAGATCCAGTTCGCTGTCCGGCACTTCGATGCGAGTGTGCGGCGGCATGCTGTTGATTCCCACGCGCGTGATCTTCTTGATGTATTCGACGCTCAGATCCGTCCGCTCTTCCAAAAGCGCGCGATCCTTTCCAAGCCGCTGCCCCAGCATAAACGTCCCGGTTCCTCCGGCGAGATGGCAGTATCCGCACCGCTCGTGGAACAGCTTCTTGCCTTCAACCAATTTCTGCGCCGAATCATCCGCCGCCTTCGCCTGACCAGCCGCCGATCGCGCCGCGCCGATTCCCGCCCCGATGCACGCGCCCATCACAACAATCGCGAGCAGCCGCGCGATGCATCCCATCGGCCCGAAATCCAGCTTCGCGCTCACGCCTGCCTCCCGCGCAGCGCCTTCGGCCAGATTCCCTGCTTGCCCGGAGCGAGAATGCCGTTCGGGTCGAGCGCGTCCTTCACGGTTTCGTTCAGCCGCAGCAGCGCGTGATTGTTGAAATCGAACGTGTGCGCCACTTCGTCCATAAACGTCAGATGCGTACGGTATTCCGAGTAACCCTCTTTGGCTGCGTCCGCCACGAGCACCTTGAAGAGCGAGCGAACCTTCGCCGTCATCGCCGCGTCGTCGCGATCGTAGATCATCATGTTGATGTTCGTCGTGTGCCGCTCGAACAGCGTGAACGACCCGTAGTAATCGACTCCGATTTCTTCGTATCGTTTCTTCGTGCTGTGAAATTGCTTCAGCACGTGCTCGCTCGTCGGCGGCAGCACCGGCGAAAAACCGATGTGCCCGCCCCGCCCGCCGCGCCAATTTACGATTTGCAGCGCGTTCGTGCTCGGCACGCCCGCGCCCGAATTCTCGATCGGATCGCCGCGGTGCCATTTAACGACCTGGAATTCCTGCTTCGTGTATTTCGCGAACGCGTCCTTGATGATTCGCGCGTGCGCTTCGTTCACATCGTCGTAGCCGTACAATCGCAGGGCGATCCCCCACCATCCCAAATTGAACTTATTCAGCACCTGCCGCAGGACGTCGTCCGGCATTGCGCCGTCGCCTTGGTACCACTGGCTGCGCTGCGATTGTGACGCCGCTACGCGCAGCGAATTACCGATGCTCGGGCTTTGTTGCAGCACGCCGTTCATTCGCAGCGGCGCGAGCGCGTCCACTGCCCATCCAACGTCGTCCGGATTCGGGAGCTGAATGTTGAGTCCGAGCGTCGCTTCCGGCTCCGGCATCAGCCACATGCCGAGCTTCGTCACGATCCCGAAATTCGACTGCACGAAAAGCTGATCCCACGAAGGACCGTAGCCATACTTGAAAAGCTGCCAGCACGGGCTGTTGGACATCGCTCCCGTGCCGGTCCGCACGAGCTCGCCGTTCGGGAGCACCACTTCCAAACCGCAAATGTTCCGCGTGTTATCGCCATACGGCGTGTAGCCGTAGCCGCGCTCCAGCGCGTTTCCTACCACGCTGCCCCACGCATTCGCCGGCACCGACATCCACAGCGGAATCTTGTTCTCCTGTAAGTGATTGAAAAGGTCGAAAAATCCCACGCCTGGTTCGATCAGGCAGTATCCGAATTTCTCGTTGACCTCGATGATCCGTTTCATCCGCCCCAAATCGAGCACCACCGTTCCCGTCATGCGAGGCGCGGCGGCTCCGTAGCCGAGGTTTTTCCCGCGCGAGATCGGCCACAGCGGAATCTTGTACTCGTTGGCGATCCGGACGATCGCCTGAATCTCCTCCGCCGATTGCGGGCCCACCGCCGCGCTGGGGATGTGCGCATCGGCGTCACCCGGCGCGTAGATGTCCATGTACGTTCCGCGGTCCTCGTCCGTCGCCAGCACCCACTGCCTGCCAACGACGCCCGCGAACGCGTCCAGCGCTTTCTGGAAAGTTTTCTCGGTTACATTCGGCGGAAGCACCAAGGCCATGTGTGAACGCTCTCCCGGCAAGCTCGACTGCTGGACCGCATCGCGCAGCCACGCGAATTCAAATCGGCGCGCCTGCGTGGATAGCACGCGCGATTTTTGTTGTCAACGAATCTGTGCTTTTGGGGAAGAAAACTTTGGCGGGTTATTGCGTTCGCCGCAAACCGAAACCGCGTAGTCGCGCCGTCGCGAACTTCCCGGATTTCCTTGGACGCAATCTTATGTGACCGGAGTGACGCGCAGTGTAAACTTCTGCGAAGTTCGTACGAGAATTGCAGCGTGCGGAATCGGGAGAAAATTCGATCGGCGCGTGGATCATTTTCGGCATCATCATCGCGGCAGCGCTCGCGGCAGACCTGATTCTCTTCCGCCCCACGACCGACCGCGTGTCGCTAAAGCGCGCGCTGGCCGAAACCGTCGCGTGGATCGCGCTCTCGCTGGCGTTCAGCGTCTGGGTGTACTTTTCGCGCGGCGGCCAGGCCGGGGTCGAATTCTTCACCGCGTACGTCCTAGAAAAATCCCTCAGCGCGGACAACATCTTCGTCTTTCTTCTGATTTTTCGCGCTTTCGGAATCGGCCCGCGCGCGCAACACCGCGCGCTCTATAGCGGCATCGTGGGCGCGCTCGTCCTGCGCCTCACATTCGTGCTCGCCGGAATCGCGCTGTTGCAGCGCTTCCATGCAGTCACGTACGTCTTCGGCGCGATCCTTGTGCTCGCCGCAGCGCACATGCTTGTTTCGAGCGGCCCCTCCTTCGGCCCGGAGCAAAACTGGATTATTCGCTTCGTCCGCAAAATTATTCCCGTCGCGCCGTCGCAGGACGGCGACAGCTTCTGGATTCGCGCGGGCGGCCGCTCGGTCGCGACGCCGCTTCTGCTCGCGCTCGTCGCCATCGAGCTGATGGACGTGATCTTCGCCGCCGATTCGGTGCCGGCGGTCCTGGCGATCACGCGCGATCCCTTCATCGCGTATTCCTCCAACGTCTTCGCCATCCTCGGCCTTCGCGCCATGTATTTCGGCCTCGCCGAACTGATGACGCGCATCAGATTCCTGCACCAAGGTCTCGCGGCGATCCTGCTTTTCGTCGGCGCGAAAATGCTGCTCGGCGAACGCCTACCCATATCCGCAGCCGCTTCGCTCGCCGTCATCATCGCGATTCTGGCCGTGGCGTCGGGTGCGTCGTGGCTCGCCTCGCGCGCGCCGCGCTGAGCGGGCTCCGCATTAAAGATTGAGGTCTTCGTAGCGTTCGCCCGCGACGGACTCGGCCTTTCGAGCCACCGCTGCGGACGTCTTTCCTGCTGAATTCGTCCAGCGCCCGGGGATGGCAAGCCCGCACTTGGGGCAGCAGCCGTCCTTGAGAATATTTTTCTCCACGTCGTGCCACGACCGCCGAATCAGCAGTGTCTTGCACGACGGGCACGATGTGTGCGCGCCGTCGCCGAGAATATTCCCCTCGTACACGTAGTGCAGCCCCACCTCGAGCGCCGTGGCGCGCGCGGCGTGGAGCGTTTCCGGAGGCGTGCTCGGCTTGTCCCGCAATTTGAAGTCGGGATGGAACGCCGTGAAGTGCAGTGGCACGTCCGGCCCGAGATGCTTGAGAATCCATTCGGCGAGAGCGCGGGTTTCCGAGGGCGCGTCGTTGAGCGTCGGGATGATCAGGTTCGTGATCTCGAACCACACATTCGTCTCGTTCTTCAGCCATTGCAGCGTTTCGAGCACCGGCTGCAGGTGCGTCAGCGTCATGCGCCCGTAAAAATCCTCCGTGAAGGCTTTCAGGTCGATGTTCGCCGCGTCGATATGATCGTAAATATCGTGAAACGCTTCGCGCGTGATGTAGCCGTTCGAGACCATCACGGTCTTGATGCCGTACTTTTTCGCGGCCTGGCAGATGTCGATCACGTACTCGCCCCAGATCGTCGGCTCGTTGTACGTGAACGCGATCGACGGGCAGCCGTTGCGGATCGCGAGCATCACCACGTCCTCGGGCGGCACGTTCGACGAACGCACCTGATCCGCATGTGATTTCGAGATGTCCCAGTTCTGGCAGAAGAAGCAGCCCATGTTGCATCCGGCCGTGCCCATCGAAAAGACGCGGGTGCCCGGCAGAAAATGATTGAGCGGCTTTTTCTCGATCGGATCGATTTGCAGCGCGGCGGGATGCGCGTAGCCGAGGCTGTAGAGCTTGCCTCCCTCGTTCGCGCGGATGAAGCAGAAACCGGCCTGCCCTTCGCCGATGTGGCAGTGCCGCGGGCAGAGATAACAGTGCACCTTGCCGTTCGGCTCGGGTTCCCACCAGCGAGCCTCGTGGAGCGTCGATGTATTTATAGGAATTGTCAGTTCGCTCATGATGAAACTCCCTTAAAGGCAATTATACGCTTCTTGCGAACGGCAACTCGCAAGCAGCTGTCGCCCGGGCTCGGTGAGTGCGCGGCAAGGGCGGGTTTCATTGTCAGGCAGACGATGTCGCAATCGTTTGTTTTGAATAACTTACATGCGTTTCTGTCCGGCAGCCATTGTCGGGCAGAAATGCAGCGGCAAAGGCGATGAGGAAGCAGGTAGATGATTCCGGCGACGGCTTCCCACTGAGTGGATGTGCTGGTCAGGCCGCGGTCGAAGCCTGCGCCGAGCACGTTTCGGAGGACGTGGTGATCAGCGGTCCATTTTTACTTACGTTCCTCGCTCCTGTAACATCGCACCCGTGAAGCCCTTGGAGTTGCTCGGCCAGGCATTTTCCCGAGACGGCACCGTCCTAAAGCTGATCCGTCGCAGCGACGAGTACATCATCCTCGCCAATGGGAAGAGCCTTATGTCGAGCCGCATGCACGGCTCGGAGGAGGCGCTGGCGACATTCGCTTGCCGACGGGCGCGGACGCTGGAGCAGCCCAGCGTGCTCATCGGCGGCCTCGGCATGGGTTTCACGCTACGGGCGACGCTCGATCTCCTCCCAGCGGACGCGACGGTTGTCGTGGCCGAGCTGGTGCCTGCGGTAGTGGAGTGGAATCGTGGCCCGCTCGGACCGCTGGCCGGACAGCCGCTGGAGGATACGCGCGTGCGGGTCGAGATCGACGACGTCGCCGTCATACTCAGTTCCCGCCGCGGCCAGTTCGATGCCGTGCTGCTCGACGTGGACAACGGCCCGACCGCTTTTGCCGGCTCGAACAACGCCGGGCTCTATGACGACCGCGGAATCGCCGCCGCCCGCGCGGCTCTTAAGATGGACGGGGTGCTGGCCGTCTGGTCGGCCCGAGAGGATCTGAAATTCGAGCAGCGCTTGCGCCATGGCAGGTTCGACGTCGAGGTGGAGCGCGTGCGCGGTCGCCTGAAAAAGGGCGGCCCCCGCCACACGATCTTTCTGGGTCACAAATCTCCGAAGAGGTGAGCGCACTTGGACGAGGCCAACTCCCGATAGACAGCGTTCTGGGAACTGAAGGACAAGTTTCTGGGCGCACGGTCGGCTGCACGGAAGCTACCTGCCGTAGCCTCTTCAGCCTTGGCGACCGGACTCATGCACGAAACGCTGCTTCTTTCAAGCCGCCCCATCACCTGCCCCAAAAGCGATGGGGAAGCAGATAAGTGAATCCGACGAAGGCTTCCCACTGTGTGGACGTGCTGGTCAGGCCACGGTCGAAGCCCGCGTCGAATACGAGCGTCTTCTTTGCGGTGTAGCCCACGGCCCAGAGATTCCCCACCGCGTTGCCGCGCAGGAAGGGCTGCGTGAAGTGCCAGATTTCGCCCGACAAAGAAAATCTCCCCACAATTGGGTGAGAAATGGAGAGCGACTGACCGAACTGCGCTCGGCGAACCGGCCCCCGAGTGAGTTCGTTGAGCATGGCATTTGCGTCGTAGTGGAAGCCTTTGACGTCGGCGCTTGCGAGCAGCAGGCCGGAGTTGACTGGGCTTCCGAAATCCACCTCGGGAGCGCCGCCGTCGTACGCGCGATGAAAGTAGCTCACGGCCACGGTAGGCGTGGCGCCTTCACCGTGCGCGAGCACCACCTGCGCGCCGAAGAAAACGTCCGCCGTGCTATTCGCGGAATTCTCGTCCAACGTGTAGTGGGCGATCGGTTCGGAGGCAGCCACCAGTTCAAGACGCGGCGCAACCGAGAGCTTCATGGTTTCGTTGAAGCCGACTCGCGTGGAAAACTCGGGCGAGTCGCTTGCGCCGAGCACGCCGGTCTCGAATTGGAGGTAGCCCACCGGGGTGAGCGTTGCCGGAGTGGAGACGGTCGGCCTGCCCGGATTGGCTTCGAGCTCATCGGGAGCGTCTGACTGCGCTGCCGCGCGCTGGACGAAAACCAGCAGGCCCATGCACGCGCAGATCAGCGTGAACGAGAGCGCATTGAGTGCCGGGCGCACGTCGGAATTATGACAGCGGCCCGCAGGCTAGACAACGAAACCTGAGTTCCGCAGGCACCCGCACTTGACAGCTTCACTCCTACTGCTAGCCTAAACGCCTGATGAGCAGCACCCTCGAATTCACTCTGCTAATCGCCGCTGGGTCGCTCGTCGCCGGGATGCTCGGCTCGCTCACGGGCCTCGGCGGCGGCGTAGTGATCGTCCCGCTGTTGACGCTCGTCTTCCACGTGGACATCCGCTACGCGATAGGCGCGTCGCTCGTGTCCGTGATCGCGACGTCGTCCGGCGCCGCCGCCGCGTACCTCAAAGAAGGCTACTCGAACATGCGCGTGGGAATGTTTCTCGAGGTTGCGACGACCATCGGCGCACTCTGCGGAGCGTATCTCGCCGCGCGCATGCCCACCGCAGGGATCGCCATCATCTTCGGGATCGTGCTGCTATATTCCGCGTGGATGTCGATCCATCCGGACGCAAACGTCGCGCCGGGGCAAACGCAGGACCGCATCGCCGGCCTGCTCAGGCTCGACGGGAGTTATCCGACACCGGAGGGGATGCGCGCCTATCACGTCCGCGGCGTGCCGCTCGGTTTTGGGTTGATGTACGTCGCGGGCGTGCTTTCCGGGCTGCTCGGGATAGGTTCGGGCGCGGTGAAGGTGCTCGCGATGGACCGCGCCATGCACATTCCATTTAAGGTCTCGACCACAACGAGCAATTTCATGATCGGCGTGACGGCCGCAGCCAGCGCGGGAATTTATCTGCACCGCGGCTATATCGATCCGGGACTCGCGATGCCGGTGATGCTCGGCGTGGCTGCCGGAGCGCTGATCGGCGCGCGGATCCTGCCCGGCGCGAAAGTGAGAACGCTTCGGATCGTCTTTAGCGTGGCGATTGCGGCCATCGCGGTTCAGATGATCTACAAAGGCATCGGAGGAAAGATTTAAGTGAAGGGATCGACCGCATTGACCGATAAGCGCTTCGAGGCCCTGCTCGGGCAGATTCTGCGCGCGGGCGTGCTCATCGCGGCCGCAGTGGTACTGGGGGGCGGCATGCTGTACCTGGCGAAGTACAGCGCCCAGGCGCCGCACTACGGAATCTTCCGAGGACAGGCTTCGGATCTCCGCTACGTGCCCGAGATTTTCAGGGACGCGCTTGCGTGGCATGCGCGCGGGCTGATCCAGCTCGGCCTGTTGATCTTGATTGCGACGCCCGTTGCGCGCGTGGCGTTTTCGGTCGTCGCGTTTACGGAGGAAAAGGATTGGCTCTACGTGGCAACCACGTTGATCGTGCTGGCCATCCTGATTTATAGCCTGTCGAGCAGTTGAAGGCGGAGCGTGATGGCGAAAATGGCGGCGAAAATTGAAGTAGAAAAAAACGGCGAGGGCGAGTTTCACGTCCGCGTGATCGAGGGCAAGAGCGAGACGTCGCACCGCGTCACGCTGAAGGCCGTGGATTACGAGCGCATCGCGGGCGGCAAGGTCGCGCCCGAGGAGCTCGTGCGACGCTCGTTCGAATTCTTGCTCGAGAACGAACCGAAGGAATCGATCCTCGCGCGATTCGATCTGACCGTCATCAGCCGCTACTTCCCGGATTTCGAGCGTGAAATCAAACGGAGGCTCGCGTGAACTTGACGGAGGGAGAACGGGGCAGAAGGCGGCGATGATGTCGAATCGACGGGCTCATTTCGGGATTCGGTTTGGTGATATGGTCGTCGCTCACGTGCGATCTCTTCCCTTGACGCGGATGGTTCTTGCGGCCGCTCTGGCCTGGGGCGGCAGCCTCTGGGCGCAGCAGCAACCGCCCGCCACTACATCACAGCCTCCAGCCGCGCCCTCACCTGTGCCCGTAGAAGCGCAGAAGAACCCGCTAGCGCCGTGCTGGCAGCCTGCGCCGATGGTGAGTTGGCAAGATTACGAAGGCCCGATGAACAAAGTAGTCGGCGCGTTTGGGAGAAAGCTCGAGCGCAAGACAGTTCACGCGCCGCACTACAAACCGGGAACGGTGCTGTGCTCTCTGACCTTCGAGGGGAAATTCCTGCTGTTTGTTAATGACACGATTGACCCCATAACATTCCTGAGCGTGGGTTTTAACGCAGGCATCGATCAGGCCGAGAATAACGACCCTACGTTCGGGCAAGGCGCCGCCGGCTATGGCAAACGGTTTGGAGCGGACATGGCGGATGCGGCTTCGAGCGCGTTTTTCAAGGACTTCGTGTATCCGGAAATCTTCTCGGAGGACCCGCGCTACTATCGACTGGCTCACGGCAGCGTGAAGGCGCGCCTCGGCCATGCGTTGGAACACGTTTTCGTGGCCTACCGGGACAACGGCACTCAGATGTTCAACTTCAACGAATGGCTCGGGACAACGAGCAGCGCAGTACTCAGCAACATGTATCACCCGGGCAATTCGCGCAGCGTCGCTTCCGCGTCGGAGCGCGTGACGTACAACGTCCTCAACGACATGGGCTTCGACGTTCTGCGCGAATTCTGGCCCGAAATCGCGCACAAGTTCAAACTGCCCTTCCGCGACGAGCCACGCCCCGCAAACACTTTCACACCCTCGAATTAAGTCTTCTTTGCGGCCGCAAAACTTCTCGTACGATGTGGAAAATCTTAGCGATAACCGAGCACAGGCCTGCAAGCGAGAATTGAGCATGGATCGAAAGTACCGGAGCGGGGGTACGGTGTAGCCATTTGCGCAGAGGGGCGCAGGCAGTATTTTATTGATTCCACAGCTAGGCGGAAAAGCAGCGGGCGACGTCGGGCGAGTACTCCCTCACAACAATGGCGATGCGACAACCCAACCTGGGGCTACGCACCAAGTTCCTGCTATCGCTCGTTCTAACGACAACGGGATTGAGCTTTGCCACCTTGCTGGTCGTGCGGCACTTGGCGAAGAAGCATCTGCAGCAGGAAATCGTTACGGAGGCGCAGAACTCGGAACTCACATTCAAAGCGCTGCTCCATCAACGCCAAGCGGCATTGAGCCGCAAGGCGAACTTGCTGGCTACGCTGGCGGCAGTGACGCTCACGGACGATCCCACTCTGCAAGATTCCGCGGATAACCCACTGGAAACGGAAGGCAGCGATCTAGTGGTGCTGACAGACGGCGACAACAAAATCACAGCGTTGCACACCACAAATCCGCATTTCACGGCGAGCGATGCGGAGGGGCTGCTGTCCAGGTCTGTGAGCCGAGGGGCAACTTCGGATTGGTGGTACGCCGGCGGCGCTCTCTATCAGGTCGTGCTGCAACCTGTGCAACGTCGCGTGTCCCCGGAGGACCCGCCATCGGGAACGGTCGTCGTTGGGCGCGAGATTGGATATGCCGCGGTGCACGACATGGGGCGCATGTCGTCCAGCGGCGTGGCCTTTAGCTACGGCGCGGATGTTGTTGCGAGCACGCTGACACCGCTCGACGAGCACGAACTAGGCCAGCGGGCTCGGGGATTGGCTTCAGAAGGGCAGATCCAGATACGGGACGAGCCATACTTTGCGATCTCAGTGCCGCTGACCGATGCCCCCGCGCCGAGCGCGAGGCTGATTATTTTGAAATCGTACCGTGAAGCGGCGGCATTTTTGAACGAGCTCAATCGTTTGCTGATCGGGCTGGGAACGATCGCGCTGCTAACCGGGACGTGGCTGGCGATTTTTATCTCCGACACATTCACACGCCCGCTGGAGAATCTGGACAAGGGAGTGCAGGCGCTGGAGCGGGGAGATTTCAATTTTCCGCTCGAAGCGCGAGGCGACGACGAAGTGGCGCACGTAACGCGGGCTTTCGATCAAATGCGCGGCACGCTCCAAAAAAATGAGTCGCAGAAGCAGCGGCTCGAAGAACAACTTCGGCAGTCTCAGAAGATGGAGGCGCTGGGGCGGCTGGCGGGCGGCGTCGCGCACGATTTCAACAATCTGCTCACCGTGATCAAGGGCCACAGCGACCTGATGGTCGAAAAGCTTGATTCCGGGCATCCGCTGTTGGGGAGCGGCCAGCAGATCCGGAAGACGGCCGACCGCGCCGCTGCGCTCACGCGCCAGATGCTCGCGTTCAGCCGGCAGCAGGCGCTGGAAGCGACCGTGTTCGATTTGAACGCGCTCGTGACCGACATGTGCAAGCTGTTGAACCGGCTGATCCACGAAGATGTCGAATTCGTTTTTCGACCGGGGGAATCGCTTGGCCGGGTGAAAGCCGATACCGGCCAGATTGAGCAGGTGCTGCTGAACTTAGTGGTGAATGCTTGCGACGCCATGCCGCAAGGCGGCAAGCTCACCGTCGAAACGCACAACCTGCTGGTCGATGCGGACTACGCTGGAACGCGCCCGACTCTGGAGGTGGGGCACTACACGGTCCTCACCGTCACCGACACGGGCCACGGGATGGATGCGGAGACCAAGGCGCGCATATTCGAGCCGTTTTTCACCACAAAGGAACAAGGCAAAGGCACGGGGCTGGGTCTTGCGACTGTGTATGGCGTGGTGAAGCAGAGCGGCGGGTTCATCTGGGTGGAAACCTCCCCAGGAGCAGGAAGCCGCTTCGAAGTGTATTTGCCCCGAGTCGAGGCGGACATTAAGCCCGCGCAAACCGAGAATCTGACGCCCGCGCGCGCATGCGCGTCTGAAACGGTGTTGCTCGCCGAAGACGAAGAAGGTGTCCGGCAGTTGGCCTGCGAATTCCTGACGGCGGCGGGCTATCGGGTCTTCGTGGCGCAGGATGGGGAAAGGGCCTTAAAAATTGCCGAAATGCTCAACGAGCCAATTCATTTGCTCGTGACCGATGTGGTGATGCCGAAAATGCGAGGGCCTGAACTCGCGGAACGACTCAAGCGTCTTCGCCCGGATATAAAGGTGGTTTATATGTCCGGGTACCTCGATCAAGACGCGAGCAGCGAACACACCGTAGGCGATTCCGAATACCTGCAGAAGCCGTTCTCCCGCGACCTCCTGGTGCACAGGGTAGGCGCCGCTCTCCGCAGCGGTTCGGTCACGGCGATGGCCCGACAATCAATCGTCGCGTAAGCGGCCATTGCTTTTGCGGGTGCTGTCGCAGCAAGAGCCGCGCCCACGGAGATCTTTCAAAACCAAGAGTTAATGGACCGTGATGTTGACGGTGGCGGTGGTGCGGCCGAACGCGTTGGTGGCATAGAGCGTGTAGGTCGTCGATTGCGACGGCGTGACGATTACGCTCGTGCCGCGCGTCGCGCCGATGTCCGGCGAGACGATCAAATACGACGCACCGGTGACCGTCCAGCTCAACGTGACGGACGTGCTCGCGGAAACGGATTGCGAGTTCGCGGTGAAGCTCGAAATCACGGGCGCGGAGCCCTGCGGGATATTCGCGCTCGTGTAAATCGGCGTCATCTGGATTACGTCGAAATCCGCAGCGGTGACACCGTCGAGATTGTGCAGATCGTCGTTATTCCAGCGATCGTCCGGCGCGCCGCTGATGTACATCGACGAGCCGTTGTCCGCCATGATCATGCCGTATTTCTTGAGCGCCGAGAGAATCACCTGATTCGTCGCGGAGAATCCCGAAATATCGAAGCTGGCCTTCAGGCGCATGCGCATTCCCATCGGCGCGGCGTTGGCGTTCGAGGAATTCGCGGCCCAGTGCGATGCGGGCGGCACGAATGCGGCGCGGCTCGATTGCAGCGTGAAGCGCAGCGCGTGGTTGATCGCGCCGGCGGCGACTTCGTCGTAGCGCGCGAGGCCCGGAAAGATCGGCAGACCGGCGGCGTCGGCGGATGTCCACGTGTAGGGACGCTGCTCGTCGGCTGTCAGGTCCCAGACGGCCGCAGAGCCTGCATTCCATGCCGAGCCGCCCGGCGATGCGTTGTACAGCTCGTAGAGCCAGCAGTTCGAGTTGTCGAGAATCAGCACGTGCTGATCCCCGCTCGGATTCGGATCGCCTTCGATCGGGGCGTTGAGTGGAATCGGCATCGGGCCCGGATCGCTTTCGTCGCCATACGCGGTGAAGTTGATCGTCACGGGCCCCTGCGACGAATCGACCACCTCATACGGAATGCCCATGATCGAGGCGTTGTAGAGGCCCGATCCGAAATCGGGATGTACCGGAACGCTCGCGCCAATGAAATTGATGATCGCGGCGGAATTCGGGTCGACGGGCGCGGATGAGATGTCCGTGTTCCAGAGATTGTCCGCGGGGAATGGCACGAAGCCGTTGAGACTGCCTCCCTGCCCTGCGGTCATCACACTGCACACGGGCGGTGGCGGAGGCGGCGGATTGCCGCCGCTCTGCGAAGTCACCTGCAAATTCACCGAGCCGGACGTCGCGCTGCCGGGATTCGGATTCGTGACCGTGACTGCAAAGTTGCCTGCCGATGAGGCGCTCCCGGTCGCAGTGAGCTGCGTCGACGAGACGAAAGTCGTGGCGAGAGGAGAACCGGCGAGCTGCGCCTGCGCGCCGCTCACGAAGCCGCTGCCGTTGAGCGCGATCGAGAAGTTGCCGGTCGAGACGGAGGTTGGCGCGACGCTCGCGAGCACAGGTATCGGATTCCACAGCGTCACCACGCTCTTGCCAAAGGAGCTGGAGTCGGCGGCGCTGACAGCTTGCACCGTGACGGTATTTGAATTCGGTACGCTCGCAGGCGCCGTGTAGGCGCCCGATGAAGTGATCGTTCCGATGGAAGCGCTGCCTCCCGCGACGCCGTTCACTTGCCAGGTTACGGACGAATTCGACGTGCCGGTTACGGTGGCGGTGAAGGATTGTGACGCGCTCGCGCGGACGTTCGCAGCGCTCGGCGAAACCATGACCGTAATCGTCGGAGGCGGCGTGCCGGGGCTGCCGGAATTGCCGGAGCCGCCGGTCACACCCGCGCAATCGGCCTGAAGCAGAGCCGCAACGAGCACGAAGATAGGGAGAATGCGTCGCATGACGGGGAGCGGTTTTGCAGTTCAAGAGTTTGGCGCGCGCCGCTGCTGGGAACTACTGTACCGAGGGACAAAATCGGGTCAGGGGAAAGAAAACTGGAGGAATGCTCGGTGGATTGATCGCCCGCTAGAACTTCCCTTCCACGATCCATTTGCGCACTTCGTCAGCAACCGAAAAATCGGGCAGCTCGCCGGCTTCGTACTGCGCTCCGAGGATGTGGGCATTCACTTCGAGCGGGATGCCATCGTAGCCGCCTCCTGCGAGGAAACCTCGGACGTAAAGCTCCGCAAAGCGGTCGATTCCCAATTGCCGGTACTGCTCCACATGCACGAGTTCATGAAACAGCACGCCGCGCGAAAACGGCCCGTGCGACACGACCACGTTTCCGAAGGTGATCGCCGCCATAGTCGCTTGATCGGGCAGGCCGGTCAATCCAACGCTCCTTAGCATGGGATAGAAGTCGGGATTTGGCACACGCTCGCCCTGCAGCACGAGCAGACGGGCGCTATCGAGCAGGTCCGCCGAAAAGAAGCCGGCCACGCCCGCGCGCTGTTCGGGCGAAAGAGGAATCGCGCGTGGAAGGTAACGCTCGCGCTGGTCTGCAATGTATTTGGCGACCATGCGGGACACCTGCGAGATCAACGCGGAGTTGAGGGACGGCAGCACTCGCTCAGTCTAGCCGTCGAGCCGCGGACGCTCAACGGTGATTCAGATCCGCACGGCAGCGCCGCGTGGCGCAACCTCTATTGATTCAGCAGTGGGATGCTGGACGCCGGAGCGGGCGGTGGAAACGATTTGAGAAAGGCGTAGATATCCGCGAGATCCTGATCCGAAACGACCTTCGCCGTATACGGCGGCATCTGGCCGGTGGGTGCGCGGACGTAACGGAGAACCGCCGCGAACGAAATCGCGGGCGGACCGATGCGCGGCCCGGTGCCCGCACCCGCGCCCTGACGGCCATGGCATTCATAGCAACCATACGAAGTGAAGAGGCGCTTGCCATTGTCCGCATTTCCCGTGAGCGATTCGCCGCTAGCCTGAGCGGGAGCCACGGATTTCAGGAAAGCGAAAATGTCGGCGAGATCCCGATCGGACGCAGTGGCGACGGGAACCGGCGGCATCTTGCCAGTCGGCTGCCTAACGTAAACGATCATCGCCGGAAGCTCCGCGAGCGGCGGCGAGATTTGCGGAGCGAGGGAGGTGCCCTGGCCTTGCGCACCGTGGCAGGCGGTGCATCCAGCACTCGCGAAGACGCGCTTGCCGTTGTCCACATTTCCGGCGGATTTCGCGGCGGGCGTAGTTTGAGCGCGAGCAACTCCGCCGGCCAACAACGCGCATCCCATTGCCACACAAATTGCAAAACGCGCGAATCGCTTGATCATCATTGCCTCGCCCGGCGACAGCACTGAGTTTTCATCTTTGCCCTCGAAGAGAGATTCCTCACTTCGCTCGGAATGACAGCCAACCTTTCGCATCGCCTCAACGCGGCTGCGTGAGCACGTCGACGAGCGCGGGATCGCCGCGCTTGACGACTTCGATGGCGCGCCGAATCGCGGGCGCGAGATCTTTCGGATCGGCGATCGGACCTTCGCCGTGCATGCCCATGCTCTGCGCGAGCTTTGCGTAGTCGATGGGCGGATCAACGAGCGTATTGCCGATGGCAGCGCGCGTGATACCTCGGTTGTGCCGCCCGGCCATGATCTGAATCTGCATCAGCTCCTGATGGTACGCGCGGTTATTGTGCATGATGATCAGGAGTGGAATGCGCGAGTGCGCGGCGGTCCAGAGCACGCCGGGGGCGAACATCAGGTCACCGTCATTTTGAATGCTGACGGTGAGGCGTCCGTGCTTGCGGTTGGCGAGCGCCGCGCCGACCGACGCAGGCGCGCCGTAGCCGACGCCGTAGCCGCCTTCCGCGCCGATATAGTGATAGTGCTTGTTGAAATCCCACAGGCGCAGCGGCCAGCGGCTGACGAATTGGCAGTTCGAGACGAGCGACCAATCCTCGTCCTTGATCTGCGCCCACAATTCGGCGGACATGCGCGCGGTGCTGATCGGGCTGCCGTCCCAGCCGGAGGTCGCGGCGTCGCGCGCGTTTTGCATTGCCTGCTGGTGAGCGGCGGCGTGCTTCGTGCCGCGATCGGCGAGCGCGCGCTTGCGATCGTCGGTGATCTGGCGCTTCACGGCTTCGATGAGCGAGGGAAGCGTGGCCTCGGCGTCCGCGGCGATGGCGAGATCGGTAGGCTGGTAGCGCTGAAAATCCTGATAGTTGCTCTTCAGGTAGAGGTCGTTCGCGGTGATGCTGATGAGCTTCGTGCCAGGCTTCGTCGCGGGCCGAAACTGCTCGTTCACCTGCCCACGGACGGAATTCACGCTGCTCCAGAAATCGGTCAGCTCGAGTCCGGCGACGAGGTCGGCATTTGCGATGGTCGCGCCCGCGCGCTCGGTGTGATTGAGGGGATGGCGCGTCGGGAAATTCATGCGGCCGTTGCGATCGACGACCGGCGCCTGCAAAAGTTCGGCAAGCTCGATCATGGCCGCGAGGCCCGCGGGCGTGCGCGCGACGCGATCGGTGACGAGCACCGGATTCTCCGCCGCGACGAGAAGGCGCGCAGCCTCTGCAACAGCGCCCGAATCGCCCGTAGGAGGCGAGGTCATCGTGACCTTGGGAATGGTCAGGTTGGCGCCATCGGAAACAGCATCTTCCTGCAGTTGTGTGCCGGCAACGAGCGCAACCGGCATCATCGGCGGCGTGGTCGCAATCTTATAGGCGCGGACCGCTGATTCGGAGAACGCCTGAAGCGAGAGCGGGTTGTCGTCCCACTTCACGAAATCGCGGATCATCGCGGCGGGATCTTGCGCGGCGTGGGTCCAGTCGACCTGGCCGAAGCGCAGGCCGGCATCTGAAAAATTGCCCAGAATGATGTACACGGGCACGCGATCGCAGAAGGCGTCATAGATCGCCATCGAGGCGTGCTGCAATCCGACGGTGCCGTGCACGCAGACGAGCAGCGGCTTGCCCTCGATCTTGGCGTAGCCGTGGCCCATGGCGACGGCGGATTCCTCGTGGCAGCAGGTGATGAATTCAGGCTTCTGGTTGCCGCCGTAATTGATGAGCGATTCGTGCAAGCTGCGGAACGAATTGCCGGGATTGGCGCAGAGATACTCGAAATCGAGCGTCTTGAGAACGTCCACCATGAAATCGGAGCCGGGTCGATCGACGGTGAGGACTTCAACGCTGGAAGCCGCGTCCGGCAATGGCGGTTTCGCGAGAGTAGGCGCGGAGGCGTTGCGGTGCGGCTCGGGTTTCGCGGCGTTCGCAGCGCCCGGCGTGACGACCAGCGCGGCCGTCCCCGCAGCAGCGGCTCTAAGGAAATCGCGGCGGTCGATGGAATCTTTCTTGGACTTTCGCACGGCGGCACCTCCCACTTTCGTCCGAGAGATTACTCCGATCCGGGATTTCGTGCACTAATCACTTCGCGGCGCGCTGAGCCGCTCGCCGCTCGGCGACCCAGTCGAGAAAGCGCTCCATGCGGGCGCGTTCGCGCCACATCAGGCGGAAGAATTTTCGCGCGTCGAGGTCGGCGGCCTCGTGGCCGAAAAATGTTTCGAGGCGCCATTGGATGTACGGCGACTTCCACGGGCGCAGGCGGTAGCCCTTGGTGGTGATCCAGTAGTAATGCAGGGCGTTCAGCATTGTGGTTTCAACAAACGGGAGCTTTCTCAAGAGCGCCGCGAAAGCGTACCATAGCTGGAATTAACTGAATCGCGTGATTCGATCCCGGGAGAGGCAAATGCGTCGCTCGTTGATTGTGCTCTTTGTCCTGCTCCTGATTTCGATCGCCGCGTTCTGGCAGGTTTCCAAAGGCAAACGGAATCAAAATCTTCAAGGTATCTACCTTGTGGCTTTTGAACGGTCGGACTTCTATCCGGACGCTACCGGGTGCCCACCCTCGGGAACTCGCTACTGGCTTGATCCCAGCTCGAATCCTGAATTTAGTCATCAGTTGCGCGATCTGCCCGACGACGGCCACGCCGTTTCGTACCGAGCTGTCTACTTCAGATTTGTTGGAGACGTCTCGGGTTTAGGGCAGCACGGACATCTGGGGCAATATTGGCGGGAGGTCGAGGTCACAAAACTCCTTGAAATCAAGAAAGTGGACGGGGGCCCGTAGAGAGCCGACGAGACGCCAGCGCAACAAATCACGAGTCACTGCAATCGCCGCACCCAAAGACGCTCGGTGGCGGGCTTGCCGAGATGGATGCGCGCGGCGCCATGGCCCGCGACGGTGAGAGCCATCGTCTCGTCATACTCGCGTTCGAGGATGCGGACGCGCGCGAAAGGGCGCAGGTGGCGCTGCTCTAGAAATTCGAGGAACGCAGGATCCTTTTCGTACACGCGCAGTACTTCGTAGGAATGGCCCACCTCGGCGTCCGAAAGACGAACCGCGCCGTGCTTTCTGCGAAGCCGCGCCATGCCGCCGAAGAGCGGGACGCCGTGCGGGCAGCGGCTATCGCGTCCGAAACGCGCGAGGAGAAGTCGTGCGACCTCGGGCGAGATGCCGTGCTCGAGGCGCTCGGCTTCTTCGTGCGCGCGCGACCATTCGAGGCCGATGATCTCGGTGAGAAGTTTTTCGGCGAGGCGGTGCCGCAGCACGAGATGCTGCGCGATTCCCTTCCCTTTCGCGGAGAGAGAAATGCGTCCGTCGCGCTGGACGCGAAGGTAACCGCTGCGAGCCATGCGCTGGAGCGCGGCGGTCACGGCCGGCGGCGTGACGCCGAGGTCCTCGGCGAGCCGCGCGCTGATCGGCACCTGCTCTTCCTGGACGATCTCCCAGATGGCTTTGAGGTAGTCCTCCTGAGAGACGCTGGGTAGTTCGCGGCGCATACTTGTCTATTGTACTTCCCTTGTCACGTGATCCGCGCGGTCGTGGCGGCTACGCAACCTTGAGAACGATTTTGCCGAACTGCTCGCGGTTTTCGAGGCGCTTGTGCGCTTCGGCGGCGTGTTCGAGAGGCATGACGCAGTCGATCACGGGCTTGAGCAGGCCGCGCCTGAAAAGCTCGAGGACGGAGAAAAGCTCGCCCTTGTGTCCCATGAACGAGCCGAGAATCGAAAGCTGCCGTGCGAAAAGATAGGCGATATTGATTTTGCTCTCGAAGCCGGTCGTCGCGCCGCAGGTGACGAGACGCCCACCCACGGCGAGGCTGTAGACGCTCTGCTCCCACGTGGCGTGGCCGACGTGCTCGAACACGACGTCCACACCGCGGTGGTCGGTGAGGCGCTTCACTTCGCGCGCGAACTCTCCCGTGTGAAGCAGCGTTTCATCGGCGCCAAGCTCTTTTGCTTTGCGGAGCTTCGGCTCGGAGCCGGCGGTGGCGATCACGCGCGCGCCGGTCGCCTTCGCGATCTGAATCGCGGCGCTGCCGACTCCGCTGCCCGCGGCGATCACGAGCACGGTCTCGGCGGGCTGGAGATGCGCGCGGTAGAAGAGCATATGCCACGCCGTGAGGAAAACGAGCGGAATCGCGGCGGCTTCCTCGAATGTGAGATTGCCCGGAATCGGAATCACGTTGACGGCGGGCGATTTCACGAATTCGGCGCAGCCCCCGGGCACGCCGGAGCCGAAGAGCGTGTAGTCCTTGCAGAAATTGTCATGGCCCGCAATGCAGGCGGCGCACTGGCCGCAGGAAATGCCGGGCGCGAGCAGGACTTTGTCCCCCACTTTCACGTGAGTAACGCTCCCGCCGATTTGGGCGACTTCGCCGGAGATGTCGCTGCCGGGAATGTGCGGCAGTGGAATCTCCCGACCGGGAAGTCCGCGGCGGACCCAGAGATCGAGGTGATTGAGCGCGCAGGCGCGGACGCGGATGAGGACGTCGTGAGCGCCGATGACAGGCTCAGGAACATCGGTGTAGCGGAGAACTTCAGGACCGCCGTGGTGCGCGAAAATCACTGCCTTCATGCGAGCCTCCGAATGGATCGAGCGCGGGCTAAAGTAGCATCGCGTTTGAGCGCTGTCCAGATGACGCGAGTTCACGCTGGAGGCGCATAGCGCTTAGGTCACCCGCTGATTGACAGGGCTGGGCGGGGCGACGTACGCTCAGGAAAACGACATGGACATATTCGAAGAGATCGTGCGGATGCGGAAGGCGGGCGAGCGCGGCGCGCTTGCGACGATCGTCCACACCAACGGCTCGATTCCGAGCTACGAAAGCTCGCGGATGCTGGTGCGCGAGGACGGCTCGATTGCAGGCACGATCGGCGGCGGATGCGTCGAAGCCTAAGTCTGGGCGGCCGCGAAGGACGTGATGCGCATCGAGCAGCCGCGCAAGATGGCGTTCAATCTGAATCATGAAGCTGCGTTCGACGCGGGCCTGATCTGCGGAGGCACGCTCGAGATTTTCGTCGAGCCGATTCTGCCCACGCCGGTGCTGTACATTTTCGGCGGCGGGCATGTGTCGCTCGCCGTGGCGCGCACGGCCAGCGCGGTGGGATTTGCGGTCGGCGTGGCGGACGACCGCGAGACGTTCGCCAATGCGGAACGCTTCCCGATGGCCGGAGAGATTTACACCACGTACGAAGACGCATTCGAGAAGATCAAGCCGAACGCATCGAGCTATCTGCTGATCGTGACGCGCGGGCACAAGGATGACATGCGCGTGCTCGCCTGGGCCGTCCGAACCGACGCGCGCTACATCGGCATGATCGGCAGCAAGCGCAAGGTGCTCTCCGTGTATAAGGCGCTCGAAAAAGAAGGCTTCTCAGCCGAGGAGTTCGAGCGTGTGCACGCGCCCGTGGGATTGGACATCGGCGCACTCGCGCCGGAAGAAATCGCCGTCAGCATCGCTGCCGAATTGATCGCCGTGCGCCGCAACGCGCAAAACCTGCCGCACAAATCCGTCAAACTCTCGCACGCGGCTAGCGTTCATCACGATTGAGAGCGAAATGCCCGACGCGGTCTCCCACCAAAGGCCGCTGGCCGCGGCTATTCTTGCCGCGGGCGAATCGCGGCGCATGGGCACACCGAAGGCACTGCTTCCCTACCGAGGAACGACTTTCGTAGAGCATCTAATCGAGGTGACGCGCCACCCGCGCGTGGGCGTCACGCGCGTGGTGCTGGGCGCGCACGTGGATGAGATTCGAGCGAAATTGCAGGGCCAAGCTGCGTCGATCGTCGTGAATTCGGATTGGCAAAAGGGCCAGCTCTCTTCGATTCAGGCGGCGATCCACAGTTTGCCGGCGGGCGAGACCGATGGACTGATTCTCTGCCCCGTGGATCATCCGATCGTTTCCGCGGCGCTCGTCGCGCAATTGATCGAGCGATTCGATGCGAGCGGCAAATCGGTCCTGCTGCCGACGTTTCACGGCAAGCGCGGTCACCCGGTTATTTTTCGCGCGACGCTGTACGACGAGCTGCTCGCCGCCTCTCCCGAGGTCGGCGCGCGGCAAGTCGTGTGGGCGCACGCGGCGGATGTGTTCGAAGTGCCCACGGAAGAGGAAGGCGTCATTCTGAATCTAAATGATCCGGCCACGTTGGCGCGGGCGCTGGGTACGCCGAGCGGTGAAGAATAGGCGAGGCTCCGCTAGAGCTTTCGCACGATGGCAGAGATTGCATCGGCGCAGAGCTGGGCGGCGTGAAACGTGGCGGGCGGCAGGCCGCCAAGAGCGGCGGAGATTTCTTCCGGCGTGATGCGGCGCGCATCCGCGGGCGATTTACCGGTCAGGAGTTCCGTGAGGACAGAACTCGATGCCATGGATGCAACGCAGCCCTGCGTTTTGAATCTCGCCGCGGTGATCCGGCCAGCTTCCATGCGAACTGCGAGCCGCAGCACGTCCCCGCAGACGGGGTTCGTGACCTCGACGATAGCGGTCGCATCCGGGAGATCGCCGGAGTTGCGCGGGTTGCGAAAGTGATCGAGAACCGCGTCGCTGAACATCACCGCCAGTATACTTCATACTTCCGGCCGGGATTTGACGCTCCCGGAAAGTCGGGAAACCTTTCGCCTTTCATATGAATCTCATTGACAGGCTAGGGGTTAGCACGATATTTTAGTTCTTCCTAGCCTATGTTCTCTCGTCAGGGCGCGAGGGAACTGTCATTAATCCGCCTACAAATTATCAGGAGATATGCAGATGCGACGACTCGTACACTGTCTCACCCTCGTGATCGCCATCGCGCTTGGCGCGACCGTCGGCTTCGCGCAGGATGGGAAGCTGAAAATCAAAGTGACGCCCAAGCAGGCATACGTATTCGTGGATGGGAACGCCATCCGCGACGGAAACCAGTCGATTTCACTAAGCCCCGGCAAACACACCGTCGTGGTGGTGAACTACGGCTACAAAATTTCGACTCAGGATGTGACGATCGAAGCGGGCAAGTCCACGCCGCTCGAAGTCAAGCTCGATGCCTACGGCGGGACTGTCGCCGGGCCGTATGGTGATATCGAGTTTAAGGGCGATCCGCGGGCGGCCGTGCTTTCGAACGGGACCACGCCGGGATATTTCGTCGGCCACGTCGACGAGTTCGATAACGACTGGATCTGGCACCAGAACCTGCTGTTGCCTCCCGGGACCCACCATTTGACCGTGACGCACGCTGGCAAGACGGTGTGGTCCGGCGATGTGACGGTGGTAGCAGGCAAGAAGGTAATCGTAGACCTGTCCAAAGGCACTCAGAAGACGGTCGATTGGAAGCGCGGAGAAAGCTTGAAGGATGTTGGGCGATTCAAAGCGGGCATTGCGAGCGCGCTGGTCGCCGTCGCTCCGGTGACCGGAAGCTTCAGCTCTTCGAATGCGAACATCAACTGCGGGCAATCCTCGACGCTGACATGGCAGACCGCCGAGACGGTGGACGCCAACATCAGCGGAATCGGCCCGGTGGCGGCGAGCGGAAGCCAGTCGGTTTCCCCGCATGCGACGACAACGTATAACTTCACCTCGGCTGGCCCGGGCGGAACGGTCACGGGCAGCAGCACCGTCAACGTCAACACCAAGGTCGACGCGAGCATCACCGCCAGCCCGACCGAGCTGCACTACCGCAAGATCGGTGACAAGGTACTCACGGACGATTCGTCCACCGTATCGTGGCAGACGTCGAACGCGGATAGCATCACGGTCGACGGCAAGACGGTAGCCGCCAGCGGCAGCGAGACGGTGAAGGCCGATCCCGCCAATTCATCGCAGGTCCCGGATGGCGCTCCGGCGCGCACGATCGACGAGAGCAAGAGCGTCGCGTTGAGTGCAACAAATGTTTGCGGCGGCTCCGCCACGCAGACGGCCTCGGTGCACATCACCGGAACCGTCGAACCCATTCCGGCGGTCACACTGCAGAGCATCTTTTATCCGACGGACTATCCCGACAAGAAGAACCCGCAGGTTGGCCTCGTCCGCAGCCAGCAACTCGCGCTTGCGACGCTTGCCGGCGGATTCAAGAAATATCTCGAATACGATCCGGACGCCAAGCTCTCCGTGGAAGCCTATGCGGATGAGCGCGGCTCAAAGCCTTTCAACCAGGACCTGAGCGAGCGCCGCGTCGAGCGGATCAAACAGTACCTCGTCGATCAGGGCGTCTCCGCCGACAAAGTCGAGACCGCGGCTTACGGCAAGGAGCGTCCGCTGGACAAGGCGACCGTCACCACGCTCGAAGGCACCAATCCGAATACGCCTCCCAAGGCTCGCTTGAAGAACAAGCGCGGCGATTGGCTGGCGTACAACCGCCGTGCGGACATCGTCCTGCTGCCCTCCGGCAAGAAGTCGGCGCAGTTCTTCCCGCATACGGCCGACGACTCCGGGCTGATCTGGCAGGTGCCGAAGCCGGCTCTCAAGAAGGTGCAAGCGGATCAGTAGTCCGCGCTAAGGAAATAAACGCGCCGGGGAGCAATCGCTCTCCGGCGCGTTTTTGTTTTTGGGGTAGGAAAACGCTCGGAACCGGGAGCGGCTATGCTGACTGTGGTCGCGGCGCTCATTCAGTCCGATGGAAAGTTGCTGGTGTGCCAGCGGCGGCGCGGCTCGAGGTTTGAGCTGATGTGGGAGTTCCCGGGCGGCAAACGGGAAGAGGGCGAGACGCTCCAAGAAGCGCTCAAACGCGAACTGCGCGAAGAGCTCGGAGTTTCCGCGCAAATCGGCCCGGAGGTCTTCCGCACGCGACATGAATATGCGGGCAGTGGCGTGCCGTTCGAGCTGGTGTTTTTTGCCGCGGCCGCCGCGCCGGGCGAGATCCGCAATCTGGAGTTCGAGCAGATCGAGTGGCGAACCCTGGAATCATTGCCGGAGTTGAATTTCTTGGCGGCCGACCAAGAGTTGATAGAAAAGCTAGCGAGGGGCGCGATTCGAGTGCCGCGCGTCGACTAACGCTACTTCGTGCCGAAAATCTTGCGGACGATCATCGCCACCGGATCGTAGAACTGATCTACGACGCGCTCCTTGAGCGGGATGATCGCGTTGTCGGTGATGTGAATTTCCTCGGGGCAGACCTCGGTGCAGCACTTCGTGATGTTGCAGAGGCCGATGCCGAGTTCCTCTTTGAGCAGGCGCGCGCGGTCGGCGCCGTCGAGCGGGTGCATTTCGAGGCCTGCTGTGCGGACGAAGAAGCGCGGACCGCCGAACTGCTCTCTCTTGTCGTGCTCGCGCAGCACGTGGCAGACGTTCTGGCAGAGAAAGCACTCGATGCACTTGCGGAATTCCTGCACGCGGTCCACGTCCCGCTGGTACATCTTCCATTCGACGCCCGGGCGCGGCTGGAACGGCGGAATCTTCTTGTTGACCTTGTAATTCCAGGAAACGTCCGTGACCAGATCCTTGATCACCGGGAACGATTTCATCGGATACACAGTGATGGGCTGATCGAGAGGCAGCGCGTCCATGCGCGTCTTGCACATCAGGCGCGGCTTGCCGTTCACTTCCGCCGAGCACGAGCCGCACTTCGCGGCCTTGCAGTTCCAGCGCACAGCGAGATCGGGAGACTGATGCGCCTGGATCGAGTGGACGGCATCGAGCACGACCATCCCTTCGGTCACCGGCACTTTATAGTCGACGGCTTTCCCGCCTTCCCGGTCGCCGCGGAAAACGCGTAAAATTGCGTCTGCCATCTCGAGTCTCCCCTACTTCTCTTCCGCCAAAAGCTGCGCCAATTCGGCGGGCAATTCAGGCTTGGGCGCTTCGGTGAGCGTCATCGCGCCATTTTTCTTCGCGATCACGTGATTGATCTTCGCCCAGGAGTCTTCCGTCTTCGGGAAGTCGATGCGGCTGTGCGCCCCGCGGCTTTCCTTGCGCGCGAGCGCCGCGCGCGTGCAGGCTTCCGAAATAGTCAGCATGCACTGCAAGTCGCGCGAGAGGTGCCAGCCGGGATTAAAGAGCCGCGAGCCTTCCACTTTGATGCGAGCCGTGCGCGCTTTCAGCTTTTCGAGTTCCGCAAGCGCCTTGCGCAGGTCCTCGTCCGTGCGGAAGATGCCCACGAGATTCTGCATCACTTCCTGCAAGTCGTGATGAACCGTGTAAGGACTCTCACCTTCGTTGCGCTCTAAAGGGGCCAAGACTTCGCGCGCGGCCTGGTCGATCTGCGAGCCGTCGAGCGTGGGCGCCGATGTTTTCTTCGCGTGCTGCGCGGCAGCGAGTCCCGCACGACGGCCGAAGACGATCAAGTCCGAGAGCGAATTCCCCCCGAGGCGATTCGCTCCATGCAAACCCGCTGCGGCTTCGCCTGCGGCAAAGAGTCCCGGCACGGTGGCTTGCCCGGTTTCGGCATCGACGCGAATTCCGCCCATCACGTAGTGGCACGTCGGCCCCACTTCCATCGGCCCCTTCGTGATGTCCACGTCCGCGAGTTCCTTAAACTGGTGGTACATGCTCGGCAGCTTGCGCTTCACGTACTCGGGAGGTTTGTGCGAGATATCGAGGAACGCACCGCCGTGCGGCGTGCCGCGGCCTTCCTTCACTTCCGTGTAGATTGAGCGGGCGACCACGTCGCGCGTCGAGAGTTCCATGCGCTTCGGGTCATACTTCTCCATGAAGCGCTCGCCATTCTTGTTGCGCAGAATGCCGCCTTCGCCGCGCACCGCTTCGGTGACCAGAAGTCCCTGCACTCCCGGAGGCCAGACCATCCCGGTCGGATGGAATTGCACGAATTCCATGTCGAGAAGCTCGGCACCGGCGTCATACGCGAGAGCCATGCCGTCGCCGGTGCACTCCCAGGAATTCGAAGTGATCCTCCAGGATTTCCCGATGCCGCCCGTGGCGATAACGATCGACTTCGCCTTGAACGTGACAAACTGCCCTGTTTCGCGCCAATAGCCGAATGCTCCCGCGACGCGGCCGCCTTCGGTGAGCAGGCGCGTGCTCGTGCACTCCATGTAGACGTCGAAGCCCATGTGCACGCCGCGGTCCTGCAAGGTGCGGATCATTTCGAGGCCGGTGCGGTCGCCCACGTGGCAGAGGCGCCTATACGTGTGTCCGCCGAACGCGCGCTGCAGAATTTCGCCCTTGTCCGTGCGATCGAAGAGCGCGCCCCACTGCTCGAGCTCGCGCACGCGGTCCGGAGCCTCCTGCGCGTGGAGCTGCGCCATGCGCCAATTGTTGAGGAATTTTCCGCCGCGCATCGTGTCGCGGAAGTGCGCGCGCCAATCGTCGGCCGCATCCAAGTTCCCCATGGCGGCGGCGAGACCACCTTCAGCCATCACCGTGTGGGCTTTGCCGAGCAGCGACTTGCACACGACGCCGACGCTCGCGCCCTGCGCCAGCGCCTCGATCGCGGCCCTGAGCCCCGCGCCGCCCGCGCCGATGATCAGAACGTCGTGTTCGTGAGTTTCGTAATTGGCCGTGGGAGTCACAGCAGTCGAATGTCCTTGATCACGCCGGAAGCTACGAGGCGAATGTACAGGTCCGTGAGACCGACGGCGATCATGCTCACCCAGGCCCAGAACATGTGGTGCTCGTTGAACAGCGACACGCCTTTCCAGGCCGAGTGGCGGAGCTTTCCGAAATTCACGCAGGAAAAGCAGTCGAGTTTGCCGCCAATCAGGTGCCGGAACGAATGGCAGGAGAACGTATACGCCGTCAGCAGAATGATATTCACCAGCATGATCAGCGACCCGACCCCTATTCCGAATCCTTGCGGGAAGATGAAGGCGACGATCGCGTCATACCAGAGGAAGATGACGAATATCACCGCGACGTAGAAAAAATATCGATGGAGATTCTGCAGAATGAACGGAAATTTGGTTTCGCCGTTGTACTTGTGGCCGCTTCCCTCTCCGACCGCGCAAGCCGCCGGATCGAGGAAGAAGGCGCGATAGTACGCCTTACGGTAGTAGTAGCACGTAGTGCGAAAGCTGAGCGGGCCGCCCAAAATCAGCAGCGCCGGCGAAAAGTGCCACCAGTGGTGCTCAGGATCGATCAGCGGCGAATAAAAGGGCGAGAGATACGGAAGACCCAGCTGATAGCATTCGTAGAATTTGCCTTCAAAGGCGCGCCACGTCGTGTAAACGACGAAGAGGCCCATCACGATTGCAAAAGGTAGGTTTTCGATCCACCACGCATCGCGACGCTGGGTACTGCCGAAACGAGTCAAACCCCGTGCAGCCGAAGATTCCGCCACCCTGAACGCTCCCCCGAACTGGACAGGATATTCGAGAACACGAGTTTTGGGAACAACAATTTCGCAAAAAATTTGAGATCGCTCGGGAAGACTTGTGCGTCAGGCTGCAAATCCCGCCGCCTGCCGCGGAATCACTATAAAATGGCGCCACGAAACGGAGGCCTTGCGAGATTATGACCAGACGAGAACTCATCCGGCGCGTCGCGCGAGCCGGAGGCTACGGCGCTGCGTTCTGCACGATGCAGGCGATGGGCCTGCTCGCGCCGGCGGAGACGGGAGCGGCATTCGAAGTTCCGCGCGGCGCGGGGAGAAAGGCGAAAGTCGTCATCCTGGGCGCAGGAATTGCCGGCCTTGTTGCCGCGTACGAGATGGGCAAGGTGGGATTTGACTGCACGGTGCTCGAAGCGCGCCAGCGACCGGGCGGACGAAACTGGACGATCCGCGGAGGCACCAAAGTCGAGTTTACCGACGGCACAGTCCAGCAATGCGCATTCGGGGAGCAGGAATATTTCAACGCCGGCCCCGCGCGCCTTCCCTCAATCTATCGAAACATGCTTGGCTACTGCAAGGAACTTGGCGTTGCGCTCGAGGTCGAGGTCAATACGTCGCGCAGCACGCTCCTTCAAAGCGACAGGGCCCTCGGCGGCAAGCCGATCGAGCAGCGCGAGGCGGTCAATGACACGCGCGGCGATGTTTCCGAGTTGCTTGCCAAAGCGATTCGCAAGGGCGCCCTCGATCAGGAATTGACGCCGGAAGACAAGGAACGCATGTTGTCCTTCTTGCGAACCTACGGAGAACTGGACCACAATTATTCGTACAAAGGTTCCGACCGCGCCGGCGCAATGCAGTTGCCGGGCGCCGCCGACGTCGCGGAGAAAATACGCGATCCGCTCCCCATGCGCGCGCTGCTCGACGGTTCGTTCTGGGACGGAATGCTCTTTGAGGAGCACCTCGACCAGCAGGCGACGATGTTTCAGCCGGTCGGCGGAATGGACCGGATTCCCTACGCGTTCGCGGCAAGGCTCAGACCGGTTGTGCGGTACAACTCGCCCGTCGCGGAAATTCGCAAGACAGCGAACGGCGTCCGAATCGTTTACTCGGAAGGGCCGAACGGCGAGCCGCGCGTCATCGAAGGCGACTACTGCATCTGCTGCATGCCGCTGAGCATTCTTCGGACGACGGCGAACGATTTCTCGCCGCGCGTTGTCGCGGCTCTGCAGGATGTGGTTTACGACTCGGCGTACAAGGTCGCATGGGAGTCGCGGCGCTTCTGGGAACAGGAAAACAACATCTACGGCGGAATCTCCTGGCTGACCAGCGGTCCCGTCAACCTGGTCTGGTATCCGAGCGCGCACATGTTTTCAGAGAGGGGCGTGCTGCTCTCGGGCTATGCCACCGAGGGCGAAAGTCCATTCGGCGCGCTTCCCACTTTGGAGGCGAAACTCGCGGCGTCCCGGGCTGCCGTCGAGAAGCTGCACCCCGGTCGCGGACAGGAACTGATGAATCCCGTGTATATGTCCTGGGGCAGAATTCCTTACAACCTCGGCTCGTGGGTCGGAAGCCGCGTGCCACGCGCCGGCGAGGATAATCCGGATTACTACGACGGCCCCTACCGGGAATTCATCGTTCCGGATGACCGCATCTACTTCGCGGGAGACCACTGTAGCCACATCATCGGCTGGCAGGAGGGTGCCGCGCTATCCGCGCAGCGCGCCGTCAGCATGATCGCCGAACGAGTGAAGCAGAGCTAGCTCGCCTGAACATCCCGACGCCGCGCCTACTTGGGTGACTGGATCGACTCGAGGTATTTCACCAGGTTTTCAACGCGCACGTTGCCGCGGTCCACGTCCTCTTCAATCTGGTGAAAGATCGGGCCCCAGATCGGCATTTCGCGCGAACCGTGAGACGCTACTACGTCGTCTCCCAGAATGACTTTGCGCACGCGGGGCTCCGGGAATTGCCCGCCATTTCTTTTTGCGAGCAGCGTCAGATCGGGCACTTTGGCCTTCAACGCAGGCGCGACTGGGCCGTTGCCTTTCGCTCCCGCACCGTGGCAGGGAGCGCAGTAGGTTTGAAATAAGTCGGCGCCCTTCGTGGAGCGGATCAGCGGCGGGAGCTGGTCGTTCTGCGGCGCTGGCCTCGCCGCGGCTTCAGGCTGAGTGCCAAATGCCGCCAACGCGACGCAACTCAGCACCAGGGTTGACCACACTTTTGCGCTTCTTCCGTTCCCGCGCGATGAAATTTTAGTGTCCACCGATTCTCCTCTCGTCTCGTTCCTCAAATCACGTCAAGTGCTTGATATCTGGAATCAGATTAGAGCGCGATCATCATCGCGCGAAGAGCCTCTTCCCACGCTGCCATGTGGTGGTAGCGGTGATCACTAGCAGAACGATGTTCACACCCTTGAACGGCGCCGAACTCGCAGACTGCGCTAGAATCGCAGCGCCAGACATAACCTAATCTCCCCGATTGAGCGCTTCTTTGCTGCGCTCCATCAGCGTCCAGAAGCCCCCTGCAAAAGAATCAAACAAGCGTGCGCCCGCCATCCACGACGAGCACTTGACCGGTCACGAAATCGGCGGTCGCGAGATAGGCAACGGCTCCGGCGACATCGTCACCCGTCCCGGTGCGATGGAGCGGGACACGGCGGATGTATTCCCCGTCTGGCGCCTCGCCCGAAAACTGTATCGTGCCGGGCGCGATGCTGTTCACGAGAATTTCAGGTGCCAAGGCGCGCGCTAGGCAGCGCGTCAGCATGATCGAGCCTGCCTTGGAAACGCAATAGTGAGTGTAGCTCGGCCACGGGAGAATGCCGCCGAGCGAAGATATGTTGATGATTCGGCCGCGGCCCTGTTTCTTCAGGAGCGGTGCCGCCGCTTGCGCGCACAGGAATTGCGATTTCAGGTTGGCGTCCATGATGCGATCCCATTGCTCGTCGGTGAGGTCTTCGAATTTCGCCGAAGAAAATGTCCCGGCGTTGTTGACCAGTATGTCGAGCCGCCCGAATTCCCTTTCGACCGCCGCGAACATTTTCTCGACATCCGCCCGCTTGGACACATTCGCTTGAATCGCAAGAGCGCGCCCACCGCTTTTTTCTCGATCACCCTTTTGTGGATCAATAGTTTCGATTTCGCGCACGAGCGCTTCGGCTTCCGGCCTCGAACTCGCGTAGTTCACCACGATCGCAGCGCCCTCTGCCGCAAGACGCAACGCGATGCTCCGCCCAACGCGTTTCGCCGCGCCGGTAACCAGCGCGACTTGCCCTTGCAAAGGCTTCCCCGCCATGCCCACACCCTCCAGGATGCTGGCGAACACATTAGCATCAGCCGGGCCATGAAGCACAGTCACCGATTCACAGCTTCCGGGTCCGTCTCGAGCTCTGGCAGTTTGTTGAAAAATGGAAGGGCGACGTGGAACTTGTCCCGACCGAAGCCGAGGGATCCCCGCCGTGAGTCGGCTGAATTTTTCAGGGCCCTTAACCCCTGAAGCCTCGGCGCCGACTTTCTCGAGCCGTCTCGACAACGCCATCGCACAAGTCGAATCGCACGACGGCAAGATCATTCACGGGAAGCATCAGATCGGCGAGCACGGATTTCGTACGGTCATCCTGGTTAGCGAAGGTAACCGCATCGCGCTGCACTCACTGTAGGCTGTTGCCCCGCCGGCGTCCCATTGAGCCTTCCCGCACGTGAAAGGCGCAACGGACGCCGCCGGGACGAACCATTTCAATTCATCGGCCACATCAATGGCGCCGAACGGAACGCTGATCTGCCGCGATCCGGCGAGCCAGGATCATCCGGAGAGTCCGAGGAAGACTCAATCCTCTTGTCCGCGGAGACCCTTTCGAATAACACAACTTTGTCGGTGCTCGTGTCGAAGACGAAATAGACGCCGCCTCCCTTTGAGTTCAACCTCGGCAGAAGTTTCTTCGCGTCCTCGATCCCCTGAACGAAACCGATCCGCACGATGCCGTCCGGGCGCATCCTAAAAACATCGAAACGGGCGTCCGGCTTGCCCACCGGATCGGCCATTGCGTTTCGGCCGTCGCCGGGATGTTTGGCGGCTTCCGAAACCCTTCTGCCATCCTCGACGGAGGAATCGGTGCCCTCCTTTCGATTTGCTTCCGATAACAACCTCTCGAAAAATTCGTCCAGAAGCCTGCGATTCCGATTGCTCATTTGAAATTTCATGGTCCATTCACTCTTTCCTGTTGCGCGGTCCTCGCGATTTCGGCCGCGCAGAAAGCCCATGGGGAAGCTGCCGCTTGATTCCCACCGGGTGTGAAATGTGGGCGCGGGGCCGGAAATCCTTCCGGTGCCGCGCAAAATCCAGACCAGGAGGTAGCTTGGGTGAATGAGGACTACGTCCGCAGGATGCAGAATGAATGCAGGAGATCGTCGCCGGACTTCACAAAACCGCGCCAGGAAATTTGCTCGATGGGTGGGTCCCGACGGACCTTAACCTGGATAGCGCCGCCCTCAGTTCGAGAGGACACCTGATTCTCGACCACAACAATGGGATTCTCTTGTGTGGATACGAGCGAATAGTCGTTCGAGGTATCGTTGGTCAGATTCAGAAATTCGGGCACTTCAAGCGTGGATAGACTGCAGAACAGCAAACCCACTACAAGTCCGAGGATGACTCTCGTACGCACAGGCCCAGTTGGTGACAACTCCTGAACCCTACAACACGCCGCCCGTCAATTCAATAGTCTTGGCTCCTCGATCCTCGCCCGCCTGACTTGGCTTCGAGACGACCCACTTGCTTTCGCTCGGGTGGCACCGATACCGATCGAGCGTCTCGTCACTGGCCTGGGTTAATCATGTAGAATCGAAGCGCCGAGCGGAGGGCGAATGAAACTGGACTTGCTGGCGATCGCGCCGCACCCGGACGACGTCGAGCTTACCTGCGGCGGCACCATGATCAAGATGGCGCAAGCCGGCTACCGGACCGGCATCCTCGACCTCACCCGCGGCGAGACAGGGACGCGCGGCACTCCGGAGACGCGCCTCAGAGAAGCAGCGCGTGCGGGGAAAATCATGGGCGCGAAGGTGCGCCGGAACCTCGGCTTTCCCGACGCGCACCTGCGCGTCTGCGACGACTACAAGGCCGCAATCGCCGAAGTGGTCCGCGAATTCGAGCCGCGCACCGTCATCATTCCCTACTGGGAGGGCCGCCACCCCGATCACTACACGGCGGCAATGCTCGCGTACGAGGCCTGCTTCGTGGCCGGCCTGAAAAACTATCCGCTCGCGGGCGAGGCGTTCCGCCCCTTCAAAATCATCTACGCGGCGGCGTATGCGGATGCGCGGCCTACGTTTGCGGTCGACATCACGAAACAGTACGGCCGCCGCCGGCAAGCGATCCTCGCATACGCATCGCAGTTTCGCCCTCCGAAAAAGGACGCGCACTCGAAAGTGGCGATTCCCCTCGACGAACTCGAAGGACGCATGAACGACACCGCTCGGTACTACGGCCGCATGATCGGCGTGAAATACGCGGAAGGGTTTGTCGTGAAGGAAGTGATCGGCATCGACGACATTGTCGCCATGCCGGTCCGGTCGATGTAAGCCAAAAACCAGACGCCTCAAATTCCGTGCGGACGCACGTCGCGCCAAACGAAAACGCCCTGGCCGAAATTTCCAGCCAGGGCGTCTTCGCGTTCCGAGGTCTACGTTAGAACTGGTTCCAGAGGAACTGGTTGTAAACCTCGTGGTGGTATTGCACCTCGCAGCCCTTCACGAACGTACCCAGCAATCGCGGACACCGGTCGGCCGAAGCCTGCTTCAAATCCGCGTACCGCCCCTTAACATCCTCTCCGAGAAGCGTCGTGGTCCACTCCGCTTTCCGGAAGTCGTCGATCGCGGTGTAGATGTTGTCGGGCAAGTAGCGCTCGGCCTGGCGGAGATTTTCGAGCTTCGCCGTGCCGCCCTCGATGCCTGTCTTGAAGACGGACAGCAGCACGAGGTACGGATTCGCGTCCGGCGCAACCGAGCGAACCTCCACGCGCATGCTCTTCGAGTTCCCGATCGGCACGCGCACCATCGAGCCGCGATCGACCGCCGACGCCTTGATCTGGTTCGGCGCTTCGAAGTGCGGATCGAGGCGGCGGTACGCATTCACGCTCGGATTGAGCGCCAGGCAGATGTCGTTGCCGTGCGTGAGAATGCGGTCGATGAACTCCCAGCCGCACTTCGACAGCTTCTCCTGCCCGTTCGGATCCCAGAAAAGATTCTTGCCGTCCTTGCTGATGGACACGTTGGTGTGCATACCGCTGCCGTTCACGCCGACGACGGGCTTCGGCAGGAAACAGGCCGTCATGCCCGATTTCGTCGCCACCTGGCGGCAGATAAGCTTGTAAAGTTGGATCTGGTCCGCGGCGGATACGACCTCGCCGTATCCATAGTTAATTTCAAACTGCGAAGGCGCGACTTCCGGGTGATCCTTCTCGTTCTGGAATCCCATGGCGCGCTGAACTTCCGCCACGGTGTCGATGAACGTTCGCAGCGGATCGCCCGGCAGCGAATGGTAGTAACCGCCGGTGTTCACGTACTCGAACTTTCCCTTCTCCGCGTAGTGCTTCTCCGCGTCCACTCCCGCGAAAAGAAATCCCTCGATCTCGTTCGCTGCGTTGAGCGTGTAACCGCTGCTCTTGTGCTGGCCGTCGGAAAAGCTCTTCAGCATGGCGCGCATGTCGCCCGCGTACGGCCCGCCCTGCTTGTCGATCACTTCGCCGAACACCATCACTTTGCCCGAGCCGAAAAAGTCGGACGGCGCCCAATAGAATGCGCTCCAATCGATGCCCAGCCGGAGATCGCTCTCCCGCTGCGCTGTGAAGCCGCGAATCGACGATCCGTCAAAGGTCAGGTTGTCCCAGCTCTTGACGAAAAACTTCTTGTCGTAATCGAGCATGTGCAGCCGGCCTTCGAGATCGCTGAAAAGCACGGTGATGGCCTTGATACCCTTCTCGTCCGTCAGGTACTTGATCCGCTCCTCCTGAATTTTCTCGATCGGCACACGATTCAGTCGCTGCTCCTTGGCTTTCAAATTCAGTTCTTCGAGCTCGGCGTATGGAATCTCAAGAAAATTTCTCAGTTCGTTGGACATGAATCTCCTTCGCTTGTTGAGATAACCTCTTTTGTAAGGCTGATTGCAACGAGGCCTGCAGGCCTTCGGATAGCAATATCAGGTTATATGGCAGTGATCGAAGCGTGCAATAGAAAGTATCGATGCTCCAGATTCCGTGATCGGGCGAAGCAAACGCGCTGGCGCGGTGCAGTGAACCGCAAAAGATAAAAAACCTCGCAAAATGCAGCGCTATTTAAGAACGGCATAAGGAAGTCATAAAGAGACCCCATGAAAATTTGACTCGCTTCCATCCAAAAAAGCTATCGGCTCGATGGAAAAATGCATTGCCCCGGCCGCTTCGCCGGGCTTGACGCCGAAGGAAACGCTGAGGTACCTTCGCCCCGCCCTAAATTCGCTGGCCGCGACCAACAGCGGTGGAGGTAAGAATGGACCCGAAAAGCGTTCTCGAATACGCCACCAAACATGGCGTCAAAATCCTGGATTTGCGTTTCATCGACGTTCCCGGTATCTGGCAGCACGTGAGCTATCCCATCAAGGAGCTGACGGCGGAATCGTTTGAGGATGGATTCGGAATGGACGCCAGCTCGATCCGTGGCTGGGCTCAGATTCACGAGTCCGACATGCTGTTGATCCCCGACCCGAACACGGCCTTTATCGACCCCTTCCGCGACACGCCCACGCTGGTGATGATCTGTGACGCGCAGGATCCGATCACGCGCAAGCCCTACGAACGCGACGTGCGGAACCTCGCGCACCGCGCCGAGGCCTACCTCCTCAAGACCGGCCTCGCCGATCAGGCGTTCTTCGGCGCCGAGGCGGAATTCTTCATCCTGGATAGCGCCCGCTTCGATTCCCGCGAGAACCAGGCGTATTACTACCTCGACTCGGACGAAGGCCGCTGGAACTCCGGGCGCGCCGAGCACAACCTCGGCTTCCGCCCGCGTTACAAGGAAGGCTACTTCCCCGTTCCGCCGACCGATCACTACCAGGACATGCGCAGCGACATGGTGCTGAAGCTCCAAGAGGTCGGCATCGAAGTCGAGTGCCACCACCACGAAGTGGCCACCGCCGGGCAGTGCGAAATCGACTTCAAATTCGACACGCTGATCCACGCCGCGGACAACATGTGTAAATACAAATACGTCCTTCGCAACACGGCGTATCAGTACGGCAAGACGGTCACCTTCATGCCCAAGCCGATCTATTCGGACAACGGCTCGGGAATGCACACGCACCAATCTCTCTGGAACAAGGGCAAACCGCTCTTCGCGGGCGAGGGTTACGCGGGCCTGAGCCAGATGGCGCTCTGGTACATCGGCGGCCTGCTCAAGCACGCGCCTTCGATTCTTGCGTTCGCCGCGCCCTCAACCAATTCCTACAAGCGCCTCGTTCCCGGATTCGAAGCGCCGGTGAACCTGGCGTACTCGCGGCGCAACCGCTCGGCGGCCGTGCGCATTCCGATGTACTCGGCCAATCCCAAGGCGAAGCGGATCGAGTTCCGTCCGCCCGACCCGTCGTGCAACCCCTATCTCGCGTATTCGGCGATGCTCATGGCGGGCCTCGACGGAATCGAAAACAAAATCGATCCCGGCGGCCCGCTCGACAGGGACATTTTTGAACTGTCGAAGGAGGAGCTGTCGCACGTGCCTTCGGTGCCCGGCTCACTCGAAGGATCGCTCAAGGCCCTCGAACAGGATCACGGCTACCTTACGAAGGGCGGCGTCTTCACCAAGGACTTCATCGACCTCTGGATCGATTACAAGATGTCGAAGGAAGTCACTCCCGTGCGAATGCGCCCGCACCCGTACGAATTTCACCTCTACTACGACATTTAGACTCGTCGCTGGTGGGGGACTCTGCGTCGCCTGACGCAGAGCAAAAAAGAAAAGGCGTCCCGGTGCTGTCAGACCGGGGCGCCTTTTTGCTTGCGCTCCCTCGCGCATCGCGTCGGACGGACGCGCACACGGTGGCCGCTACTCTCGGGTCGAGAAATGCTGCCGGAAGCGGGGGGGTAGACACTTGTCTCGGCCGGAGAATTGGGAGGTGAACTTCGAAGTTGCGCCGATGCGCGAAAGGCTTGGGCAGGAGAGGGGAGAGCGATTGAGCTCGCGATTTCCGGCGAGCAGTACGCGCGACGGTCGGAAAGGCCCGTCGCGCGCCTGCTGCCCTTGAACCCTGGCGCTCCAGAGGAATCCCCGATCGTTTTACTGGCCGATGGGGTTCTGTGCCGCGTCGCAATTCGGAGCCGTGTAACCAGACGTGCCCGCGCTGTTGTAGCGGATCACGCCCGTCGCATCCGAGCAGAAACCACGCTGACCGGTCGTGCCAACCGTCACCGGAACAGCCGTCACACCGTAACCGTCCGAATAACCAGCAACGCATCCGGTCGGAATCGTCGTGACTGCGGTCGTGCCGGCGCCCATGGCGAAGTTGTAACCGCTCTTAGAACCAGTGGTCAGCAAGCTGTCGATCAACTGCGCGTTCTGGCAGCTCACCGCGCCGGTACCGGTCGTGCCAATTTCACTCAGCAACGAGGGGAAACCGTCGGAATAGGTCGAGTTGAACGTGATAGCAGCTGTGTTGATCGTGCGGACAGAACCGACCGCCGAAGCCTCGTTCGCCGCCATGCGGGACCGAAGAAGATTGGGAATTGCGATAGCCGCGATGATGAGGATGATCGCGACGACGATCAGCAACTCGATGAGCGAAAAACCCTTCTGTTTCTTAATCATTGTTTCTCCTAGGAGTCTCTCTCCACGATCGTTGTCTCTACTCCCAAGTGGGAGCGCCTTTGGGGTATCTATCGGGCCAGCATCGGAAGCGTTTGGCTGGGTCCACCGACACGACTAAGAATAGGTTTGAGTCTGGTCAGGAGCTATGAGTTGCTAGGTCCAAATCATGGCAACGATGGTACTAGAACGGGCTCGGCGAAGGAGCATAGCCCCCAAGAACACAGGCGACCGGAAGCACCCTAAAACGATGAATTTCCGAGCCAGGATGGCGCGCTGGTCGGCGCGCCATTCGATCAACAGGAGCATTTCCTAGTAGAATAGGCGTGTCAAAGGAGCCCGATCATGCCTGGCCTTTTCAAGACTTCCAATCCTGCCTTGAACGCAAAAACGTTCGAGGGTCGAGCCGCCGTTGCCGGCGAAGCGATGACCCTTCAGGGCACGGTCAATAAGACCGGCTTTCTACTCTTCTGCGTCTCCGGCACCGCGGCCTGGACGTGGTGGATCGCCCAATCACAGACGCCGCAGGCGGCCCTGCCCTGGATGATGGGCGGACTCATCGCCGGCTTCATCTTCTCGATGGTGACGATTTTCAAAAAAGAGTGGTCGCCGGTCACGGCTCCCATCTATGCGCTGTGCGAGGGCCTCGCGCTGGGCGGCGTCTCCGCATTGCTGGAACGAGCCTATCCCGGCATCGCGATTCAAGCGCTGGGACTGACGCTCGGCGTCACTGCGGTGATGCTCGTCTTGTACACGTCCGGCGCGCTCCGAGCGACGCCTAAATTCACGATTGGCGTGGTCGCCGCGACGGGCGGTATCTTCCTCGTCTACCTGGCGGACATGATTTTGCGGCTATTCGGCAGGCAGGTCCCGCTCCTCAATAGCTCCGGGCCGTGGGGCATCGGCCTCAGCTTCCTGATTGTGATCATCGCCGCGCTGAATTTGATCTTGGATTTCGATTTCGTCGAAACCGGCGTTCACGCAGGCGCGCCGAAGTACATGGAGTGGTACGGCGCGTTCGGCATCATGGTCACGCTGGTCTGGATGTATGTCGAGATTCTGCGCCTGCTCGCAAAGATGCGTAGACGTTAACGCCGCCGTCTGCCGGGTGGCGCCCAATGTCTGCGGAGTACGCCGTGTCGCCGGTTTGGCAAAGGACCTCTGTAATTTAGTTCTCATTACTTCACTTCTTCGTGTTACACGCGACGCCCGCCAGACTTCACGAACACAACCTTTTCGATCTGAATAGGCTTCTCAAGCTCATAGACCCGGCCGACGTGAGGTCTGACCACTCCGATCTCGGCTGTTGATCCTCCGGCAGAATGAAAATTGAGAATAGGAAGGCGATCATCATCGTGGCTATTTCGACTGGAATGGCGCTGGGTGGTTGCGCGGGTCGGACGATAATTTGTGCGACGACCGGAGATGGAACGGGCCTGTGCCCCAGCCCACCACAACTGCCGTCGCATACGCCGCCCGTTCACTCGTCCCACGCGCCACGCTGAGAGTTTCGAGGGACACGACGCCTTCCTGGCGGGCAGCGCAAAACCCAGCACTGATTCTTTCAATTGAGCCAATTACGATAGCGAACCTCGTCATCGCGATGGTTTGTCTCTGGTTCGCCGGCATCCCATGCCTGATTGCCGTGCTGTTCCGCTGATCGTTCCTCCGGCGAACTCCCGGCATTGCAAGACGCAGGCCGCAAATGAAAAGGTGTCCCGGTGCGCTTCAAACCAGGGCGCCTATTTGTTTGCGGTCCCCCGCGCAGCGAATTGGCAACACTTACGGCAAGCGCGAAGGGGTGCTGCGTCAACTGCTGGTAAACTAGCTGAGGAGTCATTCACCAGCGATGAAGTTTTTCGGCCGCAAAGCTTCTACGAAAGATCGCGTTCGCAAGGGAACGCCAAGCCCTGATGGGGGCGCGACGCCCGTCTCCCACCGCCTTACGCTCGAGATGAAGCACGCGGAGACCTTCGCCTCGATGCTGGCGCACAGCCGCGCGTCGCGCGTGATCGAAGTGGCCGATCTCCTCGCCGGAATGTACATCTGCAACTGGGATCGCCTCTCGCAGTATTGGGAGAGCGCGGACCGCGACGAGATCGAGGTTTTCCTTCGAGGAATCTGCCGAATCAGCCCGCAGCGATGGCACGCCTGGATCGAGCTATACGACCGCGAGCGCCGCGAAGGCGAAAAGCCGCCGTGGCTTCATCTGCCTGGCTCGAAAAAAGATTCGTTGTGCAACGAGCCGCTGCGGCATTCGGCCGCTCTCGCCTCGGCGCTGAAGCAAGCCGAAAAAATCGCGCCGCACTTTGATCGCGTCGAGGGCCGCTCGATCCCAATACTCACAAGCGAGTGCGTGCTTCTGTGCATCTTGCGGGCGTCGGGATCGGAAGTCAGCGGCAAGCTCGCCGCCACCGGCCTCGACGCAGCCAAACTCGAAAAGGTCGCGCTCTCTCCGCGTCACCCGCCTCTAAGCGAAGGCAATCCTAGAACGTAAAGAGTGTGTGTGAGATCGTCGTAGCGCCTGCATCCTGCCGGGGATTTTCGGGTTGCGCGGGTGTACAACGAGCGCCGCACACCCATGGGCGCGTTGTCGCGGAATTTTCTTCTCGAACCGTCAAATGATCATCTTGAACCGTGGCCAAAGAACGGAGAGCGGCTCGCGAGGCTTGCGGCAAACGTACACGGGGACCGACTGCTCGTTCGGCATGGCGTGTGGGCTAGTGATCGTCGCGGCAAGCTGCACGTCATCGAAGAACGTGATGAATTCCTGCGAGCGCTCGCCAAAGATGATCACGCACGACCCGGAATAGCCGCGAGGCCCCCAATAGAAATAGCTGTTGTGCCCGCCGATGGCCTTCGGCAAGCCCAGCGCGGGACCGTAATAATCGATCGCGCCGCTTTCACCGTAGTTCCCTCCCAGAATCGCGCAGTCGGCGCGGTCCGGCTCCGGCAGGCCGCGATACACCTGCGCCACCGTTTGCGCCGTGCTATCCCAGCCGAACATATCGGCGTAGAGCTGAGGAAGCTCTGCCTGGTATGCATCCCATTCCGTCTTCACCGCTTTGTCGTAGGGCAAAATCTGCGAGTAGCGCAAAAACATGTCAACCGGAAGAACCGGCACTCCAAACGGCAGCGCAATCAGTCCGCTCGCGATCAGAAGCGTAGAAAAGACGGGCCGCAGCCATCGGGGGCTTGCAACTTCGGTGATCTGCTCACACGCCACTCCTCCCGCCGCCATCATGATCGCGTAAACCGGCAGCGGATAATACGACTTCCCTCCCATGAGCACGAAAATTCCGAGCACGATCAAGTAGGCCCAGCCAAGAAAGCCGAATCGCTTCCCTTCTCTCGGCAAGAAACACCAGAGCAGACCGCCGAGCCAAACCGGTGTGGACAGCGGCCCAAGGAACAAAACCTGCTCGCCAAGGAAGCGCCAAGGAGAAAGCGGAACGTTCTTGTAAAGTTGCGTGTTTCGCACGACTTCAATCTGGGGCCAGCCGTGGCGTCCCTCCCAAAGCAGATTCGGGAAAAACAGCGCAAACGCGATCAGCCCGCCGATCCAGACCCACTTCGATCGAAATTGCCGGAACTCGCCCGCGAGCAGCAGCCCGGCAACGATGGCGAATCCGAATACGAGCATCGAGTGCTTATTCTCGAGCCCCAGCCCGGCGATCGCTCCGAACGCGAGCCACCACTTTTGCGACGCGCCATTCACGATGCGTACCGCGATCCATGCGCAGAGCAACCATAAGAGAGGCTCGAAGGCGTTCATCGAAAGAAAACTGTCGAACGCCAAATACACGGGAGCAAACAGGATCGCCGCCGCCGCAAGAAACTGCGCGAAGCGACCCCCTCCGAGTTCGCGCGCGAGAACGCCGGTGAGAAACACCACGGCAGCGCCCGCCAGCACCGGCAGAATGCGAATCGCAAGGAGAGAATTTCCGAACGCATGCCGCGCGAACCACGCGATGAAAGCGATCAGCGGCGGCTGGTCGACGTAACCCCAGGCGAGATGTTCTCCGCACGCCATGTAGTACAGCTCATCGCGGAAAACTCCGTAGTGGTTGACGCCAGCGAGCTGTAAAACCAGCTTCGCGCCCGCCAAGCCCGCGAGAATGGCCGTCGCGCTCGCCGCCATTTGTTGTGAGCGGGCTCGTGCAAGAGCCTGAGCGGCAAATTCGGCTGTTTGAGGCTCGCTCATGCAAGCTGGATAGAATTCAGTACGTGCAGAATAGAAGTCACGCGATGCTTGATCCGGTTCGAAACTGAGCGCCTCGACATGCGACGCCCGCCCCCGTGAAATTGTCTACTTGGCCGGCGTCACGATCGTAGCGGTCTTGATCGAGTCGATGTTCGGGAAATTCTTGTCGAGGTACGCTTTACCCAGCGCGGTGATCGACCCCTGATCGGGCCGCTCGCCGTAACCGGAATAGAATTTCTGCACCACGTCCATGCCCGCTGTCACCTGGCCGAACGGTGCAAAACCCTGCGAATCGAGAAACGTGTTGTTCCCGAAGTTTATGAACAGTTGCGTCGTGCGTGTGTTCGGTCCCGCGGTGGCAAAGGTGATCGAGCCGGGTTTGTTGCTTTGCGTCACGGGATCGTCCTTGATGTTCGCGGAGCGCCACACTTTGTTCACGGCCGGGTCCGCGCTCAGACCGAATTGAACGATGAAGCCCGGCACGTTGCGAAAAAAAGCGGCGTCGGTGAAATATCCGTGCTTCACGAGATTGTAAAAGCGGTCGGCGCCGAGCGGCGCCCAGGCGCGCGTGACGCGAACCGTGAAGCTCCCCTTCGTCGTCGAGAATTCCGCGTCGAAAATGTCGGGCGATTTCTCCGTCAGCGAATTCGGTTGCAGCAAAGCTGGATCGGCAGTCATTTATTTTTTCCTCGGCGGCCCGCTGCGGGCCGCGAAACAGTGAAGTTTACGAATGCCAATTTCTTCCGCTATGAATTTGCCGCGCGGAAGTTCGTCGCAGGATTCGCGCGCCGTCGCTAGGGCTTCGGTGCGATGCCGCCCGCGGCCGGCGCGACAATGACGACGGCAGTCTTGATGCTGTCGAGTTTCGGATAGGTCTTGTCGAGATAGGCCTTCCCGCCGTTCGTAATCGCATCTTGATCGCCAGTTGGGGTGTCGGCATAGCCGCTGTAAAAGCTTCCGATAACGTCCATCCCGGAAGTCACCTTCCCGAAGGGAGCGAAGCCCTGGCCGGAGTGATCGAGGCCGTCGTTTTTATTCAGGTTGATGAACACCTGCGTCGAGCGCGAATTTGGCGTCGGCGTCTGCGCGAACGTGATCGTGCCGGCGAGATTGCTTTGAGTCACGGGATCGTCCTTGATGTTCGCGTTTGCCCAAACCCTATTGACCTCCGGATGCGGACCGATCCCAAACTGGACGACGAAGCCGGGAACGACGCGGAAAAATGCCGCGCCGTCGAAGAAATGATGCTGGACGAGGTTGTAAAAGCGGTCCGCGCCGAGCGGAGCCCACGCGCGCGTGACCTGCACGACGAAATCGCCCTTCGTGGTCGTGAATTTCACTTCGTACACATCGGGAGCCTTCGCCTTGAGGAGCGCCGGATGCAACAGCGCAGGATCTATGGCCGCTCCTGCGGGCCGGGGATGCGTCGGCGTCGTGTGCGTTGCGGTTGGCGCCGCTGGCGGCGCCTGTGCGACGAGGGCGGACGGAGCAAGAAGGACAAGCGTGCACAGCACGAATAGGAGAACAAAGCGATTCATACAGAGGTTCCTCTCATGAATTGGTGATTGCTTGGTGATTGCCTGGTCATTGTTTCGCCGTGGATTTGGCAACGGCCCCCACATCTTGCATGAGACGAAGCACGTTGCCACCGAGAATTTTGCGAATGTCGCTTTCGGAATAACCTTTCTGCAACAAGGCCTCGGTAATTCGAGGCAACTGCGAAGCATCCTCCATCCCGTAGGGCATCTCGGCTCCGTCGAAATCGGAACCCAGCCCGACGTGATCGGCGCCCGCAACCTTCACCGCATGATCGACGTGGTCGATGATTTTCGTCCACTCGACCCGGGGCAGCTTCCCCTCCGCCACAAGCGCGCGGATCATTCTATCCGATTCGAGCAGCACGCAGGCCACGTTTTCACCGCAACGCTTCTTCGCTTCCGCTTCAATGCGCTTCTCGAGCGCGGGATCAGCCTTCTCCGTAGCGCGGAACTCCGCGCTCAGGAATCCCATGTGGAAATTGATTTGTACCACGCCTCCTGCGCGGGCAAGAGCTTCGATCATGCGGTCCGACAAATTCCGCGGAGTGTCGCAAATCGCGCGGCAGGAGGAGTGAGAAGCGAGCACCGGCGCCTCGCTCGTCTCCAGCACGTCCGCGAAAGCCTTGTCGGAGACGTGAGATACGTCCACGATCATTCCGAGGCGGTTCATCTCCCCGATCACTTTCTTGCCGAAGTCCGAGAGGCCGTTGTGCGCCTGCTTGTCCGTCGAGGAATCCGCCCAATCGATGGTGCGCGTGTGCGTGAGCGTCATGTAACTCACGCCGAGCGACGCGTACTCGCGCAAGACGCCCAAGTCGTGGTTCATCATGTGGCCGCCCTCGATCGCCATCAAAACGGCGATCTGTCCGGCGGCGCGGGCGCGGCGAATGTCGTCCGCGGACTTCGCCATCGCCAGGTCTTTCGAATGCAATTCCACCTGGCGGTGAATCGCGTCGACTTGGCGAAGTGCGCGCTGCACGGCCTCGGTGCCGGTAACCGTCCCTGGCACCCAAACCGCGAGAAAGATCGCTCCGAGGCCGCCTTCCCTCATGCGGGGAATATCGATCGAGCCGTCGGCGTGGCGCACGCCCAGGTCGAAGCGTTCGAAGAGGAGACGCTGCGTGGTGTCCGCGTGCGTGTCGATCACGATCGAGCGCGAATGCAGATCGCGGGCGGCCGCAGAGATACCGACATGATGCGCGAATTCAATTTGCGACAAAGCTCCTCCCAAATTCGCCGCTGTCCAGCTTATACCAGAAGTTCCCGGCACGAACCCGCTTTGGCGGCTGGACGGCGAATTCGGCCGTTCGACGCTCCGCGCCCGTGGGTGCACGCGCGCTCGCTGGCGCACCCGCGTAACGCGAAAACCGCCGGCAGGATGCCGGCGCTACGTAAACCGCCGGCCGATCATCACCTTACAACGTGGATTTCGTCCACCGCCCCGCCCTCGCATTTTCCCATAGCCTCTCAAGTTGCAATCTACGAACGCGGGAGTCATACGATTGTCGGAGGGCGATGGCAGCCCGGAGTATCATGGTTATAGACTTCTAATCCGCATGATCGGCGTGGCCATGGCTAGCGAGCACATCGGCGAACTGAAGAAATGGGTGAGCGAACTTTCCCGACGAAACAGCGAGGGAGAATCGATCACGCTGAACCACGCCGTGGAACTGATCAGCAAGAATTTCGCGGTGCAAACGCACGAAGTCGCCATCCTGGGCCTAACTCCGGACGAGCGATCTCTGCGATTCCTGACTCCGCAGAGCCACCGAGCGGTGGGGCAGATTCCGCTGTCGAGTACCACCTCGCTCGCTGCCCGGACCGTTCGGGAAAAGCGGCCCGAGATGATCAACCACTTCACGGTGGTTCCTCACGCGTCGGTTTTTGAAGCCGTGCCAATTGCCGATGAACAGCGCGGCGATCCCATCCAAAAGATCATGAGTTCGCCCATCGTTTTGGACAACCAGGTGATCGGCGTGGTCCAGGTGTCGCGAAAGGGCAAAGCTCAGGCGGACTCGGGGCCGGATTTCACGCATCCGCAGCTTCGAGAGCTGAAAACCATCTCGGATACGCTAGCTCCCTGCATCTCGCTCTGCAATAAACACTGATTCCTTCAGATGGCGCTCCCTTTCCGCGCACAAGTTCCGTTTTGCGGCGGCCTTCATGCAACTGTAATGATCGCCAGCCGTGGGCAGTGGGTCAGTTTCTGATTATCCGCCTTACCATGGGTTGGCCCGCCCACCGCTACGAAGGACTAGCGGCGATGACGTGATTTCCTGGCCGTTGAGGGAGTGAATGACCGAAGTGCTGCAGCACAGGAATTGAGATGAGCCTCCAGCGGACACTTCCAGGGAACTCTATTCTTCTTCGTCCTCGCCCATTTGCATGGTGAGATAACGCTCGTAGCCGAGTTCCTCAATCAGGTGCATTTGCGCTTCGAGCCAGTCGACGTGGCCCTCTTCGTCTTTCAGTAGCGTCACAAAGAGATCGCGCGAGCCATTGTCCTTCTCCGCGACAGCGACCTGGATGGCGGCGTTGTAGTCCTTCACGGCGCCGAGTTCGAGATCGAGATCGCTCTGCAGCATCTCCCGCACGTTCTTACCGACAGTAAGTTCAAGCGGCTTCATGGAGGGTGAGCCGTCGAGGAAGAGGATGCGTTCCATAAGCACTTCGGCGTGCTTCATCTCCCCGATGGACTGCTTCTTGATGTACTCCGACAGCTTTTCGTAACCCCAGTTTTCGAACATCTCCGCGTGCAGAAAATATTGATTGATGGCGGTGAGTTCTTCGCGCAGCGCTTTATTGAGTTCCTCTATAACCTTAGGTGAGCCTTTCATGCCGGTTGTCCCCCTGAAAAAAGGGGAGTGTAACGCAATTGGCGCAGGAGCAACAACAAAACATGCCAACTCGTCAGCGGGTGCATCCTGCGGATGGACCTACGGCGGAAACAGCTGAGAAGATAGAAAAGGAGGCTGAAACGTGTGCTGAGTAAGGGATACGTCCGGCAATCCGACTTATCGGGAGTTGACGCGTTTGGTGCTCCGGCTATCTCGCTTAGCTTGAAACCACAGGGGTTGAGCTGTAGAGTTCGCGGGAAGATGAGCAAATGCTTGAGCCATCTCTTTTTGGGCATCGTTTCCGTTGTGCTAGGAGCCCTCATTCTGGTGAACTTGGATACCATCGTGCGGTTCGATCAGCGTTCGGGAATGAAACTGCGGTCATGGTTTCGGAAAAAACTCGGCAATTCCGTTTTGAATCGCGAATTATGGACTGTGGGCACTCCCGGTACCCCGAGCGGACTTCGAAGTTCAAGAGTCTCGTTCAAAGTCGTCGCTATAGTCCTCTTGGTAGTCGGGGCTGTGATCGTCGCGCTATCCTTCTAGTATCTATCGCCGCCGCCCTCCAGTGCCTGAGTAACGCGGTAATCGGAAACTGACCCACTGCCCAGCCGTGAAATGAGTTGACATCACCGCGCGTGCTTGTTAATTTTCGAGCGCCAACTTTCCAAACCTAATTTTCGGAGGCACCGCAACCCGGCACGGCTCATGGCGTTCGTCGCGAAGAGAATTTTCCTCACCAAGGGAGTCGGAAAGCACCGCGAGCGCCTGTCGAGCTTCGAGCTCGCCCTGCGCAACGCGGGGATTGCGGCATGCAACATCGTTCGCGTCTCCTCCATTTTTCCTCCGTATTGCAAATTGATCTCGCGCAGCGAAGGGCTGAAGCATCTGAAGCCCGGCCAAGTTGCGTTCACCGTGATCAGCGAGAATCAGACGCGCGAACCGCACCGGCTGATCGCCGCGGGCGTGGGCCTCGCGCTTCCCGGCGACAAGTCGATGTACGGATATCTTTCCGAGCATCACTCTTTCGGCGAAAGCGAAGAAATTGCCGGCGAATACACGGAAGAGCTCGCCGCCGAAATGCTCGCCACCACGCTGAACGTCGAGTTCGATCCGGATCTCTCTTGGGACGAAAAAAAAGAGGTCTATCGCATCTCGAACAAGATCGTCCGCACGATGAACATCACGCAGTCAGCCGTGGGAGATAAGCGCGGACTGTGGACCACCGTTCTCGCCGCCGCCATCCTCCTCGGCGAAGACGACTGACGCCGAGTTTTCCTGAATTCCGCCGGGCATTCGTAACCATTCCAAGCTCTTCGCGGCATCTTTCTATCCAGACAGACCCGTGCAGGATGCGAAGCGGCGCCCCGTTATTCCTTTGCCATCTTGATTTGCGGCGGGTACTGTAGATTCGCGTGACAATTTTGGGCGTGCGCGCCCGCAAACGCGATTGCAAAGGGCGCGTTCGATAGAAGCGATCATCTAACTCCCAAGGAAAATTAAAATAGCGATGAGCCGATACACACCCTTGCCCCCGGAAAACTTCGGCGGGATTCCGGAAGAGCACTCACGCTACGAAACGTCGCGCGCCGTGATTTTTCCCGTCCCGCTCGAGCGCACCACCGCAATGCACCAAGGCACGCGCAACGGCCCATCCGCGATTCTGGCGGCCAGCCGTAATCTGGAGCTCTACGACGAGGAACTCGAGGTCGAGCCGCACAAGGAAATTGGCATCCACACGCTGCCGCCGATCGACACAATGGACGGAACGCTCGACGAGGTGATCACCGAGCTGTTTACGGCGGGCTGCGCGCTCATCGACGACGGCAAATTCCCGGTGACGCTGGGCGGCGAGCATTCCCTGACGCCTCCACTCGTTTCCGCATTCTCGAAAAAGTACAAGAATCTGAGCGTGCTGCACATCGGCGCGCACGCCACCCTGCGCGACGAATACCAGGGCAACTCCGCGAGCCACGCATGCGCCATGCGGCGCGTCGTCGAGATCTGCCCGGCGGTACAGGTGGGCGTTCGCTCGGTTTCCGCCGAAGAGGCGCAGGCGATCCCGCATCTGCGCACGAAAATTTACTGGGCGAAGGATATCGCGCGCGTGCCGTTCAAGAGCTGGGTCGCGCAAGTGCTCTCCGAAGTGAGCGCGAATGTCTATCTGACGATCAACGTGGATGGTTTCGACCCGTCGTTCGTGCCCGCCACCGGGATGCCGGAGCCGGGCGGCCTCGACTGGTATCAGGTCACGTCCCTATTGCGCGGAATCGCCGGCCATAAGAAGATCGTCGGCATGGACGTGGTCGAGTTGCTGCCCCAGCCGGGCGATCACTCGTCCGACGCCCTGACGGCGAAGCTGATCTACAAGTGCCTCGCCTACATTTTCTGCCAGGGATAACTTGGGGAGGCACCCTGCCATGACTTTGCTCTCATCGTATTTCGCGGCTTTGCCGGACTCAGTTTTCATTGGAATCCGAACAAACAGTTTAATCGCCTGGATCGTCATCGGCCTGCTGGCGGGATGGATTGCAGGCCATCTCACGCGCGGGCGCGGATTCGGCTGCATCGTGGACATCGCTCTGGGGCTGATCGGCGCTGTGATCGGCGGGTGGGTCTTCGAAAAACTGGGAATCGTGCTGTGGGGATTCTGGGGCAGCCTCGCGGCGGCGACGGTCGGCGCGGTGCTGCTGGTTGCTGTCGCGCGACTTTTCGCCGGCGGCCGTTCGAACTAGACTAATCGGCGCGGCGCAAATCTATCGTGACGCCAGGCATTGCCACGCGACCCACACCACGGGCGCCGCGAGGATGAGGCTGTCGATGCGGTCGAGCATTCCACCGTGGCCCGGCAGCAGCGTGCCGGAATCTTTTACCGCCGCTCCGCGCTTGTAAGACGACTTGGTCAAGTCGCCCATCTGCCCCGCGATGTTGGCAAGGCCGGCGATCACCAGGAGCGTAGTCACATCAACCCTCATCCAGCGCGCGAATATCGCCGCTAGGATCAATGACGCCACGAGATTTGCGAACGCTCCCTCCCAGGTCTTTTGGGGGCTGAGCGCCGGGGCCATCTTCCAGCGTCCGATCGACTTTCCGACAAAGTACGCAAGCATATCGCCCGCCCAGACGAGGCAGAGCGTGAAGAGCACGAGCTGGCGTCCGGAATTTTCGATTTCGCTGATCCGAACGAGGTAGCTAAACGGCAGCGCAACAAAAAGAAGTCCGGCGGAGCTGATCGAGAGCGCAGCCAGTACCTCCTGCAACGGACGCCGCGTCCCGAGCGCAATTCCGGCCGCGCCAAACACAAAAATCAGCAGCACCAGCTCCAACGAAACGAGCCCGCCCGCGGCGTCTCGTACAATGGACACGCCTCCGGCAAGGCGATGCGTTTCGACGAGGCCCGCTGCATACTGCGCGTAGAAAAGTCCGGCGGCGCAAACGGTGGTCCACTTGCGAAAAGCGCGCAGGCCCAGCCGATCGCCCAAGTTGAAAAATTCGAAAAGAGCGATCCCGGCGACAATCGTGGCTGCCGCGGCGAGCAATTCGAGCGGACCCCACCAGACCAGCGCGACGACGAGTGGAATTAAGACAGAAGCCGTCAGAATGCGGAGACCCATTCGCGCCCTAGCCTCGCCTCGAGCGTGCGATGTGCTCGCCGCGAGCGGAGTGGACCGAACCGTCGTCGCCGTCCGCCGCGTGAGGAGCGCGCCCGCGCGCCTCGCCGAGGCCGCCGTACCGGCGCTCGCGCTTCTCGAAATCCAGGAGCGCTTCGAGCAGACGCGCGCGCGAAAAATCTGGCCACAGCGTTTCGGTGACGTAGATTTCCGCATAGGCGATCTGCCAGAGCAGGAAATTACTGACGCGCATTTCGCCGCTCGTGCGAATCAACAGGTCGGGATCGGGCAGCCCGGCGGTGTAAAGGTGATCGGAGATGGTCTGCTCGTCCGCTCGGAAGGCGGAAAGGCCGTTGGCGCGCACGTGATCGAGCATGGCGTTGAACGCGTCGGCGAGTTCGGCGCGGCCGCCGTAATTGAGCGCGACCACGAGCTTCATTCCGGTGTTGCTCGAGGTGAGGCGCATGGCTTCGGTGATGTCCTTGCGGACGCCCTCGGGAAGCTGTTCGGAGCGTCCGATGATCAGGAGCTGAATGTTGTTTTTGTGAATCGAGGGCAGCTCGCGCTTCAGGTATTCGCGCAGGAGCCGCATCAGGAAATCGACTTCGGCCTGCGGGCGGCGCCAATTCTCGAGTGAGAAAGCGTAGAGCGTGAGGCACGGCAGGTGCAGGCGCGCGCACGTCTCGATCACTTCCCGCGCGGCCTTCACTCCGGCGCGATGCCCCGCCACGCGCGGCAGATGGCGGCGCTCGGCCCAGCGGCCGTTGCCGTCCATGATGATCGCGACGTGGTTCGGCAGCCTCTTGGGATCGAGTTTATCGAGAAGTTCCGCTTCCTCGCGGTTGGCGGGCTTTAGAAGATCGCTGGCTTTCACGAAAAATCGCTCAGGTGGTATGGGATTCGCCGCCGCCAATCCGGCCCCGCCGGACGCAGCGCACTCAGGAAACGCCCGCTGGCGAAAGTAGCACAGGCCTCAGCGATCCGCAACCGCAGCGACACGGACATCGCGCGGCCGATGCCGCGCGCCGGCTAATGGAAATGGAAGAAGTTGAGGAGCGAGCCGGAGAGCCCCGCGGCGCCGGGCTCGAAGATCGCGGTGTACACCAGCACGAGCGTGAGGATGATCATTATGATGCTCGACGCCCACGCGATGATATTAAAGGTGACAGAGTTCGTGTGATCGCCCATCAGGTCGCGGCGATTGATCAGCAGCAGGATGAAGATCAGCACGACGGGCAGCCACACGCCATTGGCCACCTGCGACAGCACGAGGATTTTCAGAAGCGGCGCTTTCGGAATCAGAATGATTCCGGCGCCCACGACGATCAGCAGCGTATAGAGCGAATAGAATGCCGGGGCTTCCTTCAGTTTGCGGTCGAGTCCGGCTTCGAATCCCAGGCCTTCGCAGATCACGTGCGCGGTCGAAAGCGGCAGGATGGATGCGGCGAAGAGCGACGCGTTCAGCAAGCCGAACGCGAAGAGCATGCCCGCCCACTTCCCCGCGAGAGGAATCAGCGCTCCGGCCGCCTGCCCGGCGTCGGTGATATTCGTCATGCCATGGGCGTTAAGAGTCGAGGCGCAGCACACGATGATGAAAAACACGATGACCATGCACGAAATGCTGCCGACGAGCACGTCCATGCGCGCATGTTTATACTGGCGTGCGCCGACGCGCTTTTCGACGAAGCCCGCCTGCAAATAGAAGAATTGCCACGGCGCAATCGTGGTGCCGACGAGGCCGATCAGCATCAGCAAGTAGGGCGAGTTCAGGTGAATCGTCGGCGCGATGGTTTCCTTGGCGGCGAAGAGCCAATCGGGCTTGGCAAGAAACGCCGAAATGGCATACGAGAGATAGAACGCGCAGGCGACGAGAAAGATCTTTTCAACCTGGCGATAGCTTCCCCGGATCACGAGAATCCACACGGCGATCGCGGCGAGAGGCACGGAAACGTATTTGCTGATGTGGAAAATCTGCATCGAGGCGGCCACGCCGGCAAATTCGGCCACCGTGTTGCTGAGGTCCACCAGGAACGCCGCGATCATCACGAAGAACGTGGAGCGGAAGCCGAACTCCTCGCGGATCAGATCGGAGAGGCCTTTGCCCGTGACGACACCCATGCGGGCACACATCTCCTCGCTGACGTAAAGAGCGATCGTCATGGGAATCAGCGACCAGAGGAGCGTGTAGCCGAATTGCGCTCCGGCCGTGGTGTACACCGCGATCCCGCCGGCGTCGTTATCAACGTTCGAGGTGATCAGGCCCGGCCCAACAACCGCCAGAAAGACAGCGAGCCGCCGTCGCATGGAACGCGTGCGATGGCTGACGTCCTGGCCTCGCTTGGCGAGCCGGGAGAGCGTGTCCGTCAATGTAACCCAGGTGTTCATGGCGTTGCCAAAAGTGAAATCGTAAAGACTGCCGGAGAATCGCCGTTGCTATATCTTCGCGCGCAGGCGGCTCACGATATCGTCCACGGCGATTGCCCCGATTGGGCACTTTATGTCGTTGACGACGGTGAGGCTGCGCAAATTGTATTTGTCAAACACCTCGAAAACGTCTTTCTCGCTCGCATCCGGCGGCACCGAAAGCAGCGGCTCGGATACAAGCTCCGACATGCGCTGCTCGCCATTCGCGAACACAAGACGCGCGACCGGGACGGTGCCGGCGAGCGTCGCGTCCCGAGCGATCAGGACGATGTTGTCGAGCTGATCGAGCGAGATCTCGTGGAAGCGGATGTAGTCGACGACCTCACCGCGCGTCGCGTCTTCGCCGACCACGACGATTTCGGTCGTCATCATGCCGCCCGCGGTGTTCTCGTCGAAGCGCATCAAGTCCTTCACACCCTGCGCTTCGCGGTGATCCATCTCGTCGAGAACTTCCTTGGACGTTTCGGGTTCGAGGCTTTGGATCAGGTCTGCCGCCTCGTCCGGATTCATTTCCTCGATGATGTCGGCTGCCCTCTCGGGGTCCAGCTTTTCCATGACCTGCGTCTGAAGGCGCTTGTCGAGCTCGGCAATCGTTTCGGCCGCGGTTTCCTCGTCGAGCGAGTGGATGATCGACTGCCGCTCGTCCGGAGACAGCTCCTCCATGATGTCGGCGAGATCGGCCGGATGAAGTTGCGCGAGCTTGTCGCTGGACATCCGCAGCTTGACGCGGCGCAGCGCGTCCGGTTCGATCAAGTTGACGAATTCCCAGCGGATCGTCCGCGGAGGCAGTTTTGCCTGGATGCGGCGAATGCCCATGGGGGGAACGAGTCCGTGGAGAAGCCTGCCGACGGCGGCGGGGAGGCCGACGTCCACTTGGGTGACGCGCAGTTCGGTATTCCCGTTCGTCCGCTGATCCGCAAAATCGACGTCGTTGACGCGGACGACCTTGCGCCCGTTCGTATCGATGATCTGCTGGTCGAGCAGGTCTTTTCGCACGGCAAGCCACGCTTCGCTCGGGTTGTAAAGCTCAAGGGCCGATTCGTCCGTGGTGAGCCGAACGCGGCCCGGCGCCACCGAATCCACCTGGTCGTAGCGTGCCACAAGCGGGCGGTACCGGCCGCGGCCGATCAGCAGGCGCGAGATGCGGTTGGGCTGTTCGTCTGGAACGATAAACATTTCCTTGACTCGGCCGACGAAGTTGCCGGCCGAGTCGTACGTTTCGGCGTCAAGGACCTCTGTGGCGTGAAGCATCCGAACTCCTTAGACTGCGGATACCATCGGGGCAAAAAAAATGCCCGAGACCGGGGATTCATCCGGCCGCAGGCAGACGGAAAACCGCCGTCCGATCAGATCAGGCCGGGCCTCGCCTCCCTGTTCCCGGAAACCCAACCGGCCCGCGAAGCGCCGGCGACCTGGGAGCAGCGAACGAATACGAGCGTGGAGAGAGCGATCCGCTGCCGGGCGATCCTAGATCGGCCGGCGCGGCGACTACCTCCAGGCTCCGAATTGGATGAACGCTCATCCATGCAGATGCGTTAATCCCCGTTTGGACTAGTAAATGCAGACGGAAGTTTTGTCAAGCGAAGAGTGTATGATTCGCGAGATTTTTATCTGCGAAAGAGCAAATTTCGCGGAATTCGGCCGGCGCGACGGCATTCGGCCTGATAAAGGTCCCAATAGGTGCCGCGAATGTAGTCGCGCGGCGAAAACCCGAGCGCTCGGGCGATGCGGTCGATCACGTGCGGCGAACCCTCCAGCTCCAGGAACACACCCACCGGTGTTTCATCAAGGTCCAAGTGAAGGCCGGGCAGCGAGAATGCCGTGCGGTATTTCTCGTATCGAAACCCCGGCCGCAGCCCGAGGCCGCGAAGAACGCGCGGCCAGCGCCCGGGAAACCGGATGGCCACTTCCCGCTCGAAGTTTTGCTTGTAGCGTGTGTGCCGGGCGCCCGGAACCGGCGCCTTGGAAGTTACGACCGCGCACGAACGGCCTCCTGGGAGCGACCCGGATGGTGCGGGAATCTCTGTGCGAAGACGGAGGAGGCGGTGTCGGCGCCAGAAATCCGAATTGGGAGTGTCATAGAGAGCGTTCGCTTCGAACACCCGTCCATGGTCCTTGGCTCCGAGGCGCCGGAGATCGCGGAGGATGGCGGGCATATCCGCTACGCGTAGCTTGATTTCAGTTTCACGATTTGTGCGGCCACCAACAGGCATGGCTCAGTATAGCGTAGCCATTATGTGCCGAGAGAAGCGGCGATGGATGAAACGCGACTGCGAGAGCGTTGTAAGGAACGGTGTTGCCAAACGTGCGGGCGAGCCAGCATAATCGACTTCCTGCCAAGGACCTGCACGCGCAAATGACGGAACCGACAACACCCTTGATGCAGCAGTACCACGCCGTGAAAAAGCAGCACCCCGCGGCGCTGCTGCTTTTCCGTCTCGGAGACTTCTACGAGCTGTTTTTCGACGATGCGGTGACCGCTTCGCGCATCCTGCAGATCACGCTCACGGCCCGCAACAAAGAAAAGGGCGACCCGGTGCCGATGTGTGGAGTTCCCTACCACGCCGCGGAAAACTATATCGCGCGGCTGATCCGTGCTGGGCACAAGGTCGCCATCTGCGAGCAAATGGAGGAGCCGGGGCCGGGGAAAAAGCTCGTGCGGCGAGAGGTGATCCGCGTGCTGACGCCGGGGACTGCCACCGGCGCGTCGCTCGTCGACCCAAAGGAGAACAATTTTCTCGCGGCCGTGGCGCGCGGCGCGGCCGCCGTCGCCGCTGCGGCGGTCGGTGGACGGGCATCAGGCCGCCAGAACGAACCGAGGATCGGGCTCGCCTACGTCGATCTCTCGACCGGAGAATTCCGCGCAACGGAGTTCGCGGGCGAAAAGGCCGAGGCGCGCCTGCAGGACGAATTGGGGATCTTGCGGCCCCGCGAGATTTTGGTGCCCCGCCCCGCCACGCTGTTCGCTGAGGCGAGTCGGTCCAGCACGAATGGCTCCGGGCCCGTTGAGACGCGCCTTGAAGATTGGGTATTCGAGACGAGCTATGCGACGCGCCAGATCGAGGAGCATTTTCGCGTGGTCGCGCTCGAAGGATTTGGGCTGATAGGCCATCCGCAGGCTGCCGCCGCAGCGGGTGCGATCGTGCACTACCTGCGCGAAACGTCCGCCATCGGATCACGCAAATCCGAGGATGCGGCTTCCCTCCTTTCGCTGCGGCCTGCCGGGACCGGACTCGAGCATCTCGACCGAATCAGTTATTACGAGCAGCAGGACGCAATGGTGCTCGACCAGGTCACCGTGCGGAACTTGGAGCTGGTGCAACCGGCGGGGGGAGACGACGCGTCGGCCACACTCGTCGCGGCAATCGACGAAACGGCGACGGGCATGGGCGCGCGGCTGCTGCGCTCGTGGATCCTGCGGCCGGAGATTTCCCTTCCCGAGATCGAAGCGCGTCTCGATGCGGTTGCCGAGTTGAAGTCGCGGACCATCGCACGGGAAGAGATTCACAAGGAGCTGGAGCGCGTGCTCGATCTCGAGCGTCTGACCAGCCGGATCACGCTGGGTCTTGCGACGCCAAGAGACTTGATCGCGCTGCGCGGTTCACTCGACCGGATTCCTCGCTTGCGACAATTGATCGCGAACGACGAAGCAACGCCCGAATCCACAGCAAAGGACTTGGAACTCAGCCGCGCAAAGGATGACGATTCCGGCGGGAGGCTCAGCGGGTTACGGGGAGAAATAGACGAGCTAGAGGACGTGCGCTCGTTGATCGCACGAGGGATTGCGGACGATCCGCCAGCGCTGTCCAACGACCCTGGAATAATTCGCGCGGGGTTCAACGGCGAGATCGATGAGTTGCGCGACATTCTGAAGCACGGCCGGCAGACCATTGCCGCCATGGAAGAGCGGGAGCGAAAGCGGACGGGCATCGCGTCGCTGAAGATCCGCTACAACCACGTTTTTGGCTACTACATCGAGGTGTCGAAACCGAACCTTTCGCTCGTGCCGGCGGAGTATCAAAGAAAGCAGACGCTCGTGAACGCCGAGAGGTTTACGTCGGGCGAGCTTGCGGAGCATGAGCGCAAGGTGCTGACCGCCGAGGAGCGCGCGCTCGAGATCGAGCGCCGCCTGTACGGAGAAATTCGGCAATCCATTGCGCGGGAGGCTGGACGCCTGCGCCGCACGGCCTCGGCGATCGCCCAGCTCGACGTGCTCGTGAACTTCGCGCGAATCGCAGCCACGCGCGGTTACACGCGGCCTGAATTCACGGAGAAAGATCTTCCGCGGAAGGGCGGACGAGGCGCGCTGATGATGGCGGGCGGGCGGCATCCCGTAATCGAAAAGCTGCTGGAAGAGCGCGGCGAGCGGTTCGTCCCGAACGATTTGTATCTCGACGATGAATCACAGTTCCTGCTCATCATCACGGGGCCGAACATGGGCGGGAAATCGACGTACCTGCGCCAGACCGCGCTGATTTCGATTCTCGCGCAGATGGGATCGTATGTGCCGGCGGCGAAAGCGCAGCTTCCTTTGCTCGACCGGATTTTTACGAGGATCGGCGCGTCGGATAATCTGGCAAGAGGACGATCGACGTTCCTCGTCGAGATGAGCGAAGTCGCGGCGATTCTGAATACGGCGACGCCGGCGAGCCTGGTGCTGCTTGACGAAGTCGGGCGCGGTACGGCGACGTTCGACGGACTATCGATCGCCTGGGCGGTGGTCGAAGCGCTGCACGCGACCGCGCGGCCAAGGACGCTCTTCGCCACGCATTACCACGAGCTGACGGAGCTCGAACAATTGCTGCCCGGCGTGAAAAACGTGCACGTGTCGGTCGAGGAAGCTGGAAGCGAAATCATTTTTCTGCGGCGCGTTGAACCGGGAAGCGCGGACAAGAGCTACGGGATCGAAGTCGCGCGGCTCGCCGGATTGCCGAACGACGTAATCGTCCGGGCACGGGAGATCCTTCGTCGCCACGAGCGCAGCGAAGAGAAATTGACCCAGGAGCTATCTCCGGGGGCGTTGCCGGAGGCGCCTCATCAAACGAGTTTTGCGGCAATCGACGAATCGGTGCTCGAATCGCTGCGGGGCGCGGATCTGAACGGTCTGACGCCGCTCGAAGCGCTGAATCTGCTTGCGGCCTTGCAAAAACAATTGGAGTAACCGGCAGCTAATGATGAATGCCCATCTCGTGCATGAGACTCTCTCGGGTGGCCTGTGATGGATCGAGCGATGCGCGTGCTTGGGATGATGTCGGGAACGTCGGCGGACGGAGTGGATGTGGCGCTCGTGCAAGTCTCGGGCGCGCCTCCCAGTCTCTCCGCGCAACTCGAAGGGCATCATCACATTCCCTTCCCTCCGCGCCTGCGCGACACAATTCTGCGCCTTGCGAACGGCGCGGCTACAACCACAGCGGAAGTCAGCGAGCTGAATTTTCTGGTCGGCGAGGAACTGGCGCGGGCAGCAATTCAGGCGTGTAAGAAGTGGCGCACACCACTGCAGAAAATCTCGCTCATCGGCTCACACGGCCAGACAGTTTTTCACCTGGGTTCGGCTGCGCGTTGTCAGGGCAAGGTGCGCGCCGCGTCCACGATGCAGGTCGGCGAGACGAGTATCATCGCCGAGCGGACGGGAATCCCGACCGTTGGGGATTTCCGCCCCGCGGATATGGCGGCGGGAGGCCAGGGAGCGCCGCTGATTCCATTTGTGGACTTCCTGCTCTACCGTGATTCGCTTCGCGGCCGCGTCGCGCTGAATATCGGCGGGATCGCGAATCTGACGGTGATCCCGGCGGACGCGCGGCCCAAGGATGTCTTCGCATTCGATACCGGACCCGGCAATATGGTGGTGGACGCGCTCATGGAACGCTTCACCCGCGGAAAGGCCACGTACGATCACGACTCGCGATTCGCGCTGAGCGGGCGGACGATCCCCGAGTTGCTCGTGAGGCTGATGCGCGAGCCGTACCTGCGGCTGAAACCGCCGAAATCGACCGGACGAGAGCTTTTCGGCGGGCCGTTTGCACAAATGGTGGTCGCTTGGGGAAATCAGCACCACGCGGGCCCGGCGGACCTCGTGCGCACCGCGACCGTGTTCACTTCGCTTAGCATCGCCGACGCGTTCCGCAGGTTTATCCTCCCGCGAACGAAGGTGCACGAATTGATTGTCGCCGGAGGCGGCGCGCGCAATCCTTTGATGATGGCGCAGATCGTGGCCTCGCTGCCGGGGATCGACGTAGTGCCGGCAACGCGCTTCGGCGTGCCCGTGGAAGCGAAGGAGGCGTTCGGATTCGCTCTACTGGCGTATGAAACTTGGCACGGGCGGCCCAGCAATGTACCGTCCGCGACCGGCGCCAGCCACGCGGCAATACTGGGGAAAATTGTTTTAGGCCGCAAGGGCGCGCCGAGACCACCCCGATAGAAACGAATGGGAACCTGGCGACCGAGCTGCGAATTGCACATCGGAAAAACACATATTCTTGGGGGAGGAATTCCGGCGAGGTTGGCGCTTGCTTGCGCGTTGCTGGTTGTCGCGCTTTCAGGAGCGTGCGGAAAAGCCCGCGACACCGCCACCGTGAATTTCCTGATCGAATCGATGCCCATCAATCTCGATCCGCGGATCGGCACCGACGCGCAATCCGAGCACGTCGATGCGCTGATGTTCGACAGCCTGGTGGCGCGCGACGCGCAGCTCAACATCGTTCCGGATCTCGCCGCGCGGTGGGAGACGCCTGATCCGCAAACATACATATTCCATCTGCGGCGCGGAGTAAAATTCCACGACGGGCGGGAGCTTACGTCCGCGGACGTGAAATTCACCTTCGATTCCATTCTCTCCGGAGCAGTGAGATCGCTCAAGCGCGGTACGTTTCCACTGGTGGAATCGATCGATGCGCCGGACGACGCGACGATCGTGTTTCATCTGAGCGCGCCGCATGCCTCGTTTTTGTTCGAGATGGCGCGGCCGGCCGTCGGAATTGTACCCAAGGATTCAGGCCCGGATTTTGCCCGCCATCCGATCGGGACAGGCCCGTTTCGATTCGTCAGCATGGCGCAAGACGACGAGATCGTCCTCGAACGAAATCCGGATTACTTTGGCGGACGCGGACCTGGCAATATCGAGCGCGTGCGGTTTCGCGTGGTGCCGGACGAGGTGGTCCGCGCGTTGGAGCTGCGCAAGGGCACGGCGGATATCGGCGGGGTGAACTCGCTGACGCCGGATACGATTCTCGCTTTGGCGAAGCAACCCGGCATCGTGGTGGACGAACAGCCGGGGACGGTGGTCGCCTACGTGGCCTTCAATTTCGACGATCCGATTCTGGCGCATCGCGAAGTGCGCCGGGCGCTCGCGCACGCGACTGACCGCGTCACGATCATTCACTACTTGCTGCGCGACGAGGCACGCCCAGCGTCCAGCTTGCTGCCGCCCAACCATTGGGCGTACGAGCCGAACGTGGCGCAATACGACTACGACCCGGCGGAGGCGGAGCGCTTGCTGGATGAGGCTGGATACCCGCGCGGGAAGGACGGTGTGCGACTTCATCTGACGCTGAAAACCTCCACGGACGAGTCAGTGCGCCTGCTGGGCACCGTGCTCGCCGATCAGTGGAAGCGCGTGGGAGTGGCGCTCGAACTCCGCCCGCTTGAAAATGCCACGTTCCAGTCCGACATCGGACGCGGAAGTTTTCAGCTCTATACGCTGCGATGGGTCGGCGCAAACAATGACCCGGCGATCTTCGATTATGTGTTCAGCTCGAAACGAATGCCGCCCGACGGCGCGAATCGCGGACACTATCACAACCCGGCGGTCGATGCCCTGCTGGCGCAGCAGGCCGTCGAAATGGACACGGGCAAGCGGCGGGCGATCCTCTCGAAGCTTCAGAAAACCATCGCGGAGGACGAGCCGTATATCAACTTGTGGTTTTACGACAATGTGTGCGTACACAGGGACAGGATCACGGGGATTGTGATTCCACCTGGCGGGGACTACGACTTCTTGGAGAGCGCGGAACTGAAGTGATGCGTTGTTTGCGTCGAGCGGTTTACGACGAGCCGAAAATTCTGTGAATTTCTGCGTCCGGAAGAGCGCCTTCGCGGGCGATGGACCAACTGTCGCCGTCGATGCGCACGATCGTCGACGCAAGAGTGCCACCGGTGTCGCCCGAATCCAAGATGAGCGGGAGGCGGTCGCCGAGCTGCTCGATGAGCTGGACTGCGTTCGTACACGAAGGATGGCCGGAAAGATTGGCGCTCGTGCCGGTGACGGGCCCGCCGACGGCTTCGATCAGCGCCGTGGCAATGCGCGAGTCGGCCCAGCGCAGCGCGACGCGGCCCGTGTTGCCCGTGACCTTGAGCGGCAAGCGGTGCGTCGCCTCGACGACCAGCGTCAATGGGCCCGGCCAGAATTTGTGCGCGAGAGTGAGGAATGCATCCGGCACGTCGCGCACCAGGCCGACGGCCTGCTCGATGGAATTGACGAGGATGGGCAGCGCGCGGGTTTCGGGGCGCCCCTTTATCTGGAAAACGCGCTCGATGGCGTAAAGGTTGAACGGATCAGCGGCGAGGCCGTAGAAAGTGTCCGTGGGGATGCTGACCACGCGGCCGCGCCTGATGAAACTCGCGGCGTAGTCCACGACATCGCGTTCCGGTGCTTCCGATGAGATTTTTAGGATTTCGACGGGCAATTTTCCTCGCGCGGGCTTCGCCCTCGTGCAGCGCCAAATTATATCAGCCGCATGGGCAGAAGCAAGACGCGTGAATGACGGGGTTTACGCGGGCAGCAGATCCTGAGCGGTAGCCCACCCAGAGAGCGCCAAAAGAAGAGAGCGAGGCGCGGCGCACGTTTACGCGGGAGGGTGCGTTTGCTAGGCTTGTCGCATGGCGCATTCCCCAATCACTTCTGAGCGCAGGCGGCCGGCTGGCGGGCGCGATGCAGCCCGGGCAGAGCGCGCGGATGCCATCACGAGCCGCGACAATAAGTGGCTAAAGCTCTTCCGCGCGGCGTTGCGCGGGACCGGACCTTGCGAAGGCGAACCGATCGGCGTCGAAGGGCCGAAACTGGTGGAAGACGCGCTGCGCTCCGGGCTTGAGGCAGATGCCCTGCTCGTGAGCGATTCTGGAGAGGGCGATGCCCAGCGAATCCTGCGCGCGGCGAGCGAAAGCGAAACGGGGATTCCGCGGTCGCGCGTGCTGCGTACAACGGACAAACTATTCGAGAGCGTGTCCGGCACCGATGCGCCGCAGGGCGTGGCGGCGCTCTTTCGGCAACGCGCGTGGGGACTTGACGATGTGCTTCGCGGTCCGGGCGCGATGAGGGAAGCCTCCGCGCTGGTGATCGTGCTGGCCGCGGTGCAAGACCCTGGAAACGTCGGCACGATCCTGAGATCGGCGGAGGCGTTCGGCGCGACAGGAGCGGTCGCCACGCGCGGAACGGCCGACCCGTGGTCGCCGAAAGCGCTGCGCGCGTCGGCAGGATCGGCGTTGCGGCTGCCGGTGCTGCGCGGGATGGCGATTCCGGTGTTGCTGGCGCAGTTGCGGATCGCCGGCGTGAAAATCTACGCCGCTGCGTCGGTACATGAGACGGATGCGAAACCCGCCGCCGGGATTACGGCGGAGGCCGATCTGGGCGAGCCTGCGGCGATTTTCGTCGGTAACGAAGGAAGCGGCGTGCCCGCGGAGGTGTTGCGCGCGGCCGATGCGACGATTTCGATCCCGACAGGCGGAGCGGTCGAATCGCTCAACGCGGGAGTTGCTGCGTCGATCGTGCTGTACGAGGCGGCGAGGCAAAGAACGATACGCACGACGGGCGAGGACTGAGGAGCGAGGAACCAGCAAGAATGGGACTATTTCGCGCCATTGAACCCGAGGAAGAGCCACTGGCGGGTCGGCCGCTTGCCGACCGGATGCGTCCGCAGACGCTCGATGAGTTCATCGGGCAGGAAGAGCTGCTCGGTCCGGGCAAGCCGCTGCGGACCCAGATTGAGCGCGATGAACTAGGCTCGATGCTCCTCTGGGGACCGCCCGGATGCGGAAAGACGACGCTCGCACGGATCATCGCCAAGCGAACGCGCAGCGAGTTCATTCCCTTCAGCGCCGTGCTCGCCGGAATCAAGGAAATCAAGGAAGTGATGGCCAAGGCCCAAGCCGCGCGCCGGTACGGACGGCGGACGATCGTGTTCGTGGACGAAATGCACCGGTTCAATCGCGCACAGCAGGACGCGTTTCTGCCGCATGTCGAAGCCGGGAATATTCTGTTAATCGGTGCGACGACGGAAAACCCCTCGTTCGAGGTGATCGCGCCGCTGCTTTCGCGGATGAAAGTGTACGTGCTGCGGGCGCTCGAGCAGGTGCAGATCGTCGCGCTGCTGCGGCGGGCCATCGAGGATCCCGTGCGCGGGCTCGGGAATGAGCGCGTCGAGGCGAGCAACGCGATTCTCGAACGCATCTCGGTGCTCGCCAATGGCGACGCGCGCGCGGCGTACAACACTCTTGAAGCGCTGGTGCTCGGATCTGAACCGGGTACGGACGGACGCAGGGTGCTCTCCGAAGAACGGCTCGAGGACGTGCTACAGAAAAAGCTCCTGCCCTACGACAAGGCAGGCGAGGAGCACTACAACCTTATCTCGGCACTGCACAAGTCCGTGCGGAATTCCGATCCCGATGCGACGCTCTATTGGCTGGCACGCATGCTCGAGTCGGGCGAAGACCCCCTCTATCTCGCGCGCCGCATGGTGCGGATGGCAAGCGAGGATATCGGCCTGGCGGAACCAGGAGCGCTCGCGGTGACCATCGCCGCCAAGGAAGCGTTCGACTTCATCGGTCCGCCCGAGGGGTATCTGGCTTTGGCGCAGGCGGCCGTCTATCTCTCGCTCGCGCCGAAATCGAACGCGCTCTACACGGGATATGGAGCGGTCCATGAAGATTTGCAGACGACCATCGCGGAACCCGTCCCGCTGCATCTAAGAAATGCCGTTACAGGACTGATGGGCAACCTCGGGTACGGCAAAGGCTACCAATATGCGCACAACACGGAGGAGAAGGTGACGGACATGACCTGCCTTCCCGAAAGCCTGCTGGGCCGCAGCTATTACAAGCCTACCGATCAGGGGTTCGAGGCGCGCATCCGGCAGCGGCTCGAAGAAATCCGCAGGATCAAGACCAAGGGACAAGCCGCGAGCGGCCGAGGGACGGGGGACAAGGGGTGAGCGAGATTCTTCGATATGGCCATCGAAATCCAAGAAGCACGCGGCTGGCTTTTCTACTCAGTGCGATGGCGATCGGTGGAGGTCTTTTGCTGCGCCCCGCGACGCTGCCCGCGCAACAAGACGTTCCCAAATTCATCATCGACGAAGACTGCCAGGCCTTCGACATCTCCGCGGACAACGCCATCGTGTATGCGGTGCCCCATCTGAAGCGCGTCAAGAGAGTCCTCATCGAGCGCGACGACATATCAATCGCCACCGGCCCCGGCAAAATCAAGCGCATCGTGGAAGCCGATAAATTCATGCCCTTTCCGCCGCCGGCCGGTTACGTGGTGAACTCGCTGGCGTGGTCGCCCACGGGCCACCACATCGCCGCGAATCTGACGCTCGAGGAACCGCCGCCCGGCTGGGACGACAAGAACGCCAAGAAAAAGGGCACGCTCGACGACGAGGACGAGAACCAGCCTGCCACTTTTAGTGTGGGAGGCGGAAAGGCCATCGCTCTGCTCGATGACGATGGCCACGAAATTAAGGTCGCCGGGTCAAAGACGCGGTTCATCGAGGCGGCCGTCGACGGCGCATGGCTCGCGGACGACGCGACCATCGTGTACCTGACGGGCGGCGGCCCGTTCGCAATCGCGCGCGTAAAGCCCGCGGATGGCAAGGTCACTACGCTGTTTGAAGGGCACACGTTCAATACGGTGGTGTGGGACACCAAGAAAAACCGGGCATTCGCCATCGGAGAGAGCCTGGGACTGCACAGGGGGCTGACGCTCGTGCAGCTCGATCTTTTGCGCGAGACGGTTACCGAGATCGCCCACGTGGAGAACTATCAGGGTGCGTTAGCGCTCTCACCTTCGGGGACAAAAATCGGTTTCTTCGAGGACGGCGATACGATCGACGTGATCGACGTCACGCATCCGTCAAAAGTCGTGAGGGTGCGCGCAGGATACGGGCGGTTCGGATGGAGCCTCGACGAGCGGCGCGTTCTGCTCAAGCGTGGCCCCGATGACCGGTCGAACATCCTGATGTGGGTCGGGCTCTACGAGGACTCGTTCCGGTCGATCCTGCACGATCTGCAGTATCGCGATTTTGAGATCGCGCCGGATGGAAAATCGATCGCTGTGACGATTCCGGGGAAACGAGTGCTGAAGGTTTTTCCGCTGGAGTAACGGGCCATCCCTACCGGCAATTCGCAGCCAGCGCTGCCGGCCTCTTAGTGCAGGCGGAAGCGCTTGATGTGCTCCTTCAGAATGCAGGTGTTCATGATGACGAAGAGCCCCGCGCGGCGCGCGCGCTCGGCGGCTTCGGCGTGGATCACGCCTTCCTGCATCCAAACGCCGCGAGCGCCGATGTGAATTGCGGATTCGACGATCTCGGGAACAAATTCGGAGCGGCGGAAAATATCAACGATGTCGACGTGCTCGGGAATGTCTTCGAGGCGCGCATAACACTTCTCGCCCAGAATTTCCGTTTCGGCGGGATTCACCGGAATGATGCGGTAGCCGGCGGATTGCAGGTACTGGGCAACGCCGTAGCTCGGGCGCTGCCGGCGGTTCGATAGTCCGACGACGGCAATGGTCTTGCTGGTCTTGAGAATCTCACTGGCAGGATCGCCAGCAGCAGCGGCCGGCGGATGACTCACCCCTAGATTCGAGGTCTCGTTCAGCTTATCCACCATCCTGGTCCTTTCGAGTACGTTTCGATTATGGGCACGGCCGCGAATACCGCATCGCGATGCCCGTCGACAGGCTGGGTGGTCTCACGCGCACAAGCGGCTCCGGCTGGCGCGCTGCGTCCGCAAGATATCGAACGCACCACACCGGCGCCTTCCGGTACATCGTGATCCAAAAAAAACGTGCTCTGAGAGATTCCCCCGCCTGCTATGAATCCATGATATCGAAATCAGCGGAAAAGAAAAGCGGCGATTAACGCGAAGAATGACTCTTACGGCGCTGGGGCGCCGGAGCGGAAACCTGGCCGTCCAGTGCGTGCGAGAGGGCCGCGACTTCGGCGGGAGAGAGGGCGCGATGACGGCCCGGAGCGAGCGAACCCAGTTCGAGGCTTCCAATTCCGATGCGTTTCATTTTGTCGACCGGGTGGCCGGTCTGAAACAGTTTCTTGCGCAGGGCGTCGCGCCGCGCATCGGAGATTGTGACTTCGTACCAGGGCGAGTCCTTGCCGCGCATACGTGAGATCCGCGCGCCGGTTGAGCGCGCAAGGGTTTCGATTTCGTCGAACGTCAGCAGCGTTTTAAGTTTCATTTGATACGTTTGCCGGAGATGTCGCGCTTTCAGGATGCGGTTCGCGAGTTCGCCGTCGTTGGTGAGAAAAACGAGGCCGGAGGAGTGGTATTCGAGCCGCCCGACCGGAAATACGCGCTCCGACACCCCCTGCAAGAGATCGCGGAGAGAGGGGCGGCCTTCGGGATCGCTGAGCGTCGAGACGACTTCTTTTGGCTTATGCAAAACCAGATAGACGCGTTCCGATTCCGGCCGCAGAAGCCTGCCCGCGACCTTGATGTGGTCGCGCGATTCGTCCGCTTTCGTGCCGAGCTCGGTGACCACGCGGCCGTTCACGGTGACAAGGCCGGAGACGATCATCTCTTCGGCGCGGCGCCGCGAGGCAAGACCGGCGCGGGCCATGATTTTTTGCAGGCGTTCTTCCATGTGGTTGGCGGCGCGTGCGCCGCGACGCTTACAGCTTAGCCGATATCTCGCGGATGGCGAAGCGCTACGGCGCCTGGCAGTGGGTGAGTTTCCAGACGTAATCGAAGAACGATCGGGCGCTCGGATCGATGGTCAGGTCGCCGGAGTACGCCGGCGCGTCTCCACCCACCTCGACGAGGGCTCCGTGGCCGTCCGGTGTCCGGAACGTCAGCAGAAAATTCGGCGACGCCTTGGAAGCGGGGTCGTTGGCAGTCAGCTTCCCTGCCTCGCAGTGAAATCGCGAACCATAGAGGCTTTTGAAAAATGCCGGCGCTCCCTGATCGATTCCGATGGCGCCGTGGTAGGAGAGCTTGCCGTCGCTCCAATCGAGCATGCTGGATGTGCCCGCGGAGCCGTTGAAGATGATGTGAACGGGAAGCGGCGCAACGGGCTTTGGCGGTGCGGGCGCGGAGGCTGCAGCCGGCGCTGCGGGAGCAACTCCGCCGGGAAGCGCGGCAAAGTCGTGGGGATGCGCCGGAACATCGACCGAGCCCGTGGCACCGCTCGGCACGTCGAGCACGGCAAACCGCAGGCGCTCGCTTTCGGGTTTCGCATCGTATTCGAACAGGTTCCGCATTCCGTTGGCCTGCCAGCTCTGATACACCGCGTCCGGCACGGTTCGAGAAAGATCGTGAGGATAGAACGCAAATGAGTCGCCCTTCGGATCAAACTCGCACACGGCCATCTGTAGTTGCAATTCGCGCGACGGACCGGCAGCGGGTAGAGTCAGCGCGGCGGGCGAAATCGTGAGCAGGAATCTGGCCTGGGGCGCCTGCGTCAGCCCCGGCGACTGCTGTGGCGCGACGGCCACGGCAGTCAGACCAATCGACGTGGTAGGCAACGGCCCCATGCAAGCCTCCTGGAGCAGCTTGTCCGGAGCTTGCTGCTTCGCGAACGTTGCCAGGTCCGTCGCGAAATAGCCGGTGCGATAGCGCAACTTCGTCCCGTGCTGATTCGATTTCACGGTGATCTTGTGAAAGCCACCGTCCCATCGGACATTTTCCGGATAGTAGCCCAGCTCGTAATACACGGAACTATCGTCGAGCGCGCTCTGGACGCAGCCGGAGAGATCGTTGGTGTTCTCGCAGGTCTTGCCACCGGTTCCCTCGGCGATCTGTTCCATCGTGGCCTGAGTGTCGAGACGCGTATTGTTTTCCCGGTTGAGCTGCCCTCCGAAGCCAGCGCCGATGTTGTTGCGATTGATGTGCGGATTCTGCGCGGTCGAGTACAACTGCGAGGTCTCGAGGCCCCGTGCGTCCACCGGATACACGGCGACCTGCGCATCCGTGAGCGATTCGTAGGCCTTGCGAATTTTGTCCCCGTAAACGGCAGTGCCCTGGAATGGATCGGCGCCAAAATCGGCATTCGGCGCAATCCAGTTGGGGAATGACGACGAGAACCACAACAGATTCTTGCGGCCCGGATAGCCGCCGAGATATTTCGCGATCGACACCATCGCGTCCGTCGTCTCGTCGACGCGAATGGCCATCTGGCCTTCGTATTCCGTCTTCTCGAAATCCTCCAGCGCTTGCGTGGCTTGCGTCTCCTGATCGCCGTTCAGATCGAGCGCGACGTTCGACGGGCTATTCGCGTCGTCTTGCGGATTCTGTTCGATGTCGGGCGACCGGAGCGTCTTGTCCACCGCCGCGCGCAGCAGCGCGGGGTTCGTGGTGAATGTCTGCACTACATGGAGTTCGTGCCCGAGGACGAACACGGCCACGGGCGTGGTAGTGGGCAGAGTCTTCAGCAGCATCAGCATGTGACGGTGAACTTCCGATTGCTGTTGAATTTCGGTGTTGAGCGCATCCATCAGCAGGATCGACGGCGGCACGGTGAGCTTCTCGAAGGCCTGGTTCGAGTACACATGCGCGCCGGACGGCATCGAGGCAGTGGCTGGCGCAGGCGCGGGCGCGCTCGCCGACGCGTCCACGAACCGGAATTTCGCGATCTTCTGCTGGCCGGCATGTTCTTCGGAGACCTGAAAATCGTCCTGCGTAAGGCCGCGGATGGGCTTCCCGTGCGAGTCGGTGACGACGACGTCCACGGTGATGAGGCGCGTCTTGGTTTGGATCGTCGTGGTCGAAGCCGGGGCTTGCTGTGCCGCCGGAGGGTTTTGCTGCTGTGCTTGAGCGAGCGCACTCTGAGGGAAAATGGTGACGGCGCAACAAGCAAACACCACGAAACGCTTAACCCAGTCGATCATAAGGCCGCCCTGCACCGGCCCAGTGTGCACCGGCGCGCGCCCATTCTACATCAAGCGCTTAACCAAGCGGTAAGCGTGCTGAGGTGTGCTATCGGGGCGACTCGGAGGAGCCAGCCGTTGCGGCGCGGGACTGCTCGGCGGATTCGCCGGGGTCGTCGCCGAGTTCGGCGAGGTCGTTGGTTTCGCCGGACTCGCGAATCGCGGCGGCCTCTGGAGGTTCGGACACCGCCGCCGGCGCCGTTGCGGCCTCTTCCGGCTCGGTGGGTGCGATGCCTGCATCAGAACCGAGCGCGGCCTGCGCGAGCTGTTCGAATTCCTTGAGGCTCGGAAGCTCATCGAGATCGGAAAGGCCGAAACGCATCATGAACTGCTTCGAGGTGCGATACAGGATCGGCCGGCCGATCACTTCCTTGCGGCCCGCCGTGGTGATGAGGCGCTTTTCAAGCAGAGTCTTGATCACGCCGCCCACGTTGACGCCGCGAATCTCGTTGATCTCGGGCACGGTGACGGGCTGCTTGTAGGCAATCACGGCGAGTGTTTCGAGCGCCGGCATCGTGAGGCGCAGCGGCGGCTGAAGACTCTTGATGAACTTTCGCACCACATCGTGGTGCTGCGGTTTCGTATAAAACTTCCATCCGCCCGCGACCTTACGGACCTCGATACCGCGCTGGTCCGTCTGGTGCGAGGCGACGAGGAGATCGAGCGCGGCGCGCGCTTCCGTCTTTTCGACGCCGAGCGCGTTGGCGATCTGGTCGAGCGTGGCGGGTTCATCCGCCGCATAGATGATGGCTTCGAGTGCGGCCTGGATTTCTTCAGGGTTCATTCGTCACCTTGACGTGCATGTTGCGGCGCGCTGGCGCTACAGATACTGCTCCTCGATTTTCGACATCGCGTCCGGGCCGGCAAAAACCGCGTCGAACATTTTGTGCTTGCGCAGGCCGATGTCGGCGAACAGCTCCGATTGCACCAAAATCACCGCCTGCATGCGCACCATTTCGAGCACGGCCAGCAGCGCGACGATCATCGCGTTGCGCGTCTCGCAGATATCGAAGAATTCGATCAGCGAAACGGGGTTGTCCGTCGCCATCAGGCGCTGGCGGAGACGGTCCATCATCTGCGCGATCGTGACCGTCTCGTGGTGCAGCTCGAATTTCGCGACGGCCTTGCGCCGCTCGAGCACCTGCTGAAACGTCTTGATGAGATCGACGAGCGAGACGACCATCTCGCCTTCGACGGCGTCGCCCGTGTAGAGCGCGCGGTCCGGGCGGGACCACACGTGCGCCTCGATTTGCTGCTTCTGATAGAGAAGCTGCGCGGCATTCTTGAATTTTTCGTGTTCGAGCAGGCGATGGACCAGCTCGTCGCGCGGGTCTTCCTGCGCGCCGGGGCCGGCGAGCGGGTCGGCCGGGAGCAGCATCTTCGATTTGATGAGGATCAGCGTCGCGGCCATGTAGATGAAGTCGGCGGAGACGTCGATATCGAGCGTTTCGAGCTGGTGGAGATAATCGAGATACTGCTCGGTGACCTTGGCGATGGGAATGTTGTGGATGTCCAGCTCTTGCTTGCGGATCAGATCGAGCAAGAGATCGAGCGGGCCTTCGTACGCCGGCAAATTGATGCGATAGGGCGATGGTGACGCCAACTCAGCTCCCTCCGGCGGGCTTGCGCGCCTCGTCCCACTTGAAGATGGCGTTGCGGACGCGCTTCATCGTGCGCCGCGCCGCCGCGTGCGCCTTTTTCCCGCCGGCGTCGAGGATATCCCAAACCTGCTGCGGATGCGCCTCGAAATCTTTACGGCGTGCCTGAACAGGCTCGATCCACTTCACCAGGTTTTCGGCCATCAGCTTCTTGCAATCGACGCAACCGATCGCCGCCGTGCGGCACTCATGGTCGATTTGCGCGACTGTGTCGAGCGACGAAAACAGCTTGTGCCACGCGAACACAGGACAGACCTCCGGTCGGCCCGGGTCGGTGCGGCGCTGGCGCTGCGGGTCCGTAATCATGTTGCGGACTTTTGTGCGGATTTCATCGGGTGGATCGCTGAGCCAAATCGCGTTGCCGTAGCTTTTCGCCATCCGGCGGCCGTCAGTGCCGGGCAGACGCGGTGTTTCGGTGAGTAAGTGTCCGGGTTCGACCACAACATCGTCGCGTCTGTAGAACTTCCTTGCCGGTCTAGGAAGTTCTTCAATGGCATTTTCAAATCCAACTGTGCGAGTGATTCGCTTCAGCTCTGTCGTCCACGCTTTCCACGCGTAGTCTGGCATCACCTCTGCATCCACAAAAGCGGCCGTGTGAACCTTATGATTGATATCAAGGCGCAACTTTTGATTTTCCGCGCTATTCAGCTTTTCAGAAATACCGAAACCAAACTGAAGGTTAAATCGGCGGACAACTTCGCGCGTTAGTTCGACGTGGGGAACCTGATCCTCTCCGACAGGCACGAGATCGGCGTCGTACATCACGATGTCAGCCGTTTGCAACAGCGGATAGCCGAGGAAACCGTAGGTGCCGAGGTCGCGGTCCTTGAGATTCTCGATTTGCTCTTTGTACGTCGGGACGCGCTCGAGCCACGAGAGCGGCGTGATCATGGAAAGGAGCAGGTGCAGCTCGGCGTGCTCGAGCACGCTCGATTGGATGAATAGCGTCGATTTCGCGGGATCGAGGCCGACCGAAAGCCAGTCGGTCGCGACCTGCAGGGTATTTTCGGCGACGGAGGAGGTGTCTTCGTAATGCGTCGTCAGCGCGTGCCAATCGGCGACGAAGAAGAAGCACTCGTATTCTTCCTGGAGCTTGAGCCAATTCTGAAGAGCGCCGAAATAATGACCCAGATGGAGACGGCCGGTGGGCCTCATGCCGCTCAGGACTCGTTTGCGCTTCGGTTTAGGCTTGGCCACTCTAGCGGACTTCCCCCAGATGAAAACGAAAGATTCCGTGCGTGCGGTGTAAGCACGATGCTAGCACAGAAATTCTTGGGAAAAAGCATGAAAGCTCACCGCAGAGACGCACGGAGCGCGGAGAGGCGCAGCTAGAGTTTCAGCAGCTCGCGGAGGCGCTTAGTCTGATTCCGGGAGACGGGGATTTCGCTGGCGCGCTTGTCGTTCATCTTGAGCATGAAGCTCGATTTGAACCAGGGAACGACTTCCTTGATGTGGTTGATGTTGACAAGATACGACCGGTGCGGGCGCCAGAACACGCCGGGATCGAGCGTTTCCATCAGCTCTTCGACGGTGCGGTAATTGGAAACGCCCTCGGTGTCGCGCGAAAAAATCGTGATCGCGCCATCCTGGATCGAGGCGTAGATCATGTCATCCGCATCGATCAGGATCATACGGGCCTGCGATTTCACGAGCAGCTTCACAGGAGACGCGGGCTGCGGCTTCGGCGCGCCCGCTCCAAGCTGCTCGACGAGCGTTTCCAGGCGCTGAACGGGCGACGTATTGGCATCGACCATTTTCTTGGCGCGCTCAATGGCGCGCGCGACGCGAGCCTTGTCAAACGGCTTCAGCACGTAATCGACGGCGCTCACCTCGAAGGCCTGCACCGCATAGTGATCGTAGGCCGTCGCGAAGACGATCTGCGGAAGGCGCAATTTGCGCTCGACGAGTTTCTTAATCACGCCGAAGCCATCGAGGCCGGGCATCTGCACGTCGAGGAAGACGAGATCGGGATCGTGCTCCTTGATCAGCGCAACGGCTTCGAGGCCGTTCTTGCCCTGCGCGACGACGTTGACCTCGGGAAAGCCCTTCAGCAGAAAGGCGAGTTCGTCGCGCGCCGGGCGCTCGTCATCCACAATCACGGTGTTGATGGGCATGGACCCAGTTTAGTATAGCAAAAGCGGATCGGGCCGCAGCCAAGGGACGAGAAACGACTCCGGGCGGCTGGCGCGGCTGGGGTAGAATTGCGGCGGGAACGGATTCCAGGGGACATTGTGGCGGGAACCAGGACCAAGAAAGCACGAGTGGTGAGCAGCGAGGTGCTGTTTCAAGGGCGCGTTTTCACGCTCAAACGCGACCGCGTGATAGAGCCGAGCGGCATCGAAGCGACGCGTGAAATCATCGCGCATCCGGGCTCGGTCGTCGTGCTACCGGTGCTCCCAGACGGGCGCATCGTCCTGATTCGCCAGTATCGCCACGCCGCCGGACAGTACCTTTGGGAACTAGTCGCCGGGCACAAGGAGCCGGACGAAACCTTTCTTAAGGGCTCGCATCGCGAACTCGAGGAAGAGGCCGGTTACACTGCGAGAAGAATTCGAAAGATGCTCGAAGTGTTCCCTTCCCCCGGCTTGCTGGGCGAGAAGATGGTGATATTTCTCGCGGATGGCCTGAAAAAGGGAAAGGCCCGACCCGAAGACGACGAAAAGATCACGCGGCGGATCGTCACTTTGCGCGAGGCCACGCGGTGGATACGCACCGGAAAGATCCGCGACTCGAAATCAGTGGCGGGGATTCTCTATTACGCGGAGTTCGTTGCGCGGAAGAGGTAGGTACGCACATGGAAAATAAAGACGTAGCGAAAATATTGCGCGAGACGGCGCAACTGCTCGAAATCGACGGCGCGATCATTGGCCGCTACCGCAGCTATGAGAAGGTCGCCGAACTGCTCGACGGCATGACCGAGCGCATCGAAGACATCGCCAAGGACGACACCAAGCTTCAGGAACTGCCCGGCATCGGCGAAGGCATGACCGCGCACATCCACGAAATCCTCAAGACGGGCGACTACAGCTTGAGGCAAAAGCTGCTTAAAAAATATCCTCCCAGCATCCTCGCTCTGCTGGAGGTGCATTCGCTCGGGCCCAAGAAAGTGGCCCTACTTTGGAAGAAGTTCAAGGTCGCCAGCGTCGAGGGCCTCGAAAAGCTGGCTCGCGAAGGAAAACTGCACGACATTCCCGGCTTCGGCGAAAAGAGCGAACAAAACATCCTGAAGGCCGCTGAGCAATTCAAGCACCTCTCCGGCTCCGGGCGATTCCACATCAATGTGGCGGACGAAGAAGCCCAGAGGCTCGTCGCCTACATCGCCAAGGCGGGCACGGCCGTCGAGTCTGTGACGCCGGCCGGTTCCCTGCGGCGCGGCAAGGAGACGGTCGGCGATCTCGATCTTTTGGTGACGATGCGGCCGGGGCACGACAAGCAGAAGGACGTCGACGCCGTGGCGGCGCACATTCTGAAGTATCCCGAGATGAAGCAGGAGCTGGCGCACGGCGAAAACAAAGTCAGCTTTCTGCTCGACAGCAGCATGCAGGTGGACGTGCGGCTGCTCGAAAAAAAGAGCTTCGGCGCGGCGCTGCTCTATTTCACCGGGTCGAAGGAGCACAACGTCGCGCTGCGCGGCCGCGCCAACGGCATGGGCTGGACGCTCAACGAGTACGCGCTCACGACGCTGAAGGGCGGCAAAGTCGTCGCCAGCAAGACCGAGGAGGAGATTTACTCGAAGCTGAAGCTCGATTACATCGAGCCGGAATTGCGCGAAGCGACAGGCGAGATCGAGGCGGCCGAGCACCACAAGCTGCCGAAGCTCGTGAAGCTCGCTGACATTCGCGGCGACTTGCAGATGCACACGACCGCGTCAGACGGCAGGAACTCGATCGAGGAAATGGGCGAGGCGGCGCGCGACCTTGGTTACGAATACATTGCGCTCACGGACCATTCGCAGGCCGTGACCGTGGCGAACGGGATGGACGAAAAGCGCACGCTCGAGCAGATCAAGAAAATTCGCGCCGCACAACAGCGCGTCCCCGGGGTCCGTCTGCTGGCGGGCATCGAGGTCGATATCAAGAAGGATGGAACGCTTGATCTAGAGGATGACGTTCTCGCCGAACTCGACGTGGTGGTCGCGTCCGTGCACTCGTACATGAACATGGAGCGCGCGGAGATGACCGACCGCATCCTCGCAGCGATCGAGAATCCGTATACGCAGATCATCGCGCACCCGACGGGCAGGCTCGTGCTGCGGCGCGACCCGTTCGAATACGACATGGAAAAAGTTCTGGATGCCGCGGCGAAACACGGCGTGGCGATGGAGTGCAACGCGGCGCCCGAGCGGCTCGATCTGCGTGACGTGCACTTGCGGATGGCGAAGCAGCGCGGCGTGAAACTCGTTATCTCCACGGACGCTCACACCACGCACAATTTGCAGATGATGAAATACGGCGTGACGACCGCGCGCCGCGGATGGATCGAGAAAAAAGAGGTCATCAACACTCTTCCGCTCGACCAGTTTCTCGCCGCGCTCCGGCCCAAGCCGCACGCCACAAAGGCGAAAGCCGCCAAGCGAAAATCCGCATAGCTGTAATTCGAGCGGCCCGAAACTTAGACCGAGTAGGAAACGGTGCCGTCTTCCGCCGTGGTCGCCGGTCCGATTGTTTTCGCGGTTGCGATGGTGGGCGACTTCGCGCCGCGCCGCATCGCTACGATCCCGGTACGGACGACTTCCATCAGGCCGAATGGCGTCAGGAGTTCCAGCAGCCGGTCGACTTTTTCCTCGCCGCCCGTGAGCTCGACTGTGATCGATTCCGCCGCGATATCGAGTACGCGCGCCCGGAAAACCTCGGCCAGTTGCAGTATCTGCGATCGGTCCTCGCGCGTCGCCCCCACTTTGACAAGAGCGAGGTCGCGCAGCAGCGCGGGCTGCCCGCTGACATCGTCCACCAGCAGCACGTTCACGAGCTTGTAGACGTTTGCAACGATGCGCCGCGCCTGATCCTCGTCCGCCTCGGTGACGATCGTCATGCGCGAGACTTCGGGTTTTTCGGTTCGCCCAACCGTGAGCGAATCGATATTGAACGCGCGCCGGCGGAACAGCGACACGACTCGCGACAGCACTCCGGGCTTGTTTTCGACGTAAACGACGATTGTGTGCAGCATGGCGTCTTATTCGTCCTCCGCTGTTTCCACCAGCGGATTCGGCCGCCGGATCATGTCGTGCAGGGCCGCGCCGGCCGCCACCATCGGGTAGACGGTATCTTCCTGCTCGACCTTGAAGTCGATGAGCACGGGACCTTCGTGCGCGTGCGCCGCTCTGACCGTAGGAACGACTTCGGCTCGCTTGTTGACTACGAACGTGCGAATGCCGTAGGCCTGCGCCAATTTCGAAAAGTCCGGGTTCAGCAGCGGCGTCGCCTCGTAGTTGCGGTCGTAGAAAAACTCCTGCCACTGCCGCACCATGCCGAGAAATCCGTTGTTGATGACGGCGATGTTCACCTTGAGGTTTTCCTGCACGATGGTCGCAAGCTCCGCCATCGTCATCTGGAAGCCGCCGTCGCCGCAGACGACCCAGACATCCGCATCCGGCCGCGCGACCTTCGCGCCCACGGCCGCCGGCAGCGCGAACCCCATCGTGCCGAGTCCGCCGGAGGTGATCAGCGAGCGCGGGTGCTCGTGCTTGTAATACTGCGCTTCCCACATCTGGTGCTGGCCGACGTCGGTGACGATAATCGCGTCCCGGTTGCGCGTTTCGTGCCACAGGTCGTTGATCACGTGAGCCGCGTAGAGGTGCCCGTTGTCCGGAAGATTCTGAATATCGCGGACGGCGGTGTCGCCCTTGAGGCTGTGGATGTGCTCGATCCAGTCGGTATGGCTTGCCGGCTCGACGCGCGGCAGCAGCTCCTGCAAAATCTTGCGCAGGTCGCCCATGAGCGCGACGTCCACTTTCACGTTCTTGTTGATCTCCGCCGGATCGATATCGATGTGAATCTTCTTCGCGTTCGGCGCGTAGGTTTTCAGGTTACCGGTCACGCGGTCGTCGAACCGCATGCCGAAGGCCAGCAACAGGTCGGCGTCCTGAATCGTCTTGTTCACCCACGCCTCGCCGTGCATGCCCATCATTCCGAGATTCAGCACGTGCGAAGCCGGAAGATGCCCGAGGCCGAGCAGAGTCATCGCCACGGGGATGCAGGTTTTCTCGGCGAACGCCTGGACTTCGTGCTCCGCGCCGGAAACCGAAATCCCGTGCCCGGCGAGTATCACCGGCCGCTTCGCCGCGCGGATTAGTTCCAGCGCCTTTTCGTATTCTTCCTTGGCGGGTGAAAGGTCCGGACGATAGCCGCGCATCTTGGGCGCCGCGCCTTCCCAATCGAACTCGCACGAACTCTGCTGCGCATCCTTGGTGATGTCAATCAGCACTGGCCCGGGACGCCCAGACTTCGCCACGTACATCGCCTCGCGAATGGCGGGTGCGATTTCGTCGGCGCGCGTCACGAGATAGTTGTGCTTGGTGATCGGCAAAGTGACGCCCGTGATGTCGGTCTCTTGAAACGCATCGGAGCCGAGCAGTTTGCTGCCGACCTGGCCCGTGATGCAGACGATCGGCGAGGAATCCATCATGGCCGTTGCGATGCCGGTGACCATGTTTGTCGCGCCGGGGCCGGATGTGGCAACCGCCACGCCTACTCCGCCGGTCGCGCGCGCGAAGCCGTCCGCCATGTGCGTGGCACCCTGTTCATGGCGCACCAGGATGTGGCGAATCGAGCTATGCCGCAGCGCGTCATACGCCGGCAGGATGGCCCCGCCGGGATAGCCGAAGACGGTCTTCACGCCCTCGCGCTCCAAACACTCCCAGAGAATTCTTGCTCCAATCATCGTCGGCTTTTTGCTATCCATCGGATTCCCCTTCTCCCAGGCGTATAAACTAAAAAACCCACCGTGCCAGTCTTTCCGGCAGGTGGGTCTCATGAGCCTTTGAATTTCGTCTCACTCAGCTCAGCGATGCCCTCCAGGCCGGGACGCGCGTACGAGTCCTACTGCTACATTATCGAGAGTAAGTCGAATCGAGTTTGCGCGGTCCGTCATGTTTTGGCGTCTAGTAAACTGAGCGCCCCAACTACTGAATGGCGCTACCGTCTGTTAACTTACCCCCTAAGTTTGCGAGTGTCAAGAAAGTCTTCGCATGAAAGTCCCACTTTTTTGCACTTCGAGCAAATCACAGCGGCCTCCTAAAATTGCCGGGCCTCGTGCCGCGCTGGAGAGATTTTACCCGTCGAGTGAATCCATTTGCCGACAGTCGTGTCTGCCAGATACAGCTGCCCCGGCCTAGAATGTCTATTACTCCCATAAAATCAGTTAGATACGAAGGGAATAGAATTGGAACTGGACATGCAATTCCATGGTTCCAAGGAAATGCGAGGTCGAAGATGGTGGCTTTCATGCTGATGGGGATCATGGCAGTCCTGGCATTCCTCTGCTTTTCAGAGGCGATCGCGAAGGTGGCACGGGCCAAGCGTCCGCACGTTTCGCCCGAAACGCGGAGCACTCGGTCCGTCCAGGAATGAAGGTTCCGTCGTTGGTAGACAGTCCGCAGAAGCCCAGCCACCCGAAGCACCGATGTTGAGGCGGTAGTACCCCCGTCCTATAGCTGTTCTCCACTTCGACCGATATATTGCGAAGTGATGCTGAGTAAGGCTCGGAGGATCGAAATGGGCACCGGGGTATGGCCTGCCGTCAAACCAGCGGTTAACGCAGCGCGGAAGACTCCGCAGGCGCAGGACGCGCGCGGACGGAAGCGCCTGAAAGTCTCTCTGCCGGTGCACGTTCGCCCATTTGATGCTCGCTTTACGGAGATCGAAGACGTGGGGCAAGTGGTCGATTTCACGCGGGACGGCCTCTACTTTACGACGTCCATGCCCCACTACTTCGTGGGGATGCGGCTGATCGTCACGTTTCCTTTCGGCGATAACGTCTCCGCGCACAGGAAATTCCTGGCGTCTGTGGTGCGACTCGAGCATCGAGACGACGCGAGCCGCGGAATCGCCGTTCGCTTCTTGCTGTAATAGTCAAAAGTGCGCTCCAACCAGCCAGACCTGATTGGCTTTTGAACAAGGTTCGGGGCGATAGCCCTTGTCAGGGGTCCGGGGCGGCGGGGACAATACCAACATAAAGCCAGGTGATGCGACCCGGGCGAATCCTAGAAGAGCAGCTTCGACGACAGTTGAGAAGGCAGGTAGCCAACATCATGTACGAACACGGCTCAAAAACGCACTCCTGACCAAGCGAGCAAGAATTCGAGCGCCACAAGCGAAGCCGAGCGTCGCGTTGCGGATCGCCACGTTTTCACGGCATCTGCAGAGGTCGTCGAACTCGGCTCCGGGGCGCGATTCGCGACGCGCACGACGGATCTTGGGCCAGGTGGCTGCTTCGTAGACACAATGGTGCCATTTCCAGTTGGCGCCAAGGTTCGCGTGAGCGTCCGCAAAGGCCAGACGCAGTTCGAGACGGGAGGAATCGTCGTCTATTCCCAGACAGGTCTGGGAATGGGCATCGCATTTGACACGATGGAGCCCCACCAACGGCAAGCCCTCGATAGCTGGCTGATCGAGCTGACCGGCGGCCGGCAAACATTGTCGAACGGCGCCACCCTTGGAGCGGGGAGATTCGAGGGAAACCGTACACCCGCAACATCGCCCACCGCAGTCCGACTGATACAGCTGCTGATCAGCAAAGGCATTCTTACCGAAGCGGAGGGTTCCTCTGTCCTCATCGACCCGTTCCTGTAGGCGCAAGTTTCGTCGATCCTGTACTAAGGGGTTCCTCCTCCAGCACCCCTGGCTGGCATGCAGCTATTTCCCACTGCAGGAAAATTTTCCTCGGTAAATTTCATTTAAGTTCTTCCGTGAACTCCCTAAGTCTTGTGTAATCAATAATCAGACCTACCCCTCCACTGGCAGAGGTCGTGCATCTAACCGGGCATAGGGGGGCCTATGGGAGAACGCAGAAAAGCAAGAAGGTACGAGGTCTATCTGCCTTTACAGGTGTGCACCGCAGACCACCGTCCAGCCGAGTTTCACACAGCCCAGCTTCGTGATATTTCTCGATCCGGCATCTACTTCCACTCGGATGTGAAATTCGAACCCGGAACCGGCATGGAGCTTACGTTTGCTCTTCCCACGGAGAAGGATCGCGGGACTTCGGTTCTGATCCGGGCAAGTGCCAAAGCCTTGCGGGTTTCTGCTCTCGCTGGTGAGGTGATGCCGATGTATGGCGTGGCCGCCACAATCGACCGGATTGACTTTGTCCGTCCAGTAATCGCAAACGCAGCCGCCTGAGCCAACTTCATCCCCCTTCCCTCGCGCCGCATAGGCGACTGGCAACATAACCCGCCGCTCGTGCGTCCAATAGCTTCATCTTCGCCTTGACGCCCCAGAATCCGACCTCGCGCGCCGACGAATCGCTACAATAGGGCCGCGCGATCCCGCGCCACCTATGCCGCAGACTAAGCCGCCGGACGAGGCCGCACAACTCGAGTGCACAATCCTGCGGACACTTTGCCGTCGAGACCTACCTCGCGCGAGGTGGGAAAGATTCGCGCAAAAACTGGCTGACTACGTTTGGCGGGTGCCGGATCACAACGTGGTCTACGCAGCTCTTCTGCAAATCCGAAGCCGCGACGCGAACACGTGGCGCGACCAGCTCCCCGCTCAGGCTACGCGCATGGGCTTCCCGGACGTCGATTGGGACGCGTTCTTCGGACCCGACGATTCACCACAGCCGGATATCGACGAGGCGATACGTCGATTGAAGGCGCAGGCTCCCAACCAAATGTGATCGACTTCCCGGCAGGCTCGCTACTTCTTGTTTTGCTCGGCGAGTTCGAAATCGATGTATTGAGCGAGCGTTGCGGGATCTCCGCCGCTGATCGGCCGGCCGTTCACGTAGACCGTGGGCGTGCTGCTGACGCCCAAAGCGACGCCCTCGGCGTGGCTCGCGTCCACGGACTTTTGCGCATCGGGCGAAGCGAGACATGCCTTGAACGTGTCCGCATCCAACCCGGCTTGCGTGGCGTACTCCACTAGCTTGTCCCACACATTCTCGGTCGAAATCAGGTCCTGGTTTTCGAAGATTGAGTCGTGCACCTTCCAGAACGCCTCCGGAGATTGCACGAACGCGCAGTGACCGGCAAGGGCAGCCGTGTTCGCCCAGGGATGGATCTGAGTTAGCGGGAAGTCCTTGTACACGATCCTGACCTGGGGGTAGCGGGACTCCATGGCCTTGAGCGATTCAAACAGCTCGCGGCAATGCGGACACTCGAAATCGGCAAACTCCACAAGCGTGATGCGCGCATCTGCGGGCCCCTTCACGGGATAGCCGTCCGTGTGAATCTTTGCGCGGTTGGACGCATATGGATCGGCCGACATATCGAAGATTTCGCCCCGCAGCAGCGTCTTGCCGTCCTTGCTGACGTAAACCTCGCCCGTCTCAACCTGCTGATTTAGCGTCACCCGAACGGGCACAACGTAGAAGTCCGCCGATGCGGACGGCGCGAGCGGTCCCAGCGTCACCTTGACGTCGGCGCCCCATGCAAATAGCTGGCGCACAAAAGCCTCGGTCGATTTGAGCAGGCGGACCTGTTCGGGGGACACGGCAACGTCCGCTGCAGCCGAAGCTGGCGCTGGAGGCGCGGATGTCTGCGCGGCGGAGGGGATCGCTGCCGTAACCATTGCAACTGCCCACAACACCAGTGCCCTGCCGACCATGGGAACCCACCCTTCCTATACAGCAATCTTGAAATCATTCGATGCCGAAACAGCATAAAGAAAAAACCCAAGAAGAGCAAAACGGAAAGAGGAGCGATTGAAAAGGTCAGGCTGACGCCACTTTGTTCGCGAGCCAGTCACCGGCTTCTCGCGTGCCAAGCGTCCCGCCGAGATCATTCGTCGTCTTGCCTTCACGGATCGCTGCGCGGACCGCATCTTCCAGCGCCCGCGACTCCTTCGTCCACCCGAGGTAATCGCACATCATCCCCGCGGCCAACACGGCTCCGATCGGATTCGCGATGTTTTTCCCGGCAATGTCCGGCGCCGATCCATGCACGGGCTCGAAGAGCGACACTTGCCCGGGATTAATGTTTCCGGAAGGCGTCAGCCCGACCCCGCCGATGATGCCCGCGCCCAAATCACTCGCGATGTCCCCGAACAGGTTGCACGTGACGATCACCTGAAATTGCGACGGGTCGCGGACCATCTGCATCAGCAGGTTATCGATATACATGTGGCTTGATTCGATCTCGGGATATTCGCTGCGGACTTCCTTGAACACGCGCTGCCACAGATCGTGGCCGTAGGCCATCGCGTTCGACTTATCGCTCATGCACACGCGCTGGAGTCCGCGGCTGCGCGCAAACTCAAACGCATAGCGGATAATCCGCTCCACTCCCTTGCGCGTGTTGATGTCTTCCTGCGTGGCGATTTCGTCGGCAGTTCCCTTCTTGAAGAATCCGCCCACACCCGCGTATAGGCCCTCCGTGTTTTCGCGAATCACCCAGATGTTGATGTCCCTTTCGGCGCGACCCTTGAGCGGCGTGAGGCGCTGGTCGAAAAGCACGCACGGCCGCGCATTCACATAAAGATCGAGCTTGAAACGCAGCCCAATGAGAATGTCCGCGCCCTGCTGATTGCTCGGAACTCTCGGATCGCCGAGAGCGCCCAAAAGAATCGCATCGTATTCGCGGCGGAACATTTCGGGCGCCTCGGGCGGGAGCGTCGTGCCATCGCGGAGATAGCGGTCCGCTCCCCAGTCGAATTCGTTAAGGACGAGTTCCCGGCTTGCGCGGGCGGCGGCCGCCGCCTTCAGGACTTTTACCGCTTCGGGAATCACCTCTTTGCCGATACCGTCGCCGGGGATGATTGCAATGCGCTTGCGCGAGGAAGAACTCGCTTTCGTCATCTCGCCGCGGAACGTAGCATGCGACCTGCGGGGTGTCAACCGAAGGGCAAAGGAGGGGCTGATGAGTCTATAGCAATCCAGATCCTAGGGTCCGAAATTCCAGTAGACGGTAACCGTGGTTTCCACCTCCACGGGTTCACCGTCGAAGAAGCTGGGCTCGTATTGATACTGTTCTACAGCCCCTCGGGAAAGTGTGATTAGTCTTGGCAGCCCAGAGAGGGAGTGAATCTCTGAAACTTTGCCAGTAACATCCAAGACGACGCGGAAACGGACTTTTGCGTTCGTTCGTGATTGTAACAAGTTCTGTATTACAGGATCACTGGTAACAAAACTGGGATTCATCTGCCTCACGAGCTTTTTCTTCATCATCTCTTCCGGGACGATTATCCGACCGATCGATTGTGGTCGGGGCATTGCAGATACCACGATCGTTACCGTCAGAAACGCAGCCACAAGCCACGTAAAACGTACGGTTTGCTTTAGTATTCGCATGATTACTGTCACCTTGCAGCTATCTCGCCGCGGAACGTAGCACGCGACCTCGCGAGTGTCAACGCACGCCCGATCAGTGGCGCTCCCTCATACGACGAAGGCTAGGGCGTGCCTCCCCGCGCACACATGTTGCGAGAAGTGAACTGGCGACACTTGCAATGAGTGTCCCATTGACCTAACGTGAATTAGGGGCAATCGGCGGTCGCGGACGCTTCCAAGGACGCGTCCGACATCACCATCCGGTCGCGGCAACCGGTGAGGCGCAATTCCGCATTCGATGAGGTGAGATTTTAGTCTTGTCGGGGCGACTTAGATGTCGATCGCTGAAAAATCCTCGGGCTTCTCGGAAACGGTCGTTGGAGAAGCCGTCCTCATCCAAAAACTGCTGCTCCCCCGCGAGCCTCTTCGCGAACCGAATTTTGAGATCACCTACCTGATTCGCTCGTTCAGCGAAGTAAGCGGCGATTTCTTGGATTATTTCCTGTTGTCGGACGGAAAGCTGGGACTCTATATCGGCGATGTGGTGGGCAAAGGGCTGCCTGCGGCCATGTACGCGGCGCTCGCGGCCGGCGGCCTGCGCGCCATCAAGAAGACGGGTGAGCAACCGGCGGACGTGTTGGAGCTGTTCAATCGGCGTCTGCGCGTTCGACCGGTGCCGTCCCGATACTGCGCCACTCAATACGCGGTATTCGATCCCGCGACGCTCGAACTTCGCGTGGCGAACGCCGGACTTCCGCTTCCCCTCCATCTTTCGCCGGATGGCTGCTGCACGATCGGAGAGGGCGGCCTGCCTTCAGGCCTAATCGATTTCGCGACGTACGAACAGTACACTGTTCAACTCGCGCCGGGAGACGCCGTCTTGTTTGCCACCGACGGGCTCTCGGAAGCAAGGGACAAAGACGGCGAACTGCTCGACATGCCGCGCCTCATCGATCTCTGCGCGATGCTCGATTACAGCGCATCCGATCGATTCCTGCGGTCCGTCTTCTACGCCATCGAACAGTTCACTGGGGGACTACAAAGCGACGATATGACAGCAGCGGTATTACGGGTGCTCCCCGACGCCAGGCAAACGCCTCCCGCTCGGTAAGCAATGATTGGAGCGAGGCTGTCTGGCAATTTGCCGTATGAGTGGATCCGCGGGAATCGGAGACGGGAATGCCACGGTTGTTGATTATTGATGACGACAGTTCCATGAGGAACCTGCTCCGCTCCCGTCTGCAAGACTCCTATGAAATTATCGACACGCTCGACGCCGAAGAGGGCATCGTCCTCGCGCTGCAACAAAAACCCGATGCGATCCTGCTCGATCTCATGATGCCCAGGTACTCCGGCTTCGAGGTCTGCCAAACACTTTCCTCCATGAGTTTCACTCGGGGAATCCCCCTCTTCATCGTTTCCGGGGAATCGAGCGAGCGATACCGCGATTTTTGCCTGAACCTTGGAGCAAAGGCATTCTTTGAGAAGCCCGTCGACTTCGCCGCGCTGCGGAAGGAATTGGCGGCGGTGATTGGAGGCAACAACCATGCGCGCCGAGCTGAAGCCCGCGTTCGCATTCGGGTGGCGCTAAAACTTTGCGGGATCGACTTGAAACGCGTGAAGTTCGAGCTGGTTAACTTAACAGAAAGCGTGACCGCGCATGGCTTTTTGTGCGGTTGCCGTGCAGACGTGAAGGAAGGCGCCGTCGTCGAAGTGTATTTGCCGGAGGACGGGCAAAAATTTGTCGGCAAGGCGCGGATCGTTCGCGTCGATTCGCCCGGAACGCACAGCCAGCGATGCGAATTCGAATTCGTCGAAAAGCCTGCGGACTGGGTCCTGCCGTAACTCGCTCCAAACCGAACTCAGGCGGTTACCGACAGCGCGCTGGCAACTGGCGTTACTCCGCTGCCCGACGCTGTCGAGCCCAGGATACTCCCCAACTGCGGCACGTCCTGCGCCAGCGCACTGTACGCTTGCAGCGCCGCCGACACGTTGCCTCCCTGCAAAGCTTGTCCCAATTGTCCGAGCAACTGCTCGAGCGAATTGACCGCGCTCCCGCTCGACTGGTTCTGATGGTGGTGCGTCGAGGAGGGCCTCCCGCTCTGCAACGCCTGCTGCAGCGCGGCATAGTCCTGCTTCGCCGCCGATAGGCTTCCGGTCTGAAGATCCTGCTGCAAACGATTGAACGCCTGGCCGATCGAAGTCGTATTCGGCGCGGACGCAGCCGACGATGAGGACGAAGCCGCACTCATCAGCGGATTGTTCTGCTCCAGGGCTGCAAAGTCGGACTGCGCGGCCGTTAGGTTTCCCGATTGCAAATCCTGGCCGAGCTGCATGAATTCTTGGTGGAGCGACTGTTTTTGCTGCTGGATGCCGGCGCTGCTGTGATCGAAAAAGCTGCTCGTGGAAACACCCGATACGGACATGAATCTTTTCCTCCTCCAGGAGGCACGCCTCGCCGCCTCCCGGCCCTTCACAACAACAGGTTTCGCGGCGTCGTGCGCTGCCAGCGAAGAACCTCGCCGGGAGTATCGCAAGTGGCTTGCCAACCCGATGATCCCGCGCACAAACCTAACCCGCACCCGTCGAACAACTTATCGAACGCGGCTCTGCAACGCTCTCGCGCAAAGCGCCGCAGACAGGCAATACGCGCTGTGCGCTCGGCAAATCCTGCCGTGCACGACACCGCATGTTGACCCTCAGGCAATCCGGTATATACTTCCGCCCGGCCAGATGCTCGCGATAGGAGCCTCGGCCGGCTGGGTGGGTTCAGACGGTACTTTGCGCGACGGACCCGTCGCTGCGAACGATCACAATTCAATTCTGAAGCCGATTCTGAGGAGGCAGCAAATGAAGAAGTATCTTGTAGTTTTTGGGCTGGCGGCGGTTCTGGCGATCCCGGCGCTTGCCGGGACGACGACGTGGCAGCTCGATCCGATGCACACGAACGCTCAATTCACAGTGCGCCATCTGGGAATTTCGAACGTCCAGGGCGAATTCACAAAAATCAGTGGCACCGTCACGCTGGACGATCAAGACATCACGAAATCGAGCGTCAGTGCGACGATCGACGTCACCTCCATCGACACGCGCGTCGGGCGCCGCGACGACGACCTCAAGAGCGAGCACTTCTTCAACGTCGCCCAATTCCCCACGCTCACGTTTCAATCGACCAAGATCGTGAAGACCGGCGACAACTCTCTCAAGGTGACCGGGAATTTGACAATTCGGGGAGTCACCAAGGAAGTGACGCTTGACGTGACCGGCCCCACCGCTCCGGTCAAGGCTATGGGCGGACTCCGCCGCGGCGCCGCTGCAACCACCCATATCAATCGGCAGGATTTTGGAGTCGCGGCGGACCCGGGAATGGTCGGCGACGACATCACAATTCAAATTGACCTGGAAATGACTGCTCCCGCGCCAGCGCAGTAAGACGCATTCTCACCACCAACGATTAACTTTTCTGAAGGCGGCCGCCCCTCTGTTATTCGGGGCGCCGCCTTTTTTTTCGGGCACTGCGCGCGCCTCAACCGCGGACGCGCTCGGCCAGGTACACACCGAGCAGCACGAGCGCCGCGCTCGCCAGCAGCCTTCCATTCGGGTGCTCGCCTAGAATCGGGATCGACAGCAGAAAGACGACGACCGGCTGAAAATAGTTCACGGCAACCACACGCGAAGCCTCCATGTGGCGCAACAGCCAGTAAAACAGCAAGTAGCCTACGACCGCACTCAGCGCAGCCATGTAAAGCAATCCTGCCCAGCCGACCCATCCGACGGCGCGCCAGTCGAGCCGCAATCCCTGACGCACGGCAAGCGGAGAAAGCAGCGCGGCGCCGACCACAGCGTTGAAAGTGTTCATCGAAATCGTGTCGTACGCGCGCGCCACTCTTTTTCCAAGCACGGTGTAGATCGAAAAGCCGAGAGTCCCGGCGAGCGTAATCAGGTCTCCCGCAAGCAGCGGCGAATGCGCCGGCGAGCCTTGGTCGGTTTCGAGCAGCACGACTCCGAAAAAACACACCACCATGCCGAGGATCTTGGGAGCCGTCAGCCTTTCGAGTTTCGCGGCACTCGCGAGCAGCAGGATCAAGATCGGCGCCGCTGCGATGATCACGACTGAGTGCTCCGACGTCGTGTGCCCCAGGCCGATCACGAAGCAGCCCTGATTCACCGCGTACCCGAAAAATCCGAGATATGCGAACGTCCAGACGTCGCTCGCCCGCAATGGCGTGCGCCGGCGCTGCGCGAAGTAGATGACCAGCAGCATCGCCGCCACGAGTTCCATGCGAAACGAGGCAAGCGTCAGAGCGTCCATGTGCGCGAGCGTGATTTTGCCCACGATGTAGTTCACGGACCAGACCAGCAGAACGCCTGCAAGCCCCATCGCGAGCGCAAATCCACTCGGCCGGTGCGAATCGGAGGACGGCGACGCGGTATCCGCGGCGGAAGAAACGGAAGCGGTCAAGTTCTATTCGAGGACCTCGCGGCGCTTGGTGAGCGATTCGATGCGGTCGAGCCGCGGCGTATAGCCGATTCCGGGCGCTGAGGGGATGCGGATCGTCCCCTGCTTCGAAACCTCCACCTCCGGCTCGATCACGTCCTCGGCCCAATATCGCCGGCTGGCCGCCACGTCTCCCGGAAGCGAAAAATTCGCGAGCGACGACATCGCAATGTTGTGCGCGCGCCCGATCCCCGATTCGAGCATCCCGCCGCACCACACCGGGACGGACCGCGCCTGGCAGAGATCGTGAATCCGTCGCGCCGGGGTGTGCCCGCCGACGCGGCCGAGCTTGATGTTGATAATCCGGCACGCGCCGGTTTCGATCGCGGCGCGAGCATGCTCCACGTCGTGAATGCATTCGTCGAGGCAGATCGGCGTCTCGAGCTGGCGCTGAAGCTGCGCGTGAGAAAAAATGTCGTCCCAGCCGAGTGGCTGCTCGATCATGATCAGGTAATAGGCGTCGAGCTTTTTAAGCAGCGGAGCGTCTTCGAGACGATATGCCGAGTTCGCATCCACCATCAGCCGGATGCCGGGAAAGCGCTCGCGAAGCGTGCGCACCGGCTCGACGTCCAATCCCGGCTTGATTTTGATCTTGATGCGCTGGTAGCCAGCGGCGAGCGCCTCTTCGACCTTCGCGATGAGCCCCACCGCGGTCGGCTGGATGCCGATCGAAACTCCACACGGAATTTCCGCGCGCGTGCCGCCAAGCAGCTTTGCGAGCGGCACATTCTTCTGTTTTGCTTCCACGTCCCAAAACGCGATCTCGATCGCGGCCTTCGCCATGTTGTGTCCGCGGACGGGCGCGAGCAAATCCCAAACCTCCGACGCCGAGGCAATCTCCTTCCCTCGCAGCATGGGCCAGAGATAATCGCGCAGGATCAGCCAGGCGGTCTCGACTGTCTCGTAGGAATAAAATGGATTCTCGCCCGCCGTCGACTCTCCCCAGCCCGCAACGCCGTCCACATCGGCCTCGACCAGAAGAATCCGGCGCAGGTCCGACGTGCCGAAACTCGTCTGGAACGGCGACAGCAGCCGCAGGTGAATTTCCCGGAGCGTGAGCTTTCGGAGCCGCATTCCCGCCTCTCAGTCCTCCGCTCTTTCGGGGAGACGCAAGCCGGCGATTGCAACCGCCGGCTCGAGGATGTAATCCATTGTCCCGCCACTCGATTCCACTTCCGTTGCCACATAGTCCTCGGCGAACCGCTTCTTGAACTGCTCGCGCGCTTCCAACTGCACACGCGCGGCAGCCGCGCGATCGCTTGACTTAATCTCATCGAGATTCGTGGGAAGCGAAATGCGCTCGGTCGAAGCTTTCGCGGGCAGCGGATTATCGGCAAGGATTGATTTCACGCGCTCCGAATTCAGCCACCACTCCGCCACGAGCCGGTCTGTCGGAAGGCCCGCGTGCAGGGGGCTGTTCGTAATGCCGTAGCAATCGGGGATGTACCGGCGCGCGACGGCGCCCAGACGCACCAAATTAAAATGCGCGTTCCTGAATTCCAGCGGATCGAATGTCCATTCGATCAGATCGATGCCGCGCTTGAGCGCATCCTGCCGCTGAAAGAGTTTCAGACGGCGCCCCACACCGCGATCGCGAAATTCGGGGAGCACGGCGGTCATGTGCGAGTGCAGAAACGGTTTGCTTTTCCTGAATCCGGCGACGGCGAGCGTGAAACCGATCATTTTGCCTTGATCGAAGGCGCCCATCACTTGCCCACCCGTGTGGTGCGCCACCACAAAGATTGCCGACGGCACGGCGATGCTCTCGCCCCAAGTGGCGTGTTCGAGACGGACGCATTCTTCATATTCCGGGATGGTCGCGCAGTGGCGGATTTCGATGTGGTCCATGAGAGGTTGCCGCACCCGAAGCGACGTCAAAGTATAAGGGAAAGTGCCGGAGGAGTTTACTTGAAACGATTGCTAGAGACGCGGCAACCGGCCTGCATAAACGGCGTCATGCAGGCTTCGTGCCGGCAAAGAGAGCCAGTTCCCGCCACTTCCAGTAGCAATCGACATCCTGAAAGCCGATCTCGCAAAGCCATCTGAGCTGGGTCTCGAGATCGAGCAGCTTGTTCGACGGGTCTTCATCCGGCCATCCGATGGCTTCGAGAAACTGGTCGTGGACGCGCAGAGTCGGAGACGCGACATGCTCCAAATTGCAGAAGACTCCGCCGGGCGCAACGATCTCGAATATTTCCTCATACAGCGCGCGCTTTCGCTCGTGAACCAGGTGATGAATCGCAAAGCTCGAAATCACGGCGTCGAACTGCCCCATCGGTAGCAGTTTGTTGTCGAAGTCATGCTGGACGATCGTCACGCCGGGGTCCTTGCCGAAAAGCGTTTGCAATGCATCCAGCATGGTTTGCGAAAAATCTAGCATGACGAATTCAGCGCGTGGCTGGAATGCCTTTGCAAGCGCCACGAGCCTTCCAGCGCCCGCCCCCAGATCGAGAATGCGCTTCGCTCCCGCGGGCAACAACGCGAGCAGAGTCGCCTCGCCCTCGCCCCGGTGCGGGATCGTATCCGCGCGGCGGAGATAGTCGAGCGCGTGCTCTTCTGTGGACCACAGATTGACGCCGGGCGTTTCTGTCATCGGTTGGCTTTCGCTTCGGGTACGATTAGGCCCCGGTGCCGGCCATTAGTCCAATTTAGAGTTGTTGCGGCTCGCATAAGCCCATCTTATGAGGCCTTCGCATTAGTGAAAGATCACACGAGAAGTTCTAATTGCGGGTCTTGGACTGGTTCCACAGCTCTTCCATTCGCTCGCGCGGCAAGTCGGCCAAACGGCCTCCCTTGCCTGCCGCGGCGGACTCCATCCACTGAAACCGTTTCCTGAACTTGGCGTTCGATTTCTTCAGAGCGATTTCAGGGTCCACGCCGAGGAAGCGCGCGATGTTTACGCAAACAAAGAAAAGATCGCCGATCTCCTCCTCAAGGTACCGCGCTCTTTCCGTGTTCGTAGGCGTGCCCTCCGCGGCGGGTGCCCCCACAAGAGGCGGCAGAAGCGCCTGAATTTCACGCTTCTCTTCTTCCAGCTTGTCGAGAATTCCCTCGAGATTCTCCCAGTCGAATCCGACGTGCGCCGCGCGGCGCGTGAGCTGATAAGCTTCGAGGACCGCGGGCAGCGACCGCGGCACGCCCGCGAGGATCGAATCCTCGATTCCCTCCCCTTTGCGCTCCTCGCGCTTGATCTGCTCCCAGTTTTTCAGGACGGCAGCGGATGTACCAGCCTCCACCTCCCCGAAAACGTGCGGATGCCGCCGCACCATCTTCGTGTGAATGGATTCGATCACTTCCGAAATCGTGAATTTTCCGGACTCCTCGCCGAGAATCCCGTGGAACACGATCTGAAGCAGCAAGTCGCCCAGCTCGGTCGCGAACTTGCGCGCGTCGCCGGAATCCATCGCGTCGAGGACCTCGTAGGCTTCCTCGACCAGGAACTTGCGCAGCGATTCGTGGGTCTGCTCGCGATCCCACGGGCAGCCGTTCGGCCCGCGCAGCCGCGCCTGAAGCGCCACCAATTTCGCGAACCACTCCCCGGCGGCCTTGTCGCGCGCGCTGATCGAGATGTGCGCACGATTGCGCGCGTCGGCGTGTTGCGCTGTCTTTCGTCGTGATTTCGTATGCCGCTTATAAGAAGCTTTTCGGCGCGGGGGCACGTGCATTGTTCTCCTGAACGACACGCCAATCTACCGTGCCGAATCGCGCGCAACAAGCGCAGAGTGAAAGCGCTCGATTGCAGCGCGCCGCGCCTTCCCGGCTTCCTCGAAGCAGATTGACTCCTCTCGCGTCGCGTCACATACTCGCTCACGTTTCATGGGTGCCCAGGATCGAACCCGAATTCCTCATCGAGGTAAGCCGTTATGGACCTTCGCGTCGCGTTTGCGCTCTTTTTCGCTCTGCCGATTGCAACTGCCCTTTGCCCAAGCCCGGCATCCGCTCAACGTTCTTGCGAGAGCCTGACGTCTCTCACTCTGACGAACGCGACGGTCGCTTCGGCTAATTCCGTTGCGGCCGGGACATTCAGACCACCTGCCGGTCCCGGGCAGGCGGCTCCCTCCGTGGACATGCCAGCGTTCTGCCGCGTGGCCGGCGTCGCGAAGCCGACGAGCGATTCCGAAATCAAATTCGAGGTGTGGCTGCCGGCCTCCGGCTGGAACGGCAAGTTCGAACAGGTCGGTAATGGCGGCTTCGCGGGGACTATTCCGCTGGCCGCAATGGCCGAGCCTCTGCTGCGCGGCTATGCCACCGCAGCAACCGACGACGGCCACGTCGGCGGCACGGACGTAACCTGGGCGATCGGGCACCCCGAAAAAGTGATCGACTTCGGCTATCGCGCCGTTCACGAGATTTCCGTGCAGGCTAAAGGGATCGTCCGCGAATTTTACGGCAAGGATGTCGCGCAGGCGTATTTTGTCGGGTGTTCGGACGGCGGCCGCGAGGCGCTCATGGAGGCGCAGCGATTCCCAGCCGACTTTCACGGAATCGTCGCCGGCGCGCCAGCCAATTACTGGACGCACCTTAACGCAAAGGGCCTATGGGATGAACGCGCGCTGCTCGACGATCCGGCGAGCTACATCCCGCCCAGCAAGCTCCCCGTCCTCCAAAATGCGGCGCTCGCCGCCTGCGATGAGCTCGACGGCGTCAAGGACGACTTGATCCAGAATCTGCGGCTCTGCCACTTCGATCCGGCAGTCGTCCAGTGCAAGGGCGCCGATGGGCCGGACTGCTTGACCGCGCCGCAGGTCGAGGCGGCGAAAAAGATTTACGGTCCCCTGAAAAATCCGCGCACCGGCGCGCAGATTGCCCCGGGCTTCTCGCCCGGCGCCGAAGCAGTTCCGGCCAACTGGCGAACCTGGATCACGGGCGGCGGAGCCGGACAATTGGCGATCGGCGCGTTCTTCGCGAACGCCTTTTTCGCCGACATGGTATTCGAGAATCCCAAGTGGGATTTCCATACGCTGAACTTCGACAGTGACGTCAAGCTTGCCGACGACAAGCTCGCGTCCGTTCTCAATTCGACCGACCCGAACCTTCGGCCGTTCAAGGCGCGCGGCGGCAAGCTCATTCAATACGCCGGCTGGGGCGATGCGGCCATCCCACCTCAGGGCAGCATCGACTACTTCGAGAGCGTGCAATCGGCCATGGGCACGACGAAGAGCTTTTATCGTCTGTTCATGGTGCCGGGGATGTCGCACTGCGGCGGTGGCGCGGGCGCCAATGTCTTCGGCAACGGCACCGCGGTGCCGCAAGCAGATGCCACGAACGACATCGTGATCGCGCTCGACCGATGGGTCGAGCAGGGTGCGGCGCCGGATCAAATCATCGCCACACGATTTGTGGACAACAACCCTGCCAAGGGCGTAGCGATGACGCGCCCGCTTTGTCCATATCCGCAGGAGGCGCATTACAAGGGCGCGGGCCCGATAAACGAAGCGGCCAATTTCGTCTGCCAGATGCCCGCCAAGAGACCGAAGAAGTAGCATCGCTCGGGACGCGTACGTCTGGTCGGCGCGCACGGGCGAGGTTGCCTTGTCGCCAGCGGAGGCGGGTGTTAGAATTTGATTTTGCGGCCGCAAAACGCATCTCACGCCGCCGCTCACTGAACCGACACAATCCAAAATCGTTACTGAGATTCGAGGACGCCTCGCGTGGCTGATTCCAAACAGGACGAAGGTTTCAAGGTCGTAGACCGGCGGCTCTTCACCGAGTCAGGCGAACTCCGCAAGGACGCCGTCGAACGGGAACGCGTCGAGGAGGCCTCCGCCGCGAAGAAAGCGGCTGCCGACGCTCAAGCCAAGTCGCGGACCCCGGCGAAGTCACCTGGCACCGCGGAAGGTGCGGCCACCGGCGCGCCGTCGAGTCCGCTCGCGCCGAGCAACGCGCCGCACCCGGCCGCCGAAGCCCCCGCAGAGACCATCGCCCAATCGCGCAGTTTCCAGATGCTGATCGATTTTCTCACGCGCAACGCCGCGGCGATGCTCGGCGGCATGGCCGATCCGCAGACGGGCCAGGCGTACATCGACCTCGAGGGCGCGCGCGAGGTGATCGACATGCTCGACGCACTGCGCGAAAAAACGCGGGGCAATCTCGCAAAGGCCGACGAAGATCTGGTGATTGAAGTGGTCGGCAGCCTCAAGTTGACGTTTATGGAGATTTCCCGGGCGGCAGCCGACGCAATGGCGAAAAAGGCCGCGCAGAAGAAATGACGCCTCGATAAAAGCGCACCTTCCTCTGACTCCATGCCTTCACTGCAATTGACGGTCCTGGGTTCCGGCACATCGATGGGCGTACCAACGCTCGGGTGCCACTGCGCGGTCTGCGAATCAAACGATCCGTACGATCAGCGCACACGCCCCTCGATCCTTCTGGCTTACGGCGGACGCAACGTCGTCGTCGACACCACGCCGGATTTCCGTTACCAGGCCATGCGCGCGCACATCGACCGCCTCGACGCCGTCCTCTACACCCACGGCCACGCGGATCATGTGATGGGCCTCGACGACATCCGCCCCTTCAACCTCAAGCAAAAGGGGTCCGTGCCGATCTACGCGACCGACGACACGCTCAAAATTCTGCGCCGCCAGTTCGCCTACATTTTCGAGGAGGCGCAGCCCGGCAGCACCCTGCCGCTCATCGACCTGCACGAGATCGACGGCCCGTTTGATCTTTTCGGCGCGAGCATCGTGCCGATTCCAGCCATCCACGGCATTCAGCCGGTGATCGGATTCCGCCTCGGCAACGCAGCGTATCTCACCGATTTCAGCCGCGTGCCCGAGAGTTCGAAAAAACTGCTTACCGGGCTCGACAACTTCATTCTCGACGCACTTCGCTACGTCCCGCACCCAACGCATTCGAGCGTCGAGCAATCGCTCGCGCTCGTCGAGGAATTGAAGCCCAGGCGCGCGTGGTTTACACACATCTGCCACGATCTGGGCCACGCCGAAACCAACGCCCGCCTGCCCGAAAATGTGCGCCTCTCCTACGATGGCCTGCAGTTCGAGGTCGAACTCTGATGCCGCTCGCAATCGTGCATTCGGCGGAAGAGTGGATCGCCCAGTTCGGCGAAGCGAGAAAACGCACAGCCGTCACGATCGGGAATTTTGACGGAGTGCACCTCGGCCACCAGAAAATCCTCCGATTCGTGCTGGATCGCGCGCAGCGAGACAATCTTATGTCCGCCGTGCTGACGTTTTATCCGCATCCGGCGCGCGTCCTCCGCCCGGACGCAGCGCCTGCCATGCTCACGAGTCTTGATCAACGCCTCGCCGCAATCGGCGAGATGGGAATCAGCGCGGCGTTTGTGATGCGATTCGATACCGAACTGGCAAAGCTCAGCCCCGAAGAATTCGCTCAGCGGTTCCTCGTGGACGCGATGCGCGCAAAGGCGGTGCTCATCGGAGGAGATTTTCGTTTCGGGCATCGCCAGGCCGGCGATGCGAAACTGCTCGCCGAACTCGGCAAACGGTCGGGATTCGAAGTCGATATCGTTCCACCGGTCGCCGAAAGCGAAGTCATCGTCTCGAGCACCGCGATTCGAAACGCCATCCGCGAGGGCAACGTCGAGCACGCAAGGCTCATGCTCGGCAGGCCGTTCGCACTCGCCGGGAACATTCAGACCGGCACGGGCCAGGGCCGGAAGCTCGTCGTCCCAACTCTCAATCTCGCCACCGAACAGGAGTTGCTGCCCAAGAACGGTGTGTACGCTACCGAAGCATTGGTCGGCGGGAAGACCTATCGTGCGGCAACGAACGTCGGTGTGCGGCCCACTTTCAACGGAGCGCGCACCACGATCGAATCGCACCTGTTCGATTTCAACGAGAATCTGGCGAGCGGCAAACTGGAAGTTCGCTTTTGGAAGAGACTGCGAGACGAGCGAAAATTCTCAGGACCAGCCGAGCTGCGCGATCAGGTGCTAGCGGACATCGAGCGCGCCAAGGAATACTTCCGGGAATCAGCGAACGCCAGGACTTAACACACAGGGTTTTGAATCGCGGATCACGAATCACCACTCACTAATCACGCCTTCGCCCGGCAATCCTCGCAAAGGCCGCCGATTTCCGTGCGGGCTACCGTGATTTCAATTCCGCAGTCGCGCGAAATCTGCTGCTTCAGCTCTTCGTAGAGCGGGCTTTCGACCTCGCGCACCTTGCCGCACCGGATGCAGGCGACATGGATGTGATCCCGCGGGCCGTGGCTCTCGTAGTAATGGCGATGGCCGCGCAGGTGCAGCAAATCCAGCTCGTCAATCAAGCCGTGGCGCTTGAGCAGGTCGAGCGTCCGATAGACCGTGACGCGAGTGATAGCCTTGTCGATCCGCTGCGCGTTCTCGAGAATTTCCTCGGCGTCCATGTGGCGCGCGGCGGACTCCATCACCTGAACAACCACGAGCCGCTGCTTCGTCATGCGAATCCGGCGGGCTCGCAGCTCGCGCTGGATATGTCCGGCCGGCTCATGATCGTTGATTCGTTCGCCGGTCGATACGCGGTGGGCGGGCGTGGAAGACATGTGGATGAGCTTGAGTATACCAAAATATGAAACGACTGTTTCTGCTCTATGGAAACGGCCCGGGTGGCCAGGCCGTGCCGCCTAACGCCAAGCTACGTGGGCCACTCTGAGGATGTCGTTGTACATCACGAATGCAAAAAGCCCGAGCAGGAAGACGAGCCCCACCTGCACGAAGCGCTCCTTGAATGTGATGCTCAAATCGCGCCGGATCGTGCCTTCGATCGCGAGCATCAGCACGTGCCCTCCGTCGAGGATGGGAATCGGCAGCAGATTCAACAAGCCAAGATCGAGGCTGATGTAAGCCATCCACTGCAGTAGCGTCGGAAGCCCTCCCGCCGCGGCTTGCCCCGACATCTGGACGATGCCCACTGGACCGGCCAAGTCATGCACCGAAACCTTGCCGCTGAATAAGCCCGTGAAAATCCCGCCGATCAGACGCGCGCAGATTCGCGTCTCGAGCGCGGCATCCTTCACGGATTCCAGGACGCCCTGGTGTTCGTAGCTCTCCTGTTGCGCCTTGCGCGAGGCGCCGATCATCCATGCCATCTGTCCGTCCGAGTTCATCGTGTGTATCGGCGTGATGTCGAGCGGCATCTCCTTGCCGTCCCGGCGAACCACAAGATGAACTGGGTTCCCGTCGGCGCTCTGCACCAGATCCACCAATTGCGGCCACGTGATCACCGCCTTGCCGTTGACCGAAAGGATCGTGTCGCCGGCTTTCAGCCCGGCTTTTTCTGCGGGCGATCCCGGAGATGTTTCATCGATCACGGGAGCGAGTGCCGGATAACCCAGCACCGAATCGACCGCCGACGAGCTATTGGGAACCTTGAGGGCCAGCGTTTGGCGTGCGCCGTTCCGCAGCACCACGGCCGAAATCATATCGCCCGGCTGGGCTTTGTCCATCTGCGCGCCTGCCTTTTCCCACGTGGGCGTCGCGACGCCATTCAACTCGACGATGCGGTCGCCCGGTTGAACGCCCGTCGAGGGAGCGTTCTGAGACACGGCTGCCACGTCCGCCGGCTGGTGTACATACGGCTCAAACGGCATCCCAACAAACGCATACATCGCCCAGAAGATGACGAACGTCGTCACAACATTTACCGCGGGACCGGCCACGGCGATCAGGAACCGCTGCCAGCGCGGCCGGGATAGGAATTCGTACTCCGCTCCGCTGCGCTCCTCGACGGGATTGTCGCCCGCCATGCGGACGTAGCCGCCGAGCGGCAGCGCGCTCACTCTGTAGTCCGTGTCCCCGCGTTTCACGCCCCAGATGCGCGGGCCAAAGCCGATCGAAAACACGTCGACGCGCACACCGCAAAGCTTCGCGGCGATGAAATGACCCCACTCGTGCAACAGCACCAGGATGCCGAGAATGACTGCGCCGGCAAGAATGTCCCGCAATGCACTAGCTGCCATGATGACCTCGAACCTATTTTATAGGAAGCCTGGAACTTTTGGTACAGGCACTGGCCGGGCATGTGCCCAACAAAAACCGTAAATCTTCCGCTCGCGCCAAACCGCCCTACTTCCGGCGCTCGATTGCAAGCCGCGCGAGGCGGCGCGCTTCGCCGTCGGCGGCGAGCACATCGTCGATGCTGCCCAGCGCCGTCCGCGGCATCTTCTCAAGCACCTTCTCGATCACCGCCGCGATGCCGGGAAACGGCAATCGGCGCTCCAGAAAGGCTGCGACCGCTACTTCATCCGCGGCGTTCAGTGCGCACGGCCACGATCCCCCCTGCCGCATCGCCTCCCGTGCCAGTTCGAAGCACCGGAACTTCCGCGGCGGAACCGCCTCGAATTCCAGCTTCCGCAGCGTGGACCAATCGAGGGCACACTGATTGGATGCAACTCGGTCCGGATAAGTTAGCGCGTATTGGATTGGCATGCGCATATCGGTCGGCCCAAGCTGCGCGAGGATCGAGCCATCCACAAACTCGACCATCGAATGGATTGTGGACTGCGGATGGATCACCACCTGAATTCGGTCGAGACCCATTCCGAAGAGCCAGCCGGCCTCGATCACCTCGAATCCCTTGTTCATCAGCGTCGCGGAGTCGATCGTGATCCGCTGCCCCATCTTCCAATTCGGGTGCGCCAACGCTTGTTTGGGCGTCACTTTAGCCATGCGCGAAACCGGTGTCTTGCGAAACGGGCCGCCCGAAGCCGTCAGCACGAGCCGCTTCACCTCGCGACTTGTGCCCGCGCGAAGGCACTGGTGGATCGCGTTGTGTTCGCTATCGACCGGCAGCAGCGAGACGCCGCGCCGCGCCACCGCGGCCATCACCACTTCCCCCGCCGCAACCAGAACTTCCTTGTTCGCCAGCGCAATGTCCTTGCCCTGCTCGATGGCCGCGTACGTCGCGCGCAGCCCGACCACTCCCACGGCGGCAGAAACCACCATCTCCGCGTCCGGGTGTGTGGCGACGCGCTCGATGCCCTCGGCCCCAAACAGCATTTCCGGCAGCGGCGCGCGCCCCTTCAGCCGCGCGTTCAGCATCGAGCACAGCTCGCTCGCGTCTTCCTCGGTGCCCACGGAGACAACTTTGGGACGGTGGCGCGCGATCTGTTCGGCAACGAGCCGCACGTTCGCCCCGGCGGCGAGCGCCACGACCTCAAAACTCCCGGGCAAGGAATCGACGACGCTGAGGCATTGCCGTCCGATCGAGCCTGTCGAACCCAAAATGGCGATGCGTTTCATGCGCTGCCAATATTACAGGCTTTCCACGCTTTTGCGCACGCGAGCAAACAAGTAGGTTCTGTGGTATGCGCGCCGGGCCGGCGCGGGCGATGGCACACAAACGCTTGCCTCGCGGCGTCCGCTCGTCCTTCGCGCCGTATCAGCTTTCATTACGGCGTTGCGCAGTGATAGATTAAGGCCCCTGCGCGGTGGCCTGCTTTGAGATTACGCGGACCCGCGAAAGATCGAGGGCCATCACGAAGCACCGACTGCCACGAAGGAGAGATTTCGAAGATGAGAGTCACTTCCAGATTCCTGACAGCCGCATCCGTGCTCGCGTTTTTCCTGGCGTTCAGCGTCGCCGCCACACCCAGTCCCGCTAAGTACGGGTCCTATGCGAACGCGCTTGGCCAATTGCGTACCGCTCGCGCCTATATCGAGCATCCGGACAGCGGAGAGCTGCACGATCAAGAGAAAAGCGCGATGGCGGAAATAGACTTGGCTATTAACGAGCTCAAATCGGTAGCCGACGACGGGAGGGGCCCCGAAGATCACCCGCCGCTCGATTCACATATGCGCTGGATTCCCCGTCTCAACAAGGCGGCCGACCTTCTCAACAAAGCGCACGACAACGTCCAGAAGGAAGACGACAGCTCGGGGGCCAGAGAGCGAGCCATCGACCATATTGGCAAGGCGCACAAGTTCATCGAGCAAGCCATCGCTCTCGAGCAGTAGCGACGCGCGCTCCTCGATCGAATTCCAGGGGCACCGTAGCGTCCTAACCGTGGCGCTTCGACCGGCGGTGCCCCGCACATTTTCTCGCCAACGCTTACCTCGCCCTGTTCGCCATCATGTGGGCTGCCCTGCCTAATTTCGCGGCGGCGGTTCGCCGGAGTGCCGCTGTGTTACCATGACAGTGAAGTCCAAGGACAAATCAAACACTTGAGCGCACCTTCGTTATGGGCCATTCCCCTCGGCGGGCTGGGCGAATTCGGCATGAACATGATGGCCCTCCGCTGCGGCGACGACATCATCGTGATCGACGCCGGCCTGATGTTCCCCGAGCAGGAACTCCTCGGCGTTGACATCGTCATCCCCGACATCACTTACCTGAAGCAGAACAAGCGTATGGTGCGCGCGATCGTCCTCACGCACGCGCACGAAGATCACATCGGCGCGATTCCGTACATCCTCGGCGATCTCAACGTGCCGGTTTATGGCACGCAATTCACGCTCGCGCTGGTGCGCAAGAAGCTCGAAGAGCACGCGCTACTCGACTCGGCAAAGCTGATTCAGGTCGCGCCCGGCGACGTCACCGAGCTGGGGCCTTTCAAGATCGAGTATCTGCACGTCACTCACAGCACGATTGACTGCGTCGCTCTAGCGGTCCGCACTCCCGTTGGCGTCATCATCCACACGGGCGATTACAAAATCGACCCGACGCCGGTCGATGGCAAGCCATTCGACTTGCACGCCTTCGCCCGTTACGGCCAGGAAGGCGTCCTTGCGCTCTTTGCCGACAGCACCAACGTCGAGCGCCCCGGCTTCACGCCGTCCGAGCGCGCGGTCGTCGTGCGCTTCGAGGAGCTCTTTCGCGCCGCGCCCGAAAAAGTTGTCGTCTCGTGTTTTTCGAGCTCTATTCACCGCATTCAGCAGGTGATCGACATCGCGCGAAGCACGGGCCGCAAGATCGGCATCGTCGGCCGCAGCATGGTCGACAACATCGAGATCGCGCACGGCCTCGGCAAACTGCGCATTCCCGACGGCAGCGTCGTCCGCCCGCAGGACATCCGCAGCTTCGATCCGAAGCGCCTCGTGGTTCTCGCGAGCGGCACGCAGGCCGAGCCGATGTCCGCGCTCTCGCGCATCGCGGTGGACAATCACCGCATGCTCAGCCTCGCCGAAAACGATACCGTGATCCTGTCCGCGCGCATCATTCCCGGAAACGAAAAAGCCATCTTCCGAATGATCGATCATCTTTTCCGCCGGCGCGTGCTCGTGTATTACGAGGGCGGCCGCAATTCGCCAATTCACGTTTCCGGCCACGCCAGCCAGGAAGAGATGAAAATCCTCTTGCAGCTCGTGCGCCCGAAGTACTTCGTTCCGCTCCACGGCGAGTACCGCCAGCTATTTCAACATGCCGCACTAGCGGAACAAGTCGGCGCGGTTTCCGGCGAGATATTCCTGCTTGAGAGCGGCAACGCGCTCGAGTTCACTGCCGACGGCGGAGCATATCGGCGCGAGGCTGTCCCGGCCGGGCGCGTCATGGTCGACTCAGGCTCGCTCGAGGAAGTCGAAGACGTCGTGATCCGCGACCGCAAGCATCTCTCCGAGGACGGCGTCGTCGTCCCGATCATCGCCATCGATAAGCACACGGGCCGCGTCGAAATCACGCCGGAAATCGTCACGCGCGGTTTTCTCCCCAGCGACGACGGGCAGGAGATTCTGACCAAGGCGCGCGAAGTGATCCTGAAAACGATCGAACAATCCAGCGCCGAGGAAAAAATGGACTGGAGCGTCATAAAGGAAAAGATTCGCGTCGATCTCAAGCGGTACCTCAACAAGCAGACCTCCAAGCGCCCACTTATTCTGCCGGTAATTCTCGAAGTGTAATGCGCTGTTAACGACCGCCGTGATATTCAAGCTGCGATCGTATCGGCCCAGCGATTTCGAGACGCTCCACGAAATCGACCAGGCCTGCTACGCGCCCGCGATCGCCTATTCGCGCCGCGAATTGCGGAATTACCTCCGCTTCCCCGGCGCGGACTGTATCGTCGCAGAGGCAAATCGCCGGACCGCGGGCTTTATCGTCACCGCGCACGCCGACGCCTGGGGATACATCGTCACGATCGACGTGCTCAACGCCTTCCGCCGCCTCGGCGTGGGATCGATGCTGCTCGCCGAAGCCGAGCGGCGGCTCGCCGCCAACGGCGCGAAAGAAGTAGCGCTTGAAACGGCAACCAACAACGTCGCCGCGATTGCCTTCTGGCAAAGGCACGGATATCGTAAACGCGGAGTGAAAAAGGCCTACTACCCGGACGGCCTGGACGCTTTCGCGATGCGCAAGTCTCTGGAGGATGCTTGAACGACTATCTGCTCTCTGTAATTCTGGGAATCGTCGAAGGTCTCACCGAGTTTTTGCCCGTCAGCTCGACCGCGCATCTCCGGATTTCCGAGGCTCTCTTGCACGTGAGCCTCATCGATCCATACTGGAAGATGTACACGATCGTGATCCAACTCGGCGCGATCCTTTGCCTGCCGATTTATTTTCGTGAACGCATCGCCAAGTTTCTTTCTACGTTTCCGCGCGGCGAGCGTGGCGACCGTACTGTCCTCACGCATCCGCTCAGCCTCACTGCTATCGCGTTCGTCGTCACTGCGATCCCTTCGTTCCTGCTCACCAAGGTTATCGGCGAGCACCTCGAGAGTTTACGCATCATGGGCTATGCCCTCGTTATCGGCGGAATCGCGATGTGGATTGTCGACGCCATGAATGCCAAGTGGGAAACGGCCGGGCAAGGAGCTCCCGGCAGCCGCCTTCACACCTGGCACATGGAGGACATGAGCTTCGGGCAGGCCGTTTGGATCGGCGCGTGTCAGATTCTCTCCGCGGTGTTCCCGGGAACCTCGCGCTCGATGTCCACGATCGCGGCGGGACAAATCGCGGGAATGTCCCGCGCCTCAGCCCTCGAGTTCTCGTTTTTCCTTTCGATGCCCACCATGGTCGCCGCCACCGGCTACGACCTGCTGAAATCTCTCAGAGGTAAGGACGACAATCCAATCGGCGTCTCGCAAATCGACGCGCACGGCTGGATCGTCCTCGCGATCGGCTTCGTGGTGTCCTTCATCGTCGCGTACGGCTCGGTCGCGTGGTTCATGGCTTACGTGCGTCGCCGCGGATTCGTGCCCTTCGCGATCTACCGCCTCATTGTCGGCGCCGCCGTCCTCTTCTGGATCGCAAAGCTCTCCACCTGATCCCCCGCCCGCCGGGCTTGTGGATCGAAATGTATCTCAGGTCGAAGACCCGAGGCTCTCTCGTCGCCGCAATTCCACGCATGCGCGCCATTTGCCCCGGGGTGAGGGTTGCACGTTTCGCACACCCGATGCGGAAGATCGCTGCGCCCTTGCGGATCTTGTTTGCTATAGTCGTCCCCGCACTCGCGTTCCTCCAGGTGGGCCCGCGCGACAGCGCCCGCGCAGCCCCCACGCAGAGCGGGAGCCTTCCCCTATTTTCGCATCGAAAAAGAGCCTAGAATCCCGTTGAGCGGGACTCTGGGGTTGTGCCTCGCGCTTTCCACGGGGCCGTGCCGAATTTCAGGGAGAATCCTGTGCGCGTCCTAACGCCAACCGAAAACAAACGCCTCAACGAACTCATTGGCTTCGTCGGGCTGAGCATCGCCGTCCTACTTGCCCTCAGCCTGCTCTCCTACTCGCCGCATGACGCCTCGTTCAACGTCTCGGCGCCGGCGCCCGTCTCCGGCCCCGCGCGCAACTGGATCGGGCCAGTCGGGGCGCACCTCGCCGACGTGTTCTTCCAGGTCGCGGGCTACGCTGCGTTCCTCTTCCCGGTCGCGATGTTCCTTCTGGCGATGCGCTGGTTCCGCAGCCAGACGATGGACGCCCCGATCGCAAAGGTGGTCGGCTGGACGATGCTGCTCCTCTCGATGGCCGCCGAACTGACTCTCGTTCACATGCCGGAAGTGCGCGGCGCGCTGCCTCCCGGAGGCCTGCTCGGAAAAGTGCTCGCGGAGGGTTTGCGCGCGGCGTTCAATCCGTTCGGTGCGAATCTGGTCTCGATCATTACGATGCTCACCGCGCTGTTTCTGGCCACCAGTTTTTCATTTCGGTCCTCAATCGAGTGGGCGAGAAAGCCCCTGTCGGACGATGGCATGATCGGTTCTTGGCTCGCCCGCGTGAAGGAATGGCGCGAGGAACGCGAAGCCACGCGCCTGCGAAAGAAAGTCGAGGAGATCAAGATCGCCGGGCGTCCGCCCGTTGCCCAGCAGCGCGTTTCCACGAAGGAACTGGAAGAAGACGAAGAAGAGGAGCCAGCCGCGGAATTCGACAGGCCCGCTCAAGGCGAGCGCGGCCCGGCGGTAATTCAGTTTCACGAGCCCGATACGGCGCCGCCGCCCAAGAAGAGCGCCTCCGAACCCAAGATCTCGCGCAACAAGACGAATTTTCGTTTGCCTCCCACTTCCCTTCTGCGCGTGGCTGAGCGCGGCGAGAAAATGGATGAGAGCGAACTGAAGGAATGCGCGCGCGCCATTGAGCAGAAGTGCGCCGAATTCGAGGTCAGCGGCCACGTCACGCAGATCAATCCCGGCCCGGTCGTCACCACTTTCGAATTCAAGCCCGAGGCCGGCATCAAGTACAGCCGCATCACGGGGCTCGGCGACGATTTGTGCCTCGCCCTGCGCGCCGAGTCGATCCTGATCGAGCGCATCCCGGGAAAATCGACGGTCGGCATCGAAGTACCGAACGCACGCCGCGAAACGATCGCTCTTCGCGACGTGATCGAGTCGCCCGAGTTCTCGCACCCGGCTTCGAAACTCACTCTGCCTCTCGGCAAGGACTTGATTGGCCGCATCCGCGCCACCGATCTCACGCAGATGCCTCACCTGCTCATCGCCGGCTCGACCGGCACGGGCAAGAGCGTCTTCATTAATTCCCTGCTGATGGGCATGCTCTATAAGGCCACGCCGGACGAACTGAAGCTCGTCCTCGTGGACCCCAAGCGCCTCGAGCTGGGCCTCTACTCCGATATTCCGCACCTCTACACGCCGGTCGTCACGGACGCAAAGGTCGCGGCCAACGTCCTGCGCAACGCCACGCGCGAAATGGAGCGCCGCCTGAAACTCCTCGCGCAGCGCGGCGTGCGCAACATCGATCAGTACAACCGCACGTTCGAAAAGGGCCAGTCGCTTTCGCTCTTCGAAAATACGGATGAAGAGGAGCACCGCCCGCTTCCCTACCTCGTGATCGTCATCGATGAACTCGCAGACCTTATGATGGTCGATACCAACGGCGTCGAGGAATCCATCACGCGCCTCGCGCAGATGGCGCGCGCCGTGGGAATCCATCTGATCCTGGCGACGCAGCGGCCTTCCGTGGACGTGATCACGGGTCTCATCAAAGCCAATTTCCCGGCGCGCATTTCGTTCCGCGTTGCGAGCAAAGTCGATTCGCGCACCATTCTCGACGCCAACGGCTCGGAATCGCTGCTCGGCAAGGGCGACATGCTCTTCCTGCCCGCCGGATCGTCGCGCCTGCACCGAATCCACGGGCCGTACGTTCACGAGAATGAAGTCCTCGCGGTCTGCGATTTCTGGCGCGAACAAGCCAAAGCAATTTACAACGAAGAGCTCCTCCGTCCGCCTAGGGATGAGAACGCCATGAGCAGCGGTGCAGAAACGGGCGAAGGCGGAGAGGAAATCGACGACGATCTCTACCAGGATGCCGTGCGCGTCTGCTGCGAGATGGGCCGCGCCTCCACGTCCACGCTTCAGCGGCGCCTGCGGATTGGCTACGGCCGCGCGGCCCGCCTGATCGATATCATGGAGAAAGACGGAATCGTCGGTCCCGCCGACGGCTCGAAGCCCCGCGAAGTCCTAAAAAAGAAAGATTGGATGCGCGAGTTCGACGAATCGTCGAAATGACGCCCAAACGCCGTTCGTTATCCCCCTGAACTCCAACCGCAGCTTTTCGTCAGGGCACGACTTTAGTCGTGCCGTAACGAATCTAAGACAAACGCGCTTTCAGCCGCTGAGGGTCCGCGTCGTCAGTTCCAACCCAAACTCTGAAGAATTTTCCTTCCGCATGCTTTTCCCTTTGCGACACGTTCCGTTTTCCGTAAAATCAGGTGTTGTCCCGGTGCCGAGGTAGCTCACCGGTAGAGCGCGGCCCTGAAAAGGCCGGCGTAGGCAGTTCAACTCTGCCCCTCGGCACCACTAGAATTGCCTAAGAGTTTCCACTTGCCTCGGTACTTGATCGCTTGTCCTTCACCCTCTGGTAGCAACACGACTTCCTGCACATGTTTCGCCAGCGCCATTCGTGTCGCGGCCGGGTTTGCGTGCTTCCCGGCGAGCAGCGAACGGACATCGCCCATGCTGCTCTCGACGAATTTTCGGGGATTGCGAACCTGAGTCCTGACGGAGTTCTTCTTCCGGCCGGCAACTCTCGCAACCAGGTCGCGGATTTCCGTTTCGCGGTCAACGTGTAAGCAAGGTCCGAAGCGCCGGGTAATCCACCTTGGCATTGTGACGCCTGTCGACGGGAATCTTCTCAAGAACCTTCACCGAATCAATGCGCGCCCATGTAACTTCACGTGCGAGCTTACTCACAGCCTCGGTGTCTGCCTCACGATCCAGCTCGACGGCGAGATGCCTGTTCCCGCGGTGCGCAACTACGGCGGCACGGCGAATCCCCGGTATCTGCTGTGCAGCGCACTCGACAGCGAAAGCAAAAAGAACGCCGCGTTCATCTTCTATTCGCGCGTCGCAGCGCCCGAGCAGCCAGAGCCGGCCGCGATCGTCGAGATAGCCTGCGTCGCCCGTCCGGTGCCAGCGGGTGCCGTCGACATCGAACTTTGTTTCTGAGTCCCCCGTGCCATTGAGGTATCCCGGCAATACATGCGCGCCGCTGACGACGATCTCTCCTGCCTTTCCCGCCGGCATGAGTGCCGATTGGAATTCTCGTTCCGTGAGCGGCGCAACCGGCTTACCCCAGCGGTCTTCAATCACCGCAAGCCGAATCTGCCGGACCGGCACACCGGCGAGCAGCCCGCGCCCGTTGACCATGGCTTCGAAATCGCTGTTTTGAATGTCAGAATAGGCAATTTCGGCGATCGGCTCTGCCTCTGTGGAGCCATAAACCGTGGTGATTTCAGCTTGTGGTGCCGCGCGATGAAGTTTACGCAGCAGATTGGGAAACACTGGAGCGCCACCCACAAAAATCTTCCGCAATTCGGCAAGATCGAGATTCCGTTCGAGGCAGAAATCCGCCAGCCGCTCGAGGAATGCCGGAGAGGCTGCGGTTCGTACCGGCTTCTGAGATCGAATCTGCTTGAACACAGGAGCAGGCTCGATCGCTCCCGGATGACGCAAGTCAGCGTCTGGGATTAGGCTACACACACCGGAACCAAGGTTGGCGAGAACGAAGATCGGGAGCGTCGTCAAATCGAAATCGCCTGGGGCGAGCCGCAAACTTTCTGCGAGCACGCGATGCTGTTCGAGCAGAAACCCATGCGTGCGTACAGCCGCTTTCGGCGCACCGGTGCTGCCGCTTGTGAAGGTAACGAGCGCGGGTGTCTCAGTCGCGGCAGCTAACATTTGAGTTGCAGGCGCAAGCGAACGTGCGCGACTCCAGGAAATCGCTCTCGGCACGGGCATGCCGATCGAGTACTTCAAAGGAATCTTGCGAAGCGCGGGCGACGTGAATCGCAACAGATGCGCCTTTGCGCTCGCCACCAGAGCCTTCGGTGCCCACAGGTCGCAGCATCGCTGGATGTGGTCGCCGCCTGTGGCTGGATCGAGGAACATAGGAATGGCGCCCAGCCGGAACGCTCCGATCAGGACGGCGTAAAGCTCAGCGGACATTGGATGAAAGACTAGTAGGCCATCGCCCGCCTGTAACCCCGCTTTCCCAAACAGAGTCGCGGCACGGCCCGATTCCGCCTCCAAGTCCCTGAAACTGAGGCTGCGGGTTCGGCCGTGATGAATATCGACGATGGCAGGCGCGTCCGGGCGCAAGGCCGCATGCCTGCAGAGAACCTCCGCGATGTTCATGATGATAGCGCCCGAGAAAACAGCGAATAGTGCCGCATCGTGACAGCCGTATGGTGGCTGATATTCCGGGAACGGTTTGATTCGTGCATCAGCGCGTGAATCGCGCGCGTGAATCCGAGCTCATGTGCATTCTGCTGTGCGCGCGCCACCAGAAGACTGCCGAGTCCCACCCCCGAGAATTGAGGAACTATCGCAATGGTCTTGATGATGATCGTGTCGTTTGGTTCTTGGCGCTTCTGCTTGAGGACATCCGGGAGCGCAAATATGAACCCAACCGGCTGCTCGTCGCGCTCAGCGAGCAGCACCAGCTCGGGCCGCACGTATGGGAGAACCTTGCTGTACTGAGCCAGAAATTCCGCTTCGTCAACCGGAGTGTACAGGAAATTCTTCTGGAAGCTGGCCAGCGACATCGTGTAGATACGACGCAACTCCTCTTCCATTTGTGCAGCTAAGACCTGACGGATCGTGATCCTCAGGCCAGCAATATTTTCGGAGATCGATTGAGCGCGTTCATCACGGCGCCCCAGATCTGCATTCAGCGCCGAAGTGTACGTAGCGAGAGGAGAAAAGCCGGCTGCCGCGAAGTGTTGCGGCCAATCGTCGGGGTTGTCTGGCTCAAGGAAAAATGCCGGTTCGCCTCCGCGCTCGGTGATGAAGCGGTAACGACGCCAGGTGTTCCCGTCCATCGGCCCGACAGCCATTGTGCATCCTTTGGCCGCAAGCTGTGCGCAAGCGTGCCTCAGGAGGTCGTTCCCAAGTGGCGCGTCCGCAGCCGCGTAGTGGCCGATGACGCCGAGTCTTTGTGAGGGGAGCAGAGGCACTTGCTTCCACCACAACGAGCAACGCGCCGCGGGAATATCGTGAGCATCGAGCAACACCCAGTGCGCATCGGGGGCTTCGCGTACCAGACTCTCTGTTGCGATCGGCGTGACGCGACCATGCTCGAGGCCGACGAGTTCATTAGGAGCGCGAATCTCTACTAGGCCTGTCATCGGCATGCCGCCTCAGACCGCATAGTTAATCACCGCCGCGAGCGCCGAAACGATGAGGACAATTCCGCCCTGCCGAAACCAGCGCGGTCCATCCGTCGGGCAGTCCTCCATGCCGGGTTGCGTCGAGTTGAAAAGAAGGGTGGCGATCGCAATCGCCACCAGGGCGAATTCGAATTGCTCAATTGTGAGGTTCGAAATCCCCTGCAGGACGCAATATGGGAGAAACACGATCAACCATCCGAGGAGAATACTTTGCGTGAGGACAGAACGCAGCGGCCTCAAAGGATAGTCGCAGCGGAGACGTGTGGTTCCGACGATCGCGAGGTGCGCTGCGAATGTCGTCGCAAACGGGAAAAAATACCGCGGGGCGTTGAGTACCTTTCCGAGATAAAGCCAGAAAAGACCAGCCGACGCCACACACAGTACGGCCCGAATGTCGTGAACCCGCGCAGCGTTCCTGGGGTTCCGTGGCGAAAGTAGCGGGTAGGCTACAAATAACGCCACCGGCGGCACAAGCCACTTCCAGCCGCCCACCGTCCATGCAACGTAACCGACCATGGCAGCGCCGAGAAGTGCGGTCGTGTCGAGCGTCGCGTGATGGCGGAAAATATGCAATAGGATGACAAGGCCCAGCGCGACGCAAAAGCGCGCAATCAGTGCCCTATCGTCAAGGCCCAAGTAGACTTTCAGGAGAATGAACCCGCCTAGAGGAATGAAAAGGTTGTCGAGGCCCCTCCAGGCAATGGCTTCGAGCAGCATGGCAATCAGCCCAATACTCAATCCGATGAGCAGCGTTTTCGCGCGCTCGGTATCCGTCATCAGCAGGAGCGGTATGTGCGCGCTCAAGAACGCCACCATGAAGAACGCCACGGAACCTTCCGCGGACTTCTCACCGCCCGCTCCGTGGTAATGCGTCAACCCGTATCGCCCTCCTGCCAACGCTGCTACGGCATCCGCAAACGTCAAGATCAGAATCGGGATCACGAATAGCAGCACATTCCCTTCGGCCAGCGGGAAGAGGATCGCGACAGACAGAGGAAAATAAATCTCACCGCCGGAAGAGCGCGCGACACCATGGAGGACGCTGCCCAGTCCCTGCTTCAGTGGACCGATTACGCGAATGGCCAACATTCCGGCGATCGACAATGCGCAGAGCAGCCAGACAGGCCGCGCCGAATGAAACAAGTACGGCAAAGAAAGGGTGATGAGGCCCGTACCGACGTGCGCGAGTTTGCGAGGCAGTTCCGGATTCGGCGAATACTTTCGCTGCCACGTGCGCAATATTACTAGCAGCGCGCCAATTGATCCGGCAACGAACAACATGCGAATCCACGGGCTCGCGATCACACAATCTCCTCGACAACAAACGCTGAATAGAAGAATGCTTTGTCGCTAGCATGAAGCCGCTCGGAAATCTCGTTCAGCGGGCGCAACCGCTCGCGCATTGAATCCGGGCGATGACGAATCGCCAGCATGTTCCAGTACGCCAGACGGCTTCCGCTCCGGCCGGCCCGAATGACGCATCGGAGTAGGCGCTCGTAGTTTTCTTCCGACATGTATTCAAAGATGTCGCTAAGGTTGAAACTGTCAATGGGCGATCCCTTTTGGCGGTCGAGAAATTCCTCGATCGTTGCGCCATGCCACTCGAGACGGTCGAGGTGTGCTCGGATGCATTCGAAGTTCTGTGGGCGCAGGGCATAAGGCAGCGCGGATCCGTGATGGCCAGTGAGAATCCACTGAGCGTAGGGATTCTCCGCGGGATTCAGCTCCGTGAGCGCATAGCGCGTGCGATCGAGGATTCGGTCGGCAACCGTGCCCTTGACGTATTTGAAAAAACTCGGGTCGCGCCCAAGACGCCCCATCACAAATCGCGAGAAGAAAATCCTGAATAACAATCGCCAGCGCCACGTGTCCCATTCCTTCTTGAAAAATTCCATCCGTTGATCGCGCGTTCCGCCGGCGAGGAGCCGTTCGATCCGTGCTTGCGAATGGACCAGCGGCAAGATGCGCGTTCGGAACATCGCGAAGTATCGCTCGAATTTGCCGGCCGCGCCGATTCCGCGCTGGACATCGTGGCTGCGGGCATCCCAGAAGGCGCGCGCCGAAGGCGAAAGCTGGCTTCGGCAGCGCCGGTAGAGTCGTTCGCGCCCATTGCCCGGAGAGGAGCCAATGAGGATGAGCAGTTCCGCGTGACTCAGCTCGCGGTAGGCGGCAACACGCAGTTCGAGCGCAGCGAGTTGCGCCGGATTTAGATCGAGCGCGATCACGCGCGCTGGCCCGCGACTCAGCATCGCGAGTGCGTTGTCTCCGGCCGATGCGATCGAAAGACACGTCTGCCCAGGTTGAATATTCAACGCGTCGAGCAAAATGTCCGCGTCTTCCCAGCATTGCGCATAGCGCAGAACCGAAAAATCAGCATTGGCTTCCGCCTCGCTGCTCATGAGCCACTTCCGTCCGGCGAGATCCGCCGAACCATGCCGGAAGCCCCGTCGAATTCTACCCAGTCGCCATCTTTCAGCCATCGCGTGATGCCCGGAATGGAAACAATCGCGGGAATGCCCATTTCGCGAGCGACGATGGCTGAATGCGAGAGCAAACTACCGCGCTCGACAAGAAGGCCGGCTGCCGAAGGAAACAGCAGAATCCACCCCGGATCGGTTCGTTCGGCGACCAGAATGCTTCCCTTTTTCAATTGGGCGTTGCGCGGATCCGTGATCACATGAACCGGCCCGCGCACAATCCCCGAACAGCAACCGATCCCCTTGCGCTCCTCGCCGCTCGATTCCGCTGTTGTGCGGGAGTTCCGAAACGAATTCCCTTGATAGACGATGCCCCGGGTTTCAAAGCGGTCATCGGGTGGCTCGCCCTGGCGATAGGCTGCAAACTCGCGTTTTCGCGCGGAAGTAAGAGACTTCAAATCGACCGTAGTCGCAGTTCCCTGAATGAAGCTGAGAATTTCCTCGACTTCCAGATAGAAAATATCCCGGGGCTCATCCAGCAGATTGACCGCGTGCAGGCGCTGGCCGATCTCGATGAAGATCCGGCGCACGCGACCGAAGAGTCGGGTGCGTTCGAAGCGCAGATTTTCGCGCTGCAGCACGCGCGCACGCGCGTTTCGAAGCACCCAGAGAAAAAGAAGCCGCCGGAGGGGACGCCACCCGAGTGCCTTGCGCACCTGAGACTCTGCCTCAGTCGCTCTGTCGACTGCCCCCGGCGCCACAGCCGCGACCGTGGTCGATCCACCGTCGTCCCGGGCCAGATGACCCACGCTTCGAAAAAGCAATAGCGGGTTTTCATGAAGAGTCGGACTTTCCAGCTTGAGTTCTTCGAGGCAACGGTCGCCGAACTTCTCGAGATAGCTTTCGTATTGCGCCCGAAACTCTGGCCGGGCTTGCAAGGCCGGAAGAATGTCGGTTAGCGCGCCCTCGCACAACAATGCCGAGAATTCGCGATCACCATCGACGAGCTTCGCCATCCGGCGAACGCGCTCAGCCGGTTCGGCGCTGATCATCGCACCCTGCCCGCGGACAAGGTCGTTCGCCAGCGTGCCCTCGCGGCTTCCGCACCAGCGTTCGGCGAGCGCGCGCAATAGCCCATAAAAAATCATGGCGAAGAAATCGTTCACCAGGGGCGCATCCCAGCGCGTCAGCAGCTGACGTTCGAGTTCAAGATAATGAGCCGCGAGATCGTCGGTGCGCATTTCCTCGAGCGCCGGTCGCGGCGGGGCCAGCGCCCGATTCAACCGCACATAGAATTCGGCAATGCGCCGTTCGAGAACTACGCGATTCCAGACCAATCCTGCCAGTGTGCCGGCAAGCCGCGCTGCGTCGCGGAGACGGTCGCCGAACGTGTCGCCGCCTAGCTGCGCGAGAATTTCATCGGGCAACGGCTCGCGCACACCCATCATTTGTTCCATGAAGCGGTGGTTGACGGCAAAGCCCGGCAGCATGGCGAGTACTCGATACCAGCTCAACAAGTTGTAATAGACGCGGCCGCGCACCAACCCGAGCATGCGCGAAAATACACGGTCATTTGCCCCAATTACACTTTCAGGAACGCGCATGATCCGGCAGAACTGGCGGTAAACGCCTTCGTAGATGCTGCGCGCGAAGGAAAATGTGAGCGGCGTGGTCACGCCACCGTAACTTTCGGCGATGTTGCTGTTGTCCCAGAGATTCAGTGCGCCTTCGGGATCGGCAAGAGGAGCAAGCGACGTGATGGGTCTTGACTGTAGCAAGTAGAGGCAGCCTTTTTCGTAGGCCCACTCGATATCCTGGGGGCGTCCAAAGTGATTCCCAGCGCGCCGGACGAGCGCAGCAATCTCGAGCACTTGCGCATCTGTGAGCGCGCTGCGATTTGCATCCTGTTCGGCGATTTGAAAGGCGGACACGCCTTCAGCGCTCGACGAGTCGAAACGATGCCCGGCCTTTTTGCTGGCAACTTCACGGCGCAGGATCCGGCCTTCGCGGTCCACTTCGTAGGTGTCTGCATCGCATTCGCCGGAAACTAGCGCGGTGCCCAGACCATAAACTGCCGCCACGACAGCCACACCCCGGCGCCCGGTTACTGGATCGGCGCCGAACGCGACGCCTGAAATCTCGGAATCGACCATTCGCTGGACAAGCACGGCGGCTGGCTCTGGCGTCGGGCTCAGACCGTGTTCGCGGCGGTAGGCAAGAACTCAGTCGCTGAAGGCGGAGCGCCAGACGCCTGCAATTTTTTCGGGGATCTCGTCAGGCGCAACAAATAGATAGCTATCGAGCTGCCCAGCAAATGAGTGCTCCGGGTTGTCTTCGTCGCCGGCAGAAGATCTCACAGCAAACCGGCCACCGCGCGCGCCAAGTTGTTCGAGCGCGTGCGCGATTTCCTTGCGTGCCTCCTCGTCGGGCCGCACTTCCTTGAAGACCGTGGCGACGGCTTCAAGAAACTCCGAGTCTTCAAGCTGCCGACGCTGTTGCTGGGAAAGCGATTGATAGAACGCATCCGGAGTCACGACAAACCACGGCGGTATCGGGAATTCGAATCCCTCGAGCGCTGCGAGCGCTGCCGCCTTGCCGCCGAGGCGAGCGCCCGTACGAGCATCACGCGCATGAACGACGAAGCTCATAGGCGCCCTCGAAGGATGCGCAAGAGCAACGGGATGGCGCCAAGACTCAGGTACATCAGGAGACTCCAAATGCCGGACATGGCTTCGAACCACCGCCCCCGTTTGGGCTTCGGTTCGCGCAGGAAGATTGCACCGATCGCTGCACCACTCACAATCAAGACGCCAAGCAGCAAGAGGACCGGTCCGCCAAATCCGATGCGTTCGGCCGCAAGCCACGCAAAAGCGGCAGTAGCAAGCATCGCGGTAAGCCACGCCGTGACCGCTCCGGCGCGGCCCCACAGCACGCTGTATGTTTCGACGCCGCTCTCCTCGTCTTGTGGTGCACGAATTTTACGCCCGATCTCGACCACCATGCCGTTAAAAAAGCTCACAAGGAGGAACCACAGCAGTCCCTTCGGCGCGCGATTTCCTCTTACGAGCCAGTCGCATGCAGTCGTATAAAAATCGATCAGCGGCATGATCAGCATGTGTGTCCACATGTACGTGAAAGGATGGCTCTTGAGCCAGCGCTTCACGAAGAATTCTTTGCTCATCAGCGCGAGGTAGATCCAAACGACCACGAGCCAAAGCGCGAGCGCCGGCTTCAGCCACAATGCCATCAGCAATTGCAGGAGCGCGCTGCCGAACCAGACCCATCCGAGTTCGCGCAGCTTGATCAATCCACGCGGAACGGGGCGGTAAGGACGGTACCGCGAATCTTCCTCAAAATCCTTGAACTCATCGGCCAGGCGCAATTGCAGAAAAGAAAGGAGGGCACTGAAAAACGCGACCATAGCGGCGCCGGGCGCCGGCAGAACACCGGGTCCGCGCAGCATCGACGAATAGCTGATGGCGGAAAAACTGAAGGCGGCGATCAGTGGCGCGTGCGCTAGTACCGGAAATCGCTCGCGCTGATAAATCCACCACCGATTAGGCATGGGACTTTCCTACAGTGTGCTTTGGGCTTTTGCCGCGTCGGGCAAGGCGCTGGTGCGCGCGTGCGAATTCGTCAGCGCAAAGCGCGCCGATGATGGAAAGTTCGCCGGCGAGCGCCATACCTGCGCAAATTTCCGCGAGTTCCTGCGCGTGGCCGGCACCCGCGACGCCGAGAATATCAAGACAGGCGCGCTGGCTGGGAAGCCCCGTTCCGCCGCCGACTGTGCCGACAACGAGGTTCGGCATGGTTACCGAAGCGTACAACCCGCCATCATCGGTAAGCTCAAACCGTGTGATGCCGACCGTCGATGCGGCAACGCACGCGGGGTCCTGTCCGCAAGCGATATAAAGGGCTGCGAGCCCGTTCGCATAGTGCCCGTGAATTCCGATGCCGCCACTCTGCGCGCCGCCGATGGCGGACATTCTCCAATAGTTGACCATGTCGCTCGGCGTCGTGTGCAGCCACTTCGACACAATGTCAGCTGGGAGCGTCACTTCGGATGTCACTTTCTTGCCGCGCACCGACAAGAACGAAAGCGCCGTGGCCTTCTTGTTGCCTGAATTTCGCAAGCGCGCGGTTTACGGCGTCGATGTTTTCTTGTCTAGGCATGGGGCACCATGGGATGAAGCATTCGATCCCCGGCCCGTTCAATAGCGGCCCCTGAGGAGCACTTTATTTCGTTGGGGGTGTAGAGTCGCTCTCTGTCAAATCTCGCCAAATGAAGTAGCTGGGGACTGCCATTGCCCCAGCCGCAATGATGTAGAAGCCGATTTTGTGTTGCACCAGCGGCTTTTGCTGCACCTGGTCCGCAGCCGCCTCGTCGTGGCAGCCGCTGTTCAGGTCCGTATCAAACGTCACGTCCGCCGACTTTCCCTCGGGTATCGTTCGAAGTTGCCCACCGTTGTCGAGCGTGAGATCGCCACGGATCGCCGAAACCACCAATTCATTCGGGCCTTTGAATGCCACTTGTCCCGAATACGCCCCAGCAGCGCCGCGCACAATTCCAGCGGGCGTTCTGACGGAGAAATCACCCGAGCCCGGCGACGAGAATCCGATCGTTCCGCCGCTCGCCACCACCTGGATCGCAGTCGCGTCATCCTCGAGCGCGGCGTTGCTCAGTGCTGACAGAAAAATCTGGCTCGAACCCACCGTCACGCGCAGCACGCCGCTCTCGTCCGTCGCGAGCGGGTCGCAGGAATATACGTCCGCGCCCATCACCGCATTCGCGTTGCCGAGATGCGCGCGGTCGGCCTGGGCCACCACGCCGAGTACTCGCCTGTGGGCCGCCATGGCGGGAGATTCGCACAGCGCCGCGCAAAGTAAGGCGACAAGGACACTTCGGGCAAAAAGACGCATCCATTTCCTCCGAGAGGTGCAATTCTAATGTGTTCTCAAGAGTGGTAACCGTCAATTGGATCGACCGGGGAAGTTGTTACAACTGCAACAAAGGGCTGCATTTGGCGTGGCCCAGAGGCCAGCATGAAAGATCTTTAATGCTGCCTGTACGTCCGTACAGTTCACCGCTCGAAACCCAATCTCGCCAATCCCTCTATCAAAGCTGGGCCAGCTTTACCATATGGAGAGTGAAAGCACGCTGAACCTGCGTATGGAGGCTAAACCATGAAAAGCGGACTGATGGTGGCAGGCCTGATTCTCGCAACCGCGACACTGGCCCTGGCCAAAGACCCGCCGAGCTACGACAAAGGCACGCTTCTCTCGATGGATTCAACGTCGTGCGGCGTGACCGAAAAGGGCTCAAAAACCGTCACGGGAGAAATCCTCGGCACCGACGGCCAGCATAAATCGACAGAAGAGGTGCTCTGCCAGGAATACGTCCTGCAGGGCGACCGCCTCATGTACCGCATTCGCCCCGTGGATACGAAGCACCCGATGCTGCTGCCCGTCGGCGATTCGGTCCGGTATCGCGTTTACAAGGACAAGATGTATGTGCTCGATCGCGAGGGAGACACCAAGGAGCGCGAGTACTCGGTGATCTCGATCCAGGTCCGGCCGGAAGTGAAGGACGCCAAGAACATTCAGTAGCAGACGACGGCCGGCGCTTCGTCAATCGATCAGCTGGCCGCGCCTCGTTCTAACGGTTCAGCCTGACCGGTCCGCTCACGAACGGGCTTCCGCGCTCGTAGAACCGTAACTTGCGGTGTGCCGCGCGCGAAATCCCAATGCGTGTGCTCACGCCAATCGCCCCCAGCGGGCGCACCGGCGATCCGAGCCAGATCGGGCTGCCGGCCGCGCAGAGATCGAGGCTATCGAATCGCTTGTCGATCCCCATCGCGGCGGAGAGGCGGCCGGGTCCTCGCGCAATATCGCGCAAGCGTGTTATGCCACGCCTCCGCATCATCGCCTCTACTCCCTCGATTGGCTCAAGCGCACGAATCAGCACCCCTGCACCCACGCCTGCCGTCTCGCTCGACACGTTGAAAATCCAGCACGAGCCATATGTGAAACGCACATACGCATGGCCGCGCGCCAGGAATAGCGAACGGTTCGCCAGCGTCTGTCCCGGAAACGCGTGGCCCGCCTCATCGCCGATCGGATAAGCCTCCGTCTCGACAATACGCCCGCTCAATCGCCCGGTCGGAAGATCGTGAACCAGCGTCTTTCCGATCAGATAGCGCGCAAGATCAACGGTGTTGGCAGGCAAATCTGCGCGCCGGAGCCTGCGGATTTTCTGCATTTGTCTTCTTGGCTTGGGCTCGCGCATGGAGTTACATTGACTCGTCGAATCTGATTTGCGGCTCGACTGTTTTACCACACGTTCGAGGAGCAACTGCCATGGCCCCGACCTGTCATCATCTGAACGAAATCCGGAAAGTGACGCCCAGCGCCAAAGGCTGCGAGGAGTGCCTGAAAATCGGCGACACCTGGGTGCATCTTCGCATGTGCCTCACGTGCGGGCATGTGGGATGTTGCGACAGCTCGAAGAACAAGCACGCCACGAAGCACTTCCATGCCGTGCATCATCCGATCATGCAATCCATCGAGCCGGGAGAAGAGTGGTGCTGGTGCTACGTCGACGAAATGGAAGTCTAGGCGAGCGTCGCGCGCAGATCATTGACGGAGGCCGAATGGCAACTCAGCCAGCGATGTCCGGACTTTCCAGGGAAGAGGCGTGGCCGGCGCTGCCGCTCGCGGAATGGAGCGCCACGCGCGACACTCTGCACATGTGGATGCAGATGGTGGGCAAGCTGCGCCTCGCTCTCAGCCCGCGCGTGAACCACTGGTGGGAGGTGCCGCTCTACCTTAGCGCGCGCGGACTCACCACTTCGGCGATTCCCTACCGTCTGGGAATCTTCGAGGCCGAGTTTGATTTTCTCGATCACGTCCTGCGAATCTCCACGAGCCGCGGCGAAACGAAAACGATCCGGCTTGCGCCGCGAAGCGTCGCCGATTTCTACCGCGAATTCCTCGCGACTCTCGCGTCGCTCGGTATCGACGCAAAGATCTGGCCCATGCCCGTCGAGATCCCCAATCCCGTCCGGTTCGACGTCGACACCCAGCACGCCTCGTACGACCCGGCGTACGCGAATCGTTTCTGGCGGATCCTCGCCACCGTGGACACGATCTCCAAGGAATTTCGCGCTCGGTTCATCGGAAAGGCCAGCCCGGTGCATTTTTTCTGGGGGAGCCTCGACCTGGCAGCCACGCGCTTTTCGGGCCGGCGCGCGCCCGACCGGCCCGGCGCCGATGCGATGACCCGCGAAGCGTATTCGCATGAAGTCATCAGCGCCGGATGGTGGCCGGGCGGCGGGGAAATTATCGCGCCGATGTTTTACGCCTACGCCGCGCCCGAGCCTGCGGGATTTCGCACCGCGCCCGTGCGCCCGGCGCAGGCCCTGTACAACGCGCAGTTGGGTGAATTCCTGCTGCCCTACGACGACGTCCGAAGCGCGAGTGATCCCAGAAGCATGTTGCTGGATTTCATGCAGAGCACGTACGAGGCCGCCGCAAATCTTGGCAATTGGGATCGCGCGGCCCTCGAACGCACTTAGCCCTAAGGAAAAACCGTTAGCCCGTTGAGCTGGAAGGTAGCAGCGGGGTGCGCGATGGCGCGTTCGCGCGCGCCAAGCTCGGCCGCGCGACGACGGAATTGTGCCTCTCCAAAAAGTGCCGTTGCGCGCGGCGGCCCCACGCTCGAACGAAATAGTAGTTGATCGCGCCCGCGACTCCCGCGCTCAGCACTGGGACAATTCTTCCCGCCCACTTCTCCGCGACCTCGGCGCCTACCTTCACCGCGATACGGTCGATGATCCGCGGGACGAGCCGCTCCACCGCCTGCTTTTCAATGAAGTCGCGCCCCAGATCGACGCCCGCCGCGCTCGCCGTGGCGATCCACAGCGCCACCGTCTCGTCCTCGGTCCTGTATTCGAAGCCGTACAGCAGGCTGAGCTTTTGCAGAATTCTCAGCGTAATCGCTGACAGAATCCCCATGTCCGGAACGACGGTCAGAAATCCGCCAAGCCCAAGCCCCATCCCTTCGAGCGCGGCCATTCTCGAAGCCGCGATGATCGTGCGGTGCGCGATCGGGTTCACGACCTCCGGCCCGAGCAGGAACATGTCGCTCCACGATTCGACCGGCAAGCGGTGCGCGCGCCGCACTTGGCGTAGGTACTTCCGCTCATCAACCCGCACCTGATCGTAGGCCCGAGCAAAACCCGCTCGTGCGGCTTGGCCGAACGTGTGCGTCAATATCGATTTTTCGCGACGCTTGGGCATTGTTAGCGAATCAATTTTAGCAAATCACAGCCGTTCACTTGGATGGGCTCTCGCGATTTAAAGGCACCATTCGAGTGCGCCTCCTGATCGCGATCATTACTCCCTGGCCGTCTCGCGCCCCAGAAGCGAAAAGAGCACGGGCATCACGAGAAGCGTCAGAAACGTCGAAAGAAGCAGGCCACCGATGACGGCCAACGCCAGTGGCCGTTGCAGCTCCGCTCCCGAGCCGAGACCGAGCGCGAGCGGCAGCAGCCCGAAGAGCGTCGCAAGCGTGGTCATCAGAATCGGACGGATGCGAATTTTGCCCGCCGCAACGAGCGCTTCGTCCAGTGGCATTTTCTCCTCTTCCCGGAGTTTGTGCACGTATTCGAACAGGATGATGCCGTTTTTCACAACAAGCCCAACCATCAGGATGATTCCCATGAAGGAAGAGACGTTGAGCGCCGTGCCGGTGATCAGCAACATCGCGAATACGCCGACGAGCGAAAGGGGCGCGGCCGAAAGAATGATCAGCGCAGGAGCAAACGTGCGGAACTGAATCACAAGGACGACGAATACCGCGCCGAGCGCAAGCGCTAAAACGTACAGCAAATCGTGGAAAGAACTCTGCTGGCTTTCGTACTGGCCGCCGATTTCATACGTCGTTCCCGTCGGCAGCGCGATGCCGGACATCATCTTTCGAACGTCGCCGATGGCGCTGCCCAAATCGCGATTTTCGAGGCGCGCGGTCAGCGTGACCATCAGCCGCTGATTTTCACGCTGCAATTGGTTGTCACCATGAACTTGCTCGACTTGGGCGAGCGACGAGAGGGGCACGATCTGTTTTGCCGGCGTGAGGATCGGGAACTGCTGGATGTCGGAATAGTTGTAGCGGAAGGAATCGGGAAAGCGCACACGAATGTCCACAGTGCGGTCCGCCTCACGCAACTGCGTCTCCGTGAGGCCGAGCAAGCCCGCGCTCACCTGCCGCGTCACCTGATCGGTGCCCAGCCCCGCGCGGCCTGCCAGCGCCGGGTCCACGTGAAAAACAATTTCGGGGTTGCCCTTCTGCAGGCCGACGAAATCCACGAGTCCGGGAATCTTCTGGAGCTTCGGTTCCACCTCGTCGGCCACCTGCTGCAGCACGTCCATATCATTGCCGAAAAGTTTGATCTCGACGGGCTCGGGCGAGCCTTCGAGATCGCCGATCATATCTTGAAGGATTTGCGTGAACTCGACGTCGAGCCCCGGGACGTTTCGCGCGATTTGCTCGCGCATGTCGTCCATCACCTCGTCTGCGCTGCGCTTGCGCTCGGAGCGAGGCTTGAGCTTCACGAGGATGTCGCCGGTATTCTGCTCTGTCGCATACAAGCCAAGCTCCGCGCCTGTGCGCCGGGAAAACGCCTGGGTCTCCGGCATCTTCGCGATCAGATGCTCCACCTGTACGAGAATGCGGTTTGTTTCGTCGAGCGACGTGCCGGCCGGCGTGCGATAGTCGAGGACGTAGCCGCCCTCGTCCATTTCCGGCAGAAAACCAGTGTCCACCTTCCAAAACAACACAACGCCCAGCGCCACGCAGCCGAGCGCAACCCCCACCACAATCGCGCGATGGCCGAGCGACCAGCGAACAGCCTTTTCGTAAACGCGATTGACCGGTTCGATGAACTTAGCAGCCTTGTCCGTGCGATCCTCGATGAAATGACCTGCCCCGGAAAGATAGCGCTGCGCAAGCAGCGGAATTACCGCGACGGCGAACACGAGCGAAAGCAGAACGGAAATACCGAGCGTGAGGCAGAGCGCCGAAAAAAACTCGCCGACCACCCCTTTCAGTAGGCTCAGCGGAAGAAACACAATCAGCGTGGTTGCCGTCGAGCCAACAACCGCGCCAAGCAGTTCCTGCGTGCCGCGCTCAGCCGCAATATCCTTCGGCTCGCCAAGGCCGAGGTGCCGGTAGATGTTCTCGATGACGACGACGGCATCGTCAATGATCAGGCCAATGGCGATCGCAAGGCCGCCCAACGACATCAGGTTCAGCGTGCCGCCGAAAATCTTCAAAAAGAAAAACGTGCCAATCACGGATAGCGGCAGCGAAGTGGCGGCCACGACCGTCGTGCGGCCGTCGCGAAGAAAGACGAAAAGAATCAACACGGCGAGTACGGCGCCAATTATGATTGCATCCCGCACGCTTGCGATCGATTCCGAGACGAATTCCGCGAGGTCGTAGACGACGGAGATGTGCAGCGTCTTGGGGATGGCGGAGCCCAGATCGCGAACCTGGTTCTTGATCTGCTGCGCGAGCTGCAGGATATTTCCGCCGATTTGCCGGGAAATATTGATCAGAGCTGCGGGCCGCCCGTTGCCGGTAATCAGAGTCTGGCGGTCGGCGGCGCCGTAGCGAACCTCGGCCAGATCGCGGACGCGGATGGGCGTGCCGTTGTCGACCGCGACGACGGTGTTGCGGATGTCGTCGAGATCGGCGAACTGACTCGTCGTCAGCACCAGATACTGCGAATAGTCTTTCGAGAGCCGCCCGACGGATGTGACTTGATTCGTATCCCGCAATTCGTTCGCGATGTCCACCAGCGAGAGACGGTGCGCGAGCATTTGTTGCGGATTCACGATCACGGACACCTCGCGCGTGTCCGTTCCCTGCACCTGAATGACGCCCACACCCGGAACGCGGCTGAAAAGCGGCCGCAAAATGTAGTAGGCGTCGTCGCGCAAATCCGCGTCGGGGACATTGCCGTTGAGGATCAAGCTGAGCACGGGAAACACGGCGGGCGAGACGCGCTCGATCTGGATTTCGGCGTCTTGCGGAAGGCTGCTGCGCGCCTCGCTGACGCGCGCCTGAACCAACTGCAGCGCGTACTGCATGTCGGCGTCCGGCTGAAAGAGTATCGAAATTTCCGTATTGCCGCGAATCGTCTTCGAATCGACGCGCCGGAGGCCGGGCGTCGCGCTGATCGATTCCTCGATGGGGCGCGTGACCGTGAGCAGCATCGTGTCCGGCGCGAGATCGCCGGAATGCGCGAGCACCACGATGCGCGGGAAATTCAGCTCGGGATAAATGTTGCTGGGAAGCTGAAAAACAGACACAACGCCGGCGACCGTGAGAAATGCCGTGAGAAGGTAGACGGCGTAGCGATTGTTACGGCACAAACGGACGACGTTCATTGGTTTGACGGGGGAATTGACGGCGGCGCTGCCTGAATCTTGGCCTTGTCACCGAGGCCGTAGCCGCCCGCCAGAATGACGCTGTCGCCTTCCTTCACTCCGGTCGAATCGCCCGCGATCAATTCGACCCGATCCTTGGTCTGAATTCCGAGTTTCACGGGCACGGCAGTCGCGGAGTCCTGATTCACGACGAAAACTCGCGGCTGACCATCCTGATCGCGATAGATCGCCTGCGGTGGAACGGTCAGAGCGTGCGCGTGCGCATCCACGGGGATTTGCGCGCTCAGGTACATGCCCATGCGCAACGCTCCGTTGGGATTCGGCACGCGAATGCGGACGAGCCCAACGCCCGTTGCGGGATCGACAGCCGGCGAAATCGCCACCACGCGCCCGCGGAACACCTCTCCGGGAGCGGATTCAGCACTGACTTCGACCGCCTCGCCGGGATGCATCTTCGCAAGGTACATAGCCGGTGCGTTCCCCAAGAATTCGACCTCGCTCAAATTTGCAATCTCGACGATCGGCTGCGCGGCCGTGCCGTCCACCTGCTCGCCCACGCTAACGAACCGCTTGGCGACTGCGCCGTTGATCGGAGAAGTGATCTCCGAGCGCGAGACTTGCAACCGCGCTAGCTCGAGCGCAGCCTCAGCCTGTTGCAACCCCGCTGCCACCACGCTCTCCTGCGTTCGGGCGTCCTCGAGGTCTTTCCGCGCAACAATTCCGCGCTGGAACAGGTCTTCGTTGCGCGTACGCGCTAAGTGCGCGTTGTCGAGGTTGGCCTTGGCCTGCTGCTCCGCCGCCTCCGCCTGTTGGAGCTGGCCGCGGTATGTGCGGTCATCGAGCTTCGCCACAATCTGCCCGGCCTTCACGGAGTCGCCCTCGGCAACCGTCAGCTCCGCGATCCGGCCGGGAACGAGCGCGCTCACCCGGACGTCCTGGTTGGGTGGCGCGGCCGCCGTCCCCGTGAGCGAAAGCGTCTCGGAAATGTCAGCCCGCGAAACCCGCGTCAGGGTCACTTGGGCCTTCGACCCTGAATCGGCTGATTCTTCCGTTGGCTTCCCCGAGCAGCCCGCGACCGCAAGCGCGCAGAATCCCGCGGCGGCGAGGCACAGCATCCGGACTCTCGTGTTGTTAGCAATCATCATCTCGATCTCGCCTATTCGAGCGGCGCACCCACCGCTTCTTCCAGTTGCGCAAACGCCGATTGCATCGCAAGCTCGCTCGCGAGGAAGTCGCGCTGCGCCTGCTGCACGTCGTGCTGCGCGCCGAGTACTGTCAGAATACCAGCCTTCCCGGCCCGGTAGCTTTCTTCCGCCATTTCCTCAAGCCGATTGGACGACGGAACGACCGTTTCACGGTACAGCTGCACCTGCGTTTGGCGCGCCCGCAGATCGAAGTACGCGGATTCGACCTTGGCGTCCGCCGCCCGGCGCGCCGCCGCGAGTTCGCCTTCAAGAGCGCGCTCAGTGGCTGTCGATCGCGCGATCTCACCCTGATTGTGCGAAAAAATCGGCAGCTCCATTGATATCTGCCCGCGCGGCCCGACCATGTAGCCCCCTGAATTGACTCCGCTTCCCGGATTATTGAGGTCGAAGCCGAATTGCAGGCCGAGGTTCGGAATGCGCTCGGCTTCGAGCAGAGCCTTGCGGCTGCGCTCCAGCCTTTCTTCCTGGCTGATTCGCGCGATCTCGGAGTTCGAGTTCCCTGCGCGGCCCAGAAGTTCGTCGAGCGTTGTCGCCGGCGGAGGCGTGGCAAACGCATCGCCCAAGTCCCAATCCTTTGCGGCGGGCTCGTTCAGCAGCGCGTTCAGGTCGCTCAGCGCGACTTCTTCTTCCTGCTGCGCGACCTGCAGATCGGCATGCGCGCGCGTAGCTTCGAGTTCGGCCTGCGTCAATTCGAGCTGCGGAATGTCGCCGCTCTCAAACCGCGCCCGCGCAATGTCGCGGAGCCGCTCGGCCAGCTTCAGCGCATCGGCTTGCAGAGCGGTCGCTCCTCGAGCGTACGCGAGACCATAATATGCCTCGCGGACGCTGCGGCGCACCTGCCTCTCAATCGCCGAGATGTCCGTTTCGGTTAACGCACCCTCCTGCCTCGCAACGTCGATTCGCCGCTGGCGTTTCAGACCAATTTCCAGCGGCTGATCGATCAACGCGTTCTCGTGCGGCGCGTCCCGCGAAGCTCCAAAGCTCGCCGTCGGATTCGGGCGTTCTCCCGCCACACGCACTCCGGCGGCCGCCACGGCCCGCTGCGCGCGCGCGGCAATCAAATCCAGATTCTGCCGCTCCGCGAGATCGAGCGCCGCCGCCACGGTCAATCTGTCCGCGGTCTGCTGGGCGCGCGCCGGAATCGTCATCGCGGCCGCAAGAAAGATCGGGACGAAAAACAGACGCCATCGTTTCACGGCTCGACTCTCCCTTCCAGACACGCAAACCCCGTATGCGCTTCGAGATTCCAGTCAAAAGCGATCCGCATTGTATATTGATATGTACGCTGCTGCGTAGCCATCCGTTTAATCTTCTGTTCATCTTTCCTGCGTCGCGACTTGAAACATGGGCTGATGCAGGATTTGGATTCGATTTGCAAAACCCCGCGGGATGCCGCATCATGCTGTACTTCGTTCCAACCGCGCTTCGCGGCAGGTTACGCGGGCGCACGACGCGCACGGCTCGGGATTTTTTGAGTTCCCTCAACAAACACCGGCGCGCCATTCATCGAACGAAACAAGGGGGAAATTGAATGCGCAGGCCTGCGAGTATCGCTCCGCCAAAAGGAAAACTCGGAGTGCTCACGCCCGGCATGGGCGCCGTCAGCACAACTTTGATGGCCGGAGTCGAGCTCGTTCGCCGCGGCGAATCTATTCCCGTGGGCTCGCTCACCCAGATGGGCACCATCCGCCTCGGCAAGCGGACCGAAAATCGCACGCCCCGAATCAAGGACTTCGTGCGCCTCGCCGAGCTGAATGACATTGTCTTCGGAGGCTGGGACGTCTTCCCCGACGACGCCTACCAAGCCGCATCCAAGGCCGGCGTGCTCGATGCGCGCGATCTCGCCAAGGTGCAAAAGTTCCTCAAGGGCATTCGCCCGATGAAGGCGGCGTTCGATCAAAATTACGTGAAGAATCTTCAGGGCACCAACGTCAAAAAAGGCAAGACAAAATTTGATCTCGCCGAGCAACTGCGCGAGGACATTCGCGACTTCAAGAAAAAGAACAAGCTCGACCGGCTAGTGATGGTCTGGTGCGCCTCGACCGAAGTTTTCATGAAGCCCGAAGCGGTCCACGACGATCTCGACTCGTTCGAGAAGGCCATGAAGGCGAATCACCCGGCCATCGCGCCGTCCATGTTGTACGCCTACGCCGCGATCAGCGAAGGCGTCCCGTTCGCCAACGGCGCGCCAAACCTCACGGTGGACATCCCGGCGCTTGAGGAATACGCCAAGGAGAAACAAGTCCCGATCGGCGGAAAGGATTTTAAGACCGGGCAGACCCTCCTGAAAACCGTGCTCGCGCCCGCGTTCAAGGCGCGCATGTTGGGCCTCCACGGGTGGTTTTCGACGAACATCCTCGGCAACCGCGACGGCGAGGTGCTCGACGATCCGGGCTCGTTCAAAACGAAAGAGGAATCGAAGCTCGGCGCCCTTGAATACATCCTCCAGCCGCAACTGTATCCCGACCTCTACGGCAAGATTCACCACAAGGTGCGGATCAACTACTACCCGCCGCGTGGAGACAACAAAGAGGGCTGGGACAATATCGATATCTTCGGCTGGCTCGGCTATCCGATGCAGATCAAGGTCGATTTTCTCTGCCGCGACTCGATCCTCGCGGCGCCAATTGTCCTTGATCTCGCGCTCTTTTTCGATCTCGCGAAGCGCGCCGGCATGCGCGGCATCCAGGAATGGCTGAGCTTCTACTTCAAGTCGCCGATGTGCGCCAAAGAGCTTTACCCCGAGCACGACCTCTTCATCCAGCTGATGAAGCTCAAGAACACGCTGCGCTGGATGATGGGCGAGGACCTGATCACCCACCTCGGCGCCGAATACTACGACTAGTCGGTCGGGTTTCTTTAATTCGCGGCGCGCAGAACGCCCGCGATGAAGTGAACCAGCCGCAACTCCTCCCAGATGCTTGCGTCCTTTTCCGGGTCCACGTGCGAGAACGCGCCGGTGATCAAAACCGCGCGCACGTCCTCATGCGGCACATCCTGTTCCAGCCATCGGCTTTCCGCCGGAGGAATCACGTTGTCCGCCGATCCGTGCAGGATGAACACCGGCACGCGCAGCGAAGCAAGATGTCCTCGCGGCGATAGCGCCGCCAACTCCACTTGGTCCGTATGAATGGCATTTAGAATTTGCGGCCGCACCTCATCGATGCGGCGCGCGAGCAGCGCGTCCATCGTCGCCTGCGACGCGGGACTCAACCGCTCGATCCACGGCTTCGCGTTCTCCGGCTGCTCCCAGAGCCAGGCGCGTAGCGCTTCGTGCGCCGCGGTCAGATCGCCCGCCGGGAAAAACTGATTGAGATGCGCGTAGACGAAAACCGACGCGCCGTAGTCGTGCGCGGCGAACGGAATCGTCCGGCCGTCGGGCAGCTCCTCCTGGCTCGTGGCCAGAAAGCGCGAAACGCGCGCGAGATCGTCATACGCGCCCATCAGCGCGATCGCGCGCACGTGCGCCGCGTAGCGCGGATCGGCCGCGGCCAGTAGCGTTAGCCCGCCGCCGAAGCTGATTCCCGTCAGCGTCACCGGGCCGGTCCCCAGTCGCTGTTCGAGCCACGCGGCCGATTCTCCTATGATCGGGATCGAAGCTCCATCGACGTGATAATCCGCGAGCGCGTCGATCTGCGGCGTCAGCACTGCAAGACCGCTACCCGCCACAGCGCGCGAAAAACTCATCAATCGAGGTTCGTCCATCCCAAGATGGTGAATCCCATGCACCGCCACCATCCCGCGCGGGTGCGCCAGGCCCACGGGCGTGAAGAGCCGCGCTCGCACCGGGCCAGTCGCTGTCGGAAACGTGACCTCTTCGGTTGTCACCGGATACGTTTCAAAGCTCAGCAGCGGGCCCGATGCTTGCGGATCGGTGAAATGTTCCAGCACGGTGTAACTGCGCAGATCGTAACGATGATGGTAGATCGCGATTCCCAGGAGAATTAAGAGAAGAACCCACAGAGGCCATAAACGGCGGCGCCGTCGCGGCGCCCGATTACCAGACGCCGCAGCCTCCGCATCGGGCTGAGCCGCACCGACACTCATAAAAGTGAGCGCAGTCTATCATTGAGCGACTAATTGAAGGAAATGCTCATGCACGGCGGTATCGGTGGTCAATTCGGGATGGAACGTCGATGCCATGATCCGTCCCTGCTGCACGAGCACGGGATGGCCCGCGTCTTCCGCCAGCACCTCGATTCCCTTCCCGACGGATTCGATAATCGGCGCGCGGATGAAAACCATCTCCAACGGATCCTTGTGCAGCTTCGTCGGCCCCATGCGGACGTCGCTCGCAAGCTGCCGCCCGTATCCGTTGCGCAGGATCGAGATGTCGAGCAATCCCAGCGAGTCCTGCGGGGGCCCGTGCACCGTGCGCGCGAGCAGGATCGCCCCGGCGCACGTTCCGAAAAACGCGCCGCCGTCCTTGGCAAATTGCTTGAGCGCGTCGAACAGCCCCTCTTCGGTCAGCACCTTCAAGTGCGTCGTGCTCTCGCCGCCGGGGAGGATGATCCCGTTCAGCCCCACCAGATCGCCGGGAACGCGCACGTACGTATACTCCACGCCAAGGCGCTCGAGCATTCGAGCGTGCGCTTCGTAATCGCCCTGTATCGCCAGAATCCCGATTTTCGTTTCACGAGCCACTAGTCACTCGCCACTAGCCACTGATCCTCTTCACCAACCGCGCGTTTGCAGCAAATCCTTCTCGTCAAGCTGCCGCACATCGAGCCCCTTCATCGCCTCGCCCAGCTCTTCAGAAGCCTCAAGCACAATCTTCGGGTCCTTGTAGTGCGTCGTCGCCTTCACGATCGCCCGCGCGCGCTCGGCTGGATCGGTCGATTTGAAAATGCCCGAACCCACGAATACCGCCTCGGCACCGAGCTGCATCACGAGCGCTGCGTCCGCCGGAGTCGCAATTCCGCCCGCCGAGAAATTCGGCACGGGCAGCTTGCCGTTCTTCGCCACCCACGCAACCAGCTCAAACGGCGCGCCGAGTTCTTTTGCTTCGTGAACCAGCTCTTCCTCGCCGAGCGTCGTCAGCTTCTTCATCGCGCCCACAATCGCTCGCATGTGCCGCACCGCCTCGACAATGTTCCCCGAGCCGGCCTCGCCCTTCGTGCGGATCATGGCCGCGCCCTCCGCGATGCGCCGCAGCGCTTCACCCAGATTGCGCGCGCCGCAAACGAACGGCACTTTGAATCCGTGCTTCCACACGTGGTGCTCCTCGTCCGCCGGGGTCAGCACTTCGCTCTCGTCGATGTAATCCACCTCGAGCGCTTCGAGCACCTGCGCCTCGGCGAAATGTCCGATGCGGACCTTGGCCATCACGGGAATCGAAACCGTCTCCATGATCTCGCGGATCACGCGTGGCGCTGCCATGCGCGCCACCCCGCCTTCCTTGCGGATGTCCGACGGCACGCGCTCCAGCGCCATCACCGAGCACGCGCCCGCTTCCTCGGCGATCTTGGCCTGCTCGGCGTTCGTCACGTCCATGATCACGCCGCCCTTGAGCATTTCGGCCAGCCCGACTTTCACCCGCCACAAATTGTTGTTCATCAGTTCCATGATGCTCTCCCTTTTTTGATTCCCTAGTGTTTGGCCTGCTCTTGAACGCCAAGCTTCTTGCGCAGCGCTTCCCGGTCGATTTGCACGAAACGCCCTCTTCCGCGAGCGAGGATCGTCCCCGAAGCGTCCCGAATCTCGCCTTCACGCCGCAAACTGCGCCCGTTCCGCTCGACTTCCCATCCCTCGATAACCAAGTCTCCATCGACCGGCACCGGCTTTAAGTATTCGACCGTCAACTCGGCTGTCATGGCGTGATCCTCGCGAAACCGGCTCACCTTCGCCATCACTTCGTCGAGAAGCGTTGCGACGATTCCTCCGTGCACGAAACCAACGCCTCCCTGATAGTCCGCGCTGATTCGAAATCGCCCGCGTATGCGCTTGGCATCATCGTCCTGCTCGAACGTCAGCTGCATTCCGCGCGCATTCGCGCCGCCGCAACCGAAGCAATGATTTGCAGGATTGGGCTTGAGCAGCATCGTCATCGGATCGCCAATCGCATCGTTTAGATCAGCGCCACGCGCGCCGGCAATTCGCTCCGCCCGCCCCGCTCCCGTTTGCGAAGCTCGGTCTTCAGCAATTCGCAAAACGTGTGGACGCCCCGCTCGATCCGCTTTTCGTCAACCGCCGTGAAGCCGAGCCGCAGCGTGTTCGGCTGCGGATGCTGCGAGTAGAAATATCGCCCCGGCAGAAACAACACGCCGCGTTCGCGTGCGTGGATCAGCAATTCGCCCGCGTCGAATCCCGCTGGCAGCGTCACCCACAGCGACATTCCGCCTTCCGTGTGCGTCCACGAAGTTCCCTCGGGCATGTGCTTCTGCAGCGCCGCTTCCATCGCTTCGAGCCGGCTGCGATATACCTTCTTCATCTTCTCGACGTGCCGCGTGAAATACCCCCGGCGCATGAACTCCGCCATCGCCGCCTGCGAGAGCTGATCCGTGTGAAGATCTGTCGATTGCTTCAGCAGACGCAGCCGCTCGATCGCGCTCTCGGCGCCGATGCACCAGCCGACGCGGAGGCCGGGAAAAGCCGTCTTCGAAAAACTGTCGATCTGGATCACATTGCCGAGCGTGTCCAGCGCTTTGAGCGACGGCACCGCATTGCCGCGGAACCGCAGCCGCGCGTAGATCGCATCTTCAATTACCGGCACCTGGTAATGCCCGGCAAGTTCGAGCAGCCGCCGGCGCTCGGAAACGGGCAGCACCGTGCCCGTCGGATTGTGAAAATCCGGCGTGATCAAGAGAAATTTGACGCGATTCTGCAGCAGAACCGTCTCGAGCGCGTCCACGTCGAGTCCCGCATGGCCCGTGCGCGCCGCGTCGGCCTGCACTGGCACCGAGAGAATGCGAATGCGCGCTCCCGCAAGAATGGCGATGGCTCCCGGATAACCGGGATTCTCGAGCGCCACGGCATCACCGGGGCGCAGGAACGCCTTGCACACCAAATCGATCGCCTGCTGGCAGCCATCGGTGATCAAAAGCTGCTCGGGGCGAACGTTCATGCCCTCGCCGCGAAACAGATCGATCAGCTCGCTCTTCAGCGGCTCGTAGCCGTCCGTCGAACCGAGCTGCAGGATGCGGCGGCCTTCTCCGCCCAAAACAGCGTTCGCGCAGCGGCGGAAATCCTCGACCGGGAAAAATTCTCCGGAGGGACGCGCCACCGTGAAGGCAATCGCTCCGGGAGGCACTTCCGGCATCATGCGGCTCAGGCTTTCCTCGCCGCGCTCGTCGGCAAACAATGCCTCCCACCGCATCGGCCCGTGGCCATTGGTCCGCGGCGGCGGGGAGAATTGTTTCGCCTGCATGCCGCAGATGAACGTGCCGCGCCCGACATGCCCTTGAATCAGCCCCTCCGATTCAAGTTCCGCATATGCATTAGCCACCGTGGTGCGATGGACGCCGAGTTGCCCCGCCAATTCACGGCTCGCCGGAATACGATCTCCCGTGCGGAGTTCTCCGGAATGCACCAGCGCGCGAAGCTGGTCGCGCAATTGGACGTACAGCGGTATGTGGCTTTCGGGCTGCAAATGGAGCGGCAACATTGGCTCTGTCCTACAGGCCAATATAGATTACGCCCGAACGGCGTAAAGAGCCAATTTGTCTTGTGGATTACTGGACAGCCGGGCGTCGATTATTCGCTGAACAGCTTCGATTGCGCTTCCGCCACCGCCGCAATTCCCCGCGTGGCCCGCGGCGAGCGCCGCGCCACTCCCACAACGCCCAGCACCTTCATCTCGGCAAGCGCCGAGCGCGGAATGAACATATGCAGCACATTCCCGTGCAGGTCGGGCGGCGTCAATTGCACGCCGGTGTCGAGCAGATCGAGCAGGTTATTCGAGACGATCCCTTCCATCGCATCATCGTCGCGAAACTTCAGCCGCACCCATAAACCATCTAGCTTCGGCCGGCTGAGAAACGTCTTCCGCTCCGGCTCAAATGCGTCCTTGAACTCGCGGACAAAATACACCGACTTCACGTCATTGAGCGCAATCGATTCATGTTCCCCATCGAGCGTCAGCAGGTCGATTGATTCCGAATGGCCCAGAGCAGGAGGGTTCAGGTAGCCTTTCACAGCCTTCCGGTTCAGCAGAAGCACCACCACCTTCTTGTGCGTCGAGGATGGAGCCCGATTTTTCACTGCGTGACGGCCTTTTCGGGGAGCATATTGCTATCTACTCGCAGACTATGTTATCTTCATCGCGGTGTTTGTCAACTTATTGGTGCTGAAAGGGTTAGCACCGGAGTCCAGCCGATTGACAGCAAAGGGCAGGTCCTAAGATCGGCCTCCGTCGTAGCCCTCATCACCGTTATCAGCCGGATTTGCGGATACTTACGCGATCAACGGGTGGCTCTCCTACTCGGGACATCCCCCGCTGCCGACGCCTTCGTCCTGGCATTCCGGATCCCCAATTTGGTGCGCCGCATGACTGGCGAGGGGTCGCTGGGCGCCTCCTTTATCCCTATATTCACGAGTTACTTACGCCAAGGCCCTCGCGCGAGCGCCTGGCAATTCGCCGGGCGAGTTTTCTGGGGACTCGTCATTCTGCTCGCCGTAGCGGCCGCGTTGGGAGCGGTCTTCTCCCGGCAAGTGATCGGCATCTATGCCCTGTTTGGCGGACAACACATATCATGGGATCTCGCAGTCTATTTAAACCGGATCATCTTCCCGGCCATCTTTTTCATCGGTCTAGCGGCGCTCGCGACCGCCATCCTGCACAGCTTTCGGGCGTTCGCGCTGCCTGCGGCGACGCCCATTTTTTTCAATCTCGCCATGATCGCGTGCTCGACCGCAGTGGTATACCGTCCGATTCTCCGCTGGGCGCCGCAGGGTTATCGAACGCCTGCCGTGGCGCTGGCCGTGGGTATTCTGCTTGGCGGAGCCGTCCAGTTGGCCATGCAGGTTCCAGCGCTCCTCCGTCGCGGCATGACCTTTGCGCCGACCGTCTCTCTCTCCGACCCCGGCGTGCGGAAAGTGGCGCGCCTGATGGGACCCAGCTTCTTCGGCATGGGCGTCTACCAGATCAATCTCTTCGTGGACACGATTTTCGCCACATCTTCCCGCATGCCGTCGGGGAGCATCACTTCCCTGTACGTCGCGGACCGCGTGATGCAGCTCGTACTCGGCAGCTACGCGATCGCGATCTCCACCGCACTTCTGCCGACGATGTCGCACCAGATCGCCGCCGGGAACTGGGACGAGATGAAGCGCACCTTCGGCTTCTCCCTGCGGATCGTTTCGTTCATCACGATACCCGCGGCCGTGGGCCTGGTCCTGCTGCGGCGGCCGATCATTCAGGTCCTGTTCCAGCACGGGCAGTTCAGCCCCGAATCCACTTCGCTGACCTCCCATGCGCTCTTCTTTTATTCGCTCGGATTGCCGGCCTTCGCCGCGATCAAGCTCATCACACCGATGTACTACTCGACGCAGGACACGATGACTCCCGCGCGTGTGGGCGCCTGGGCGCTCGGGATGAACATCGTGCTGAATGCCGTTTTTCTCCTGTTCTTTTTTCGCACTCTTTCGAACGGCAGCCCCGCGCTGGCCAGCGCGCTGACCGCCTATTTCAATTTCGGAGCGCTCTTTCTCGTTTTCCGCAAGCGCCACGGCCGTCTCGGCGCGCGCGGGCTTGCAGGATCGTTCGCCAGGATTGGGCTCTGCGCCGCAGTGATGGCGGCGGCGTGTTACGCGGCGCTGCGGTTTTCCCATTTCGCGGTCGCGAGTCATTTAGCGGCCCAGGCGGGGCTGCTGGCCGCTGTGATTCTCGGGTCGGCGGCGGTGTATTTTGGCCTGGCGCTCCTGCTGCGCTGCGAGGAGCTGGCGGAGTTTTTTCTGCTTCTCCGGCGCCGCGATGCGCAGGCCGTCGCCGTGGCTGACGGCAGGGCCTAGCCAGCGTGAGTGCAAGGCCCGGTAGATTTGCCGCGCGGGGGCGCGCGGGCTCATACGTAATCGGTGGAACTGAGGTCAGGATTTGGAAGCGCACATTCGAACGTTTCTGAACTGTCTGCGGGTCGAGAAGGGCCTCTCGGACAACACCATCCAGGCATACCGCCGCGACATCGTCAAATTCGCCGCGTTCGCCGCCGAGCGACAGCTGGACACGAAGGCGGTGACGCGCAGCGACGTGGTCGATTTCCTCGGTTCTTTATATCGCCGGGGTCTCGATAGCCGCTCGGTTGCGCGCCATCTCGTCACCATCCGCCATTTCTTCCGCTTCGCGCTCATGGAAGGCTACGTCGAGGACGATCCCGCCGTCACCATCGAATCGCCGAAATTTCGCCAGAGCCTGCCCGAATTCTTGAGCGTCGAGGAAGTTGACCGCTTACTCCGCCAGCCGGACACGAAGGACACAGTCGGCATGCGCGATCGCGCCATGATCGAGCTGATGTACTCCTGCGGCCTGCGCGTCTCTGAACTCTGCGGTCTGCGCGTTTCCGACTTGCAGTCCGAAGCTGGCTGCCTTCGCTGTATCGGCAAAGGGAATAAGGAACGGCTCGTACCGGTCGGCCGCCAGGCTCTCGGCGCTGTCCAGCAATATCTCCGCGCATCGCGCCCGAAGTTTCTGGGCGAGGGTTATTCGCCGTACCTTTTTCTCAACCAGCAGGGCCGCAAGATGAATCGCATCGGATACTGGAAGCTGCTCGGCGATTACGGCCGCAAGGCTGGGCTTCGTAAAGCACTTACGCCGCACATGCTCCGGCACAGCTTCGCCACTCATCTGCTGGATCGCGGCGCCGACCTTCGCTCCGTGCAGATGATGCTCGGCCATTCGGATATTTCCACGACCCAGATTTACACGCACGTCGTCGAAGAACGTCTGAAACAGGTGTACAAGGCGCACCACCCGCGCGCCTAAGAAAATCAGCGGAGCAAGGAAAGGCAAGAACTCATGCCCGATTACATGTACTTGCTGGAAAGCAGGCTTTCTCCCGAGCAGAGGGCGGCGCTCGAACGCGTCCAGGAACTTTCCCGGTCGCAGGACATCAACGTCTATCTCACCGGCGGCGCCATCCGCGATCTGATTTGCGGACAGCCGATCCGCGACCTGGATTTTACCGTCGAGGGCAATCCCGTCCGCATGGTGCACGAACTCGAAAAAGGTGGCGCGCGCATCACCTGGGAGAGCGAAAAGCTGCGTCACTACGAGCTGATCTTCGCGGGTGATGCCGACGGCTCGATTTCCGCCGCGCGCGATGATGTCTACGACCATCCCGGCGCCAAACCCGAATACCGATTCTCCAGCATCATGGACGATCTCCGGCGGCGCGATTTTTCAATCAATGCCATCGCCATATCGCTCAACACGCAGTCGCGCGGCTTGCTGCTCGATCCTACCAACGGCCTCGCCGACCTCGAGCGCCAGGAAGTCCGCGCGCTGTCGATACACGCCTTCACGAACCAACCCATCCGCCTTCTGCGGATCCTTCGCTACTGCGCCCGCATGGGCTCCAAGATCGAGTCGCGCACGCAGGAATGGTTCGACCTGGCGATGGAGCGCGGCCTTCATCAAAATATCGAAGGCGCCGATGCGGGCGACGAACTCCGCTCGCTCGCGCGCGAAGAGAATCCCGTGGCCACGCTCAAGCAGTGGGAAGTGCACGGACTGCTCGCCGCCATCCACCCGAATCTCCAACGCCGCAAGCCCGACTACGACAGCCTCAACAAGCTCGCTCGCGTGCGCGCGAATTTTCTCGCCGCGGGGATTCGCCCTCGCCTTCAGGTCGTGGTCACGGGCTATGTTCTCGGCCGCTTGAAGTCTCGCGAGTCCGCGGCGGCCCTGCGCCGGATGGAGTTTCGGTCCGCTGAAGTGGATGCGATCGCCCATCTTCTGCCCGAGGCGCAGAAGATCGTCAAGGTACTGAAAAGCCGCAAGACGAATTCGCCGCGAGACGCTTATTTCTACCTCGCGTCCGTGCCGCCGGAAATGCTCGTCTACATCGAAGTCGAGATCCCGAATCCGCGCGCCGTTTCCAAGATTCGCAGCTACATCCAGAAATGGCGCCCGATGCGTCTCGCGCTGCCGGTCGCAGAACTCGACGCGCTCGGTGTCGCGCGTGGCCCGAAGTTCGACAAAGTCCTCGAGCAGCTTTTCGAATTGCAGTTGCGTGGCAAGGCGCGCTCGCCCGAAGACCGCACCAAGGCGCTTCGTTCTCTCGCTGGAATCAAGGAAGAACCCAAGAAGGAAGAGAAAGAGAAAAAGAAGCGCAAGGATGAAAAGGCGCCCGCTGCCGCTCCCAAGCAGGCCGCCGGGAAAACTCACGGCAAGCCCGAGGCTCCCGCTGCAGCCCATCCCCCGGCACCCGAGGCGAAGCAGCACGTCTCGGCAGCCGCCGCCATCGGAGCGAAGGCTCAGGCCAAGCACGACAAGGCGGCCGGAGACCATCGCGCTGCTGCGAAGCAGGGCCGGATCGGGCACGCTAAGCCGAAGGCGCAATCCGCGAAAAAATCGCGCGGCCGGTAGTCGCGCCGGAATGCCGCATCGCATAATTCCGCGGCCCGCCGGCAATTCGCATCTCATGCCGGCAACGCCGCAGGCGCCGGTTTCATGATCGTGAATCGCCAAGATCGCGTCCGAGTTCCTGTGAAGGACCTGGCGAAGTTTCTTGCCCGCGCGCGCCGCGCCGTCCGCCTCCCTGCCGGATCGTTCACCGTCTGCCTGGTCACCGACGCCGAAATCGCGCGCTGGAATCGCGCGTATCGCGGCAAGCACTGCCCCACCGACGTGTTGTCTTTCCCCGTTGATGCGAACCAAGGGAAGCAAACGAAGCACGGAACGCTAAGGAAGCCGCAACACCGTAGCAGTTTCTTGTCGTCCGCTTCCTCTGCCTCCTACTTAGGTGACATCGCCATCGCCCCCGCCGTTGCCCGCCGCAACGCGCGTCGCTTTGCACGCACATTCGAAGACGAGATGCGAATCCTCATCCTTCATGGCATCCTTCACTTGATGGGTTATGATCACGAGACCGACACCGGCCAAATGGAACGGCGCGAGCGCCGTCTCCGCCGCGCGCTCGGGCTGGCTTAACGATGGAGATCCTTCTCTTCACGGTCGGCCTCTTCGCGCTGACGGCGGGCCTTGTCGTGGCTTCCTATCTCGACCGCGTATACCGCGACCTCGGCCGAGTCACCACAGGCCGCGTCCACGATCACCTCGACACCTTCGAATCGGATATCGAGCCGCGCTTCAAGTTGGAGCGCCCGCGCGCGGCGCTCGCTTTCACCCTGCTCGCGCGCCTTTGGCTCGTGGTCGTCGCCACCGTTACGGCGCTCGGCGTCGTCTACTTCGTTCCTAACCTGTGGCAGGCGGCGCTCGAAGTCGTGCTACTCCTCGGCCTCGAAGTCGTCATCGCCATGCAACTCCTGCCCGTGCTCCTGCTCGCAGGCGTCTCCGGCAACTGGCTCGCGCCGCTCGTTCCGGTGGTGCGCGTGTTTCTCGGGCTCCTATGGCCCATTCGCGCGATCGTCGATCTCAACATCTCGGTCCTGCACCTCTCGGAAGAAGAGCCCAGCGAACCCGCGAGCGAGCAACAGGCCCTTGAGGCTCTCGTCGACGCAGCCACCGAAGAGGGCATCATCGAGCAGGACGAAGCGCGCCTCATCGAACAGGTCATCGAGTTCGGCGACAAGCGCGTCCGCGACGTCATGACGCCCCGCCCCGATGTCATCGCTATCCCCGCCAGCGCCACTCTTGAAGAGCTGCGCGACCGCGTCGTTGAAACCAAATTTTCGCGCCTGCCCGTGTACGGAAAAACTCTCGACGATATCGTGGGCATCGTCGTCGCGCGCGACATGCTCGAAGTCCCCGACCGCGACGCCGCGCGCCGCACCGTCAGCACGCTGATGCGCCCTGCGCTCTTCGTCCCCGAAACGAAATTCGGCTCGGACCTCCTCAAGGAAATGCAGCGCAAGAATCAGCAGATGGCGGTGGTGATCGACGAGTACGGATTGCTCGCCGGGGTCGTTACCGTGGAAGACCTCGTTGAGGAAATCGTCGGCGAGATCGGCGAAGAGGACCGCCGCCCGGCGCCCGATGTGATCCGAGAAAGCGGCGGCGCAATGGTCCTGCGTGGGAGCGTGCCCGTGGACAAGGTCGGCGAACTCTTCGGCGTTCAGCTCGAAACCGCGGCGCAGCACGCGAACGCCACAACCATCGCCGGAGTTCTCAACGGCGTCGCCGGCCACGTTCCCAAGCCCGGCGAAGTCGTCGAATTCGACGGCCTCCGATTCCAGGTCCTCGAAGCCAACCAGCGCAAAGTCCTGCGCGTCCGCGTACGCCCCGCCGCCAGCGCCGCCTCCGCCGCCCGAACCGTCTGACTCCCCGCATCCGCCGCCGAATCGCAGAACTAGCGCTTAGCTCTGCCTCGCGCGCAACCGCGCCACTTCCTCGCGCAACTCGCGTAACTCTTTCTGCAATTCCGGCAGCCGGTTGAACACCGCCACCGACTTCCGCCACGCCAGATTTTCCATCGCGGGATAGCCCGAGTAGATCGCGCCCGCCGGGACGTCCGTCGGTACGCCGCTCTGCGCGGTGAGCGTCGCCCCGTCGCCGACGGTCAAATGCCCGGCCGTGCCGACCCGTCCGGCGAGAATGCACCGGTTCCCGACGTGCGTCGTTCCGGCAAGCCCCACCTGCCCGCACAGCAGCGTATCCTCGCCGACCTTGCAGGCGTGCCCGACCTGCACCAAATTATCAATTTTGGTCCCTCGCCCGATCTGCGTTTCGCCGACCGTCGCGCGATCGATCGCGCTGTGCGTCTGAATCTCCACATCGTCTCCGATCACCGCGATTCCCGCTTGTCGCATCTTGTGCCAGCGTCCATTCGCTTCGCGCGCGAACCCGAAGCCGTCGCTGCCCACCACTACGCCGTTTTGCAGCAGCACGCGATTCCCGATCCGGCAATCCTCGCGGACGCATGCGTGCGCGTGCGCGAAGAAATCGTCCCCGATCCTCGCCCCGCGATAGATCGTGACGAAACTGTGCAGCACCGCGTGCCGTCCGATCTCGACGTCCTCATCCACGAAGCAGTATGGCCCAATGTGCGCGCCCACCCCGATCTTCGCGGACCCTGCGATGATCGCCGTCGGATGCACCTCCGGCGCGTACTTCGGCTCGGGATGAAACATCTCGATCGCCCGCGCGAAGTCGAGGTACGGATTCGACGAGCGCAGCGCCGCGATGCGCGGCCGCGCCTCTTCGCGCGCAACCAGAACCGCCGACGCGTGCGTCTCCTCGAGCGCCCGCCGGTACTTGCGGTTCACGAGAAACGTCAGCTCGCCCTCGCGCGCCTCCTCGATTCCCGCCACGCCCGTGATTTCAAGCGCTGCATCGCCCTCGACCGCGCACCCCAGTTTCTCGGCGATCTCTCCCAGTTTCATGTTCATCTCCCGCACTCCGCTGTCTGCAACTTGAACGCAGCAATCACAAATCTCTTCTCGCCAACAACAACCAAATTTTGAAAGTTAGCAGGTGGGCCTTGAAACTTCAAAGGAAACAGCGTGGGGCGATGCGCGGCGACCAGCACCCTCAGTCATCGAACACACACGTACGTCGGCGTGTCGAAGTTCGTTAGTCTTTGTGGGTCGTGGCTTCAGCCACGACATGAGCTCTGCAAAATCAGACCGGCTTTAGCCGCTGAAGTTCCGGATTGCGGTTTCCATCTGCCGGCCGCTCTGAAACCATGTCTTCGCGCTCACCACTTCGGATTGCCGCACGTAAAGCTCGCGGCGTCCAGCGGATCGCCGGTGCCTTTGTAGATCGCCACTTGCGGGTACGGGCACGCCGGGTGCGTCCTGTCGATGACACCCGCAACCTTGTGAGAATTGATGATCTTGTCCGGCGCCACATTCGTCACGCGCCATTTCTCGACCACTGCCATCGCGTCGAACGTGCCGTCGTTCCCCATCCCGAAGCCCGGGCACATTCCCATCCCCGGCACCATGAACAGGCGAACGAAATCCTGCGTCTTCGCAGGTCCGCCCATCGCGGCCAGCACGCTCTCGTAGTAATCGATCATGCTTCGCGGGGGAATGATCGCCTCATCCCACGACTGGTAGATGAGCAGCTTCCCGCCATGATCCTTGAACGGCTTCAGGTTCGGGTCGTTCGAGTTCAGCATCGCTCCGTATCTCTCGTCCGCCAGGCGCGTATCGCGGTCCACGTCGAACGTCCGGAAATCCCAGTCCGGATTTCCGAACACGATGCTTTTGAAAAATCCTGTGCTGATGCTCAACGGCTCGGGACCAGCCATCATCAATCCCCAGCCCAACTCTCTTCCCGGATCGAAGCCCGGATAAATCTGCTTGCCGTCCGAAAATTTCGGCCCCGCGTAAACCAGCTTCGCCGTTTGCACCTGTGGCTCCGTCAGACACGACGCATAGTCCGCGTTCCCCGGGCACCGGATCGTCTCCGGATCGAAGTGGCAACGTGTGGGGTCCTCGATGAAACCGTCTCGCACGCCGTCCAGTTTGTCGCATGCATCGAGCGCCGCGCGGTGGATCACGGGATATTTGCTCGGCGGGATGTATCCCGGCGCTTTCACTCCGTTCTTCAGCGCCACCCATGTGATGTACTCGGATGCTGCCTGCAGGTGCGTGATGTAATACGCCGGATCGCCTGCGGCGATTCCGTCGAAGTCCGTCGGATACTTCTGCGCCTCGGTCAGCGCCTGATTGCCGCCCTCGTGGCAACTGCTCCAGAAAGACAAGCTCGCGGGCTTGCCGTAATACGCTTGAATCAGTTGCTTGGCAGCGACGGCCGTCTCATGAACCGCTCGGTGTCCCCAGTCAGCAATCTTTTCCGGATGGCCGATCGCCCATTTATCCGGCGCTTCGCTCGTCGCGCCCACATCCGAATGGCCCGTGTCGGTTGACGCCGCCGCGGAACCCCGCGCGACCTCCCTGCTCAGCCCCGCGTAGCTGATCGATCCGATGAATCCCGGGTTCCCGATTCCCACGTAGTGCCCGTTCCAGCTCGTGGCAAGAGGGAGCCACACTTCAAATGAAATATGCGAATCGCTCGTGGGCGCCGCAAATCCGGCCACGCGGCAGAACGGCACGGACACCTTCAGGCCGGCAGGCGTGCCAAACCGTCCGCCGGTGCTCGGCACCTCGAAATCCGGCGGCGTGCTGATCGCCGTCGCAAGCGTGATAGTGACGTTCGGCATCTTGAGCGACGCCAGACTCTCGCACGACTGTTGCGCCGACGCCCGCCCTGCACTCACGAACAGTGCTGCCAACGCAAACAAACACAAACTCACCAGCAAGCGATGTCTCATGCGAATCCCCCCTTTTTGCCGCACTTCTCCGCCGCGCCCTATTTATACTGCATTTCCGATTTCGGCCGCGGATTATACACCCGTTCCTCAATCGCCATCCGCGCGCTGTCACTACTTTCAAGCACACCCGCCCGCGTCGTCATTCTGAGCGGAGCGTCCCGATGCTTTGTTCTTTCCCGGAGATCGAGCTTTTGGACCTTCGGGTCGGGACGCGCAGTCGAAGAATCTCTCTTCGGCGTGGCCGAGTGCCTCATCCTAGCGGGGTATGCAAGCGTGGGAATTTTCCCGATCTCGCACGACCATCGCCCTATCGGCAAATTCGTAGTGTCTAGCGCGGGACAAGCGTACGATGCCCAAGCCAGATACCCATATCGGAATTCCGGATCAGCGGATGAATTTCGGGGGACGCCATGCCTTCACGCACTGCGTTTCTTAGCAAGCTACTCGGGCTCTATTGCATTCTCGTCGCGCTATCCATGATGACGCACAAGCAATTGACCGTGGACACGGTGACGGCGGTTCTTCACAACGCCCCGTTGCTGTTATTCCTTGGCGTGATCACAACGCTCGGCGGGCTGGCGATGATTCTCGCCCACAACGTCTGGTCGGGCGGCGCGCTGCCGGTCGTCGTCACCGTCCTCGGCTGGTTGACACTGATCAAAGGCCTGCTGTTTTTGTTTCTCTCACCGGAAACGGAATCGAATCTCTTCCTCGGAGGGCTTCACTACGCGCAGTATTTTTACGGGTACGTTTGCTTCTCGCTTCTTCTCGGCGTCTATCTGACCTACGGAGGTTTCAGTTCCACCGCGCGCTAAATACCGGCGTGGACTAACGGTCGCGCCGCAATCCGGCGTCTATCGCTTGTGTGTCTGCGCGTAATCGATGGCGAATTGCTTGAGCGACGGACTGATCATGCCCAGCGCAGTGGCTTCCTTTGCGGCGCGTTCGACGTCCCAATGATCGACCACAAGCCGCTTGATAAACCACATCGTGGCCGCTCGGCCGCCGCCCGCACAGTGAATGAACGCCGGCTCGCTGCCCTTCGCGGTGATCGCGTCCAGAAATTTGTCGGCCGCTGCGGGATCGGGTGCGGCGCCATTGAAAGGGATGTGGAAATAGCGGATGTCGGCGGCTTTCGCGGCAGACGCCTCCGCTTCGACGTCCGCGCCGGGTTCGCTGTCTTGACGCAAGTTGATGATCGACGCGAAACCCATCTTCTTAATTTCGGGTATCGCCTCGATTTTAGTCGCACCGGCGCAAGCAACCGTGGTCTCGAGGCGATGGAAATTGGTGACGCCGTCCACCGTCTCTGTGGTCACCTCCTGCGCCCGGACCGGCGTCGCTGCCATCCACGCCATTCCAATCAAAGCCGCCCCTATCAGCAAATGTGATTTCATCGCAATTCTCCTTCCACTCGATCCCCATTGTGCCACCATGCCCCCAAACCGCTTCACAACTTCCCGCCGAGTCCGACGCTATCCCTTCCCGAGCAACTGCCGCGCGATGACCATGCGCTGAATTTCGCTGGTACCTTCGCCGATCGTGCAGATCTTGACGTCGCGATAATATTTTTCCGCGGGATAGTCCTTGGTGAAGCCGTAGCCGCCGTGAATCTGCACCGCCTCGTTCGCGACGCGCACGGCCACTTCTCCCGCGTACAGCTTCGCCATGCTCGACTCGCGCGTGATCCGCGCTTCCGAATCGCCCGACGCAATCGCGCGATCCGCGAGCCACGCGGCGCGATACGTCAACAAGCGCGCGGCGTCAATCTGCGTCGCCATGTCGGCCAGCTTGAATTGTATCGCCTGAAACTCGGCGATCTGCTTGCCGAACTGTTTCCGCTGCTTCGCGTATCGCACCGAGCATTCGTACGCGCCCTGCGCCATCCCCAGCCCCAGCGACGCAATCGAAATCCGCCCGCCGTCCAGAATCTGCAGGCTGTTGACGAACCCTTCGCCCTCGCGCCCCAGCAGACTCTCGCCCGGCACGCGGCAATCCGTGAACACCACCTCGCTCGTGTCGCTCGCGCGCAGCCCGAGCTTGTTCTCCTTCTTGCCCGGACGAAACCCCGCAGTTCCCTTCTCGATCACGAACGCCGAAATTCCGTGCTGCTTCTTCGACGCCTCCGTCACCGCCATCCCGACGCAAATATCCGCGTAGTGCCCGTTCGTCGTGAACGTCTTCGCGCCGTTGAGCACCCAGCCACCGTCTTTTTTCGCCGCGACGGTTCGCGTTCCGCCCGCGTCCGACCCCGCTTCCGGCTCCGTCAGCGACCAGCAGCCGAGCTTTTTCCCCTGCGCCAGCGGCACCACGTATTTCTGCCTCTGCTCCTCCGTGCCGAATTTGAAGATGTGATTCGTGCAGAGAGAATTGTGCGCCGCGACGATGATCCCGATCGAGCCGTCCACGCGCGAAAGCTCTTCGATGATGATCGCGTATTCGACGTAGCCCATTCCCGCGCCGCCGTATTTCTCCGGGAAAATGACGCCCAGAAAACCCATCTCGGCCAGCTTGGGAATGATTTCCGACGGGAACCGCGAAGCCTCGTCCCACTCCATCACGTGCGGCGCGATTTCGCCCTCGGCGAATTCGCGCACCGTGTGCCGGAGCTGCTGCTGTTCGTCGGTGAGTGAGAACTCCACGTTACGGTTATACCACGGGCGTTTAAGCGCAGGGCGCAGTGCAACAGCGCATGAAGTCAGATCAACACGAGCGACAATCCGCGGCGGTGTTTATGTAGCTCAGGTCTTTCCGGCCGGCATTTGGTCGGAATGACTTGAGGGTTTTGGTTCGGGTTTTCGTCAGGGCACGGCTTGAGCCGTGCCGTAAGAAGACGTCGCGCGAAGCGCGCACCTATGCGCTGCCTCTCTCGCAGCATGTATTCGGAATGGGCGAGGCAACGGCGAGAGCGAGACAAACTTCCGGAGGGCACAGCGGTCCCGCGATTTCAGGTGGCGAGCGACGCAACTCCCGCTCGCCGGCCGACCGCGCGCAGCACCAGGTCCGCCAGCGCGCGAATCAGGAGCGGCGAATCGTTCAGCGCGGGCATCATGTGAAAATCGGTAACGCCGAGCGCTTCGGCGTGTTCGCGCGCTTCGATATTGATTTCGTGCAGCGTCTCGATGTGCTCGGTCAGGAATGAAATCGGGATCACCAGCATGCGCTTCACGCCGTCGCTCGCCAGTCCCTCGAGCGTCGCCGTGAGTGACGGCTGAAGCCATTTCTGCGGGCCGACCTTGCTCTGATAGCACAGCGAGTGCGGATTCGGCCACGCCCCAAGCTCGCGCACCAGTCGCACCGTCGCCTCAATGTGCTGCGGATACGGATCGCCCTTTTCGACCAGCGACATCGGCAGGCCGTGCGCGCTGAAGACGAGATGAACTTCCTCGCGCCACGGAAGCTGGCGCAGCACGCTGTTGACGCGGTCCACGATTCCCGCGATGTAATCCGGATGATCGAAAAAATGATCCACGAGATGCACCGGAACGCTCGGCTTATACAGCCGATTCCACTCTTTCAGGCTGCTGCCCGTCGTCGCGAAAGAGTAGTGCGGATACAGCGGCAAAAGGACCAGCTCGTCGTACGGCGCACTCGCGAGCGACGCGATCGCTTCCTCCGTACTCGGGTGCCAGTAGCGCATCGCCACGATCGTGCGCGCAAAAATGTGCGGACGCAGCGCCACTTCGAGCGCTCGCGCCTGCTGCTCCGTCAGGCGCCGGATCGGCGACCCGCCCCCGATCTCGGCGTACTTCACCCGGACGGATTTCGAGCGCGTCGTGGAGATCAGTTTCGCCAACGGTTTGCGGGCGAGAAATGAACCGGGAAAATTTATGATGTCCGGATCACAAAAGAGATTATAGAGAAACGGCTCGACAGCCTCCTGGCTGTCCGGCCCTCCCAATTGAAACATCACGACCGCGATCTGCTTTGCGTCTGCCATGGCCTCGTCCACCGCCAGAAATAAGATGCCACAAGAGGCGCGCGGGAAACCACTAAAACGAACGCGCCCGGATCGGGTTGCCGTCCCGCGAATCACGCGGCGTCACGCGTATTGACGCATTCTTTGAATGTGTCTACATTCGTAGGGTGAGCGTAAAAAAAGTTCAAGTCGGCCAAGTTTGGAAAAAAGACGACACTGGCGACTCATTTTTGATCACCAAAATCTACAACGAAGCGCTCACCACGTTTGCCGTGCTGCGAAAGGCGGGCTCGGAAACCGATCCGCCGGTGCGCGTGAGAATCACGCATACCGCAACTTCCGCGAATCTTCCGGGCTTCACGTATACGCAGGAATCCGGCGATTTTTAGCCTCCGAACGCGCATTTTTCCGCCCGCGCTTAACCCCTCTTAAATGTCACAAAATGGCAGAAATTGCACGCTTAACCGGCCTTAATTGGCACGAAATTCCGCCGCGCGGCCCGCTCGCCGAAAATTCGCTGATTTTTGGCCGCGCGCAGGTTTGCGTACACCGCTTCGCAACTCTGGTTTACAATGGGCTCACATGGCGCACTCGGGATCGTCAAATTTCGTTCATCTGCACCTTCACACGGACTACTCTCTTCTCGACGGCGCCTGCGAAATCGGCGAGCTGACCGCCGAAGCCGCGCGCCGCGGAATGCCTGCGGTCGCAGTGACGGATCACGGCAATCTTTTCGCCGCCGCGAATTTCTACCACCAGGCGACAACGCACGGTGTGAAGCCGATCATCGGCTGCGAAGTGTACGTCGCGCCGGACAATCACAAAAATCGTGGCGCGGAAGCCGAGCGCTCGAACCATCTCGTCCTGCTGTGCGAAAACGATGAGGGCTACCGGAATCTGATTAAGCTCGTTTCGACCGGTTTTCTCGAGGGTTTTTACTACAAGCCGCGTGTGGACCACGAACTGCTCGCGCAGCACAGCAAGGGGCTGATCGCGCTCTCGGCGTGCCTGCGCGGCGAAGTCGCCGACGCACTGCTCAACGAAAAATACGATCAGGCGCGGACGAACGCCTATCGCCTGCGCGATATTTTCGGCAAGGGGAATTTTTTCCTGGAGGTGCAGGACCAGGGCCTGGAAGTCGAGACGCGGGTCAACCGCGATCTCGTCAACCTTTCGCGCGAAACCGGCATTCCCCTCGTGGCCACGAACGATTGCCACTACCTCACGCAATCCGACTCGCACGCGCAGGAAGTGCTGATGTGCATCCAGACGGGCAAGACGATGAGCGATGCCCAGCGGATGAAATTCGCGACCGACCAGTTCTATTTCAAGACCGCCGAGGAAATGGCGCAGGTTTTCCGCGAGATGCCGGACGCCGTGTCGAGAACCGTCGCGATCGCCGAGCGCTGCAACGTCAAGATCCGCCGCGTGGACAATCCCTTCCCCGAATTCAAGGTTCCCGCGGGATACACCACCGATTCGTACTTTGAGAAGGTTGCGCGCGAGGGATTCGCGGCGCGCGCGGTGCAGCTCGAACGCCTCGCCAAGGAAAATCGCCTGCGTCATCCGATCGCCGACTACGAGCGGCGCCTCTCCGACGAAATCGCGATGATCCAGAAAATGCGCTTCGCCGGATATTTTCTGATCGTCTGGGATTTCATCCGCTACGCCCGCGCGCAGGGAGTTCCGGTGGGACCGGGGCGCGGCTCGGCGGCGGGCAGCCTGGTGAGCTACGCGCTGCAGATCACGGACGTCGATCCGCTGCAATACGATCTGCTCTTCGAGCGATTCCTCAATCCCGAGCGCGTTTCGATGCCCGATATCGACATCGATTTCTGCATGCGCCGTCGCGGCGAAGTGATCGACTACGTGCGGAAAACGTACGGCGAGCAGAGCGTCGCGCAGATCATCACGTTCGGCACGATGGCCGCGAAAGCCGTGCTCAAAGACGCAGGCCGCGCCCTCGACATGCCGTACGGCGAAGTGGACAAGATCGCCAAGATGATTCCGACAACGCTCAACATCGAGCTCGAGGACGCGCTGAAACAGACGCCGCAGCTCGAATCGCTGCGCAAAGCGGACGAGAAGGTGAAGGAGCTGGTGGAAGTCGCGCTGCGCCTCGAAGGGCTCGCGCGGCACGCATCGACGCACGCCGCGGGCGTGGTGATCTCTCCGCAGCCGCTCACCGAAATCGTTCCGCTCTACAAGTCGAACAAGGATGAAATCACGACGCAGTACGACATGAACGCGCTCGAGCGGATCGGCCTGCTCAAGATGGATTTTCTGGGCCTCACGACGCTGACCGTGCTCGACGACGCCGTGCGCCTGATTCAGCACAATCGCGGCGTGACGGTCGACCTCGCGTCACTGCCGCTCGACGACGCGGGCGTGTACGCGCTCTTTTCGCGCGGCGATACGACCGGGATCTTCCAGTTTGAGTCGCACGGGATGCGCGACATCCTGAAGCGCTACCAGCCGACGCGCCTTGAGGACCTCACCGCGCTCAATGCGCTGTACCGCCCCGGCCCGATCCAGGGCGGAATGATCGACGATTTCATCGCGCGCAAGCATGGCAAGAAACAGGTCAAGTACGACCTGCCGGAGCTCGAGGAAATTCTTTCCGAAACCTGGGGCGTGATCCTGTACCAGGAACAGGTGATGCAGATCGCGAACCGCCTGGCCGGGTTCTCTCTCGGCGACGCGGACCTGCTGCGCCGCGCGATGGGCAAGAAGAAACCGGAAGAGATGGCTGCGCAGCGCGAAAAATTCCTCACCGGATGCCACGCGCGGAAAGTGCCTGCGAAAAAGGCCGAGAAAATCTTTGACCTGATGGCCGAATTCGCGGGCTACGGCTTCAACAAGTCGCACTCCTGCGCGTACGCGCTGCTCGCCTATCAGACGGCGTGGCTGAAGACGCACTATCCGGTCGAATTCATCGCCGCCATGCTCACGTCGGAAACGGGCAACACGGAAAAAGTGGTCAAGTACATCAACGAAGCGCGGAGCATGGGCATCAAGGTGCTGCCGCCGGACGTGAGTTCGAGCGACATGAATTTCACTCCGGTGGGCGAAAACATCCGCTTCGGCCTCGCGGCGATCAAGAACGTGGGCGAGAACACGGTGAAAGGAATCCTCGCGGCGCGCGAGTCGCTGGGCGGGCGATTCAAGAGCTTTTTCGAATTCTGCGAATCGGTGGACGCACGGCTGATGAATAAGCGCGTCCTGGAAAGCCTGGTTCGAGCGGGCGCGCTCGATGGGCTCGGCGCGCACCGCGCGCAGATGATTGCGGCGATCGACCGGACGATTGAGCGCGCGCAGAAAATGCAGCGCGCCAAGGAAAGCGGCCAGCACGGTCTTTTCGGCGGAGGCGGCGCTGCGAACGTTGCGCCACCGCCGGATGTGTTGCCGGATGTCGAGGAGTGGCCCGAGCACGAGCTGCTCGCGGCCGAGCATTCGACGCTCGGGTTTTATATCTCCGGGCATCCGCTGGACAAATATGCGGGACGCTTGCAGGACTTGAAGGCCGTGGAACTCGCGGGGCTCGAAGGGCGGCGCAACGGCGAGGATATCGTAGTTGCCGGAATCATCGTGCAGCTGCGCCCGATGCGCTCGCGGCGCGGTTCGCGCTGGGCGATCCTGACGCTGCAGGACCGCACGGGGGTGTGCGAGGCGCTGGTTTTTCCCGAAGCGTTTCAAAAGCTCGAAGGGATTCTAAAGTCCGCGACGCCGCTGCTGGTGAAGGGGCGAATCGCGGTCGAGGATGTGGGGACGCGCGTGATCGTCTCGGACGCGCGATTGCTGGATCAGGTGCGCGACCCGGCGTCCAAGCCGGCGCCGGAGCGAACCAACGGCGGGGCACCGAGCGTGCTGCGCGTGCGCGTGAATCGCAGCGCGATCGACACGGGAAAAATCGAGCAGCTTGACGAACTGTTTACGAGCCATCCGGGACGGTGCCGGATCGCGTTCGAACTCGTGCAGGAAGACGGCACGGAAACCACCATCGACGCGGAGCGCGCCGTGCAAGCGGACAATGATCTTCTCGCGCGCGTGAGGGAAATCTGCGGCAGCGAGTCGACAGCGGTGCTGCAATGACGGATTCGCGCGAAAAACGCAAGCTGGCGCGAGAGCGGCTGCGCCGCCTTCGCGAGCGCGCAAAACAGCGCGAAAAACAGGCCAAGGAAGAACAGCGCGCCGCCAAGCTTGGCGCAACCGCGCCGCCCACCGTCACGGCCAAGCCTCAGCCAGCAACGCGTCCGCCCGACCAACCGGCATCGAAGGATCGCCAGGAGAAACGCCAGATCGAAATCAACGCGCTTGAGCGCGACATCGCGGAGCTGAGCCGCCTCACCGAGCCAACCGACGCGACGTCGGGAGACATCGAGCGAATCCGCCGCGAAGTGGAAGAGCTGAAGCAGGATTTTTACGCGAACCTCGACTCCTGGCGGCGGCTTCAGCTTGCACGCCACCCGCAACGGCCCTACACGGACGATTTCATCCGCCTGCTCTTCGAGGAGTTCAGCGAGATTCACGGCGACCGTAATTTCGCGGACGACGCCGCGTTGATTACGGGCATGGCGCGGTTCGGCGGCCAGCCCGTCCTGATCGTGGGAAATCAAAAAGGCCGCGACACAAAACAGCGCCTCGCGCGGAATTTCGGGCAGGCCAAGCCGGAGGGCTATCGCAAGGCGCTGCGGGCGATGCGCCTGGCGGCGAAATTCCGGCGGCCGATTTTCGTTTTTGTCGATACGCAGGGAGCGTATCCCGGCATCGACGCGGAGGAGCGCGGCCAAGCCGAGGCGATCGCGCACAACATCCGGGAGATGTCGCGGCTGCCGGTGCCGATCGTGGTGGCGATCACGGGCGAGGGCGGCTCGGGCGGGGCCCTCGCGATTGCGATCGGAGACCGCGTATTGATGCTGGAGAATTCGGTCTATTCGGTGATTTCGCCGGAAGGGTGCGCGTCGATCATGTGGCGCGATTCGACGAAAGCCGGGCTGGCGGCGGAAGCGCTCAAAATTACCGCGCTCGATTTGCTCGAGCTGAAACTGATCGACGAGATCGTGCCGGAGCCAGAGGGCGGCGCGCACACCGATCACGCCGCGACGGCGAAATTGCTCGAGCCGGTGCTGTCGCGCGCGCTCGGGGAGCTTTCGCGGCTTTCGCCAGAAGAGCTGCTCCGGCAACGTTATGAAAAGTTTCGGCACATGGGGCAGTTTTTCGCATGAAATATTCGGTATCCGTCTCATTGGGGACAGTAGCGGGGCCGCTTACGAACTAGGATGATCCTCGCTGTCTCGGTTCGGGCAGCAGGAGGATTGTCGATGTCGAATCCCAATGCGCGTCAAAATGCGCTCGGCGTGTTTTGGCTGATCTACGGCGTCATTTGCCTGGTGAAGGCTGCATGGGTCATTCTAAATGCGGCCGTGTTAACGCTGATGTGGGGCGCTCTTCTCAACCGCGTTCCGAACCCATTCTTCTGGATGAGCGTGTTTCACTTCTTCTTGCTTGCCGCCGTGATTCTGACGATTATCACGGGCGTGGTTTCATTTCTGGCCGGGATGTCCCTGATGGGACGGGGAGGTTCGGGGCGAACTCTGGCGATTGTGGCTGGCTTTTTAGGGCTGCTGACCGGACCGCTCGGAATCGCACTCGGCGTTTACACGTTGATTCTCTTCGTTCCGAGGGCCGCGGCCGGGAATGAGCACTCGTCCGCTGCGTCCTGAGCTTCGACGGACGACGCTCCTGCCAATTTCTATTCAACGGAAGATTTGCGGCATTGGGCCCGTGCCCCAACGCGCACGCAGAAAATTGAGAGCTGACTCTCGGGCATATCTCGTGCGACACTTACGCTGCAAGTGAGTGCGGAGGATGAAAAATGGCAAAGACAGTGGCAAAGAAGAATAGACTCAAGAAGACGGCGATTGCGATTGGCGCTGCGATCGGGAAAGCGGATCGAACGGCGCACAAGGTTGCCAAAGCAGGCGTCGTCGCGAAGAATGAGCTTGAGGATATTTCGAAACGGATTGACGCCTTGAAGCGGCAGTTGCTGAAAACGACGAAGCGGCTCAAGAAAGCGTTAGCCTAGCTCGGATCGATCATCTCCCCGGTACGGCTGGCGGCGCTCTGAATGGGCTGCGCCGTGCGGAGTATTTGTGTCGTTCCCGCCTGAAGCATTCCTCGACTCACCGGCCGGTAAGATTCATCGGATCCTGCGACGCGCGCGATTGTTGGATGGGCGGCATCAAGCCAAGCACGTTTGCCGGGCACGGCATGCCGTGCCCTTACGGAAACCATTCCATCCGGCGGCGCCCTGCCAAGAAAGACTGCGAAGCACGGCATGCTTCGGCTTCACTCACCACAAGTGCCGTGCGCCTGCGGAAACCATCTCCGACGCACGCGATCGTTGAATGGGCGGCGCGTTGCTCAAGATACTCGCCCCTTCCCTGCCTCGTTCGGGGTAAATCAGCACACCATTCCGTTGCCTTACGAAAAGCATTCGCCGTTGGAGAATTGGGCACGGGCGCGGAGCGTTTCCATTGCCCGATGCGTTGCGGTGATTTAGCTTCAAACGAAGCAATGGGGACGCATCCAATGGCGGAAGGCGAGGCACCTCTTATGTCGGAAGTGTTCCGGCCGTACGAAAAGCTCGTGGAAGTCACGATTTTGGGGAAGACGTTTCTGGTGCCGGAACGGAATTCGCTGCTCCGCGCGTTTCAGTTCATCAGCCCGGAAACGATTCCTTACGGACGCTTCTGCTGGAACCAGGAATGCCAGTATTGCAAGGTGAACTGCCGGCTTTCCGACGACGACCAGTCCCGGCCAATCCTGAGCTGTAAATTCATCGTGTCGGAAGGCATGGAAATCTCCGAGCTCGCGCCTGAGCTCGTCGGCTGCCTCCGCACCAAGCTCGGCCAGACCGAGACGCCCGCCCCTGCTGAAGTTCAGGCCGAAGTAAAGACCCCGTAGAATCCGCGCCAGTTCGGAAGGTCAACCTCAAAAATCAATTCAGCACAGAGTTCTTGCCCGAGGCTTCGCTCCAGCCCGAGCTCAGCACGCATCCGGCGGAAACTGAACCACTCTGACTAGGGGCTTGGTCGGCTGGAGTTTCTTGGCTTTTTTCAGACGTTTGGTTGGCTTGCTTGCCTTTTTCGCCGGCATGTCTTTCTCCTTCGCTCGGATTTACGCGCACAGAGTTGCGAGCGTCCGGGGAATACCACCGCTTACTACGGCTCAGCCCAAGTTCAGCAGGGGTTGGGTGGATAGTAAGCCGCTCTTACCAAAGGCTTGGTTGGCTGGAGTTTCTTGGCTCTTTTCAGACGCTTGGTTGGCTTGTTTGTCTTTTTCGTCGGCATGTATGCTCTCCTTCGTTCGGACTGACTCTCTCAGTGGTCGTGAAGCAACAGAGAACCCTGGGCCTGCCTAGGCTCAGCACGGGCTAGGCGGGAAAACACCCTTTGTGATCAAAGGCTTGGTTGCCTGGAGTTTCTTGGCCGCTTTCAGTCGCTTGGTTTGCTTGGCCGCCTTTTTCGCTGTCATATCTTTCTCCTTGGCTTGGATTTACGCGCGCAGCGTTGCAAATGTGCAGGGCAAATCGGGATACCACCGCTTACGCCTCAGCCCAAGTTCAGCAGGGGTTGGGTGGAAAATAAACCGCTCTTACCAAAGGCTTGGTTGGCTGAAGTTTCTTGGCTCTTTTCAGGCGCTTGGTTGGCTTGCTGGCCTTTTTCGCCGGCATGATTGCTCTCCTCGCTCGATGCCCGTCAGGGCACTGATTAGCAAATATGCAAATTGTGGGCCAATGTCGAGAGGAGGAAAGCCGGCGCGGATGTCCTTTGGAATCCGTGCGGCGGCACGTCGAGCTTCCACCTGGCATGGCCGATCGGGCGGACGCGCGCTGAATAAATCAACTTTTGTTTACAAATCCAACGCCAGTTTTTAGCAACGGTAATGCATGCGGAGGTCCGAGTGGAGGCGTTATCCGAACTGGATAGCCTTGCCGAACACGGTTTAGGCGGCGTTCGGCCGATATGTTAGAATTCAACGCGTTGGGCTATGCGGAATGGAGCGCGAGAATGAAAGCGCGTAAGAAGTTCATCATCGGTTCTGGGATCATCATCGCCACGCTATTGTCTTTGGCGTACGTCGGTTACACGCAGAGCAAGACCTACTACCACACGATTTCGGAACTTCCCACGCTGCAGGGCGCGACGCTGCACCAGCGGATGCGCGTGTCAGGGAACGTCCGCGCGGGATCGATCACGCACCGCGATGGGCGAACCGATTTCGTGCTCGAAGAAGAGGGCAAGGCCCTGGCGGTGAGCTACGTCGGCAGCGATCCGCTTCCCGATACGTTCAAGGACGGGGCGCAAGCGCTCGTCGAGGGGCGCTTGCAGCCGGAGGGCGGATTCGTCGCGGAGCAGGTGCAGGCGAAATGCGCGTCGAAATATGAGGCCACGCCCGGCGCAACCCAGCCCGGTGCATCACCTGTACAATCGCCTGGCCAATCCATGAACCAATCCGGCTCCCCAGCCGGGACCGGAAAGAGTTAAGATCCGCAGGGGGAATTCGCTTGGACATTTTCGGCTCGTTTGCGCTGCTGCTCGCGCTGCTCGCTGCGGTGTATGCGTTCGCGGCCGGGATCGCGGGAATCCTGACGCGCCGCGCGCTGTTGACGAAAAGCGCGCGCAACGCGGGCATGGCGGTCTTCGGCTTGGTCACGCTGGCCGTTGCATCGCTCGAATATTTTTTCTTCACGGATAATTTTTCGCTGGCGTACGTCTCCGAGCACAGCAACCGCGCGCTGCCTCTCTACTACAAATTTTCGGCGCTCTGGGCCGGGCAGGAAGGCTCGCTGCTCTTCTGGACGTGGCTGCTCTCGATCTACGCGTTCTCGGCGCTGTTCCTGAACCGCAAGAAGCACCCGGAGCTGATGCCGTACGTGGGCGTGACGCTCGCGGCCGTGCAGATTTTCTTCCTCACGCTGAACAATTTCGTGGTCAGCCCGTTCCATGTGCTCGGCGGGATGGACGCGTCGGGCGCGATGCACGTCGCGCGGCTTTCCGAAGGAAGCGGGCTGAATCCGCTGCTTCAGTATTACGAGATGGTGATTCATCCGCCGATTCTGTATCTCGGCTACACGGGATTTACGGTGCCGTTCGCGTTCGCGATGGCGGCGCTGCTGGGCCGCTATCCCGGCGAGAAGTGGATTCACATCACGCGGCGATGGACGATGGTGGCGTGGTGCTTCCAAACCGTGGGAATTCTGCTTGGCGCGCACTGGGCGTACGCGGTGCTGGGCTGGGGTGGCTACTGGGCGTGGGATCCGGTCGAGAACGCGGCGCTGCTCCCGTGGATCACCGGGACCGCGTTTTTGCACTCGGTGATGATGCAGGAAAAGCGCGGCATGATGAGAGTGTGGAACGTGTGGCTGGTGTTCGTCACGTTCATGCTGTGCATTCTGGGAACGTCGCTGACTAGGTCGGGCGTGGTGAGCTCGGTGCACGCGTTCGCGGAATCGTCGATCGGCGGATGGTTCTTCACGTTTCTCGGCATCACTTTTCTGGTGTGCCTCGCGGCGTGGTTCAAAAACCGCGATTACCTGCGCAGCGACAATCAGCTCGACTCGCTGGTTTCGCGCGAATCGAGTTTCCTCTTCAACAATTTGATTCTGCTGGCGGCGTGCTTCGCCGTGCTGTGGGGGACGCTCTTCCCGGTGCTTTCGGAAGCGGTGACGGGCAACAAGATCAGCGTGGGCCCGCCATTTTTCAACAAAGTGAACGTGCCGATCGCGCTGTTTCTGCTGTTCCTCACCGGCGTGGGCCCGCTGCTCGCGTGGCGGAAGACGTCATATGACGCGCTGCGGCGCAATTTCGCGTGGCCGTTGGTTGGTGGAGTGGTTGCAGGCGCGGTGGGGTTCGCGTTCGGATTCCGGCAATTTTATCCGGTGATCTGCCTGATTCTTTCCGTGTTCGTGACGCTGACGATCGCGGCGGAATTTTATCGCGGAGCACGAGTGATCTCGGCGCGCGACGGCACGAACCTGCTCACCGCCGTGGGCGAGCTCACGATGCGCAACACGCGGCGCTACGGCGGTTACGTGGTCCACTTTGGCATGGTGCTGATTTTTATCGGCATCACCGGCTCGGCCTTCAACCAGGATATTCAGAAGGAAATGGCCATCGGGCAGAGCATCCAGATCGGGCCGTATACGATCCTGTGCCAGAATTTCGATCAGCCTTCGACGGACAATTACACGTCCGACCGCGCGACGCTGGAAGTGCTGCGCAACGGCAAGTCCGAGATGATGCTGTATCCGGAACATCGCGTTTACATCGCGAGCCAGGTGCCGGAAACGATGGTGGCGGTCGAGAGCACGCCGCTGCGCGATCTTTACGTGGTGTACGCCGGGACGAGCCCGGAAACCGGCAAGCCGGTGATTCACGCGTACCTCAATCCGCTGGTGAAGTGGATCTGGTTCGGCGGAATCGTCGTGGTGCTGGGCACGGGCCTGGCGCTGTTTCCGGATCGTCGCGCTACGCTGGTGCTGCGTCCCGCGACGGAAAAGTCCTGGGGCGACGCGATTTCGCAAGGCGCGAGTGGAACGCCCGCAACCAGTCCGGTGGCGAGCGCGCCTATCCGACGCTCCGGTGCCGATGATTGACGAAAACTTCTTTGCTCACACCACATCGCACAGAGGAAGCATGCGCATGAGCCGTCGCCTCAATCTGTCGCTTGGCGTGTGCCTCGCGGTGTGGATTGTGCTCGCGGCGCTGGCTCCGGCGGCGCACGCGCAGGCGACGCCTCGCGCGAAGGCGCTCGGTGCCAGGTTGAAGTGCGTGTGCGGCTGCAACCAGGTCTTGACCGCGTGCAATCACGTGGGCTGCACGACTTCGCACGCGATGCTGAAAGAGATGGACGACCGGGTCGCGCGCGGCGACTCGGATGATGTGGTCCTGCAGTCGTTCATTCAGGAGTACGGACAAACGGTACTCGTCGATCCGCCGAAGACGGGATTCACGGGGCTCGTCTGGATCATGCCGATTGTGGCGCCGCTTCTGGCGCTGTATCTGATTTGGGAACTCGTGCGGCGGTGGCGGCATAAGGCCGTCCTCGCGCCTGCGGGCGGACCCGCGATTTCGGCGGACCTGATCGAGCGCGCGCGGCGCGAAGCAGACAAGGAAGAAAATGAGTGACGTCGATATTCTGATCGCATGCGCGCTGCTGGCCGCCGCGACGATGATCTTCGTCTTCGGCGTGCGGCCGGAGGCCGAGGATTCGGCGCCGCATCGCACGAAGCTCGATCAGCTTCTGGAGCGGCGCGACGCGATCTACGAAAACCTGCGCGACCTGCGCTTCGAACATCGCGCGGGAAAATTTTCCGAGCAGGATTACGAGGAGATTAAGCAATCGCTCGAAATCGAGGCCGCGCGCGTGCTCTCCGACATGGACGTGCTGACGGGCGGCGCTCCCACGCCTGCAACGCGGCAGGCGGCGTCCGCAAAGGGCCGGCGCGCATGATAATTCGCAATTGCGTAAGCGCATTTCTTGCTTCCCTGCTGCTGTGCCTTGTGGCTTCCGCTTCGTTCGCGGGGACGGTGACCGGCACGGTGCGCAACGGCACGACCGGCAAGCCGGCTGCGGGCGTAGACGTGATCCTAATTCAGCTTCAGGGCACCATGCAGCCGGTTGCGACCACGAAAACCGACGCCAACGGACAATACAAGTTCGACAATCCCGCGCTCGGCCAAGGGCCGATGCTCATCCGTGCGGTGTATCGCGGCGTGAACTATCACGAGCCGGCGACGCCGGACAAGACGACAGTCGATGTCGAAGTCTTCGAGCCGACGGACAAAGCGAGTGCGTTCAAAGTCACGATTCACGCGATCATCGTCCAGCCGGATGGCAATAGCTTGATGGTCGGCGAGGAATACAGGGTGTCGAACAAGACGCAACCGCCGGTGGCGTACTATCGCGCGGACGGCTCTTTCCGGTTCTCGCTACCAGATGGCGCGCAGCTCACGGATGTGTCGGCAGTCGGGACGTCCGGCATGCCTGTGATCCAACAGACGATCGAGAAGGGCAAGAACGAGAGAGCCATCGTGTACCCTTTCCGTCCGGGCGATAGCGATGTGCGCATCTCGTACCGATTGCCCTATCCCGGAAATCAAATGCAGCTGCACATCGCGTCGCCCTACGCGGCCGACCAGGTAGGAATCTTCGTGCCGCCGACGGTTCAGGTTTCAGGCGGAGGTTTTGCGCCCGCGGGACAAAATCAGGGCCTGAACGCGTACGTGCGGCAAACAGTGGCTGCCGGCACGCCTATCTCGGTGGCGATTTCGGGCACGGCTCCGCCTCCGGCCCAGGATAACGCGACAGCGGGTGGAGGCGCAGGCGGCGGAGCCGGTGATGACACGCAGAATCCCGGCGTGAATTCGCGCGTGGAGCCGGGCGGAGCGGCGCCGGTTGCAAGCGTCACTTCCCTGCCCGCGCGTCTCGACAGTGTGAAGTGGTACGTAGTGGCTGGATTCATCGCGATTTTCGCGCTCGGACTGATATACGTATGGCGGCAGCCGCAAGTGGCGATCGCCGGAGCGTCGAATGAAACCACCACAGCACCAAAACGCGCCGCGGCAGAAGAGCCCGTTCGCGCCGCCACCGCCGCGGAAGCTGCGAGCGCAAGCGGAAGAGCCGCGGCGAACGTGGAACGCGAAGTGCGCGGCAGCCTCGACGAGCTGAAGGACACTTTGTTCCGCCTGGAATTGCGGCGCGAGGCTGGCACGATTACCGAAGAAGATTACGCGCGCGAGCGCGACCGCGTCAAAAAAGTGCTGCACGATCTGGTGAAAGGCTGAAGGATTTGTCCGGCACCCTATCGGCGCCCGAGCCCGTCACTTCGCCGTCCTCCGCAATTGCCCCCAGCCTGGGAGTGTCTTTCGACCGCGTGGAGAAGCGGTTCGGATCTCTCATGGCTTTGCGCGGCGTTTCGCTGCAAATCGCTCCCGGCGAGTTCGTGGCGCTGCTGGGAGCCAACGGCGCGGGAAAGACGACTCTGCTTCGGATCGCCGCACTGCTGATGACTCCCACAAGCGGATATGTTGTCTTTCCAGGCCTCGCGCAGGTCAGCGACGGCCCCGGAAGAAATGACACCGAAGTTGTTTACGGGAATCCGAAACCGTCCATCGGAATGGTCGGGCACAGCACGCTGCTCTACGACGAATTGAGCGCGGCGGAAAATCTGGAGTTTTTCGCGCGGCTGTACGATCTGGCGGACGCGCGCGCGCGAATCGCGCATGCGCTCGATGCGTGCGGCCTCGCAACGCGCTCCGGGAGCCTCGTGCGGACATTTTCGCGCGGAATGCGCCAGCGTCTGGCAATCGCGCGGGCACTGCTGCATGGGCCGCGCATGTTGCTGCTCGACGAACCGGCGGCGGGGCTCGACCGCCAGGGGCTTGATTGGCTGGGCGCGACGCTCGCGCGGCTGCGCGATGCGGGCGTAACCGTGATTATGAGCACTCACGCGCGCAACGAGTCGCTCGATCTTGCGACGCGCGCGGTTTCGCTTGCGGGTGGGCGCGTTGAGCGCGACAGCGGCCGAGGCGGCGATCCGCGCCCGTTGCTCGCGGCGCTGCGCTCCGAGGACTAGGATGACCACTGCGCGCGCCGCCGCCATTCTGCTCGCCAAGGAACTGCGGCTCGAATTCCGCACGCGCGAACTGCTGACGGCGACGGTCGTTTTCGCGGTGGTGGTCGTCGTGCTTTTCAGCTTTGCGTTCGATCCCACGGCCGCGGAATCGCGGCGGTACGGACCGGGACTGCTATGGATCGCGTTTCTATTCGCCGGATCGCTGATGCTGCATCCGTCGTTTGGGCGCGAGCAGGCGAATCAGACGCTCGACGCTCTGCGGATGGCGCCCATATCGCCGTTCGCGATCGTGCTGGGAAAGATGCTGGCGAATCTTCTGTTTCTTTCGGTGGCGGAAGTGATTCTCGTGCCGGTGTTCGCGGTGCTCTACAATATCTCGCTCGCGGGGATTGTGGGGCGGCTGGCAATCGTGCTCGTGCTGGGGACGCTGGGAGTGGTGGTTACGGGCACGGTGTTTTCGGCGATCTCGGCGCACGCGCGGATGCGGGAATTGCTGCTGCCGTTGCTGCTACTGCCGATTCTCGCGCCGCTGCTGATCGCCGCGGTGGAAGCGACGGCGTCGCTATTTTCCGAGCGGCCCGTGCTTGACCGCGCGTGGCTCGCATTTCTCGGCGGATTTGATATTGTGTTCCTGACGGCGTCGTGGCTGCTGTCCGATTTCTTGCTGGAGGAGTGAAACTCATCTCATGAAAGCGCGGTTCGGCATAACGGCTCTGGTCGCAGCGCTGCTGTTTTTCGCCGGTTACGCGGCGCTTTTCATCGCGCCAGACGAAAGCACGATGCATGAGATACAGCGCGTGTTCTACTTCCACGTGGCGCTGTGGTCGGCCATGTACACGGCGCTGACGATCGCGTTCGTCGCAAACATCGCGTGGCTTGCAACGCGGCAGCCGAGATGGGACTGGCTGGGCGTCTCGGCAGTCGAGGTGGGCGTTGTTTCGTGCACGGGCGGGCTGATCACGGGCGTGCTGTGGGGCAAGCCGGCGTGGGGCATCTGGTGGACGTGGGACGCGCGACTGACAACGGCTTTCCTCCTGTGGCTGCTCTACATTGCGTACCTGCTGCTGCGCGGGCTGCTCGAAGATCCGCAGCGGCGCGCGACGCTTTCGGCGGTCTTCGGCATCTTCGCGTTTCTAGACGCACCGCTCGTGTACGCGTCGAACCGGCTATGGAGGACGCAGCACCCCGCGCCGGTGGTTTTCGGCGGAGACAATTCGGGCCTCGATCCGGTAATGGGCAAGGTGCTGATGGTGTGCATCTTCGCGCTGCTGCCGGTCATGATCCTGCTGTTGGTGGACCGTTATCGTCTCGAACGGATGCGCCACGAGGTGGATGAGCTGCGGCTGGCGGTCGAGTCAGGGGCGGCCAGGCCAAATTCGGCTGTCACAAAGGGTGCGATATGACACATTTCCACTTCCTTTTCGCGGCGTGGATGGCCGTATGGGCGGTCTTTTTCGTGTACGAGATTTCGGTCGCCAGCCGCGTGGCTCGGCTGCGCGAGGAGATCGAACGGCTCAAACAGCAGGTCCGCGAGGGCTGACGCGAACGCGGCGAACGAGCCAGTTCAGGGTTTTCGCCGTTGCATCGAAGAAACCATCTGGGCGGATGCGCCATCCTAGCCGGTATATGAGAGGGGCTGCCTGCAGGGGTGTATAATGCGGGAGGTTCCTTCCGGAGGCACCGATGAGACAACCTTTCGCGGCCCGATGGATCGCGATGTTTCTGGCGGCTTCGCTCGTGGCGCTTCCGGCCACAGCCGCCCCACAGAGTCAACAGACGTCGTCGCCGCAACAGCAGCCGACGGCGCAACCCGCTCCCAGCCAGCAGCCGTCGACCGGGCAACAGCCGACAACGAGCCAGCAGCCGGCGGACCAGCAGGCAAGCGACGATCAATCCGCGACTCCGGCGCCAAAGGAACCCGCGCCGATTCCGCAGCAGGACAATCCGAACGTCAAGCCGGGAAGCAAAGCGGACGTCAACGCAATCGGGAACCGGAGCGTGGGCAAGGGGCTGGACTTCTACTCGCTGGAGCACGAGATTGCGCTCGGCAAGCAGCTCGCCCAGGAAGTGGATAAGAGCGCGAAGTTCATCGACGACCCGGTGGTGAACGAGTACGTGAATCGCGTGGGGCAGAATCTGGTGCGCAATTCGGACGCGCGCGTGCCGTTCACGATCAAGGTGATCGATTCGGACGTGGTGAACGCGTTCGCGCTGCCGGGCGGATTTTTCTACGTCGATAGCGGCCTGATCCTTCATGCGGACGAGGAATCGGAACTGGCGGGCGTGATGGCGCATGAAATCGCTCATGTCTGCGCGCGCCACGGCACGAAGCAGGCGACCAAGAGCGAGATCGTGAATCTGGCGTCCATCCCGGCGATGATTTTCATTCCCTACACGTGGGCCGGTTACGCAATCTATCAGGGCATGAACTTCGCGATTCCGCTCACATTCTTGAAGTTCACGCGCGATGAGGAACGCGAAGCGGACTATCTCGGAACGGAATACATGTACAAGGCCGGCTACGACCCGAATTCGTTCGTCGCGTTCTTCGAGAAGGTCGAATCGGACGAAAAGAAGGAGCCGGGCACGATCCCCAAGGTTTTCTCGACGCACCCGCCGACGCCGGACCGCATCGAGGCCATCCAGAAGGAAATCGCGACGATTCTACCGGCCCGCGACCAGTACATCGTGACGACTTCGGAGTTTGACTCGGTGAAGGCGCGGTTGCAGATGATCGAACTGAATGTCAAGGTGAAGGATTCGCCGAATAAGCCTTCCCTGCGGAAGCGGACTGCCCAGAACAAGGGCGGCACCACGACCACCGACGGTGGGAGCTCGACGGGCAGCACGACGAGCGGCGACAGCACGTCCACATCGACCGATCAAGGCTCGGACGACAGCGACCGGCCGACACTGAAGCATCGTTCGGACGATCAGCAGCAGTAGGCGGGAATTTAGATCCTGAGGCCTCACGAACTCAGGCTAACGGTTGCAAGGATTCATAGGGCGCTCGGCGACGCACCGGGCGCCCTTTATTTTTGCGCGCGAGCAAATTGGATCGGGGTAAAGCGTCAGTGGGCGTGGACTTCGGCGACTCCGAGGCGCTTGAGGCCCTCGGAGTAATATTTGCGGTAGAGGATATCCCATTCCTCGCTGCCTTCCAGGATTTCCTTCTTCTGCGAGGCGATTTTCGCGCGGACTTCCGTGTCGACCTGCTCCTCAACCTTGAGGAGTGAAGTGAGAATGGTGACGATCTCCTGGCGAATGGTGTCGCGATCCTCGACGAAATCCACGTTGGGGCTGGATACGAGAAAGTCGATGATGCGATGAGAGAGGCGTACCGTCTTTTCGCGGCTCAGTCGCATCTTAGCGGAGAATGAGTTTCCTTTCGCGGGCGAGCTGGCTTTTCACTTTCTTGTACATCTCCTGGTACGAAGCGCCGGTGCGGCGCATTTCTTCCGAATAGCGGCTCAGGATTTCGCGGGCTTCCTCGCTGAGGCGGTCTTCGACGGTGATTTCATCGGCCATGACCTGCCGCACCTGCTGGGTGAGGTTTTCCGCGTCCTTTGTTTCGATCATCTTGGCGGCCACGAGGCGCTTCACCACTTCCTTCGCCATGTAACCGACGTAGTCCCGAGAGAGCAGCATTCAGAATCACTCCGCGTTGCAATGGTGCGCAATTCAGTCTACTGGTTGAGTGCAAAAAGTTCAAGGCGGCGAACGGCGAATCAAATCACGGTGGAGGCGAAACGGGCGAATTGGAGAGCGGCATCGGCGGACTGGTCCGAGACGACCATGGCCGTGAGCTGGTCCGTTTGGAAGGACGCGACGTGCTCGTGGCCTGCGTCGGCGGCGTGGAGGGCCCGGCCGTTGTCGATCTCGCGGGCGCGGCCGGGCAGGGACTGGGCTTCGCGCTGGCGGAGATAGACCGACAACTCGTGTCCGTCGATCGAGAACACCAAGTGCAAATAGATGCGCCCATCCAGATAGCAAAGCCGGGCGTGCTCGAAATGGTAGGCTCCAGATGCGAGGGCGACGATGGCCTGCATCGGGACTCCCTCCTGCTGCGCGAGCGCCTCTATCTGCGCGGGGTTATCGAACCACGTCCGGCGAGCCTGCTCGACGACCTCGAGGCGGTGATCGGTGGCGGCCGCGGCATAGACCGCGGGAATGTGGCGGCCAAGCAGATCGCGATATCCGAGAGCAAACAGCAGGAGCGCAGCGGCAATCCCGGCGGCGACAGACACCCACCGGCGAGAGCGGCGGGGCTCACTGGCTGGCACGCGTTTCCCCGCCTCGGCGGCGATTTGCAGGCGCACACGGCGGTTTACTGCTTCGGCGTCAACATCCTCCGAAAGGACGATTTCGCGCAGCCGGGCGGCGAAATAAGCGTCTCGTTCGATTTTCTGAGGGCAATCCGGGCAGGTTTCGAGGTGAGCGGTGTAGGCGGCCGCGGTCACCGCATCGAGGTCGCCGCTGGCATGGAGTGGCGCGACCTGCAATGCTTCCCTGCAATTCATGACGCCTCCTTGGTCGCACACTGAGCGCTATGCTCCGGCCGGGTGAAGTTGGGAGCAGCGGGCCCGAGCCTCTCGCGCAGCGCCTGCCGCGCGCGGCTCAGACGGGACATCACGGTCCCGATCGGCAGGGCCAGGATCTCCGCCATCTCCCGGCAGGTGAAACCCTCAACGGCACCAAGCAAGAGCACCGCGCGATGCTCCGTGGACAATTCCTCAATCGCGCGCGTGACGGCCGCGGCGTCCAGCAAAGAAGGTGCAGCGTCGTGCTGCGGCTTCGGCTCGCTTCCGGGCTCGTGAAGCGAAACTAGCACGGGCCCGGCGCGAAGCTTTCTTCCCTGCGTGTAGCACGCGTTGAAGAGAATTCGGAAAAGCCAAGCCCGCGCGTTTGTGCCAGACTGAAACCGGTCGAAGCTGCGCCAAGCCCGCAGCAGCGTTTCTTGGACAAGGTCTTCGGCCGCAGCGGGGTCCGGCGTGATGCGACGAGCGACACGGAGCAGGCCCTGCGTATGAGGCATCGCGACTCGCTCAAATTCGTCCTGACGCGCGATCAAGTTCGTGGCAACCCGCTTCAGAAAAGGGGCAGGCGGCTATCAAGAAACCTGCCTGCCCCATTGATACCACGGCTCGCGGCCCGAACGCTACGCTACTTCGCTGCGCCCTTCTGAAGATCCGCGAGAGCGGCGAGAACTTCGTCGCTGTGGCCGCTTGGGTTAACCTTGATGAACTCCTTCACGATTTTGCCGCTGGGGTCGATAATGAAGGTGTTGCGGGCGGCGACCGTGCCGAGTTGAGGAGCCTGCGGGATGGTCATCGTCGATCCGTACAGCGTGACGACCTGCTTGTTTGCGTCGGAGAGCATCTTGAAGGCCATGCCGTCCTTGGCGCACCACTCTTTGTGCGATTCGACGGTGTCCACGCTCACGCCCACAATGACGGCGTTGATCGCGTCGTATTTTGCCTGATCGCGCTGGAAGCCGTGCGCTTCAATCGTGCAGCCCGGGGTCTGGTCCTTGGGATAGAAGTAGAGAACGACCCACTTGCCACGGAAGCTGTGGAGGCTGATCGGCGTGCCTTCCTGGGAGTCGAGCGTGAAGTCAGGAGCGATGCTGCCAACCGCTGGCATTGGCTGATCATCGGCGTGGATCGCCGGCGCGTGATAGGCCACGGCCGCAAGAGCAAACGCCAGCAGCAGAAACGGGATTGCTCGAACTGCGGAGATGCGTGAAATCTTCATTTCGGGATTCTCCTCGGAGTTGGCTGACCCGCCCGTGGCGGGCCTTACGCACACTATAACGCGGGACGCGGTCCGATTCATCCCACCGGTGTCGGGATTTTGACTCGGGATACCGAATTCGCGAGTGGGGCGAGTTCTGCTATCCTGAATGTTCGCGGGGCCGGTCGGGTTGAGCAAGGCGGCTCCAATTCGCGGGAAGGGATAAGAACAAACGTGAGCTCATCGTCGGTGTCAACGCGCGGCGTGAAGCGCGCTCTCAATTTCAACGCGGGTCCGGCGGCACTGCCGCTGCCGGTGCTCGAACGGGTTCGCGAGGAGCTGCTTGACCAAGGCGGCTCCGGAATGTCCGTGATGGAGATGAGCCACCGCTCGCCGGAATTCGAGGCCATCAACAACAAGACCGAACAGGGCCTGCGGCGCCTGCTGGCGATTCCGGAGGACTATGCTGTCCTATTTCTGCAAGGAGGCGGCAGCGGGCAGTTCGCTGTCGTGCCGATGAACCTGTACGTGCCCGGGAAGCCCGTGGACGTGCTACACACGGGCGCATGGACTGCAAAGGCCATCGAGGAGCTCAAGAAAATAGCCGAGTGCCGGCTCGCGGCTTCGACCGAGGCCGAAAAGTTCACGCGCGTGCCGCGGAAGGATGAGATCTCGCTCGCGCCCAACGCCTCCTATGTCCACATATGCACGAACAACACGATCGAGGGCACGCAGTGGGCGGAAATTCCGGCGACAGGCGCGGTGCCGCTGATCGCGGATATGTCTTCGGACATCGCGTCGAGACCTGTAGACGTGCGCAAGTTCGGGCTGATTTTCGCGGGCGCGCAGAAGAATCTGGGGCCGTCGGGCGCGACGATTGTGATCGTGCGGCGCGATCTCGCCGAGCGCGCGAATGACAAGATCGCGAAGATTTTTCAGTACCGCACGCACATCAAGGAGAAGTCGCTCTATCACACGCCGCCCACGTTCGCCGTGTACGTCGTCGGGCTGGTGGTCGACTGGATCGAGTCCGAGGGCGGGGTCACGGGAATCGAGCGGCGGAACAACGCCAAGGCAAAGCTGCTATACGACGCAATCGACGCGAGCGGCGGATTCTATAGCTGCCCAGTCGAAACAGCATCGCGATCGAAGATGAACGTGGTCTTCCGCGTGGCCGGTGGAAACGACACGATCGAGAAAAAATTTGCGAGCGAAACCGAGGCTGCCGGGCTGGTGGGCGTCAAGGGCCATCGGTCGGTCGGCGGGATGCGCGCTTCACTCTACAACGCCGTGACGCCCGAAGCGGTCGAAACCCTCGCGAGTTTCATGCGGGAGTTCCAGCGTAAGAACGGCTGATCAGGCTCGTCGCCGGAAGTTCGAGACAAAAAAGCCACACCATTGTGGCATCCACGCAACACTGGCGCTTGACACCGTCATGTCCCGCCCTTATCGGGGGATTCCATGAAATCCTCAGCTGAAACTGCCCGGACGGCCTTGGCGAGAGTCGTTGACGGCGATGGCGGCCGCGTGAAGCGGCTGGTTCGGGCGGCACAACCGCTCCAGTCTCGCGCGGCGGACCGATCTGATACCCAGCCCTCCGCGGAATCCCAGCCTCCACTCGACGAGTATTTCAATTCGATGTTCACCGCCTTCGGACCGCAGCACTGGTGGCCGGGGAAGACTCAGTTCGAAATCATCGTTGGCACGATCCTAACGCAGAACACTTCCTGGAAGAATGTGGAACGCGCGATCGCGAACCTGCGCGAGGCGCGGCTGCTCTCGCCCGCGGCGATTGAAAGAGTGCCGCTGCCGCGCCTGGAGCGTTTGATCCGCTCGTCCGGCTATTACCGCCAGAAGGCGCGAAAGCTGAAGGCGTTCTGTCATTTTCTGCGCACGGAATACGGCTCGCTCAAGCGAATGTTTGAAACACCGACGATGCCGCTGCGCGAGAAGCTGCTGGGCGTTTTCGGCGTCGGGCCGGAGACAGCGGATTCGATCCTGCTGTATGCGGGTGGGCATCCCGTGTTCGTGGTGGATGCGTACACGAAGCGAGTGCTCGCGCGCCACGGCTGGGCACACGAGAAATCGAAGTACGACGACGTCCGCTGGATGTTCGAGCGGCAGTTTCCCGGAGACGTGAAGCGGTTCAATGAGTTTCACGCCTTAATCGTCAACACAGGGAAACATTTTTGTGTGACCCAAAAGCCGCATTGCAATCGGTGTCCGCTCGGGCGATACCTCGAGGAGGGGCGGTGACGGCGAAAAACGAAGAGCGGAAGCGACAGTGGTGGCCGATCGTCGGCAGCGTAATTGTGGTGCTGCTGACGGCGGCAGTCATCACGCTAGGCTCGTTCAAGGTGCCGCTGAACCCGGATGAGAGAAGCGCGTTTTCTTACATTCTTTTCACGCTTTCGACGCTGATCACACTCTCGCTGCTGGTTCTCGGTTCGATTCTGGCGCGGAGCCTGCTCCGGCTATGGACCGAGCGGCGCAGCGGGCAGCTCGGCTCGCGGTTCAAGGTGAAGATGGTGCTGGGCGCGATGGGCGTCTCGCTGCTGCCGGTGGTTTTCTTGTTTTTCTTCAGCTATGCACTGGTGAATCGGACGCTGAACCTGTGGTTCCCGCGGCCGCTCGAACTCGCCAACGAGCAGAGCCAGACACTCCTCTCTCATTTGGGGGCATCGGTGTTCGACCGATTGAACCGGCTGGCTGCATCGGCGGCGGCCAACGGATCCCCGGACAACAACCTCTTGGAACGCAGCCAGGCGGTCGACGAGTCGTGGGTCACCGATGCGAGCGGAAAGGTGATCGCGAGCACGGATTTCACGCAGGCCCCAGGCGGCGCGACAGGCGGTAGCAGCACGACTTCGGCAGCGCCGGCGATTTCACCAGAGTCGATCCAAACGATCCGGAGCGGAGCCCAGATTTGGAAGGTGAACGGCCAACTGTTTCTGACCGGCAGCGCCAAGCTGAAGGACGGCACTCTGTATGTGGCGCGGCGGTTGCCGGACGACTTTTCGAGCCGGTACGCGGACATCCAAACGCAGACGCAAACTTACATCCAGCAAAAGCAGCATTTGCGCACCTACAAGCGGGAAATACTGGCGGCGCTGGGGCTGATCACTCTGCTGCTGCTGTTTATAACGACGTGGGTCGCCCTGAAACTCTCGAAAGAGGTGACGGTGCCGATTCAGGCGCTCGCCGAAGCGACGCGCGAAATTTCGCGCGGGAATTTCAGCCACCGGATCGACGCCCAGGCAGAGGATGAGCTTGGCACGCTGGTGCGCTCGTTCAACCGGATGACCGAGCAGCTCGGCGAAGGGCGGCGGCAGATCAACGAATTCACGCAGAGCCTCGAGCAGGCCATCGAGGAGCGCGAGCAGCGGCGCAAGCTGATGGAAACGATTCTGGAGAACGTGCCGACGGGCGTCGTGTCACTGGATGCATCCGGTGACGTGGGGCGCGTAAACAGGGCCGTTGTGGCGATTCTGGGCGAATCCGCGCGCGAGGCGCGCACGCTGTCCGAGCTGCTCGGCGATGAGGCCGCGCGTGCCGTGTTGCACCTGATGCGGAGGTCGCTGCGTATGGGAGCGGCATCGCGCGAAATCGAAATCGCGGCGGGCGGCCGGCTGGTGCGCGCGGCCGTGACGGTGAGCTCGCTGGGGCCGCGGCGGTCGAATCCCGGATTCGTGATCGTGATCGACGACTTGACCGACTTGCTGCGCGCGCAGAAAGCAGCCGCATGGCAGGAAGTGGCGCAACGGATCGCGCACGAAATCAAGAATCCGCTGACGCCGATTCAGCTTTCGGCGCAGCGGCTGCTGAGGTATCTCGAGCGCGCTGCAGCCGCGCGGCGCGGAGCGCCACAGACCGAGTTCGAGAAGCTGACGGCGGAGTGCGCGGGGCTGATCGAACGCGAGGTGCAGTCGCTCGAATCGCTGGTGGATGAATTCTCGAAGTTTGCGCGCTTCCCTGCCGCTCGGCTCGCCCCGGCAAATCTCAATTCGATCGTCGAGAGTGCGCTGGAACTTTTCCGGGGGCGGCTTGAGGGAATCAGCGTTTCGACGGACTTCGCCGCTTCGCTGCCACCGGTGAAAGCGGATCCGGAACTTCTGCGGCAGGTTGTGGCAAATCTGATCGACAACGCAGCCGAGGCGATGGAAGGGTCGGCGATTCGCCGTTTGCGCGTCGCCACGCGAGCGGATGGCGACGGAGATTCCGTTGAAATCGAAATCTCCGACAGCGGCCACGGGATTTCGCCCTCCGACAAAGAGAGGCTTTTCCTGCCGCACTTTTCCACGAAGGAGCGGGGCACCGGCTTGGGCCTGGCGATTGCGAGCCGGATCATCGCGGAGCACAACGGCACAATTCGCGTCGAAGACAATATGCCGGCGGGAGCGCGGTTCGTGATCCGCTTCCCCGCAGCCGAAGTGGCGGTGTCCACGCAGGCCGGGTGAGGATTTCAAGAAAATGTCCGCAAGCATATTGATCGTCGACGATGAAAGCGGCATCCGCGAATCGCTTGGCGCGCTACTGCGCGACGAGGGTTACGAGGTCGAAACAGTCGCGTCGGGCGAAGAGTGCCTGGAGCGGCTCGAGAAGCGCAGATTCGACCTGATCCTGCTCGACGTGTGGCTCGCCAAGATGGACGGCCTGGAAACGCTGGAGCGGATCCAATCGGCGGACGGCGCCCCGCTTGCCGTCATGATCTCCGGACACGGGAATATCGAGGCCGCGGTGCGGGCGACGAAGCTCGGCGCGTTCGATTTCATCGAGAAGCCGCTGTCGCTCGAAAAGATCGTGCTGGTGGTGCGCAACGCCCTCGAATACGTCAGGCTCGAGAATGAAAATCGCCGCCTGCGCGCCGAACTCGAAGAGCGGCACCAGATTCTCGGCGCGAGCGTGCCGATGAAGGCGCTCCGGCAGCAGATTGCGCTCACCGCGCCGACCACCGGGCGCGTACTGATCTACGGCGAGAGCGGGACGGGCAAGGAACTCGTAGCGCGAGCGCTCCACGCGAACAGTTCGCGCAGCAGCCAGCCCTTCGTCGAAGTGAACTGCGCGGCGATTCCCGAGGAGCTGATCGAGTCGGAGATGTTCGGCCATCGCAAGGGCAGTTTCACGGGCGCGAGCGAGGACAAGGTTGGCAAATTCCAGAAGGCCGATGGCGGGACGCTCTTCCTCGATGAAGTCGGCGACATGAGCCTGAAAACGCAGTCGAAGGTGCTGCGCGTGCTGGAGGAGCAGCGAGTCGAGCCGCTGGGATCGAACCAGCCGGTCACGGTGGACGTGCGCGTGATCGCGGCGACCAACAAGAAGCTCGAAGAGGAGATCGGCCGCAACGCATTCCGCGAAGACCTCTTCTATCGGCTCAACGTGATTCCCTTCTACGTGCCTGCCCTGCGCGAACGCACCGAGGACATTCCAATCCTCGCGGCGCATTTCCTGAAGGAGTTCTGCGACGCATACGGGAAAAAACCGAAGGAGTTTACGCCGCCGGCGATGGAGGTGCTGCTCGCGTACCCATGGCCGGGAAACGTGCGCGAGTTGCGAAACCTTGTCGAGCGGCTGGTGATCATGTGCCCGTCGCCGCGAATTGAGCCGCACCATCTGCCGCCGGAACTTTTCCGGGGCGCGTCGAAAAGCCCGCAGAAGCCATACGAGAGCTTGCAGGAGGCGCGGTCGGCGTACGAGCGCGAATTTGTGCTGCGCAAGCTCGAAGAGAACCGCTGGAACATGACCAAGGCCGCAGCCGCGCTCGGCCTCGAGCGCAGCCATCTCTACCGCAAAATGCGCACGCTCGGGATCGCGCCGTCCAAAGCCTCGTAAAGGCGGCGGATTATTGCTTGAACTATTGCCCGCGTGGTGATATCCCGCATAGTTCGCCACAGGCGGGGCATTTGCGATTGAGGCTTCTTCCCTTCAACTCCACCGCGCGCCGAGTCCTGCTCATCTGGATGCTGATCCTTTGCGCATGCGCATCGGGCGCTGCGCTGCGGAGTCGCGCCGGCGCCCAAGAACTCAAGCGCCGCGGAGCCGAGAACACGCATGGAATCCTCAGCCAGGTGCCCCTCACGCCCTCTCTGCACAGCCGGCCCCGGGCGCTGCGCTTCAGCCCGAATGGCCGTTACATTCTGCTGCAGGACGAATCCATCATCTACGTGATCGCTCGCTCGCCGCTGGCCATCAAGCTCGCGTTTCCGGCGCGCATGGCGCTGCCTGTCCGCTTCTCCGCCGATTCCAGCATGATCGTAATCGCCCTGCAGAACATGCACGTGCAGCGGCGGAGTATCGAGGGTGGACAGATCGTGGACACTAGGACGCTCGGCACCGGGACCGACTGCTACGTGGCCACGCTCTCGCCTCAGGGCGATCTCTACGCATGTCTGAACATGCGTTCCGAGCTGCACGTGTTTCGCGTGGACTCGGGAGAGGAAGTGTTTTCCGGGCGGACCGGAGACTCGATGAGCGGCGACTTCGAAGCGATCCTTCCATTTCATGTTGGGCTGGCTCATTCGGAGCCATTTGGGTATTACATCGGCGGCGTGCTTCCGCCTACGGTGGATCGCATGGCAACTGCGACGAACCTCGAATTCTCACCCAACGGGCGGTATTTGATCGCACTCAACACGTGGCGTCACGTGACGACTGTCGATCTGGAGCAGCGGAAAAAATTCAACTTGCCTACCTCGCTGCGACGCGCGGCGGAGCACGGATCGTTGGAATTTGTCGCGGATGACCGCGTGGCATACGTCGCACCGGAAAAAGCGGAGGACTCCGCGCTTCTCGCGTTCCCGGGCGGGCAGGAACTGGGCAAACTGAATATCGCGGGAACGGCGTGGGGCACGAGCGATCCGCGGTATCTGATCCATCTCGCTCAGGGCGATAAGGAAGCGGAAGTGATCGACCTGCAGACGGCGAAACCGGTAGCCAAGATTTCGAAGGACGGCGGCGATATTTTCGCCGACGAAGCCGTTTCGTACTCGGCAGACGAGGGTCTCGCGCTCGCGCGGCTGGGCCGAGAGCGCCCGAACATCCTGGCTCGCGTCCCCCCGGGGCCGCTGCCCATCTTGTGGACGGCGATAGCGTCTTCGGACCTCGAGACGCTGGCCGTGGGAGTGGCCGGGCAGGGCGCGCTGTTTCGTGTTTCATCCGGAGCGCAGATCGCGAGCTTCCCGAACCTTCGCGGGGCGTGGTTCGACGGCGAGCAGGAGTGCTACGTGCGAGTGCCGCAGACTGAGCCGTCCACTTCAGCCCTCAAGGGCGTGAACGTCGCGACCGGCGCGAGCGAGACTCTCTGGCCGCTCGAGGAGACGCCCCTGAAGAATGATAGCCTCATCTCCGGGCCGGTGATGTTGTCCGAAGTGATCACTGCGCTCTATGTTGCGTTCGATTCGCAACTCGTCGGCTATGATCTCCACGCACTCGATCTGAAAACCGGGAAACTTCTGTGGTCGCGCGACTTCGGCGGGCACGGCATCGATCGATCGCACCGGGAAAACGAGCCTGCCGTCACGTTCACGGACCCGCAGGGAGAGCGAGTGGTGCTCGGCTGGGGCGCGAAGACCGATGCCGCACGGATCGCCGCGAAGCACAGCGCAGCGGCGGTGCAGGCCATGAAGCACGCCAAAATTACCGAGCGCGACACGGTGTTCGAAGTGCTCGACGCGCGAACCGGAAATATTCTGGGGGCGGCGTTCGTGCCGGGCGGATCGGGCCCCAAGGGTTACACCGGGGCTTTTTCGGCGGGCGACTGGCTGATCCTTGTGAAGGACGGGATTCGCTTCACCGCCGTCTCGCTTAACGGTGGAGACGAGCGGCTGCGCCTGACGGCGCTCGATGCGGCGATATCGGCCGACGGCGGATTGCTCAGCGCCACCGAAGAGGGTGGCCGGTTGCTGCTGTACGATCTCAAGACGGCCACCCGGCGCAATGTGTACACCCTGCCGAACGACGTCGTATACGAGCGTTTTTCCTCGGATGGCAAAAGGATTCTCGCGCTGACGCAGGATCAGATGGTGTACATCCTCGACGCCACGGCGCTCTCGCAAGAATCTCCATGACGCAGCGTAGAAGCGTGAACCGCTACCGGCTCTTTGTGGCAGCCTCAAGCTCCGCTTTGAAGTCGTGATGGAGATCCGCATTGGCGTCGAAAGGCGAGACGTGGTGCCATAATCCGTCGGCGCCTTCGAGGCACTCATCCTCGATGATCCTGGCGCCCGGCTTTGTGTCGCGATGCAGAAGCAAGCGGAGGGTCCACGGTCTGGAGTAGGTCATCGGGTCTTCGATCGTGGCCTGGTACTCCATGGTGTCGGGACCGCGCAGCGTGTACCGCTCGACGACGTGCAACTGGTCGCTGTGATAATTGCCTGCCGTGTCCAGCCAGGTCTGATCTCCTAGGTCCGTCACGTCGATCACCAGCGTATTCCCTTCCCAGCGTCCTCGCGAATCTCCCATGAAAAAGTAGATGCCGTCATCATGCGGAATCGCCGACGGCAGCACAATCCGGTAGGCATGATTGTCCGTGTAGATAATCGCCAAATTCCCCGGGCTTTGGACGATTTGAAAGGGAGTCGGCAAGTACGTCGCACGAGGCACACCGGCTTGAAAACAATTGGCGGCCGGATCGGCGCTCGCGCGGTTTTCATAATTCTGAGCTCTCTGCTTCAGTGCGTCGGGTAAGTAAGGGATCTTTCCATCCGGAGGGTCGACAACGATGCTCTTGGCCGGAGCGACTCCCTTTTGCGCAGGATGGCCCTCGATATTCAGGTACGCCGACGTTCGCGCCTGCCAGATGCCTCGAAAATCCGGCGTCCCATCGGAAAGCCGCGGCGGAGAGTACGAGTCCACTTCTCCGCTTTTTTCTTGACCGGCTGCGCCCCGCACCGCAAAACCAACGCAGATCGCGACGACCACCGTAATTTTGAATACGTGGAAACGATGCCTATTCATGTTTGTTGGACTTGTTGCCCTCGGAGCGAGTGTAGTGCTGCACATCTCGTTCGCCTTCGTGGCAGTCATACTCCACAATCTGTTCTTTCGGCGAATTCCTCATGAGGGTCAGATGCAGCGTCCACGGTCGGGTAAACACGGTGGGGTCTTCCACCGTGGCTGAATACTCGATCGCGTTGGCATCAACCATTGTGTACCGTTCGACGACGTGCTCGTTTTCGTCGACGAAATTCCCTTCCATATCAAGCCACGTCCTGCCGTTGAAATCCGCGACGTCGACCACAAACGTGTCTGCCTCCCAGCGGCCGCGCGAGTCTCCGTCCCACGCCCAGTAGTGCTTCGGGTGGGCGCTGCCATCCTCGGGAATGATTCGGACGTCGTGGGTGTATTCGAACAGCAAAGCCACATTCTTCTCGTCCTGAATGATCTGGACGGGGAAAAGCGAGGTCGGCTGTTCGATTTCCCGCGGCACTCCGGGAACATGGCAGTGCGCCTCGGGATCGTGGTACGGATCGTGCAGATTCCGGTAATCCCTGATTTTTTCCAAATCGGGCAGGTAAGGAAGCGGCAGCGGAACGCCGGGACTGTGAAAATCTCCTAACGCAGCGGCCAGGTTGCTGGCGCCTCGCACGTGCGCCATGGCGACCTGATAGCCGCTTTCGTTGTGCCAGAGTCCTTGAAGATCCGGATGACCATCGGCGAGCCGGGGTATGCCGGAAGCCTTGGGGTTAACGGATGTCGCCGCAGCGGAATTCCCCGAGGTTTGGCTAAAGGCCGGTCGCGTCGAAAACAACGCCAGGGCCAAAATGGCTGCGCCAATCGTCCCTGTCCGCAACGTCGCCTCTCCTTATTGATTCGGCTGCTTCTCCGGGGCCGGAGAGCCTTGCGGCTGGTCTGCTGGAGCCGACCTCGGTGCTCCGCCCAATACTCGCCGACCATCCGCCAGCCTGGCCTGAGATCCGAATATCGTGTTGGAGCCGTCGCGAGCCCTGTAACCGCTAATCGTAAGATCATCGCCCGGTTTGACGGAGTCCTTCCGCCAGCCATTACGGCAGAGAGAGCTGGGAGCTCCCATTTCGATGCTCCAGCGCGTCGCACTTCCATCATCGTTTTTCACGTCCAGTGTGATGTAGCAGTGAGGATTGATCATTTCCCATTTCACGGCAGTGCCGTGCAACGTAATCGGCTTGTCGAGGTCGAATTCCGCACCGAAGGAATGATGAGCGGGAAGGGGCGTCGCAGCCATGAGCCAAGCAGCCATTGCCGCGAGCGTGGCAAATTTCGCGCTTTTCATTGAGCCCATCAATCTGAAATGACCGACAGGGATACCCGGTTAGGACTTCCGACGGGCGCAGCATACGCCTCTCGAGTCCTCGACACAATGGGGGGCCGCAGCTACTCGCTGGCGAGTTGCTCGAGCTGGCGGTGCCAATCGAGCTGGCGGACGAGCGCGGAATTCTGGCGCCAGTTGGGCTGCACGTGGACGGAGAGTTCCAGGAAAACGTGCGCGCCAAGAATGGCTTCGATCTCCTTGCGCGCATTCGTGCCGATTTTCTTGATGGTTTCGCCGCCCTTGCCGATCAGAATTCCCTTCTGACCCTCGCGCTCGACGTACAGCGTGGCGCGAATTTTGATGAGATCTTTCTTTTCCTCGAAATTATCGACCAGCACGGCGATAGCGTGCGGCACTTCCTCGCGCGTCACAAGGATCGCTTTCTCGCGGATCAGCTCCGCCGCCAGGAATCGCTCGGGCTGATCGGTGAACTGGTCCTCGGGAAAATAGGGCGGCGCTTCCGGCAGGCGCGCGAGCCAGGCGTTCACGAGGTCGAAGCAGCCCTCGCCGGTGAGCGCGGAGATCGGGAAGATCTCAGCGAAATCGTAGAGCTTGCGATAGCGGTCGATCAGCGGGAGCAGGTGCGGCTTGTTGACGCGGTCCACTTTGTTGAGCAGCAGAAACACCGGCCCGTGGAAGCGCTTCACCCATTCGAGGGAGAACTCGTCGCCCCGGCCGAAATGCGCGGACGCATCGACGATCAGCGAGAGCACATCGATGCCTTCGAGCGCGTGCTGAAGCTCGTCCATCATCTGGCGGCTCAGGACGTTCGCCGCCTTGTGAATGCCGGGCGTATCGACAAGCACGATCTGCGCGTCGTCGCGATTCAGGATGCCCTGAATGCGATTGCGCGTGGTTTGCGGCTTGGGCGAAACGATCGCCACCTTGCGGCCGACGAGCGTGTTCACGAGCGTGGATTTGCCCGCGTTGGGACGGCCCACGATCGCGACGAAGCCAGATTTGAAAGCCATGTCTACTTGAATTGTACGCTAGAACCGCTCTCACAATCGAAGTGGCCATCCGATTCCCGGCCGGGGCGCTAAAGCCTGCAAACTGTCAGTGGTCTGGCCCGCGTGCAGATTTAGACGGCAGACGGAGGCGCGTCGGGCACGATTTTGATGCGGAGCTCACGCGCGCGAGGGCCGTCGAATTCAGCGAAGAATACTGCCTGCCAGCGGCCGAGCGAGAGCCTGCCGTTCTCGATCCAGACGGTTTCGGACGATCCGATCAGTGCGGTCTTGATGTGCGAATCGGAATTTCCTTCGGCGTGTTTGTATCCGGCGCTGTGCGGGATAAGGCGATCGAGCGTGGCCTCGATATCGCGGGCCACGGCGGGATCGTCGCCTTCATTCACGAGAACTCCGGCGGTCGTATGCGGCACGTAGAGATGGCACACGCCGTCGGTGCAGCCGGACTCGCGCACCGCAGCTTCGATTTCGGCGGTGACATCCTTCAGCTCCGTGCGCCGCGAGGTCTTGATGTTTAACGTTCGCGTGAAGGAACTGCTCGATCGGTTCGCGCGGGAAGCCATAGAATCAAACGATGCCATTCCTCCCAACGAAGATCAACCGGCAGAATGTGGCGGATTAGCGCGAGCCCTTTGTGGGCCGCGTCGAAACGGTTGGAAACGGCAAGCGCATCGCGGGATCGCCGAAGAGAATCCATGTGCGGCGCACGTCCGGATCGATGATTCCTGCTTTGGCGCCGAGAATCGCCTTTCCAATCGGCATGGACGGGTTTGCCGCGAGAGTGCTCAGCAGCGCCTGATCCATCGTGGCCTGCGGGTCGGCGTCCGTGAAACCGGACGACGCCCAGACTGCGACGGCGCCGCCGTTCGGCGCGAGCAGCAGCGATGTGGAGAGGCTCGTCGCGTACACGTCATGGAAGAATCCGTTGAGGCAGTCCATCAGCAAATACACGGGCAAGCGATCGCCATTCGAGAGGCCGGAGGCCGACGTATCGTCCAGGAAATCGGAGAAGGACCACTGCTCTTCCGATCCGTGCCCCGTGTAGTTGACGAGCAACGAGCCGCTGTTGAGCGCCGCGAGAATCTGCTGCTCGACCGTGGCCGGATCCTGGCCGTCCGCCAGAATCTTGGTGACCGAGAGAGATGGAGGCAAATCCACGCTCGCGGCATTTGCTGCCGCTGTGAAGTTCGCACCGACGTTCTGGTCGGCGATGACGAGCGCCTGCTGCTGCCAGCTTCCGGCCGAAGCCCCTCGCTCGTAGTCGACGATCTTCGAAACGACCAGCTCCGCGTCCGCAGCCGTGCGAACGGGCAGACGGCCCGTGGGAATCGTGGCGAAGCCTGTCTCGTTGAAGTCTGTGAGCCAATCGTCGGAGGCGGTCTTGAACGCAGCGGTTTCGATCATGCGCGACGGAACGAAATCGAAATAACCGAAGCCAAGATAGTTGCGCGGATCAAACGACGCGCCGCCCACCAACAGAACCGCTTGCGGGCGCACGCGCCATCTCGTTGATGCAAATTGGAGGTAATCGCGGATCGCAAACGGGCTGCGCTCGCCGAAATTGAATGCGTCAAAGATCTGGTCCGTGGTCACGACCGCAACGGAACTTCCTTGCGATTCGTGGAGCTTCACCAGCGGCGCGACGCTCGATTCGAAGTCCGGGTGCGTGATGACGATAATGTCGGTGCCAAACTGCGACCGGTCGATGGAATTCGGTTGGTGGAATGCAAGGCCCGCGGGCGCGGAAATCTGGTCGCCTGAAAACGCGAGTAGCATGTGCAGAGCGCCGCTTCCGCCGCCGCGGATCGCGACCGTGACGCCAAAGCTCGATCCATCAGACGCGACCGTCCCGGCAAGCTGCGTGACCGCAAGCGGGTCGGTGATGTCCGCCACGTGAATCTGCGAGTTCGTGAACCCGCCGATGTGAACGGTGTCGCCGGTCGAAGCCGTGGCGCGCAGCCAGTTCGAATCGGCAGTGTAGGTGTGCGCGTAGTGAAGCTCGATGGACTGAACGAGGCTGACGTCGTTGTCGCCATCGAGCGCGGCCAGCGTGACCGTGTTCGTGCCACTCTGCAGGAGGGTGCTGTTGACGGCAAATGTATTCGTTACGTTCGCCTGATTCGAGAAGTCGATCTCGCCGATCGGCGCGCCGTTGAAGAGCACCGAGACGCTGTGCGCCTGCTGATCGGTCACGCCCTGTAGCGTCACGTCCAGCGTGACGGGCAGGCTGGAGTTCGCGTCGATGTTCGCGACGGTGAAGTCCTGATCGACCGGATCGGAGGTGACGATCGCTCCAAAGAAGTTGTCGTTGTTTTCGCCATTAAGCAGCGCCGCAAAATACGTGGTTCGCTGCTCGAACAGCACCGTGAACGGGAAACTCGAAGCGCTGGGTGATCCGCTGGCGCTTGCAGGCGTGACCGAAATCCGCTTGCCCGGACGCGAGCCGCGCACGAGCCAGTAGACGCGCGTGCCGGAAAAAGGCGTGTCAATGCCGGTGCCGTAGAATTCGATGCTGTCATTGGGGCCGAGCGGGCCGGATTGACGCCCGAGAATCAGAAGCGGTTGCTCGACGCCCTCGGCGTAGAGCTGCAAGGTGCGCGCGTCCGCGCCGGGTTCGAGTCCCGCGGCGACGAGCTGAGCGCGAGAGACCTGATACCACCCTTCCGTCGTCACCGAGATTTTGACGGCCGGAACTTCGTTCAGCGAAACCGGCGTCACACCGGGCGCGACTTCCGGAATCAACGGCGCGGGCGTCGCGAGGGGGTGGCTGACTTGCGCAGGCGCGAGCGCGATGGTCTGATTCAAATCCGTCAGCAACCGCGCCTGCGAAACAGGAGCTGCGCTGGCCGCGACGGAATCCGCATTGGAAAGCACGTAGATCGGGCCATGCAGCGTTCGCGTGCCGTTGAGATCCACGTCCTCAAGAAAGTACGACCCTTGCGGCGTGCCATCGGGATCCACCCACTGATAGCCCTTCGCGCGGTGCTGCGGCTGTCCGCCTCGCAAGAACAGCGCCGATCCGGCGATGAGAGAGGGGTCGAGCCGATGGCGGCCCTGCGCATCTTCTCGATAGACGTGGAAGCCGAGATTGCGCGTCTCCTCGCGAGTCTGCCACTCGACGAGCACTCCGCCGCCCGGCTGCGCTAGCGCCTGGAAGGACGCGATCTGCACCGCGGTCGGCGATTGAATCGTCGAGATGACGGTCGAGGTGTTGTTCGTGAGGTTCGGATCGCTCGTGCTGGCGGTCACGGTTGCCGTATTCGAAGCGAGCGTGGCCGAACTGAACGTAGAGGCCGTCACGTTGATTGTGATCAGGACCAGACCGCCGACGCTCACCGAACCCAGGTTGCACGTCACGGTGCCCGACGCCTGCGAGCAGCTTCCCTGCGTCGTCGAGGCCGACGAATATGTGACCTGGCTCGGCAGCGGGTCGGTGACGACGACATTCTGCGCGACGGCCGGGCCGTTGTTCGTCACCTGGAGCGTGTAGGTCAGGTTCGTGCCCTGATTCACCGGCTCGGGCGACGCGGTTTTGACGATGGCGACATCGGCCTGCGTAGGCGAAGCAACGGTCGAGCTGGTTGATGCCGTGTTATTCGCGCTGTACGGATCGGTTGTGACGGACGACGCCACCGCCACAGAATTCGTAATCACCGTGCCCGGCGCAGTTCCGGCCATCACGGTCATCACAAATGTGAACGTCCCCGTGGTGTTCGCGGCCACTGACGGATCCGTGCAGGTGAACGTCCCTCCGGATGGCGGATTGCATGTCCAGCCAGAAGCCGGCGTTGTGGATGTCAGAGTGGTGTCGACAGGAAGTGTGTCCGTCAGCGTGACGGTGGAAGCAGCGGCCGGTCCGTTGTTCGTCACGGTCACCGTGTACGTCATCTTGTTGCCGGCGAGCACCGGATTCGGAGTGCCGACCTTCGTGACGGCGAGATCGGCTTGACCGGCGGTTGCCACGATCACGGTCGCGATCGCCACAGTGTTCGAGGGGTTCGGATTGGTCGTCGTCGAAGAAACATTCGCCGTATCCGTGATCACCGTGCCGGCTGCGGTGCCCGCAGCGACCTTTACCACCACGGTGAAGGTCGTGGACGCCCCGACGCCAAACGTGGGAATCGTGCACGAAATCGACGTGCCGGAGCACGTCCAGCCGCCTGTACCCGAGGTCACCGCCACCGAAACGAACGATGTGTTGGTCGGAACCGATTCGGTGAATGCCACCGTGCTGGCCGCGCTCGGGCCGTTGTTCGTGACCACAACCGTATAGGTGATGTTGTTGCCCGCAATTACCGGGTTGGGCGCGCCCACATTCGTGATGACAAGGTTGGCGGTATTCGCGGCGCCGACGATGGTCACCACGGTGGCTTGGTTGTTCGCAAGATTCGGATCGTTCGTGCCGGATGTCACCGAGTCGGTATCGGTAATCTGCGTGCCGCTCGCGGTCGCGGCATTTACTTTCACGCTGACCGTGAACGTCGTAATTCCCGGCGCGCCGACGGCAACGTCCGCGTCCGTGCAGGTGATGTTCCCGGTTCCATTGAAGGCAGGCGTCGTGCAGTTCCAACCAGCCGCGCCCGATCCCGAAACAGCCAGTCCTTGGAACGTCGTGTTTGCGGGAACAGCTTCCGTGAAAACAGCGTTTTGGGCGTCGAACGGACCATTGTCCGTCACGGTCTGCGTGTACGTCATCGTGCCGCCCGGGACCACGGGATTCGGAACGCCGGCATTTGTGACGGCTAAGTCCGCGCCGGCGCAGTAAGCGCCCGATTGGGTTCCCGGTGTCTGCGTGATGGTCAGCCCGGACGAAAACAAGCCCGGCTGTCCGGCCGTGGCTCCATAGGCGTCATCTGCAAGCGTCGACCAGCCTGGATTCCCGCCACTGACGTTCGCGCCTGTCGGAGCCGCTGACGTAAGAATCACGCCTCCGCCGCCTCCGCCGCCAGGACCGTGGCGATTGCCGGGAAACGTCGTGCCGGGCGTCTGCTCCGGCCAGGTGTTCCCCCCGTTTCCCCCGACGGCATTGGCCGTGAGACCTCCGAGCCCTCCGCTGTTTGCAAACACGAGGATCGTGCCGCCCGCTCCGCCACCACCAGTGCCATCGTTCTCCTGATCGAGAGCAGTCAGGCCATTTGCAGTGATCGTGCCCGAGCCAACGACCGAGCCAGTATGAACGATCACAATGCCGCCGCCGGCGGCTCCGCTGCTATAGATGCCAGTACAGTTCGCGCCGCAATCGGCGTTACCAGTATCCGTGCTGGGATCCCAGTACGCGCCGTCGTTGCTGGTACCCGCCCCTCCTCCGCCGCCCATGACCATCGCACTCGTCGATGCAGGAAATGGCGCGCCGCCAAAACCTCCGGAAATACCCGCGCTACTCCAAGCGAACCCGCCCGTGCCGCCCGTGCCGCCGTTGGCGCCACCACCGCCGCCGTCGTTCTGGTCGTTCGCAGGCGGATCCGCATCGGTAGCGCCGCCGCCGGCGTTGCCGGGCGCGCCGCGAGCAAAGCTCCCGTTTGGAAACCCCTCGAGATACGTCTGGTTTGTGCTTGTCGCGGTTGTAGCGTGCGTGATCGTGCTGAGCGGCGGTGCAATCCAGTGCGGTGTCCCCGCAATACCCTCACCCTTCGAAGCATTCGCGCCACTGTTGGCAGGCGGGGGCAGCGTGGGCAAGGCTGCAGGTGAAGCCGTCACAGTATCGGTGTTGGCGCCAGTGGTTGCCCCCCTTAGGTCGATACCTCCGCCGCCGCGGAGTCCGAGTCCGTCGGTGGCCACAGTGCCGCCCAGAGTGAGCTGGGAAGCGATGTCCAGCGCCAGGACTCCTCCGGTCGCTCCGTTCCATGCCAGTGCAGTAAGTCCGGAGCTCAGTGCTGCAGACGTGTACTGCGGAACGCGGATGACTTGAAAAGTCTGAATGCCCCGAGTCGCGGTTGCAACGGCGCTCGTATATGTATTCAGCAGTCCCCCGCCCGCGCCTGTGCCCGTGAAGTTCAGCGTCCCGCCGGTTACTGGAACTGCGCTGGTTGCCGTGACGAATTCGAATTCACCAGAGCTGCCCAGATTGGTCGAACCTGCCGGATCGCCGGGAACACCACTTCCATAAGAACTCGTGTTCGTCGAATTGATCTGGGCGCCCTGCGTCTGAATGACCAGCAGGAGATCACCGGCAGCGATGGCTGTCTGCGCCCCGCCGGCTGCGGCAGCACTGAGCACGATTGACGTCGAGCCTGCCGGGACAGTACCCGTATTTGCTGGCGGATAGTAGGCATTGACTATCCCCGTGATCGTTCCGCCCGCACCATCTTTGCCCGGAGTCGCACAAACCAGCGGCTGCACCACGGTCAAAACAGTCACCGAGTTATTTCCCGCGACGGGATCGCTTCCGGTAGTCGATACCTTCGCCACGTTCGTCATCGTGTTAGCTGTGCCGGACGTAGTCCCCGTAACCGTAATCGTGATCGGAGTAGCGAGTGGATACGCGACTGTGCCGAGGTTACACGTAATGACTCCGCCCGACGGCGCGCCGCAGCTCCCTTGCGTCGTGGACGCGGAAGCGCCCGTGAGCGTAGTCGGGAGCGTATCCGTCAACGTCACCGCCGTACCCGCCGCCAATCCTAGATTTGTGACCTGAATCGTGTAGGTAATCGGCGAGGAGACAAAAACTGGCGTGGGCGACGCAGTCATGGCGACGGCGAGATCGGAATCGCCCGTAATTTCCACGAGCACCGAAGTGGTCGTCGCATTGTTCGAAGGAACAGGATCGGTCGTTTGCGAAGTCACGTCAGCCGAGTTAACAATCGTGGTGCCTGCCGCTGTGGCTCCGTTCACCGTCACCACGAATGTGAAATTCGGCGTCGTTGTGCCGCTATTTAGGTTGGCACCATCCGTGCAGATCACTTGACCGGTCCCGCCAACGGCCGGCGCGGTCCCGCAAGTCCACCCTGCGGGAGGAGTCACCGAGGAGAAGGTCGTGTTCGGCGGCGTCTGCTGATACAGCACGGCCCCGACAGCCGCGTTTGGCCCGTTGTTCGTCATTGTCTCCGTGTAAGTGATCGTTGCACCCGGCGCCACGGCCGAGACGGACGCAACCTGCGTCATCGACAAATCAGCGCCGCTGACCTGCACGGAGATTGTGGCCGTGTTGTTTGCGGGATTCGGGTCGGTGCCCGTCTCGCTGACCGTCACAGAATTCGTGATCGTGGAACCGCCCGTCGCTTCGGGCCGCACCTCTACGACAACGGTGAAGTTGACGTTTGTGGCTGCGGCGAAATTGCCGGTCGCCGTGCATGTGATTGTGCCGGTTCCACCGACTGCGGGGACGGTGCCGCACGTCCAGCCCGCTGGAGGGGTGACCGACACAAAGAGAGTATTGGGTGCCGTGTTCTGAGTCAGCGTCGCGCCCGCGGCAGCAACAGTTGCGCTATTGTTCGTAACCGTTTCCGTGTACGTGATGTTTGCGCCGGTCGCGACGGGATTTGGCAACGCCGTCTCCGTGACGGAAAGATCAGGCGTCGCCCCTACGGTCACTGTCGCGGTCGCAGTGGCAGTAGCCGTGTTGTTTCCCTTGGCTTTGACCGTGTCCGTGATTATGGTGCCGGCCGCCGTTCCTGCATTTATCGTGACGACAATCGTGAACGTAGTTGTGTCGCCGCTGGCGTACGTACCTCCGCTCGTATCGGTGCAGGTGATTACTCCGGCAGTATTGGCGCAGGTCCAGTTGTTGCTGCCGGCGGTCTTGGCCGCGGAAACGAAGGTCGTGTTGGCCGGAAGGTTCTGAGTGACCGTGAGCGGGTGCGTGACCGCAACGCCGCTTGTATTCGAAAGGACCTGCGTATAGGTGATCGTTCCGCCCGCCGCCAGTATGGTGGGCGCAGCAGTATCCGTAATGGTAAGAGCTTGCGCCGCTGCAGGGGCCGCATGCACGAGCAGCGCGAAAAGAACGAACGCGGCCGGCACGAGCGCGGAGTGAAAGCGGCGCACTCGGCACGCTCCGGCGCGAAGCACGCGATGCGCATTCCGGCGCAGGGAATGGATGAGCCTCGTCCCCAGCGTCTCGAGCGAGATATGCGTTCCGTTGCGCTCGATCGCGACGACCTTCCCGAGCACGGTCTTGGCCGGCGGGTCGTTCTGCTGGCCCGAATCGCCGCGCGTCACGACGGACTTGGTCACCGGGTCCCAGCCCACGACTCGATGGAGTAGAAGGCCTTCGAAATCGCGCGTCAGCGCGATGTCGCCGCGCCGCAGCTTGCCTTCCGACACCGGCGCAACGATCACGGTATCGCCATCGAGCAGGTTCGGCTGCATGCTGCGGCCATGCGCGCGGAAGCGCACGCGCAGGCCGCGCTCCAGAGCCGCTTCGCAAACGATGGCGAAACGCCGCACATGCCGGCTGTCGTGCATCTTAAATTTCCGCACGGCAGATCGCCTCCACGGCGGTTTGGTCCGGGACGAACCGGAAGACAAAACACGGAATCTCTTGCGCGACGCGGTCGAGAAACCGCAGCGTGAATTGCACGCCTTTCTGAGAGTGATGCGGCACGAAGCTGCGCGCAAAGAGTTCGGCCGCCGCTCGCCCGCGCGAGAGTGGAAAGAGTTCCGATTTGCTGCCGTGCTCGAGCAAATAGACACGTGCAAGCGGCGCTGATTCCGGAGACGCGATTCCGGCGTCGCCGTGCCATGGCGTGCCGTGCATCCAGATCCGCCCGTCTCGGGCGCGAAGAATAATCCGGTCGTCGCTCAATATCTGTGCGTTTGCCCGCGACTGCCAGAGCCGCGCGGTCGTGCTCTTCCCCGCGCCGGAATGACCGAGAAAAAGATGTCCCCGCCGCGCTTCGTCGACGATTCCGACCGCGTGCACTTCCACGCCTTCGCCGCAAGCGAGGCGATGAATCATGAGAAGTTCGTCGAGCGGATATTCCAGCGGATAGATCGGGCGGCTCGCGTCGAAGTACGGGCGGAATAAAACCAGGTGCCCGCAACTGAATTCCGGATTGAACCACGCCGCCTTGTACGGGGCTGAGCCGAGATGAGGTGCCAAGAAATAAAAGCGGTAGCCGAGAGATTCCTCGAAGATCGACCACAATCCGCCGGAATGAAACACCGGGACGCGCTTCGGCATTTCAAGGTCTTCCGTCCAATCGACTTGAATCTTGACGCCGGTCGAGCCTGGCTTGACGGCGAAATCCAACAAGCCCGGGTCGAGCGCCATCTCAACGTCTCCGTCACTGAACAGATCGAAGTTCGTCCCGCCGACGCAAAATGCAATCTGCCGCTGCCCACCGGTCTTGCATGGAACGACCGCCGCTGTTTGCGTGACGTTTGTTTGAAGACGCTGCATTCAGTTGTTCCGCCTTGGTCAGGAGCCGAGCGTTCTGCAAAAGAGCGACCCGCACGAACTGCTGGCCGGCCCGGCCGCGCCGGGAATTTTGCAGTGGCCGAGCACGGCTTCGTCCGGCCGCAGACTTACCCGGACGATCTTGGGAGTCTCGTAAGACTTCCGTCCCTTGTTCTCGGATTGCTTCTCGTCGCTCATCGCAGATTAATTCTTGTTATCCCTGCGCCGAGGCGCACGAGCCGCAGCCTCCGCTCCGGCAGCCACCGGATGGTTGCAAAATGTTCAACGCGGTAGGCGGAGTCTTGCCGCCCGTCCAGAGGCTTGGGTCCGATTTCTGGTTCTGGATGCGCTTCCCGGACGCGAGAAGCTCCTGCTCTAGATCGCCGCCGTGGCAGCACCGGCAATCGCCGTGCTCCGGCACGCTGTAACCCAGCGCATAGGCCCGCAGGTGCGCCACCTGGCAGAGAAAATCCACGGGCGACTCGGGATCGCCGTTCTCGAGTTCGCCATTCGCCGGGCACATCCCGCAAACCGAGCGAATCTGGCAGCGATCGCAGATCGTGGGGCGCGTGCGCGGCTGGTTGCGGATTTCCTGGAGCCGGCCATCCCAGCCCTCCTGAAATCCCTTGGTGCGGATGTTGTAGTCCTGCTGGTGTGAGATCACGCAGATGCTCATCTGCCCGTTGGGATCGATGGCGCACCCGCTCATTCCTCCGCCGCAAAAATAGCGGTGATTGTCGTCCGGCGTGGCCACAATGCTCGCGCGCGTTTCATGTTCGATCAGCCGCCCGTACTCCTGCGCCCGCTGCGGATCGAAATAGTCGAGCGCGACGACTTCCTCGGGCGACATCCGCACGGAGACCGGGCTTTGCGAGCAGTCGATGCGCGGATTGATGAGCGAGTCAAATTTGAACTCGACGCCGAATTCTTCCTCGGCCATGCGTTTCATTTCGTACACTTCGTGCTGATTGATCTTGGTCGGCACCGTCTTGAGTTTCAGGGGGAGGCCGCGTTCGACGAGCAGGCGAATTCCGCGCATGCAGCGGTCGTAGGAGCCGGGAATCCGTGTGAGCGCCTCGTAGGTTTCGCGCGTGGCGCCGTACAGCGTGATCTCGATGGCAAATGGGCGCCACTCGGCCAGATGGTCGGCGATCCTCGGCGTGATCAGAGTGCCGTTGGTGAACAGCGTGATGAGGAAGCCGCGCTTCTTGGCCTCGGTGTAGATGTCCAGAAAATCCCTGCGGCCGAAGATTTCGCCGCCCGTATAGAGAATCCAGAGCGTGCCCGCGGCAACCAGGTCATCCAGCAGCCGGCAATGCTCCTCGAGCGTCAGCTCCTGCGCCCGAGCGCCGGCATCGTTCATTGGCAGGTTGTTGTAGCAGTGGAGGCATTCGAGCGGGCATCGCCGCGTCACCTCGATGGACACTTCCACGGGTGCGCGACGGCCGAAATGACGCTCGTGTATTGCGCGGCTAAACGCCGTGTATGTTCCGTCGTTCATCCCAAGCCCCGGTCGCCCCCCGGCCGTGAATCCGCTTTCCTGGTGTGGACTACCTCAGCTCGATCAGACCCGCTTCCGCGAGTTCCGCGAGAAACTTCTCCGTGTCCGCCATCGCGTCTTCGGCGGAGATTTCGTACTCCGACTCAAGGTGCGCGGCGAGCTGGGCAGCGGTCAGGCCGTTTTCGATCTGCGCCCAGAGCAGCGAGCCGGTTTCGTTGAATGTGTAGATGGCATCCATGTCCGCGGCCCCGCGGCGAATGGGCACCACGATCGCCTCGCCTGCCACAACCCGTGAAACGACGCTCGGGCTGCGCTGGATCGTCTTCTGTTCGATCTCGTTCAATGCCGGCATGCGCCCCCCTAAGTGAAGTTCTATTTCGTGCTCGTAATAGCGTGCGAAAACTACTGATGTCTGCCTCTGCTCGGCATTACAAGCAGACTGCGTTGAACTAAGCTATCGTGGACTTTAGCGAGAAATGCGGAGAAGTAGGGCAGACGTGCCAAAAACGTCACTCCCTATGTGCTAGAACGACACACTCCATTTAAAGCCTTTTTGGCTGTGCTTCTGCTGCGAAGCAAATCGTCTCTATTAGAAGCTTGTTGGACCGAGCGCGGCTGCCCAAAATGACCCTAAGGACCGTCTAATAAACGACTTTTGGCACGTTGCTACCGGTTAGAAGAGCGGGGATTTGCATATCTCGAGCAAAGAGGACTTCTCCACGAGCGGCTAGTGCGATGAGCCGCCGGAGAGTTCGCGGACGATATCGCCGACGAATCCCTTTGCGTCCCCGAAGAGCATCAATGTGTGGTCGAGGTAGTAGAGCGGATTGTCGATGCCGGCGAAGCCGGGATTCATGCTGCGCTTGATCACCATGACCGTCCGGGCCTTGTCGACATCCAAGATCGGCATACCGTAGATCGGACTGCTGGTGTCCGACCGGGCGGCCGGGTTCGTCACGTCGTTAGCGCCAATCACCAGAGCGACATCGGTTTGGGGAAGATCCGAATTGATATCGTCCATCTCGAGCAAGCGGTCGTAGGGAATATCCGCCTCAGCCAGCAGAACGTTCATGTGGCCCGGCATGCGCCCGGCCACGGGATGGATGCCGAACTTCACGTCCACGCCCCTCTTGGTGAGCGCGTCGTAGAGCTCACGAACCTTGTGCTGGGCCTGGGCCACGGCCATGCCGTAACCCGGGACGATCACCACTTTACTGGCCGCCGCCAAAATTGCCGCAGCTTCCTCGGCTGAGGCGCTTCTCACGTTCTTGGCTTCCGCCGCGCCTGCCGCAACCGCCTGCACCTGCCCGAACGCACCAAAAAGGACGTTGGTGAACGAGCGATTCATCGCCTTCGACATAATCACCGACAGAATGAACCCGGATGATCCGTCGAGCGCTCCGGCAACGATCAGCAACTTGCTATTGAGGACGAATCCCATCGCCGCCGCCGAAAGTCCCGCGTAGGAGTTCAGCAACGAGATCACCGTGGGCATGTCCGCGCCGCCGATGGGGACAATCAACATCACGCCGAACAAAAGTGAGATCCCCACCATCGCAGGAAAGAGATGCGTATGCCCTGGATTGAGAACCAGCGCGACCGCAATCGCGATCGCAACCACCAGCATCCCGAGGTTGACCACGTTCTGTCCTTTGTACGTGACAGGGCGCTGGGGGATAAACTTAACTTCCTGTAACTTTCCCGCAGCCATCAGGCTGCCGGTAAGAGTCAGCCCGCCGAGGATCACCTCCATGGACAGAACGGCCATCATGAATTTGGCAATGTGCGGTGTGCGCAGATAAAATTCCGCCGTCCCCACGAGCGTGACGCAACAGGCGCCGAATGCGTGGCTGAGCGCGGTCCGCTGGGGCACGGCGGTCATCTGGACCATGCCGAGCGGTACACCAATAATGGCGCCCAGCACGAGTGCGATGGCGATCCACCGATAATCGACGATGCCGTGCTCGAACAGCGTCCCGATGATGGCCGCCGCCATGCCGAGTTCGCCGGCCCACACGCCGCGCCGCGCGGTCGTCGGCGCGCTCATCCACATCAGCGACAATATAAACAGCGCCGTCGCCGCCAGATATACGAGTTCGATCCAATGGAATGTGGGCAGTGTCATGGGTCGTTACTCTTGCGGCCGGCTGGATTTGAACATCTTGAGCATTCGATCCGTGATCAAAAATCCGCTGACGACGTTGCTGAAAGCGGCCACCACTGCGACAGTGCCGAGAATCGTTGCGAACTTCGTTTCGTGAGCACCCGCGAGCGCAATGGCGCCGACCACGGCGATAGCATCGAGAGCGTTTGTGAGCGACATCAGCGGCGTGTGCAGCAGCGGCGAGACACGCTTGATAACCTGGAATCCCAGGAATCCAGCCAGCATGAATACGAACAGGCTATTCAATAAAACGTCGCCTGACATGTCGCTTCCCCCTACGCCCCGCCCTGCGCTGTTAGGGCCGGCATTGCATAAACTTCCCGCGCGCGCGCGTTCACCACTTCCCCGCCCCGCGTCAACAGCGTCTCGCGGACGATTTCGTCCTCGAGATTCAGATTGAGCTTCCCGTCCTTCACTAGGTGCAGCAAGAAAGCCGTGACGTTGCGGGCGTAGAGCGAACTCGCGTGATACGGCACGGTGCTCGCGAGGTTGATCCGGCCGATGATCGTGACGCCGCTATCCACGATCGTCTCGCCCGAGCGCGTCAGCTCGCAGTTCCCGCCGCGCTCCGACGCCAGGTCCACGATCACCGACCCGGGCGCCATGGCGCGCACCATTTCCGCGGTCACCAGCACCGGCGCTTTCTTTCCGGGCACCACGGCCGTCGTGATCACCACGTCGTTCTCCGCCACAACCTTCTTCATTAATTCGCGCTGCTTCGCGTAGAACGCCTCGCCCTGCGCGGTCGCATAGCCTCGCGCGTCCTGCGCGTCTTTGGCTTCGATCGGCAGCTCGACGAAGCGCGCGCCGAGGCTTTGCACCTGCTCCTTCACCGCCGGCCTCACATCGTACGCCGAGACCACGGCGCCCAGGCGCCGCGCGGTCGCGATCGCCTGCAGGCCGGCCACGCCCACGCCGACGATCAGCACTCGCGAAGGCGTAATCGTGCCCGCCGCCGTTGTGAGCATCGGGAAAAATCGAGGCAAGGTATCCGCCGCGATGAGCACGGCCTTGTAGCCGCATGCGGTCGCCATCGAAGAAAGCGCGTCCATGCTCTGCGCGCGCGTCGTCCGAGGCATCAGCTCGACCGAAAAAGAGGTCACGCCCGCACTGGCAATTTCCTGTACGATCTCGCGCGATCCAAACGGCCGCAGAAATCCGATGACGACTTGATCGCGCCGCATCAGCGGCAGGTCGGCTTTGCCGGTTCTGTCATTCGAGCCGTAGCAAAGCACCTGCGTGATCACGTCGGCCTTGCCGAACACCGATGCGCGATCCGGCAGAATCTTCCCGCCCTTTTCCGCATACGCGGCGTCCGGATAACCGGCCTCGACGCCCGCTCCTTTTTCGATCGCGACTTCCATCCCCGCTTTCGCGAGGTTGGGAATCACGGCGGGAATCAGCGCAACCCGGCGCTCTCCCGGAAAACTCTCTTTCGGTACACCTACAATCACCACTTTCTCCTTCGGGTTCTCTTCCCTACGCTGGCGGCGGGCCCGGGGATTCTGGCGGACGCGCTCCAAAAGCACCTATTCTATACATCGCCTTGGGAAATATTTCCACCGGAAGATGAGCGCGCCGGTCGAATTTCCGTCCCGGCAAAAGAATAAGGACTGTAGATGAAAGCTCGTGCAACCGTTACCCTGGACGACGGGTCTTATTTGCATGCCTTTACTGAGTGACGAGCGCGGAAGATGAAACTTCGTGTTTTCATCCTGCTCGCGGTGTTCCTGTTCTTGGCTGCCCAAGTGCCGCAGCAGGGCATCATCGATATGGACGGCCAAAGGTTTGCTCCCGCCGACCCTCGCGAAAAAGCCGAGTGGACCTTCGCGCGCTTCCGCTACGACCTCGGCTACCAATACGGGCGCTTTGGCTTCCTGAGATGGGCGGCGGACTACCCGAAGGCGGACCGCCAGTTCATCATGGGGGTTCGCCGGCTCACGCGCGTGCAAAGCCGGTCCACCGAACAGGTCGTCGATGCCAATAGCGACGATCTCTACAACTGGCCCTGGATTTACATTGAAGACGCAGGCGGCTGGCGGCTCTCGGAAAAACAGGCCGCGCGCCTGCGCGAGTACCTGCTGCGCGGCGGCTTTCTGATGGCGGATGACTCCCACGGCGATTACGAGTGGCAGGTCCTATTGGACGGCATGCACATGATCTTCCCCGATCGCCAGATCGAGGAACTCGCAAACCCGGACGAAATATTTCACGTCGTGTACGACCTGGACGATCGCATCCAGATTCCCGGCACGCGTTACATTTGGGGACGCCGCTGGCCTTACACTCCCGACAGCGCCACTCCAAAATGGCGCGCCATTCGCGACGACAAGGGCCGCATCATGGTCGCGATCTGCCACAATTCGGATGTCGGCGACGCCTGGGAGTGGGCCGACAGCCCCGAGTATCCCGAACATGAGGCTTCGGTCGCCTACCGCATCGGCGTCAATTACATCGTTTACGGCATGACGCACTAACCGCGCAATTGGTGAGTTACTCCGAGAAGGTTTGTAGCGCCGGCATCCTGCCGGAGTTTTTTCCCTTGGTTTTTCCCGATAGAGGCAAGTGTGCGCTGCTACTGCGTGGGTGCTTGCGTGGGTGAAGCCGGATCGTCCACGCTCTCGCCGATTGCGTCGCCGTTCACCACCAGCTCGACGCGCCGATTCTGCTGGCGTCCCTCCGGCGTGTCGTTCGAGGCGACCGGCTTCGTCTTGCCAAATCCGCGCGCGGTGACCGAGCTGGCCGGAACGAGTTGGTCGATCAGGTAATCACGCACCATGCCCGCGCGCTGTTCGGAAAGGCGCTGATTGAAATCGTCGCTGCCCACGCTGTCGGTGTGCCCTTCGATCTGAATCCTCAGGCCCGGATACGCAAGCAGGATGCCCGAAATCTTCGCGAGCTTTTCGCGCGCCGCAGGTTTCAGAGTGTAGCTTCCGGTGTCGAAAAGCACGTCCGACATATTCACGATCAGCCCGCGGACGGTGTCGTGCGTCTGAAGGATGCTGCTCAACTGCGCTAATAGCTGCTTGCGTAGCTCGGCCTTCTCCGATTCCGCCTGCGCGGCGGCCTGCTTCGCTTTTTCGGCTTCCGCATCAGCAGCGGCCTTCTGCTGCGCGGCGAGTTGTGCAGCCTGCGCGGCGGCTGCCTCGGCCTCGGCCTTTTGCTGAGCCGCAAGTTGCGTCGCTTTTTCCGCTTCCTGCTGCTGTGCGAGAGCCGCGGCTTTCGCCGCTTCGGCTTCCGCCTTTTCGCGCGCGGCCTTTTCCTCGGCGAGCTGCGCCTCGAGTTTCGCTTTTTCCGCTTCCTCGGCTTGCTGCTTCGCGAGTTCCTCGCGCGCCTCGGCGGCCTTTCGCTCGGTTTCCTGGCGCTCTTCGTCGAGCCGCTTCATCGTGATTGCGTGAGCGTCTTCGGCGGTCTGCACGGCTTCGCGCGCCGTCATATCGACGCTCTTGCGCCCGGTGCCGTGTTTCTGCGAATCCTCAGCCTGCTGAAGAAGTTGTTGCGCGTTCTGAAAGCTCGCCAGCGCGTACTTTTCAGCGCCCGCCGCTTGCGCGATCTTCACTGCGTTGCGCGCCTCATAGAGGCTCAGCGGAATGCGCGGGTCGAGCCGCGGAGCGTCCGAGCTTGTGGTTATCGTCGAATAGTCGCCGTGCTGCAGCAGATCGAATTTCGCATCAACCGCTTCCACGCTTCCTACGGTGTCCGGTCGGACCTCGTTCTCCATCACAACCACGTCGCTCGGCTGCGCCACCGCGAAATATGGCTCGGCAGTCACGATCAAGGCAAACGCCTGAAACGCCGCCGCGCCGTCCACCTTGGCTTTCTGCCCTTCGAGTTCAAGCTCGCCCAGATTCGACGCGCGCCCTTCCGGCGTCACTGCCCATAGCACGTACGTCAGGAATTGAGAGCCGTATTGCGTCGCGGGCAAAAGCTTTTCAAATTTCGCGGAGACGCTGACCGCGCCCCTCTTTACTTCCACGCGCGCCTCGCCCTTGGCGAACGGCATCAGCACCGTGCCCTTGAAATCGACCGGCGTCGAGCCTTTCGCATGGCTGTAGTTGATCGCCTTCGTCGATCGCTCGACGACCGTCACGCGGTAGAGTGGGCTCGACTGACTGCCCGGCTGTGCGGATGGATTCGAGGTCGTTTGTCCCGGTGCCGTAGCTTGTGTCTGAGCGCCCGCAGCCGAAGGCTGCTGCGCCTGAGCCGAGGCCGTCGGCACGCACACCGCCGCTCTCAGCAACATCGCCAGACAAATCCACGCCCCACCGATTTTCATGCCTGCTCCCCGTTTCGTTGCAGATTCCCTGCCTTGGTCACAAGCCTAGCAGGAGCCGCCTCGCGCGATTCGCGCACGTCCCCCGGCTGTGCCCAATCCGGTATACATCGCGACCCGCCCGTGCCACTCCGATATCGTTTGACAACAGCAACTTCCGGGACTATGTTTCGCGGAAAGGCGAGGCCAAAATCCGGCGCTTTTTGGGGAGGTGCTCCATGGCGAAGATTCCAGCTCCAAGCCATTCTTCAGGTCGTCTCAAATTCACGCGCGCGCGATTCGCGCTTCTGGCCGCAGCCGTGTTGCTCGCGATTCCCGCTGGCTTTCTCGTCGCGCAGGATTCTTCGCCGCGCGTCACGTCCGTCGATCCTGCCACCGGCAAAGTCAGTGACGAGATCACAGCGACTGGAGAGAATCTCGATAAGTCACACGTTTCCGCCGTGTTCCTCTCCGACGATAAGGACGATCACAAGGCCACCGTCGTCACTCAGGCGGCGGACAAGATTGTGCTCAAAGTGCCGGCCGTGAAGCCGGGCGATTACAAGGTGTCCATTCAATCGGGCAACTCGATCCTCATCCAGCCGGTGCGCTTCACCGTGCAGTAGTGAAACCACAGGTCCCTTGAACTTAGCGAAGCCTGTCGTACCATAAAGCTGTCGCCGCTTCTCGCAGACGCAGGAGCACGCCTTGACCGATCTCAACCCGCAGGCCAAGCAGATGGCCGACGAGTCGATGGTGCGAAACCTGGATGCCCAGGCGCGCGCCATTTGGCCGCAGGAAGTCTCGCTCGTCTGCCGTTATCCGTTACCGGCGGAGGCCCGCATACTCGACGCCGGCTGCGGCACCGGTGAAGGAGCCTCACGGCTGGCCGAACTCTTCCCAAAAGCCAGCGTGCTCGGCGTCGATATCGTCGACCATCATCTGGACCTCGCTCGCGCGCGCTACGCCGGGCTCGCGCCCCGGCTGACGTTCGAGCACCAGAGCATCTTCGAGCTGCGCGCCGCCGATCGCAGTTTCGATCTCACCGTATGCCGCCACGTCCTGCATTCCATTCCGCACGCAGACCGCGTGATCGCCGAGCTTGCGCGAGTCACGCGCCGCGGAGGCTACCTGCACCTTATTCCGGAAGACTACGGCATGTTGCACTTCCAGCGCAGCGCACTCGACCCGCGGGATTTCTGGCATCAGGTCCCAGCGAGCATGGGATCGGCAACGGGGACAGACCTGTTCATGGGCCGCAATACCTACGGGATTCTTGCTGCGATGAACCTCGAGGAGATCAAGGTCGATTACGTCGTCGTCGACACGCTGCGCGTGCCGCGCGAGACATTTGCGGCCATCATCGAAGCCTGGCGCGACGGGTACGCCGAGCCGATCGGCGAACTGACTCCGATCACGCGCGAGTCCGCCGTGGCGTACTTCGACCAGATGATCGCCAATATCCGCGATCCACATGGCTACGCCGTATGGATGGTTCCAGTCGTAAGCGCCCGCGTGCCATGACCATGGGGGCACAGGATGCCAACTAGGGCGCCGTCATTCTGAGCGAAGCGTCCCGACGCCTTATTCTTTCCCGAAGATCGTGCTTCTCGATCTTCGGGTCGGGACGCGCAGTCGAAGAATCTCTCTTCGACTTCGCCTATTCCGAGGATGTCCACAGACCGAGACGACTTTTAGTGTTTTGGCTCCAGAATCAGCTTCTGCACGCGCCAATTCAATAATTCCGCCACGTAGAGCTCATTTTCCGACGGGCACGCCATCTCGTGTATCCACCCGAACTGCTTGAGCTGTTTTCCCGATTCACCCAGCACGCCTAAAACTTTTCCGTCGAGGCTGAGCTTGTAGATTCGTCCCGGGTACGCATCCGCGCTGTACAGCACCTGCTTCGGTCCCGGCGTGATGCAGATCGCCCAAGGCGCGCCGGGCGCCATCGTTCCTGTCGTCGCGGTCGGCTTGGCGCCGATCGCCGGGCGCGCATTCGCCGGAACCGGCACGTCAATGGTGATCTGCCGCAGGAATTTGCCGTCGCCGTCGAAAACCTGTATCCGCCGGTTGCCACGGTCTGCCACGTAGACGTTCCCTTGCGCATCGACTGCGATGCTGTGCGGCGTGTTGAATTGTCCGGGCTGGTCTCCCGGCTCGCCCCACGACTTCAGCCAGTTGCCGTCCTTATCGACCTTCGCCACTCGCGAATTGATGTAGCCGTCACTGATGAACGCGTTCCCCGCCGGATCCCACGCCACGTCGGTCACCTGGCGAAACATCCCGTCCACGGGCGGCAGCGGCGGGCGGACGTGCTTCAGCGGCCCGGTTCCTTCATCCGACGCTTCCTGCTTTCGCCCGAAGACCATCACCACGCGCCCCACGGGATCGAATTTGATGACCATGTCCGAGCCTTTGTCCGTGGCCCATATATTGTCCTGCGGATCGACCTTCACCGTGTGCGCGTACGACCACGCGTAGAGATTGTGCCCGATCTCGCGCAGGAACCGGCCGTCCACGCCGAACTCCAAAAGCTGCGCCGCGCTCGCTCCGTATGCCGGTCCCGTCGTATTCCCCCTCGAAAAGACGAAGACGTGTCCCTTCGAATTCACCGCCACGCCGGACACTTCTCCGAAATAGAGATCGGGCGGCAGCTTCAGAAAATCGGGAACCGATCGATAAGGAATTTCCGGCGCGGGCGCAGGCACCTCCTGTGCGAACGTACTTCCCGCCAGCAAAAAGAGCAGTGCAAGAAAAAAGACGACGCGTCTCATCCTCGCCTCCAGTCGCCGGGAGTATACGCCCGGTGGCTGCGACGCACACAGCTTTGGCCGTAGTGGCAGCGACTCGCTCTGGATTTAGGGCGGTGTCCTAAGATGAGAGCCGAGCGCTGTCATCTTGAATCGTTCTCTAAAACCCGCAGTGTCAGACTGGATGTATGCCTGCAAATCTTTGGTACGCTCGTTTGGGCCAACCGACACAGATCTCATCTCGGGAAAAATTCAGCCTGCAACAAATCAGTCGCGGATATCGTTCGCGCGATCGTGGGTTGTCATATAACCGAATAAGCCAGCCACGCCCCAGCGTCCCTTCTTGTAGGTGATAACGTCCATTTCCACGCTGTCGTTGATGTACTCGCCGCACGTTGTGTAGCGGCTCGCGCCCTGGAATGCATGCACCTTGTCTATGGAGGCATGGATGACGCGGCCCCCGGGCGTCGCATCAGCAAGATCCCATCCCCAGTTGCCTAGACCGAGTTGCGGCCAAAGGGCACGATATGCTTCGAAGTCGATATGAGTGTTGTCGAGCATCTGCTGCGTATAGGTCTCCGTGGATAGCCGCGTTTTGACGCCTTTGACTCGAAGCCCTTCGAGCGCCTTATAGTGTCCCTGTGCGGCAACCTCCCACGACGCTCCACCGGCACCGACACCCAGGTTCAGACCCAGTTGACGGATGGGACCCCATACAGCCTGCTGATCATTGTTCATATAGGCTAAGCAATGATCTTGACGTAAGCGTTTTGCCGCCGTGATGCTGTCGTTATACACAACCTGAAGCATGTTAGCGGGCGTGAAGATCGTAGACATCGCCTGGATCGCCCACTTCCCGTCATTGTTGGTAACGCAATAGATTCCTTGGCATCTCAGGAGCTTGTAGCCGTCGGGACTGTAGCGGTTGTAATTCAGCGATAGGTTCACGGCCACCGGGTCGGAGTTGAATATCTCGATGCCGTCCAGGACGTCGTAGCAGCCGGGCTTCAGGTAGCCGTCATGATCCGTGAACCGTTCCGGGTGTTCGGTCATGTTCATCGATGCTGGCGCGTGGGCCATGAGTTCGTCCGGGCTGCGGACCACGACCGGTTCGGTCCGTTCAAACGTGCCGAACGGAAAGTGCAGCATCTCGGCCATGCCCTTTAAGTCCCTCTGGCCCAACGCGGCAAAGTAGTGCGTCATCACTCCGACGGCGGCTGGCACCGACTCCTTGTAGCAGATTGGAAACCGGAGGTCGGGAATACCACGAGGCGACATCCCGGGGGGCGGAATCAGATTGGGCTCTGCCGTCTCCGCCTGCTGCGCCGCTTGAGCCGACTGGCCGAGTGCCGATGCCGCTCCGGCAGCGCCAAGCAACCCGGCCGCAGCGGCACTCTTCATGAAATTTCGACGGTCTGTTTGGACCTCACCGCCTTGGGCAACTGCATTTCTCCCGTTCTCATCAGCAGTCATGACCGTTCTCCTTTCACGTCCCTTAGAAATCGAACCGTGCTCCTAACTGAACCTGTCGTAACGGCAATTGCGTGCCATTCGGCGTCCCACCGCCGGCTCCCGTAGAAAAGCTTTGAGGCGAAGCGTGCCGCTGGCGACCTCAACGGTTGCGGAACGACGGTGTGCGATGACTCTCCCGACGCGGCTACTGACAACAACCGGTGAGGACGAAAGACAAAAGGGCTCTCATAGAGTCGCAACACCTCGAGGTGGCCAACTATAGACTGGACGTGCGGACCTTACAAGAAAACGCGAGCCGTTTGCGTGCAACGCCCGATTAACGCGGTTCCCGGAAACTGGCCCACAGCCGGATTTGGGGTAGTGGGTCAGTTTGAAAAATGAACTATCTCACCAAACACCCTAATCACTCAAATGTCACCAGAGCCTCGTTCCGAGGGTATTGTTATGACCCGGAGGAAGTTCCGATGACTCTTCAAGTGGGTTTAGTAGGTACGGATGGAATTGTTTTGGCAAGCGACTATCTGGTAGGCACATCAGGAGAAAAACACCTTACGTCCCAACAGAGCAAAATCCTACGCCAAGATGGGCGAAAAATAGTTGCCTGTTGGAGCGGGGATAAAGACCCATCTCGCCAGCTCGCCGAAGAAATCATCACAAACCTAAGTGGCAATGATTTCCAGTGGCCGTATGCGCACTTACAAGGGATTGCCGAAAACGTGCTTGAGACTCGCTTTGAGTTCGAGACTCGATATGACTTGGCGGAAGCTGTGGTTGTTACAGTTGAGGATACGCCGAAGCTTTACGAGATAAAGGCGCGAAGGAATCAGGGGCTTTCGGGGCCGTTCATCCACTGCGAATGCTCTCAGGTCATGGATAAGTGCGTCATGGGGCACCGGGCAAACGCGGCCACTTTTCTCTCTGAAAAATACTACCAGAAGCTTCCAATCAAGAAGCTCATCTACCTAGCTGCCCACACTGTCTTAACAGGCGGAAGGATAAATCCGAACGGAATCCAAGGGCTGGAAATCATTCTCTGCACAGATAGGGGATTTGAAGGCGTATCAGACAGGAGGATAGCTGAGCTAACAAAATGGTCCGATGAATGCGACCGAGACATTAGGCAGCTTGTTTTTTCTGGACCGCAAGTGACAGCATCTCCTCAATAGACCAAACGTGATCTGCAATCCCCGCTTCCATCGCTGGAGTAACCCGCAGAGTCTGTACGTAAGCGCTCACGTATAAGTCAAGAGAATAATGCTTGATTTTCATAACCGCTCACGTATACTTACGTTATGGCAAAGAGACACAAAGACCCCAATGCCGTTGCTCTCGGCAGAAAAGGTGGTTTGGTTGGTGGTCGCGCTAGAGCGGCCAATATGACGCCACAGGAGCGCAGTGAGGCCGCAAGGAAGGCCGTCCAAGCCCGCTGGTCAAGAGCGAAGGCAAAGACGGCCTAACGCTTGCGGTTTGCGCTTGGCTGGTGGGCTTCTACAGCGGTATAAACACACTTCGGGCGTCTTCATAGTGTTGACCTCCGAATTCGACGGCTAGCGAGTTGGTGCTCACTGGCCGTTTTTGTTTTTAGCTCCCCCTATATATGGTTTTGTTAGTCTTAAATTACCCCGCACAAAATAAAAAAACCCAAAACAGAACCAAGCAGCCGCACCGCATTGCCTTTACTTCATTGCGGTACAGCCACTTCGCCTGTTTTGGGTTCAGGGCTTGGCTCCGTCGTAGGAACCGCCCAGCAAATCCCCAAATTCGCAGCAACTATATACGGAACCGCTCTAGTAAGTCAATGGCTATTTGTCTTGCGTGGCCTGCTGCACTACCCTGAAAGCCGCCTGATTGAAGTCCTCGATGGGCTTCCGTTTCGGTGGCCTGCGTCTTGGCTTTGGTTTTGTTTTTTTGTCACGGACTAAGTCTTGCACGGAGGCAGGACGGGCGCAAGGCCCCTAGCTTTCAAACTGAACCACTACCCGATTTAGCGGTTTCTGGCATACATCAGAGAACTGTGGCAAGCTATGAGCATGGGAAACAAGGACGCAAGACGACGCGAAGTCAAGAAGCCGAAAAAGAAGAAACCAACTCCTCACGAAAACCAGATGGCGGCCGCTTTTATAAAGAAGATCTCCCCCAAAACATAGCGGTTGGCCGATCGGAGCATCTTCCCGCTTTTCTGTAGTCCCCTCCACTTTTCGCACCTCAAGAATCGTTTGAAATTCATCTTCCCATATGCCAGCCTGAATTGTCATGACACGAACGCCACGGTTCGCTCGCGCGCTGCTGATCGGCTTCGCCGCTCTCGCGGCGGTTCCCTCGGCGTGGGGATGGGGATGCAAGGGGCACCAGGTCGTCGCGCTGATCGCCGAAGCGCACATGACGGCTCACGCGCGCGATGCTACCCTGCAAATTCTCGCCGCGTCTCCCATCGATCCGAGTCTCGCGCGCTATTGCCAGCCGATCGTCCCCGACCCGTTCGCGGATTCCTCCACGTGGGCGGACGACGAGCGCAAAGTGAAGCCGGACACTGGGCCGTGGCACTTCATCGATATTCCCCGCGGCGCGCGCGAAAGTGATATTTCGAAATACTGCCCGCCCGAGACGGGCTGCGTCACGAGCGCCCTCGCCGATGAAGTTCGCACTCTCCGCGATCCCAAGGCAGCGCCTCAGGCTCGCGCCGATGCTCTGCGCTATCTGATCCATTTCGTGGGCGACATTCATCAGCCTCTGCACAGCACGACGAACAACGATCTCGGCGGAAATTGCGTCCCCGTCGCTTTCTTCGATCGCGCGCCCGTCGAATCGAAGCCGCTGAGCGGCCTGTTCTATCCCAATCTTCATGAAGTGTGGGACGTCGAAATCGTCGAGCGCTTCTCGCCTGGCGAGCCTGCGTCGCAAGTGGCAAAAGAACTCGACCGGAAATTCAGCGCGAAGGAATCCGCGTGGGAATCGCAGCCGGCGGATTTTCCTGCCTGGGCGTGGGAAAGCCATCAACTCGCGGAGAGTACCGTGTACGGCCGCCTCCCTCACGCCATCCCAATCCAGACGCCGCGCTCCATCACTTCATGTGCGGACGACGCCAGCCGCGCGGCCATGTCGCAGCTCGACGAAAAACTCGGCGACGATTACCAGAACGCCGCCGCGCCCGTCGCGCAGGAGCAATTGGCCAAGGCAGGCGTCCGCCTCGCCGCTCTCCTGAATTCGATCTGGCGCTGAGTTCCCCGCTCGCAATCACCACAGGAACGACCGTTTGAAATTCTCTCCGCGACGTGCCATCCTGAATTCGGCCGAAACTGTGGCAATCGGCAGGCTGGAATCAGCCAGCGTCCCGGGCGCGAAGGTCGGCCGCCGCCCTCGAATTGCAGGGCTGACGAGCTGATTTCTGGCCGACAATGGCTGCCGGACAGAAACGACTGTATCTCGCTGAAAAGACGAGGTCGGGGTACATCCTGCCCGACAATGAAACCCGTACCTCGAGCGCAGTCAAATTGATGATTTCGGAGGAAGCATGTTGCGGGTCGGACTGATCGGCTGGAGAGGAATGGTCGGCAGCGTTCTCCTGCAAAGGATGCGGGAGGAGGGCGATTTCGCTGGCCTCGAGCCGGCGTTTTTCTCCACGCCGGACGCGGGCGCCGCGTCCACGCCTCTTCCATTCGAACGTGCGGCATCGGCCTTTGCGCGGCTGCAAAACAACCGTCAACCCAAGCCGGGTGTTTTTCAGCGTATCTCATTGAAAATGAAGAGCGGAGCACAGAAACAAGTGTCAAGAAATCGCGCTGTCTCTGGAACCGAAAAAAAATTGGAGTGGACATGTTGCGCGTCGGACTAATCGGCTGGCGAGGAATGGTCGGCAGCGTTCTCCTGCAACGCATGCGGGAGGAGCGCGACTTTTCCGGCATCGAGCCGATTTTCTTCTCGACGTCCAATGTCGGCGGCGCGGCTCCCAGCGAATCCGGCGGCGCGCCGCTCAAGGACGCGAGCACTCTGCGCGACCTCGCCGCGTGCGACGTCCTCATCAGTTGCCAGGGCAGCGAATACACCTCCGAAATCTACGCGCCGCTCCGCAAGAACGGATGGAAGGGCTATTGGATCGACGCGGCGTCCACGCTGCGTATGAGCGACGACGCCGTCATCATCCTCGATCCCGTGAACGCGGACGTGATCCGCAAGGGCCTCGCGCGCGGCCTGCGCGCGTTTCCCGGTGGCAACTGCACCGTGAGCCTGATGCTCATGGCCGTGAGCGCACTCTTCAAAGCAGGACTCGTCGAGTGGATGACCACGATGACATTTCAGGCGGCGTCCGGCGCCGGCGCCGCGAAGATGCTCGAACTCGTCAAGCAGATGGAGTGCTTGACCGATCTGACTCGCAAGACTCCCTCGGAAAATGCGCTGGAAGTCGACCGCATGGTGATCGAAGCACAGAGAGCGGGCTCGCTGCCCATGGCCGAATTCGGCGCGCCGCTTGCCGGAAGCCTGATCCCGTGGATCGATAAGGACATGCCTGGCGGCCAGACAAAGGAAGAATGGAAAGGCATGGCCGAGGGCAACAAAATCCTCGGGCTCAATCCGCCGGTGCCGATCGACGGCATCTGCGTGCGCATCGGTACCATGCGCTGTCACAGCCAGGCGATGTGCATCAAGCTCAGGAAAAATGTTCCTCTCGATGAAATCGAAGCGATGCTCGCGGGCGCGAACCCCTGGGTGCGCGTGATCCCCAACACAAAAGATTCCACTTTACGCTGCCTCACTCCCACCGCCGTTTCTGGCACGCTCAACGTGCCGATCGGCCGACTGCACAAGCTGAATCTCGGGCCGGAATTCCTCGGCGCGTTCACGGTGGGCGATCAGCTTCTCTGGGGCGCCGCGGAACCGCTGCGGCGAATGCTCGGAATTCTGCGCGAGCATCTCGGCGCGTAGTACACGTCACCGGGTGTATAATCGCGCCGCTCTCGAGTGAAACCATCCGACATGAAAAAGCGTATAAGCAAGAAGGAGGCAACAATGCATCGAAAGATTTTTCTGATTTTGGCCGCTGTCGCGGCGCTCGCGCTGCCCAGCGTGGCCCAGACGACCGGCCTGAACGGCTCATGGAAGCTCGACAACGCCAAGAGCAACTTCGGCACGTTTCCGCCGCCTGCCAGCGAAACGGACACCATCACGGTCAGCGGCACGGACTTCAAACAGCAGGTGACCACAGCAAACCAGCAGGGCAGCCAATCGTACACGCGCGCGTGTACCATCGACGGCAAAGAGGTGGTGCTGACTCCAGACGATCCTCGCGGCCATCTCGGCGCGATCACCCTTTCGAAGATTCAGTGCGCGTTCCAAGGGAGCTCGGTGGTTTTCACGGAGACCGCAAATCTGCGCGGCACCCAACTCACGGATCGGCTGACGTTCAGTCCTTCCGATGACGGCAAAACCATGACGATGGACTCGCACATCACATCCGCGACGATCAACGGCGACCGCAAGCTGGTCTACGATCGAGTGGATGCCTCCGCGGCTGCCGCATCCATGGCGTCCCCAGCTCCGATGGCGGCCACGCCCGGAGCCGCTGCGATGATTCATGCAGGCGGCGGAGATCCGCCGAATCTCGGCGGAACATGGACGCTCGACGTACCCAAGAGCAACTTCGGACAGATGCCTGCACCCGCGAGCCAGACGGACACAATTGAAGATAATGAGCCGGCGGTCAAGATCACGGAGGATCAGAAGGGCGGGATGATGGGCGACATGAATCTCGTCACAACTCTCAGCACCGACGGCAAGCCGACCACTTCAGCCGGAATGGGCGGTGCGCAGGTGACAAGCACGGCGCACTGGGAAGGCGCGTCGCTTGTCGTCAACTCGAAGACAAGTTTTCAAGGCAGCGACATCACGATCAAGGACACCTACACGCTCAGCGCTGATGGAAAAACTCTCACCGAAGTAACTCATGTGGAATCCGGCATGGGCAACTTCGATTCAACCAGCGTATACGACAAGAAGTAGCGGATTGGGTGCGAGCGGGGTGTGCCGCGTCGTTTGCGGCATGCCTCGCCGCGCATCGCAGCGTGCCTCGCCGCACGATTCGGCTGCCCGATTCCCGGGCGAACTCTCAATCAAACACTGACTCGATCTCTTGGAGCGGCGAAAGACTTCGCCGGGGCGTGGAATACTTTTCGCACGGAATCAAGAAACGCTAGGATGGCTGACGATTTTTCGTTCCGCCGCCAGGCCGCGAGCACATCAATTCTGGCGTCCGGTTCGTCGAGCGGAACGGCGACCACTTCGCTGCCGGCCGCAGGGCGGCACGCCATCTCATCCGGCATGATGAAAATTCCCTTGCGGCTGGCGAGAAGCGCGATTTGGACGTCGCTGTGCGGCACCGGATCGAGCGACACGTGGACAATACTCGGAACCACTCCGGCCTGTGCGTAAAGCTCGATCGTCTTGTCGTACAGTCCGGTGGTCGCCTCGCGCTGCGGGAGCAGCAGCGTCTCACTCGCAAGATCCTTGATCCGCAGCGATCTCCGCTTCGAGAGCGGATTTGCTTTGCTCACTTGAACGACGAGACCTTCTTGAAAAAGTATCTCGGTAGCCAACTTCACGGTATCAATGACGGGACGCACGAAGCCGACGTCAATATCTCCTTCCAGCAACGCTTTCGTCTGCCAACTTGAAAACATGTCCCGGCATTGGAATTCCACCGCCGGGAATTGGCCGGAATGCTCGAGGAACGCGCGGCTGACCGCCTCGCCCAATCCCAAACCGATGCCGACCTTCACGAGCCCCGTCTCGCCTCTTTTCGCCATGCGAACACACTCGGAAACGTGCGCCGTCTGAGTCAGCAGGGCCTTCGCTTCCTGAAGCAATGCCCTACCTGCATCGGTGAGAGCCACGTGCCGGCGGTCTCTCGTGAACAGAGAGACGTCGAATTCCTCCTCGAGCTGGCGAATTTGCCGGCTCAAAGGCGGCACGGTCACATGCAGGTGCTGAGCAGCCTTGGAGAAGCTCAGGCGCTCGGCCACCGCGACGAAATAACGCAGTTGACGAAGTTCCATTGGAGAATTGCCAACCTTATATTCCGAATCGGTAATAGAAGCAATCAAAATAAGCAATGGACACGGTACGTCAATGGGGTATTAGTCTCTCATTCGCTTAGACGATTGTTCTGAGCAATCTCTAGCGATTCATGGGTGGCAGGCAAAAGTGGGGTGGATTCGGCGTGCGCTCGGCTCATGCGGGCGGTGTGTCTTCAATCAGACTAGGCCTCCGGGTCCAAGCCAGCCACTTAATCAACCGAATTGCCAGGAACTGCTCAGGCTGAGAACAGCGTCATGCCTGCGAATGCGGGCTTCTTTGGCGCGGTTTTAGCAGACGCGACATTCTTGCGCCGCGATCTTTCGTTGATGCGAGCCAGGTGGCGTTGAGTATATGGGAGTGCGGCTTCGTCGACTGGGGCGCGCGCCTCGTTGTTGAGGGTCGTGACCAGACGTTTGAGCAGGCCGATGAAGACGCGCTGCTCGGCGGGAGTGAAAGGTGAGAGCAGGCGCTCCCGGGCGCGAGACGCATCCGGAAAGATGCTTCTCAGCAAGTCGAGGCCGCGCGTGCTGATCCGGAGGCGATAGCGGCGGCGGTCGGTGGTGCTTCGCTCGCGGAGAATCAGGCCGCGCTTGATGCAATTGGACAGAACTAAGGCGGTCGTGAATCGGTCCAGGCCGGCCGTGCGCGAAACGCTCGCCTGGTCCGATCCGGGGATTTCGCTCACGACGGCGAGCACGAGGTACTGGGCCGGCGTGACGCCGTATTCGCGGCACTCGTAGGTGAAGATCGAGTCCGCGATGTGGCGCGCGCGCCACAGCAGGAATCCGGGCCTTTCGTACAAGGGACGCGTCGGCGGGGTTTTTCCCTTGGTCCCAAGGTTGCGAAGCAGACGGCTCATGGCATCTCCGAATTGTGATAGGTGCTAATTGACCGATCTACGCTTGTACCGGCAGAAGGGTGTGTATCACATTTTGAACGCACGTGCGATAGATTCGCGCTGGAAAATATCGGTTCGGCGAAGTTCACGTCATGCTGTATGACGCAGTAAGTGGGCTGAAAGTTACCGGGCAGCCGCGTTGTTTAAGAGGAGCTATGCGCATTTTCTCTTGACAACCGAGGCGAGCTAATAGTACAAGCCGCACCATTAAAGTAGTTCGGGCCTCGCATCACCGCGAAAAGTTCAACTAAGGAAATGCAGCAAGGGGTGGCAGGGGAATGGCACGCGACCACAAAACGCTCCATTGCGTGGTAGTAGGCGCGCGGCCTCTCGTCCTGCTCAAGTTCGCTGACACCGTGGAGTCACAGGCATTCGACACGATCGCGATCACGGAAGCTGCAATCCAAGGTTGATATGACGCGCGGGGTGGATATCGATCAAAGGGGGGACGTGATGAAGGGACGATCCGCAGGACGGAAACTGATGTTCGCGTTGTTGGTTTGTTTCGGGGCAATGCTTCTATGTGTGTCGCTCGTACAGGCCCAAACGTCCGGGAGCGGAGCGATCTCAGGAACCGTTACCGATCCTTCGGGTGGCGCGATCTCGGGCGCAACCGTGACGGCCACCAGTCTCGACACCAACCAGGTGCGCACGGCGACCACCGGCTCCTCGGGCGAATACAAGTTCTCTCTCTTGCCGCCTGGCAATTATTCGCTGAAGTTCGGCGCGCCCGGGTTTAAGACCTCCGCGATTGCATCCGTCACCGTGAACGTTACCGAAACGTCCACCGCGAATCAGTCTCTGGAAGTCGGCTCGGTCACTCAGACTGTGACGGTCGAGAGCACCGTGGAAACCCTGCAGACCGAAAGCTCCACGCTCGGGACGACGGTTACCGGGACCCAGATCGCTGCTCTGCCCATGGCAAACGGCAACTACACCGAGATTTTGAGCCTTTCGGCCGGAACCAACGTCGGCGTGGACAACGCGACTTCAGTGGGCAAGGGCACGCAGGACATCAGCGCCAACGGCGTCAATCCGGGATCGAACAACTTCCAGATGGACGGCGTGGCCGTGAATAACATCGCCAACTCCGGGAGCGCGAACGACGGAACGATTTACACCGGAATCCCAATTCCCAGCACGGACGCCATCGCCGAGTTCAAGGTCCAGACCTCGACCTACGACGCCAGCTTCGGCCGCAACCCCGGGGCCAATGTGACCGTCACCACCAAGCCCGGTACCAACGACTTTCATGGTTCCGCGTTCGAATTCTTCCGGAATTCGATTCTCAATTCGAGCGACTATTTCTACAATCAAACCCCTGACCAACCACACCAGATCCTCAATCAGAACCAATTCGGGGGCACCATTGGGGGTCCGATTAAGAAGGACAAGCTGTTCTTTTTCTTTAGCTATCGGGGAACGCGCGGCAAGAACGGTGTAGCGGCCCAGGGCGAAACCTCAGGCGCGTTGTTGCCGCTGACGCTAGATCCGTACGCAGCGATCGGGTCGCGCGGGACGTGCAATACTCCTACTGCGGTGCCTGATCTCGGCACTATCTCGGCTGAGTGCAATACGACTGCGCAGGCCTTTGCAGCAGCTATGGGAATCCCAAATGGGAATGTCGTGGGGCTCAGGATTTTCCAGCTCACAACGGGAGCGGGCGCAGGGGTACCGAACAACTATTACATCCCGGCGCCATCAACGTACAAGATCTGCCAGGGTCCGGTGTGCAATTTCGACGTTCCGGCCATCTATCATGAGAATCAGTATGTCGCCAACGGCGATTACGTGATCAATAGCAAGCACACGCTCACCACGAAGTACTTTTACACGGCGAACCCTCAAACGTTGTACCTGGGCCAGGGTGGCGGGGATCTGCCCGGCACGCCAGTGTACACACCCTGGGGTAACCACGCAGCTGTGGCGAGGGTGACATCGCTCCTGACGAACAATTTCGTGAATGAAGCACGCGTGTCTTACCAGCGCAACAATGGCGGCGCGAACGTATCCGTGCCGCCGGGTGGGTGCCCCAACGCTGGCAAACTTTCAGGCCTGCAAGGATGCGGTTCGCCGGACCAGTTGGGGTTGCAACCCATGGTTCCAGGTTTTTATGAGCCGCCGACGATCATCGACGTCATCGACGGCTTTAGCCTCTTTGGGGGCCTTCTGCCCTTCAAAGGGCCCACGAACCAGCTTCAGCTCGCGGACCAGATTTCCTGGTCCCACGGAAAGCACAGCATCCGCGCGGGTTACGAGTACGAATGGACGAACTGGCCTCTGGCGGACGGAGGTCTCCAGCAGGGACTCGAGCTTGTACTCGGTGATGGCGCAGTCAACGTCCCGGGCATCGTCAACCTGAATGGGCTTGAGGTCGGGGGCTTCGGAACCAAGGCGGAGTCGGCGCAGACGTATGGCCCCAACTGGGACGTCGGCTGTCTGTTCTGCGTGAAGGGCATCACGGGAGAAAACGGGATTACCCACTTCTACAAGCTGAACAACCAGAGCGCGTATGTGCTGGACGACTGGAAGGTAAGTTCGCGCTTGACTTTGAATATAGGCATGCGCTGGGAGTTTGACGGGTTGCTCAGCGACAGTCTCGGAAGGCTCACTCAGGTTTGGCTCGATCGCATGGCGGCTCCCGCCGACGTGCCAACCTCGCTCGGGCAAGCAATCACGGATCCGGCGAGCGTACAACAGTACGTGGTGCCCAGCAATTTCGCGGCGCACTTCGGGCCGCCGCCAGCGGGCATCCTAACGGCGGGCAACAGGAACTCAATCGAAGGTCACACACCGTATAGCAACTTCGCTCCACGATTTGGATTCGCCTGGCAGCCATTGACAGGCGGAAAACTCGTGGTGCGCGGCGGAGTCGGCATCTTCTACAATCGCGTCGGCCTGGATAGCATCGTGCACGCCTACGAGCAGGGGTACCCATACGCCGCCACGTATGATTACTCTCCTCCGAGCAGTCGGTGGGCGGCGGCCACGCTGGCGCAACCCTATCCCGCGGTATCACTGGTTTGCATGCCCTCGGATCCGAATTGCAATTCGGATTTCGGGCTTGGCTTTGCGGCCCGTTTCGCGAATCCCAGCAACAATCCCCTTGTCGCTGCGGATTCTAGCTTGAGCACGCCGTTTGACCCGAACAGCGTGCATACTCCGCTCGTCCGGGAGTACAGCCTGGGCATTCAGTATGAGTTTGTGCACGGCTGGGTGCTCGATCTTGGCTACGTGGGATCGAGTGGAATCAACCTGCTGGACTACAACCACAATCACAACCAGGCGACGCTGTACAGCCCGTGTAATCCGGTCGGCTCCCCGTGCGCTAGCGATCCCTATGGCTTGTGCCAGGCGACAGTTGACGGGTCTACTGGGCCAGTCTGTAACACCGTCGCCAACGCCCAATTCCGTGTGCCGTATCCGGGCTACCAGACAGACGGTCTGGCAGGGTCGGACGATAACGGCTACTCCAATTACAATAGCTTGCAGGTGACCGTGCGCCACCAGTTCTCCCATGGTCTCACCATGCAGGCGGCCTATACCTGGGACAAAGACCTCTCGACCGTCTTCTTTGGCCCCAGTGCCAACATCAACCAGGCATCGTGCTTGATGTGCCAGTATGGGCGGGTTTCGTTTGATCGCCCACAGCGCTTTGTCCTGAACTATAGCTACGATTTGCCCTTCGGCAAAGGCGCCACGGGTATCGAGGGCAAACTGATTGACGGGTGGAACGTCTCCGGAATCACGATTGCGCAATCGGGCGATCCACTGACGTTTATTTCGACGAATAACGGCACGGCGTACGGTACGAGCACCACTCAGTATCTCGATGGAGTCGCGACGGCCCAGTATTGCTCGACGTTCAACAACAACAACATCTTTACCACTGGGCCCATTAATTCGAGAGTTGGCTCAAACAACAATTACTTTAACCTCGCCGGCTTTTGTACAGCGCCCGTAGCACCTTACGGGGACCCGGGAGCCCCGGCTACCCTTACGACCCCTGCAGTCCCGGCTGCGACGGGCTTTGGCAACACGAAAGTCGGTGCCGTACTTGGACCAGGCCAGTTTAACTGGGATATCTCCATCCTGAAGAACACCAAGATCACAGAACGCGTCAACATGCAGTTCCGGGCCGACTTCTACAACGCCTTTAACCACGCGCAGTTCGCCGATCCCGGCGGGGCCTCCTTTGGCACCATCGGTTTCGAGGACATCGCAACAGCGTCGAGCGTACGCGTAACCCACACGAACGTGAACCCGCGCTTGATTCAGTTCGGGTTGCACTTCAGGTTCTAGGACGTACCCGCGGCGAAGCTGCCGCGGCTGGAAATGAGTTGCTGCACCGGTCAGGCTGGATCTTGCGATCCAGCCTGACTTTTTTGCAAGCAGTGCGCGTACGACTCCTGGGCCCACCCCGGGGGGTCAGGCGCGGAGATGAGGCCTACTCTCCGCGCCACGCGCTCCCTTCCCTAGCCTCGAGCGCCATGCGATTCCACTGCTTCGAATCGAATGCCAAATCAGCTGTCGCGGTGTAAACTCTCGGCCGGGGCCGGCTCGAATGTGAGGAGGAAATCCCGCGTATGACTTCTCCATCCCGCACGACGTCGACAGAGGAAATGAATCAGCGCAAGGCCTTCTACGACCGCATCGCTCGGCAGAATCTCGCTCCGCTCTGGGAGCGCATCGCAGGACTCGTCACGCGCACGCCGCAGCCCGCCGCGCGGCCCGCGCATTGGAAGTATCCGGCCGTGCGTGCAAGTTTGCTTGAGGCGGGAGCGCTGCTCTCGGCCGAGGAAGCCGAGCGCCGCGTGCTCATCCTGGAAAATCCAGGCCTGCCCGGACGCTCGCAGATTACCGGCTCGCTCTTCTCGGGCTTGCAGCTCCTGATGCCGGGCGAGCGGGCGCGCGCGCACCGCCATGCGGCCAGCGCGCTCCGTTTGTTCCTCGAGGGGTCGAGCGCCTACACGTCCGTCGATGGCGAGCGCACCAACATGAAGCGCGGCGATTTTGTGCTTACGCCCGGCTGGACCTGGCACGACCATGGCAACGACGGCGCCGATCCTGTGATCTGGCTCGACGGCCTCGACGTGCCGATCGTGAATCTTTTCGACGCGAGTTTCTCGGAGGGCAGCGCGAAGGACATTCCGGCGGCGCATCCGCCGCACGATTCCGAAGCGCGATACGCGGGCTCGATGCTCCCGGACGGCTACAAGTCCGCTTCGCTTTCGTCTCCGCTTTTGAATTATCGCTACGAGAGCGCGCTGGAAAATCTTGCCACGCTGCATCGCAATGGGCCGGTCGATCCCTGCCACGGAGTGAAACTGCGCTACGTGAATCCGGTGACGGGCGGCTCCGTGATGCCCACAATGAGCGCCGCACTGCAATTGCTCCCGGCCGGTTTTCGCACCGCACCCTATCGCTCCACGGACGGCACCGCGTTCGTAGTCATCGAAGGCCGCGGGCGCAGCCAGGTCGCCGACGCATCGTTCGACTGGGCGGAGAACGACGTGTTCGTCGCGCCAAGCTGGGCGCCGCAGCGGCATCGCGCGGAAAGCGAGGCGGTTCTATTCAGCTTCTCCGACCGCGCCGCGCAGGAAAAGCTTGGCCTCTGGCGCGAGCAGCGCGATGAGGGCGCAGCGTGACGCCGCATCCACAAAACGGGAACAAAGAATGCTAGAAATCTTCGACGGGCTTGCGGGAAAACGGGTTTTTCGATCGGGGAGTGTGGTTGGTGCGGTAATCCGCAAGCTCAATATCGGTGATGTGGAAATGAGTCTCGGGCGGGTGGTTTGAATAGGTGGCGAGCTCGTGCCGGAGTTTCACGGAGCAAACGTCGGGTGCATCCTGATAACGCACGCGATGCTCATTGAAGGCCTGGTTCGCGATGGTCAGTGTGAAGTCGCGCGGATCGGTCAAATGTTCCCGCACGGTGAAGGTGTACTCGCGGAACTTCGCCTTTGACGCGAATCCTACGAATTGCACCAGGATTTCGTTGTTCACTTGGAGCCCGCGACGGCAGCCGCAGCGATTACCTTCTTAGGCTTCCTTGCTCGCTTCCGCTTGGGCGGCGTGCCTTCCGCAAGTTCGACGACCATCAGGCTGGTGACGAATTTCTTCATGCCGTGAAGGTCGAAGTCGATGGAAGTGCGTTCGGAATTCGATTCGGTCACAACGCCAAGACCGTATTGGAAGTGCTTGATGTACGCTCCCTCTTGAACAGCTTTCAAGGAGCCTCCTAAACTGACCTGGATTCGGTCCGGAAAGTTGGCGGGCCCGCGCATGGCGGGCCCGCCTCGGGAAACTACAGAGCAGCTACGTTCGAAGCCTGCAAACCCTTGGGGCCTGTGGTCACTTCGAATTCAACCGCTTGGCCTTCGTTCAGCGATTTGTACCCATCCGCTTGAATCGCGGAGAAGTGGACGAAAACGTCCTCGCCGGACTGGCGCTGGATGAATCCAAAGCCTTTGCTGGCGTTAAACCACTTTACTGTTCCTTGTTCTTTCAACTGTGTATCTCTTTTCTGTTTGAGCTATTTGGTTGCTATTCCCACGGCCCCTGAACAAAAAAGGGACTGCAAGTGTGGACTTGCAGTCCCTTCAGCAATTCCAAAGGTTTTACAAGAGCAACAAACGCAAAATGATTGTCGCACACCTTAACTTATTTGTCTACGCAATTCTCAGGCCGTTTGTATGCTTGCGGAACGGAATTTCTCGAATGCGCTCTCGCTGCGGTCGCTCCGCGATCGAACATCGACGGGTTTGGCGCGATATTTATGAACACACGAAGGCATTGTCTGCTGCTGGCTGAGGCAGGAGATGTTATTATGGTTCATGAGCAAAGCTTACCGAGTCGTTTTCGCGTGCCCAAACGGCCACAACATGAATTTGCAGCGGAAGTGCGCGAAGCCATCCCTTTCAGAGACCGAGGCGATGGAGATGTTCGGCAATGAGGAAATTTCCTGCGAAAATCCCGCGTGCGGCTGGCATGGAAAAGTGTCGAAGACCAGGCTCCTTCGAATCCTGCCCTTTAATTGGATCTTCTCTCCAGCGACTTAAATCGATGCTGTGAGGGTCGCTCCTCCTCTTCGCGGTGCGGTCGCTAGATCTAGCCGGTACCGTTAATCACTGAACCATCCGGCGTGCGCATTTCATTGGGACGCTCGTCGGTGATGGGGTGCTTTGCGGCGAGCGCTTCGTCCACTTCAATTCCCCAGCCCGGCTTCTCGTTGATCCACGCGTAGCCGTCCTTAATTTCAAGGTGACCCTGAAAAATGTCCTGGACCAGCGGCGTGTAGTCGAAATGCTCGTGAATACCAAAATTGGGGTTGGTGAGATCGAGGGTCAAATTGGTCATGTGGCCCACCGGCGAATTCGGGGCACCGTGCCAGGCGAATTTCACCTCATAATTCGCGGCAAACGCGGCGATTTTGCGGGCCGCGGTAAAACCTCCGATGTGCGAAACATGGTGGCGGATGTAGTCGATCAGACGCTCTTCGACCAACGGCTGCCACTCATGCTGATTGTTCCAGAGTTCGCCGATCGCGAGAGGCGTGGTGCATAGCTGGCGGACGAGTTTGTAGTGGCCGGACTCTTCCGGCGGGAATAGGTCTTCGCAATAAAACAATTTGAAGGGCTCCACATCCTTGCAGAACTGGACGGCCCGTATGCTGTCCAGCAGCGAATGCACGTCGACGCCGAGTCCAATTTCCGGCGGCATCTCCTTTCTGAAGACTTCACACGCCGCGAGAATCTTGCGAGTTTCCTTGTCACGATCGAAGGGCACGGACCCGTCCTCAAACTTCGGCTGCCCATACGCGTTGTTGGCAGCCCCGTCGCGGACGAACATGGCGACCAGCAGATTGCGGCATCCTTGCTCCACAAGCTTCATCGAGTTTTCGATAAGCTGTTTGTTCGTGTCCTGCGCCGCCAGGAAGACGTGCAGGTAAATGTCCGCTGCGTCCCTGCACTTGCCGCCAACGAGCTGGTAGACCGGCATCCCCGCCTGGCGACCTTTGATATCCCACAGCGCGTCGCAGATGCCGCCAATAGCACAGTTCTGAACGTTGTCGTTCTTGTAGTAGGAACTCATGTAGCAGAGTTGCCAGATCTGCTCGATCCTGTCTGTGGTGCTCCCCATGACCAACGGCTTGAGATATTGCTCGACTGCTGTTCTAACAAGTTTTGAGCGGCCACCGGGAAACGTGGTGGTCGCACAACCGTAGCCGTAGAGCCCGGGCTGATCCGTCGTAACCTTGACGACCGTCGAGTCGTTGTTGCCGCCGCCTCCGACCTCGATCACGCTGACGTCTTTAATCCGCGGCGCTGGCATCCCGCGCGTGGCGCGATCGACGGCAGCTTGCGCCTCCTGCTCCTTCGGCGAGGTGGAGGCATGAGCGAGCGGTCCTCTGAAGAGACTAGCCACCGCCGCGCCGCCGCCCAGCAAAGCCGATTTGAGTATCGCGCGCCGATTTCGAACGTCACCAACCGACGTCGCTTTGCCTACGCTGCCAGACTTAATGTTGGTCATACGCACCTCACCATGATGAACGCCGGGATTGTAACCGGAATCTTCGATTTGGACCTCTGAAACAACAGGGTGAGGTGGTCCGCCCGGAGGGAAACGACCGTATCCAATCTTCCCGTCTCCCCCTTGCGCCCAATTCGGTATACTCCGACGCGTGAATTGAAATACCATCTCGCTTACTATCCGGGCCACAGCTCGGCCAAATGGGGGGCTTATGGGATTAAAAGGGCTTTTCACGATTGCCGTGGGCTTGGTTGCCGCAATTAGCGTCCTGGGCCAAGACCAGGCTCCTCCATTGCCGTCGGCTCCCGCAAACGCGCCGCCACCGTCGCTGCAGGCCAATGCCGATCCTGGCTATGATGCAGCGCTCGCCGCCTGCAAGAATCCACCGGTCAAGATGCCCCCGATCCGTTGGCCTGCGACCGGGCCCGCTCCGCGCGACTACACGGTGACAGAAATTCCCGGCGTCATCGCAGCGGGACAGCACTGGAAATTCCTCTGGCAGGAGGCTGGCAACAACGGCGACGGCATCGTCGGAACGAACGACGGAGGCCTGCTGATCGCGCAGAACGACAAAAGCGATGTCGTCAAGCTCGATAGGGACGGCAAGCCTTCCATTGTCTACACGGACACGCATACCGGCGGCGCTCTCTCCATAAACTCCGAGGGCGCGTTGTTTATTGCCGAGCGGGGATTGCGCCCGGCGATCTGGGAGCTTTCGCCGAAGCGCAAGCTCCTCGCCGACAAGTATCAGGGCGAAACTTGGGATTGCATCGGCGGCGTTCTCAACGATCTTTCCGCCGATAAAAAGGGCGGCGCCTACTTCACCATGGGCGGTCTCTTTTATGCGAGTCCCAGAGGCGTGGTTACAAAATACGGCGAAAGTCTCCGCACGAATGGCATCATTCTCAGCCCTGATGAGAAAAAACTCTTCGTGACCAACGTGAACACGGTCGTTGTCTTCGATGTCCAGCCCGATGGTTCGCTCACGAACCAGCGGGGCTTCGCCAGGCTGCAGGAGAAAACCGCCGGCGACGGCAGCGCCACGGACGCCGAGGGACGCATCTACGTCTCGACCAATCCGGGCGTTCAGGTGATCGGGCCAGATGGCAAATGGCTGGGCTTGATTCCCACTCCGCGCGACGTGATCAGCGTGTCTTTCGGCGGCCCGGGCAAAAAGACCCTCTTCATCCTCGCTCGCGGCGCTCAAGCCTCTGACGGCACGCAAATCGCGAACGCCGCACAGGTCTATTCGATCCCAATGATCGCCCACGGCTACAAAGGCCGTCCGAAGTAAGCGGAGAGTGGCGCGCCTGGAGACCCGCCTCCGGCGGGGAACTCCCGACCTTCTGGTTTCCGCCGCAGGCGGACTCTATCCTGATGAACCACGGGAGCGATCGGCGCAGAGTGTTCGCCGCAACTCCTCGCGCCCTTGTCCGCTTTTCAGATACCGCTCCCGCTGCATCGCTTCCGATCGAGTCGCGAACTCCTCCGAATAAATGAGTTCCCATTTGCCGCGATTCTTTGTGGATTTCGTGATACCGGAATTGTGCTGACCCAGGCGTTGCACCAAGTCGGCTGTGAAGCCCGTGTAGTGTTTTCGAGTCGCGGTGTTCTCGAGAACATATACGAAATACATAAGAGAGTGGCGCGCCCGGAGAGAGTCGAACTCCCGACCTTCTGGTTCGTAGCCAGACGCTCTATCCAGCTGAGCTACGGGCGCACTCGATTGCAGCGAACAGCTTGCGGGTACAGCTTGAAAATTGTACCACAGCTCGGAAACCACCGAAGCACCGCCGCCGGATGCAAATCAGTGCGGAATCGCGGATAGGCCGACCGACAATCAGCCGACCGGAGGATTATCAAGCGAGGGGCGAAAACTCGGCGCCTGCTTCGGCGCGGTGCGCCGCGATTTCCAGCCGCGCAGGCGGTCCATGTAGAGATAAACGACGGGCGTGGTGAAGAGCGTGAGCATCTGGCTCACGATCAATCCGCCGACGATGCTGATGCCGAGCGGCCGGCGCAATTCCGATCCAGTGCCGGTCCCCAGCGCCAGCGGCAATCCTCCCAGGATCGCGGCCATTGTGGTCATCATGATCGGACGAAATCGCAGCAGGCACGCCTGGTAGATTGCTTCGCGCGGCGACTTCCCTTCCCTGCGTTCCGCATCGAGCGCAAAGTCGATCATCATGATCGCGTTCTTTTTCACGATGCCGATCAACAGGACGATGCCGATGATCGCCATCACGCTCAGCTCCGTCTTGCAAATCAGCAGCGCGAGGATTGCGCCCACTCCCGCCGACGGAAGCGTCGAGAGAATCGTCACGGGATGAATGAAACTTTCATAGAGCATGCCCAGCACGATGTACACGGTGAAGAGCGCCGCGAGAATCAGCACGGGTTCGTTCTTGAGCGAAGCCTGGAACGCCTGAGCCGTGCCCTGAAACGTGGCGCGTATCGAGCCGGGCAGCCCGATGTCGTTCTCGGCGATGTCGATCGCTTTCACGGCGTCGCCCAGCGCAATGTTAGGCGCGAGATTGAACGAAAGCGTCACGGCCGGATACTGGCCCTGGTGGTTCACGGCGAGGGGCGCGGTCCTTTCCTCAAAATGGGTAAACGCGCTGAGCGGCACCTCCGTGCCATTGGAAGAGCGCGCGTAAATGCTTTTCAACGCGTCGGGATTCCGCTGATAATCTGGCGCCACCTCCATCACTAGATGGTATTCGTTTAATTGGGTGAAGACGGTCGAAACCTGCCGTTGGCCGAACGCGTCGTAGAGCGTGTTGTCGATGGTCTGCGCGTCCAGGCCGAGGCGCGACGCCGTGTCGCGGTCGATAACCAACTGCTCTTGAAGCCCCTTGTCCTGCTGGTCCGTCGAGACATCGCGCAATTCGGGAAGCGTCTTAAGCTTGCTCAGCAGGCGCGGCGACCAAGATTGCAAGGCCTGCAAGTCCTCGCTCTCAAGCGTGTATTGGTACTGCGAGTTGCTCTGGCGGCCTCCCACGCGAATGTCCTGGTTGGCCTGGAGATAGAGGGTCGCGCCCGGAACGACCGCAAGCGACTTCCGCAAACGCGCGATGATCTGGTCGGCGCTCTGCTTCCTTTCGGAAAGAGGCTTCAGCATGATGTACATGCGGCCTGTATTCATCGCATTGCTGCCGCCCACAAAGGCGATGTTGCTCAGAACGCCGGGATCGGACGTCACGATGCCCGCGAACTGCCGCTGCTTCACCCGCATCGCGTCGAACGAAATGTCCTGAGAAGCTTGAATCGCCCCGCTAATCAGGCCCGTATCCTGCTGCGGGAAAAAGCCCGTGGGGACGATCATGTAGAGCACCACATTCAAGCAGACGGTTGCGATCGTAACAGCAAGCGTGAGCGGCTGGTGATTGAGAACCCACTGAAGCCCGCGATCGTACGCCTCGAGCAGTTTTTCAAAGCCGCGTTCGCTGAGGCGATAGAGCCGGTTGTGCCCTTCCTTTTCTATGGGCTTGAGGAATTTCGCGCACATCATCGGCGTGGTGGTGAGCGAAACGGCGAGGGACATGAGGATCGTCACGCTGAGCGTGACCGCAAATTCACGGAACAGCCTTCCGACGATTCCAGCCATCAGCAGAATGGGGATGAAGACCGCGATCAGTGACAAGCTCATCGACAAGACCGTGAATCCGATTTCCCGGGACCCGCGAAGCGCGGCCTGCATCGGCGAAAGTCCCGCTTCGCGATAGCGCGTTATGTTTTCGATCACGACGATAGCATCGTCCACCACGAAACCCGTCGAGATCGTTAGCGCCATCAGCGAAAGATTGTCGATCGAATAGCCGAGCAAATACATTGCGCCGAAAGTGCCGATCAGCGACACCGGCACGGCTACGGCGGGAATCACAGTCGCCCAGACGCTTCGCAAGAAAACGAAAATCACACAAATCACAAGGAGCACGGTAATGAGCAGCGTGATTTGGATGTCCGCGACCGATGCGCGAATCGTGATCGTCCGATCGATGGCGACCGCCAATTCAACCGAGGCCGGAATCGATGCCTGAAGCACGGGAAGCATCGCCCGGATGCGATCCGCAGTGCCCACGATGTTCGCGCCCGGCTGACGATTAATAATGATCAGCACGGAGGATTTGGCGTTTTCGACCCCGGCCGTGTGAATGTCTTCGACAGAGTCTACGACATCGGCGATGTCGCCGAGCCGCACCGGAGCCCCGTTGTGATATGCCACGACCAACGTGCGATAGTGATTCGCGTCAAACAATTGGTCGTTGTCCGCGATGGTCCAGCGCACGCGGCCATTGGCAACTCCGCCCTTGGGCTCGTTGGAGTTCACTTGGCCAAGCGCCGTCCGAAGGTCTTCCAAGCCGAGGCCGTAGCCCGCCAGAATGGTCGGGTTCAACTCGATGCGAACGGCCGGCCGCGCGCTGCCGCCGACGTTCACCTGGCCGACGCCGTCGACTTGCGAAAGCTTCTGCGCGAGGATCGAGTCGGCGATGTCGTAGAGGCGGCTCTGCGGCAGCACCTCGGATCTCAAAGCCAAAATCATGACGGGCGAATCAGCCGGATTGACCTTCTTATAGGTCGGGTTACTTGGCAGATTTGCGGGCAACTGGCCGGCAGCCGCGTTGATGGCCGCCTGAACGTCGCGAGCGGCCGCATCGATATTGCGATTCAGGTCGAATTGCAGCGTGATCGAGGTGTTGCCCGCGAGGCTGCTCGAGGTCATCTCGGTCACGCCCGCAATTCGGCCGAACTGCCGCTCGAGCGGCGTCGCCACGGAGGATGCCATGATCTCCGGGCTTGCTCCCGGAAGGCTTGCTTGTACCGAAATTGTCGGGAACTCCACCTGCGGCAGTGGCGCAACGGGAAGTAAGCGATACGCAACGGCTCCGGCGAGCAGCACGGCCGCGGTCAGCAGCGAGGTCGCGATCGGTCTTTTGATGAATGGCGCTGAGAAATTCATTTCCGCCGCCGCTCGATGTCCTTGGCCGCCGTCAATCCGCCGTCGCTTCCGATTCCGCCCGGTTGCCGACGCGATGGCGCGCCAGCCGCGCCGCAAGCCGGCTGAATGCGAGGTAGACGACGGGAGTCGTGTAAAGCGTAAGCACCTGGCTGATGAGCAGCCCTCCAACGATGCTGATGCCGAGCGGCCGGCGCAATTCCGAGCCTGTGCCCGTTCCCAGCGCGAGCGGCAATCCGCCGAGCAGCGCTGCCATGGTGGTCATCATGATCGGGCGGAATCGCAGCAGGCACGCCTGATAGATCGCTTCCGGAGGGGCCTTCCCTTCCTTGCGCTCGGCGTCGAGCGCGAAGTCGATCATCATGATTGCGTTTTTCTGCACGATACCAATGAGAAGGATGATGCCGATCAGCGCAATCACGCTGAAATCGCTCCCGCAGACCCAGAGCGCGAGCAGAGCGCCCACACCCGCCGAGGGCAACGTCGAGAGAATCGTGACCGGGTGAATGTAGCTCTCATACAGCACGCCAAGGACGATGTAGACCGTTATGATCGCGGCGAGGATCAGCAACGGCTCGTTCGCAAGTGAAGCCTGAAACGCCTGCGCGGTGCCCTGAAAACTTGCCTGGACCGACATCGGCAGGTTGATCTGCTTTTCCGCCGCGTGGATCGCATCGACGGCGTCACCGAGCGAAGCGTTGGGAGCGAGGTTGAATGACAGTGTCACCACCGGAAACTGGCCTTGGTGGTTCACGGCGAGCGCAGTGGTCTGCTGCTCGAAGTGCGTAAATGCGCTGAGAGGAACCTGGGTGCCGTTCGACGACTTCACATAGATCCCGCCGAGGGCGTCGGGATTCTGCGCGAATTGAGGCGAGACTTCCAGAACGACGTGGTACTGGTTGAGCTGCGTGAACATCGTGGAGACTTGCCGCTGTCCGAAAGCATCGTAGAGCGTGTTGTCGATCGCCGCCGGCAGGATTCCCAGCCGCGCGGCGGTGTCGCGGTCGATCACGAGGCTGGCTTGCAGTCCCTGGTCCTGCTGGTCCGACGCAACGTCGCGCAACTGCGGCAACGATTTCAGCTTGTCCATCACCTTGGGAGCCCACTGGGCCAGTTCCTGCGCGTCGGCATCTTCGATCGAATACTGATACTGCGTTCGGCTCACTCGATCTTCCACCGTCAGGTCCTGCACCGGCTGCATGAACAGCGTGATCCCATTCACTTGCGCGAGCTGCGGCTGAAGCCGACGAATGATGTCCGAACTCGTCGCGCTGCGTTCGTCGCGCGGCTTCAGGTTGATCTGGATGCGCCCGCTGTTGGGCGTCATGTTGGTGCCGTCAACGCCGATAAAGGATGACAAGCTGACGACGTCCGGGTCTTTCAGGATGACGGCCGCAAGCGCCTGCTGGCGCTCCGCCATCGCTTTGAATGAAATCGACTGTGCGGCGTCCGAAATTCCGGTGATCACGCCGGTATCCTGCACCGGGAAAAAACCCTTCGGAACGTAATAGAAGAGCACGAACGTCAAGACGAGCGTCGAAACGGTGACGATCAAAGTCACCGTCTGGTGGCGAAGCACCACTTGAAGAGTCCTGCCATAGAAAGCGATCAGCCGGTCGAAGAATTGCCCGGACGCACGATAGAAGCGCGTCTGCTTGTTTGCTTCCTCGTGATGGAGCAGCTTGGCGCACATCATGGGCGTGAGCGTCAGAGACACGAACGCGGAAACCAGAATCGTCGCGCCCAAAGTGACCGCAAATTCGCGGAATAGCCGGCCGATGATGTCTCCCATGAAAAGCAGCGGGATCAGCACGGCGATCAGGGATACGGTTAGAGAAAGAATCGTGAAGCCGATCTGCTCGGATCCCTTTAGCGCAGCTTCGAGCGGCGAATACCCCTCCTCGATGTAACGGGCGATGTTTTCGATCATAACGATCGCATCGTCCACGACGAATCCGGTCGAGATCGTAAGCGCCATCAGCGACAAGTTGTCGAGGCTGTAGCCCGCGAGATACATCACGCCGAAGGTTCCCACGATCGAGAGCGGAACCGCGACGCTGGGAATAATCGTTGCGGCCACGCTGCGCAAAAAGAGGAACATGACCATCACGACGAGCGCGACCGTGAGCATCAACTCGAATTGAATGTCTTTCACGGACGCGCGAATCGTCGTGGTCATGTCCGTGAGGATGGTCACCCGCATCGATGTGGGCAGCGACGCCTGCAAGCGCGGCAGGAGAGCCTTGACGCGGTCGGCGACGCCAATGATGTTGGCGCCTGGCTGGCGCTGAATATTCAGAATCACCGCGGGTTGAGTGTTCATCCACGCGGCCTGCGTCGTGTTCTCGGCCGCGTCCACCGTGGTTGCCACGTCGGAAAGCCGGATCGGCGCGCCATTCTTGTAGGCGATCACGAGCGGCCGGTATAAATCGCTCGAAAGAAGTTGGTCGTTGTCCTGAATCGTGAACGACTGGCGCGGGCCGTTCAGGTTGCCCTTCGCCTGGTCCACGTTGGCGTTGCCGAGCGCTGTGCGCAAATCTTCGAGGCTCAATCCGTACGATGCGAGCGCCGTCGGATTCGCCTGTACTCGCACCGCGGGCTTCTGCCCTCCGCTGATGGTGACGAGGCCGACTCCGGACAACTGCGAGATTTTCTGCGCGAGGTTGGTGTCCGCGAAATCCTCCACCTTTTGAAGCGGCAGAGTGTCCGACGTGAGCGCGAGCGTGAGGATGGGCGTATCGGCGGGATTCACCTTGCTGTAGACCGGCGGATTCGGCAGGTCTTTCGGCAGATAGGTCGACGCGGCATTGATCGCCGCCTGCACCTCCTGCTCGGCAACGTCGATGTCTTCCTTCAAATCGAACTGCAGCGTAATCACCGACCCGCCGAGCGAGCTTGTCGAAGTCATCTGCGCCAAGCCAGGCAACTCGCCGAATTGCCGCTCGAGAGGCGTGGTCACCGCCGACGCCATCACGTCCGGACTGCCGCCCGGATAAAATGTCAGCACCTGGATCGTCGGATAATCAACCTGCGGGAGCGCCGAGACCGGAAGCTGGAGATACGCAACGATTCCGGCCAGCATCACGCCGACCATCAGCAGCGATGTTGCAACCGGGCGGAGGATGAACGGTCTGGACGGGCTCACGGATGGAGTTCCGGCGTTGAATTCGAAGCAGGCGCGTTGTTCAAATTGGAGGGATGGGTCGTGACAGTGGCGCCTGATTGCAGTTTATCAGCGCCATCCACGACGATCTGCTCGCCCGGGTTCAGCCCCTGGCGAATTACGGAGATATTCCCCTCCGCGAAATCGACCTGGATCGAACGCACCTGCGCTTTGTTCTCCGAGTCGATCGCGTAGACAAACGGTCCTTGCGCGCCTGACTGAATTGCAGCGGATGAAATCACGGTCGCGTCTTTCCGGACATTTAGGAAAAGCCGCGCGTTGACGAACTGGTTCGGCCAGAGCGAAAGATCGCGATTGTCGAACTGCGATTTCAGCTTGATCGTCCCGGTGGTCTGGTCAATCTGGTTGTCGAGGGTCAGGAGTTTGCCGTCCGCAAGTTTGGTATTGTCGTCGCGGCTGTAGGCTTCGACGTCCAGCGGCCTTTTCTTCATTTCAGCGACTACTTGCGGCAATTCGTCTTCCGGGAGCGTGAAGATCACCGCGATCGGCTGCACCTGCGTGATCACCAGCATTCCGTTGGTATCCGCAGCATGAACGATGTTGCCCGAATCGACGAGTCGCAGCCCGACTCGCCCGTCGATGGGCGACGTGATCCGGCAATAAATTAGCTGCAGCTTCTGGTTATCGATGGCCGCCTGGTCGGATTTAATCGCGCCGTCGAACTGACCCACAGTGGCCGCCTGAGTATCGAGCTGCTGTCGCGCGATTACACCCTCCTGCCAGAGCTGCTGATAGCGCGCGAGATCCACTTTCGCGTCGTTCTGCGAAGCCACATCCTTGGCGAGCTGCCCTTCGGCCTGGGCGAGCGCAACCTGGTATGGCCGGGGATCAATTTCGACGAGGACATCGCCCGCGTGAACGAACTGCCCTTCGGTGAAGTGCACCTGCATAATCTGCCCATCCACGCGCGTGTGCACCGTCACCGTGTTAAAAGCCGTTACCGACCCGAGGCCCGTGACGTAGTAAGGCACGTCCCTTTTCTGAACCGTGATCACGCCGACGGAAACCGAGGATGAGTTCGCGTCCTTGCTCTTGGACGCGGCCGCCGAACTCGCATGCATTCGGTAAAAAATGACGGCGGCGGCAATCAGCAGAATCACTAGCACCCAAGCCCAGTAATGGTGGCTTCTCGGGGTGACTTCCGGCGACGGGTTCGCCGGCGGCGCGCTCGGTGCGCCCGACCGTGGCAGGCCCGACGAACTGGAGTTTTCAGATGATGGCGAAGATGACGACATATGCGCTCCTCGGTCTATTTTTCCACAAAGTTTAGACGTTCGCGAACCCTTCCCGGATACACCGGCATCTGATTGATTCTCCGCGGCGATCTTGACCGGGTCGGGTGCCGCGGGTAAGCTGAAATTGGCCTTATTTATGGCGCATATTGTCACAGGAAAAGTCTATTTGGTCGGCGCAGGGCCGGGCGATCCCGATCTGCTAACCGTCAAAGCTCACCGCCTCGTCGGCCAAGCCGACGTGATCTTACACGACGACTTGGTTCCCGCGCCGATCCTAGCCCTGGCTGGGAAACAAGCCGAGATTGAAAACGTGGGGAAGCGCTGCGGTGCAAAAGGGATCACTCAAGCCGAAATCAACGCGCGGATGATTGAGTCCGCCCGCCGTGGCATGCGGGTCGTCCGGCTGCACGGCGGCGATCCCGCGATCTTCGGCCGCCTTGCCGAGGAAATCGACGCCCTCGAGGACGCGGGCGTGCCCTTCGAAATAGTCCCCGGAGTCACTGCGGGCACCGCTGCCGCCGCGGCGCTGGGAGTCTCGTTGACGGACCGGCGCAAGACTTCGCGCGTCATCATCGTCAGCGGACATCGCGCGACCAAGACCGCGCCGCACGAGGCGACCGACTGGAAAGAGGTCGCTCGCGAGGACGCCACTCTCGTCATCTATATGCCGGGGAATAACTTCGTCGTGCTACGCGAAGAGCTTCTTGGCGCGGGCTTGCGCCCGGAAACCCCGGCCGTAATCGTCTCTCACGCCGCGACATCGCGCCAGCAACGCGCTTGGACGACGCTCGGCGACATCGACAAGCTCCCGCGCATGGAATCGCCTGCCGTGCTTCTGATCGGGCGCTCGCTCGACCGCGCGCGCCGCCGCGCAAGGGGCGTGTCGCTCGCGTTCGACGAAGCCGAACTCCTCCTATCCTCACTCTAGGGCCAGACGGGATCTCCGCAACAACCGCACGGCACCAAAATAAATTTCGCGCGCTTCGTGCTAGATTCGTCTTAGATTGATGGGAGATTCACCGGGCCTATTCCGCCGGGAGCCTGCTCGCGAGATGCTCGACCGCAAACGATCGGCCTTTGACTGGATTGACATCGTTTGGCTGCTTTTCATTCTGGCCCTGGTCGTTCTTCCTCCGATCGATGAAATCCACAAGCAACTGATCCTTGTCGCGATTGGAGTTTTCCAGTTCTTCGAGGGCCGCCTGATCGCGTGGCTTCCGAAACGCGGGCCCGTGTACAGCGTCCTGATCAAAATCGCGCTCGCGACGCTGCTGCTCGACCATACGGGCGAAATCCCCATCAATAGCAGCTACTACCCGATCTACTACCTACCGATCGTCACAGCGGCGATCTATTTTGGCCCGGTCGCCACGCTTTTCTGGACGGCGCTTGCTTCGCTCGCCTATTGCTCCTACCTGATCCCGGCGCACTGGGAATACGAAATCACGGCCGACAGCCTATATTTTCTGGCGATCCGCATCCTTTTCTTTTTTCTCTCGGCGATGCTCGTTAACCGCTTCGTGATGGAAAATCGCCGCCAGGTCGCGCGGTACCAGGCGCTTTCGCAAACGCTCGAGGAAACCAATCGCCAGTTGCAACGCGCCGAAGCCGACGCGCGCCGATCAGAGCGCCTGGCCGCGCTCGGTCAGCTCTCCGCTGGTCTCGCGCACGAAATTCGCAATCCGCTCGGCGTGATCAAAGGCTCTGCGGAAATGCTTGCCAAGAAACTGCAAGGCGCGCAGCCCCTCGCCATCGAACTCGCCGGCAATATTTCCTCGGAGGTGAACCGGCTCAACGCCCTCGTCGCGCGCTTTCTCGATTTCGCCCGGCCGTCGCATCTTGAACTTCAGCCGCAGCGCATTCCCGAGATCGTGGACCGCGCCATCGCGTCCGTTTCGAGCCAGTCGCCGAACTCCAAGGTGCGGATCGAGCGCGATTACGCGCCCAAGCAGCCGGAGATTCGCGTCGACGAACACCTCTGCGAACACGTCTTCGTCAACTTGATCCAGAATGCGTATCAGGCGATGGACGGCGTGAGCACCGGCAGAGAGCCTGTTTTGCACATCTCGATCAAGCCTGAATCTTCCGAAGGCTGCGACGGTGTGGGCGTCGTGATCGAAGACTCTGGCCCGGGCGTGCCCCCGGAACTGCGCGAGCAAATATTTAATCCGTTTTTTACGTCGAAGAAAGACGGCGTGGGGCTCGGCCTGGCCATCGTCGCCAAGATTGTGGACGATCATCGCGGCTGGATTCGGCTCGAACCCGACGCTGCGCCCGGCGCCCGCTTTCACGTATTCCTTCCGGCCGCTGAGTCATGATCGGCTCGAAACGGGGAGCGACAGCCCATTCGAATAGAGCATCCAACATACGCGAGACATGAAAACTGAAAAGCCAGCGATCCTGATCGTCGAAGACGAGCCGAAAATGCGACGCCTGCTCGAACTCCAGCTCGCCGAGGAAGGCTTTCAGGCGCAAACCGCGCCGGACGCCGAAACCGGCGTACAGCTCTTAGGCAAGGAACGCTTCGACCTCATCGTCACCGATTTCAAGCTGCCCGGCATGAGCGGCCTAGAATTCTTGCAGGCCGTAAAGCGCGTCGACGCGAATATTCCGGTGGTCGTCATGACGGCCTACGGCACGGTCGAGTCCGCAGTCGACGCCATGAAGGCCGGCGCGAGCGATTACGTGCTCAAGCCGTTTTCGCTCGCCGAACTCGTTCTCGTGATCCGCAAGGAACTCGCGAGCCATCAATTGCGCGAGGAGAATCGCGACCTGCGCGAAGCGCTCGGCCTGCGATATGAGTATAAGAACATCATCGCGCACAGCGAAAAGATGCAGGCGGTGCTGGCGCTCGTCGAGCGGGTCGCGCCAACCAACGCAACGGTGTTGATCGGCGGCGAAAGTGGCGTCGGCAAGGACCTCATCGCGCGAGCGATTCACGAGCATTCCAACCGAGCAGCTGGCCCATTCGTGAAAATCAACAGCACCGCGATTCCCGAAAATCTGCTCGAAAGCGAACTCTTCGGCTACGAAAAGGGCGCATTCTCGGGCGCCACAGCGAGCAAGCCCGGAAAATTCGAGCTCGCTGACAAGGGCACGCTTTTTCTTGACGAAATCGGCGACGTTCCGCCCGCGATCCAGGTTAAGCTCCTCCGCGTTCTGCAGGACCGTGAGTTCGAGCGCCTGGGCGGCACGCGAACCCTTAAAGTCGACGTTCGTTTGATCGCCGCCACGAACCGCGATCTCCGCGCCGCGCTCGAGGAAGGCACGTTCCGCGAGGACCTCTATTACCGGCTCAACGTAGTCGCGATCGACATCCCGCCCCTGCGCGAACACCGGGAGGACATTCCCGCGCTGGCCGATTTCTTCCTCGCAAAATTCGCACGCGAGTCCGGCAAACCGGTGCAAGGATTCACGCCACGTGCCACGCAACTTCTCACGGAATTTCGCTGGCCGGGCAATGTGCGCGAGCTTCAAAACGTGATCGAGCGCGCCGTCACGCTCTCGGCGAACGCCAAGCTCGATGCGGCCGACATCCACCTCGACGGCACGCCCCGCGCTTCGGCGGAATCCGCACCCGTGCTGCCCGAGGGAATGACACTCGATCAGTGGGAAGAGGAACTAATCCGCGAAGCGTTGCGCCGTGCCAATGGCAACAAAAGCCAGGCGGCACGTTCACTTGGACTTTCGCGCAATGCCCTGCGCTATCGCCTCTCGAAAATTGGCGTCCCGGATCCTGCCGATGAAGAGCCCTGAGCTCACATTTCCGAAGACGGACTTCTTACAACGAGCCTTCAGTTGAAAAATCGGCTACGTAATGGCAAGCCTGATTCGTCCGACGTCAAGAACGAGGCATCGAAACGCGGATGCTCTCCCTGAGGCCTGCTCTGGTGACCAATTCGTTGTGTCTGGCCCCGGAGAAGCGTACGATGCGCGAGACAGCGGCCCCAATCGGAAACTTCGGAATCATATGGACCGATCTTGCGAAACGACGAGCCCATTTTGATTTCGGCTCACGCGGCTTGGAAGGACGGGCACGATGGCTAGCACTTTACAAAAACTATCTCATGCAGTCTTAGACCCTAGAGGCCAGTCCACCGGCGTCTTCGAGCCTTCATCCATGGCGCCTCGCCTCGACACCCTGAACGACAAGAAGATCTACCTCGTGGATGTGGGCTTTGGCGGCGGGTATGAGTTTTTGGAGGAGGTGGTCGGCTGGTTTTCCAGAAACATACCCTCGCTGAAGACTGTGCTCAGGCGAAAACGTGGCAATATGTTTTTGGATGACCCGGAATTGTGGGCCGAAGTAAAGGACAAGGGCCACGCGGTCATTTTTGGCGTCGGCGGTTGAGACGGCTGTTCGGCGAGTGTCGCCGACCATTGCAGACGGCTCGAAAATCAGTACGGCATCCCCACGGCTCCCATAGCCACCGCGCGGTTCGAGGATTATCTGGCGCGGGATGCGCGCAATCACGGGATGAACCTACGCTTCAGCTTCCCCCCTTACCCTGTTGTGGGAATGTCCCGGGCCGTGCTGCGGAAGTATGTCGAAGGCAATGACCCGGTGACCGGCAAGCCGTTGATGCAGGAGGTTATCGACGCACTGACGAAACCACTCACTGAAAATGAAAAGAACCCCGTGAGGGTGCGAAAACCTGCGCGGTCGAGACTCCTGCAACCGGACACCGAGGACAATCTGCAGCGCCTGTTCCTCGAAAACGGCTGGACAGATGGTTTGCCGATCATGCTGCCGACCGAAGAAAGAGTGGCTGAAATGCTGAGAGGAACCAGCCACGCTCCCGACGAGGTGGTCGGACACATGACCGTCACGACCCTGCAGGAGAAGCTGGAATATACTGTGGAGAAGGTGGCGATCAATGCGGTTATGGCAGGGGCTAGGCCGGAGCATTTACCCGTGATCCTCGCGATCGTGTCTACTCAGGAACCCTCCATGCCCAGTTCGACCACTTCTTTCGGCAGGATGGTTATCGTGAATGGGCCGATCCGCGAAGAGATCGGTATGAACTTTGGCCTCGGCGCGCTGAGTCCATTCAACCTGGCCAACGCCGTCATTGGCAGAGCCTGGACTTTGATGAGCATCAATCTGGCTGATGCCAAGCCGGGCGAGACATTCATGGGTTCTCTCGGCCACAACCTCAATTACAACAATATGTGCTGTGCGGAGAATGAGGAGAAAAGCGTCTGGGAACCTTTCCATGTGCAGAAAGGTTTTAGGAAAGACGAGAGCGTGGTGAGTCTGTTCAGGGGATGGAGTGTCATCAACAGCATGGGCGCTGCGAATTGTGTCCGGCCCGCCACCGAAGAAACGGCCATCATGCTAAAGGCGTTTCCCGCGCTGCGTTCGGCAGCCACGTTGGTGATGGATCCGCTCGTTGCCAAGGGCCTAAAGGACCAAGGCTTCGGCACTAAGCCGGAAGTTGCTCGCTGGCTGTCAGAAAACGTCAAAATCAGCGCCGGACAGTACTGGGGCGCTGATATTACTTACGCTTTTATGGCGCCTTTGGCCCGCCAGGGAGTTGAGCCTTATGCGACGTGGTCCAAGCTGTCGAAGGACGAATTGATCGCTCCCTATAACGATCCCGGTCAAATCAATATCGTGGTACTCGGCGGAGAAACGAACCCTCTGTGGCTCACTACGGATTTCTTGTACACCCAGAGTGCGTCCGTAGATAAGTGGCGACCGAAGAGCGGCGTGCAACGCGACATTCGGCCGCTCAGAATGCCCGCTGCGGCTAGCTGTAGCGAAGGAACCTGCGGCCTTCCCGGGTGAAAGAACTCCAGGGAAGTTATCATCGAAAAAACCTCGCTTGAGGTGGTTGAAAACCACCAGCATCGCTCGAAAACCACCAGTCATCGCTCGTTAACCTGATGCCGCGCTAATGGGCTAGCACTCTCCAAGCAATTAAATACACATAGCTTAGCGGTACGTCTGCGAAATCACGACGTTTGGCATCGGCCCTGCATTATCACGCGTGGAATCAATACATCCTGGCGGCTGAGCCGCCGGGGGGTGACCATGAAAAATTTTGTAGCAAGTTTGGCGGTCATGCTCCTGCTGGTGGGGACGATGCCAGCGAGCGCGCAGAATCAGGCGCCGCCTCCGCCGCCGTTTTCGTCGAATCCTTACGGCCCGGGGCCGGACCAAGCCAATCAAGATCCATACAGCCCGGCGTCCAATCAATCCAATCAGCAAGAAGGGCCGCAGCCCGGTATGGCGCGGCTCAGCTACATGCAAGGTGAGGTTTCCTCGCAGCGCGGCGACAACGGCGACTGGGTCGCCGCAACGCTCAACACGCCCGTTGCTGTGGGCGATCGCGTCTCGACCGGATCGGCTGCTCGAGCGGAGCTTCAACTCGACTACGCAGACGCTCTGCGCCTCGCCGACAACGCGACCGCGAAGGTCGCGAATTTGACGCGCGAGAATATTCAAGTTCAGGTGGGACAGGGCGTCGCGAACTACTCCGTGCGCAACGGCGCGGAAGCAACCTCTGAAATCGACACTCCCAACGCCGCGATTCATCCGAACGGTCCCGGCGAATATCGCATCATCGTGAACTCAAACTCCGAGACGCAAGTGATCGTGCGCCAAGGCTCGGCGGAGGTTACCGAACCGCAGGGCAGCGCGCATGTCAACGCAGGCGAGATGGTCACCGTGCAGGGCACGGATAGTCCGGAGTACAAGACCGAGGCCGCGCCGGGCACGGACTCCTGGGATTCCTGGAACGATGAGCGCGATCGCAGAATCAGCAATGCCCAAAGCTGGCAAAAGACCGACCGGTATTACACCGGAACAGAAGATTTGGACAATCACGGCACGTGGTCGGAAGTTCCCGACTACGGACAGGTGTGGACGCCGAACGAGCCAGAAGGCTGGACTCCGTACAGCGACGGCCGCTGGGTTTGGGAGCCTTACTACGGCTGGACATGGATTGGTTATGAGCCGTGGGGCTGGGCGCCTTATCACTATGGCCGCTGGTTCGTTTATGGCGGCAACTGGGCTTGGTGGCCGGGTCCCGTGTACGGGTATCCGGGCTACTACCCGATTTGGTCGCCAGCGTACGTCTCCTTCTTCGGTTGGGGTGGCGTGGGTTTTGGAATCGGTTTTGGATTTGGCTGGGGCTGGGGCCACGTCGGCTGGCTGCCCTGCGGGCCGGGCGATTGGTATCACCCGTGGTGGGGCCGTTGGGGCGGACGCTTCAATTCTGTCGGCTTCGGGAACATCAATCACTTCCATGAAGGGTTTGGACCCATCGGGCCGCATGGAGGCGGCTTCTCAAACGTCAACGAGGCCTTGCATAACGATCGGGTCCGCGCCGGCATAACCTCGATGGACAGCAATCGGTTCGGCCGCGACGCCGTCAGAGGCCATGGTCCGGCGATGAACGAAGCGTCGCTTCGACAAGCAAGCATGGTCAGCGGGAAGATGCCCTTCTCGCCATCGAAGGAAAGCTTCAGCCCGTCCGGCCGGTCGGCGAATCCGTCGGCGTATCACAACGCTCCTTCAAATTCGCAGCACTTCTTCAGCAGCGGTGCGCGAACGAACGCGGGCTTCAACGCAAATGGCGCTGCTCGCGGGCAGTCTGGAATCGGCGCCGGCCACAACGGTGGCTCATTTGAGCGGCCGTCGTCCGGAACCGCAAACTCAATCCACTCGAACGCGTCCGGGTCGGTGCAGTCGAGCCGGCCGGGATGGCATACGTTCACTCCGCCGCAATCCGGCGCGAATCGCTCAGGGCAAGGCATCGATGCAAATAATCGCGCGACGCTGAACAACTCGGGCCGCGGATCATTTGCGCCTTCAACACGGCAACCCTCTTCGGGGACATCGGAATCGCTCCGAACAGGGCAATCCGGGAATTCGGGCTCGTGGCAGCACTTCACGCCCCAGGCACAGTCGCAGGAATCGAATCGCGGCTTCTCACAGGGGTATGGATCGCAACACGAGTTTCGGCCGCCGACTTCGGCGTCACGAGGGGGCTACTCTAATTCATACCGTCCTCCCCTTAATATGAGGCAGCCAATCGTGACGCCGCGAGGCGGCGGGTACGGATCTGCGGGCCGTGGCGGCGGGTCATTCGGTTACAGTGCGCCGCGCGGCGCTGGTGGGTACAGCGCACCGCACAGCACGTACAGCGCACCACACAGCACGTACAGCGCTCCGCGCGGCAGTGGCGGCGGTGGCAATACCCACGGCGGCGGAGGCGGTCATTCAGGTGGCGGACACTCGGGCGGCGGGCACAAGCGCTAACGCACGGATGAATTGGCAAACCACGGCCCCGAATTTTCGGGGCCGTGGCGCGTCAGGAGCAATCGCGGCAAGAAATTTCCGCCGCGTCGCCCGCAGCGACAGAACTAAATCGGGCGGAAAGTGTTTCACAGGCAGGAGCGAAGAAACCCCATGTCTACATCGTCGATCCGAGTTGTCGCGTGGTTTACATGGTTTCGCGCATGGAATTGGTTCGACCGGGCGAGTATGCTGTCGAAAGTCCGGCTCGCGAAAGGAATCCACATCATGAGGAAAACATTCTCACCGTTCATCATCGCGTTCTTCGTCGCAGCGCTGTTTGCAGTGCTCGCGCGGCCAGCCATCGCGCAAGACGATCCCCCGGGCCGCGTTGCGCGGCTTAATTACATTCAAGGCTCGGTCTCCTATCAAGTCTCCGGCAGCCAGGATTGGGTGCAAGCCGATCCAAATCGTCCCCTGACCACCGGTGACAATCTATGGGCCGATAAGGATTCGCGCGGCGAGGTTCACATCGGCAGCACCGCGATCCGCATGTCGAGCGAAACCGGCGTTTCGTTCCTCACGCTCGACGACCGCACCGTACAGCTTCAGCTCGCGCAGGGAACCATCGAGGTTCACCTGCGAATTTTCCCCACCGGAGACGCGTTTGAAATCGACACGCCGAATCTCGCTTTCACCGTGACGCGCCCCGGCGAATATCGCATCCAGACCGATCCCAATGGCGACTCGACTCTCATCACCGTGCGCGAAGGCGGTGGCGAAGTAACCGGCGGCGGAGGCAATTCCTGGGATTTGCAAGCCGGGCAGCAGTACGCATTCAATGGCACGGACGAACTCACGTACGACGCTCAGGCCGCTCCGGGCTACGACGACTTCGAAGACTGGTGCCAATCGCGCGATCAGCGTGAGAACTCATCGGCTTCGGCCAGGTACGTTTCGCGCGACATCGATGGCTACTACGATCTCGATGACTACGGCGACTGGCACAACGATCCCGATTACGGCGCGGTCTGGGTGCCGCGCGGTGTCGCCGTCGGTTGGGCTCCGTATCACGTCGGCCACTGGGTCTACGTCGCGCCGTGGGGCTGGACGTGGGTGGACGAAGAGCCCTGGGGCTTCGCTCCGTTTCACTACGGCCGGTGGGCCTTCGTGGGCGGCTATTGGGGATGGGTGCCCGGACCGGTCGTCGTGCGTCCGGTGTACGCGCCAGCGCTGGTCGGCTTCGTCGGCGGTGGTTTCGGCGTCGGAGTCGCGTTTGGAGGAGGTTTCTCCGGCGTGGCCTGGTTTCCGCTGGGGCCGCGTGACGTCTTCGTGCCCGGCTACCACTGCAGTCCGCGCTACGTTCAGAACATCAACATCACGAACACGCGCGTGATTAACGTGGCCCAAGTCACGAACGTGTACAACAACGTGTACGTGAACCACGACACGAGGATCGCCAACAACTACACGTACGCGCACAATACGGTTGCCGTGACCGCGGTATCGCGCGACACGTTTGTAAATGCGCGGTCCGTTGGACGTGCGTCGGTTCGCGTGACGGGCGAGCAGATTCAGGGTGCGAGGGTCGTTGACAACGCGCCCATCGCGCCTACCCGCACAAGTTACATCTCCGCCACCGCGAAGGTTACGAACGCGCGGCCCGCAGTGGGCTTCGCTCAGCGGCCCGTGGTTGCCAAACTGAATCCCGCGGTTTCACGTCCCGCTCCCGTCTACACGAACGACAGCCGGCAGTTCAAGCAGCAGGGCACGCAACAGGGTGCGCCGCAGGGCGGCAATCGCGCCACACAACCATCCAACAATGGTTTCCGGCCCTTCCAGCCTCCGGCTGGTTCGACTAACGCACAGGCACCCGCGGGAAATAAGAACGGCAACGCGAACAACACTCAAGCGTTCGGCGGAAACAAGAACGCTACTACGAACAACAACAATCAGGCGCCCGCAGGAAACAAGAATGCTAGCGCCGGAAATACTAAGCCTTTCGGCCAATCGGGGAATAATGCTCAACAGCAAGTTCAGCCCGCCAACGAACAGCCGCGGCCGACGATGAGGTACGCGCAGCCACAGAAGGCGCGGGACGACATGTACGACGTCCATCCGCCTCTGAATCAGAAGCAGGCTCAACCGCCGCCGAAGCAAGAGGAGCGGCGCACGGAAGCTCCACCCCGCACGCAGGAACACAAGGAAGACAAGAAGGACGATAAGAAGGACGATAAGCACTAGGAAATGTAATCCACGGAAGTCGCGGCCGCAGTGAATTGCACTCTCGCTGCGGCCGCATATTTTCCGCACAGCTTTTTCGTCCGCGCGCCAACCGACATCGATATCCCTCAAAAACAACTTTTCGTGGCTGATCGCGATGTTTGCTTCAGGGCGTAGGACCGCTCGGTGTTGCAGGAGTGGCGGCGGGCGGCGCTTGCTCGAGGGCCAGATAAGCGCGTCCGAACGCGGACTGCTGCGTCCCGGCTGCGATTGCGACGGCCTGCACGGTGTAACGCCCCGCTGGCAGTTTGGCGAGCGGCAGGCTGATGCGGAACGATGCGGTGCTCGATTTCGGGTCGATCCCGGTGGGCGCGAGCAGCGGCGTGGCGTTCACCTGCACGCCTCCGCGGAAGAATACGAGGCCCGCGCGCAGCGTGCTGGCATCGAACGTCTCCGATCTGTCCGGCTTCTCCGGGTAGTAGGCCTGAAAGAAAACGTAGAGCGTCTGCTGCGGCGTGAAAAAGCGCGTCACGCTCGGCACGATTTTTTCGCCGCCCATTTCGAGCGGTGACGCGGCAAGCTGCGCGCGAGTTCCCTGCCCCTTCGTTTGCACTTCAGAGGATTTCTCGATGGGCACGAGCTGGCTCGACAGCAGGACCGAGCTGAGCGTCATGCGCGCCGCCGGGCGCTGCGGGACCGCGAGCGCCTGCTCGAACGTTCCGATCTTTCCGGACTCGTTTTCCCGCGCGACGAATTTCATGCGGTACGTCCCCGGCGAAAGCACCACGCCGCCCTGATACACGAGATTGGCGTGGTTCACCTGCTGGAAGCGCTGCTCGTCGAGGTGCACCGCGATCGTGTCGCGCAGCGAGGCCACCAATTGGCCGGACGGCACGGCGCGGACCTCCGCCAGGAAATCGAATTCGGCTTCGTGCCGGTCATGCTTTTGCGCCCAATCGAGCGCGCTCGAAGAAAGTTTCGCGGAGATCGGAACGTATACCTGCTGATCGCTCAGGCGGAACATCGCGGTCTCGACCGCGACGGGGAGATCAACCTCGGGATCCTCCGAGCGCATCGCATCCGCGAGCTGCTGCTCGCGGTCTTCCTTTTCGAGGTGCTGGAAATCGCGCGGCGCGTAGTATCCGTTGCGGTAACGGACGTGCGCGCCCGGCATGTTGACCTTCACGATCACGGAGTGCCACCGGCCGTCGCGCTTCACGTCGGGCGGCAGATCGTAGCCGACGAGATAGTAGCCGGTGTTGTCCTCCTCGATTTTCGGAAACGCGTCGCTCAGATCGCCGAGATCGAAGAACGCCTTTCCGCCGGTGTCCGTCGAGAGCGTCGCGAGCGTGTCGCGCGAATCCTCGCGCTGGTCGGTCTGGTGGTACACGGACGCTCCGCTGAACATCGAAGAGCCGGTCGAAGCCGCCGTGGTGGCATCGCCGCCCGGAGGAGTGGCAAACATGCCGCGCGCGTCGATCGAATAGATCGAGACATCCGCTCGGTTCGCGGCATCGGTGGCCGCGCGAAGTTCGGCGCGATTCTCCTCGCCCGTCTGCGTGATTCCCCCCGTGAATTCGACGACGGCCTTGCGTCCCGGAATGCCGGACAGCACGTTCGAGAGATCCTCGATCGCGATCAGCTTCTGGTCCGTGTTGAACACGTTGAATTCGGTCTCATCCGGCGTGTACGCCGCGCCCAGGTCCTGCTGCACGTCGTATTCGCCGTTCTGGGCCGCTGCGTAAAGCCCGGTCGCGAGTTGCGACGCAGCTCCGGGCATTATCTGCGCGACAGCCTTATTGAGCACGGTACGATCGTTCGTGAAATTTGCCAGCACGGAGAGGCGCGTGCTGAACACCACGACGGCGACGAGGTCCGCGGGACTCATCTGCTGCTTCAGGAATTTCACGGCGCCGTCATGCGCCCGGATAATATCGTCGGTTTCCATCGAGGTCATGTCGAAAAAGAGCACGATCATGCGGCGGTCGCGGACCTCGCCGCTCACGGCCTCGGATGCCTTCGGCCCTTCGTTGTCCACCGGAACGACGAGCGGCTTCGAATCCTCCGCGCCGGCGGTTTCGACTTTCTCGATGTCCGAATAGGAGAACGTAGTCACCTTTTCCGCCTTGCCGTCATCCGTGACCGTGAACTGATCCTGCTTCAATCCGCGGATCGACTTGCCGCTGCGGTCGGTGACCTCCACGTCGATGCGCACCACGTTCGTTTGCCCGCGCAGAACACCGGAGGCCTGCGGAGGACGGGGCTGCGGAATTTGCGGCGCCTGCGCCAAAGGAGGCGCGGGCGTTGAATCCTGTTGCGCCAGTGTGGCTGTCGGCGCAAGCGTAAGTCCGACAATAAGCCAGGAGCCCAAGAGGACGCGAAGAAAGGGATATCGATTCGTTGCCATCGGGTCGCCCTTTCCGCCTTTCATCACAGCCATTCTATAACTCCCTATCGCAGACCATCACAGGTTGAAGCGCACCATCAGAGACATCGTGCGCATCGCCCCGGCGCTGGTTACGCGGCCGAAAAACGACGAACTCGGCCCCGTGGCCCCTCCATTCGCGGCGGGGAGGAACAGAGTTCCGATCCCAGTGAAATTCGGCGTGTTCGTCAAATTCTGAAACTGCCAGCTCACGTTCATCACGCGCCGCTGCTCGGGACCGAACCGGAAGGATTTCGACAACGATCCGTTCCAACCAAACTGACAAGGGCCCTCAACCGCCCCGCGCGGCTCGTCGCCATAGCTGTTCGCGGGCAGGCTGAAAACTCCCGTATTGAAAAACGCGGAGCGCGACCCGCCGCAGATTCCCAGGTTCGGGTTCCCCGTCAAATCGGGACGCAGCGAAAAATTGGCGCCGGTGCCGTTGTCCGAGGCCACGCCGCCGAGCAGTACGGTGAACGGCGTGCCTGTTTGCCACGTGAAAATGTTCTGAAGTCTCCAATTTCCGAAGACTTTCTCCGACCATCCGTGATTCGCATGGCGGCTCCGCTGGCCGAAGGGCAGTTCCCACATCGAGACGGCGCGAAATTGATTGCGAATATCGAACGTGGAAAGGCCGTACTCGGCGTGCAGGTTGCCGTCCTGCTGTTCGACCGTGCCCGAGCCGCCACCGATCGAACTCGCATCATCGAGCGACTTGCCCCACGTGTAGATTCCCTGGAGCAGGAATCCGTGCGTGAAGCGGTGCATGACGCGAACCTGCAGAGCGTTGTAAATGGAATTGGCGCCGGATTGGTCGAACGTGAAACCCGTCGCGAACGGATCGATTCGGTGCTGCTGAATCTCGTCCTGCGGAGTCCCGAGCGGAGCGCGGTTAGGCGCGCGCAGCACGTCGAGATCGGTCCCCTTCGTGCCGGTGTAGGTTAGATCGAGAATCCAATTCTGCGAGAACGAAGTCTCGGTCCCCAGATTCCATATCTGCGCGTAGCCGTTCTTGTAATTCGGATTGACGCCCTCGGTGTTCGGCACAGTGATCGAGCTGGACTGGCCGCCTGAAAAACCGTTTTCCAAAGTGAGCGGCTCGGCCGAGGTCGTAGTCAGCGTCTGGGAGACCGCGACCGGAGCTTGATACGCCAACTCTCGCGCCAGCGTGTTGTAAATCGACTCGTTGTAGAAGATCGAATAGCCGGCGCGAACGACCGTCTTCGGCTTGAGGAACGTCGGCTGCCAGGCAATGCCGATGCGCGGCTCCCAATTGTTGTAGCTGCCGTGAATGAGCGCGCGAGGCAGGCCCGGAGCCGAGAGATTCGGCTGTCCATGCGCCACCTGAATCACGTCGGTAAGGTTCGTGATATCGAGGTTCACGATGTTGTTGAAAAGCTCGACGGGAGGCGTAACGGCATCGTAGCGGATGCCGTACTGAAATGAAAACGTCTTGGTCATCCGCCAGTCATCCTGCGCGTACGCGGAAAAACCCCAACTGCGGAAATAGGTGTTCGGGTCGCCGACCTGCAAGGTGGTGTTGTAAGGCATTCCGAGCAAAAAATCGGCGAAGTCGTTGCCCGTGCCCGCGATCGGGCTGCCGCTCGAGTCCAACTGGCTCGTCGCAAAGCCGGTAAAGGCAAATCCGCCGCGCGGGTTGGGATTGGAATCGGTGTTGAGCTGGACGCGGCGAATCTCGCCTCCGAAGCGCATCGTGTGCTTTGCGTGGACCCACGTGAGGCCATCGTCGAATCGAAACGTCTGATTGCGAACGAGCGACGGGATCGGGTCGCTGAAACCCGAGAAATTCGAAAAACTGATCTGCGGCAGACCATAATCGACCGGAAGAACATCCGCGGGCGGGATTCCCAGGTTGATGTCGAGCGCGGCGGGCGAGAACGCGCTGTTGAAGGAATTGTCGCTCAGGGTCCGAGCGCGATTGCGGCTCCAATTGATGCTCGTGCTTTCGACCAATCGCGGCGACCAATTGTGGGAAAGCGCCAGGCTAACATTTTGGCTGCGCGTGGAATTATTCCCGCCGATTCCGGCAAAATTGCTGAGCGAGTTGGAGCGCTGCGAATTGAAATTGTAGCCGACGTTGAAGTTGAATTTCGCGTTGATCGTGTGCAACACGTGGATGTTCACGCCGTCGGTATTCGATGGCGTAGTCGCTTGCAGAAGATAGTTCTGCACGATGCTGGTGGGACTCGTCGGCTGAGGGATGTACTTCAGCAATCCCTGCGCCACGTTGTTGACGGGCACCTGCTGCGCACTGCCGCTCGAGCAGTTCGTGTCGCTGACCGTGGGATAGGGCGTCGTGGTGAACGATTGAAAGAGCGTCGGCGTGCTCGCGTTCGCCAGACAGAAGAATCCGTTGCGTTCGTCCGCGGTCGGAACGGTCGAGAAACTGTTGATCGGATTTGTGACCGTTTCGTGCTGGTAGTTCACGAAGAAATAGGTTTTGTCGCTGCCATTGTAGATGTGCGGAATCTTGAGCGGGCCGCCGATGTTGCCGCCCACTCGCTCGTCGTAGTGACCGATCTTCGGTGCGGGCTGCCCCGTGATCGCAAACGGGCGGGCGTCGAAGGCTGAGTTCTGGTAACTGTCGTAGAAGCTATAGCGCACGCGGTTGACCTGCTGTCGGAATAGCCTGCCGCCGCCTCCTCCCCCGCCACCACCGCCACGCCCTCCGCCGCCGAATCCGCCCGGTCCACCACCACCCCCAAATCCACCGCCGGGTCCACCTTGGCCGGGTCCGACTCCAAAGGCTATGATTCCGGCGCCTCCTCCAGGTCCACCGGCGCCTCCCGGCCCCCCAGGACCGCCCGGACCTCCCATTTCGAATCCGCCCGGACCGCCGGGCCCTCCAGCGTTGAAAGAAAGTCCTTGGCCCACAGTTCCCTGCAATAGGAATGAATCGGACGATCCGCCGCCTGACGGCCCGAGCGATTGCGCACCCGCGCCCGGCGTTTCCGGAATCGCCTCGCCTTGTGTGCCGCCGTTCGTTTCGCCAGCAAGATCGGTTTGCTGGAAGCCACCGGCCGCCATCCCTTGGGTGACCGCGTTGAGAATGCCCGGCGGGAGCTGCCCTCTGCCGCCCGGACGACCACCGCCCGGGCCATTGCCTCCGGGAGCGTTTCCGCGGCCTTCTGCATATCCTTGACCAGAGCCGGGTCCGGCGCCGGGCTGCCCGCCGAGTCTCTGCCCGGGCGGCCGACCGGAGGCCGATGGTCCGGCGGGCGCGGCAAGTTGTGCAAGCGTGGCGACGCGAAGAACCATTTCAATCGGCTTGGCCGAGGCGGCGGGCAGTTGCATATCGGCTGACGACGGGGCAAATCCAAGCTGCGTGACTTCGAGTGTGTAGTGGCCGGTGGGTAGCGCGGGAAATTCGAACTTGCCCGATTCGTCGGTCCATGTGACCCAGATTTTTCGCGTGTCGGTGTTGGTCGCGCGCATCATCGCGCCGGGCACAGGGGAACCATCGGCCGTGCGAGCGACGCCGGCCGCGGTGAACGTGGCGTCTGTGCTTGCAACGACAGGGGCGGAGGCCGCTTGGGTTTGACCCGCGGGAGGCGCTTGTTGCGCAAAACTCGCGGGGGAAAACGCGGCGAGCGAAGTCAAAAACCACGCTGTGCCGCGAGCAATTCCTCGCCAGAGTTTTCTTGGGCCGATGGGATAGCGCAACGCCGCTCTCTCAGAAAATGGGATCAAAACACAACGGCAATACCCTGATTGGACGGCGTCGCGCAGGTTCGCGTTACCCGCCCGATGGTGCGGGATCGTAGACGAACTGGATCGTGACCGGGTTCTTGAATCGTGGGCTCTCAATTTTGGTTGTGACGTAAAGCTGGGTACCATCGGGCGAGAGCTCGTACGTGCGGGTCGTCGTGCGTCCATGCTCGCCCTGCTCGACCGCGACGAGCTGTTCGCCCTTCCACTGCACCCTAGGAGTCTTGCTCGCGCTAGCGCTCGAACTGCTTCCCTGCGAGCCAGATGATGAGCCAGTTGATGAGCCGCTCGTCGAATTCTTCGAAGCATCCTCGTGTGACGAGTCCGCGCTCGAATAGGATGCCAGAGTACGCCCGGATTCGTCGCTCACCTTGGCGGTTGTCTCCGTTTGCTCGATGGAAATCTGCGACATGTCGGTCATCATGTCGCCGCGTTCGCTACCGCTCTGCCCACTGCCCTGGCCGCGTCCGCCGCCCATTCCTCCGTGCTGTCCGCCACCCATGCCGCCCCATCCGCCGCCACCCATTCCTCCGCCTCCGCCCCAAGTGCCGCGGTTTCCGCCGCCCTGCCCATTGGAGTTTGCAGCTTGTTGCATCTTCTGGCGCGGATCGTCGCTCTGATCTTTGTTCAAAATCCACGCGCCCGAGAGATTCGGCTTGCCGCCAATCGTGGCGGGGCCGCGCGTCTTCGCGGGCGCAGCGGCGGGGGGCTGGTCGGCGGGAGCCGCAGCCGGTAACGGTCCCGCCGGAGCGCCCTGGGCCGCGGCTTGCCTCACTGGCAGCAAGAGCAGCGCGGCTGCGAAACATCCCAGAATCAATCGGCGAGACAGTGAAAATCCAAAATTGGCGTGCAAATTCTGCCATTTCATGGCTGTTAAGGCCCCCTTAGCGCGCACTTTAGTGCACATTTCTGCCACAACAATTATTCCCTTCCGAGCACGCGAGAGTTCCAAATCCTCAGGCAAGGCTTTCAACCCGGCCGTTTCATCCTGTATCATGCCGCATGCTTCCTTTCACACGGCGACCGTGCCCGGCAACGGTGCATCGGCCGCGGCGCTAGCCAGCAGAGAGCGGCGCGCCGTGAGCTGCAGTGCGCCCGATCGCTCGCGGCTTTTCAGCGGCAGGCCCACCGGCACGGCCAATTGTATGGCCTGATGGAATCGCACGAAAGGGGAACAAGTCCAATGGCACAGTCTGGAACGCAGATGCGCCTCGCCGTCATCGGCGCGGGAAAGATGGGCGGCATATTAATCGAGGCGTTCGTGAAGCAGGGACTGGTGTCGCCGAAAAATATTTTCGCGACGGTGCAGCATGCCGCGCGCGAGCGCAAGAATGCCTCGGCCCTGCCCGTGACGCTCGGCAACAACAACCGCGCGGCGGCGAAGAAGGCGGACGTGATCTTCTTGTGCGTGAAGCCGCAGACCGTCGGGCAAGTGGTGGATGAAATCAAAAGCGAGCTGAACGAGAAAAAACTTTTGATTTCAATTGCAGCGTCGGTGCCTACCGACTACATCGAGCGACGGCTCGGCAAGAAAGTACCCGTGATCCGCGCGATGCCGAATACGCCGTCAATGGTTGGCGCGGGCATGACCGCAATCGCGAAGGGGAAATTCGCGACGGACAAGGACCTCGACACGGCGCGGAGATTTTTCGACGCGGTCGGCAGGACCGTGGTCGCGGACGAGAAAAACATGGACGCTATCACCGGGCTGTCCGCGAGCGGGCCGGCATTCATCTACATTATTCTCGAATCGCTGGCGGAGGGCGGCGTGAAGGCGGGGCTTTCGCGCGAACTCGCCACGTTGCTGGCCGCGCAAACGGCGCTCGGCGCCGCGAAAGTCGCGCTCGAAACGGGGCACCATCCCGCGCTGCTGAAAGACGCGGTGACGACGCCGGCCGGATGCACGATCGATGGCATCCTCGAACTCGAAGAGGGCGGCCTGCGCGTCACACTGATCAAGGCGGTGGTGAAAGCGGCGCAGCGCGCCAAGGAATTGCTCGTCACGGACGAAAGTCACTAAAAATTCCCAGCAGGAGTGCCGACATGAAAGCGATTCGCGTGGCGCAGTACGGCGATCCGGGCGTTTTGCAGCTGCAGGAATTGCCGCAGCCGAAACCGGCGGCGGGCGAAGCGCTGATTCGCGTGCACACGGTCGGCGTGAACTTCGCCGATGTGTACATGAGGAACGGCGCAGCGCGCATGCCAGTGCCGTTTCCGTTCACGCCGGGCATCGAGGGATCGGGAACGGTCGAATCGATTGGCGACGGCGTAAGCGAAGTGAAGCCGGGCGACCGAGTCGCGTACGCGACGACGAGCCTAGGCTCGTACGCGGAATATCACGCGGTGAAGGCCGCGCACCTTTCGCCACTGCCAAAAGAGATCAGCTTCGAAGACGGTGCGGCCGCGATCCTTCAGGGACTGACCGCGCACTATCTGCTGTTCGAGTTTTATCCGATCAAGCGCGGCTCGACGGTGCTGGTGCATGCAGCCGCCGGGGGCATGGGGCTGATTCTGATTCAATGGCTGAAGCACCTGGGAGCGATCGCGATCGGGACGGTTTCAACCGAGGAGAAAGCGAAAATCGCGCGGGAGGCGGGCGCGGACTATGTGATCCTCTACACGCAGCAGGATTTCGCCGAGGAAGCGAAGAAGCTGACCGGTGGCAAGGGCGTCGATTACGTCATCGACGGCGTGGGCAAGACGACGTTCACGAAAAATCTCGACGCCGTGCGCAACCGCGGCTGGGCGACGGTGTTCGGCATGGCGAGCGGTCCGGCGGAGCCGGTGGTGCCAAACGCCCTGATGACGAAATCCATTACGATCTCCGGCGGCGCACTCTTCAACTACATGGTGACGCGCGACGAGCTTCTCGGCCGCGCTCAGGACGTCTTCAAAGGCTTGCGCGAGGGCTGGCTCAAGCTGCGCATCGATCACGCGTTCCCACTCGCCCAAGCACCCGAAGCGCATCGGTTGCTCGAGGGACGCCAGACGACCGGCAAGCTCATACTGAAAACCGCCAACTAACTGCCCATTCGAATAAACGGATTCGAACCTTCTCGGTGGAACAGCTAGGAGGAGAAGCTGCGGAGGGCTGTCTGTTCGTCGGGGAAATCGGCGAAGACGGTGTGCAAATTCGTGATCCGGATAACTTCCTGCGCGCGGGGGTTGAGATCGACCATTTTCAGCACCGCGTCATGCGTGCCGGCAGAGCACAAAGCGCGCACGAGTTGACCGACTCCTGAACTATCCAGATAGGAAACGTCCTTGAGGTTGAGCAGGACTTTCTTCTTGCCGTCGCGGAAGAGATCAAGGATGAGATCGTGAAGCGCTTCGCCTTCAATCATGGTGAAGCGGCCCCGAATCTCGACCACCGTAACGTCGCCTAACTGTCGCGTGTTGGCGCTGAAGCCCAAAGCGATGTTTCTCCCCTCTTTATTCTAGCCCACGGACATTGCAATCAGAAACCCGGTCTCACCATTCGCTCACACGAATTCACCAAACTGCAGGAACCGGATGGGCCATTCTCGGGGCGGGGGGGGGGGGAAGGGCGCGTTTCGGACTTCGGGCGACCAGGGAGCCCGTTCAGTCCTTCAGGAGGAGCACATTGACAGCCTTGACGATCACTTCGACCTTGTCACCTTTGCGGATGCCAAGCTCCTTCAGGGATTCGAGGGTCATGACGGAACCCATGCGGGATGAGGCTGGGATGGTGAGCTTGACCAGGCACATGACACCGCCCTTCTTGATGTCGGTGACTTTGCCGGTGATGCGGTTGCGCGCTCCTACTTTCATTTCGTTTGCTCTCCTCAAAAAGGTGAGCCCAGATTTGCGGGCTGGCAACCAACACAGCGAGGTTACTACGGTTCGACTGGAAAGTCGCGGCTCTTTCAATTGCTATCGCGGCGTGGAAATCCGGCCGGTGGTCTGGATTTCCACGTCGACCGCATTGCTGACGTGGAGCATGAAGGTGCTGGGATCCTTCAGGCCCCACTTCACGAATGGAATCGAGAATTTCGCGGTGGCCTGAAGCTGGCCGGGAGCGGCAGGCGCAGCGGATATCGTGAGCGTCATATCGTGATCCTGCCCGTGCAGACGGAAAACGCCGGAAACTTCCGCTTGCGACGCTCCCTGCCCTGCCAATACCTCTTTCAAAGAGCCCTTCACCTGACTGGGCGTGAAAACAACTTCAGGAAATTTGGCGCTCTCAAGAACTTCCGCGTGCATTTTCTTGTCACGCGAACCGTTATCGGTGTTTCCGGAAGTCGCGTCGACGACGATGGAGCCACCGGCCTTACCGGTCGCCGGATCAAAATGGATTTCGCCGCTCTTGAGCTTGAACACACCGTGAACGGTGTGGAGCGTGGCGCCGAGCGTGATCTCGATTTTCGTGGCAGCGGGATCGAGAATGACGACGGTCTCCTGCGCGCGCAGCGGCGAAGCGACCGCGAAGACACAAATGAGAGCCGCGAGGATGGCGATGTGGCGCAAACCGGTGCGGATCAAGCCCATAGCACCCGCCAGCCGAGGCTCGCTAATCCGGTGATGCTGAGGGCGCTCGGCGCGGCCTCGCCTGTGTGGATCGAGATCATTTTGGAAAACATTGCGGGACGCGCGGCGAAAAGCCTCAGCACCTTGCGGCGAAGTGCGGCGCTGGCGTTCATCGCCAGCAGGAGGCGCGTCATGCGGATGGCCGGGTCGGTGATCCGCCGGTGAGCGGACTCGTATTGCGCGAGATCACCGCGAGCGAGCGCGTCCGCCAAATGCAAAGCCTGCGGGAAGGCGAGGCTCAAACCCTGACCCGCGATGCCGTCCACTGTGCATGAGGCATCGCCGACGAGCGCGATATTCCGGCGGACCACGGCTCGCGCGCGGCCGAGCGAAGTGACGGCTCCAGCCTCGGTCGACGCGGAGTGTGCGCCGCGCAGATGTTTTGCGACATCCGGAAAGAGCTCGAGCGCGCGATCGAGCCGCAGGCGGGCATCGCTCGAAAAAAGCGAAACGCAAATCTCGCCAGCGCCGATCGGAGTGGCGATCATCTGGGCTCTTTCGCCCCAGTGGACTTCGACGCAATCGGTCCAGGGTGCGACAGCATAGTGCCTGCGAAATCCAAAACGGTGGCGATAGCGGCGCAATGGCCCAAGTCCTGTGAAATCGCGGACGATTGAACTCTGCCCGTCAGCGCCGATGAGCCATTCGCACTGCAGGAAATCACCGTTCGCGCAGACGCCGTGAAAATCGCAGCGCGAGACCCTGGCGCCCCACAGAAATGAGACGCCCACTTCGGACGCGCGGTCGATCAGCAGCCGGTGAAGCATTGTGCGGCGGAGACCGAAGGCCCGGCGGGCGGACATCATTGCGGAGGCGGAGGATTCTTGGTCGGAGAAGCGAAAACCGGAGAGCGGAAAGCCGAGACTGGAATTGAGTTCGATGCCGAGACTCCGGAGGGCCGCGACGCCCTCCGGCAGAAGACCTTCACCGCAGGGTTTGTCGATGAGCGGCTGTCGGAAGTCGATGACCGTAACCCGGAAGCCCTTCAGGCTCGCGGCAATCGCGGTCGCGATTCCCGCGGGACCTCCGCCGACCACCAGGACATCCGCTCGCAATATTGCGTCTCCCTGTTCGCGTTACCATCGCAGCAGCACCAGTTCCGCGCAAAAGCCCGGGCCCATCGCGGCAAGAATGCTCAGCGTACCCGGCGCCGGACGGTGATTCTTGTACACATCTTCCAAAACGAGAAGGACCGACGTGGAGGAGAGATTGCCCACCTTACGCAGGCAATTCCACGATGCTTCGAGATCCTTTTCCGTGATGCCAAGTGCGGTGGCGGTCGCTTCAAGGACCTTCGGGCCACCCGTGTGCATCACCCAACTTTTGACGTCGCTTCGGCTGAGTCCCTGCTCGCCGAGGAAAGTATCGACATCCTCACCGAGATGCCGCAACACCGTGTCCGGCACTTCCGGTGACAATACGATGCGGAAGCCTTTTTCGGAGATGTCCCAGCCCATCACTCTTTCAGTGTTGGGATAGAGAATCGACTTCGTGGCGAGGATTTCGGGGCCGTTGGATTCCACCTCCGAGCCTACGACGACCGTCGCAGCCGAGCCATCGCCGAAAAGCAGCGCGGAGATCAAATGGGCCATTGAAAGATCGTCGCGCTGAAGAGTGAGCGAACACAGCTCGATCGAGAGGAGAGCGGCCGCTTGATCGGGATAGGCGCGGACATAATCCGCGGCTCGTGAAATTCCCGCGGCGCCAGCGACGCAGCCAAGGCCGAAGATCGGGATGCGCTTGATATTAGGCGAGAGCCCCATGCGATTGACGAGCCGCGCGTCGAGCGACGGTGCCGCGATACCGGTGACGGACGTCACAAAGATTGCGCTAAGGTCGCGGGGTTCGATTCCGGCGCCAACCAGTGCGCGGCACAGGGCCTTCTCGCCGATGTCGAGGCCCACCTCGATCCACGCGTCGTTCGCCTGGCCCCATGTTTTCATGTTCTCGTAGAAATCGATGGGGCGCGCCGTGTAGCGGCCGTCCACCTTCATGCTATCGTCGAGGCGATCGAGAATATCCGGATTGGGCAGACGGTGCCGCCAGTCGTTCTTGAGCGCGGCGACAAGAACGTCCTGCTGGTAATAATGTTTCGGAAATGCACTTCCCACGCCAGCAATCTTCATCAGCGAAGCCCCCTTGGGCGCCCGTTCGTGCAGCAGCCGTTTTTTGAATACACGTGCAGGCAGTTCACATCCCAATCTTTTTCATTTGGCCTGAGTTTGAAACCTGCAATTTGCTCAAAGGAGCCGGCGCGCATCTTGACGAACTCGCCGACGGAAGCACCCCCTGCCGTGACCTCGCAATCCTCGGACAGGAGGCCGCGCGATCGGAAATCCAACTCAGATTGAGGGTGATGCGTCCTCCGTTAACGGTACGCGAGACAGGCCGCCACAAGGGTCCGGCCGGAGCGGGCAGTATCCATGCCCAAATGGACCGCGCATAGTGTTAACGAGTATCGATCCAGAGTCAAACAGAATGGTGAGGCCGGGTCCCGGCGACCCGACAGAAGGAAGGGCCCCGGGTCTGTGGGGTCAGACCCGGGGCTGGGGGTTGAGAGGGACTATGGGCCGGTAAACTTGTAAAATCTGCGGGGCCGTCGGGGAGCGCGCTGGACGCCCGCTCGACCGCGGCGTTAGTAGTTAAGGCGCCGCAGAATCATGGTCGCCCGGAAGACCATTTGCATGCCAAGAACGATTAGCGTGTCGCGCACGGCGGATACTTTTTCCCGCATCGTCATTTCCTCAAATACTCACCGGGGCCTAATTCAGAACGTGAACCGGCACATCATGCTCAACCGCAAGCACCATGGATTTGAAAATGTCGACGTCCCAGCTATCGGCTATACGAAGGCGGACGACTTCGTGCGTTTCAGACAGCAAGCGCCCGCGCAAAGGGACGCGGAGATTCCCTGTCGCAACTCTTAGAATGACCGGCTGCCCCATCCAGATTGCGTATCCACCTTCCATCGTCGTGTCCTCCTCAGGGTCACTGCTTCGGACAACTGGATTCTCGGGCAGGAGGACGGACTGGCCTATGGTACAGGGGGCCAAACCGGGTAGTAGCGAAGTACTAGAACATTCGATTGCGGGCACCATCGGGCAAATGCCCATTTCTGCTATCGTAGTTATTGGATGAATGACGCGGCACGCGCTGCGAGCACAGCCGGGAACCTGACCCAATGATCGAACTCGCAAAACACATTCTGGAGTGGCTCTACAACGTTCGAGGCCTGATCGAATGGGGCGGAACGGTGATGGTATGCGTGGTCGTGTTTGTCGAAACGGGCATGTTCGTGGGTTTCTTTCTACCGGGCGATTCCCTGCTGGTCACCGCTGGCGTGTTCGCGGGTGCGGGACACCTGAAATTGTGGTCGCTGTTGTCGCTGGTGACGCTCTGCGCGATCGCGGGGGATCAGTTAGGCTACCTAATCGGCTGGAGGGCCGGCGCGAGCCTGTACCGGCGAGAAGATTCGCGGTTCTTCAAGAAGCGCAACTTGCAGCGCGCGCACGAGTTCTACGAAAAATACGGCGGAAAGACGATCATCCTGGCGAGATTTGTCCCCATTGTGCGGACGTTCTGCCCACCCGTGGCGGGCGCTGCGAAGATGACGTATCGGCACTACCTGGCGTGCGACATCCTCGGCGGAATGCTGTGGGTGTGGAGCACCGTGCTGCTGGGGTACACGCTCGGACGGACCGTGCCGAACGTGGACAAGAAAATTCACTACATCATTGCAGCGGTGATCGTCGCGTCATTCATTCCGGCTATTTACTCGGCGTGGAGGGCGCGGCGTTTGAGGGCCAGGCTGTCCTTAAAGTCGATTGCGCCCGAAGAAGAGTAGATCGGTCGAGTAGGACACGACCTCAGTTAATATTCCTTGGTCCAACAAATCTGCATCGGCAGTCAAGTTAATCAAAACGCTGTGAGTCGCCTGAAAGAGTTCTGCGCCAGCTACGAAGTGTTAATATCTCGACATTAGACGGTAGACTCCAAGCTTCCATCCGATGAGGCCCCATGGCGTTCTTTGTTTTCGTGCTCGCGGTGTGGCTCACAGCTGAGTGGCTACTCCGGCGCCACTACCAGCAGAAAAACGACAAACGCTTTTCCAACATCGTTGACGCCCTGAATCGCGCTGAGCGCGAATTCAACGAACTGAAGAAGCTCGCGGCGCGCGTGACGGAGCTGGAAAAACGTCCGGCAGCGCCCGATGCCGGAGCTCAGCACGCCGCACCAGTTGTTGCACCTTCCGCAGTCCGAGTGTCAGAACCGACTACGGCCACATTGGTTCATCCACTGGCGCCGGCAGCTCCTCCGGAGACGCCGCGAGTTGCAGCGCCACCAATTCCATCAGTGAGTCTGGTCAAGCCGGCGGCACCGCCCGCGACTCCGCCGCCACCAGCGCCCCCGGCTCAAGTTGCGCCGCCCTTCGCGCCAAAACCGCCCGCGCCGGTACAACCGCGCGTCGAACCCGTGATTCCGCGGCCCGCGCCGCCGCTGCGCCCGACGACAACCGCACCTTCGGCGGGGCCCGTGCATGCCGCAGCGCGCCCAGCCCACGCGCCGGTACACGTGCAACTCAAGAGCTCCGAACTCGAGGAAAAGCTCGGCACGAACTGGCTCAACAAAATCGGGATCGTTGCTCTGGTGATCGGGATCGCGCTCTTCCTGGCATACAAGTTTCCGACGCTCAGCAACCCCGAAAAAGTGGGGCTTGGATACTTCGTCAGCTTCGCGATTCTCGGCCTCGGCGTGTATCTGGAGCGCAAGGATCTGTACCGCGTCTTTGCGCGCGCGCTGATCGGTGGCGGATGGGCGCTTGTCTTTTTCACAACCTACGCGATGCACTTCGTGAAGTACACGCAGGTGATCGACACCGAATGGGTGGATTTGGTGCTGCTATTCGCCGTCGCGTGGATGATGGTGGCGCACACGCTGCGCTACAACTCGCAGGTCGTGACTGGGCTGGCGTTTCTGCTCGGATTTACTACCGTGGCGATCAGCCAGAACACTGTCTATTGCCTGGGCGCGGGCGCGATTCTCGCGATCGGGCTCGTGGCGATAGTTCACCGGCGAAGCTGGTTCGAGCTCGAAGTGTTCGGCCTGATCGCGTCGTATCTGAACCACTACATCTGGCTGCGCACCGTGATCGAGCCAATGGGCGGCCACAAGCACATGTTCCCGGAGTTCCTGCCGAGCGCGTTGCTGCTATGCCTCTATTGGGCGATTTACCGATGGTCGTACCTTGCGCGGCGCATCCAGAGGGACACGCAAGAACACGTCTCGACTCTGGCGGCGCTGCTGAACACGTGCGCGCTGCTGGTTCTTTTCAAGTATCAATCGGTGAGGCCGGAACTGGCTTTTTACGTGCTGCTCGCGCTCGGCGCGGTGGAATTGACGCTCGGCCAACTGCCGGTGGCGCGTCGGCGGCGAACCGCAGTCGTGATCCTCTCGACGATCGGCACCGTTCTTCTCGTCGCTGCGATTCCGTTCAAATATTCCGGCATGGACATGGCGATCATCTGGCTGGCGGAGGCGCAAGCACTGTTTCTCGCTGGCGTGTTCACGCGCGAGACGCTCTTTCGCAGGTTCGGCTTGCTGGCCGCGCTGCTCACCGCGGGCGACATGCTCCTGAAGAATGCGGAGCCGATTCTCGAAACTCGCCTCGGCGTCTACAACTTGCTCCAGGCTCCCGAGTACCCGCTCGCGATGACTTTCGGATTCGCGGCTTTGCTGTTCTACGTAAACGCACATTGGATCCCGCGGCGATGGAAAGGCCTGATCGAAGCTGGATTCGAAGAGACCTGCTTCCGCGGGCTCTCGTATCTCGCGGGCCTGATGATGTTCGTGAGCCTGTGGCTGGCGTTCCCGAACGCGTGGACAGCGGTGGCGTGGGCGGCAGCCGCGCTGGTTGTGACGCTGCTGGGACGCCAATTGGACTTGGAGGACTTGTCGCACCAGGCGCACCCCTTGGCGCTGGCTAGTTTCATGTACGCGATTGGCGTGAATCGATTCGCCGCCGCGCCTTACCTGAGCACCGGGATGTCGCTGCGGCTCGTGACGCTCTCGCTGGTGATTGCGCTCTTCTATCTCTGTGCGCGATGGGCAGGACCGGCGCTCGCGAGTTACAAGCGGGAAATCTCGGAGATTTACACGACGGCAGCCGCCATCCTGGTGCTCGTCGTGACCTATTACGAATGCCACTGGGCGTGGATGGGCGTCACGTGGGGCGCGTTCGCTCTCGTTCTGGCGGTGCTCGGCGTGTATTTCGAGCGGCGCGACCTGAGCTACCAGGCGCACGCAATAGTGCTCGCCGGGTTTGCCCGCACGCTCGTCGTCAATATCGACGCGACGCAGGAATATCACCACTTCACCCTGCGTTTCATCACGTTCACGCTTATGGCGGCGCTGCTCTACCTCTGCGCGTATTTCAGCGGGCCGCGCGAGACGCAGGCGGCGCGCGTATTTTCCGCGATTCACACGTGGGCCGGCACAGCGCTTGTGGCCGTGCTCGCGTACCAGGAGCTTTCGTCTTCGTGGATCGCCGTGACGTGGGCGTTGTTTGCGCTTCTGCTACTTATCGCGGGCAGTCGGCTGAAGCGAATGGATCTGCACTTTCAGGCCTATCTGCTTTCATTCGGTGCGGTGATTCAGGTGGTGATGGTGAATCTGTACGCCGCCGAGCCTTTCCATCTGTATCCACGGCTGAGTTTGCGCCTCGTCACGATTGTGCTGACGGCAGTTATCCTCTACGTCTCGTCGCGGTGGGCGGCCAAGGCGGAATTCGACGCGGCGCCGAGTGTGGGAGCGGCATACACGTGGGCAGGGTCGCTGCTGGTCTGGCTGCTGCTGTTGCACGAACTGCATTCGATCAATGTGGCGCTGGGCTGGGCGATTTTCGGGCTTGCGCTGTTCGAGATCGGCTTCGCGCGGAAGTCGGTGAACTGGAGGGCACAGGGCTACATTGCGTTTGCGTCGGCGTTCGTGCGCATATTCGCCGTAAACATCAACGCGTCACGCCACGAACTGCTGGTCACGACCCTGCCGCTGGCGGTCGTTTTCTACTACGCATATTGGCGGCTGCAAGACGAGGGCCACGACTTTCTGACGGAAGACCGGCAGGTGCTGGCCGGTCCAGTTATGGGATATCTCGGCACGGCCACATGCGCGACGGTTCTCTATTATTGTCTCGACGCTGGCTGGGTCGCGGCGGGATGGGCGGGCCTGGCTCTGCTGCTGATCGCCGTAGCGTGGAGCGCGCGGCAGGACGTATTCTTGCATCACAGTCTGCTGCTGGCTGGCGCGGTCTTTTTCCGCGCTGCGTTTTTCGATTTGCTGGAAACCAACGCTGCGGGCAGCCCGTGGTACTTGAACCGCTCGGGACACGTGACTGCGGCGGCGGCGCTGCTTTTTGCCGCGCAGGCCTTTGCTTTCCCGTTGCGCTCTAGATTCGCGGCGGAGAATGGGACTCGCCGGGTTACCGAGCCGTGGACGCTGATTTTCCAGAGGCCCGAGCAGTTCTTCTTTTTCATCCCGCTGGCGCTGATCACAATGCTGATCGCCAAGGATGTCTCGCAAGGCCGCGTGACGATGGCATGGGGCATCGAGGCGGTGGCTGTGTTCCTTTTCGCGCTGATCGTGGGTGAGCGGAGCTTCCGCCTGACAGGGCTTGGGCTGTTGCTGCTGTGCGTCGGGAAAATTCTGGTCCTCGACGTGTGGCGCCAGAATAAGTCGGACCGATTCGTGACGTTCATCATTCTGGGAATTGCACTGCTGCTGGTTTCCTTTCTCTACACGCGCTACAGCGAGGCCATCAAGCGATATCTATGAGAAAGCATGCTGGTTTGCGCGGCGACGCGGCCTGAAATACAAAACGGGGAGCCTGGCAGCCCCCCGTTTTGTTGATTTGCATCGCCGCGACGAAGCCGAAGGCATCGCCGACGGTTCGCACCGCAAAAGCGGTGTGCTAATCGGTGTTAAGAATCTATGCCCGGTGGAGTCATGTCCCCTCCGTGCGATAGCTCTTACAAGGGCACTCATACGCCCGTGGAGGGCGCGGTGCAAGTGAAAAATACCCAAGCGGAAGATACGCGGGCGCGCGTCCAGCCGTGCGCGCGCCCGGCGAAATATTAGAACTGGCGGAGAAAGCTGCCCGTCGCTACGAGTGTCGACCCCGAGCTGAATAGGAGCGCCGTATTGTCGTCAATCAGGTAGTAAATGAGTTTGTAAGTTGCAGCCGGATTCGAGACCGCGACGGTCGCGGTACCGCGGCCGGTCGTCGGTGTGCCGATTGAGGTGCCCGTGGCGCTGATCGGATCCGTCGGGAAGACGGCGCTGAAATTGTTGATGTCGAGATTGCCGGTGAGCGTGGTCAGGCTGATTGGGACCTCGCCTTCGATGTCCGGCTGAAACAACGCCGAATTCGCAGTACCGTGAAAGACTCCCTGGCCTGTCAGGCCGAGCGCAAAGCTCCCGCCCAACAGCGAAAGCGAAGTGGAGCAGGCCGGCGCACCTTGCACGCATTGCGTGTAGGCGGTGCCGGTGGAGACGGCCGAGGAATCGAGTTCGAGCATCAGCGCAGTTCCCTGCACGGTTTGATAAACGGCGAATTCGGCGATGTTGGTACTCGCACACGTTCCCGTGCCGACGAATAGTTTGAGGTCGATTCGTCCCGTGGCCGGATCAGGCGCCGAATACGAACATGAGCCGAGCGCCGGACCGCTGTTGTACGTACCCTCGCTGTTGGCATCGAGGGTTCCGCTCGTGATCGTGCCGCTACCGTTTGGAACGAAGACCCCGCCTGCGGCGTAGGCCCCAATTACGGCGGCTCCGCCGCCGGATGGAGTTACGCTCGTGTTTCCGCCGGCGGTGAAGACGTAGGTGCCGTTCGCAAGCCCAGGAGCAGCTGCTGCGCCAAACATGTCCCCGGCGACACGGGCAATGCCGTCAATCTCGACAAGGTGCAACTGGATCACCTGGCTGGAATTCGCTGGGCTATTGACCGCGTAAAACGCGAACGTGCGGCCTACGCCTGAGGCGCAGGGACTACCTTGGCCGATGGTTGTACTCTCGAGAGTGATCGTGCCGCGGCCCGTGCCAGGAAACACCGGATCAAACGAATAGCAGCCGTGGAGCGTTGTGTCCTTGGTCGTGACGGTACCGGCCGAAATCCCGTTGTCGTTCACGTCCAGAATCGAGTTTGTCTCCGGAATCCCGCCGGCACTGTCGGCATGGAATTCGCCGGCCATCGCCAGCGGGTTAAAGGCGGCGTCAAGGCCCAAGACGCTGAATACGTACGGGCCGGAAATCACAGTGGTTGAATTCGAGATGGCGCCAAGACTCTGCTGGTCGATCGTGCCGCCGCCAGTGGCTTCGGTATCGCCGCGGATCAACTCGGCGTGCTCGTTCGTAGTCAGCGCGAAGTACCATGTCGATTGGACTCCGCCAGCCGTGATCTTCGCCAATCCTCGGCCGTCCGGTCCGACCGTATAAGTGCTCGTGTTGCTGATGGGCACTTCCGTTGAGACTCCCGTGCGGAAACTATCGATGTCTTCGACGCCACCTGTAATGTGACCGTTCCCGTCGGCGGCAAAGCTGCCCGCCACCGCGAGGAAGCCGGCCGAATCGTTGCCCGTGAAGGAAAAGGCGTACGGGCCGCTCAGAGTCGCGTCGGAATAAACAATCGTGACCGTGGATGTGGCAGTGACGGTCGAAGAACCCGGCGGCGTCACCGAAGCGGTAATTGTGACGGTGGCGCCCGGGGGTGGATACAGCGGCGCGGTATAAAGTCCGGTCTGATCGATCGAGCCGATGTTACCGCCGTTCGTCGACGAGACGCTCCACGTGGCGGTTGTCGGCAATGAGTTCAGAGTCGCGGCGAACTGTTCGTTGCCGCCTGCCGGAACGGTCGGCGAAATCGGAGTCAGCGCGATACCCTGCCCGGACCCTACCGTCACGATCGCGTTGTTGGACGTGATGGTGCCGGTCGAAGAACTGGAGGACGTGGTGGACTGCTGGGCCACGGCGGTGATGATGACTTGGCCTACCTGCGTCCCCTGGCCGCTCGAGGTCGTCGGCACATTCGCCGGCGCCGTGTATATGCCCACCAACTCATCGGTGGGGGACGGCTGAATCGAGCCCACAGTCGCGGCATCGCCGTTCGCGATGCCATTCACCTGCCAGGTCAGAGTTGTGGTCGTCGAGATCGAGGAGTCAGTCAGAGTCACGGTGGCGGTGAAGTCGGCCTCCGTGTTGAGCGGAACGGTAATGCCGGCGGGCGTGATGGAAATGGATTTGACGTCGGCGGTGCCGCCGGCGCCACCGCCGCCCCCGCAAGCCGGCAAGCTGACAATCGCTGCCAGCGCCAAAAGCGAGATCGCTGAAACCTTGGTTCGGACGAGAGGATTTCCATTGCTTGGAATGCTGCCAGTCTGTGACTCGCGATTCTCGGTCATTTTCATCCTGATATTGCGCTCCGCACTGGCATCCACAAGCTGATCCTCTCCAATACGCTAGCGGGCAATTATGTTATTGCTGCTGGGGACGAGAAAGTTCCATTTTTCCCCGGGGCTTTGTCCGCAGACCCCGCCGGCTCACCTGTGGCGCTCCCACGGGAGAAAGATCGCACGCACCGTTAGCGAACTCTGAACGCCTTCGAGGGACGTACGACTCACCCACCCCACACATACAATAAGACAGTTTAACTGGATGTGCAAAAAGGAGATTTGGTTGTCGGGGGCCGGGGCCGGAGCTATTTGAGGAAAAGGCCTTCGCGAACCTGATCGCGGCCGACGAAAGTCTTCGAAGAACGGAACTGCGCGAACAGGTCCAGAATCTCGCGATTCTGGTAGATGTGCGAATGGACGGCGATCGTCGGCGCGCTGAGAAGCTCGAGCGTCTGGCTATCGACGACGCGGTATCGGTGGAATCGGTCGGGCGTGCGGCTGTGAAACAGGCCCAGCACGGCGCCGCCGGGATGAAGCATCGTGGAAAGCCGCTCCATGATGTGCGGCGCCACCTGTGGATCGAAATAATCGAGGAGATCCCACAACAGAATGCCGTGAAAACTTTTGTCCGGATATTGCAGCGCGTTCTCGAGGAATTTCTCGGCGAGCATCAGAGGAGACATCTTGCCGCTGTCGTCACCGACGGGGGCGGTGCGCAGGCGCTCCTCTTCCGAGGTGAGAAAATCCTTCCACGTCCTGAGCAAGTCCTCGGTGGAAACGCGGTAGCCCTTGTCCACGAAGAAGCTGACGGTCGATTGCCAGACGGGGCCGAGATCGAGGATCCTTCCGTGAGGCGTATCGCTGAGAAGCCACAGGAACTCTTTCAAGCCATTTGAAATGCGGACGTTTGCAGCGGGAACAGCGGACAGGCCAGGACTCGATTTTGAGGGTGCGGCGCCCGTAGCCACGGCGGCTGCGCCGGGGCGTGTCTTGGCCATCCAGTTCATGGGTCGAGTCTACTCGCCTTTCACGCTGGCAGTAACGACAGGAAGTTCCTCGGAATCGCGCGCGGGGCTGACCGCCGCGGGTTCCGGCGAACTGCGCACAGGAACCGTTTCCACCTTGCCGCGAAGCCGCGCGCCATCGTCGATGGCGATGCGCGGACTCAGCACGCTTCCCACCACGCGGCTCGACGAACCAAGGCGCGTGCTCTCTCCTGCTTTCAAATTCCCTTGAACGGACCCATCGACCACGATTTCGCGGGCATCGATTTCGGCCTGCACGCGGCCGTTGGGACCGACCGTCACACGAGAATTGGCCAAGCGAATCTTTCCCTGCACTTCGCCGTCGATGTATAGATCGGAACTCCCGGAGCAGTCGCCATGAATCTTCAGTCCGGACGTGATCCTCGACGCGGTCCCGCTAACCGGCGAGCTAACGTCGGACGCGGGCCTCGCGGCGATGGACGCTGCCTGCGGCGGCGCACTCGTCGCCGGAACCTGCGAAACGCTTTGTGATTTGATCGAAGTCGGTGCGGTCACGCCAGATGATTGCGGAGACGGCTTGGCCTCATCAGGTTTACGCCACATGAGATCCTCCCTCAAATAACGGCGGGACGCTGCGCTGGGTGGCACGCATCCTACTCGGTGGTGGGACTATAGTACACAGGCAACTGGCTGTAAACCCAGCAGTGTACCGGGACGTTACAGAACAGCAACTGCCTTAGCGCCGGATCGGCGGAGGCGGAATCGGACGTCTGCACGTCGTTGTGCCGGCTCTCCCACATGGCCACAACCATCCCAATGGACTCGTGGAGGAAGATCTTCAGACCGGTGCGGGTGCGCCACCAATTCCGGGGATCGTACTCGGAATCGGGTGCGGCGACAACGCGCAGCACCGTGCCGGACGGAAATGTGCGCTCCGCAAGATACCGTGAGCGGCGCGTGTGGTAATTCGAGGTAACCAGCAGAATGCGTTTCCATCCGCGCGACGAAATGAGCTGGCCGATCGCGATCGTCTCGTCACGCGTGTCTTCGGCGTAGTGGGGAAAGCGAACCACGGCGCTTTGCGGGACGCCGCGCTCGACGAGGTCGTGCTCTTCCAATTCGGAAATGCCAGCGTAAGGACGCAGATACCTGCCACTCGCGATGATCCGTGGCGCCCAGCCGGCCTTGAAAAGCTCGGCGGCGCGCGCGGCGCGGTCGCCGCCGAAATTGTCGTCGCCGAGGATCACGATGGCGTCCGCGCGCACGGGAGACTCATCGACGATCCAGACGCTGCCAGCCAGCCGAAGTAGCGGGTGGCGCACGAGATAGACAAGGAAGAGCAAGCAGAGAAAAAGCACGAGAAACAGAAGACGAAAGAAAATTCCGCCGCGCTGCCGCTCTCGTGGCTGCAAGTAGCGTCCGGCGCGAAACATTACTTTCCGGGGTCCATTTGGCGCAAGCGTTCGGCCGCCTGCTCGGGAAGAGTGCCGTTGAAATACACTTCCTTGATGCTGTAAGACTTGCTGCCCGTCTCGACGATGGGCAAAATCTCGATGTGCCAGTGGTAGTCGCCAGCGATCGTCGCCCAGTAATCGCTCAATTCGCCCTTGGTCTGGAGAGTGTTCGGCGCGGTATGCACAACCATGTGATAGCTGCTCGTCACCTGCAAGAGGCGGCGCAGGGTGCGGCCCAGCAGGTTCGCCAGATTGCGGCGGATTTCTCCGGGCGAAAGGGTTTCAAACTGGTGATTGTGCGTCCGGGGGATCAGCCAGGTTTCAAACGGCACGCGCGAGGCGTACGGGCAAATCGCATAGTAATCGCCGACGCTCTCGATGATCCGCTTCTTCTGGCGGATTTCCTGCCGCAGGATGTCGCAGAATACGCAGCGCTCGCGGTCGCGGTACCATTCGCGGGCCGAGCGCAGCTCATATGAGATGCGGCGCGGCACGAACGTGGTCGCGGCCAATTGCGAATGAGAGTGCGGCCATTCCTCCCCCGCCTGCGGACCCTGGTTCTTGAAGACGGCCACGTACTTGAAACGCGCGTCGCGCTTCAAGTCGTTGATCCTCGCCGCGTAAGCTTCGAGAACGCGTTCGATTTCCTCATCCGACAGTTGCGTGAGCGTGCGCGAATGGCTCGGCGTCTCGACGATGATCTCGTGCGCGCCGATGGTCGCCATGCGGTCGAAAATTCCGTCGGCGCTGCGGGCGGGATCGCCCTCGATGCGATAGAGCGGGCGGAAGTGCGGATACACGCGTACCTGCCACGGCCCGCTCTGAGGCAGTTGGAGCAGAACCTGGGCTCCTCTGTCGTTTCCCGGGCAGAGCGGGCAGGGGCCCTCTCGCTCCTTTTCGCGTTCTGGATGGCCGGTGACTACCCAACTGCGAGTGATCGGGTCCTTGCGTAGTTCCATTACGTCCCTGTGTGAAGAATGAGGAGGTCATCTTATAACGAAGTGCGGCCCAGCTACAAAACTACTGCGTCGGGAGAAGCCTGCGAAGACACGGTTGATCCGCGAAATCGGCTCCGTTGTAGTTTACACTCCGGTCCACGACAGGCACCGGAGCCCGTTGCGAGCAGCGAAGGAAAGGAGATCTTGTTGAGCGCGTCAACTACGGGCAATTCCAAAATTGCGAACGGCGGCATGAAGAACGGCGCCGTCCGCAAGATGACCGTGGTGCCGATGATTGCCGCAACCTACTTCATGGTGGCCGGCGGGCCATACGGCCTCGAAGACATCGTGCAAAAGACAGGCTATCGGGCGACCTTGCTGATCTTGTTGGTCACGCCGCTGCTCTGGAGTCTGCCAACGGCCATGATGGTCAGCGAGCTGGCCACGGCCATTCCCGAGGAGGGCGGATTCTATATCTGGGTGCGCCGCGGTATGGGGCGCTTCATGGGATATCAGGAGACGTGGCTGACTCTGGCAGGCAGCGTGTTCGAAATGGCCCTCTACCCTAATTTATTCGTTGACTATATCGGGCGATTCGCTCCGGCATTGGTGGCCGGATACCGCGGGCTGGCCGTTGGCTTTGCGATGATCGCGCTGTGCACCGCGTGGAATGTCGTCGGTGGACGCGCCGTGGGAGAGGGCTCAGTGTTCCTCAACGTGGCGCTGCTCTTCCCGTTCGCGGCTCTGATCGGGTTTGCCCTTTTCCGCGGCCATGCGGGCGCTGGGGGCGGGACTCCCCTGCGGCACGCCGACTTGCTCGGCGGAATTCTGATCGCGATGTGGAATTACATGGGCTGGGACAACCTCTCGACGATTGCGGGCGAGGTGGAGGCGCCGCAGCGCACGTACACACGAGCAATGTCCGGCGCGGTGGTGCTCGTCATCCTCGGTTATCTATTGCCGGTCGCCGCGGTGGCGCGAACCGGAATCAACCCAAATGACTGGACGAACGGCGGCTGGGTAGATGTCGGACGACTATTGGGCGGCGAAGCGCTCGCCATCGGGATTGCAGCTGCCGGCGTGGTCGGCGCGATTGGCTCGTTTGGGGCGCTGATGATGTCGTTCACGCGGCTGCCCGAAGTCATGGCCGAAGACGGATACCTGCCTAAGATTTTCACGAGGAAGAATTCGCGCACGGGAGCGCCCTGGGTATCCATTCTCGTGTGCGCGATCTTCTGGGCGGCGTGCTACCCGCTCGGTTTCGAGCGAAGCCTGATCCTCGATGTGCTCCTTACAGGGCTGAGCATCCTCTTGGAGTTCTGGGCACTCGTGGCACTGCGCATTCGCGAGCCGAATCTGACGAGGCCGTATCGGGTGCCGGGTGGAACCGTCGGGGCAGTCCTCATCGGGCTGCCGCCCCTCGCGTTGATCGTGGCCGCTCTGGTGCGAAATGGACGCGAGGCGCTCGGCGAAACCAACGAGCTTGTGATCGGTGCGGCGATCGTCGCCGCCGGTGTCGCGCTCTACTTCCTTAGCCGAATCGTGCAGAGGAAGCAGTCGGCATAACGCTCGTCAAGGCGAGGGGCCAACCGAGCCATCAGCGGGAAGAACGCGGCGAGCGGACTGCCGTGATATTCTGGCGCGCAGTGACGGAAATCAGCAAAGCCGACCGTGCCTTCATGGAAGCAGCTCTCGAAGAAGCTGCCGTTGCCGCGAGCCGGGGAGAGGTCCCAGTAGGCGCGGTGGTGGCTGTAGAGGACCAGATTGTGGCACGCGCGGGGAATCGCACGATCACGGATTGCGATCCGACGGCGCATGCCGAAATCGTTGCGCTGCGAGCCGCTGCGAAAGAAGTGGGAAATTATCGCCTGCTGGGCGCGACGCTGTACGTCACGATCGAACCGTGCGCGATGTGCGCCGGCGCGATGGTGCAGGCGCGAATCAGCCGGCTGGTCTATGGCGCGGACGATGCGAAGGGGGGCGCGGTGCGGTCGTGCTTTTCGATCTTTGATCACCCGCAGATCAATCACCGCGTCGCGGTGACGCCCGGAGTCCTGGCGGATGACTCCGCCGCACTGCTCAAGGATTTTTTCGCCGCTCGGCGATAGGCGCAGCCGCGACTCGCGCTTACGCGCAAGGGCAAATCAAAGGGGGCCACCGTTGGCTTCAGGCCGCGAAATTCCCTCGCTGGACGGTCTCAGAGCGGTCTCTATCGGTCTAGTAATCGGCTCGCATTGCATTTCTGGTTTAGCGAGCCGGTTCAACGGATTTCCCAGCACCGAGATCGGCTTGATGGGTCAGCATGGAGTGGACGTTTTCTTTGTAATCAGCGGATTCTTGATCACGTACCTGTTGCTGAAGGAATTCGATCGGGCGGGAACGATCAGCCTAAAGCGGTTTTACCTTCGGCGTTTTTTCAGAATTTTCCCGGCTTTTTACGTCTTTTTGGCTGTGGTGGGGCTCCTATGGCGTGGCGGAGTCGTTTCGTTCAACCTCCGCAGCTACGTCACTGCAGCTACTTACACGTACAATTACAGCCGGTTGGCTTCCGGCTGGGCGCTCGGGCACTGCTGGTCCCTGAGCCTTGAAGAGTAATTTTACCTGCTGTGGCCGCCATGCCTGGCCCTCCTCGGCAGAAAGAAAAGTTCATATTTGGCGTTCGGCATCATCGCGCTTTCACCAGTTTCACGGGGCGTCAGTTATTTCGTGGCCCCGGCGTTCCGCGGCTCTGAAGGAATCATGCTGCATACGCGGCTGGACACCATCATGTTCGGCTGCTTGATCGCACTGCTCTGGGAGGACGCGGCCTTCAATCGGTTTTTGGACCGAGTCCTGCGCCCTGGCCTGGTCGCATTTTTGCGTTTTTCTTCCTTGTCGTTTCGCCGATCGCGGAGGCTCATTTTTGGGCTAAGTACACTTGGCCCGTCGGATACACGCTTCGGGGCGTATGTGTTTCGGCCGTACTCATCTACGCGATCCGACGTCCGGCTTCGGGCTTGGGCCGGATCTTGAACGGGCGTGCAATACGGCACATTGGAGTGATTTCCTATAGCCTCTATCTCTGGCAGCAATTGTTCACCGGGCCACTCACCTTTTGGTTTCCGCTGAACCTGCTGTTTCTCTTTGCGTGTGCAGAGGGCTCATATTTTCTCGTAGAGCGCCCTGCCCTTCGATTGCGGGACACCATCGAACGCAAACTTCGAATGACCTCAAAACAGAGTGGCTTGGTGACCCAGCACTCCGAATCTGCCTAAAGTGGAGTGAGATAATCTCAGAGACGATGAGATTCGAATCGGGGGGCTTGGGGCATCCCGGCCCGCACCCGAAATTCCGGCACGGTAGGGACCACGGTTAAGGTGGCGGAGAGGGTGGGATTCGAACCCACGGTAGAGTTTCCCCTACACTCGCTTTCGAGGCGAGCTCTTTCGACCGCTCAGACACCTCTCCGCGTCCTAGCTTAGCAAACAGGTCGGGCACTCACAACGCCAGTGAACTGCAGCCGGCGCCGATCTGGCATGTTTTGGGCGGACCTCCCGGTAAGCAGGCTGCTACTTCCGAGAGCATAGACGCCGGACCTCGGCAGGGCCGGCCCCACCCGTAGTGCTCCGAAGTTATTGACACCGCAAGATGGTGCGCGTACATTCAGCTTGTAGTTCTTGGGAGGAGACCGTGCGTTCCATCGTCCTCGCTGGTGCCCGTTCTTGTTTGGCCGGAGTTCTTGCCTTCGGTTTGCTGAACCTTCCCGTAATGGCCGCGAGCGAAAAGCCGCTCGGGATGGTTGTGACTGCCGACCACGCGCATCTCGACAATGCCGCCGCCGCAATCGGCGCGGATGTCTATTCCGGCGACGCTCTCGCGACGGATGCGGGAGGCTCGTTGCGCCTGAAAGTCGGCGCCGGGCAAGTGTATCTGCTCTCTTCGAGCGCCGCGACGCTCGCACCAGCAGAAAACAGAATTCAGGCGAAGCTTGAGCATGGCACCATGGGTTTCTCCACGTCCGCGCCGGGTCAACTCGCAATCGAGACGCCGCTGGGCGTGATTCGTGGGGCCGACGGGAAACCGATTTTTGGGCAGGTGAGCGTGATGAGCCCTACGAGAGTGCGGATCAGCTCCTACGAAGGTACTCTCGCAGTCGAGCGCAACGGCCAGATTAAGACGATCGCCTCGGGTGAAACCTACGATGCGCTGTTGGCGGCCGATCCACAAACCGGCGGAAACCCGCCACCTGCGGGAACTGGAACTGGTTCGAGCTCGGGCGTCAACTGGTCGCAAGTGGCGGAGATTGCCGCGCCAACTGTCATTGCCGGGCTGCTTGCGTGCGGACTGTATCCCGAGAGCGACTCCAGCATGGGTTGCTTCTAAACTCGCCCTATCCAAGGTTAACTCTACATTTTGAATGAGAGCCCGCTGGCCGCGGCAACGTGTATCTATCCGCGCGGGAATTTGCGAAGCGATGGAATAAATCGCGGCACGCGACGGCAATAATCCTCATAAGACGCGCCGAAACGCGCGCGAAGCTCGCGCTCCTCGAACGAAATCGCCTGGAGCGTAAGCGCAAGCCACACCCCGGCCACGATCCACATCGTGCGAGTCCCCGCCAAAAGGCACGCGCCCAGAATCGCCAGAAACGAACCTGTGTAACGCGGATGGCGAATGCGCGCGTAAATGCCGCTGCGTGCGATTTCTCCAGCGCCGGCTAGCTCGGTCTTCCCCACCAGACGCGCTGTGCCCAAATTGCGATGCACCCGCCAGAACATCCAGCCCTCCACGACGATCAGAGCGAGGCCTGCAACAAGCGCGACGATGGGCGGCCAGCCGGTGCGGAAAAGCTGGCCCCGATAGATGATGATCGCGGCGGTCACCGGAGGCCATGAACACAGTAGACCCGTGATGTAAGCCGCCTTCGAATGCCTCCGCCAGAATTTCACCTGCGGATGCAATACGAACCAGTACAGCGGGATCGGCAGTTGGAGGAACAGCACGACTGCCGCGAGCCATGCGGGAAGAGTCACACAGGCATCTTAGTGGAACGCCTGCGAGCGCAAAACTAATTTTCCGCAACTGCAAGTCGGCCACCGAGACGCGGCCCGGATATAATGGACTGCTTACGAAACGAGATTGCGTCCGTCTTAGAGGAGACAGGATGACTCGCACACCCCGCCATCCGCTACCAGTCCTGGCTGCGGTCTTTTGCTGCGCGTTGTTGGCTTCGGCGATCCTGGGATTTGCGCCCGCGACTTGCGCCGATGAGCCATACGCTCCCAGCCGCGACTACGATTTGCAGGACATCCGCACGCACCTGTGGTTCGACATCGACAAGCGCGAGGTGCGCGGTGAGGTGACCGAGCAGGTCGCTGCGCTTCGCGACGGCGTGACCGAGCTCCGGTTCGACTCAGTCGGTCTTGCGATCCAAAGCGTTGCGGTCGACGGCAAGACGGCGAAGTTCTCGACGACGCCGAAAGACCTACTTGTGTCTCTCGATCATCCCGCCGCCCGCGGCCAGCGACTCGAAGTGCTGATTCATTACGACGGGCAGCCGAAAAAGGGGATGTACTTCGTCCTGCCCGACAAGAATTATCCCGACCAGCCGAAGGAAATATGGACGCAGGGCGAGGCCGAGGACACGCGCTATTACCTTCCACTCTACGACTACCCAAACGATCGTATGACGTCCGAAATGCTGCTCACCGTTCCGGCAAAGTGGATCACCATTTCGAATGGACGGCTCGCTGGCGTGAAGGATGAGGCGGACGGCACGAAAACTTGGGACTGGAAGCAATCCGATCCCATGTCGAGTTACCTGCTGACGGCGGTCGCAGGAGATTTCGTCGAACGAGACGATTCCTGGCGCGGCGTACCTCTGCGCTTCGTGGTGCCGCGCGGAGAGGAATCCAAAATCGATTCGACGTTTCCGCACACAAAGGAGATGCTCGAACTCTTCGCGAACAGGCTCGGCGTGCCCTATCCGTGGGCGCAGTATGCGGAGACTTCCGTAGATGAATTCGTCACGGGCGGGATGGAAAACACCAGCGCAACGACGCTCGGCGTGCGCGATCTGGTGAACCCGAAGCTCGCGCCCGAACTGCGCATCGGCGACGACACGGTGACCTCGCACGAGATGGCGCATCAATGGTTCGGCGACCTGGTCACGTGCAAGGATTGGGCGAACTTGTGGCTCAACGAGGGTTTTGCAACGTTCTTCGAGCATTTCTGGATCGAGCATCATTACGGCGCAGACGAATCCGCCTACGAATTTTGGCGCGATCAGAACCGGTGGTTTGGGCAGAAGCGCTTGTATCCGGTGCCGATCGTCAACCGCGATTTCGACGACTCGACCCAATACGCCGGAAACACCTACACGAAAGCAGGCTGGGTGCTGAAGATGCTGCGCGAGCAACTCGGCGACGACGACTTCTTTCGCGGCCTGCACGAATACCTCGAAGCGAATCGCGGGCAGAACGTGGTCACCGCGGACTTACAAAAGTCGATCGAGCGCGCGACGTCGATAAACGTGGATCGGTTTTTCCGCCAATGGGTGTACGGCGCGGGTGCTCCCGCGTTCGGAGTTGACTATAGCTACGATGCCGCAGCGCAACAGGTGACGCTCGACGTGACGCAGACGCAGAAAATCGAAGGGATGGTCGGGCTGTTTGACGTTCCGATCGACGTCGAAATCGCGACCGCGAGCGGCGCGCGGACCTACTCGATCGAGGCCAGCCGTGCAAGCCAGAGCTTCACTTTTCTTGCGGACGGCACCCCGCTGATGGTGATCTTCGACAAGGGCGACAAAATCCTGGGGACCGCAGATTTCAAAAAAGATCCGCCGATGTGGATCTATCAATTGAAGAACGCGGAGACGGTTCCGGATCGCGCCGATGCGGCCGTGGCGCTCGGCGGGCTGAAGAATAATTCCGACGCGCTCGCGGCTCTTGGCGACGCCGCCACGCACGATCCTTTCTGGGGAGTTCGCGTGGAGGCATTGCGGGCACTTGCCAAAATTGGCGGCTCCAACGCGGAGTTGCAAATTCTCCCCGCGCTGGCGGACGAGAAACCCTGGGTCCGGGAAGTCGCGGCCCGCGTGCTGGCAAATTTCAAGGACGATCCCTCCCTCGCCCCTAAGCTCGCCAGCATCGCCTTGGACGACCACGCCTACACGGTTCGCGCGGCCGCGCTCCATTCCCTTGCCGAGATCAAGGCGCCGGATGCGTACGACATTCTCGTCGCGGCGGTGAAGTCGGATTCGCCGGATGACGTCCTCCGCGACGCAGCCCTTGGCGGGCTGGGCGCTCTCGGTGAAGATCGCGCCGTTCCGATTTTGCGCGAGTGGTCGGCGCCCGGAAAGCCGCTCTCCAGCCGCCAGGAGGCAATTGGAGCCATCGCGGCCCTCGACAAGAAAGACAAGACGATCACGCTGGATCTTATCTCCTACCTGCGAGAGCCACATTTCGATTTGAGGATTTCGACGATTTTCGCGCTCGGGCAGCGCGGCGATACCGACGCGATTGCCCCCCTCGAAGATTTCGCCAAAAGCGACGAGATCACCACCGACGAAAAGCGCTACGTCGACATCGCGCTCCGTCTGCTGAAAGCACAGCCGCCCGCGAAGTAGCTACGCCGCTGATTTCCCGCTCGCCAGAAGAATTCGCAGGTCGCGCAAATTGTTTCCGGTGGGGCCCGTGACTACCGCATCGCCCAACGCGGCAAAAAAGTCATAGGCGTCGCTGCGGCGGAGAAACTCACCGGGATCGAAGCCCGTAGCGCGCGCGCGGGCGAGCGTTTCTCCGTCCGCCACGGCGCCCGCCGCTGGACTGTTCCCGTCGATGCCGTCCGTTCCCGCGCTGAACACCGCGATGTTTTTCCCCGCGATCTTCGGCACGCACGTCAGCACGAACGCCGAGTTGCGGCCGCCGATTCCCCGCCCCGTCACCGGGCTGCTGACTTCCCCATCCGCGAGAACAGCCACCGGCTTCCCAGGATTCGCACTCATTTGCGCGTGCAGTAGCGCCAGCAGGTGATCCGCCGCCTTCTCGATCGGCCAGTTGTCCGTGGAATTGTCGCAGACGCAAACGTAGCCGTGCGCTTCGCAGGCATGATGAGCCGAATGCAGCAATTCGTGCGAGCCCAGCAAAAGCTCGAAACGGGAGAGTGCAAACGCGGGATTGCCCGCCTTGGGCGTCTCACGCAGAGCGTGGTTTTCGAAAATGGCGCGGAGGGCTGCGGGGAGTTTTTCAGCGAGCTTGTATTCGCGCACAACGCGCTCGGCATCGTGAACCGTCGTCGGATCCGGCAGAGTCGGCCCGGATGCTAGCGCCGACTCCTGGCCATGTGGCACGTCGCTAATGCCAAATGTTAATTTCATCGAACGTGGCGCTGCGGCAGCCAAGCGGCCGCCCTTCGTCGCCGAAAGGTGCTTTCGAACCACATTGATCTCCTCGATGGGCGCGCCGCAGGTGACGAGCGCCTCGTGGAGCTGCGCGAAGTCCGCGAGGCTGAGCGATGGATCGAGCGGCTGCTCGACAAGCGAAGACCCGCCTCCCGAAAGTAGGAAACAAATCAGCGTGTGCTCATCGCAGCGCGCAAGACGGTCCAGAATCGCGCGGCCCGCGGCGAAACTGCCTGCGTTCGGCACGGGATGGCCGCCGACGAATGTGTTCCATCCGATAAGTTGGCGCGCCGGCGCGGCGGGAACCACGAGAGTCCCCTCGGGATGAAACTCCGGTGCGAGTACGCGCGTGAGACCCTCCGCCATATCGAACGCTGCCTTGCCATATGAAATCGCGAGGAGCGAATCGAATTCGCGAAGATCAATGGAGGATTCGCCGGTGCGAATGCGGGAGCCGCTACGCGCGAGGCTTTTCTCGAACGTCGCGGGAATGTCGATGGCCGCGAGCGTCTCGCGGAAGACGCGCTGGGCTATTTCCTTCACGCCTTCTCGATCGCCGCCGCGCCGGCACGCGCGACGTCGGAGTCCTGGTCTTCGTTTCCCGCGCTGACGCCGATCGCGCCGACAACGGTCTTGTCAACGACGAGCGGCACGCCGCCGCGGATCGGCGTCTGATGCGCCGAAGCCGCGACCGCGAGCCCGAGCGCGAGCGGCACATTCACCTGGTCACCCGCCATGGCAGGCCCCGTGGGCGCGCGGCGCATCGCAGCGGCCTGGGCCTTGACGAGAGCGATGGCAATGGATGACAGCTTGGCGCCGTCCATGCGCTCGAATACGAGCAGGTGGCCGCCGTCATCCACGACCGCGATGTTCATGGGCACGCGAAGCTCGTCCGCCCGCCGCTGCGCCGCCGCGAGAACGGCGCGCGCCCCTTCGAGCGTCAGCATCGGATGATTGCGAGTCACAAGCGGCATCTGAAATTCCTCCTTGGGCTACAGGCCGAGCGCGTCGGCATTCAATGCATTCGGCGGCCGGCGGCCTTCGAACAAAGCTGCGGCATTCGTTGCCGCCATCACGGCCATCTTCGTGCGGGTATCGATGCTCGCGCTGGCGATGTGCGGAGCGAGAATCACGTCCTTGCGCGCGAGAAGGCTGGGGTGGACCTTCGGCTCATGCTCGTAAACGTCCAGCGCAGCGCCGGCGATTTTTTTCTGCTCGAGCGCTTCGATAAGCGCGGCTTCGTCCACCACAGGCCCGCGCGCGGTGTTGATCAGATACGCCGTCGGCTTCATCTTCCCGAACGCTTCGTTGGAGATCAGGTGCCGTGTGGCTGGAAGCAACGGGACGTGCAGCGAAATGAAATCGGACTCGCGCAGCAGCGTGTCGAGGTCCGCGAATTCCACGCGCAATTCCCTTTCAAGATCGGCCGCCACTCGGGCCTGATCGTGATAGATGATGCGCATCTGAAAGCCCTGCGCGCGACGGGCGACTCCGCGGCCGATTCGTCCGAAGCCGATGATGCCGAGTGTTTTGCCCCAGATGTCACCGCCTAGAAGTTGATCGAGGTCCCAACCAGGCCAGGTGCCCGAACGCATCCAGGCATCGCCTTCCACGAGCCGCCGTCCAATCGCCATCAGAAGCGTCCACGCAAAATCTGCTGTCGTGTCGTCGAGCACGCCGGGCGTATTCGCAACGACCACTTTCCGGCGCGTGCACGCGGGCACATCAATATTGTCGTAGCCGACCGACACCGTAGCCGCGACGCGCAGCTTTGGCGCGGCGGCGAGCAATTCGTCGTCCACCTTCTCCGTAAGCAGGCAAACGAGCGCGTCCTTGTCCGCCACGCGCTTCAATAACTCCGCGCGAGAGATCCGCTCGGGTGGCGTCCAGTATTCGGCGTCGAAATGCTGATCCAGAATCGCTCGCGCCGCGGGAAAAAGCGGGCGCGTCACAAAAGCCTTCGGCTTGTTCACCACATACCTCGCAGGAAAAAAGTCAATCGCAACGATCGAATAGCATACACCAGCGAACGCAAGTTCCCGCAGGCGTCGTTGACGCGTACTCGCGCCGCGACTATAGTGCCGGAAGACACGGACAAAAGAGCCGCGCCGCCACGCCGATGGACTCACGACTCCTCCACGATCTGAAAACGCTTCTGGGCACGGAAGCCGTGCTGCACAAACCTGAGGACCTGCTGCTCTACGAGTACGATGGCTCGGTCGAAGTGGCGCGCCCAAACTGCGTCGTATTTCCCGCCAAGACGGCGGATGTAGTCGAAATCGTGCGGCTAGCGAATCGCCATCAGACTCCGATTGTCGGCCGAGGCGCGGGCACGGGCCTTTCGGGCGGCGCACTCGCGAGGCGGGGCGGAATCATCGTGTCCTTTGCGCGCATGAATCGTGTCCTCGAGATCGACGCCGAAAACCAGCGCGCCACGGTGCAGCCGGGTGTGGTGAATTCGGACCTGAGCGTCGCGGTTGCGCACACCGGGCTGCATTTTGCGCCCGATCCCTCGAGCCAGAAGGCGTGCACGATCGGCGGAAACGTATCGGAAAATTCCGGCGGGCCGCACACGCTGGCTTACGGCGTCACGACGAATCACGTCCTCGCGATGGAGGTGGTGCTGCCAACCGGCGAGCTGATCCGTCTCGGCAGCCCCGCGCTCGACCCACCCGGCTACGATATGACAGGACTTTTCGTCGGCTCCGAAGGAACGTTCGCACTGGTGACCGAAATTACGGTGAAGCTCACGCGCCTGCCGGAGGCCGTGAAGACACTGCTGGCGATCTACGACTCCGTCAACGACGCGACCGAGACGGTTGTCGAGATCACCGCGCGCGGGATAACGCCCGCCGCCTGCGAAATGCTCGACGGCTGGACGATTCGCGCCGTCGAAGCCTACGTCCACGCGGGATTCCCGCTCGATTGCCCTGCCATTCTGTTGATTGACGTCGACGGGCTGCGCGAGGATGTCGAGGCGCAGGCAGAGGCCGTGGCCGATGTGTGCCGGCTGCATCACGCACGCGAAGTGCGGCTGGCCCGCGACGCGGCCGAGCGTGATCTGCTGTGGAAGGGCCGCAAGAATGCCTTCGGCGCGGTCGGCCGGATTTCGCCGACGTACTACACGCAGGACGGCGTGATCCCGCGAACGAAACTGCCCGCCACGCTGCGGCGCATCAGCGAAATCGGCAAGAAGTACGGGTTTGAAATCGGCAACGTCTTTCACGCGGGCGACGGCAATCTGCATCCCATCATTCCCTTCGATCCTCGAAAGGAAAAGCAGCTCCAAAATGCGGTGGCAGCGGCTGACGAGATCATCGAGTTCTGCGTCGAGGTGGGGGGGGCGATCACCGGCGAGCACGGCGTGGGAATGGAAAAGGACCGCCTCATGCCGCTGCTCTTCAACGAAGCCGATCTGGGATTGATGCGCCGCGTCCGCGACATCTTTAATCCCGCCGGCCTGCTGAATCCAGGGAAAATCCTTCCGGACTCGAAGGGCTGCGGCGAAATCTACGTGCGCCCGCGGCCGGACACGGCGTCGCCCTCCGCATGAGCATGCTCGTCACGGACATCTCCAAGCATGTTGCCGGAATTGTTGGCCCATCTTTCGTCATCGGCGATCCGGCGGACCTCGCTGCTTACAAAATCGAAGGCAAAGTGCCCGGGGCTGCCGCGCGTCCCGCCACGAGCACGCAAGTTGCGGAACTCGTGAAGTTCGCGGCCGCCGAAAAGCTCGCGATTGTGCCCATGGGAGCGCGTACGAAGCTGGGAATGATTCCGTCGCTCAATCGGTACGATCTGGCGATCGATATGACGCGGCTCGATCGCGTCGTGGCGTACGATCCCGACGATCTCACGCTCGGCGTCGAGCCGGGTGTCCCGCTGGGCAGAATTGCAGGTGTGCTGGCCGCACACAAACAGTTTCTCCCGCTGGCGGTGCCGTTCCTCAACCGCGCAACTGTGGGCGGCACGATCGCGTCTGGCGTGGATTCGCCGCTGCGTCAATTTTTTGGCACAGCGCGCGACTACGTTCTCGGCATGGAATTCGTCACCGGCGATGGAACGCTTGCGAAGAGCGGCGGGCGCGTGGTGAAGAATGTCTCGGGCTACGACCTGCACAAGCTGATGATCGGATCGATGGGAAGCCTTGGCGTCATCACGCAGATCAACTTCCGGACGTTCCCCTCACTGGCAGCAACATGCGTCTTCATCGCCGCCGTGGACTCCGCGGCGCGCGCGATTGAGTTGCGCCATCGCGTGGTTCAATCGCCGCTCAGACCGCTCACGATGGACATCCTGAGTCCGCGAGCGGCCGAGCTACTATCGAGCAGCGTTGCGGCGCGCACGGATCCAAACCCGATTCCGGCAAATGTGTTTGCGCCATCGCACTGGTCTTTTGTTGTCAGCTACGCCGGAACCGAGAATGTGCTCGCGCGTTACGAGCGCGACTTGCGACAAATGGCCGGCGGGACGAGCATCGCGCTCTGCGAAGGGAGCGCAGCATCAGCCGCGCTTGGCCGCCTGCGGGAGTTCACTGCCATCGCGCTGGAGTCGTCGGCCGCCGCGACCATCGTAAAGATGAGTGCCTTGCCGACCCGCCTCAAGGAATTACTGAATGACGCGTCGAGGATCGCCGAAAAGATGGACGTGCCTTGGGCTGCGGTTGCGCGCGGCGTAGGCGTGATCTGCTGCGCGCTTCTGCCGGGCGATCGTGGCGAAGAAACGCGACAGCGCGTCCAGCGGACTGTCGCGCAATTGATTGAGGCCTGCGATCGCCTGAGTGGAAATGCCGCGATTCTCGCATGCCCCGCTGAGTGGAAAGGCTCTCTGCCGGCGCCCGCGGCTCAGCGCGGCGATTTCGAACAAATGCAAAAAGTGAAGAAGGTTTTCGATCCGGACGGAAATCTCGCGCCGGCTTTGGTTTCGAAGCGTACATAGGATGGCTAGCGGAACGAGCGGATTCACCGCGATCGATAAGCCCGAATATTCGGATTACTCGCGGTGCGTCCACTGCGGGTTGTGCCTGAACCATTGCCCTACGTATCGCCTGTGGCATCAGGAAGCCGATTCGCCGCGCGGGCGGATTCGCCAGATGCAGCTCGTGGACGAGGGCCGGCTCGAGCTCGGCGACGCGTTCGTGACGCGCCTCGATCGCTGCCTCGACTGCCGCGCTTGCGAGACAGCCTGCCCCTCGGGGGTCGAATACGGGAAGCTTGTCGAGATGGCCCGAGCGCAGATCGAGCTGCACTACAAGCGTCCGATTGTGTCGCGCCTCGCGCGCGATTTCGTCTATCGCCGGCTGCTGCCGTATCCGCGGAGAATTGCAGCGGCCGCGCGGCTGCTGCGCCTCTATCAACGCTCTGGTTTGGCGGCGCTGGCGCGCGCCACGGGAATTCTGACTCTGCTCCAGCTTCAAGAACGAGAGCGGCTCCTGCCGAAAATCGACGCCGATTTCTTTTTCAGCGAGCTTGGCAGGACGTTTCCGGCGCGTGGCACGCGGCGCGCGCGCGTTGCGCTCTTTGCTGGCTGCGTCGCGCAGGTCACGTTCAGCGAACTCAATCGCGCCACGATTCGCGTCCTGCAAGCCAACGGCTGCGAAGTGGTTGTGCCCGCAGCGCAGGTATGCTGCGGAGCGCTGCCCGTGCATGCCGGCGTACGCGATGTGGCGCGCAATCTTGCGCGGACAAACTTCGCGGCATTCCTGAAAGATGACTTCGACGCAATCGTCACAAATGCGGCCGGCTGTGGTTCCACGCTCAAGGAATACACACACCTATTCGCGTCGAGCGATCTCGCGCACGAGCAGGCCGTAAAGTTTGTCGGCAAGATGCGCGACGTCAACGAACTCCTCGCCGAGATGGGTCTCACCGCGCCGCTACGCGCCACTCCGCTGCGTGTCACTTATCAAGATTCCTGCCACCTGGCGCATGGACAGAAAATCCGCGAAGCCCCGCGCAAGCTAATTCGCTCGGTGCCCGGCGTGGAGCTCGTGGAAATGCAGTTGGCGGACCAGTGTTGCGGCTCGGCCGGCGTGTACAACGTGACCGAAACAAAGGCGTCGCTCGAACTGCTCGCGCTGAAAATGGATTGTGTGCGCGAAACGAAAGCGCAAGCGATCGTCACGGCGAATCCGGGGTGCATTCTGCAACTGCGCGCAGGCGCCGCGATTCATGGCACCGGTCAGGAAGTTCTTCACGTGGTCGAACTGCTCGACCGCGCCACAGACCAATCGAAATAGCTATTTTTCGCCGACGAGGTAGCGGCATCCGCGCGGCCCCATTTGCGCCGAATGCACCGCTCCCGCGGGAACATCGCATCGGTCGCCCACGCGATACGTTTGCGATTTGCCGCCCATGGTGAGCGTCATCTCGCCGTCAAGAATGATGTGGGCTGTCAGACCGGCGTGCGTGTGGTCGGGGTAGAACGCGCGCGGACCATCCTGCCAGACGTACGTGTGCGAGAAGCCCTCGGCTTCGAGCCGCTTGCTAAGTTGGCTCTCGCTTTCCATCGCGCCTATCCAAATTGTAGCAGGCGAATTTGTAAGAAGGGTGGGCTTGCGGGCGGTGCGTGGTGGGAGTCCGCCCGCAAGGTCGGGAGAGAAGTTCGCGGTACCGAGATCAGTTCTGCGGTGGTGGAGGCGGCGGTTGGTTTCCGTTGAATCTCCTCGGACCGCCCTGCCTCACCGTGTAATCGGACGGCACCTGGAATAGTGACGCGTCCGGCTCCTGCGTTTGAATGTTCGTCAACTGAAATGTTGTCGTGCCCATGCGCGGGTCGCTGCGCTTGATCTCCACGACCGTCTGGAGGCTGGTTGAATACCACCTCTCGGTCGTCGTCACGATCGGATTGGCGTTCCCGATGGCGCCCGCGGGAATCGTACGCGTGATGCGTGTGCCTTCGGCAAGGACCCCATTGATCGTTTGCGTGCCGAGCGACTCCGTCGTCACGTTCTTCCGGCTGTTCTGGCCCCGCGGCCCGTTTGGCGGCGCAAATTCGGGATTAAATCCCGCGCCTCCGCCATGTTTCCCATTTCCCGGCCGCAGCATCTTCCGCGCAATTTTCCGGTCGGGCTCGAGGATATATTGCGTGGAGGCGACGTTATCGTTGATGAACACAACGTGCGGCGCGGACTGTCCCGATGTGGCCAACGGCCCGATCGCAGGCAGCGTCATATCGCGGCGCGTGCGACCCTGGCTGTCCCGTGCAAACGTGCCGGTGGTGCTCCGCTGGATTTGATTGCCGTCGGCGAGCGCCTGTGTCGTCTGCGTCGAGAACGACGCGCTGAACGGAGCGCCGGTGACCGTCTTACCGCTCAGTCCAGCCTCGAATCCCACGAATCCCAGCGCATCGTCCGACATCGGCCCCGCGCCAAAATGACCGTGATGTCCTTGGGGCCCCGGCGGAGGAGGAGGCGCTCCCGTGTCTTGCGCGCGCGCGATGCCGCACATCACCAAAGCTGCCAGCGCGATCGCGGCCCATCCCGTCCGGATGAATTTGCTTGTGAGATTCATTCTGTCTATCCTTCCTCGCGAAACCTGCGCGTGCTGGAACCGCCGTGCCAGTTAATCGTCCAAGCTCGATTGCGAAACTAGGCGAATCGCCTGCGGTGCTCCGTCCTCGCTGACAATGATGTCCGCCGGAATCCGGTCGGTCGCGCCCATGTCCGTCACGGGCAGACCGAGCGACGCCAGCGCGGGGCGCGAGAGAACCACGCGCACCACCGCTCCTCCATCGGCAGCGTTGGGATCATCCGCATACGGCAGCGGCACAAATGCCGTCGCATCCGCCGACTCGCTCGCGAGGTTATCTGCGGTGAGACTGTCTTCCGAATCCGGACGCGCCGCAGTTGTCGCGGGCTCCGCACTGCCCGCCGGTGCGGCGGGCGATGAATGGCTCGCCACAACACCCTGCGTTGGCGCGGGGCTCGGTCCGGTCATCAAACGATGGCGCAGCGAAACCCCCAACGCCAGCAGCACCGCCGCGGCGGTTGCCAGCGCCACCACCTGCGATCTGAATCGTCGGCGAGACGAAGTGGCCTTCGCCCGGCGGAACTCTTCCATCAGTTCGTTTCCCACATGCGCTGGCGCTTGCCGCTCGGCTTCGTGCGAGGCGAATGCACGCAACCCAAGATCGAGAGATTCCACTTGCGTCATCAGCCGCGCGCAGCGGCTGCACGACTCGGCGTGCGCCAGCGCGGCTTCCCGGAACGCGAATCCCTCCGTTCCGGGCCGATCGATTTCGTGAACGATTCCTTCGAATTGAGCGCAATCCACGAGAGTCGCCTCCTGATTCACTCGTCCACGGCCGGCGCGTGCCGCGCGGCGCGCGATTCGCAAAGCTTTTCCACCAGAATCGCCCGCGCCCGGTGCAGCCGCGAACGCACGGTTCCAACCGGGCAGCCGAGTGCCGATGCAGCTTCTTCGTAACTCATCTCTTCGAGTTCGCAGAGAACCACGACTTCGCGGTAGTTACCGGGAAGCGTCGAAATTGCCTGGCGCACGCGGCCGATCGTTTCAAGCGAACTGAATTCGTCCCGCGCGGACGCTACCGGCCCATGGCCATTGCCGTTGCGCGAGGCGGCGCTGCTCGATATTAAGTCGTCCATTTCTTCCGAGTCCCCGGTGAACGGCACGAGTCGGCGGTCCCGCTCCCAGCGTTTACGCAGATGGTTGCGCGCGATTCCGAAGAGAAACCCGCCAAGCGTTCCCTTTGCGGGATCGAATCGCCCGGGCTCGCGAATCAGCGCCATGAACACCTCTTGCGTCACGTCCTCGGCCACGGCCGCGTTACCGCTCATATGGAGGGCGAACCGATAGATCGCCGGATGCTTCTGCCGATACACATGCGCAAACGCTTCCTCATCTCTGGCCATGATCCGCCGGAGCAGCCGGGCGTCGGTTTGATCGGTCACCTGGGTCATCTTTCCATCATTATCGACGGCCCGCGCTCCTTCTCGTTACATATTCCGGGACGCGGGCGAAAAGGTTCCCAAATCGTACGCCTCGGATCGCCTGTACGCCACCAGTGGTCCAAATTCTGCGCCGACACGGAGGTTTGGCGTGGGGTTCGCACACTTGACCAATCCGTCGCGGTTCAATAACGTATGCTTCCGCAGGACGCCGGCCGTCTCACCCGGCATGGCGCCGAGCGGATTCGCCGGGCTGTTGGCTGCCAAGAGGAGGAGCGATGCAAGAGTTCGATCCACGCATTCTTGAGGAAAAACCGATTCCTCCGCCCGAAGAATTCAGCAGGCGAGCGCACGTCAAGTCCCTCGACGAGTATCGCAAGATGTACGAGCGCGCCGAGCGCGACCCGGAGGGATTCTGGGGCGAGCAGGCCAAGCTGCTCGACTGGTTCGCACAACCTACAAAAGTGCTCGAATGGAATTTGCCGCATGCGAAGTGGTTCGTCGGGGGCAAGCTCAATGTTTCCTACAACTGCCTCGACCGCCATCTCGTGAAACATGGCAATAAACCCGAGCTCCTGTGGGAGGCCGAGGATGGCACGAAGGTGCGGTTCACCTACGCCCAGCTTCACGAACGCGTATGCCGCTTCGCGAACGCCTTGAAATCACTCGGCGTCAATGCGGGCGATTGCGTTGCAATTTACATGCCGATGATCCCGGAGCTGCCCATCGCCATGCTCGCCTGTGCGCGCATCGGCGCGGTTCACTCGGTCGTTTTCGGCGGATTCAGCGCGGTGGCGCTCGCCGACCGCATCGCCGACGCCAAATCGAAAGTGCTCGTTACCGCCGACGGCGGATACCGCCGCGGGAAAGTCGTCCCGCTCAAGGACACCGCCGACGCCGCACTGAAAAATTGTCCGACGATTGAGAAATCCATCGTGGTCAAGCGCACCGGAGAGAAGGTCGCCTGGCAGCAAGGGCGCGATCTCTGGTGGCACGACGTTGAAAAGGCCGCGTCGAAGGACTGTCCCGCAGCGCCTTTCGATTCCGAGCAGCCGCTTTACATTCTCTACACCAGCGGCACGACAGGAAAACCGAAAGGCGTGCTCCACACCTCGGCCGGATATTTGCTTCAAGCAATGTGGACCACTCGGCTCGTCTTCGACCTGCGCGATGACGACGTGTACTGGTGTACGGCCGACATCGGCTGGGTCACCGGTCACAGTTACATCGTGTACGGCCCGTTCGCTAGCGGCGCGACCATCGTGATGTACGAAGGCGCGCCCGATCAGCCGCGCAAGGATCGCTTCTGGGAAATCGTCGAACGCTACAAAGTGACGATCTTCTACAGCTCCGCCACGGCCGTTCGCGCGTTCATGGCTTGGGGCATGGACTGGATCAACTCGCACGACATCAGCAGCCTGCGCGTGCTGGGCACGGTCGGCGAACCTATCAATCCCGCCGCGTGGAAGTGGTACTTCGAGGCGATCGGAAAGAAGCGCTGCCCGATTGTCGATACGTGGTGGCAGACGGAAACGGGCGCGATCATGATCTCGCCGCTCCCCGGCGCCACGCCGACGAAGCCCGGCTCGGCCACGCTGCCGCTGCCCGGTGTCATCGCAAAGGTGGTGAACTTGCAAGGCCAGCCGGTCGGCCCGGGCGAGACGGGTTATCTGACCATCCAGAAGCCCTGGCCGTCCATGCTGCGAACGATTTACGGCGATGACGAACGCTTCAAGCGCGAATATTGGAGCCGCATTCCCGGCGTCTATTTCGCCGGTGATGCCGCGCAATGCGACAAGGACGGTTACATCTGGGTCCTCGGACGCGTCGATGACGTGATTAAAGTCGCCGGCCATCGCCTCAGCTCTATGGAAATCGAAAGCGCGCTCGTCAGCCATCCATCGGTCGCGGAGGCGGCCGTGGTCGCCCGCCCGGATGAGATTAAGGGCGAGGCGATCGTATGCTTCGTCACGCTGCGGTCGGGGCATTTGCATTCGGGCGAATTGCGCCTGGCGCTGATGGAGCACGTCTCGGTCACGATCGGATCGATTGCTCGCCCAGCCGATGTGCGTTTCTGCGACGTTCTGCCGAAAACGCGCAGCGGAAAGATCATGCGTCGCTTGCTCCGCGAACTCGCGCACAAGGGCGGCATCTCGGGCGACACGACCACGCTCGAAGACATGGGCGTGATCGACCGCTTGGCCGCAGCGCAAAGCCAGGAAGACGAGTAGAACCAGCGTCTCTTCGTTGAGATGCTCGTTCTAGCGGACTTCGCCGCGGTCATTCAGGGAACGCGCGTCGGGCTCGTCATTTCGAGCGGAGCGTCCCGATGCCTTATTGCTTCCCGGAGATCGGGTTTCTCGATATCCGGGTCGGGACGCGCAGTCGAAGTACGGTTTTTCCATCGCTCGTTGTTTGAGCGATGAATCTCTCTTCGGCGTCGACAGGACCGGGAGTGTGAACAGGCCGGATAGCTCCTTGCGGACTTTTTGCACTGCCGGCCGTAACCCACGACGTTCGCGATGCGATCGGTGCCGCGATCAGAAGACCTCTGATGTATACTCCCTCGGTTTGCACCGCGCGGGATGGGCGCTGCGCAACTGCTTCGGCAAGACTAACCAATGGGGGGATTCAATTGATTCGTTCTATTTCGATGGCGGTTTTGGCGGTTTGCATCGCGCTCACCGCATTTCTGGCCGCGCCTGCGAAAGCGCAGCAGACTGGCGCCGATTGGCCAATGTACAACCGCGATTTGGCCTCCACTCGCTTTTCCCCGCTCACGCAGATCAATAAAGACAACGTCGCGAAGCTGACCCAGGCATGGTCCTACCCGATGAGGCCGGGAGGCGCCGGGCCATCCGCGGGCGCTTTCAATCAGGTCACGCCGATCGTCGTCAATGACGTGATGTACCTGCCCGCCGGAAACCGTGTTCTCGCTCTCGAACCTGAAACGGGCAAGGAAATCTGGACGTATCAGCGGCCGAGCGGCCTCGTGTCCGCGCGCGGGGTCGCCTATTGGCCGGGCGATGGCAGGAATCCTCCGCGCCTCTTCTTTACCAGCGGTCACAAAATGGTCGCGCTCGACGCGCGCACCGGCAAACCAGACCCGGGTTTCGGCGATGGCGGCGAGATTACCATGGACGTTCCTTTTGCTGAAGTGCCGACGATCTACAAAAATATTGTGATTGTCGGGGCCAATGTATACGGGCCGGGCGAGCAGAACCTCCATCCGCAGGACGAGGTCGCGGCTGGCATCCCCGGCGACTCGCGCGCCTACGACGCCCGCACCGGCAAGCGGCTGTGGGTTTTCCACACCATAGCCCAGCCCGGCGAAACCGGGCACGACACCTGGGGCGACGATAGCTGGAAAGGCCGCGGCGGCTCGAACGTCTGGTCGATGACGGTTACGGTCGACGAAAAGCGCGGCATCGTGTACATGCCGATCGGCGGGCCTGCTGCAAACTATTACGGCGGCGACCGACCCGGCGACAACCTCTTCTCCAACACACTCGTCGCCGTCGATGCCAATACCGGAAAGTTGAAGTGGTATTTCCAAACGGTCCATCACGAGCTGTGGGACTTCGATCTGCCGCCCGAGCCTGCGTTACTGGATATCGTCAAGGACGGGAAAAAGATTCCGGCGCTGGTCCAGACGGGAAAGATCGGATACGTCTTCGTGTTCGATCGGGTCACGGGCAAGCCGGTCTTCCCCATCGAGGAGCGCGCGGTGCCCAAAGGCGACGCGCCCGGCGAGCAGTACTCGCCGACGCAACCCTTCCCGGTCAAGCCGCCTCCGGTCGCTCGCGTCACGATCAGCCGCGACGACATCGTGACTGCGGATGACACCACGCCCGAACACGCCAAAGCCTGCCAGGAGCTGTGGGACAAGAGCAACTTCTATAATGCGGGCCCATATACGCCATGGGTCGTGCATACGACTCCAGCCGATACAAAGCTAACTCTGATTTTTCCGGGCGCCACCGGCGGTGCGAACTGGGGCGGCACGGCGTCCGATCCGCAAATGGGCTATGTGTTCGTCAACATGCAGAATTCAGGCTCGACGGGTTTCCTCGAGAAGAATCCGCGCTACAACGACGCTACCAAGGGCAAGGAGGTTGAATACCATCGCGGCACCGGCGCAGGCAGCCAATACGGTGGATTCAGCGCTCCCGCTAAAGATGCAAACGGCAAAGTGCTCGGAAACTGGCCTTGCCAGAAACCGCCGTGGGAAAGTTTGTCCGCCGTCAACGTCGTCACAGGCGAGATCGCCTGGACGGTGCCGCTCGGCATCACCGAAGAACTCCCGGAAGCGAAGCAGCATACGGGCCGGGCTGGCGCCTTCGCCGGTCCTATCGCTACGGCAGGCGGCCTCGTGTTCATCGGTGCGACGAGCGATAGCCGATTCCGCGCCTTCGATTCGAAGACCGGCAAGGAACTCTGGGTCACGAAGCTCGACTACACAGCCACCGCGGTCCCGATCACGTATCAAGGAAAGAACGGAAAGCAGTACGTAGCCATCATGGCTGCCGCCGGCGGCTCCGGCAACAATCAGGCGCTCGTCGTCTTTGCGCTACCGTAGCCCGCGCGAATCCGTCCATATTGGCTGGAACGACTCCGCGCACCTACGAATTGATGGCATTCGTTTGCCCACCCTCTCGAAGAATCAGCGGCAAAAGGAAGTCCTGGAGGCGCCCACTTTCCGCCACGGGCAGTTGATTGAGTTGAATGCCCATGCGATTCCCGGCTAGCACGCGCACGATGCAGCCCGTGCCTATGATCGGCTTTGCTTCTCGCGCTAACTCCAAAGTCACGCGGACCAGCGAGCCGACCGGCAGGCCACCCGCTCCTTCGACCAAGAGTCCGTTCAGGCTGGCATCAACAGTTTCCCCCTCCCACTCGGTATGCTCGAAAACGAGTCGCACCTTGGCCCGGAATGGGACCCGCCGAAACCGTCGCATCTCGTGTTCGATAGCCCCCTGAGTGACGCGAACGAGGCTCAGCAAGCGGCTCTTGTCGATGGGCGTGTACAGGAAGACGCTCGCGCCCGCCGCGAACGCCTCCGAAACTCCAGTCGGGCTTGGGTCATCGCTCACCAGGATGATCGGCGTCATGAGGTTAAGCCCGGAATGGCGCATCGCGCGGGAGAGATCGATTCCACTTGGAGCTGGCATTCGCAGATTAAACAGGGCGACCGCAAACTTCTCGTTTCGGAGATAATCGGGGGCCTCGACGCTACTGGTTAACGTCAATGTTTCTATGCTGATAGACGCCAGAGCAACACGGATGAGTTCACACTCGCCGGAATCATTGCCCACGATTATCGCGCGCCTCGGCATCTGGTTACCCCTCCAGTGCAGCGTATCGGCGCGAGGCGGGAACTTCTGTAGGGGCTATCTGGACTTTGCTGGCAGTCTGGCTACGCGGAGAAACCCGTCGATGTGGAACATCCAGATGGGTGCGCTTCTTCGCAGCGAACGCGGATTAACACGTGGTGCAAGGCGACAAACCGCAAACCGCCGTCGGAGCGTGGCTCGGACTATAAGTTAGTTTCGGCCGCTCGATCAGGCGTTAGCCGCCCGAGCGAGATCTCCCGGCCGACGGTTGTTCGACTGAGTCGGGCGCGTGTGCAGGATTCTCGGCCGAGGCAATCCCTCGAATTCCACGATATCGCTCGCGCTGTAGGGCTTTTCCCGGTTGCAGGCGCGGCATCGCAGGCTGAAGACGCGCGTATAGCTCTCCTCCGCCGATGCACTCGATTGGCCTGACAGTGTCGCATCCGCTTTGGCAAGAATTGCAGGCACGGGGATCGGCTGCCTGCAAGATAGGCAGCGGACTCCGCGATACGATTGCTTGATCACATCTTGGGTCATGATGAATGGCTCCTCAAAATTAGTAACGTCTTAGGGAAGGGACCCGGATAATACACACCTGCAGGCCCGGCGTCCAGTGCCTCCCCTGTTCAAAACTGGCGTGCCGCCGGAGTGCATTCTCGCGGCTCAGCGCCTCCAGATGCCGGCCTTGTGCTATCTTTGTGCCCCAATACCCAGCCTCTGCAAGAAAGCAGTCTTTGAGGGGGCGCACATCATGAAGACTTCCCGCCGGCGGTTCCTGAAGATCGCCTCGGTCGGTGCCGCACTCACAACTCTCGGCGCGTCAGGAGACCCGGTCCTGGGCATGATCTTCCCTCCCGCGAACCTCCCCGTTCCCCCAGAAGCGCACGAAATGTATCCCTCGGGAGTGCGATTCCTCGCGCTTGGCGTGGGGCTCGAGCGGATGACGCCCGAAGGTTACGACAAAGTGGTGGATCGCATCACGCCCGCGGCTCAGAAACTCGCGGCGCAGGGGGCAAACGCAATCTCCGTGATGGGGACGTCTTTGACTTTCTACAAGGGTGCCGCCTTCAATCAACAATTAAAGGAGAGCGTCACGAAGGCGACCGGCTTGCCTTCGACCACGATGAGCACAGCAATCGTCGAGGGCCTGCGAGCCGTTGGCGGCCACCGCCTGGCCGTTGCCACCGCCTATAACGAAGACGTGAGCCACCGCTTGCGCGTGTTCCTGGAAGAGTCCGGATTCGACGTGCTCGCCGTAAAGGGCCTCGGAATCGAGCGATTCGAGGATCGAGGGCCGGTCACGCATGATGAGCTGCTCGAGTTCAGCGCGGGCGTCTGGGAGTCGGCGCCGAAAGCCGACGCCCTCGTCGTCTCGTGCGGCGCCCTGAAGACGCTCGACCTGCTCGTTCCGCTAGAGGCGCGCTGTGAGGTGCCGGTAATCTCCAGCATGCCGCACGCGCTCTGGGCCGGCGTTCGCCTGCTCGGCCTGAGCGGAAAGTCCCCAGGCTACGGGATGCTGCTCTCGCAAGGCTAGCCCGCTTCCTTACGACTCGGACGGCCGCATCATCTTGGCGGCCATTCTGGCGACGAAGCGCCGCGGCGCGATTCGCTCCGCCGTAACCATCGCGCGGTTCTTGCTTCCCGAGATCACGCAGCTCTTTCCCGCAGCCAACCCCTCAAGCCCCACGCGCGCGACCTTCTCCGCCGTTTCCGCCATCCGGAATACGCGGTCCGGCTGGTTCGCGATCTGCTGGAACTCGGTGTTGGTCGAGCCGGGGCACAGCGCGCAGACGCAAACGCCGAACTGCCGCAACTCCTCGGCGATCCCCTCGGCGAAAATCAGGTCAAATGCTTTCGTCGCCGCATAGGCCGAAATGAACGGCACTGCTTGGAACGCCGCGGTCGAGGCGACAATCAGGATGTCGCCGTGCCGCCGCTCGACCATCGCCGGAATGTAGAGGCGCGTCAGTTGCACCACGGCGGTGCAGTTCACCTGCACCATTTCAGCCAGCCTCGATTCATCGGCCTCGTGGATGTAGCCGAACGTCCCAAACCCCGCGTTATTTACCAGCAGCTCGACGTCAATTCCCTTCCCAGTTGTGAATGCGTGAATTTCCCGTGACGCGCCGGGCTGCGAAAGATTGGCGGCGAACGCCACGGCTTCAATCCCGTGCTTTGACGACAGCTCCGCCGCCAGCTTTTCGAGCCGATCGGTTCGCCGGGCGGTCAGGACAAGGTTCGCCCCTCCTGCGGCGAGCTGTTCGGCCAGCGCCAAGCCAATACCGGCGCTTGCTCCCGTGACCAGCGCCCACTTCCCAGCCCATCGATTGCGCGAATTTCCGGACATCGGCGCCTCCACTCAACGAAAAGGCATGAAACCACACTCGGGAGTGTCACGGAAGCAGGAAAATCAAACGAAGAGGCAGGCTCAGGCAGCGCGATCAGCGCGCGGAAAGACGGTGTCCCGCAGGCGAGTACTTTGTTCTTTGACGTGATCGAGTAGCCGGCGCGCCCAAACGAACTCCGCCGCCAGAAGGCCCAGACCAAGCAAGATCACGAGCCAGCCGGGAGCTGGCGTGAAGATCATCACGATGCCGATGCCGAGCAGCGTGAAGCCGAAGACAATTCGAAGAATTCGTTTGGCCTGTTGGAGCGTTTTTACAAACATCGCAACTCTCTTTAACTTAAGATGCGCACAACGCCGCGCACGCTTCAAAATTACTGCACGCACGTTGCCAACGAGTCACGCGCTTGCCGTATTCAAATATGCTGCTGATAATGGACTTCGCCGGGCACGACATTCGAAATTGTTTCGCCCGATTCCAATTGTGGGAAATTTCTGCCGAACGAGGGATGAAAAAATGGAGCTTCTCAGCATCCGCATGGAAATTCCCGAGGGCGCGAATCTGATTCTTGGGCATTCGCATTTCATCAAAACTGCCGAAGATCTCTACGAAGTCGTGGTCAACACGGTCCCTGGAGCGAAGTTCGCCGTTGCATTCAACGAGGCCTCGGGGCCGTGTCTGGTGCGCGTCGAAGCGAACGACGATGACCTCCGCCGCGCGGCCATCGCGAATGCGCAGTCGATCGGCGCGGGCCATGTCTTCGTGCTCCTCGTTCGCCAGGCCTATCCGATCAATCTGCTCGGCCGCGTTCGCGACTGCTTCGAGGTCTGCTCGATCTATTGCGCCACGGCAAACCCGGTCGAAGTGATCGTCGCGCAGACCGAGCAAGGGCGCGGAGTCGTGGGCGTCGTCGATGGCGCCTCTCCAAAGGGAGTGGAAGGCCCTGCGGAAGCCAAGCTGCGCCACGAGTTCGTTCGCAAGATTGGCTACAAGCTCTGATCGGTGGAAGCGGATGGCGCCACGAGCGAACAGCTAGAAGTTGTACACGATTCCCACGGAGACTTTCGGATTGGCCTGGTACGTCCCGAAAAAGAAAGTTTCGACCAGATCCGCCTGCACGCGATACGACAACCGGCTGCGGCGCGGAATCAGGTCAATCCCTCCGCCCAACTCTACGCCGAGTGCTCCTTGGCCGCCGAACGGCGTCTGCGGCGAGAAATGGGCCCCGCCGCCAAGCGCGTGCACCCACGGCTCGAACCCGCGATTAGTTGGGAAACGGTATCGCGCTCCTCCCATCGCCATCACGAGCGTCGTGTTGACGCCCCCCTGAGGCGCAAAGACGGCTACAAGTTCCCCGTCCACGCCCAAGCGTCCGCCGTGGGGATAGTACACAACCGAAAAGTTGAAACCGTCCAGGTTGCCCGTTGTGGTAGGCAACTCATAAAAACGCAGATACGTGAAGCCCGCATACGCTTGAAAATTGAAGTTCTGAGTTACTCCATAAACGCCTTGCGGCTCAGCTGCGGCGCCCAACGGCTCAGCCGTCGCGCTGGGCAGCGCGAATGCGGCATTCGCCGGCGGCATCGCAGCCGCCAGCGCGGGGAACGGAGACGCGAACGAGAGCGAGCTTTCCGGCCGTATCTGTGCGCTGGTTCCAAATGCCAGCAAAAGAATCACGCCGCCTAGACTGGCAACATATCTCATCGCCCATCTCCCCAGAATGTGCCCTGCCCCATTTACGGCTTGTTCAATTAGAACGGGGCTTTGAGGGGGTGTCCACTGATTTGACGGGGAAAGACGCGAGGGAATTACTGTCCCCACGCACAGGAAACGCCTGCGAAGGGCGAGCAAGCCTGAAGATTCGAACATTGCGTTGACTGCCGCGAGACGTCACCCTTAAGATGACGCGCATCGATGGTCCCCGATCCCCTCCTTGGGCAAAGCGTGTCTCACTACCGAATCACCGCAAGACTGGGCGGCGGTGGGATGGGAGTCGTATACCGTGCCGAGGACACCACGCTCGGGCGGGCCGTCGCGCTGAAGTTCCTTCCGGAAGGCGTTTCTCGCGAAAAGCTGGCTCTTGAGCGGTTTCTGCGTGAGGCTCGCGCCGCAGCGGCGCTGAACCACCCGAACGTTTGCACGGTCTACGAAATCGGCGAGTACAACGGCCAGCGCTTCATCGCCATGGAACTCTTGCAGGGGCAGACGCTGAAGCATCGCCTGGCGGGCGGGCCGCTGGACACCAGCCTGGTCATCGAACTCGGCGCGCAGATCGCCGAGGCGCTCGATGCGGCCCACGCCCGGGGCATCATCCACCGAGACATCAAGCCGGCGAACATCTTCATCACGGATCGCGGTCATGCCAAGCTCCTCGACTTCGGCCTCGCCAAGCACGTGCCGGGGAGCCGCGACCTAGCACAAGATGTGACAGCCGGTGCAAGCGCTAAGGATGACGCCACTCTTCTGACGAGCCCCGGCGACGCGCTCGGCACGCTGTCATACATGTCGCCCGAGCAAGCGCTTGGGCAGAACGTGGATGCGCGCACCGATCTCTTCAGCTTCGGCGCAGTGCTCTACGAGATGGCGACGGGTAGCCAGGCCTTTCCCGGCTCGACTTCCGCCGCCATTTTCGACGCCATCCTCCACAAAACGCCGACTTCGCCCGTGCGCCTGAATCCCAAGGTGTCGCCCGAATTCGAGCGCATGTTGAACAAGGCGCTCGAAAAGGACCGCAACCTGCGCTACCAGCACGCATCCGAAATCCGCGCAGACTTGAAACGCCTCCAGCGTGATACGGATTCAAGCCGCCCGGTGGCAAGCACTGGCTCTCCCGAAGGTGTCGTCCTCGATAGCCCCGATGAAGTCGGGACGACGAAGGACCTCTCGTCCGGCAAGGCCCTAAAGGAACCGAAAAAACGCAAGCGCTGGCTCATCGGCGCCGTCGTAGCGGTCGTTGCGCTCGCGGCAGCGGCGGGCAGCTATTTCTATTTCCATCGCGCGCCCATGATGACTGAGAAAGACTCCATCGTAATCGCGGATTTCACGAACACGACGGGCGATCCCGTCTTCGACGGGACGCTGCGGCAGGGCCTCTCGGTTCAACTCTCGCAAACGCCGTTTCTTAACATCGTCTCAGGCGACCAGATTATGCAAACGCTGCGCCTGATGGAAAAGCCGGCCGATACGCAGCTCACGCCGGACGTGGCACGCGAAGTCTGCCAGCGCGCGAACGCCACCAGGGTAATCGAAGGGTCGATCGCCGCGCTCGGCAATCAGTACGTGATTGGTCTCAATGCTGTGAATTGCCAGACCGGCGAAACGCTCGCTCAGGAACAGGTCACCGCCGACGGCAAAGAAAAAGTCCTCGCCGCGCTCGGAGACGCCTCTTTCGAACTCCGCGCCAAGCTCGGTGAACCGCATGCGTCGATGGAAAGCCACGATGTGCCACTCGTGCAGGCCACCACATCCTCGCTCGAAGCCTTGCAAGCCTTCAATCGCTGCGAGCAAACATGGTCTAGGTATGATTACTCCGCAGCGGCTTCCTTGTGCCAGGATGCTGTGAGTCTGGACCCGAGTTTTGCCAATGCTTACGCCCTCTTGGGAATCATTCATTCCGTCCTAAACGAGAGCGAGTTGGCAGCGCAAGATGTTAAGAGAGCTTATGAATTGCGCGATCGCGTCAGCGATCGCGAAAAGTTTGCCATTTTCGCGACCTATTACTTTTTTGGTCCGGGAGATATTGAAAAGGCACAGCAGGCCAGTCGTCTATGGGCTCAAGCCTACCCTCAAGACCAACGAGCGTTCCAAGAACTGGGTAATTCTTCGAGGACGCTGGGCCAAGGTCAGGAAGCGTTAACGGCGTACCTTGAAGCAGTCCGGCTCGATCCCACCGCCGCAGTGAACTATATATTTCTAACCGAAGAATACATCAGACAAGGTCGCCTTGACGACGCAAGCGCGACGATCCAGCAGGCCCGCGCCGCCCATCTGGATTCGCCTGCCTTCGGACAACTCCTATGGCGCATTGCTTACTTCCAGAACGACCAGGCCGGGATGGCGGCAAACGAGGCCTTGGCGCGCCAGGTCGCGCCTGGAATCGACGTCCGGCCGGACGCGGACCAAGGCCGCGTTTCGCGTTTACGGGACGTGGTTCAACAGCTTACCGCATCGGCAACGCAGGCGAATCGAAAGGAAGATGCAGCGGACGCCGAATCGGGATTGGCGCAGTTCGAAGCTCTTGTGGGGGACTTCACGGACGCAAGAGTCGCTGCGACGAAGGCTACTCAGATGTCCGCAAACCCTCGGACGCTGGGCCGTGCGGCGTTTGCTTTGGCTATTGCGGGCGATTCAGCAGAAACGCAAAAGCTAGCGGCCGATCTGAATCAGCGATTTCCTGAGGCCACTTTCGTTCAATTTTGTTACCTGCCGGCGATTCGAGCTGCGCTGTCGCTCCGCCAAGGCAGGCCGCAGAACGCAATCGAGGCTCTTAGTGCCGTGTCGTCCTACGATTTGTTGGCAGGCAGCGATATGGTTACTGTCTACCTTCGCGGCCGGGCGTATCTCGACGCTCACCAAGGCATGCAGGCCGCCGCTGAATTCCAGAAAATGCTCGACCATCCGACTGAAACCTACCGGGCGATCCCAAATCTCGGCCTCGGGCGCGCCTATGCGCTCGCAGGGGACAATGCCAAAGCCCGCACGGCCTACGAGGATTTCCTGGTGCTGTGGAAAGATGCCGACCCGGATATTCCGATCCTCATGCAAGCCAAGGCCGAATACGCCCAATTGCAAACCCAGCTGCAGTAAGCGGCCGCTAAAGAACGGTGCCATCCCGAGGAGTCCCGATCAAGTCGGGACGACGAGGGATTTCTCTTCCAGCTGATAATCCTAGTAAGAATGGCGACGCACGACGGGCTGGGCTCACTATTGACGAAATTACCAGTCTTTTGCTACGATTTCGTCGCTGCTTAACCGGCAGCGCTTATCCAGAGTGGCTGAGGGGACAGGCCCTACGAAGCCACAGCAACCTGGTTCTTTTGCCAAGGTGCTAATTCCTGCCCAGTGGGGAGAGATAAGATCCTCAACTGACCGGGACCCCGGTCGTTTGAAGATTCAACTCCCAAACTGAAGTCTAAAATTGGCGCGGCTGCCCGATTCATGCAGGCATCGCGCTAATTTAATTTGGCGCGTCGAGCGCTTCGTGGGCCTCGCTGCATCTGCGAGAGCTTACGCTCGCATCGGCCGCAAAGGGAGTAACACAATGAAATTCGCAACGAAGACGATTCACGCGGCCCAACCCTCCGAGCCTGAAACTGGCGCGCTCGTCGCCCCCATTTTCCAGACATCGACGTACGAACAGGATTCGCCCGGCCACGATAAGGGATTTTCCTACTCGCGCACGAACAATCCGACCCGCCAACGGCTCGAGGGTGTACTCGCGGCGCTCGAAGGCGTCGAATATGCGGCCGCGTTCGCTTCGGGACTCGCCGCGGAGAATGCGGTTCTGCAAGCCTACCTGCGTCCCGGCGATGAAATCATCATCCCGCTCGACGTATACGGCGGCACGTATCGCATCCTGAATCGCGTCTATCAGGCGATCGGTGTCGTCGTACGGCAGATCGACACGAGCGATCTGGCAGCGGTCGAGAAGACACTCACGAAAAAGACGCGCCTCGTTTGGATCGAATCTCCGACCAATCCGCGCCTCCTGATCGCCGACATCGCCGCGATAAGCAAGTTGGCCCACGCACTTGGCGCGCTCGTCGTCGTCGACAATACGTTCGCGACTCCCTACTTCCAGCAGCCTTTCGAGTTGGGCGCCGACATCGTGGTCCACAGCGTCACAAAATATCTAGCCGGCCACTCGGATACGGTCCAGGGCGCTGCCCTCGCAAAGGATCCGGCCGTCTTCGAGCCGATCAAATTCCTACAGAACGCCACCGGTGCCGTGCCGTCGCCGTTCGACTGTTGGCTCACCATGCGCGGATTGAAGACCTTGGAGTTGAGAATGCAGCGGCACGAACAAAACGCCGCCGCCATCGCCGAAGCTTTGAGTAAGAATCCGCTCGTTCACCGCGTGTACTTCCCCGGCCTTGCGAGTCACCCGGGCCACGACATCGCCCGCCGCCAGATGAGCGGATTTGGAGGAATGGTTTCGTTCGAACTCGATGGAACCATCGACGAAGTTGTGGCGTTCGCATCTTCGCGGCGCTACTTCACGCTCGGCGAGAGCTTGGGCGGGGTGAAAGCGCTGCTCTGCCATCCCGCGACGATGACGCACGCTTCGATCCCTGCCGAGGCCCGCGCGGAGCTCGGCCTTTCCGACACGCTGCTCCGCCTGTCGCCGGGATGCGAGAACGCCGAAGACCTCGTGGAGGATCTGCTCCAGGGATTAGCGGAGATAGCTGACGCCCGCGCGGCCCGCAAGCCCGTAGGCGCTTCCGCCCGGTAACCCGCAGCGACCTCGTTCATCATGAAGCAGCGATTTCTACCCGACAATGGCTGCCGAGTAGAAATCGCTGTAACTCACAGAAAACAAACAATCCGTGTACGGGCTACCCGACAATGAAACCCAGCCTCTCACGCACAAATCTTCGTCGCGTCCAGGATCTCCTCTAGCCACCCGCCACCAGCCATTGCTCCATTGCGATAGAATGCCGCTCGAAACCTGAGCAGGAGGCAGCGGTGCCGCGGAAAGTCCGTTGGGGAGTGTTGGGTGTAGCCTCGATTGCCGTTCGCCGCGCAATCCCGGCCATGCAGCAGGGCGAGTGGAGCGAAATCGCCGCGATCGCTTCCCGTGACCGAAGCAAAGCGGAGGCCGCGTCCCGCACCCTCGGGATTCCCAAAGCATACGGATCGTACGAGGAACTTCTGGCCGATCCCGAAATCGATGCCATCTACAACCCGCTGCCCAACCATCTTCACGTTCCCTGGTCCGTCCGGGCTGCACAAGCCGGCAAGCACGTGCTCTGCGAGAAGCCTCTCAGCCTGAACGCGGCGGAAGCGCGAAGCCTGCTCGAAGTGCGTGATCGTGCAGGCGTCAAAATCGACGAAGCCTTCATGGTGCGGACTCACCCGCGATGGCTACGCACGCGCGAGTTGATCCGCGGCGGCCGCGTCGGGCAATTGCGGCTCATCACCGGCTCCTTTGGGTATTTCAACCGCGACGCGGACAACGTTCGCAACGTGTCTGAGTATGGCGGAGGCGCGCTCCTGGACCTTGGATGCTATCCGGTCACGCTCTCGCGTTTCGTCTTCGCGGAAGAACCGACGCGCGTCACGGGATTGGTCGAGCGGGACCCGCAGACGAAAATCGATCGCGTGACTTCCGCAATACTCGATTTTCCCTCCGGACAATCCGTCTTTACGTGCAGCACGCAGCTCGCCTATCACCAGCGGATGCAGTTCCATGGGACGCAAGGCAACATCGAGATCGAGCGCCCGATCAATCCTTCAACGGATGAGCCTACGCGCATCGTGTTCGATGACGGCCGCGCTCCCGGCGGCGCCGTCGTCGAGACGATCGCGACCTGCAACCAATTCACGATCCAAGGCGACCTTTTCTCCCGCGCGATTCGCGAGGGCGGTGAAGTTCCCGTGCCTCTCGAGGACTCAATTCGCAACATGGCAGTAATCGATGCCATCTTCCGCTCGGCGGAATCCGGGAAGTGGGAAAAGCCGTAGCTTGCGTGAAAGTGCTGCTATTCCGGTTTGCGCGCAGTAATGATGCTGTAGTCGAGGATGACTTCACGATAGTCCGGGGCCACGAAGCCCACTTCATCGAGAAACGCTTCAATCTCCGCGGTCGAGTAATATCTGCCTTCCGTCCCAGCCATGAGAAAGACGGAGTGCGCAGCGATCGGTAGCGGGCCGGTTTTCTCGCGATTGAGATGGCGGTCGTGGATCACGAGCAACCCGCCTGGAGGAAGGGCCGCATACGATTTTCCCAGGAGCAGCTTCACCGTCGCCGCGTTCCAATCGTGCAAGGCGTTTGACCATAAGTGGACGTCGTATCCGACGGGCAGCGAGTCGCGAAACATGTCGCCGGAAGCAACGCCGACACGCTCGGTGAAGCCGCGTTTGGCGATGCACTTCTGCGTGACGCGATCGACCGGCGGCTTTTCAAAAACAGTGGCTTTCAAGTGGGAATGCGCGGCGGAGATGCAGCAGGCGTAAATGCCGGACCCGCCGGCAATGTCAAGCAGGCGGCGGTGAGCTTTCAGATCGAGCCGCGCGGCCAGCACCGGACCGACGTACATGCCGCGGGAATCCATCGTGCCCGTGAACTGCTCAGCGAATGCGTCGTCTTCCATCGCCTCCACCCAGGGCTTTCGGGCCGTGGCTCCGGCCCAGCTCGGTTTGTCCGTGCGCAGGGTTTCGAGCAGTGCCTTGTAAATGGGACGGTCGACAAAATGAACGAAGTACGGGCCGACGAACCACGGCGAGTCTCGCACCAGAAATTCGCGAGAGATTTCCGTGAGATGAAATGCACCGTCTTTCTTTTCTATGTAGCCCATCGCGCAAAAGAGGGTGAGCATCACGTCCACAGGTCGTTCGGCCAGGCCGAGCCCGGTGCAGATCGACGGCGCGTCCGCAGGCGATTTCGCGAGCCGAGAAAAGAAATCAAGCCCGACGATTGCAGCAGCCACCAGCTCCGGTGCATAGATGCCATCGCGGTGGCGGTAAATCTCCGTCGGATCGGTTTTGGGTCTTCGAGTCAGGTCATCCATGCGCAGCATGGTAAAACAATTTGCGGCACTTTCGCTCGCGGCTTTTTTAGTTTTTCACGCCGCGCCGGGTTCCAATTTTGATATCTTTGAAAATCGAAAGGGACACACTCAACGATGGAGATCCGCCACAACTGGACGCGCAGCGAAATCCGGCAGATTTACGAACTTCCTCTTCCGGAGCTGATCTTTCAAGCGCAGCTCGCGCACCGCGCGCATCACAGCCCCGAGGAAGTGCAACTGTGCCGGCTGCTTTCTATTAAGACGGGCGGCTGCCCGGAGAACTGCACCTACTGCTCGCAGAGCGCGCACTACGAAGCTGGCGTGGCGCGCGAACCGCTGATGAATCTTCCCGAAGTTTTCGACGCGGCTCGCAGGGCCAAGGCCGAAGGCGCGACACGCTTCTGTATGGGAGCTGCGTGGCGCCAGGTCACGGACGGGAAGGAATTCGATCGCGTGCTGGAAATGGTGCGCGGCGTTTCGGCGTTGAATATGGAAGTCTGCTGCACGCTGGGAATGCTCACTGAAGCGCAGGCGCAGCGACTCAAGGAAGCGGGCCTCACCGCTTACAACCACAATCTCGATACGTCTCCCGAATTCTACAGCAGCATCGTCACCACGAGGGTGTACGAAGATCGCCTGCGGACGATTGCCCATGTGCGGAATGCCGGAATCACGGTCTGCTGCGGCGGGATTTTGGGCATGGGCGAATCTGACGAAGACCGCGTCGGCCTGCTCCATGAGCTGTCGAGTCTCGATCCGCATCCCGAAAGCGTGCCGATCAACATGCTCGTGGCGAACGAAGGGACTCCGCTTGGGGATGCGAGCGAGATCGACCCATTGGTCATGGTTCGCACGATCGCAACGGCGAGGATTCTGATGCCGGCATCGAGAGTGCGGCTGGCCGCCGGGCGCAGGGGCCTCTCGCAAGAGGCTGTGGCGCTTTGCTTTCTTGCAGGTGCCAATTCGATCTTTACGGGCGAAAAACTTCTGACTACTCCGAATCCCGCTGCCGATGCGGACCACCAGATGCTCGAAAATCTGGGCATGAAAGCCGCGCAGGGCGCCTAAGATGAGTTCCCGGCCAATTCAAGCGCGCATGGCGCAGGAACTCGACGCGTTGCGCGCGCAATCGCAGTTTCGCACTCTCGAGTTTCCCGGTGGCGTCAACCTCTGCTCCAACGACTATCTCGGTCTGGCGGAAGATCCGCGGCTCAAGCAAGCGGTGATCGATGCCGTCGAGCGCGCGGCGACTGTAGGCTCGACCGGCTCGCGCCTGCTTTCCGGGAATGCGCGCGAATGGGAGGAGCTTGAATCCGACTTCGCCAAGTTTGCGGGGACGGAAGCGGCGCTCTATTTCGGATCGGGCTACGCCGCGAACCTCGGGCTGCTCAGTTCTCTGTTGAGGCCCGGCGATATCGTTTTTTCGGACGCGTTGAACCACGCCAGCTTGATCGACGGGATTCGGCTTTCCCACGCAAAGAAAATCATCTACCCGCACGGCGATCTGGAGTTTCTGGAACGGTCTTTGCGCGAGCACGCGGGTGCGGCGGGCGCGCGCGTAATCGTCACCGAGAGCGTCTTCAGCATGGAGGGCGATGTTGCGCCCATCGAGTGCCTCCTGCGTCTCGCTAGAGACCATCGTGCTGGATTGGTGCTCGACGAAGCGCACGCAACGGGAGTTTGGGGACCTCGCGGGCGCGGCACGGGCGCCGAACTGGAGTGTGAACGCGAGACTCTCGCCATCGTGCACACCTGCGGAAAGGCGCTAGCGAGCGCCGGGGGGTTCGTGTGCGGCGGAAAAACTTTGATCGACTATCTAATCAACCACGCGAGGACATTCGTTTTCAGCACGGCAATGTCGCCGTACATGGCGGGGCAGATTCACGCCGCGCTCGATCTCGTCCGCGAAGCAGAGAGCGAGCGAAATCATCTCCGTGAAATCGCGTCCGCGCTGCGCGACGGCTTGGCAGCCTCAGGCCTGAATTATGGAGCGAGCGCAACGCAAATCGTGCCAGTAATGCTCGGCACGAACGAAGTGGCCCTGCATGTCGCGAGCGCGCTTCAGAGAAGCGGATTTGCGGTCAAAGCCATACGCCCGCCGACGGTGCCCGCCGGCACCGCGCGCCTTCGCATCTCGCTGACCAGCCGGATTACGATGCAGGAAATCGATCTCCTCGTTGCGGCGATGGACGCAGCGCATAAATCCTTGCCGCAACTTCCGTCGGCCAGCGCCGTACATGCCTAGCCGATTTTTCGTCACCGGCACGGATACCGCCGTCGGCAAGACCGTGGTATCGGCTCTGCTGTGCGCCGCGCTCAATGCGGTCTATTGGAAGCCGATTCAAACGGGCACGTGCGAAGGCGCGGACCGAGACACCGTGATCAAGCTCGCGGAATTGCCAGCCGCGCGAACGATCCCGGAGACCTATCGTTTTTCTCCGTCCGTCTCGCCGCATCTGGCGGCGCGGCGCACAGGCGTCCGCATCGACTTGCAGAAAATCAGGATGCCGCGAATTTCGCCGCGCGACAATCTGATCGTCGAGGGAGCGGGTGGCGCGCTCGTGCCGATCAACGACGCACAGTTCATGACGGACTTGATGCGCCATCTCAAACTCCCAGTGCTGCTCGTCGCACGCACCGCGCTCGGGACGATCAACCACACGCTGCTTTCGCTCGCCGCGCTGCGCGCAGCCCGACTCGACGTCCGAGGCGTGATTATGGTTGGCAAGCCGAATCTGGAAAATCGAAAGGCCATCGAGCGTTACGGAAAAGTGCAGGTGGCCGGACTCGTTCCTATTCTGAAAAGAATCAACCGCACTACATTGCTCCGGGCATTTCGCGATCGTTTCAATCGCAGGGCGTTTCAAGCATGACGCGCGACTTGCAGATTTGGCATCCCTTCACGCAAGACGCGCTCGACCCGCCTCCGATTCGGATCACGCGAGCCGAGGGCGTCTACCTGTACACCGAGGACGGCCGCCGGCTGATCGACGGGATTTCTTCCTGGTGGGTGAATCTCCACGGCCACGGGCATCCGGCCATCGTTTCCGCCATCGCCGCGCAAGCCGCGAAGCTCGATCACGTCTTATTGGCGGGCTTCACGCACGATGCGGTCGAAAACTTGCGCGACTCTCTGCGAAGAGTCTTGCCACCGGGGCTTGCGCACATCTTTTTCTCGGACGATGGCTCGACGGCCGTCGAAGTCGCACTGAAGATCGCCGTGCAGTATTGGAAGAATGTCGGGCGACCGGAGAAGAGATGGCTCGTTGCGCTCGACCACGCGTACCACGGCGATACGGTGGGCGCGATGTCCATCGGAGCCGAATCCGCTTTCACCGACCCGTTCCGCGATCTGCTGTTTCCTGTCCACCGGGTGCATTCCGCATATTGTTACCGATGTCCCGTCGGAAAGACGCGCGCGACATGCGACATCGACTGCGTGGACAAATTGAAGCGGCTGTTCGAAGACAAACATGGCGAGATCGCCGCGGTGATCGTGGAACCGCTGCTGCAAGGCGCCGGCGGGATGATCGTGCATCCTGTCGAATTCCTGCAGCGTGTGCGGCATTTGTGCAGCGAGCACGACGTACTGCTGATTGCGGACGAGGTACTCACCGGCTTTGGCCGCTGCGGGAAAATGTTTGCGTGCGAACTGGCGGGCGTGGCCCCCGACTTAATGTGTTTATCGAAGGGTTTGACGGGCGGCGTATTGCCGATGGGCGCCACCGTGTGCACAAAGGAAATTCACGAGGCGTTTGTCGATACCGACCGCGGGCGCACCTTCTATCACGGCCACTCCTACACGGGAAATCCAATCGCCGCGGCCGCTGGCGTCGCGAGTCTCGGGATTTTCGAACGCGAACCCGTGTTCGAGCGCATCCACGCGATCGCAAAAATCCACTGCGAACGGCTTGCCGCCATCCGCAATCATCCGGCGGTCGGAGATGTCCGAACGATCGGGACGATGGCGGCGGTCGAACTGCGCGCGGACGATCCCGGATATGCGTCGAAACTCAAGCCGAAACTCTATAAGTTCTTTCTCGATGCCGGTGTGCTCCTGCGGCCTCTGGGCAATATTGTGTACGTTCTGCCGCCGTACGCGATTTCGCCGGAAGAGCTGAACTACGTTCACGATCGGATCGCGGAATCACTGGATTTGCTCCGGGCCTGATGTTGATATGCATGTTTGACAGCGCGGCACGCCAAGGGTAAAAGAACACAGCCATGACGAACACGACCGACACCGCTCATCCGGCGAAGCCTCTGGTGGTAGGCATCGGAGGCACGACGCGAGCCGTGTCCTCAACCGATCGGGCGCTCCGGCTCGTTCTGCAGGCAGCAGAAGACGCCGGCGCGCGCACGTTTCTCTTCGGCGGCGCGTTTCTTTCGCATCTTCCCCACTTCGCACCGGAAAATCGCGAGCGCAACGAAGAGCAGCGCCAAATGGTCGAGATGGTGCGGAGAGCCGACGGCTTGATCATCGCAAGCCCCGGCTATCACGGCGGCGTCTCGGGCCTGGTGAAGAATGCTCTGGACCTGCTCGAGGACTTACGGGAAGACGAGCGACCCTATCTCGACGGGCGCGCCGTCGGCTGCGTCGCCGTATCCGCGGGATGGCAGGCGGCCGTGAGCACGCTTGCGGCTCTCCGTTCGATCGTGCACGCTCTGCGCGGCTGGCCGACGCCTCTCGGCGCGACGCTCAACACGGCACAGCCAATCTTCGATTCCACCGGCGCCTGCACCGACCCAAAGGTTGCCGAGCAGCTCGCGACTGTAGGCCAGCAAGTCGTTGCATTCGCGCAACGCCATCACCATTAACAGCTCTGCGGAACGGCTCTTTGAAGGGGTGTAAATGCGAGAGCGCCGAGCGCTAGCACCACAGGAAAGCAAACGAGCACGTAGCGCGGCTCGACCGTGTGCAACTGCGTCAGCGAAGCCGTGCGGATCACGACGAATGCGATCAGGAATGCCAACGCTGGATGCCGGCGGCAGCGCCATGCGCCCACGAGCGCGAGAGCCACGTACACGCAATTCAAGGTTCCAAATCCCAGCGTGACGTCGAAATCCGTCGGGTTATCCCGATGTCTCTCGCCGGGCGGCCATAGCTTCCCCGAATAGGGAAGCAATTCGATCCGCGGCGTGAACCAGATCATCCCCGCCCGAATTACCGGAATGAAAAGATACGTGCGCAGCGGATGACGCGCCGAACGTTCGCGCGCAAGGAGCGCGAACTCATGATCGAGCACAGGCGTCATTTGCCAGCCGTTATCGTAGCGGCTCAAGAGCGCCGCGACGCGCGCGCGCTCCGCCGCGGAATCGAACGTGGAGGCGGGCAGCGTTTCGATGGAGATCGGCGCGTTTCCCAGCTTCCACGGTAAGAGATACGCGTCCCCAAACCGCACCATCCACGTTCGAGTCCATTCATAGAATCCACGGGGAATGAAGTCCCCTTGCGCTTGCGCGTACGTTGGAGCGAGGAATTCGATTCGACCGAGCGTCCGGGCATTGCGGGCGGCCCACGGCACCAATGGCAAAAGCAGACCTACAGCCATCCACACGAGCGCCAGCGCCAGCTTCGACCAGTCGACGCTGCGGCGCCAGCGAACACAGAGCATAACTCCCACCGCGACAAGTAGAAGTGGAGCCTCAGGTCGCACAAGCGTACCCACGCCGACGAGCACTCCCCCCAGCAGAAACCATCCGACTGCGAATAGCAGCGACCTCCGGTCAAATGAACGAATAGGGAGGTCCATCGAAGGATGGCCGAGGATGCAAACGAAAGCTAAGAGACCCAGAGCCGTCAGGAATGTGGCGAGAACTTCAGTGAGCACGGCCGCGGTGTAGTTTGCGGTGAAGGGACAGAGCGCGGCCATCCACAGCGCCGCAGTCGCCACAACCCCGCGGTTGGAAGCGGGCGCGAGACGCGCAGCGATCGCGGCAGTCAGCACGCAGGTCATCAGGTCGATGACCGCCTGAACGATAAATATCGCTTTGCCAGCTTGCCCGAACACCGCGTATATGGCTGCGAGCAATGCTGGATATCCCGGCATCCGCATATCGACGGGGAGCAACTCGCCGCGAACGAAAAGGCCGTACACGCCGTGGTACAACCAGTTGCGTGCGAGTTCCTCGTAAAATTTCGTGTCGTTTGAAAACGGCGAGAAATGCGCGATGAAAAAACAACGCAGCGCAAGCCCAGCCAACAAGGCGGGGACCAAGTGTTTGTAGGAAACAGGCGGAAAGATCGGTGTGGTCTCTATGGGAACGTCTTCCGGTGAAATTAATCTCGCAATCGAAGATCTGGGAAACCCAAGATTACTCGGTCACGCGCGGTCGCGCGAGCCCGGCCGTCAAGCATGTCAGCAAGTTGGGGTTCCGCAATGGGACCCTGGCCCAGCCCGCCACGGTCTTAGCTGTGCGCCAGATTAAGAATACGCTCGTCAGCGTCAGACCTAGTGCAAGAATCATGATGCTCGAAACCATCACCGAAACCACAACCTCACCCGGCGTGTAAAGTTTCAAGCCCAGCCCTAGTATGAACACTCCTGCACCCAATCCACATCCAGTTGCGTTGAATTTGGTCAACTAACTCACGCCCTTTGCGCACTGCCACTCGCAAGAGCATCATAGAGCTCGCCACGACCGGAAGATGTTCTCTTCGGCACACCTCGATGCATGTCGGATTGGGAGTTCACGAGCCAAGACGAGCGCCTCCGCCGAAAGTTGAGCGCTTGGGCACATTAAATCAGCCGTTCGCCAAACTGTTCTAAATGGAACAGTCGCGCTTCCCGAAATGGCATACGTTTCGGACGAACGAAGCTCCGAAGAATGCTGCTCGTTGACCAGGATGACTGGTGTGGGGCGGCAAGACGTCCGTGCTCTATCGATGGCCACTTCAATACAAACCGGAACTGGCTGGGATCACCAAGGTGCCGCGTTGCGCGGCGCGACGAGTCGCCGACGACAGCCGCTGCGAATCCTATTTTTCCATCGAGACATCTGGGCCGTGGAGCGATGTCTCCATGAACTCAAATGCACGCGATTCATGGTCAACCCAGACTTGGCGCTAGATGCCGGGGCGTTGGCCATGTACATGTCATCGAAGCACTACGACCTTGTAGTGGCCGAGTGCCCGCCTACCGGCCGGCAAGGAATGCAAGCGATGGAACTCCTGCGCCAGACGACGAAGGGAACACCGCTCATTTTCGTAACGGATACCCTGCGGAGAGAAACCGCAATGGAGCTCGCTGAGAATGGCGTCCACGACTGTATCGAAATGGACCGCATCGTACGTCTTCCGATGATTGTTCGGCGGGTTCTGGATGAGAAACATCTGAAGGGAGAACGTGATCGGGCCGAAAAGGAATTGCGACATTCGAAGGCCGATTACCGCGCTTTGGTGGAAACTTCGGCCTATGGAATGTGCCGCTGCGGCAAGAATGGCAGTTTCCTAGACGTCAATCAGGAGCTTGTGAAACTCCTTGGCTACACATCAAGACAAGAGCTTATGGCAGTCAATCTCGCGCGCGATATCACTTTGGATCCAGACAAGTGGGCTGAATCGCTGGAGCGCTCTCCCGGGACGAAACGATCCGATCCTGTCGAAACCGACTGGAAGCGGAAAGATGGCACGACGTTGAGAGTCCGAATGAGCGGACGTAAAATCCGCGACGGGAAGAGTGCGTTGGATGGTTATGGCCTCATCGTTGAGGATATCAGCGCCCAGCATGCACTTGAAAACGATCTGCGGAAACAGGCGGCCAGTGACGCTCTAACCGGTTTGGCCAACTACCGGCAGCTTGTGGAGGTGCTTGACAGCGAAATCGCTCGGTCCCAGCGCACCGGACGAGCCTTCGCTCTCGTATTCCTTGACGTAGATGGTTTGAAGCAAATCAATGACCGCTACGGGCACCAGGCGGGAAGCCGGGCGCTCTGCCGGCTGGCAAACGTCTTGCGTCTCTGCTGCCGGTCCGTCGATACTGCGGCGCGCTATGGCGGAGATGAGTTTGCGCTTGTCCTACCGGAGACCGAGGCTCTAGCAGGTTCGTTAGTTGCGCGGCGCGTCTGCGAACTCTTTGCAAACGATGGAGAGAAACCCGAGCTCGCCGTCAGCGTCGGTGTTGCCAGTTACCCGCAGGACGCCGAAACAATTGGGCCGTTGCTCTACGCGGCCGACAAAGCGCTCTATTCAATGAAGAGTCGCAACAAACAACTTCCCTCGCAGAACTGACCACGGAATCAGGGAGCTTCGTTTTATTTTCCCGGGAAACGACTTTGGGGGATGGCGAGGCGGAGAAAAGATTCCGGCCCCAGCCCTGGAACCCGGACCATTTCTTGCTGCCTCGCCATCGGTGGCGGAATCTTAATCGGTGCACCAAATTGAAACTGTCTCTTTTTGTACACCACTGCAAGTATTTCTTGGGCGGCTCCGCCTGCGACAATTTCGAACAAGAGACGCCACGTCGACCCTTCTTCCGGCGTTGAGATGCAGCCGCGAATGAAAAACGAATCAATGAATGTGTCCAAAATAGAACAGACACGATTTTTTACGGTAGCTACTATGCGACTTGAGCGGAGAGCTATCTGCTCAGACCCGGGAGAAACCACATGAAGCTTAGACCAGCAATACTGATTTGGGGAGCTATCCTGATCGCGGCGGTACCTGCATTCGCCGATAGATTCCCATACGGTGGATCGCCGATAGAGTCACCTGGCATTGGAATCTCCGGGAAGGGGATCGACAGTTCTGATCTGAAGCTGAATATGCCCCTGAATAAAGGAATATTCGCAGGGCCTGCCTCGACGCTGGAGCTCATCGATGGATTTGAGGCGAACAATACCTTTGGTGCGTGGGATTCGAGTTCTTCCAAAACTCCCGACATATCGTTTCCTTCATCTGCCGATGCCGGGAATGCGTGGTCGATCGAAAGAGACCGTGGCCGGGACCGACACCACGACGGCGTGAACGGCGACCCCGCCCCCGTGCAAGTTCCGGAACCGGCATCTTTTTCGCTCTTGCTGCTCGGACTGGCTGCCGTCGGATTCTTAGCCAACCGGCGGGTGGCCGAAGCGAAGACCGTTCAGGCGCGCTAGCAGTTTTCAGATGGATTCGTCTAGTCCAGCATTTAGACTCGGCGGCGCTCGGGTTTGTTGCCCGCGGATTTGGCTACATTAGGAATTCGGATGGTGTTGCGCGAAGGATGGCCGTCAGTCGTGGAGGACGACGCTCAGTAGGGAGCTATTGATTTGAAGGCCGCCGTTGTACTTGATGAAGCCCATTTTCTTGAACTTGTTCATGAAGAGATTTATGCGGGAGCGCGTTGTGCCAATCGTATCTGCCAGCGTTTCCTGCGAAATCTTTGGAAGGACCGTTTGAGGTTGGTCGTCCTTTCCGTAACGAGCAAGCAACAGAAGAGCGCGAGCCAGCCGCTTCTCCGTTGAGTTAAACAACTCGTCGATCAAGTCCGCTTCAATTCGAATGTTCCTCGAAAGCATGTACGAGATAAAACGGTCGGAGAATTCGTGTTCGGAGTGAAGGACGCGGATCATCTCATTCTTATCAATCACGAGCACGGTCGTCGGCGCGATCGCCGTCGCGGCGCCGATGCGGATCGGCTGGGCCGCAAGACAACCTTCTCCGAAGAAGTCGCCCGGCCCTAACACCGCCACCACGGCTTCCTTGCCAGTCCCGTTGACCACCGTCAGTTTCACGCGGCCTTGCTGGATGTACATAACAGCCTTGGCGGGATCACCTTGCGCGAACACGGCCGTCTTCTTGGGGAACTCAACGATCTTTCTCGCCACGCCGGCAGAATCGAGAAACCCCTGAGCATCAAAAGCCATCTTTTTGATTGGTTTCAGGCGACTTACGGCGGTAGCCACAGTAAGCGAAAGTGTAGCACTTTGCTGCGAATATGCAATGAAAATGGGTGAGTGTCCACAAGGTGACAGATATGAACCTTCGCCTCTTCTAGAATGTTTCTCGTGGGGAAGCACAAAGAGACCGAAGCACGAACGATCGTCCGAGATTCAGTGAATGCGTCCCTCTCCGCCCGCGGTAACAAAAGCCTCTCGGACTAGCAAATTGAAATTGCTCGAACACCTCGATCAGGCCGGAGTGTCTGCCTGCGAGGAGAAGGAGTTAGCTCAATGCCGTTACTTCAAATACTACTAGTTCTGGTCGTGGTGGGCGTCCTGCTCTGGTTGGTCAATAGCTTCATCCCGATGCAGGGAACGATCAAGTCGATCCTGAACGCCGTTGTGGTCATCGCCACAGTTTTGTGGCTGCTGAACATTTTCGGACTATTCCACTCTCTCTCCCGAGTCCACATAGGGGCGTGAGCGAGCTCGAATGATTGACACGGGGATTGGGTGTGCGTCGTCGAAACCAAACAACAAACCGCGCCAGGCGGCCAACGCCCGGCGCACGAAGTCGCACCAATCGAGGCATCACTCATGAAAGTACTTGGAGTCATTAGCGCAACAGCTCTCTTCTTGCTTCTCGGAGCCGCTGTTCCTGTGATCGCGCAGGACGAGCACCAAGATCAAGAGGCCAAGCCCGAAAAGCAGGATCAACAGGCCAAACCGGCAAAGCAAGAAGAACAAGCGAAGCCAGCAAAACAGGAAGAACAAGCAAAACCGGCAAAGCAAGAAGAGCAGGCAAAGCCAGCGAAACAAGAAGAGCAAGCGAAGTCTGAAAAGCAGGAGCAACAAGCCAAGCCCGTGAAGCAGGAGAAGGAAGCGAAGCCTGCCAAGCAAGGGGAACAGGCGAAGTCCGAAAAGCAGGAGCAACAGGCCAAGCCGGTAAAGCAGGAGAAGGAAGCCAAGCCAGCAAAGCAACAAGAGAAACAGGCGAAGCAGGAAGAGACCGGCAAGGCCGAGGGGCAGCAACATGCTCAGCGGAGTGCGACAGAAGAGCAGAGGCAACGCTCAGAACCGGCACTTCGGCTGAGCGCCCGAGGCGAAGGTCGCATACCTGACGACCGCTTCCGTTCCAATTTCGGCCGTGGGCATGAGTTCCGCATCGGCAGTCCCAGGATGGTCGGCGGATATTCGCGCTTCCAGTACGGCGGCTACTGGTTCGGATTTGTCGATCCGTGGCCGGTAGGTTGGTACTACACGGACGACGTTTACGTTGATTACATCGACGGCGGCTATTACCTGTGCAACCCGTCTTATCCCGGCGCTCAGATTTCCATCAGCGTCGTGATCTAACGCTCCAATCCAGCATCAGGGCGACTGAGATCGATACGGGTCGAGTCGCCCCGGCAATGCTCAGAAATTAGCAACATCGCATTCAGCCTTTGGCGGAATCAAGAAATGTGGAGGAAACAATGCTCGGAACTCTATTGATCGTGGTCCTGGTGTTGGCGCTACTCGGCGCGTTGCCGAGGTGGCCGCATAGCCGTGAGTGGGGCTACTACCCGACTGGCGGAGTCGGACTCGTTCTGCTCATCGTCGTCATTCTCGTGCTCATCGGCCGCATCTAGGACACTAGGGACTTTGATGCGGATGACGGAGTCGCTTCCGTCGAAGCAATCGCGCTCGACTCGGCTCCCGGAGTCAGCTGATGCTCTGCAGAAGTCGAGCCTGTAATGCTTTCAAGCTTTGGTATCCGTGGCATCACAAAGGTGAAAAATGGATGAATCCAAAAGACGAGCGATTCAGTTCTTGGAGAAAGAAATCAAGACGTACTTGGCACTGGCTCTGTTCCTGTCGAAGAAGGATGTCCAGAAACACCTGCGGGCGGGCAGCAAAGGGGCGTTCTTGAGCCCGGCGTTCTATAAAGAACGGATGAGAGAGGCCAAGAGAGTTGTAAATGAACTCAAACAATCCAATTAGAGGACTACTGACCCTGGCTGTAGTCGGAGGCGGTTGGCGTATTTCGTGCGCGCGCGTGATCGCGCTTCTCGTCGTCGTGTTGATGTTCAGCGGCGAATCCCTTGCATACTCTGTTCTCACCCACGAGGAAATCGTCGATCTTCTATGGACCGACGAGATCCAGCCTCTGCTCCTCAAACGATTTCCAGCCCTGACGGAAGATCAACTCAAGGAGGCCCACTCCTATGCCTATGGAGGCGCCGTCATCCAGGACCTCGGCTACTACCCGTTTGGCAGCACGGAATTCAGCAACCTGGTGCATTACGTGCGCAGCGGAGACTTTGTCCAAGAGTTGCTGTTGCAGAGCCAGGATGCCGACGAGTACGCGTTTGCCCTGGGCGCGCTCGCGCACTACTCCTCGGATATTGCCGGCCATCCGGCCGTCAACGAGGCCGTTTCCATCGAATACCCGAAGCTGCGCGCCAAATACGGCAATTCAGTGAGGTACGCGCAGGACCACACCGCGCATCTAAAGACGGAGTTCGGATTCGACATGGTGCAGGTCGCAAAGAATCGTTATGCATCGCAGCAGTATCACGACTTCATCGGGTTCCAAGTGTCCAAGCCCGTGCTGGAGCGGACCTTCCCGGTCGTTTACGGAGTGGAGTTGAAGGACGTGTTGACACACGAGGATCTCGCGATCGGTTCCTACCGCTTTGCCGTCAGCCGGATGATTCCGGAGATGACCAAGGTGGCGCTCCAAACTCATAAGAAGGACATAATGAAGGAGACGCCCGATTTCGCGAAAAAGAAGTTCCTCTACCGCCTGTCGCGCTCGGATTACGAGAAGGAGTGGGGCAAGGACTACACGAAACCTGGATTCGGTACTCGCGTGTTATCAACGCTCTTGCGCTACATGCCGAAAATTGGCCCCTTCAAGGCGCTGGCGTTCAATAATCCCACCGCGCAAACAGAGGACATGTATTTCAAGAGTATCAATACTTCCGTTGACCAATATCGCGTTTTCCTTGAGGAAGTTCGCGGCGGCACTCTTGCGCTTCCGAATCGCGATCTTGATAGCGGCAACGTGACCCGGGCGGCGGAATACCCGCTTACCGACGACACCTATGCGGAGTTGCTGGCTCAACTGACCGCGCGCAAGTTTGATCTGACGTCACCGGCTCTGCGCGGAGATATTCTGCAGTTTTATTCCGACCTCTCCGCGCCAATCGATACGAAGAAGGACACCAATCGCTGGCAGGGCGTACTGACGTCGCTCGATGAGCTGAAATTGATGACTCCCCTTGCGACGGTCGCCGGCAGCCCCACGCAGCCATTTTCGTCTGTGCCCAATTAGATGCATATCTTGATTCGCGCCATTATCTTTTTGGTTTGGACCTGCCTGCTCCCGAGCGAGGCAAGCTCAGCCCAGTCAGTTGCACCGAACGGGGCTTTAACAGTGCCGCCAGCCATCGTCATCGGCTTCGTCGGCGGGTTCGTCAAGCACGATAGCCTCGTTCACAGCGAGGTTCAGATCGCTGCGCATATCAGCGAGGATTATCCCGCGGGCGTGTACGTCAAAGTTTTTGAGAATCATCGCCGACAGAAAGCCCATCAGGAAATTCTGCGGCTTCTGGACTCCAACCACGATGGGACACTATCGGCCGAAGAAAAGCGAAACGCGCGCATCATCGTCTACGGGCATAGCTGGGGCGGTTCTGAAACGATCGCTCTGGCGCGACAGTTGGAAGGAGACGGCGTTCCAGTCTTGCTCACCATCCAAGTGGATAGCGTTGCTAAGATCGGCCAGAATGACACCGTGATCCCCGCGAACGTGGCCCAGGCAGTCAATTTCTATGAGACGAATGGCCTCATCCATGGTCACCCCGGGATTCGCGCCGCCGATGCGGCACGCACGAAGATCATCGGGAATTTCCGATTCGAATATAAGAAGAATCCCCTTGTTTGCTCCCAGTACCCATGGTTCGACCGTCTTTTCGTGAAGCCTCACACCGAGATTGAGTGTGATCCAACCGTTTGGACTCAAGTGGAATCCCTGATCCGATTAAATCTTCCACCAACAGCGCGCAGCGGAGCCGGACCACGACCAATTCGGTAGGTTCGGCATTCGGAAGTTGGTCATAACGCCGCGGCATTGTGAAGAAGAATCATCGCGGAATCAAAACATCGATGTGTGCTCAACAGGACAGACTCGAGGATATCGATGCGTCTACGATAGGCTCGCATCGCGAACTACGGAGACCGTAGGTCTCGCTGGAGATCAGCAGCTTTGACAATATCTTGGGAGGAAATGAACATGAATATCTTGAAGGCAGTTTTGGTTGTGTTAGCGCTTACATTCTTTGGCGCCCTGTTCGCTTCGGGCGTCCATGCCGATGATTGGAATAAAGTGACGGTGATGACGTTCAGTCAGCCGATCGAGATCCCCGGACAGATTTTGCCCGCCGGGACATACACGGTCAAGCTCGTGAATATAGATACCGAACGCCATGTTGTGCAATTCTTGGATGCGGACGGAATTAAGGTATTTGCCACCGTCCTCGCGATCAACAACTGGCGGCTTCATCCGACCGGCGAAACCGTGGTCAAATTCGCCGAGAGAACCGGCGATAACCCGGAAGCCCTCAAGGCGTGGTTCTATCCAGGTGATAACTTCGGCCAGGAATTTGTTTATCCGAAGCATCGGGCGATGGAGCTAGCCGTGGCGACGAAGGAACCGGTTCCGGCGATCGCTGAAGAAACCGCCCCTGCCGACCTGAAGACTGCTCCGATTGTTGCGGTTACCCCGGAACAGACGGAAGTACCGGTAGCCGAAGTGATCGCGACTACTCCACCCGCCGCTGCCTCGACGCCTCTCGTTGCGCAGAACACCGAGAGCTTGCCGAAGACGGCCGGAATGGTTCCGCTCATTGCTTTGCTTGGCCTGGCGTCTCTCGGATGCGCCTTTGCCGTGAAGCGATTCGCAATGCAACGTTCATAAGAGTATCAAGCTCCAAGGCGCCGCGGGTGTTCGGGACCGATGACTCTTATCCCGCGGCGCAAGGAGACTTAAGTGGCTCTGATCGTGCGATCCAAAAGACGCAATTCGTTTCGGAGTGCCTCTCTTTCCGTTGTCGTGCTGTTCCTTTGCAGTAGCTCTGCGTATTCGCAGTCTCTGACACCGCAGTCCGTATCACTCAGCGCGGCCGGCCAATCCAAGATTCAGGTAAAGACGCAATTGGTGATGCTGCCTGTTAGCGTGATGGATGCTAACGGAAATTTCATTTCCGGGCTGAGCCAGCAGAGCTTCCGGGTGTACGAGGACGGACGACCGCAAAGCATTACCTCATTCCACGAGGGAGATTCTCCGGTAACCGTGGGCCTGATCGTTGATCACAGCCGCAGCATGGGCCCCAAGCTGCCGGAAGTGGCGGCAGCGGTATCTGCGTTCGCGCAATCCAGCAACCCTCAAGACGAGATGTTCGTCGTGGATTTCAATGATGATGTTTCGGTGGAACTGATGGACGGAAAAGCGTTCACGAGCGACCCCAAAGAGCTTGCGAAAGCCGTCTTCTCCGTCCGAGCGCGCGGGCGAACCGCGCTCTATGATGCGGTGGACGAAGGGCTCATTCACTTGCAGGTCGGCCATTGGGACAAGAGAGCGCTTATCATCGTAAGCGACGGTGGGGACAATGCCAGTCAGAAAAAATACTCGCAAGTGCTGGCGCTGGCCCAGCAGTCGCAAGTCATGATTTATTCCGTCGGCTTGGTGGACGCCAACGAGGAAGAAGACCCGGGTCTCCTTCGACGGCTCAGCAAAGATACGGGTGGCATCGCCTTCTTTCCAATGTCTGTCGAAAACGTCGCGGACATCTCCAAAGAAATCGCACGCGACCTTCGCGAACAGTACACGCTCGGATTTATTCCGGAGCAAACAGGCACCGCAGATTCCTTTCGACACATAAAGGTGAAAGTCGCCGCTCCCGGCCATGGCAAGATTCATGTGCGAACTCGGCCCGGTTATTTCAGGCCGGAACAAGAGCAAGCTCCTGCAAAGATCGAGAAAAGCACGTCATGAACCCTCATAGCCGCGTCGCGAAAACGTCTCGGAAAACAAGAGCGCTGATCTTTCGCGCAATGCATTACGTCTTGCTGGCCGCTGGTGTGTTCGGACTTGCCTACGCCGCCTACGTCATCGCAGAGGCACGCACCTATCAGGCGATTGAACAATCGAGATTCGAGAGTGTGAGCCAGAACGAAGAGCGGCATCCGGTGATTGAAGGAAGCGCGATTGGAGAGATGGAGATTCCTCGCCTCGGGCTGAAAGCCGTCTTCGTCCAGGGCGATTCGCCAAGAATCCTGCGGCACGCCGTCGGCCACATCTCGGAAACGGCCTTGCCGGGCGAATCGGGCAACGTTGTTCTAACCGGTCACCGCGATACTTTCTTTCGCCCGTTGCGCAACATTCGACAGGGTGACTTAATCACGCTCAAAACAGTCGATGGCGACTTTCTGTATCAAGTGGAATCCACCGCTGTCGTGCCCCCGAGCGATATTCAAGTCCTCCAATCGTCAGGCGAGCGCACGCTGACGCTAGTCACATGCTTCCCTTTCTACTACATAGGCCCCGCGCCCAATCGCTTCATCGTTCGCGCTCGCCAGAGTGGACCACTGCCGGTGCAATACCCCAACGCTGCGGCGCCTACCCAGTTTTGAGAGGCCCGAACGAAAAAGTCAGATGTGTGCCGAAGCGGACAGATAACCTTGCCGCATCCGTCTACTATCTGCTTGCGTCGGTAAGCAGGCGAGTTGTTTCGCAGATTCGTCCCCTCGCTTCATTCTGATCGCCTCGCCTTCACGCCCGCGATAAGGAAACGGAATGAGGGGCACAAATGCTCTGGACGATTTTCAGGGACTTGCTCGGCGGAGTTGGTCTCCTTGTCGCCCGCGCGAGGCAAAAGGCTTAACGGAAAGTTTCGGCTGGGGAGAGTTGGAGAACGATTCGAATTCAACGACTTCCCCCGGCTAATGGCGTGGTTCAAAGCGCCCTCACAAAGGTTTCGGAGAGAGCAACTTCCGCGGCCGCAATTCTGATCATGGAGGTCAGCGATGATACGCAAATCAATTCTTGTCGTCTGTTTAGGTCTCGTTGCAACCGCACCGCTCTTTGCGGCAAACAAAGAACAAGAGCGGCTCCGCAATGCCGGGGTCGTGATGCAGGAAATTATGAACGTACCCGACAATATTCCCCAAGAGGTAATCGAGAAGGCCGAGTGCGTCATCGTGTTTCCGTCTGTGCTCAAGGCGGCGTTCGTGGTCGGTGCAAGTTACGGCCGCGGCGCGATGGTTTGCCGAACCGGAGAGGATTTCAGGGGGCCATGGGGCGCGCCCGCTATGTTTGCGTTGGAAGGCGGCAGCGTTGGTTTCCAAATCGGCGGCCAGGCTACCGATCTCGTTTTGTTGATCATGAACGGCAGAGGCGCGAGTTCGATTCTTAACAGCAAAGTCAAGTTGGGCGCTGACGCCTCTATCGCGGCGGGTCCTGTGGGACGCGACGCTGCGGCAAACACCGATGCGTACATGCGAGCAGAGATACTCAGCTACTCGCGCACGCGCGGTCTTTTCGCCGGCGTTTCCCTCGAAGGTTCCACGCTCCGGCCTGATGACGACGCCACCGCGGACGTCTATGGCCATAAGTTCACGGCAAGACAAATCGTAATCGGCGGAGAGGCACGCGTTCCTCCATCCGGACGTCTTTTGGTTTCAGTGTTGCAGAAGAATTCACCTCGCAACGAGTCGAAGCCAGCTGGCAACTAAGCGCCGAGTATCTGCCGCTCTTCTTTCATCGAGGCGAGATGTGGGCTTCGGGAAGAGCGGAGTTCGGGCTTGACACTCCGCACCCGAGCGCCAAGTAACTCGCTTACCTGAGAACGAACAGGTGAGCGGTTCTTGTCGCGATCGACGAACGATGCTCGTCAATCGTATGGCGGAGAGGGTGGGATTCGAACCCACGGTTGAGTTTCCCCAACACACGCTTTCCAAGCGTGCTCCTTAAACCGCTCGGACACCTCTCCGCACTCTAGGGCGTTCAGAAGCCTAACAAATTGGGGGCGGAGCGGCAAACCGGAGAACTTCGATCCGTTCGTCGTGGCAACAAATCGAGAAAATGTCTGCTACACTTTGCTGCGCTACTCCGGGGTAGTGCAATTGGTAGCACGCCAGCCTTTGGAGCTGGTTATCCTGGTTCGAGTCCAGGCCCCGGAGCCATTTGTAACCGACCCTCTAATGTTCGCATTTCTCGTGCTCCTCACTGCTTTCCCTCATACAAATTACGGCTCGGAACTAATGTCCTGAGGAACTGCGAACGATTTGAACAAGTCATAAAGGTCTGGCGACTCTATCTAGTCAGCGATGACGATATCTCGTCGGTGAGCGTCGTCACGTGGTGACGTGACCGGCGGCACGCCACGCTGAGAAGAGCGCTAAGTGCTTGTTTCTCTTCAACAGCGAGGCGACTTTCCAATCAGTTAAGTTTGGTTCATCGCTTGCCATACCGAGGCTAGAGCGCACGACGGGCTGAAAACGACCAAGGAGGTCGATGAAAATGCGAGGTCCTTACGGTTTCGAACTCACCGAGAATTGCGAAACATGCGAGCTGCGTTCCAACGGATTCTTCTGCCAAATGCCGCAGGTGGCAACCAAGGATTTTAACGCGGTGAAGTCTTCCTCCTCTTATCCGGAAGGCGCGGTCCTGTTTCTCGAAAAGCAGGCTCCCCGGGGAATCTTTCTGCTCTGCGAAGGGCAGGTGAAGCTCTCGATCAGCTCAAGCGAGGGCAAGACTCTTATTCTGCGAATCGCCAGGGCCGGCGAAGTTCTCGGTTTGAGCGCGGTTGTTGGCGGCACTCCGTATGAGGTCACCGCCGAGACTCTTCGTCCCTGCCAGGTGGCGTTCGTTCGCCGGGACGATTTCTTGCGCTTTGTCGCACAGCACCCCGAAACGTACCAAGGTATCCTGAAGCAGGTAACGTCGTCTTACGGGGGTGCGTGCGAACAACTCCGGACCGTCGGCCTTTCCGCATCGGCTCCCGAAAGGCTAGCCAGGCTCTTGCTCGATTGGTCCGAGGGGGCGGAACAAACGAAGCTCGGCACGCGCATCACGCTCCCATTGACGCACGAAGAGATCGGCGAATTCATCGGAAGCTCCCGCGAAACAGTGACGCGGGCATTCAGTGAGTTCAAGAGCCGGCACTTGGTTGCGTTGAAGGGTTCCACGGTGACCATTCCAAATCGAGAAGCTCTCGAGAACATGGTGAACGCGTAGTGAAAATCCTTCTGGCGGTGGACGATTCCAAGTTCTCGCGAGAGGCTGTGCGCAGGCTTATCGCGCAGTACCGCTCGAAGGGCACCAGTGTCCGCGTGCTGCACGTGGTCGAACCGATTAGCGCATATATTTCGGCCACGATGTTTCCCCACTTTGCCCCGTATGCCCCGGCCGTGGAGGCCGACCGTCGGAGAGAGGCAGCAAAGCTTGTCCAGCACACGGCTCAGAGGCTACGGCAGGCGGGGTTCAAGGCGACCGCCATCGTTGAAACAGGTGATCCCAGGAACCAGATTGTGAGCCACGCGGAGAAATGGGGAGCCGATCTAATCATGCTCGGCTCCCATGGATTCAATCGGTTGAATCGGCTGCTGATGGGAAGCGTGTCGGACGCCGTCGCTCGCCACGCAAAGTGTTCCGTCGAGGTAGTTCGAATTCGGAGCACAATTCCGCGCACGAAGAAATAAAATACCACGCGTCCCGAGCAGAAGAAGCGTGCTCGGACCTCGGGCGACTGCTTACGACGCCGCGGCTCGCGCTCGCGGCACCTGCCGAAGCTTCCGCAGCAAGGCAGGCCGGCTGGTCTTCAGGCATTCAGCGGCACGTCGGAGCAGAACTTCAAAGTCGCGATCGGCGACCGGTCTTTCAATTACCGAAACCTTTCCTCGTCGAGTCATGCCACCCTCCCAACGCCAGATGTTCACAGAAAGGCCCGTGTATTGCCGGGCACGGTAACGCCGGCCTGCGGGAGATGTCAAGGGAATTTCGTTAGCCCGACGTTTATGAGCGTCAGGCCATACAATGAAGCTTGCGAAGGGCCTCTCGGTGCGGCACTTTCTGACACGGGATAGCCAGATATGAACCTAGGTGCTCGATTTTTGGAGCAACCAGGCGCGCATTTGGTGTATCGTAAAGCTCGGGTGCATCCTCCGCACCCAAACCGCTGCGCCAGCGGCAATCCCCACGACACGGGGTATCCAGAGGCAGTGCTGTGCATTGTCCTGCAGCACTGACTCGGGCTTTCACCCTTGGCGACAATTGAATTCCCCGATCGCTCTGGGTCTTTCCACGCGGAAACAAGTGTGTTCCGCAAGGGGCATAGGAGGATCACATGAAGCGTTTGATTACGATTGGCGCTGCGGTGTCGTTCGCGTTGCTGCTGTTCGCGACCCCGGCGGTCTTTGCACAGGCGAATCAGATCGTCCCAGGCACGCAGGTCCGCCTGAATCTGCTTAACGGTCTTAGCACGAGCGTCGCGCACGCCGGCGATCCCTTCACGGCGATCGTTGCCGAGCCCGTGTTTTCCGGGAACGCGGTCATTCTGCCCGCGGGCGCGAAGGTGCACGGCACGATCACCAGCGTTGACCGTCCCAAAATGTTCTCGATGTTCCGCGGCGGGGCGTCGATGAATCTGGCCTTCACCTCGATCGAAGTCGAGAGCCGCATCTTCCCCGCGAAGATGAGCATCCTCTCGATCTATAGCGGTGAAACCGATTCAAGCAAGCGGCGGAAAGACCTGAAGACAGTCGAGGGCGAAGTTGTGCAGGAGAATCGCGGCGTCAAGAGCGACGTCGAGGACGTGGCCATCGGCACGGCGGGCGGCTCGACCGTCGGACTGATTTTCAGCCACGTGTTGCGCGGCACCGTGTTTGGATTGGTTGGCAGCGGAGCCTACATCGTGGCGAAAAAGGGCAAGGAAGTTGAAATGCCGGCACAGACGGGACTGCTCGTCCGGATGGATTCGACGCTGTCGCTGCCCGAATCGCTGCTGCACAACGCGTCCTATTCAACCCGGGGCAATTGAAGACCGGCAAGAAACTGAATCTAGCGACGGGTACACGCGAGGTCCGCGCCTCCCGTCCACACGAACGTGCTAGGCCGCTCCGCCATTCGCGGCGGCCGCCTGTCGGTTCGCGCGCTTGAGGAAGCGGTAGAGGCTTGTGCGGCCGATTCCAAGCGTCTGAGCCGCGCGGACGCGATTGCCTTTGCACATTTCGAGCACGTGCTGTATGTGAATGCGGCGCACCTCGTCCAGAGGCAGCGGCCTCCAATCGCTTCCAGCGGCGGCGGCTCGGCGCTGCGATTTTTGGAGGTGTGCGGGCAAATCGGCCACGTCGATGATGGCGCCATTTGCCGTCATGGCGGCGCCTGAAATCACGTTCTCGAGCTCGCGCACGTTGCCCGGCCAATCGTGCTGCACGAGCACGATTTGCGCCCGGCGCGAAAGACGTTGGGACGGCTTGCCATAGGCTTCGTTGTACTTCTTCAGGAAATGCTGCAGAAGAATCGGGATGTCCTCCGGGCGCTCGCTAAGTCCCGGCACGCGAATCTCGATGCTGCTGAGACGGTAAAACAGGTCTTCTCGAAAGCGGCCCGCCAAAACTTCCGCGCGAAGATCGCGGTTCGTGGCAGCGACGATTCTCACGTCCACTTTCCTGACCTCCGGCGAGCCGACCCTCTGGATTTCACGATTCTGGATCACACGCAGCAATTTTGCCTGCATGGGAAGGGACGTCTCGCCTATCTCGTCGAGAAAAACCGTGCCGCCGTTCGCGTACTCGAATAGTCCCGCCCGAGCGTCGGTCGCGCCCGTAAAGGCGCCTCGGACGTGGCCAAAAAGCTGGCTTTCGAGTAGCGTATCGACAAACGCCGAGCAATTGCTGACGGCAAACCGCTCGCGCGCCACCGGACTGAGCTTGTGCAGCGTCCGCGCGACCAGCTCTTTGCCGGATCCCGTCGGGCCCATGATGAGCACGTTCGTGTAGTGACGCGAAACTTTTCTTGCGAGTTCGAGCACCTCGCTCATCGCCGGACTCTTGCCAACGATGCCCTGGAATTCAAGGTTCTCCAGGAGTTCGTCCTCAAGGTTACGGATCTTCGTCCGCTGCGTGAAGGTCTCTGCCAATTCATCGAGCGTCTTCGCGAGCCGCGGAAAATCGAGAGGCTTGCCCAGATAATCGTAAGCGCCGCGCTTGATCGCCTCAATCGCGGAATCAACCGCGTAGAAACCGGTCAACAGAATCACATTCATGCTGGGGTCGAGTTGGAGAGCCTTGTCGAGGAACGTGAGGCCGTCCATTTGCGGCATTTTCAAATCGGCCAAGACGGCCCGGCAGCCGCCGAGCCGCACTCTCTCGAGGGCTTCTTCCGGACTGGTAGTGCCGGTGACCGGAAACTCAGCGCGTTCGAGAAGTCTCATAGCCAGCTCCACCTGATCCGGATCGTCGTCCAGCACGCAGACAGGCAGGTTCTTTCGGGCGTTTGAGGTGGTTGCTTGCTCGGCGAGAATTCCCATGTAGCAGCTTCAGGCACGGCTTGTGCCAGAGCGGTGGCCAAGCCCGCGTCTCGTGGAATTGAAAGACGGAGCGGAATGCCTGGGCCGATTAGACCGCTCAAGGCTTCTGAATTGTAGATTTTAGTCGAGAATCCGCACGGGCAGCGCTACGCGGCGCATCAATTCTGGCCGGCGAGTGAGAACTTTGCCCATGCTCGGCACAGTTCCAAACCGGAACCGCAGTTTCAAACAGGGCCGCACGCGCATCTGCTCCCTTGACCACCTGTGAAACTGCGCCTGACGGACCGCAACACCTTCCTAATTTCAGGCAGCCCTGCTCGCCGAACTGACCGACGCTCGTGCCGTGCCGCATATCGGCGCCCCGGGGTGCATCTGCGCGAGGCGAACGAGCGATCTGCCGACAGTATCCGTCCGAGCGATCCCCACGACTTGGCACGGAACCGGAAAATTCGTTTCTTCCTCGGACGGCTGCAATAGGCGCAAAAACACGACGCAGCCTTCTCGCAGCAGGCATCGCAGCTCAACGCTTTTCGTTTCATCTTCATTCCACTCGAGAACAGTCTGCTCGACAAAAAAATCTTCCGAGGCGTCCCACCCTGACACCTCTACGCGGTAGATATTCGATTGACCCGATTGACGCTCCATAAGCCCACCTCCACAAGGACTATTGCAGCATCCATGCCAAAGGGGCGCGTCACGCGGCGCTCACCGCAAAGGACTTGGCGCAGCGTCGCACCGTTCATTCCATGCTGGACTGTTCTCTTCGCAACATTTGTGCGGCTTTGAAACAATTCGGCCGCACGCTAGTGGTGCGCGCTTGCTTTCGCGGTGTAAGGCGGTGTGCTAGACTCCGCCAAGCGGTTGCGACGCGAAAAATTTCGCGGCGCGAACCGCACATCGGTGGAACTTCGGGCTCTGTGCAACGATTCCCCGCAAACCCCGCCAGGCCCGGAAGGGAGCAACGGTAGCGGGTCAGCTTCGTGTGCCGCGGAGTACCCGAAGTTCCTACCTACCCCGAGCGAAGCGATTGTCCGCAACGGGACACGGGGTCGAGCCGCCGATGGCGCGTTGCCTTAAACTCTTTTTATGACCTACAAAGTCATCGCGAGAAAATATCGCCCGCAGACGTTTGGCGAAATCGTCGGGCAGCAGCATGTGACGCGGACCCTCGCGAATGCCATCGAGTCGAATCGCGTGGCTCACGCGTATATCTTCTCGGGCGTGCGAGGCGTCGGGAAGACCACCGCCGCGCGCATCCTGGCCAAGGCGCTGAACTGCGCGAAGGGTCCGACGGCCGAGCCCGACAACACCTGCGATTCCTGCCGCGAGATTTCCGCAGGAACGTCTCTCGACGTTCTTGAGATCGACGCGGCATCCAACCGCGGCATCGATCAGATTCGCGAATTGCGCGAGATGGTGCGCTACGCGCCCGCTTCGAGCCGCTACAAAGTGGTCATCCTCGATGAGGCGCATCAGCTCACCGACGAAGCTTCCAATGCGCTGCTCAAGACTCTCGAAGAACCGCCCGAGCGCGTCGTCTTCATCCTCGCCACCACGCGCGCGGAGGATCTGGTCGAGACGATCAAATCGCGCGCGCAGCTTTTTCAGTTTCGTTCGCTCACGTTCCAGGAGATTTCCGGCGAGATCGAGCGCATCACGAAAGCGGAGAACCTGAAGATCGATCCAGGCGCCGTCGCCGTGCTCGCCCGCGCCGCCGAAGGCAGCCTGCGTGACGGCCTGTCGCTGCTCGAACAGGCGATCGCCTACTCCGATACTGCGATCACGGACGCGAAGGTGCGCGAACTCCTCGGTGTCGTGGCCGAAAGCGTGCTCGACGATCTGGTCGAGGCGATCGCGGCGCAGTCAACGGAGCGCGCGCTCGGACTCGTGCACCGCCTCATCGCCGACGGCCAGAACTTGCAGCACTTCTGCCGCGAGGCCATTCGTCACTTCCGCAACTTGCTCGTGTCGCGCGTTTGCGGTGCCGAATCGGAACTCGTTGCCGCGCCCGCGGACGAGCGTCCGCGCCTCGCCCGCCACGCCGCGCAGTTCAGCGAGGAAGACCTCACGCGCTTTTTCAATATCCTGCTCGCAACCGACGACGACCTGCGGCGCAAGCCCGATCCGCGGCTGCATCTCGAACTCGGCTTGCTGAGGCTCATCAATGCGCAGCGCCTCGCGCCACTCGAAGAAGCCATCGCGGAACTGCGCGGGGAACGCGGCGCTGCGCCTCGCGAAAATGTGCGATCCGCGCATGCCGCTGCGCTTCCGACGACCGCCCCGCCGCGCGGCGCCGTCGCTACGCCGTCGACGTCGACTTCGTCATCGGGAGCGGCGGTGCGCATGGCCCCGGAAATTCAATCGGCGCCAACGCCGCCAAAGCCGGCGTCGCAATCGTTCGCGCCCGCAGCGCCGATTCCGGCTTCGCCGCCTCGCGTCGTCGCGAGCGCCGCGGAAGAATTGACGAAGGGTCTGACCTCCGCTCAATTCGACGCGATCAAAATCGCGCTCCAGGGATCGAGACTACTCTCGTCCTTCGTCGAGAGCGCCACGCGCTGCGAAATGGAAGGCGGCGAGTTTAGGCTTTTCTTTGCGAATGAAAACCGCGCGCTCGCGGACATGCTGCCGCGCGAAGCAATGGAGCGTTTGCGCACAGTCTTGCATCAAGTGGTGGGCCAGCCGTTGCGCGTCTGTGTTAAACTAGAGTCCGGTCGGGCAGGAGCGTCTCGCAGTTCTGAATTGCGTGCCCGATTCGAGGAAGATCCGATCGTTAGGGCGATGCTCGAAAAGTTCGGCGGCCGCATTTCGAATGTGAAGCGCCCAAGCGAGGAATGACGCATGGAAGTGAAAGCACTACAGCAGATGCTCGCGCAGTTCCGGCAGGTGCAGGAGACGCTTGAGAAGCGCATCGGCGAGCTCAGCGTCGAAGCCTCGGCCGGCGGCGGCATGGTCTCGGTCAAGATGAACGGCCAGAAACAGCTCACCGAAGTGCACATCGAGCCGGATGTTTACAAATCGAAGGACCAGGAAATGCTGCAAGAGCTTATCCTCTCCGCCGTCAATGAAGCCACTCGGCGCGTGGACGAAGAGCTCTCCCGTCAGATGAAGGACCTCACAGGAAGCGTTCCCGGAATAATGGGCCTGAAGATTCCCGGGCTGTTCTAAGTCTGTTTTTTTTCGCTCGCAGTCCCGTTCCGCGTCGAAACTGAATCCCCTGAAAATTCGAGCGCAAACAAAAAAGGCGGAGCGTTCTGCGCTCCGCCCTTTTCGCTGAGGCGTAGATTACTATCGCGGCGGGGGTCCCATCTGGAAGCCGGGCTGGTGGTGGAACAATCCGATCAGCACGGTGCCTGTGAGGACGTGACCTTCCATCGCTTTCTGAACGTCGTCGCGGCTCGCGCCCTTCTGCAGATCGAGCTTCGAATCGAGCGCGAACAGCTCAAACGTGTAATGGTGAACAGGTCCCGCAGGTGCGCAGGGGCCAAAGAACATCGGCTGGCCCGTCACGTTAGCGGCCTGAACCCCGACCGTTGAATCCGCCTTTACCCCCTCGGGAAGCGACGTGGCATCACCCGGGATATTGAAAATCATCCAGTGCGTGATGTCGTCGAACGACTTCCGCGCGTGCGCGTCAGGGTCGTGCAGGAGTAGGACGAAGCTCTGAGTGCCGGCCGGCGCGTTGACCCATGCGAGCGGCGGCGAGGTCATATTGGCAGGTTGTGTCATCGCTTTTCCGTCTGGCGAACACGTATACTTGTCCGGGATCGTCCCTCCGTCAGTGATCGCCGTGCTGGTGAGCTGCAGCGGCGGTCCCATCATCGGACGTCCACCACCACCGCCAGCCGGCGGCGGGCCCTGTTGCGCCAGCGCCGGAACAACTCCGGCGGCCAGCAAGAGCGTTACGATCGCAAGCGGTCGTACAATTCTCGTTCGCATTCCGTCTTTCCTCCCTTTCCACTGTTGGAAGGATTCCACAGTGGTCTCCCCACGATCTCACCACGAAGCGCCCGATTGTAACTCGCGCAGTGCGCGGCGTGCAACGAATCGGCTGCCCCATGGGACGGCCCCGCGCGCCATTGCGTTTCACGTGAGCGATTCGCGCGGGCCCTTCACGTCTGGCGAAATCAGACGGGACTCTGCAATAATAGAGGTGCATGCCTGATTTCGCTCCTTCCGTCACGCGATTGATCGACGAACTGAAGCGCCTGCCCGGCATCGGGCAGAAGACGGCGCAGCGTCTCGCGTTCCATCTGCTGCGCGTGGACCGCGAAAAAGCGTTCGCGCTCTCCGACGCGATCCGCGAGGCGAAAGAAAAAGTCCGCGAGTGTTCGATTTGCAACAACATCACGGACGCCGATCCCTGCCTCTTCTGCGCCAGTGCCACGCGCAATAAAAGCATCATCTGCGTCGTCGAAGAGGCGACAAATATTCAAGCCGTCGAAAAAACGCGCCAGTTCAACGGTCTCTATCACGTTCTCGGCGGCGCGCTCTCGCCCCTGCAAGGCATCGGCCCGGACCAATTGAAGATCAGGAGCCTCATCGAGCGCCTCAAGGGCGGCACGGTCGAGGAAATCATCGTGGCGACGAATCCCACTGCGGAAGGCGAAGCCACATCCGTCTATCTCTCGAAGCTGATCAAGCCGCTCGGCGTCCGCGTCACGCGCATCGCCATGGGAATCCCGGTTGGATCGGACCTCGAGTACGCCGACGAAGTCACCATGCTGAAGGCCATGGAGGGCCGTCGCGACGTTTAGCCGCCCACAAGTCCCTCCAGCGTTGCTACCGTAATCGCTGGCGTCTGCCTCACAGTAGGTGCACTTTCCCCTCGCAAGACGAAGTTACCCTTTCGCACATCGCTGCCACACGGCTAGCCCGGCCCGATTCGCGGTGCTACCCTTGAAATCTAGCCTTCGGAGGCGTTTGTGGTCGAGTCCATGCCAGTGAACGATCCCGGCACGCAGAAACGCCGCAGCACGCGCATCGTGCAAGCCGTTCCGGTCACCGTGGCGGGTGTGGATGCGCTCGGCCAGCCCTTCAAGGAACGTACCACGACCGTGATGATCAACTGTCACGGCTGCAAGTACCAGTCCAAACACTACGTTCCGAAGAATTCGACTATCCACATTGAAATCCCCCGCACCGAGCCGTCGTTGCCTCCACGAGTTGTGCAGGGACGGGTCATCTGGGTGCAGCGGCCGCGCGCAGTGCGAGAGCTATTTCAGATTGGCCTCGAGTTTGAGATTGCTGGAAACGTCTGGGGAATCGCGTTTCCTCCGGAAGACTGGTTCCCTCTTCCCGGGGAAGAAGCGCCGGCAATCCCTGCGCCGTCGGAGCAGGCCGCCCCGAGCGCGCAAACATCCGCCGGGACGGGGCCTGCAAGCACTCGTGCAGAAGCGCCAACGATCGCCAAGGCCTCTTCGCCTGCGGTACCCACGGTTGCGCCGCCAACCGAGAGCAAGATTCATGTCGTGCCCAGCCTCGCGGAAACGCAGGAAGCGCAACTCGCCACCGCTCGCCAGATGGCCAAGATGGTCGCGGACGCCAAGGACACGCTCGACAAGACGCTTCGCAGGGGCGCGCAAACGGCGATCAACGAGGAAATGACCATCGTCCGCCAGCAGCTCGACGCGCAGCTCCACGACGCGGTCGAGCGCGCGATCAAAGTCTCGATGGAACGCGTTTCCGAGTCGGCGGTAAAGAAAGTCGTCCAGCAGGCAGCGGACCGCACTTCCGCAATCGTCGAAGAAGCGCGCCGGGCCAGCGATGCCAACACCGCACAGCTCGATGCGAAGGTCCGCCAGGCCGTCCAGCAAGCCGTGAGCCAGGCAGCGGATCAGGCCGCCCAACAAGCCGCACAGCAGGCCACCGCGCAAAATCTGAAGCAAGCCGTTGAGGAAGTCGTCGAGCGCGTGATCACGCAGCGCGAAGCCGCTTCGCCCTCCCTCGGGATTCTCGCTTCGCCTGAAGCCGCGCAACAGCACCTCGACCAGTGGAAGAAAAATCTCGAAGAGACCGCGCAGAGCGTCCGCGCTCAGACGATTGACCAGGCCCAAGCGGATGCAACCGCCGCCAAGCAGCGATGGAACGAGGAATTCGAAGCCGCGGTAACGGGAGCTTCGCAGAAACTCGGCGAAAAGCTCGGCGATGCTGCGAGCGCGGCGCTGGCCCAAGCCGAGCAGGAGATCGCTGCCAAGCAATCGAACCTCAATGCCTCGCTAGATGCCGCGATCGCCGACGCCCAGGCGAAAATTCAAACTTTCGGCGCGGGGCTGGAGCAGGAGCGCGCACGCACCGAAGAGGCGCGCGCGCGTCTCGATGAAGCAGCACGGTCCACTGTCAATCAAACTCGCCAGCAACTTGACGAGATGCTTTCCGCGCAGCAAGAGGTGGCCGCGCGCCGCGCGGACGAGATCATCGCCGAACGCACCCAGCAGCTCGAGCCGGTCCTCCAGAATTCCGCGCAGAAAGTGATCGAGCATTTCTCGGGCGTACTCGACCAAACCCTTGCGCCAAAACTCGACGCCGCGCACAAGGCTGCCTCCGAACTCGCTCAGGTCGGCCAGCAAGCGGCCGAACTTCAAAATCGAATTCGCGAGCAAGTTCAACAAGCACTCGACCAGGCTGCGCAGGCCGAAGCGACTGCGCGCAGCCACGCGCAACGCGTTTCCGAGCAGGCGGCGGAAGCCGAGATCTCCGTGCGCGCGCAGGTCCAGCAGGCCTCTCAACGGGCCGTCCAGGAATCGCTCGAACGCTTGAGGCAGGAGTCCGGCAAGCTGCCTGCCGAATTCGAAGAGACGTGCCGCGCAGTCCTGGCCAAGGTCGAGGATGAGTTCGACCAGCGAAATACTCAGGCGCAGCACGAAACGTATGAAGCGCTGTCGAAAGCCGCCGATTGGTACCAGAAAAAAGCCCAGACCACGATGCAGTCGTCGCTTGAGAAGGCCGTCGAGCAATCGACCGCGTCTCTGCGCAGCCGCGCCGCCGAGATTTCTAGCCTCGTCGCATCCGAGCTCGACCACTACCGCCGCTCCTACGTGGAGCACAGCCAGGCGGAAATCGAGGAAGCTGCGAAAGAGGTGCTGGACCGCGAGCGCGGAAAACTCAACGAATCCGCCGACGCAGTTCACGCGGGCTTTACCGACCGCGTGCAGCAAGTGACGGGCGAGTCGCTCCGCCGCTTCGAGGACGCTTCGCGCCAGGCGCTCGAAAAGGCCCGCTCCGACATGGAGTACAACCGCGAGGGCTCGCTTGCGGAGTTTCAAAAGATCATCGATGAAAAGATGGCCCAAGGCGTCGAGCAGTCGCAGATCTACCTGCAATCGCAGCTCGGCCCGCTGATCGATGCGCTGGAAACGAACCGCCAGAAGCAGCAGCAGGCGTGGATGGAGCAGCTCAAGAAGTCCACGGACGAATCGATCGAGCAATACAAGTCGCGCCTCGAAAATGCGTCGAACTCCTGGCTCCTCGCTTCCGCCACGACTCTGGGCCAGCACTCCCAGGCCGTCCTCGACACGCTCGCCAAAGCCGCCGAAAAGCGCATGCGCGAGAGCATCGCCGGCGTCCTCGCCGGCATGGGCGACACGCTCAAAGACCGTCTGATGGGCATCTCGACGAACCTCAGCGCCGAAGACGATGACGACGACGTGCCTCCCAAGAAGAAGTAGCCTGGTTCCGTTGAAATCCTAGATTGTGACAGGAGTCGTGTTAGTAGTTCGGGGCGTGGCCGTCGGGGTCGTCATTCTGAGCGAAGCGTCCCGACGCTTTTCTCTTTCCTGGAGATCGGTCTTATCGATCTCCAGGTCGGGACGCGCAGTCGAAGAATCTCTCTTCGGCGTGACCAAAAATGAGGTCGTCAACACGTCCAAGTAGTTTTTGACCAGCCCGCAGTTTCCCTTCTCCGCTTTTCCGCCACTCCCCGCGATCATCCGGTCCGTTTTTGGCTCGGGCGGGCATATCGGTATAATGTCCGTTATGTCGAACCACGCGTATCTGAATATCTGGTGCAAGGATTTTCCCGAGGAACGCATCCTCGAGCGCTTCGGCGCCTTTCTCCAGACAGTCACCTTCTCGGCCACGAGGCCCGGATTCAACTTCCTGACCATTCGCGCCGTGGATACAGCCGAAACTCCGATTTTCGAGCAGGATTTGCGCGCCACGCCGCTCGATGCCGACGGCATCATCGAGCTTTCTCGCGATCATCTTCACGACGACTGTTCCTACGAGACCAGTTGCTTCTGGGATCTCTCCGCGTTTGACGCAGCAACCGGAAGGTCGAAAACCGAGCCGGAGCCGCTCGAAATTCTGTGCCGCGGAGAAAGTTACGAAGACGGCCTTTGGCGCGAAAGCGGCCACATCGAAGTGAACCTGGGATTCGAGCATCTTTTCACCGGCCATGCCGGCCTGCTCGGCATTCGCCCGGGCGCGAAGTCTGCGCCGCAAAGCCCCGAAGAAGCGCGCTTTCTCGAAGCCATGGCGTGGCCGGAGAACCTCGAACGCTATCAGGACGGCACGCGAGCCAACATTCGCAAGCTCCTGGACTGGGTTCGCCGGATTGAACGGGCGATTCCCGTCGACCGGGTGCGCCTCTGGTCCGAGGGCGAGGAAAATTTTGAAGCGCGGCTCGAGGAAATCGTGGCCGTTCGCTGACGCCGCCGCGGAACAGCCCTTCCGCGAGCGGAATTAACGCGATAGACTTGCATTCACTTTCACTGCATTTGGGTGGGCTGGAAGGTGCCACAAGCCATGCAGGATGCCTGTAGACGTTTCACCGATAGCGTAGCCGGAATCGGGTCTCGCGCGTCCAATACTCGCCGATGAGCGCAGCCGCCCAGACCGTCGCAACAGTCGCAGCGCCCTCTGTACGCAAGCCTTCCGGCTGGGACAATCTGAAAACGCTCCTCCCCTATGTCGCGCGATACAAGGGCATGACCGCACTGGGCCTTTTTACGAATGTGCTCATGGCGGTCGTCGGCGCCGCCCCCCAACTCGTAATTGGCATCATCACGGACTGCCTGAAGGGCTCACCACAGGCGCTCTCCACGCTGACGGGGCCGTCGCGCGCGATTCTCCATCCGCTCTTCCGATACTACCAACCTCTGAGCCGCCACGCGCTGGGCGTCTACTGCGCGCTGCTGGTTGGGCTGATGCTCGTAAAGGGATTTCTCTCGTTCTGGAACCGGTGGATTCTGATCGGCGTTTCACGCGAAATCGAGTTCGATCTTCGCAACGACATGCTGGCCCGGCTCGTGAAGCTCGATCCCGAATTCTACGTGCGCAACCGCACCGGCGATTTGATGTCGCGTGCGACGAACGATCTGAACAACGTCCGCATGGTGCTCGGTCCGGGCATCATGTATACGACCACGACCGTCGCGACGATGGCGCTGGCCATCTTCTTCATGGCGAAGCTCTCGCCTTCACTCACGCTCTGGGTTCTTCTGCCGGTGCCCCTGGTTGCGGTGGCGGTTCGATACTTCGGCCAAATCATCCACAGGCTTTCGGAGCGGATTCAGGCCGCGCTCGGAACTTTGTCCACTCGCGCGCAGGAAAATCTCACCGGCGTCCGCGTCATTCGCGCATACGTGCAGGAGAAGCCGGAGTCCGCGCAGTTCGACAAGGCGAATCGCGAGTACGTCCAGCAGAACATCAAACTCATCGGAACGATGAGCATCTTTTTCCCGGCGCTCACGGCGCTCATTGGCCTCACCGTTGTAATTTTGCTCGGGCTGGGTGGCGCTCAAGTCGTTGACGCCCGCGTCTCGCTCGGCACTTTCTCGGCGTTTTACGCGTTTCTGATCACCCTCATTTTTCCGATGATCGCTCTCGGCTGGGTGACGAACATCTTCCAGCGCGGCGCCGCTTCGATGGGCCGGTTGAATTACATCTTAAACGCCGAGCCGAACATCCGCGACCTGGCTCCTGCGCAGTCGACTCCAGCCGGCGCCAAGGGAAATGGTGCCAAGCCAAGCCCTGAGCCGGCGATTCGCGGCGAAATCGAATTTCGCCATCTTACGTTCACGTACCCCACGGCAGCCGGCGGATCGTCGGCCGCTCCGGCGCTCCGCGACATCAATCTACGCATTGCGGCCGGCTCCACGCTCGCGATCGTCGGCCCCACGGGCAGCGGCAAATCCACGCTCGCGGCTCTGATCGCCCGGTTGTGGGATGCGCCTGAGGGATCATTGTTGATCGACGGGCGCCCCATTCGCGACTACCCCCTCGAGACGCTGCGGCGCGCCATCGGATACGTGCCGCAGGACACTTTCCTGTTCAGCGAGACGATCCGCGAAAACATTGGATTCGGTATGGAAAGCATCGATGAAGCAGAAATCATCGAGGCGGCGGAAATCGCCAGCATCTCCGGCGAAATTCAAGGCTTTCCGCACCGCTTCGAAACGATGGTCGGCGAGCGCGGCATCACGCTTTCCGGCGGCCAGAAGCAGCGGACGTCGCTCGCTCGCGCCATCCTGCGCCAGCCGAGGATTCTCGTGCTCGACGATTCCCTTTCGAGTGTCGACACCGACACCGAGGAACGCATTCTCCGCGGCCTGCGTAATGTGATGAGCCAGCGGACCACGGTCCTTGTTGCGCACCGCGTCTCGACGGTCCAGGGCGCGGATCAAATCATCGTCCTGCGCGGCGGCGAAATCATCGAACGTGGCACCCACGATGAATTGCTCGCCCTTGATGGCTATTACGCTGATCTCTACCAGAAACAGTTGCTCGAAGAAGAGCTCGCACGAGAATGAGCGATTTCCGCGAAGAAGAGAAGTTAGGGAAGCTCTACGACACGCATCTTACGCGGCGGCTGATGGAGTACCTGCGTCCCTACCGCTTGCAAGTCGTGGCCGCCCTTTGCATGACCTTCGGCATCACCGCCATGGAGCTCGTAGGGCCGCGTCTCTTTTCCGTGGCGATCGACCGCTACATGCTTCGTGGACTCGCCCACACGATCACGCGAAGCGCCGCAATGGCAGGTCTCACGTGGGTTGTCGCGGCATACCTCGGTTCGCTCGTCGGCAGCTTCGGGCTGCAATACGTCCAGGTGCGGATCATGCAGTGGGTCGGCCAGGAGACGATGTACGACCTGCGCAAGGAGATTTTCGATCATCTCCAGCGCCTGCCGATGAGCTTCTACGACCGCAGCCCGATCGGCCGCCTCGTCACGCGTGTCACCACGGACGTCGATGCCTTGAACGATCTTTTCGCCTCAGGCGTTGTCGCCATGCTGAACGATTTCGTGCTGCTTGTGGCCTTGGCGGTGGTGCTTCTCTCCTGGCATCCGGTGCTCGCGCTGGCCACGCTCTCGCCGCTTCCGCTCATGATCTTCTGCACGTATTTGTTCCGCAATAAGGTTCGCGACGCCAACCGCCGCATCCGCACTGCCATCGCGCGCATCAACGGCTTCTTGCAGGAACACATCAGCGGAATGGCAATCGTCCAGCTCTTCAACCGCGAGTGGAAATCGCGCAAGCAATTCGAAGAACTGAATCGCATCCACATGATCGCCTACAAGGACGCGATCGACGCATTCGCCTTCTTCTACCCGGCCGTTGAGTTCCTCAGCATGAGCGGTATCGCTCTGCTCTTCTGGTTTGGCGGCGTGCACGTGATCGCCGGGACGATCGGTGTCGGCGTCCTCATCACATTCATGATGTACGCGCAGCGCTTCTTCCGTCCGATTCAGGACTTGAGCGAAAAGTTCAATATCCTCCAGACGGCCATGGCCGCCTCCGAGCGCATCTTCCGCCTGATCGATGAGCCGCTGACGATCGTTTCGCCCGCCGATGTCAAGCAGCTCACATCTCCGCGCGGCGAAATCGAATTCCGCAACGTCTGGTTCGCGTATTCTGGCGGCGCGACGCCGAAAGAAGAAGACTGGGTCCTGCGCGATGTCTCCTTCCGCGTCGAGCCGGGCCAAACTCTCGCCATCGTGGGCCACACGGGCGCGGGCAAGACGACAATCATCCAGTTGCTGCTGCGCTTCTACGACATTCAGCGCGGCCAGATTCTGCTCGATGGCATCGATATCCGCGAAATGGATTTGCACGAACTGCGCCGCATGTTCGGCATCGTCCTCCAGGATCCTTTCCTGTTCACCGGCACGCTCGAATCCAACGTCCGCCTCGGCACCGAAACGATCGATCGCGCGGCCACGCAGCGGGCGCTCAAGGAAGTCGGGCTCGGCCCATTCGTTGAATCACTAACACAGGGAGTGGAAACGCCGGTCACCGAGCGCGGCGGAACGCTCTCGGTAGGGCAGCGGCAGCTCGTCAGCTTCGCGCGCGCCCTCGCGCACAATCCCAAATTCCTGATCCTCGACGAAGCGACTTCGAGCGTGGATACGAAGACGGAGTTGCTGATTCGCGAAGCCCTCGACCGGTTGCTCACCGGACGCACGGCCGTCGTCATCGCGCACAGGCTCAGCACCATCCAGCATGCACACCGCATCCTCGTATTCCACAAGGGACGCTTGCGCGAACAGGGTTCCCACCAGGAGCTTCTCGGCCTGCGCGGCATCTACTATCGCCTCTACCAGCTCCAATACAAGGAGCAGGAACTCACGATGCCTGTCCCTGGCGCGGATGCCGGATCCCAGCAACCCATGCCAGCCGATGACTGACGCAGCGCGAATCGCGCGTAGCCGAATGCGTCTTCTCGCCAGATTTCTCATCTCCAATGACGCCGCCTGAAATTCTCATCTCCGCTGGAGAAGCCTCGAGCGATATGTACGCCGCTCGGCTTGCCGCCGATTTGCGTGAGCGCACGGGCGCAAAGCTGTTCGGCATGGGTGGCCCGCGCATGGCCGAGGCGGGCGTTGAGCTGATCGCGGACTATCACGAGGTCGCGGTCGTCGGCATCGCCGAAGTGCTGCACAAGATTCCCACGGTCATCCGCGTGCAGCGGCGTCTCGCGCGCGAAGCGGCCCGGCGCCGCGCATCGCTCGCGATTCTCGTCGATTCGCCCGGCACGCATCTGGGCGTAGCACGGCGCCTGAAACGTCACGGCATTCCGGTCGGCTACTTCATCGGCCCGCAGGTGTGGGCGTGGCGCGCGGGGCGCGTGCGCGTCGTCAAGCGTCTGGTGAACCGCATGGTCGTCATCTTCCCGTTCGAGGAGCAGATTTATCGGGACGCGGGCGTGCCCGTCGATTTCGTCGGCCACCCGCTGGTCGATGTCGTGCGCCCGACGATGGCGCGCCCGGAATTCGCCGCGCTGCACGGCCTCGATCCCGCGCGTCCGATCGTGGCGCTTCTTCCCGGCAGCCGCCGCAATGAAATCGCCCAGCACTATCCGACGATTCTTGACGCGTGCGAGCTATTGGCGCGTGACGTCGAGTCGCTAGGCGAATTGCAATTCGTTCACGTCGCCGCACCCGGTTTGGGCGGCGATCTTTTCGCACCCTACGGCTCGCGGCGCGGCGTCAATATCAAGAGAATCGAAGGCGCTGCGTACGATGCCCTCGCCGCAGCGGACTGCGCCATTGTCGCCAGCGGCACCGCCACTGTCGAAGCCGCAATTCTCGGCGCGCCGATGGTCGTCATCTACCGCGTCGCCAAGACCACCGCCGCGATTGTGCGGCGCATGTTGCGCACGCCCTACATCGGCATGGTCAATCTGATCGCCGGACGCAAGGTCGTTCCCGAGCTGATTCAAGACGATTTCACGCCATCCGCTGTCGCGGCCCAGGTCCGCCATCTCCTTGAATCGCCCGGCGCCCGCGACCAAATGAAGGCGGCCCTCGCTGAAGTTCGCTCGCGGCTCGGCCCGGGCGGCGCCATCGAGCGGGCCGCCGATATCTTCGCCCGCATGCTGGGACCGGCGGCTGCCGGGCAACTGTAGGTACTTCTCTGGTATCTTAGCTAGGCGAAGGTATTGGTCCTTTTCGAGAGAGGATTCTTCTTGTTCAGGTTCGATCGAGTCTTCGCCGCCCTGGCGCTCATTCTGGCCGCGGCCACCTGCGCACGCGCGCAGGCCCCGCGCGCTTTCCCGTTCCGCGCGACCAATTACGACATCGAGGTGATTCTCCACCCCGAAGATCAGACGATCCAAGCCCAGGCCAAGGTGGATTTTGTCGCCAGACAGGTCGCGAAAACGCTGATCGTCGAGCTGCATCCCGACCTGCACGTGACCTCGGTGAAATCGGACGATGGGCATGATCTCGCATTCGCGCGCGACAACAATTCTCCGCTGCTCCTTACCGTCGCCCTTTCAGGCGCGGCGACGCCCGGAAAAACATTCAAGCTCACATTCGAGTACAGCGGCCCGGTCTCGAGCGAAGAGGACAGCCCCACAAAGGGCGTCCGCTTCGCGTCCGTCGACAAGACTTCGGCCTACCTGCTTTTGCCAGCCCGCTGGTTTCCGCTGACCGACTACCCGTCCAATCGCTACACCGGCACCTTTAATGTGATCGTCCCGAACACTTTTGCCGTCGTCGGCACGGGCAAGGCAGACCCGGCGACCATGCGCCCCGGAATCGGCGTCGGCGCGATCGGCCAGGCGTCCTACGTGTTCCACTGCGACCAGCCCGGACCGGTCGGTTCATTCGTTGCGGGCAGTCTGCAACTCACCCCGGTCGCGGCGGAAGGCTATAAGTTTTCCGTCTTCACGCCGCCCGCGCAGGCCTCCACCGCCGCACCTTACGGAAATTCGCTCGCTCTCATCATGAACTATTTCACCGATACGTTCGGCGCAATGGCGGCTCAGCCCGACCTCACCCTCGCGCAGATGCCGGATGGCTCGCTCGCCGGTTACTCCGCGCCGGGCCTTCTGCTTGTCAGCGCGCGGCAATGGACCGGCAAGGTGAACGATCGCATGCTGTCACAGCTCGCCGCGGGCCAGTGGTGGGGCGACCAGGTTCTTCCCGCCAACGCGTCGGACACTTGGATTACCGACGGGCTCTCACGCTATGCGGAAGCTCTGTATGCGGAGCAGTCCGGCGGCGTTGCCGCGCTAAACCGCGCGCTCGAAGACTTTGCCGTGGGAGCGTTGATGTTTGAGGAGTCCACGCCGATCAATCAGGCCGATCGCCTCGGAGCGTATTCGGACCAATACCGCTCGATCGTTGCCGACAAGGGCGCGATGGTCTTCCACATGCTCCGCGCCCAGCTGGGCGATGACTCGTTCACATCTCTTCTTCGCGATTTTTACAAGCAGCACGCCGGAAAAACCGCCACCATCGATGAGTTCGAGAAAATGACGGCGTCGAGAATCCCCCCGCCGAAGAAAGGTGAGCCGCCTCTCAACCTTACCTCCTTCTTCTCGCAGTGGCTGAATTCTACCGGCGTACCTGAATTCTCGATGCAATACATCGTTTATCGTACGCCGAAGGGTTTTCAGGTGATTGGCAAGATACATCAGGAGCTCGACACGTTCCGCATGCCCGTCGAGATCAAGATCGATACGGAAGGCAATCCTGAATATAAGAAAATTCTGGTCACCGGCACCACGTCGCAATTCGCGGTCGACACGTTCGGGCGCCCAAAGCCCAACGGCATCACGATCGATCCGAACAATAATTTGCTGAAATCGAGTCCGCGGCTCCGCGTTCGCGCCATGATCGCGCGAGGCGAGGCGCAGGCCACCGTTGGCAAGTATTACGAGGCCATTCAGGAATATCAGCGTGCGCTCGACGTTCAGCCCACGAACTCTCTGGCCCATTTCCGCATGGGCGAAGCGATGTTTTATCAGAAAAATTATCAGTCCGCGGCCAACGCGTTCCGCGCCGCGCTGGGCGGCGACCTCGACCCTAAGTGGCTCGAAGTCTGGGGCCACATTTACATGGGCAAAATCTACGATGTGCTGGGCCAGCGTGAGCGCGCCGTGAATGAATACAGTCTGGCGCAGCGCACCAAGGACGACACGGCAGGCGCGCAGCAGGAAGCCGCGCGGTACTACAAGACCGCTTACACCGGTGACAACACCGCTCCCGCTCCCACCGCAACGGCGAGCGGCAATCCCGCGCAGGCGCCCCCGCCCGTGACCACTCCCCCCCCCGATAAGCAGCCCGAACTCAAGAGGCGTCCGGACAGCAATTGAACCCTGCCGCGAAAGAACGCTAGGCTCGCTCCTCGGCGGTAATTCCGGCAAACACTTCTTCGAATACGCCGAGCGCTTCCTTGTCGAACAGGACGAAATAGACTTTCTCGAGCGGCGTCGGCCCCGCAAAATGTTTCACCGTCTCCCGCAGCATGATTTCCGCGCACTCGCGCAGGGGGAATCCGGCGATGCCGGTGCCGATAGCGGGAAATGCGATCGACTTCAGGTTATTTTGCGCCGCGATGCGGAGCGCATGGGCCGTCGAGCTGCGGAGTGAATGCGCCGACGTCGGCCCGCCGAGCTGCATGCTGGCCGCATGGATCACGTAGCGCGCTTTCAAATTGCCGCCGGTCGTAATGGCGGCGCCGCCTATAGGGATCGTTCCGATATTGTCGCACTCGGATTGGATCTGCGGGCCGCCCTTGCGGCGAATCGCTCCGGCAACCCCGCCGCCGAGCTGGAGCTCGTTGTTCGCAGCGTTGACGATCGCGTCCGTATCCATCTCCGTCAGATCGCCCTGGCGAATTTCGATTCTCTCGCGGAGATTCATGCGGGAAGCCGCCTCTGGATGGTCATGCGGATGCGAATGCCCGGCCTCGGCGCTGCGGTTGCCTACAGCCGGGCAATGCCATTCTCGTCGAATCCGACCACGACGCGCCCTCCCGCCACGACCACGGGCCGCCGGATCAGGTTCGGCTCCTTGGCCATCATGCGGATCGCCTCTCTTCGCGACGGCGGATTCTCCTTCATCTTCTTCTTGCGAAATAGTTCGTTGCGGGTGTTAAGAAAGTCGGTGTAGTCGCGCTTGCCAATCAGCTTCTCGAGCTCGGCCGAGCTCAATTTTTCCTTGGCGAGATCGCGAAAATAGAGCTGGAATCCGCGCCGCTCCATGAATTTCTTCGCTTTCCGGCATGTCGTGCATGACGGCTTATAGAGAAATCGCGCTTTCTTTCCGGCTTTTCCGCGCCGGCTCGCGGCCTTGCTCTTGGTGGCAGCCATCTCTTTCCTCCTCAGTATCGCGGCACGCTCGGATCGATTTCGGCCGCCCAGCGCTCGATTCCGCCCGTCATCGATCGCGCCTTCTCGATCCCCTGCGAGCGCAGCCACGCCGCGGCATCCAGACTCCGCATCCCGTGGTGGCAGAACAGCACGATCTCGCTCTTTCCTGCAAAGAGCGGCAAATTCGCCGGAATCTCGCGCAGCGGAATCAGCACCGCGCCCTCGATTCGCGAGGTTTCATGCTCCCATTTCTCGCGCACATCCACAAATAGAAATTTCTCGCCGGCGGCGATTCGCCTTTCCACTTCTCGGGGCGTCACTTCAATGTCTGCGGGCAGATTTTCGGTCACGGTTCCGCTCGGTTCGAGATTTCCCTGCAGGCGAACGTCGTCTCAGTGCCCGCGGAATTTCGGGGAGCGCTTCTCGATGAAGGCGGTCAAACCCTCAGCGCAATCCTCGGAAAGAAAGCAGTGCAGTTGGAGACGGTTTTCTTCATCGATCGCTTGCTCGATCTGACTGTGCGCTTCGCTGACCATCGTGCGCTTCACATCCCGGTAAGCCAGCGGAGGCCCAGCGGCAATTTGTTCGGCGAACGCCCGGACCTCTTCGTCGAATCGTTCGTGGGGATACACGCTATAGACGACTCCGATCCTTTGCGCCTCTTCTGCTGAGAGCCGCTCCGAGGTGTAAAAATACTCCGAGGCGCGCGACAACCCCACCAGTCGCGGCAGGAAGAAAGTCGCGCCCAGATCGGGATACAGTCCAAGCTGGCCGAATGCCTGTTTGAAAACCGCCTTATCGGACGCGATCCGCAGGTCGCACGCCAGCGCGAGGCTCATGCCTCCGCCGGCCGCCGGGCCGTTCACCGCCGCGATCACCAGCTTCGGCATGGTCGCAATCGCCAGGCTGACTTCCTTGCCTGCCGTCAGCAGCACTTCGAAATCGCGCGTGGAGCGCCGCATTCGCGCGTCGTGAATGTAATTGATGTCTCCGCCCGAGCAAAAGCCCCGCCCCGCCCCGGTCAAGACAACGGCTCTCACCGACCGGTCCTCCCCCGCGCGAAGCAACGCGTGTACGAGTGCGTGGCAAAGCTCGGGATTTAGCGCGTTCAGCTTTTCCGGCCGGTTCAGGCGCAGAGTCATGATCGCGCCCGCGCGCTCCTCGATAACCAGTGAACTCTTTACTTGTTGGGTTGCACCCATACTCGACCTCTTGCCCTCGGTGCGCGCGTGAAAATTCGACAATCTTTGTGGGTCGTGGCTTAAGCCACGACATCGGCTCCGCAAAGTCACACCGGCTTTAGCCGCTGAAGTTCCTGTGTTGCGGCTTCCACACAGCTTCTCCGGTTCCCCGCTCGAACGCCGTTAGTCTTTCAATCCCTTTAAAAGTACTGCGAGCTTCTTGAAATAACGCTTCTTCACTCCCAGACTCGTGCCCGCATTCTGGCCGCTCGTCGATGGCAGCACGAAAACGTGCGCCCCGTACAACCGTTCCTTTTGCAGGCCGAGCTTGCACGGGCGCCCCGTAAACTTCTCGTAAACCATCTTGCCGTTGAACGCGATCACCCGCGGCTTCAGGTCTTCGAGTTTCTGCGCCAGCAGCACGCGGCCCTCGGCGAATTCCTGCCGTTCGATTTCCTCGACTCCGCGTGTCGGACGCTTGACCAGATCGGTCATGCCGATCCCGAACTCCAGCATTCGCCGGTCATCCTCATAGCCGATCGGTTCCGGAATCACGCCCGATTCGTACAGGATCGGCCAGAACTGATTATTCCGCCCGGCATAATAGTGTCCCACGCGCGCCGAGCGATCGCCCGGATTCGCCCCCACGAGGATCATCTTCATCCCCTTGCGCAGATAATCGGGTAGCGTCCTCATCGAATGGCTTCAATTCCCCCTGGAGGTCCAAAACTTCGCCCGGCATCTGGCCCGCCCATCTCACCGGATGCCCCCGTACCGCGTGCGGCGCGCAACCATGCGCCCGGTCCCGTCAACTCTTCTTCGTCCGGTATGATAATACATTCCCGCCTCATAGGCCGCGAAAGCTGTGCTACCATTTTCCTCTGGAATAATCCCTGATGAACTCATCCAAACTCGATCCCGTGCAGCCCCGCCCGCTACCGTCTCAGGTGGTCAAGGCAGACGAGCCCATTCTGGTCGCCGCAGCTCAGCGAGGCGACATCTCCGCCTTTGAGACGCTCGTCGGCCGTTACGAGCGCAAGATCTTCCGCCTGACCCAGAACATCACCCAAAATCGCGAGGATGCGGAAGACGCCATGCAGGAGGCGTTCCTCAAGGCGTACGAGCACCTCGGCGACTTCGAAGGCAATTCCCGCTTCTACACTTGGCTCGTGCGCATCGCCGTCAACCAGGCTCTGATGAAGCTCCGCAAGCGCCGCCCGAATGTCGTCTCGCTCGACGAGGAACTGGACACGGGCGAGGACATGCTCCCGCGCGAAGTCGAGGACTGGGGTCCTTCGCCCGAGCAGCGCTACCAGCAGACCGAACTTTCCGGTATCCTGAACAAAGTGATTGGACAACTCGATCCGTCTTTCCGAATCGTTTTCCAGTTGCGCGACATCGAAGAATTATCGACCGAGGAAACGGCGCAGGCGCTGGGCCTCTCCGTGCCGGCAGTCAAGTCGCGGCTGCTGCGCGCGCGGCTGAAATTGCGCCAAAGCCTGAACCAGTTCTTTCGGCGGGGAGCCAATTCGTGAAGTGCAAAAAAATCATCAACGAACTCGCGGATTATCTGGACGAAGCGCTCGATCCGCTCCTCCGCGCCTCGATTGAAGAGCACCTCGAAAAGTGCAAGGACTGCCGAATCGTTGTCGATACCACGAAGCAGACCATCGATATTTTCTGCAATTCCGAACCCGCCCCTCTCCCCCAGAGCACTCGCCAGAAATTGCACGAGGCCCTCGTAAAACATCTTCGCCGCGTCCGCGCCTGAAGCGCTAGTTTCCCGCCTAGCGCTCGCCCTCCCACATCGGCACTTCGCGCCCCATGCCGCGCTCGCGCGCCATCTCGTAAATTTTCCCCGCGACCACGATGTCCTCGATCGCGATCCCGTTCGACTTGAACATCGTGATCTGATCCCGGTTCGTGCGGCCCGGTATTCTCCCAGTCACTATGTCCGCGATCTCGCGAACGCTCGCCCACCGCGACGCATCCTCGGCGAACGCCTGGATCAGATCGCCGGCTTCGAGCTTCGATTGCTCGAGCGAATCCGCCGCGATCACGTCGCAGCGCCTGACGGCCTCCGAATCGATCTCGCGTTTCTCGGCGAAATTCACCCCGATCGCGTTGACGTGCGTGCCGGGCGCGAGCCATCGCCCTTCGACCACCGGCTTCGTTGACGTCGTGGACGTGATCACAATGTCCAAGCCGCATACCGCTTCTTCCGCGGACGACACAGCCGCCACCGGCAGCCCCAGCCGTTGCGTCATCTCCTTCGCGAATTGCTCGCGCTTCCCCACGTCGCGGCTATACGCGCGGACGCCCTCAAGCTTTCTCGCCAGCGCCACCGCTTCGAGTTGCGTGCGCGCCTGCAAACCTGTGCCGACGATCCCGGCGATGCTCGCATCCTCACGCGCCAACACGTGCGTGGCCACGCCGCTCGCCGCTCCCGTGCGCACCTGCCCCAAATAGTTTGCTTCGATCAGCGCGACCATGTCGCCCGTCGTCGCGCCAAACAGCGGCACCAGAAACCGCGCGCCGCTCGGCGACACCGTGTAAATCTTCAGCCCCATGTAACCGCCGGCCGAATCCGCGGCCGCCATGTAGTGCAAATATCCTTTTCCCGCCATGCGCAGCCGCTGCCGCGAATGGGACACGGCCGATCCATCGGCCAGCCTCCGGAATGACGTCTCCACTGCTTCCATCGCCAGCGGCATCGTCAAAAGTGACTTCACATCTGCTTCAGTCAGCAGTAGGGCCATGGGCGTGCGTTCTCCTCAAGGAAAGCCATTCCAAACGGGGAAAGTATCAGAAGTTGAGCCGATAACGAAGAACCCGCGCTTCCGGGGCGTCCAGCACAAGAAGTTCTTTCCGCGAGCTGATTGCCAGGGCCGGCGCCGAACGTTTTGCCTGCCCGAGTTCCGGCGCGAGATCGACATCCAGCTTCGGCTGTCCATCGATGGTCAATACGTGCAGCATGCGTCCGTCGGCATCCATCGCGAAAATGTAACCGCGCGTCACGGCAAACTGATCGCTCAGCCTCCACCCGGCCTCGGCCGCGCCCATTTCCGCCTCGAAGTGGCCATCGCTCGTGAAGCGCAGAATGCGGTTGCCGCCCAGATCAGTCAGATACAAATAGCCGTCAGGGCCATCCGCCATGGACCTCGCTCGCGCGCGGTCATTCGGCACATTCGCGGCCGGCTGCCACGTGTTCAGCAGCCGAAAACGCGGCGTGTACGTGAATACCCGGCCCGCATCAGCGTCGAGGATGTGAATCATCCCGTCGTCGTCCACGGCGATGCCCAGCATGTCTTCCGCGTTCGGCCGCTTCTTCAGGCGTATCTCTTTAATGCGGTCGCCCTCCGGGAAAAACACGAGCGCGCTGCCTCGGCCCGAATCAGTTACGTAAATCGCGCCGCCGCTGTCCACCGTGATCGCCTGCGGGTGCTTGACGCTCTCTTCCTGAAACGCCAGCAGCGGCGTCCCCTGCGCGTCGAATTTCTCGACGAAATGGCTTCCTGCATCAGCAAGGTATGCGTTCCCGACCGTATCGGTCGCAATGCAGGTCGGTTGATCGAGCTGTCCGGGACCATCGCCCTTCACGCCCCACGAACCGATGTATGACACGGACATCGGCGCGGGGTCTGTCCCGGCATGTGTCGTGGCTTGCGAGCACCCGCCCACCCAACCGGCGAACGCCACCGCAAGAATCGTGGCAGTCAGCGAGATTCGGCGGCGACTGCCGTGCGATCGGATCGCTCCACCGAAGTCGTGCGACACGCGACTCGGAATGGCCGAGATAACTTCATCCATTCGCATGTTTTCGCCTCGCGGGCGCCGAGCCAGGCTCCCTGACCTCTCGCACGATGGTCTGGTGCATGTGATACGTTCTCGTCCTGGCCGTCCCATCGTCGGAGTCTTCAAATGTGAAAGTCACGTCTCCGTTCGGCCCAGGCGCTCGCGTGACCGTCACCGGCAATTTCCCGCACACATCGCTCTCGACGAAAGCGGTCTCGTAACGCTGCCGGTCCTTGCCCCACGTGTACACGCGCATCAGTGTGAAATCGCACGCCTGCCCTTCGCCCCCGCGCGTCCCGGCGAGAAGATATTGAGATTTCGTGCCGCCTGTCGCATCCGCCACGCGATTCAACTCGAACCAGGCCACGATATGCATCCCGGCCGAATTCGCGTAATCCGGCAGTGGCGCGGGAACATCGAGATCGATAAATCGCCCAAGCACCCAGCCTGAAACCGTCGCGTTATCCGCAAGGTGCGCGCGGACGAACCACCAATCTTCCTTCTTTGCCTCGGCCGGCTTTTCTTCCGCCGCCGATTCGGAAGCGGCGCCGCTTCCGCCCGCCGCGTTCGACGCGACCGGCAATTGGACGACTCGCCGCTCGAACAAATCCACGGGAATCGCCTTGTTCAGTTGCCGGACGCGCGGAGTATCGCGGCCCGGCTCCACGTGCAGATTGCTGATCGCCCGTGTGTGTCCGCTGGCCTCGACCGGCAGAGTCGCGGCTCGCGATTCCATGTCCTGGGTCTTCTGCCACAAGTCGGACGAAAGCAGGTCGCTCTCGGAAACCCAGCCGGTCACGCCGCCCGCCGTCCGTACCTGCACCTGGTCCTGCGAGCGATCGAGAACGTCCAGCCTGTCTCCGTAATTCAGCGTCGCGAGCGACTCTCGCACCTGCGCCGTCGTGCTCCACACCGTCACTTCCCGGTTGCCCGCATAGGCCACATCGATCGGACCCTTCGAATGATGAAATCGCAGGTAAGCGGCCACGCACACGACCAGCACCACGGCAAATCCCAATAGTATCTTTCGCATCAGATTCGGCGCTCAAATCCGTTTTGCACGGTGAACTCTGATTTTACACCAATGGGCAGGTGCAACTTTGGGTCACACTTCGGAAAAAAACTCGCAATGTGTCGGAAAAGGCGGGGGCCGCGCCCTGCTACAATCCGGCACAGTCGTCGTGGTCGTGCGGATTCAACGACAAGGAGACTTGGGATGCAAAGCCTCGAAAAGCTGCGGCCGCTCGCGCTTCTTCTCCTGCGCCTCGCGCTCGGAGCGATCTTCGTGTTCCACGGCTATCCGAAGCTGTTCGGCAATACGCGTGAAGCCGCGCAGGCGTTCGTCCACATGGGCTTCCCTGCTTACTTCGCCTATATTTCGGGCGTGATCGAGTTCTTCGGCGGATTCATGCTGGTCGCCGGACTCTTCACGCGAGTGGCGGGCTTGCTGCTGACCGGCGAAATGGTCGTGGCGCTCTGGAAGGTTCAGAGGATCGTCCTCGATCCCCACGCGATTCAGAACTACCAATTGCCTCTCGCGCTGGCCGTCGGCGCGTTTGCGCTCGCGACTTTCGGCGCGGGAGTCGTCTCCATCGATCACGCCCTCTTCCGCGAGGCGCGCTCAACCCCGCGCAAATCCAAAGCCAGAGATTAAGAACTGTCTCGCTGAACTAACATCGCCATTCCGGCAGGCACCGCGGTGGTCGTTTATGGCACAACTGTGCGGATCGTCATGCTGAGCGGAGCGTCCCGACGCTTTTTGTTTCCCGGAGATCGGCTTTCTCGATCTCCGGGTCGGGACGCGCAGTCGAAGAATCTCTCTTCGGCGTCACTAACAGCAAGGATTTCATTGGAACCAGATGGCTCGAAATTCCTGGTCCGAACCAGCCGCCCGGCTACACCGCCGGCGTCGAATGCACGGCGCTCGACGGCGCCGCCGGCTGCGCCACGGGATACGGAGCCATCGGCATCACTAGCCACGCCACGAAGTAGCCAACAAACGCCGGCACAATCGGCACCGGCATCAGCACGAGCAGAATCCAGATCAGCCGCACGATCGTCGAGTCGATCTCCAAATACTCGGCGATGCCGCCGCACACGCCCGCGATCTTGCAATCCACGGCCGAACGCATCAGTCGCCTTGAAGCCCGGGGCGGCCCGGCCGGCGCCACATGTTGTCGCGCGCCGCAGAAATAACAAAAATTCGAATAATCAGCGATCCCTCTCTGGCAGTGTCCGCATGTCATGGCCCGATCCTCCACATCCGGAATCGCCCTCGCTTCCGGCCTCACCTATTGTTACGGCTCGAACCGCCGAAAAGTTCCAGCCTACTGCTCAATACGCCGCAAGCTCCCGCACCGCGCGCACAATGTCGTGCACCTGCGGCAAAATCGCGTCCTCGAGCCTCGGGTGGTACGCACAAAACGTGTCCGTCGCCGCAACGCGCCGCACCGGCGCATCCAGCTCGTCGAATAATTCGTCGGCGATCCGCGCCGCAATTTCCGCCCCGTAGCCCCACGACCGAGAATCCTCGTATGCCACAATCACGCGATTGGTCTTGCAAACGCTCGCCGCGACCGCTTCCCAGTCGTACGGGCTGAGCGACCGCAGGTCGATGATGTCGGTCGAGACGCCTTCGCGCTCAAGCTCCGCGGCCGCCACCTCCGCGCGGTGCACCACCGCGCCATACGTGATGATGCTCACGTTCGTTCCTTCGCGCACCACGCGCGCCTTGCCGAACGGAATCGTGAAATCCGCGCCGGGATATGGCGCGCGATTGTACGGCTGCCGGTAGAGGTGCTTGTGCTCGAGCACCATCACCGGATCGTCTGCACGAATTGCCGTCCTCAGCAGGCCGCAGAGATCGAGCGCCGTCGACGGCATCACCACGCGCAAGCCAGGAATGTGCGTGAATATCACCTCGCCGCACTGGCTGTGATAAATCCCGCCGCCGGTCAGGTAACCCCCGATCGCCACGCGCACGATCACCGGCGCCTTAAAGTGCCCCGCCGAGCGCCATCGGATGTTCGCCAGCTCGTTCCGCAGTTGCATCATCGCCGGCCATATGTAATCGAAAAACTGTATCTCCGCCACCGGCTTCAGCCCGCGCACCGCCATCCCAATCGCCCGCCCGACGATTCCCGCTTCCGCGATCGGCGTGTTGAATACGCGCGCCGAGCCGTAGCGCCGCTGCAATCCCACCGTCGCCTTGAAGACGCCGCCCTTCCCTTTCACGCTTCCGAGATTCTCTTCGCGCGTGCAATCCGCCACGTCTTCGCCGAACACTACAATCCGCTCGTCGCGCGCCATCTCGTCCGCGAGCGTTGCCGAGATGATCTCGACCATCGTCTTCGTCGCCGTTTTCGCCGCACCCGGCTGATTCGCCTGCTTCGGCGTGGCCTCGAACGCCCGTCCCGTGGGATCGACGTCCGGCGAGTAAACTGCCGCATAAACAGAATCGCCCGGCGACACCTCGGCCGCCAGCGCGCGATCGGTGGCCTCCAAAATCTCCCGATCGACTTCCGCCTCGATCGCCTCCATCTCGCGCTCTTCGAGAATTCCTTCTCGCACAAGGAACAGCCCAAAATTCGGAATCGGATCGCGGTGCGCTTCCGCTTCGCGCTCCTCTGGCTTCTTGTACAGCCGTTCATCGTCCGAGAGCGAGTGCGAGTACGGCCGTGTAACGTGCGCGTGGACCAGCGCAGGCCCGCGTCGCGCGCGGCAATGCTCGACGGCCCTGCTCAGCGCCGCGTAACTTTGAAGCGGGTCCGTTCCGTCGCACTCCTCGATCGCCAGGTGCGGGAAATTGGCCGCGAGCTTTGAGATGCTTCCGCCCGCCGTCTGCGCCTCGACGGGCACCGAAATCGCATAGCCGTTGTCCTCGACCAGAAACAGCACCGGCGTCTGGCGCAGGCACGCCGCGTTCAACGCCTCGAAAAATTCGCCCTCGCTCGTCGAGCCATCGCCTCCGGAAACGTAGGCAATTTCGTCCGGATAGTGGCTGGCCGTTTCCCCGAGCGGCGCCTTGCGCGCCTGCTCCAGCGCTTTGGGGTACCGATCGTAGTAGAGCGACGCTTCCGCCGCCCCCACCGCATGCAGCCATTGCATCCCCGTAGCAGAAGCGCTCGGCACGATATTCAGCCGCCGGCTGCCCCAATGCGATGGCATCTGCCGCCCGCCGGACGAGGGATCGTCCTTCGCTCCCACTCCCTGCAGCAGCATTTCGTAGGGGGTCACGCCCAGCATCAGCATCAGCGCGCGATCGCGATAGTAAGGGAAAAACCAGTCGTGCCCCGGCTTGAGCAGCAGGCCAGCGGCGGCCAGGACGGCTTCATGTCCCGCGCCGCTGATCTGAAAGAAGATCTTGTTCTGGCGTTTGAGCTGGATTTCGCGGTCGTCGAGCCGCCGCGAAAGGAACATCGTCCGATACACGCGCACGAGCGCATCGCGGTCCAAACCGTGGTACTTCGTCGCGTCGAATCGGGATGTGTTGACCTTGACCTGAGAGGACATCCTCTACGCTCCCGAGGGTTGGGCACGCCGCTTGTACTACCTTCGGCCCATTATAGTCAAATTCACCCCGCCGCAACCACCGAACCCCGCCCCACGGCGGTGATCAGTGCACCATCCCAGCTGAAGCACGCATCGCTCTAGGTTCCGTAGGCGCGCAGCAGGCTGCGCCCGGCAAACTTCCTTGGCGCTAATCTGCCTATCTCCCTGGGGCGCAGATGTCACAGGACTTAATCGAGGGCTTCAAACCGCTCGGCTGTCTTCGGAAATTCGGGATCGCCCGTTCGGATGGTCTCGCCCTTCGCTGATTTGAACGGCTCCTCGTTGGGAATCCGGTCGAGCCAGCGCTGGTGCGAAAGCTTCTCGTGATCCGAGAAATCGAGACGCAAAAGCAGTTGCACCCGGCCGGCATTCGACGCTTCTTTCGTCTCGCCTGACTTCGGTTTCTTCCCGGCCGCCTTTTTCGCGGTCGCATCCGCTGCCCCGTCGCCCTCTGCGGGCAATTCCTCGCGGTCGAACTTCAACAGCATCTTGTTGCCGAGACGAAATCCCTGCTTCCAGCCTTCGACTTTGTGGCGCGCCTGCTGCGCGGCATCTTCATTCGTGCCGAAATCAAAAATCAGTATCGATTGAGCCATACATCTTCTATATCGGTCGCGCCCACGCCTGTCAAGCTCCGCACGCCCTGAGGCAGCGAGCGCCGACGAATTCGGGGCACTGTGGTAACATATGCCCGGAAAATTGAAAGGCGATGGAGTTCGCCTGAACCGTCCGGCAACGGACTGATGACTCCTGGCCGCCGCCCGGCGCCCAGGAGTTTTTTGTTGGTCTGAGCGGCGCGCATAATCCCGCGACACAAGGAGACGCCGTGCGCATTGCACTGCTGATCGTGTTTGGCACTCTGGGCACCCTCGCGCGCTACGCCTTGCAAGGAATCGTGCAGGAGCGCACCGGCTCGACCTTCCCTTCCGGCACGCTCGTCGTCAATCTCCTCGGCTGCTTTCTGCTGGGCGGCATCGCCGAGTACGCGCTCGCTCATCTCACGATTCCCCCGGAGTGGCGCATCGGAATCACCACGGGCTTTTTCGGCGCGTTCACCACGTTCTCGACATTCAGCTGGGAGACGGCGCGCATGTTGCAGGACGGCCAATGGCGCCGCGCGTCGGTCTACGTTTTGGCGAGTCTGCTCGGCGGAATCGTCGCCGTGTTTTGCGGAATGCGCATCGCCGATCGCGTCTAAGCATCGGACGGAGGATCCACATGTCACAACCCGAGAAACACGATCGCTTCGAAGGCGAGCGCACCCTGATGCGCATTCACATCGGAGAGTCCGACCGCTGGCACGGCAAGCCGCTCTACGAAGCCATCGTTCAGCTTTTGCGCCAGGAAAATCTCAGCGGAGCCACGGTCCTTCGCGGCGTCGGCGGCTACGGCTCGTCGAGCGTCTATCACACGGACAAAGTTCTTCGCCTCTCGCAGGACTTGCCCATCGTCGTCGAAGTGGTCGAATCCGCCGAGCGCATCGAACACATCCTGCCTCGCCTCGACGAAATGATTGGCGGCGGCCTTGTAACGCTCGAGAAAGTCCGCGTGATACTCTACCGCTCGCACAAGTAGCCGGGCCGCGTCTCGCAAACTCCGCTTGGGGGCGAAACGATGAACAAGCAGCGCTTCCTGCAATACATCGATCACTTCAACCACAAGCGCTACGAAGACGTGATGGAGTTCTACGATCCCGAGGTCGTCATCGAGTATCCGACGATGCTCGCCAATCCGTCGGCTCCTCCCGTCACGCGCAAGGGACGCGCCGGATTCCTCGAGCAGTACGTGATCCTCCACCAGCACTGCCGCGAAGCCCTCGAAGTCGGCGATTTCCTCCTCGACGGAAACACCATGGCCGCGGAGATGTACACCGAATTCCACTTCTTCAAGGACTATCCCAATTTCTCGGGCCGCACGATGAAAGCCGGCAACGTCTACATCACTACCAATTGGTGCATCTACACCCTCGCCAACGACAAATTCAAACGCATCCGCGTCGCCCACTTCCGCCTCCACGACCCAAAATCCGCCCGCCTCTGACCGCGCAATCGCAGAATCCCTCCGTAGGGGCACGGCATGCCGTGCCCGGCAAACGTGCTTGGCTAGTCCGCGCCATGCGCTTCTGGTTTCGTAGCGGCCGCCTTTCGCGTCGTTTGCGTCCCGGTCGAATTGTGACCGGGAAGGCGGACAGCCTTCTCGGGTCCGCTCCGGCCATGCAGAGCGCAGCACTTGTGGTGAGCGGCGCCGAACCATGCCGTGCCCCGCCCGTATTCTTGGCGTGATGCTGACCATCCGCCTCTCCCGCGTGCCTCGCCCAGGCCCATGTGGAGTGCTGGAGCTTGCTCCCGCTCTTTCTTCGCCGGGGCTTGCCCCGGCGGCCTCGCTCGGCTCACCGTCGCAGCACGCACGGGCAAGCCCGTGCGGCAAACAGCGGCGGCAAGCCGCCGCACTCCACAGCGCTGCGCGCTCTCGGGCGGAACGACACCTCCGCCACCCCGATGTCGGACCTGTTCAGGGGCGGAATCCCTTAGGACTTCGCTTTCTTCGAAGGTTTCGACTTGCCAGAACCGTTGAGGGCGGCCGCTTGGCGAACGAGCGCCTTGAAGGCGGACTCGTCAACTTCTTCTCCTTCGTGGATGTCGATCGCGCGGCGTACGTTTCCGTCGAGACTCGAGTTGAAGAGACGGGCCGGATCCTTCAGAGACGCGCCCTTCGAGAAGGTAAGCTTCACGACATTCTTGTAAGATTCGCCGGTGCAGATGATGCCGTCGTGCGACCAAACCGGAGTGCCCATCCACTTCCACTCCTCGACCACGTCCGGGTCTGCTTCCTTGATGAGCTTGCGCATTCTGCTGAGGGTTTCCCCGCGCCAGTCGCCGAGTTCGGCGATTCTTTTCGAGATGAGCTCCGATGCCGACTGGCCTTGGCTCGCGCCCGACTGTTTCATGTTCTCATCCTAGCCGGGATTTCCATTTTGACCTCCCGGGCGGCCGGTAATTTATATCTGACTGTTTCAGTTTTCAAGCCTCCAGCCAGGTTCTCGACTGCAGAGCCGCTTGCTCGGTACTCTTTGCGGATTCAAGTAAGGTTGGCGCGCGGGCCTGTGGACTTTTGGGAAGGAGAGAATTCAGCGAATCGCCGTTCTGAGGATCATCCAACCCTTTGCTGCGCGAAGGATGGGACAAACGAAAAATCAAACGCTTCCGCCTACGCGGCCCAAAATCCGCCCGCCTCTGATCGAAGAATCGCGAAATGCCTCCGGAGGGGCCGACACTTGCCTGCACTCGGGTCGTCCCCGCCACCGAATGCACGGTACCAATCTTTCGCTGCTCGGCTTTCTCTGGGACTCGCTACGCAGCAGACGCTTTGAGCTTCGTGACGCGCACGGCGGCGTCGTTGCCCTCCTCCTCCAAATGCGCGGCACGGAACCCGCGCTCGGCGTTTTCAAAGCAGGCGATTGCTCGGCGCACATTCTCCGCGCGGTCGCCGGTTGGAAGACTTTCGTAAACATTGCCCAAATTCCGGTGTGTTGTAGCCCACCCCGCAGGAAAATCCCGCTCCGTGCGGATCCGCAGTGCCGCCTCGTAGCATTGGATTGCTTTGCGTAGATTCTCGGCGCGGTCTCCGGTCGGAAGATTTCGGTACGCGCTGCCCAGATTGTTCTGAGTCGTGGCCCATCCCGCAGGGAAGTCCCGCTCGGTGCGGGCCCGCAGGGCCGCCTCGTAGCACTGGATTGCTTTGCGTAGATTCTCGGCGCGGTCTCCAGTCGGAAGTCTCGCGAACGCGTTGCCCAGATTGTTCTGAGTCGTGGCCCACCCCTCAGGAAAGTCCCGCTCCGTGCGGACCCGCAGCGCCGCCTCGTAGCATTGGATTGCTTTGCGTAGATTCTCGGCGCGGTCTCCGGTCGGAAGATTTCGGTATGCGAGGCCAAGATTGTTCTGAGTCGTGGCCCACCCCTCAGGAAAGTCCCGCTCCGTGCGGACCCGCAGCGCCGCCTTATAGCACTGGATTGCTTTGCGTAGATTCTCGGCGCGGTCTCCGATCGGAAGTTTTGCGAACGCGTTGCCCAGATTGTTCTGAGTCGTGGCCCAATCTACGGGAAAGTCTCTCTCAGTGCGGATCCGCAACGCCGCCTTGTAGCACTGGATTGCTTTGCGTAGATTCTCGGCACGGTCTCCGGTCGGAAGTCTCGCGAACGCGTTGCCCAGATTGTTCTGAGTCGTGGCCCATCCCGCAGGGAAGTCCTGCTCGGTGCGGACCCGCAGCGCCGCCCCATAGCACTGGATTGCTTTGCGTAGATTCTCGGCGCTATCACCGGTCGGAAGGCTCCAGAACGCGTTGCCCAGATTGTTCTGAGTCGTGGCCCATCCCACAGGGAAGTCCCGCTCGGTGCGGACCCGCAGCGCCGCCTCGTAACACTGGATTGCCTTGCGTAGATTCTCGGCGCGGTTTCCGGTCGGAAGATTTCGGTACGCGTTGCCCAGATTGTTCTGAGTCGCGGCCCAACCCTCAGGAAAGTCCTGCTCGGTGCGGACCCGCAGCGCCGCCTCGTAGCATCGAATTGCCTTGCGTACATTCTCGGCGCGGTTTCCGGTGGGAAGATTTCGGTACGCGATGCCCAAATTGTTCTGGGCGGAAGATTCGATCACTCCGTCTCCCATTCTCTTGGCGGCGCGCAACGCCATTTCGCAGAACTCGACCTCCGCCGCGGCACGCCGAAGAGGTGCCAGATTTCCGGCGAAAGCCTTGCCGTACCGGACAACCATCTCGTCTTGTTCCTTCTCAACAGCCCACAGGATCCCGGTCCTGAAGTTTTCGAACTCGTCCCGAATCAGAGTGAATCCCTCTCGGTGCTCCCTCGTCCGCGTCTTGCGATCCGCCCCTTCCAGGCAGGCCAAGTAGTGTTCTGCGTGCTGCCGGCTTAGCTCGGCCCGCGCCTTCCCAAGCTTCCCGCCGGCATACTCACTGGCCGTGGGCAGCAGGAAGAAGCGGTCGCCAACCAAACGGAGTAGAGAGGAATCGTGGAGCGAAGCGAGCAATCGTTCGGCGTCGGGCGCGCCGCAAACGTCAGCCACGTCCGCAGGGAAAAAACCGCCCTGGAACACCGAGAGTTTGGGAAACAGATCCTTTTCCCTCCCTCCCAAAAGGCCGAAAGACCACTCGAGACAGGCGAAAACGCTCTTGTGGCGTGGTGACTCCATTTCTGCCCTGAGACTCGCGAGGCTTCTTCGGATACCCGCAACAATGCTCTGCAGCGAGCGCCCCGGACGAACCTGGGCTGCAGCCAACTCCAGGCAGAAGGGAATGCGATCGGTCAGGCGGAAAAGCTCCCTGAGGTACTCGCGCTCGGCGGAGGGTATCTCGAAGAGTGGATTGCGCCGTCGAGCGTACTCCCGGAACATTTTTTCGGCATCGTCGGGTTCGAGCGAATCGACCGGCCAAAGCTGTTCGCCGGGTATTTGTAGGGGAACCTGTGAAGTAGCGAGGATTCTCAGGCCCCCACAACGTTTGAGCAACCTGTGAACGAGGTCGCGGGCCGACGTCACGGACTCAAAGTTGTTCAAGATCAACAGAGCGCCTTTGTTCGAAAAGAAGTCATCGGTCGGGCCTGTGTCGATCCCGCACTTCGCGCGGATCTAGTCTTCGACGTCCTTCGGGTTGTTGGGCGTGGATGCCAACTCCACGAAGAATATGCCATCATCGAAAAGCTGCGATGCGCGGTGCTCGATCTCGTCGGCCAGCCGCGTCTTGCCGATCCCACCCGGCCCTTTGAGCGTGACCAAAGGAGAGCTGTCCTTTTCCAAATAGCGCTGGATATCACGCAGCTCCTTCTCGCGGCCGATGAAGGGAGCCAAGAAGCGGCGCGGCCGGTGTTGCGGCTTGCCGGAGGGGGCCATGGATTCTTTGCCGTCCCACAAGACCTCAAATACTCGCCTCCAGCCGACGCCCTTCAGGTAATAGGGTCCCCAGTCGTGATAGCGGATCCCTGGCAGATCGTGCGGGCGGTCCTTGACCAACAGATGCACTTGCTCGGAGATCAATATCTGGCCGCCCCGGGCGAGGCTCTCGTAGCGCGCCGCTTGGTTTACGGTAGTGCCTCGGTAATCCTCTTGGCCTGTGGCGCCGGGCGCGGGTAGAGGATTGCCGACGTGAATCCCGATACGAACGGCCAGGGACTCTTTGGCAATTCTGATCGGGTTCTTCCCGAGATGCCTTTGGACCTCTACCAGCTTGGCCACGGCCTCCGCCGGATCGCGGAACCGCAGCATGAACGAATCGCCGATGGTTTTGAGTTCCTCGGGAGCCGCAATCGAGCGGATGAGCGCATCATGCTGATCGGCGATCGCCTTGTAAGCTTGATCGCCGAGTGCCAGGTTCTTGGCGGTCGAATCGACGATGTCCGTGAAGGCGAATGTGAGGGTTTCCGGCATGCAACGCTCCCCGTTACCGACAGCATAGCTTCGGACTCGATTGACGCAAATAAAAATCTGTAAACGGGTAGGTTAGTTCACTCGCTGTGCTATCCCCCCCGCGCGCCGCTTTAGGGGGTCGGAGCTGAACTTGTCCCGAGTGTAGCCGAGGGAGCTCCACCAAAAGCGGCCAATCCTTGCGGTACTGATGAATTCGGAGCGGAACTCGCGAAGTGGTATCATCCGGCTGCTTCGGGGGCCGAGCGCGAGAAAAAGAAAGCGCTCGAAAGGGTGGGCCACCCACCGGCCTGATCCGATCGCTTCTGTCACTCCGAGCGGGCGAATCGGCGAGCCGCTCCTCGTTAATTACGGGATCACATCCAGTCCATAAGTCGGGTGGTGGAGGGTTCCGCCGAGTTTGATGGGCACGATCTCTCCGGCATTCTTCTTCTTTAAGAATGGCTCCACAAATTTGAGCAGAAATGATTTTATCCCCGTCGATCCCTTGGAAAGCTTGTAATCGACTTGCAAGGTTCCGTGAAGGTCCACCTGCTCCGTCAACAGGCCGTATGTGCCATGCAGATGAGCAAGCGCGCCCGGAACGCTGAAGGAGAAATCTGAGAACGTCGCGATCGCGTCTTTGAGCACGACATGTCCCTTCAGATTTTCGATGACCCTCGCCGGATCAATGCTCTCCTTCTCGCCCTGAGCCACCTGACTGAGGGTGTTAACTTTCCCCTGCGTCGTCGAGCGGGTGAAACTCGCCGCGTTGATTGCAAAGTCTCCCTGCAGGTTCACCCTCTCAATGAAGTCTCGCTTCCCAGGCGGAACCAGGACTTGTGCCCTGAAGTTCATCGGTCCGGTCAAAGCAGGACGGTCCGACTTAGAGATGAGGTGTAACCAGTCCTGGATCCGGCCCTGCTGTTCCGTCGCGCCCAGCGAAACGGTCTTACCCTTCGAGCCCGCCTTGTTTGCCACTTCGCCTTGCGCCACGACGGACGTCTGCTCAAATTGTGCGTGCACCGACGGTAGAGCGACGTCTCCATCCATCCCGTTCACAATCGCATGGAATTGCGTTTTCAGGTCTACCGCATGATTGCTCCTCGTTAAGTGGAAATCGGGCGCGTCGGTACTCCCTTCGACCTCGATCTGTTCGAGCACGCCATTGAACGTGCCGGTGGAGGAGAGCGTCCCCGCTATGCCGGAAAATACACCCAGGTCCGCATGTTGAAACGTATAGGAGCCGGAAACACTGGTGTGGCCGACGTTCTTCGGCTGCAAGGGGCCGAATTGCCCGTCCGTGCGAATTTCTCCAGGAGGCTCCGGATTCAGGAGCGCGGCGTGGAATGACATTGGCCGGTCGTCCGCCACGGAGTTCAGCGTCAATTTGTGAATTTCGAACTCAAGGGGTTCTGTACCTGGTTCGCCGGAACCATATTCCACCACGGAACCGTCCGCGATGATCTCGCTGATAACAACTGCTAACGGCTCCGGGGCAGGTCGCGCTTCGTTGCCGGTGGATTCACTGCGCGGTGACGCGAATACGTGCAAACCTTCGACCCTGACGCGTCGAATACGCTTCGGAATGCTGAAAAGCCCCCAGTAAGTGCCCTGGATGGTGAGCTTTTCGACCGTGGCGATCGGCGGAGCGTTTCGATCGCTGTTGCGGCGGAAGGTCACCCCTTCGGCAACGCACCCCGGCGTGAAATACGTCGCCTGAAACGTTTTCAATTCGACTGTGCTGGAGAACTTTTCCTGCAGCGCCTTGACGATGGTATCCCGCGTGAACGGCCAGCGGCTTGCCACCAGCGCAGCGGCGCCGCCGATCACAACTACAGCCACTAATCCGCCGATCTTGGTCCAGCGGACCAACACCTTGGACTTCATCAATCGATCGAATGGATGGAGATTCTTCAACCGGGGACTCTCAATCGCCGACGCGAATCGCCAGAGACTTCGCAGTTTGAAGTCCCGGGCACTGTAAAGAGACTGACGGCGCATTCTACAGCTAGCCCCACGCCCTTGCGCAGAACAATTTCGCCAGCACTAGACGTAGTGAAACCGTGGGCCTAATTTGCTCCCACGGAATTTCCTCACGCCGGTGAAAAATGACGAAGTCGCAAAACGACCCTGCCGTCAAAATCGGCCGTTAAGGGCCGGTCAAGGCGCCAAGAGTGGCTTCTATTGTCACAATTTGCAAACGATCAATTGTTTCCAAGGCGAACGAGTTCGTGCGCCGACCGTGAACGAGTTGGCAAGCGTAAAACGCCGGCGAATAGTTTGTTCTGTGGCACAGGCACTCCTGCCTGTGCATCTTATTCAGGCAAGACGAAAGCGCACAGCCAAGAATGGCTGTGCCACCGGCAAATTGATCACTACCCGTGAGTTTTCCTGTGTTGCGCGCTTCGGTCCATCGTGTTAGTCTCAGCGAACAAAAGGCGAAATGCTGCATCCGGGCGGGAGTCTGGGTGCTCGAACTTTGGAGGAGCGCATGGCTGCATCCACGCAGGGCTTGGCTGTAAGGCCGCAATCGACTCTGGACACCGTGCAGGAAGCCCTGAGCGCGCTCGCGGCCCGCTACCGCGGCGACGAGGTCCTGACCGCCGTCCGGCACATCCCCGCGCGCGAGGCGCAGTTCCGGCCGATGCCCGCGTGGGTTCGCCCGGAGCTGGCCGCCGCCTATCGCGCCAAGGGAATCGACCAACTCTATTCGCATCAGGCCGCCGCAGCCGAGCTTGCCCGCGCCGGAAAAGATTTCGTCGTGGTCACGCCTACCGCGTCCGGGAAAACTCTCTGCTACAACCTGCCAGTGCTGAACGCCATCCTCGAAAACACGGACACGCGCGCGCTCTACCTCTTCCCCACCAAGGCGCTCGCGCAGGACCAGCTCGCCGAGCTTCACGACCTCGCCACGCGCCTCGACGATCAGTTCGGCGTCTTCACCTACGACGGCGATACGCCCAGCGACGCGCGCAAAGCCATCCGCGAGCGCGGCCACATAATCCTCTCGAATCCGGACATGCTCCACACCGGCATCCTGCCGCACCACACCAAGTGGACGCGCGTCTTCGAAAACCTGCGCTACGTCGTGCTCGACGAGCTGCACACCTACCGCGGCGTTTTCGGCAGCCACCTGGCGAACGTCCTGCGCCGGATCGCGCGCATCGCGCAGTTTTACGGCTCGCGCCCGCAGTTCATCTGCTGCTCCGCGACGATCGCGAATCCCGGCGAGCTTGCCGCGCAATTGACCGAGCGCAAAATGGAAGTCATCGAAGAAAACGGTGCGCCCGCCGCCGAAAAGATGTTCGTCTTCTACAATCCGCCGATGATCAACCGCAATCTCGGCGTTCGTCGCAGCTATCTCACCGAAACCACGCGCGTCGCCAAGGAGCTTCTCGCGCGCAAGCTGCAAACGATCGTCTTCGCCAATAGCCGCCTGCACACCGAAGTCCTGCTCACGTATTTGCAGCAGGCGAATCCAGCGCAGCCGGGCGGCGCCGAGCCGATTCGCGGCTATCGCGGCGGCTATCTTCCCGGCGAACGCCGCGAAATCGAGCGCGGCCTGCGCGAAGGCCGCGTCCGCGGAGTCGTCGCGACCAACGCGCTCGAATTGGGCATAGACATCGGCTCGCTCGACGCCTGCGTGATGGCGGGCTATGCGGGATCGATCGCTTCCACGTGGCAGCGCGCCGGCCGCGCGGGACGCCGCAGCGGCACATCCTGCGCCGTGCTTGTCGCGTCGTCGGCGCCTCTCGACCAGTTCATCGTCCAGCATCCCGACTATTTTTTCGGCCGGTCGCCCGAGCACGCTTTCGTCCAGCCGGACAATCTCGAAATTCTCGTGAACCATCTGAAATGCGCGGCGTTCGAGCTGCCGATCGCGCCCGATGAGAAATTCGGCGCGGTCGACGTCCAGCAGCTCTGCGAGGCCCTGGCCGAAGCCGGGTTTCTGCATCGCAGCGGCGGCAACTGGCACTGGGTGCAGGAAGCCTATCCCGCGGACACGGTGAGTCTGCGCTCCGTCACCTCGGACAACTTCGTGATCATTCTCACGTCCGCTGAAGATGACGGCAACACAGAGGGTGGGAAAAAAGGCGCGCCCGAAGTGATCGGCGAAGTCGATTTTTCCTCGGCGCTCACGACCGTTCATCCGAAAGCGATTTACCTTCACCAGGGCCAGCAATACCACGTCGAGCGCCTCGACTTCGATCAGCGCAAGGCCTACGTCCGGCCGGTGAACATCGAGTATTACACCGACGCGATTCGCTACACGCAGGTGCGCGTCCTCGAAATCGCCGAAGAAGAGCGTGTCTCCGGCGCTTCCGCTTCACTCTCGCCAGCACTCGCTGATTTGTCATTCCGAGCGGAGGGGCCTGACGTTTCTGTTCCGTCGGACGCAGCGGCCCTATCGCCCAGTTGTCATTCCGAGGGTCGCGCCGTCCGCGAACCGAGGAATCTCTCTTCAGCTTCGCCACACGCTACCCGTGCCCACGGCGACGTTCTCGTGCGCTCGCAGGTGATCGGTTTCAAGAAGATCAAATTCTTCACCAACGAAAACATCGGCTCCGGCAAGCTGGAGCTGCCCGAAAACGAAATGCACACCACGGCCTTTTGGATCACGCTCGAACACGCCCTGCTCGAGGAACTGCCGTTCGCGCTCTCCGACCGACAGAGCGGAATATTCGGGCTGCTGCACGCGCTCGAATCGATGGCTGCGCTGCTGCTGATGTGCGACCGCCGCGATCTCGGCACCGCCGTCGGCGAGCGCCCGCCGAGCCCCGGCGTCGAAACCGAATGGCACGAATACACCGCGGCTACCGACGATCCCACCATGATGAAAGAATTCTTCGAGCCGAATCTCTATCTCTATGACGCGTATCCCGGCGGAATCGGCTTTAGCGAACCGCTCTATCGCGTCCACGATCTTTTACTGCGCCGGACGCGCGAATTGATCGCCGCCTGCCCGTGCGAGAAGGGCTGCCCCTCGTGCGTCGGCCCGGCAGGCGAAAAAAGCGAGCGCACCAAGGAAGCCGCGCTCGCAATTCTCGGCCACATTTGCGCATGAGAGCCACGCACCGATTAGGAGTTCGCGCGTGAGCGCTTCGGATCTTCTCGGCAGGCTGAAGGCGCTGAAGCCCGCGCCGCGCAGAGGCGCGCGCTCGGGCGAACCCGAAATCGGCGAGCGCGGCCTTACCCCGGACGTTCCCGCAGGCGCGGAGCGCCTCGCACAAAATCTCGCCGCGACGCCGAAAGGCAACCGATTCGGCGAACACCTCGCCCTGCGCCGCTGGTTTTCCGAATCGATCGGCGGGGACGAAAGCCTCGGCGCCCCGGAAGGCGCGATGGACTCCGCAGCGCTGCGGCTGATCGCGCCGGACGCTCCGAAGGACGTCGCCGATCCGCAGCAGTGGCTGTTTCTCGATACGGAAACCACCGGCCTCGCAGGCGGCACCGGCACGTATCCGTTTCTTGTCGGCATCGCCTGGTGGGACGCGGGCGGCCTAGAGGTCGAGCAATTCTTCATGCGCGAACCGAGCGAGGAGCACTCGCTGCTGGTGGCGCTGGCCGAGCGGATGGCGGAGCGGCGCGTGCTCGTCACGTTCAACGGCAAGTCGTTCGACTGGCCGTTGCTCGAAACGCGCTATCGCATGACGCGCGCGATCAAGCCGCCCGCGCCACGCGTGCATCTCGATTTTCTACACCCGGCGCGCAATCTCTGGCGGCTGCGGCTCGGATCCGTACGCCTGGCGGAACTCGAGAAGCACGTGCTCGGCTGGAATCGCGGTGCCGACGTAATGTCCGAATTGATCCCGCAAATCTATTTCGACTTTTTGCGCGGCGGGCCGCCCGAGCCGCTCGTTCCGATTTTTCACCACAATCAGATGGACCTGCGCGGCCTCGCGGGACTGGCTCGGCGCGTGCTTACGCTGCTCGCAAATCCAGAAACGCATGGGCACGATCCGCTTGAGCTTTTCGGCGTCTCGCGCATTTGTGAACGCCGCGGCGAATCGGCCCGCGCGCGCAGCCTCTACGAACGATCGATCGCGCGGAAGCTTCCGCCGGAAACGGATCGCGCCGCGCGACGTTCGCTCGCGCACCTTGCGAAGCGCGCGGGCGATCACGTGCTGGCGTGCAGTCTCTGGGAAGGCATGCTCGGAAACTCGCGCGAAGGATTCGAAGCCTACGAGCAGCTCGCCATCCATTACGAGCACCGCGCGCGCGAGCCGCATCGCGCCGCAACGCTCGCGCGCAAAGCGATCGCGGAGTTGCGCAAGGCCAACCGCCTCGGCACGATCGCGCCGCGCGCATACCGCGAAGGACGCGCCCGATTCGAGCAGCGTCTCGCGCGCCTCGAACGCAAGGCCGGCCGCGGCCTGCTCGACGCCCTGGAAACTGAATCCCGCGTGCCCGCCGATGAATCGAATTGACGATAAGCACGGGGGAGTTCCATGTCTAAATCGGATGGCGCTGCGACCCAGCCTGTGAGAGTCTCTGAAACGGAGAAGAAATCTATGCCGGGAATTACCGACCCGTATCTCCGCGAACAACTTGAGAAACGCCGCGACGAACTCAAAGCCCTGATTTCCATGATTCCGGCGGCCGAGCCGGACAGCGCCGCGGCGCCATACCTCGATCTGCTCAGCGAAGTGGATTCCGCGGTCCGAAGAATCGACGACGGGACGTACGGAATCTGCGAGGTGTGCCACGAAAGCGTCGAAAAGGAGCGGCTGATCGCCGATCCGCTCGCGCGACTGTGTCTCGACCATCTGAGCGGCGAGGAGCAGCGCGCGCTCGAACGCGATCTCGAACTGGCCGCGCAAATCCAGCGAGGGCTCCTGCCGCAAGTTGACATGCGGTTTCGCGACTGGCGCATTCACTACCAATACAAGCCCGCCGGACTCGTAAGCGGCGACTACTGCGATTTGATTCCATCCGCAACCGGCGACGGCACGCTGATCTTTCTGCTCGGCGACGTCACGGGCAAGGGCGTGGCGGCGTCCATGCTGATGACGCACCTGCACGCGATGTTTCGCAGCCTTGCAGGCGTCGGCCTCGATCTCGACAAATTGCTGGAGATGGCGAATCGCGTTTTCTGCGAGAGCACTATTGCCGGACAATACGCCACGCTCGTCTGCGGACGCGCTGGCCAAAACGGCGACATTGAGATCGCCAGTGCGGGCCACTTCCCCGCCCTGCTCGCCTCGAAGGACGGCGTGAAGCAGATCGGCGCCACCGGCCTGCCGCTCGGAATGTTCACGACGAGCCGCTACACCGTCAGCCGCGCGCATCTCGACCTGGACGACAGCTTGATTCTCTACACCGACGGGATTTCCGAGGCGAACAGCGCCTCCGGAGAAGAATTCGGCATCGGCGGCCTTTCGCGCGCAGCAGGCGAACGGCACGGCTGGGCGCCGCAAGAACTCGTCGCCAGCTGCCTGAAAGAACTCGCAAAACACTCTTCCGGGGCGCGTCCGACCGACGACCAGACCTTGATGGTCATTCAAAGGAGCGGCGCTGGCGCAGCGCCGTTCAACGACTGAAATGTTTCTCGGGCATTTTGGTGTAGCACTGGCGGCGAAACGAGCGGCGCCCAAAGCGTCGCTCGGCACGCTCGTGTTTGCGGCGCAACTCGCGGACTTGCTCTGGCCGATATTTCTGCTGCTCGGCTGGGAGCAGGTGCGCATCGCTCCGGGAACTACGCGCGTGACTCCGCTCGATTTCGTTTCGTATCCCTGGTCGCACAGTTTGGCGGCGCAGATCGTCTGGGCGATCGTCCTCGCCGCTGCGTATTTCGCGATACGCCGCGATGGGCGGGGCGCTTTTGTAGTCGGCGCGTGCGTGCCGACGCACTGGTTGCTCGATTACGTCGCGCACCGGCCGGACATGCCGCTCGTTCCCAGGGGACCGCGCTACGGACTGGGAATGTGGAATTCCCTGCCGCTGACGATCGCCGTAGAGCTGGGTCTGTTTGGAATCGGCATTTTGATTTACTTGAGCGCGAGGCGCGCCGCGGATCGCACCGCGCATATTGCGCTGTGGTCGCTGGTGGGGCTGCTCGTCGTCGTGTACTTCGCTTCAACGTTCGGGCCGCCGCCTCCGAACGTGCGCGTCCTCGCGGTGAGCGCGCTCGTCATCTGGCTCACGGTGCCGTGGGCCGCGTGGGCGGACCGGCACCGGATGCCACGCGTGAACGAGGGCAGACCAATCACCTAGAAACAGAGCGCTCGAGGCCGATGTGGGTTGCGCCATGCTCGAAGACGCGCGCGCCGCACAGCGGCGAAGCATCGAGCAGGCGCTGCAATTCTGGCACGGTGTAGGCCGCCCGCACGGACTCTCGAAACAGACGAAGCATTTCGCCCGAGTAGTTACGCCCGTGCCAGCGAACGTGCAGCGGATACGCGAATCGTCCCGGACGCCGGAGATCGCGCAGCAAAATCGCGCCTCCTGGTTTGGCGAGGCGGGCCATTTCCGCGAGCAGCTTTTCCGGCTCAGCGAGATGGTGCAGCACGGAATTACAAAGCACGAGATCGAAACTCGCCTCGGGAAACGGCAGGCTGTTTCCATCCGCCACCTGAAATTCGACGCGGCCTGCAAGCTCGCCGCCCGCTGACGCCAGATTCGTCACGGCCTGCGCGATCATGTTGGCCGAGCGGTCCACGCCCACGAATTTCCATCGAGTGAGCCTTCGTGCGAGCTTGATCACGATCTGGCCCGGACCCGTGCCGATATCGAGCGCGCGGCCGCGCTCACGCCCCGCGATGAGCCGCACGGCGTGATCGACGAGAGTGTTGTCGATCGCGTCGAGATGAGCCTGTGCGGCGGCCGAGGAGTAGGCTTCGACTTCTCCCGAATCGTCCATCACTTCGGGTTCGGGAACGCGCGGCAGATCGAAGGGACCCATCAAAGAATTCTACTGTGAAAGCCTGGGCGCCGCGAGCGAGAGCCGGGCGACGGACGGTGCGGGAGGTTCAGCAGGGCCCGGAGCGGGCGGCCAGCCGATGGCGCGGTTGATCGCGTCAAAGATTTCGCGCGTGGCCCCTTCGACCGTGAGGCATTGCAGATCGATGCAGCGAAGGAAGACGCCGCCAGTGTCCGTCTGAAACTCGAAGAAATTCGGGCGGCGATAGAGCTGTGTGCGCGTCTTGTACTTCGTTTCGAGCGCTTCGCTGTACTGGCCGAAAAAACGCCCGGCGTCTTCGGTCGTTTCGAGCGCCAGGTGAAAGACGAGCGGTGTTTCCTTCGTCTTGGTGTTTTCAAAAACGGCGTAGCGGTCGCCGTCCCAGGCGGGCGCGAGGGCGTCGGCACGCTGCTCGTCGAGAAATTGCTTCAGCACTTCCTCGACGCCGAACTCGCCCATCACATTTTCCTCGAGCAATTTCCAATCGGCGGGAACCAACCCCTTCCATGCGGGCAATGTGACTTTCGCCGGACCGACACCTTTCAGGTAAAAGTCGGGCTCCATGATTTGTTGCGTAGAAACCGGCGGATTCTCAAAGATCAGATGCAGGTCCGACCAGCCCGAGTGCGCCTTCAAGAATGCTTGAGTGAACGAGGCGCCCGCGAGGTACGGAAACAGCAGTGAATCGCGGATGACGACCGGCGCCCGGGAAAGTTTCGGATCCTTCTCCATTTCGGCCAGCGCGCCGGCGCGGAGGAACATCGAAACGTCAACCAGGTCGCGGATGCCCATTTTCTGGTCGCGCAGCGCGTAGTCCAGCATCGCGGCCATTGCGGTGCCTTCGCTGACGGCGTCGCGGGCCATTTCGGCGTCGTCGTTTGGGCGCGCCTTCTTGATCCAGGGATCGACGTCGAAGGACTGATCCTCGAGAGCGTGCGTCAGCTCATGCGACATGATTTCGCGCTGCTCGTCCACCGGAATCCAATCGGCGATGTAGAACTCCTTCGCCTTGGGATCGTAGAGCCCTGCGATTTGGTCGGTGAGAATGTCGAGCATGAAGTCGTCGAGCGGAAAATCCTTGGGGATGAGGCCAAAGGCTACGAGCGATTTGGTGTCCGCGTAGCGCTGGGCGTCGTTCTTATCTTCCTTGTCCGTGCGGATGAGGTAGTCGCGGATTTCCTGCTTCGAGCGGAGGCTCTTCTTGAGCGGCTCCTTGATCGGCAGATGGAGAATCTCGCTCATCTGCGAGAGGACTTCGTCGGCGGCCTTGAGAAATTCGGGATTCGAGCTTGCGAGCGCCTGCGGCGGAGGAGTCGCCGGCGCGGCCGCTGGTCCTGCAGGAGACGCCGGTCGCGGCGCGGCGGTCTGCGCAGAGAGCGCGTGGGGCAACGCAAACCAGAGGTTTACGATCAGCCCGACCGCGAGAATGAACCGCCGGATGCTTCGCCCGTGTTCCATACAACCATCATAGAAGGGCGAATGCGCGAGTCAAGCGATCTCCCCTGCGGAGTGCGGGCGGGAAGCCCCGAGAGTAAGTTAATCCACGCCGAACGCGAGCAGGATGTTGCCGGGAATTCCGTAGAGCGAGCCGAAGCCGGAGTTCACGAAGACCATGCCGCCTGCGACGGCGGGGCCGCCACCGTCGATCGATCCGCCGTGGGCCGGGATCTTGTTGACCGTGTCGAGATTCTGCACCGTGTCGTAATCCCACAGAATCTTGCCGTCCGCGGTCGAATACGCGCGGATGTGACCGTCGTCCGCTCCGGAAAAAACGGCGCCGGGGATGGCAGTCACGGCGGCCGACTGCGCGGGACTGCAGCGCGGCGTGGTGCATCCGCCCGGCGGGGTCGAAGCAACCCACACTTTTTCGCCTGTAGCGATTTTGAGGGCGAACAATCCGCCGCCCGCCTTGGGATCAGGGATCGTCCCCTCCGGGCCTCCGCTGAAACCGAAATCAGAAAGCGCGACGTACGCAACGTCCGAGTCCGCAGCGGGTCCCCACTCGACGCCGCCGAGCGCGCCGCCGTGGCCGATGGGCGTCTGCCAGAGGATTTGGCCTTGATGTTCGGGATCGAGACCTAAAACGATTCCGGATTTTTGGCCGACAATCAGCACGCGCCGGCCGCCTGGCAGCTCGCGAAGGATCGGCGGCGCCGCGAAGTCGGAGTCCGGGCCCTGCTTAACCGGGCAATTGCTCCGGTCGTCGCGGAAGCAGCTCACGTTGTAGGTGTCGCCGGACGTGAGCTGGCGCGACCAGACGATTTTGCCGGTCGCTAGATCAAATGCGAGGATCGCGTCGCTATTCGACGTGACAGGATCAGAGTAGTTGTTGCCGGCGCCGATGTAGAGAAGTTTCCGCTTGGCGTCGATCGTGGGCGACGACCACAGGCCAGCGCCCGAAGGCCCCCAAAGCGTCGTGCCGTCTTTGGTGGTTTTCGTCGGCCGCGCCGGATCGGGAATCGTGTAGGTGCGCCAAATTTCCTTGCCGGTTGCGGCGTCGAGCGCCGCGAGGATGCCGCGGAAGGTGCAGCATTCGTAGTGCGGGTCGGCCGCCATCCATTCCTCGCGAGACGACACCGGGACGTAGAGGCGGCCTTCGTAGAGTCGCGGCGTGCCCGTGACGCGTGCGTAGGGGTGCGTGCTGATCACGGCTTTCCAAAGTTGCTTTCCAGTGAGCGCGTCGACCGCGTACACGTTCGAGCGAAGATCGCCGAAATATGCGACGTGATTTGCACCGACCGTGACGGCCGTGCGAACGGCGGCGCTTGCCTGAAATTTCCAGTACGTGCATCCGGTGGAAACATCCAGCGCATACACTCCGCCGATGGGATCGCTGACGAACACGCGGCCGTCGGCGACCGTCGGCTGAGAATAGGCTGCGAAGCCGCCCGGGAATCCGAACGCCCATTTCAGCTTGAGCTGCGGAACCTGCGCCGCCGTCAGGCCGGCTTGATCGGCGGGTTGAAAGCGGCTGTTCTCGAGATCCACGCCCCAGCCGTTCCACTGCGCGGTCGCAGGGACGTTCGGCGTGGGGCCGGAGCAGCGGCCCGCGGAAATTGGCGTGGCTCCGGGGCGGCCGGGCGGTTTGCCAGTGAGATACTCGGCGACGGCCGCCATTTGGCTGGCGGTCAAGCGCGCGCCCTGCTCGTGCATCGCACCGGAGACGAGCATGTAAACGATGTACTCGGGAGCCGCGGCTTTCAGCACAAAATGATTCAGATATGGAGGACCGCCCGACTCGTGGCATCCGGCGCACTTGGTCGCGTAAATCTCGGCGCCCGCGTCGGCGGAAGCAACTGACGCGGAAGTCGCAGCTTTGCCGGACGCGCTCGATGCAAGCGAGAGCACGTAAGCCGTGAGGTCCGCGATCTGCGCAGGCGTGTAGGTTCCCTTGAACGGAGGCATCGCCGTGCCGGACTTCCCGTCTGAAATGATCGCGGTGACGGCGCCGGCCGCGAGAGCGGTCTTGCTCAAGCTGGGCGCAGCGGCGGTGCCGTTTCCGTCCACGCCATGGCAGGGCGTGCAGGACGCGTCATAGAGTTTCTTGCCGGCTTCGGGGCTGGCTGCGCTGGCGGGCGCGGCGGCATCCTGCGCTTGATTGCCTGCTCGAAGCATCGGAGCCGAGAAGAGCAGCAGCACCGCGCAAGCAATCCCACCGGCTACGAGCGCACGTCCCGGCAGGGAGCTTGGAAATTCCCGCTTGCGGCGCTCACTCGTCACACGGATTCGTGTTTCCATTCGCTCCCCCGTCGCCATGTTGTTTTCGAATCGAGCCAAGATAAAGAGTATGCGAGCAAAATGTCAACGGAGATGCTTGGGACGCCGCGTGGATGGCGCTTGCGGCAGATCGCGCGGCGCGAGGTTCGCGGGACGGCTAGGACTTGGCAACACTAGGCACGGGCGCGGTGAGGGCGGCTTGCACGGCCTTGGCGATTTCGTCGATGGGGAACGGCTTCGTGAGAATCGCGCAGCCGGAGTCGCGCAAGGCGTGGACGGCATCGTGGTCCGGTGTCGAAGCAGTGAAAACTACGCGGGACGCGAGGTCAGGCCGATTCTTTTCAATCCAACGATAGAGAGCCGGCGCGGAAATTTCGCCCGGCATGCTGACCTCGGCCACAACCGCGTCGAACGAGTGGTGCTCGAGAATTTCGATCGCTTCCTGCGCGCTGCGCGCAACGCGAACGATCGCGCCCTGGGCTTTCAACGCCTCCTGCTCGACCTGAAGCACGGACTCTTCGTGATCGGCCAGCAGAACCGTACCGCGCAGTGGGCGCGTCTTGCGTGATGCGGGCTTCTGCGGGCGCGCGGGATCGGTCGGGAGGAGCGGCAGCGTGATCGAAAATGTCGCGCCGCGGGGCGGCGAATTGCGCACCTGAATTTCGCCGCCGTGTTCCTTCAAGATGCCGTAGCAGATGCTGAGGCCCAGTCCGGTTCCCTTGCCGACAGGCTTGGTGGTGTAGAAAGGATCAAAGATGCGATGCGGATTCGAAACGCCAGGGCCGCTGTCGGTGAACTCGACGCGCAGCTTGTCTCCGGCGACGTCGGTGCGAATCCAAATCTCGCCCGTACCGCTCTTTTCCTGAATGGCGTCCACGGCGTTGTTCAGAATGTTCAGAAACACCTGCTCGAGCTGGTGGAAGTCCCCGCCGGTCATGGGCAGGTTGGGATCAAACTCGCGGTGAATCACGATGTTGTTCAGCTTCATGTCGAACTCGCGCAGCACGAGCGTGTCCTCAAGAATCTGGTTGAGCTGCACCGGAGAACGCTCGGGTTTATGCTGCCGCGCGAAGCTGAGCAAATTCTGGACGATGTGATGGGTGCGCTGCGCCTGCTTGTAGAGTTTTTCGAGGTATTCCGCCCCGCGCGGCTGGACGAACTCCTCGGATTTCAAGAGCTGGCTGTAGCCGAGAATCGCGGTGAGCGGATTGTTGAGTTCGTGCGCGACGCCGGAAATCAATTGCCCCACGGCAGCCATCTTTTCGCTCTGCAGGAGCTGCTCCTGGGCGCGCCGCAGGCCGTCGTAGGCTTCGCGAGTTTTTTCGAGCAAGAGCGATTTATCGATGGTGGTGGCGATCTGGTTGCCGACCGCGGAGAACAGATTCAGCTCCGCCGTCGAAAACGTCCGCATCTCCCGGCATCCAACCACCAACGTGCCCATGATGCGGTCCTTGACCCAAAGCACGACCACTTGCGAAACCTGAATTCCCTCCTGGCGATGCAGCTCGCGGATTCCTTCGGGCAGACCGGGGAGCGCGCCGGACAGCAATGTGGCGTGGGCTTGCCTGATCTGTTCGAGGAGGCCACTTGAAACTTGTATGGGCCCGGTATGATGCGCGAATTCCGAACGGCAGCCTACGGTGGCCGCGCGCGTCAGCGTGCGGCACGGCTCATCGAGAAAATAGACGGAACCGAAGTCGAGGGTGAAGAATTCCGTGATTTTCAGGAGAGCGGCGGTCAGCCCTTCATCGAGCACTGACGACTGGCTCAACACCTCTCCGATCGCGTTCAGCGCGAGTAGTGCGCGGTTGCGGCGGCGAATGTCGATCTCCGTCTGCTTCTGCTCGGTGACATCAAGCAGGAAACCCTGATACGCGACAACGGCGCCGGACTCATCCCGCGTGGCGAAGCTCGATTCATGGGCCGTGCGAACCTCGCCGCCGCGCCTGCGGAATTGAAACTCGAAGTCGGTCACCTCGCCGTACTCGTTCAGGAGACGCTGGCGACGATCCCGGTCCGCCGGGTCCACATAGAGTTGCGCGGGAATGTCCGCCTGGAGAAGCTCCTCGTGGCTCTCGTATCCGAGGATGTGTAGGAAGGCGTCGTTGAAGTCGATGAAGCGGCCCTCGGGCGTCGAGATAAACACGCCCTCCTGAACCTTTTCGAAAAGCGTGCGGTACTTGTTCTCGGCCTGCCGATGGCTGGTGAAATCCTGGAGGACGTGAATGGTTCCGAGACGCCCGCCCTCGGAATCGTGGAAAGCGGAGTCGGAGGCGAGAAAGTAGCCGCCGAAGGACGGATCGATCTCCTCGGACTTGCCGGCGGCGCCTTCGCAATAGGGGCAGCGATTCCAGGGAGTCAGTCCCTGCCGCAGCACGTCCTTCACGGAACGCCCTACGAGGGCCGTGGGATCGGCGCCGAGTCGCTCGGCCAGAGCGCGGTTGGCGCGGAAGATGCGTCCATCGAGCGAGTGAACGAGGATGAGATCGTCGATCGAGTCAAACGTATCGAGCCACTGCCTTCTCGACGCAGCGGCGCTCTCAAACAACGCGACGTTCTGAGACGTTAGCCCAAGCAGGTTGGCGACGTTGACGAGGAAATGCTCTTCTTCACTTTCAAACGTCCTCGGCACTGCCGATCCGATTCCGAGCAAGCCGAGCGGCGCGTCCTTGCCTGGAATTCGAATGAGTGCGATCGCCGCCAGATTTTCGGTTTCCATCCATCGGCGCACGGCGGGATCGCCCGTGTCGCGATACGCGAGACACGGCTTGTCGTCATACAGCGCGTTCCCGACCCAGGGCTCGCCCGCAGAAATGCGCGCGTTTTGCTTCCGAAAGCGTTCGCTGAAGCCGACCGACGCGCGCAAACCCAGTTCCGCGGTCTGGCCGGAATTATCGAGAAGGAGCACCAGTCCATGGCTGGCACCGAGGCTTTCAACCAGATGGCGCAGGACTCCCTGGAGAACTTCGTCGACGCGAGCCGATTGCGTGGCCTCGGCTGTAATCAAAGCCAAGCGCCGGAGCTTCTCGTTGAGGTCCTCCGTGCGCGCGCGGCCCGCCTCGAGAACGAGCACCGCCATCGAAATGCCCATCATGATCCCAAACAAACCATCAAAGGAGACCCGGAAGATTCCAGCAGAGTGCGCAGCCCAATCCGGCCGGTCGAGTCCGTGGAGACCGCGGAGCAGGAGCGCCCCGGCGAGGAGCTTCCAACCAACTCCCCGGTGCTGCGCCTGCGAGCGCCAGAGAATCCAGCCAGCTCCCAGATAGAGGCAACATTCAAATAGCGACTCCGCCCAATGGCTCGAATGAGGCAGCTTCGCAACCGTACCCAGCGCCACGAATCCGCTGGCTACAATTACTCCGAATGGCCACAGATAAGCGAGCCGCCTGCCGAGGCCGCAGCACTCCAAAATGGATGCAAAAAATAACGCGGCCGCGACGAGGGGCAGCACGGATGCAAAACGAGGATCTTCAACGCCGCTGCGCCATAGCGAGTAGATGCGAAGGACTTCCAGGGCTACGTAGGTCGTCCACCCGGCCATCCAGAATCGGAAAAACCGCGCGGGGAAGCCCGGAACCAGCAGCCAGTACAGGACAAGAAGGATGAAGGCAGCCGAGCCCTCCATGAAGGCGACGGCGAGGAACCCCGGATTGGCAACAAATGTCATGGAAGCTGTTCCAAGGCCATGAGAGCACCTTGCAACCTGTCCTCTCTGAAAATCCAGGGATATTAGGGAGCCATTACAAAAACTAGCACACGGTTGCAAAATACGGCAACAAGGCTGCTGCCGCTGTGTGCCGTGCCTTATAATGGCTTTAACGACGGAGCAATGATGGACAACGAAAAGATACTCGTCGTGGACGACGAAGAGGCGATTCGCGAGGTCGTGTCGACCTTGCTGGACGCGCAGGGGTTCCGCTGCACGACCTGCTCGAACGGACGCCTGGGTCTAGAGGCGTTTCGGAAAGACTCTTACGACCTAGTCCTGAGCGACATCGTCATGCCCGAAATGGACGGGCTGAAGCTGCTGGCGGAACTGCGGCTGGACGATCCCGACGTGCCCGTGATCATGGTCACGGCGATGCACGACATCTCAATCGCGCTCGAAGCCATCCGCGCCGGCGCTTACGACTACATTCTAAAGCCGTTTGAGAAGGACCAGCTGTATCTGAGCGTTCGCCGGGCGCTGGAACACCGGCGGCTGGTGCTCGAAAACCGGACCTATCAGAGCGATCTCGAACAACTTGTTGCCGAGCGCACGCAGCAACTCTCGATCGCGCTGCAGGATCTCGAGCAGTCTTACGACTACACGCTCGAGGCGCTGGGCGGGGCGCTCGACGCGAAAGACGCGGAAACCGAAGGCCACTGCCAGCGAGTTACCGCGTTTACGATCACGATCGCGAAGGCGATGGGAGTCGACAAAGGGCTGCTGCGCCACATCGCGCGCGGAGCCTTCCTCCACGACATCGGCAAGATGGGAGTGCCGGACAGCATCCTGCGCAAACCGGGTCCGCTGACACCGCAAGAACGAGAAATCATGCGCCGGCACTGCGACATCGGCTATTCCGTGCTGGAGCGGATTCCGTTTCTGAAAGAGGCGGCCGAAATCGTTCTGTCGCACCAGGAGTTTTACGACGGCACCGGCTATCCGCGCGGTCTGAGGGGGGAGCAGATTCCCCTGGGAGCCAGAATATTCGCGGTCGCCGACACGCTCGACGCCATGATCTCCGACCGGCCTTACCGCAAAGCGTTGCCCATTTCCGCCGCACGCGATGAGATCAAACGATTTTCGGGGAAACAGTTCGATCCACGCGTCGTGGAAGTGTTTCTCGCGCAGCCCGAGCGAATCTGGCGCGAACTGCACGAAAAAACCGGAGATCCCTTCCGGCTGACGCAGCTACAGGCTGTCTAACCCCGCTCCCATCCATGCATTTTTTCACGTGAAGTTCAGATTCGCGGTGAAATCTTCATCGGCCGCCACCAAGCATGCGCGCGAAAAAAGCCCCGGAATCGCGTGATCCCGGGGCTTTTTCTTCTGAATCGGCTCTGTTTCAGTCCCGGCTCTAAAACTCGTAGATGAGCCAGAACTTGATTGAGCGCCCACCATTAATCGTTGGCGCTGTCTGAGCGTAAATCGGACTGAGCATGTTGTACGTGGGCGTAAAAAGGTTGGGGTGATTGAACGCGTTGAAGAATTCGGTCCTGAATGTTAGCGTCTGATGCTCGAGCTTGCCAACAGGGATCGGGAACTTGCGCTCGATACTTTGGTCCGAGTAAATTTGGCCAGGCCCGTAGAGCGAATTGCGCCGGACATTGCCGATGCCACTGGCTGGAATGATGAAATGGAAGTCATTCGCAGTCTGTGGAGCGCAAGGGCCGGGGCCAAATTCGCACAAATAGTCGTAGTAGGTTCCGGTTGCCCCGCCGACCCATGAACCGTCGATACCCGTGGCGGTAAGTGGAAGAGATCGGTTGCCGATACTCGGCCGGTCATTTCCGCTGTGGCCATCCGCATTGAAGTCTAAGCCGTCGTACACCGTGTCCGGTGCGCCACTGTCGAAGGTGGTGATAGTCGACCACTGCCACTGGTCCGTCAAAGCTTTCAAAAGCCAATTGGACTGGGTATAGGGTAAAGCCCAGACGTACGACAAAACAAAGCGATGGCGCCGATCTAGTGCGGAGGGACCCCAATCGCATTTCTGGCAGTCCAGGATCTGCGGGAAGGAACTCCCGCCCGTGGTGGTGAAGACTTCAGAAGCGTCATCAGTGAGCTTCGAGTAAGTGTAGGAAGCGCGCAACAAGAAGTTCCGATGGAAGGAACGTTCAAGTTGGACTTGGCCAGCGTTATACCAGGAACTGGCGGCGTTCGAACGAACAACGATTTCGTTGAAGTTAGGATTCAAACGCACGTAATTGCCGGATTCATCGAAACCAATCGCGCCATTGAAGTCCTGGTTGGCGAAAAGCTTTTCGCCACGCGTACCAACGTATGCCACGGTGAGAACCAAACTCCCTGGCAATTCGCGCTGGATGTCGAGGTTCCACTGCTGAGTGTAAGGATTGACAAGTTTATTGGACATCGTGTCAATAATGGCCGTGGGGCTCGGAATGCCGACGACGTTGGCCAGCTGCTCTTGGGCATTGGCCTGGCCACGGCCACTTCCGCCCACGATACTGCCGCCGAAGGCGTTGGGAGAACTCGCAGCGGTGTTGTCAAGGATGTTGGTGAACAACCCATCATAGTAGATGCCGTAGCCGCCGCGGAACACAGTATTGCCGTTGCCCAGCCAGCGGCCACCCCAGTGAGGAGTGTAGGCAAAACCAAGGCGAGGGGCGAAGTTGTTGCGGTCCGGTTGTTGGGAGAAGCCATACATGTTGGGGAAAACCGCCCCGGGAACTCCAAATCCCAATTTGTAATTAATGGCGGGATACTGCAATACGTTAGCCGGGGTGCCCCAATACTCATAACGGAGACCGAGCGTGAATGTAAGGTTCGATTTCACACGAAACGTGTCAGTAATGTAAGGCGCATACATCGTGACGTTGGGTGCGACGGCCGGATTTCCAAAGACCTTGTTGATGGAACCCGACGGTCCCGTGAAGTCATCAATAAAGTTGGCCAATGAGGAGTAAGTGCCACTACCGGCAGCATCCGTAAAGTCGCCGCCAATCTTATAGGCAATGGAACCTCTGGAATCAAAGGGAACCAGATCGTGGACCTCGACGAAGGTGACGTCGATACCGCCTTTGAACGTGTGGCGTCCGCGACTATACGTCAAGGCGTCCTGGATCTGCGAGGTTTTGTGCGCGCGCCCTTGCGGGAAGCCCTGATCGACGCCGAGTTCAAGAAACGCACCGGTAGGCCCGGTGAGGTCGGTATCAAAGGTCAAGTTGGGGAGATTGGCCAGGGGGCCGGAGGCGGTCGCGCCAGTAGGACCAAAGGTGAAATTGATATTGGTATAGGAATAGCGCAGTTCATTCACAACTGTGGTGGAAACGGTGTGAATCCACTGGGCGTGGAAGATCTGTGAGACGCCGCCTTGCTGGGTGATGAACGGCGGCAAAGCGCTCGGGTTGGCGAAAAAGTCCGGGCTCAGGGAAGAATCGTTGCGAATGTAACCCGCCAAAATCGTATCGTTCTGGCCCGGATGATAGTCGAGACGGTAATACTGGGACGTATCCTTCCCGCCGACGGGAACCCCACTTAGGGCAAATTGATTCACTTCCACGCAACCCCGATCCACTTTCGTGACAGGATCAGGACCGAGTGCCAGACACGGCAGCTTGGTGACTCCGGGGGGCAGCGTGGGAGGCGCAACTAGGCCGCCGAGGCTCTCGACAAAAAGCTTAGCGTTGGCGTTGGTCAAGCCGTTGAGAGTGGTAACGCCAGCGGCGGTCGGAAGCTCAAGCGTGCTTCCGGTTGCCCTTTGCGCCGAAGGATCCCACTGGGCAGAGCCGAAAAAAAACAACTTATCTTTGATCGCCGGGCCGCCAATGGTAAAGCCGTAGGTGTTTTGGTTGAGGAACGGGTTGGGCAAACCGATGACCTTGTTTTCGGCCGGATTTGCGGCGAAGGCGGAATTTTGATTGATCTCCCAAGCAGAGCCGTGGAAAGAATTGCTTCCGCTCTTGTAAATGTAGTTGAGGACTGAACCGCCGCCGCGGCCAAACTCAGCGCTGTATGAGTTGGTAAGGACGGTGACTTCCTGAATCGCGCCGACATTGTCTGGCTGATAGGCTTGGCCAGAAATGCCGTAATCGTTGTCATCCTGCCCGTCGATTAGAAAGTTGTTGGCGCGTGGGCGCGTACCGTTAACGGAATAACCGACGCCGTTGTTGTTGCCGGTGGTTGCAGGCGACAAATCCTGAACACCCGGCAGCGTCATTGCCAGTTCGGCCGGGTTAAAGCTGCCGTAAGGAAGACTCGTGACTTCCTCTTCGCTGATATTCCCAGCGAGCTGTCCGGACTGCGTGTCGATCACCTGGGCCGCGCCCGCCTCGACGGTGATGGTGCTCTCGACCGAGCTCAGTTGAAGCTGGCCGTTTACGGTGGTTGTCACCGAACCGTTGATTACAACGCTTCCGACGCGCAGGGCGGCGAGGCCCGTGGCCGTGAACGTCACTGAGTAGGTGCCAGGCTGCAAGCTCTCGATTCGATACGTGCCGACCGAATCCGTGGTCGCCTCATGGACTTCGCCGAATTGCGGGCTCACTACCTTTACGTCGACACCGGGGATCACAGCGCCCGTCTGGTCGGTAACCGCGCCGACCAAGGTTCCATTGCTCGTCTGAGCCGCTACCGGGCCCGGAGCGAACAGAACTAGGGAGAAAAGCACCAGGATCGCAAAATTCCTTGCTCCGATCGACATCGCATAACCTCCGTCTGAGTTGCGTGCCCCGCACCACATAGAATCCGGCTGGTGGACAACCAAAATTGTCCCAGTTCAAGTTGAGCGTGAAGCCAGCTATTTCCGGTGTCTATGTAATTTATGACCGTGCGCAAATACACCAAGCCCCGCTGCATCGAACGTATGCAATCGCTTCCCCACAGGCGTCGTACTATGCGGGATAAGATGTAACCTGCGATAAACAATAGGGATAGCATGCCAGCTGGAGGCGCATAGACCCGGGCCCTGTCCATAATCTGGAAGATCGCAGCACGGACGGATTCCAAATCTGGGAGACGCGCTTCGGCTGCACTGCAGCATGCCGAGCAAACTAACGAGCTAGATTGCGGCGGTGATAGATCAGGCCGCAGATTCCAAGAAAGAGGGTCAACGCGGGCAGCATCAATATCAGGATGCCCTGACGGAGGGCGGCGCGGCCTTGGGGACCGGAGGCTGCGGCGTTCTGGTAGCACATGGCGCAGCCCTGCGCTGCTGCGTGCGGCGCGAGCAGCGTCACGAATACCGCCAAGCCTACGGCTAGCGCCGCGAGCGACCACAGCGTTTTGCGGTTTCGACCAGATGGGTCCAACTTCACATCCGTCCTGTCGGCGCCGTTCACGTCCACTTCACAATCATGAAAAACAGGAACAGAAAGAGCCAGAGCGCGTCCATGGCGTGCCAGTAGATCGCGACGACGCCTACGGCCGTCGCGCGCGGCACGCGACGCGTTGTCCGGAACGCGACCGCCAGCAGCGCGGCGATTCCTCCGAGCAAGTGCAAGCCGTGCGCGGCTGTGAACACGTAGAAAAAACTGCTGCTCGGATTCGTCGCGAGAAATATTCCCGCTGCCGCGAGCTGCCACCATGCGATCACCTGTCCGCAGAGAAACAATACTCCCAAAATCGCGGTCACGCTCCACCAATGGCGAAAACCGTCTTCCTGCTGCGCGCGAAGACAGCGACGCGAGCGCGCGAGCGTGAAACTGCTGCCGAGCAAGATCGCGGTGTTCAGCCACAGAATGCGCGGCGCTTCCAGAGGCTGAGAATTGCTGCTTGCCAAACCTCCGCGGACGACCCATGCGCTCACGAGCGCGAGGAAGAACATCATGATGCCGCCGAGCGCGATCATCATTCCCGTCGCGTACGCTCGCTGCGGCACGCCAGCCGCGCCGGACGATTCCCCGCCCCATCCTCCGTCGCCGGACGAAGCTCCGCCACTCCCCGAGCGCCCGCCGCCGAGCGCGACTGAATCCACGATGACGCTATTTGCCACTTTGCGGCTCCTCACTCACTCGTCCCGCTTCCTGCGGCGCGAGATGCTGCGGCAGAAAATCCTGCGCCGCGCCGGGAACGCTGTATTCGTACGGGCCGCGATGGACGGACGGGAAATGGCCGCCGAAGTTATCGTGTGAAGGCGGCGAGGACGTGATCCATTCGAGCGTCGTGGCGCTCCAGGGATTGTCGGCGGCGCGCGCGCCTTTTTTCAGGCTGCGGAAGAAATTGTAGAAAAAGACGAGCTGGGCGGCGGAAGTGATGAATACCGCGATCGTCATGAACATATGCAACGGCTGGAGACCAGCGAGATATGCGGCGCCGGACGAATCAGCGTAGCGGCGGATTCCGCCAGCTATGCCCACGAAGTGCATGGGCATGAAAATGCAATAGACGCCGACGAACGTAAGCCAAAAGTGGAGTTTCCCGAGCATCTCATCCATTTGCCCTCCGAACATTTTCGGATACCAGTAGTAGGTGGCGCAGAAAATCCCGAAAATCGACGCCACTCCCATCACCAGATGGAAATGCCCGACGACGTAGTAGGTGGCGTGCAGCATCGTATCGAGCGCAGGCTGCGCGAGAAAAATTCCGGAAAGCCCGCCGCTGACGAAAAACGACACGAAGCCAATCGCAAACAGCATCGGCGTGTGGAACTGAATCTTCCCGCCCCAAAGAGTGCCGAGCCAATTGAAAGTCTTGATCGCGGAGGGCACGCCGATCGACAGCGTGAGCGCGGAAAACGCCAGGCTCGAGTACGGATTCATGCCGCTCACGAACATGTGATGGCCCCAGACGAGGAAGCCCATAAATCCGATGGCGCAAAGAGCGAGCGCCATGGCGCGGTATCCGAACACGGGCTTGCGCGAAAAATTCGCGAGCACGTGCGACACGACGCCCATTCCCGGCAGAATCGCGATGTAAACCTCGGGATGGCCGAAAAACCAAAAAAGGTGCTGCCAGAGCAGCGGCGATCCTCCGGCACGCGCTTGCAGTTCGCCGTTTGCCACCAGACCGGCGGGAAGAAAAAAGCTCGTGCCTGCCGAGCGATCGAGCAGCAGCAGGATTCCCCCGGCGAGCAAGACCGCAAAGGCGAGCAGGCTGAGGATTGCGGTGACGAACCACGCCCAGACCGTGAGCGGCATGCGCATGAGCGTCATACCCGGCGCGCGCATGTCGATGGTCGTGGTGATGAAATTGATGGAGCCGAGCAGCGATGCAAAACAGAAAATCAGGACGCTCGCGAGCCACAAAGTTTGGCCGATTCCCTCGCCCGGCCCGGTCACTTCTCCCAGGCCGCTGAGCGGCGGATACGCGGTCCATCCGCTGATCGGCTCGCCGCCGGGAACAACGAACGCGGCGAGCGCGCAGAGAAACGCCGCAAGCGTGAGCCAGAACGAAAGCATGTTCAGCGTCGGAAAAGCCATGTCCGGCGCGCCAATCTGAATCGGAAGAAAATAGTTGCCGAACGCGCTCTGCGGCGCGGTGGTGAGCACGAAGAAAACCATGAGCGTGCCGTGCATCGTCACGAGCGCGAGATATTGCTCGGGCGCCATGATGCCGCCCGCGACGAACGGCAGATGCGCCATCGGCCAGACAAGGTGAAAACGCATCAGCAGCGAAAGAATGATGCCAATCGTCACGGCCGAGAGCGAGAGAAAAAGATACTGGAGGCCGATGACCTTGTGGTCCGTGCTGAATACGCGCCGGAGAACGCTCACTGGACCAGTCCCTGAGCGGCTGCCTGAATCTTGAGGAAACTCTGGTAATCAGATTCCGAGACGACATTCAACATGCTGTGCATTTTATTGTGGCCGAGACCGCACAGCTGCGTGCAGACGATTTCGTATTGCCCGATGCGGTTCGCGGTGAAATGCACCGGAATCACCATGCCGGGTACTGAGTCCTGCTGAAGGCGCAGTTCGCGCACGAAGAAATTGTGGATCACGTCCTGCGAGCGCAGCAGCAGTTCGACGGGACGATCGACCGGGACGGTGAGAATCGGAACGACGATATCGTCCCGGCCGGCCGGATCGTTGGGATCGATTCCGAGGGGATTGCCCGCGGGAGCGTTCACCAGGCTCGGGTCGAGGCGGCCGAATTTGCCGTCCGGACCCGGGTAGCGGAAGTTGTAAACGAACTGATTGGTTGTGACCTCGATTTGAACCGCGCCCGGATCGGCGGGCGTGAAGCGAACGTCCGCCCACGCCTTGCGCCCCAGAAACCCAAGGCCGAGAAAGAGAATCAGCGTGAGAGATATCCAGAGCGCTTCCAGCAGCGCGTTGCCGTGCGAGAAGCGCGCGCGCTGGCCGCGGTCCCGAAAGCGGAACACCGCAAACGCGAGGCCGAGCTGCGCGAGGACGAAGATGGCGCCTGTCACGTACAGAGTCACGTTGTTCTGACGATCGACGAGGAGGGCGGCGGAAGTGATGGGCGGCGGCGCGGGGAATAGATGCGCAACGAAGACGTACACCGTGGCGACGACGAGCAGCGTTAGCAGAATTGCAAGCAAAAGCGCCGGAGCGGTCGAGCCGCGCTCGCGCCTCGCCACGCGCGCCACGATTCCTCGCGGAGATGCACCGGCGAAAAACATTCTCGACGATCGCATGTTCGTGTGAAGGACGCCATCATACAAAAGCGGTGCGGGATTTCATAGGAGATCGGGCAGAGGGCAGTGACTCAGCTCGCGCATCACGATTACAGGTACTCCACACGACGTCACCCTTCGGCTCACGTTGTTCGCTCAGGGTGACAATCCTTATCGGATTGTCAAAGCGGACAGCGCATCCCTCGTCGGCCAAACTACGGCCTCGCTCGGGATGACAATCCTCGCCGGGTTGTCAGCAACAGGTGCAGAGACTTTGCTTCCTTAAGCAGGCTTAACTCTCCTTAACAGGACCTTAAAAGCCAGAAAAAGCTATTTTTCGGCACGCTTTCGTACGATGGGCCTCCAGTCCACAGGGAAAGTTCCACTTCAGGGCTGAAGCCCGGTTCACGATGGTGCGCGTGGGTCGGGACTGAGGAGCCAGCACGAGAACTGGCGACGCCGACCCTCAGCGGCTGAAGCCGCTCTGGTTCTGTGAAACCTACGGCACGACTGAAGTCGTGCCCTGACGAAATACGGTCCTTGCCACACAGACTCCGAAGCTCCGTGCTTCCACTGCGAGGCGTTCTCGGGAGGATTTGCACGATGGCGAACCAACGAACACAAAAAGAGAAAACCCTGCTGGCGTTCCGCGCGTATCTGGATCTGCTGGACACGGCGGAATGGCTGCGGGCTTATATGCGCGCGCCGCTCGAATCGTTTGACCTGACGATGGGAGGGTTTCGTCTGCTGGAGATGTTGTATCGCGAGGGGCCGCTGACTATGCCGATGATTGCCGAAAGGCGCGGGTGCAGGCGCCAGACTCTGGACGCGATCATCGCCCCGTTGGAGGAACGCGGATGGGTGCGCCGAATGATGGTGACGTATCCTCCGGCGGAGATCGAGAAGAGCCGTTTGCCGAAGGCCAGGCGGCGCAAGCCGCGGGAGGGGCGACGAGTCGGCGTGGTGGGCCTGACGCCGCTGGGCAAAAAGTTTATCGGAAACGTTTTGCCGAATCATTCGAAACTGGTGAAGGCGCTGATGCGCGTCCTCGACGCGCGGGAAAAGCAGTCGTTAAGTCGGATATGCCGGAAGCTGCGCGAAGGAGATGTGCTGAAGTTTGTCTCGGAGATCACCCACGAGGATGTCGAAGATGAGGATTGAAGAGTTGGACGCTGAGAGTAAAAAGCAAGGCCGCCCACCCTTAGAACTCAAAGGGTGGGGCACCCTCTGGCGCGGATCGGGCTCCCGGGTCGATGGATGGGCGGTGACTTTCGCTGATTGAGATTCACCCGGGGACTGAGGCGGAAGTGTGGGCCACCCGCCTGTATCATTTCTTGTGCTGCAAGACTGCCACGAGGCCAGTGATGATACCGAGCAAACCTGCGATTCCGGTGATAATGGGGACTAGGAGTTTGACCCAGCGAGCGGTGTTCGCGAACCTTAACTCCTTCTCGTCGTGAAGTAATTTGCGGGCGGTGGCGCGCCCCTTTGCATTTAAGTGGCGCCGACCGTTTTCATCCACCTCCCAGATGTCATCGTAATCACTGAGGTCAATGTCGTAGTCAATACAATCTTCTAGTAGCTGCGTGAATCGAATCAGCCGGATGTTATCGTTGGTCAAATCCTCGTTTTCTTGTAATAGTGCCTTCGCCTCCTCTCGTTCCTTAGCGGTTCCAGACTTCAGAAGATATATCGCTACGAGCGAAGTCCGCCAACGCCTGAGCCTCATTCGCGCGATCCGAAACATAATGCGATGGATACTATCCTAAAGTCTGTATGGGTGGGAAGTTAGCGCCGTTTTTCATCTGAATACGAAGAAACGGCGGTTGATGGATGGGCCGGCGCCTCTTGCTGACTGAGGCTCGCCTTGGGGATTAGGGTTCCAGCGTGGGCCATCCGCCCGGAGTGGGTCACCCGACGAGTCGAGCTGTCGGTGGCGGACGATTCATCGGGGGAAGCCTTGCGGCAGTGGTCTTCGCCAAATTCAAGGACAGGACCAGACCGAATGACTGGCGCACGCGGCTAGCGAACAGTTAGCCGCCTCGGAGGACACCCTTCCGTTACCAATTCGAGGTGGGCGGGAACATCCGAACCGTTCACTTTCGTAAATCGCGAGGCTCTGAAAACAGCTTGGAAGTAGGGGATATGTTCCGGCTTGTAGTCAATCCACGAGGCTAGCTCGTCAAGGTCTCGCTGGCGAATCGTACTAAAAAGCATCTCAGCTGATCTGGTCCCGGGCCCGTGCAAGCCAGCCAGAACCGTTAGGACGATGTCTGGCCTTGTCCCCGGCACCCGCGTCACGAGAAGGTAGTCATCGACTTGATGTCCGTGTCGTCCTTCGGCCTGGGCGACGATCTTCTCTTCGCTGGTACAGATCGCGAGCCGTGACCGCTCAATGTGTTCGCCGTATTGCAACCGTTTGAGTTTTCCAGTCCCCATTCCTATGGCGTAAGGGAGGGCGATTCGGGATTCTCCAATCTTTGGAGAAAAGTTAGGTCTCTCGGGCGTTCCGATGACATCTTGGGTGGCTAGATTGGAACTTCCCGAGGCGAGCATAACCTGCGAGGCGGTAGCATGAGCGGGCCACGATTCCTTCTTTACGTCCCATGTTATGGGTGCCTGAGCGAAGAAACCTGTGATTGACCGAAGAACCTCGAACTCATGCCCATACGTCTTGGTGCCATTGGGCAAAATCACATCAGGTGGTTTGTGTGTCCAATTGCTAGGAGGGATGAACTCTGTCCTCGACAGCGAACTGAGAAAAAGTCCGAACGCCAGATCGTTGTGAATAAATTTAGGCGAGTTCTCGTCCGAGAGAAGCTCCCGACAAACAGTGCCTGCCAAGGCCTTGGCTTCATCCAACACGTTCCAGACGGCCCACCAAAAACATATCTCCAGAACGGTTCTCCTGCGAACCACCTTCTCGTCGCTGGGACTGTCGTTCATTGTTGGCCCACCTATTCACTTCTGGTGCGCATTATACGTCAGAATATGCCCCTCCCCATTATTACAAGGTCACTTATCGCGTTTGATTTGATTTTCCATTATTTTCCATTCACAGCCCGAAAATCGAAGTTAAGTGCCGCCGTCCGGCGTCTAGGTCTCACTTCCTGTCGTTGCGCGGGGCAGAGGCTCGGCGGTTAGTGTGATGGTCGTACCGGACCAACGCAACGGGCTTTATTTCTTTTGTGTAGCCGGAGCCCTTGCCGGAGGCGTGGTCACGAACTCGGGTGGCTAGATTTGAGGCGATGCCGCAGTAGTAGGAACCGTCGGAGCAGAGAAGAAGATAACAGCACCAACCGGGGCCGAAATTGGGGATGTTACGAACTGTCCCTCGGCTCACTTCGTTCGCTCGGGACATCGCTTCCTCATCGGAAGCGATGGTGCGGTCGAGTGGATTCGAACCACCACGGTATTGCTACCGCCAGCCCCTCAAGCTGGTGCGTCTGCCAGTTCCGCCACGACCGCAATGAAGAGGTATGCGAACCGATTGTAGCAGAAGCCGCTATTTCTGTGGAGGAGTGGTCTGCGCCGGTGCCTGTTGCGCTGGCTGAGACGGCGGAATTTGAACAGGCGGTGCAGTGGCCGGCTTCGCAGGCGTCGAACTTGGCTGCGAAGTCTGCTCGATGATCGATGCCGGACCAGTCGAGGACGGGGCGCGCTTGAACGAGAGCGCGAGCGAAGTCATCATGAAAACGATGGCGCACCACGTGGTGGCGTGGGAGAGAAAGGTAGCCGCACCGCGGGGGCCGAAGGCCGTCTGGCTGCCCGCTCCGCCGAACGCGCCTGCAAGATCGGCTGCGTTACCGCTCTGAAGCATGATGACGATGATCAGCACGAAGCACACGAGGATATGCAGCGTCACCAGCACGGGCGTCACGCGCCAGCCCAGCGAAATCAATGCGATTGCGACGGCCATGGCCGCCGCCCATTTTGCCCACGATGGCATTCCCTGCTCCCATTTCGCGCCGGGGCATTTTTCGCCCGCGCAGCGCGACTAGAAATTCACGATTGCCGCAAACGACTTCGGGTCCAGACTCGCTCCGCCCACAAGCGCACCGTCGATCTCCGCCTGCGCCATCAATCCCTTGATGTTGTCGGGCTTGACGCTGCCGCCGTAGAGGATTCGAAGCGCGATCGCCTGCTCGGGGCCAAACCGGTCCGCAACAAGCTCCCGGAGATGCCCGTGAGACTCCGCGGCAATTTCCGGCGTAGCCGTCCGCCCCGTGCCAATGGCCCAAACCGGCTCGTATGCAATCAGAATACGCGAGAACTCCGCCGGGGTCAACGCGGCCACTCCGCCTTCAAATTGGCGCGTCAGCACCTTCACCGTGATGTTCGCTTCGCGCTCGCTGAGCAATTCGCCCACGCAGACGATCGGCGTGAGGCCGGCTTCGAGCGCGGCCCTCGTCTTGCGGTACACCGTCTCGTCGGTCTCGCCGAAAAACTGGCGGCGCTCGGAATGTCCGATGATTACGGCGCGGCATCCGGCCTCGACGAGCATCCGCGCGGAAACTTCGCCGGTGAATGCGCCCTCGCGCTCCCAGTGCAGATTTTGCGCGGCGATTCCGATTGCTGTTCCGCGCGCGGCCTCGACCGCTGCGGCCAGCGCAGTGAACGGCGGCGCGACGATGACGTCGCAATGCTTCGACGCCGCCACGAGCGGACGAAACGCCTCGAAGAAGGCGCGCGTCTCCGCCTGCGTCTTGTACATCTTCCAATTGCCGGCAATTACGGGACGGCGCAATCAACGCTCCTTGCGGCGGCTCATGCGTTCGTGAGCGCCTCGACGCCGGGAAGTTTTTCGCCCGCGAGGAATTCGAGCGAAGCGCCGCCGCCCGTCGAGATGTGCGAAATTTGATTGGCGAGGCCGGACTGCTCGACCGCAGCCACGGAGTCGCCGCCGCCGACGATGGAGGTGGCGCCGGCCTTGGTCGCAGCGGCTACGGCGCGGGCCATGGCGAGCGTGCCTTGCGCGAACGCGGGCTTTTCGAACATGCCGAGCGGCCCGTTCCAAACGATGGTGCGCGCTTTCGAGATTTCCTTGCCGAAAAGCTCGATTGTCTTCGGCCCCACGTCGAGGCCCATCCAATCATCGGGCGTGTCCGCGATGTCCGTGGTTCTCGTAACGGCGGAATCGATCGACTGCGCGAGAACGTGATCGACGGGCAGGAGCAGGCGGAATTTGCGGCTGCGCGCTTCGTCGAGCAGGCCGCGCGCGAGATCGAGCTTGTCATTCTCAACGAGCGATTTCCCGACCGGCTTCCCCTCGGATTTCAGAAACGTGTACGCCATGGCGCCGCCGACCAGCATGGCGTCGGCGAGCTTCATCAGATTCTGCACGACTTCGATTTTGTCCGAGACTTTCGCTCCACCGAGGACGGCCACGAACGGCCGCTCAGGATTCGAGATTGCTTTGCCGAGATACGCCAGCTCCTTTTCCATCAGCAGGCCCGCCGCAGCCTGGCGCACGAATTTCGTGATGCCCACGACCGAGGCGTGCGCGCGATGCGCGGAGCCGAAAGCGTCGCACACGAAAATCTGGTCGCACAGCGCCGCGAGCTGCTTTGAAAACTCGGGATCGTTCGCCTCTTCCTGGGGATGATAGCGCACGTTTTCGAGCAGCAACACATCGCCGTTGCGTAGGGCCTTGCTTTTGGCTTCGGTATCGGCGCCGACGCAATCGGACGCGAATGCCACGGGCTTACTCAGCATTTCGCTGAGCTTTGCCGCGACCGACACCAAGCTGTACTTCGGATCGACCTTGCCCTTTGGCCTGCCGAGATGCGAAGCGAGCACCAGGCGCGCGCCGCGCTCGATGGCCAAGCGCAGAGTGGGTAACGTCTCGCGGATTCGCGTGTCGTCCGAGACGCGGCCGCCTTCGAGCGGCACGTTGAAGTCCACGCGAATGAAAACACGCTTGCCGGAGAGATCGAGGTCGCGGATCGAGAGTTTGCTCATGGTAGTCGCCGGGGCGCAGCTGGCTGAAGGGCCGTCCCTATAACCGCGCGGCGAAGATTTTGATCAGATCGCGGCAGCGGCACGAGTAACCCCACTCGTTGTCGTACCACGCAAGGACTTTCACACAGTTCGAGCCCACCACGCGCGTGTAGCCGGAATCCACGATCGAAGAGCGCGGATCGCCGCGGAAATCGACCGAGACGAGCTCTTCCGCGGTGTAGCCGAGAATTCCCTTCAGCGGGCCTTCGGCTGCGGCCTTGAGCGCGGCGTTGACGCTCTCAACCGTCGCGGGCTTGTCCACCATCACCGTGAGATCGACGACGCTGACGTTCGGCGTGGGCACGCGGAGCGAGTATCCGTCGAGCTTGCCCTTGAGATCGGGGATCACGAGATGAAGCGCCTTCGCAGCGCCGGTGGAAGTCGGAATCATGGAGAGCGCCGCGGCGCGCGAACGCCGGAGATCCTTGTGCGGCAGGTCGAGGAGCTTCTGATCGTTCGTGTAGGAGTGGATCGTCGTCATCGTGCCGACGTTGATGCCGAACGTCTCGTGAATCACTTTCGCGACGGGAGCCAGACAGTTCGTCGTGCAGGAGGCGTTCGAGACCACGTGATGCTTGGCCGGATCGTAGGTCTTGTCGTTCACGCCGAGAACGAACGTTGCGTCAGGATCGGTGGCAGGAGCGGAGATGATTACTTTCTTCACAGGCCCGCGAATGTGCTTACGCGCGTCGGCGCCCTTGGTGAAAAGCCCGGTCGATTCGATCACGATGCTCGCGCCGACCGACGCCCAGTCCAGCTCGGCGGGATCTTTCGTGCGGAAGACCTTGAAGCTCTTTCCGTCCACGGAGATCGAGTCGTCGGTGTGCGTGACCTGATTCGACAGATTGCCGAGGACCGAGTCGTATTTCAGCAGGTGCGCGAGCGTCTTGGAATCGGTAATGTCGTTGACGGCCACGATCTCGATGGCCGGGTCGCCGAGCGCGGCGCGATAGATGTTGCGGCCGATGCGTCCGAAACCGTTGATTCCCACCTTGACTGCCATAGGTCCTCCGGGGACTTGCCAAGGATTATCGGCCTGCGGAAAGGGCCTGCAGGACTGCCACCGAAACACCGATGCTAGGGTGCTTGCGGAGAAAAGTCAACGCGGGATGATTGGCGCGCCGTTCAGTTGAAGCGCTCGACGCGAATTACGTTCGTCGAAGCAAAAGTGACAAAGGTTGTCGGGCCGGGCGGCGTGCCGTAGATCCAGTCTTCCGTCTCAACGCCGTCCGGATCGCGTTCCCGCACCTTTTTGTCGGGGCGGCCCATCGCCGCGATCACCATTTCCTGGTCCATTCCGACGACGGCACGGTGATCCTTGATGGCCTCCTGGAACTGGGGCGGGAGCGTGTCGATCCAATTCACGGCGGCGGAGTGCTGCTTCGAGAAATCCAGCAATACCGAAAGATCGCGCTTCAGATCGTCCGGACTCATATCCGGCACCGCGCGCCCGTAATCCAAAATCAACGTGGCGCCGGGAATCTCCGGCGGGCGGGATGGCGGTGGAGGCATGGCGGACATGTCGCCGCCGCCGATGCCGATCTGAAGATGGTCGCGCAGGTGAAAGTGTTTTTTCCCGCCGCCGTTGATGAGCAGCACGATTTGCTGATAACGGAACTCGATTCCCGTGATTTGCACGGTATCGCCCTGGGTCGCGGCGGTGCCGTAGAGCCGGAGCATGTCACTCAGGTGCTGCGGATCGATCGGCTTGCCCGCCGGAATCTTATAGCCGTGCTTCCCGGCCGGCAGGGACTGCACTAGTTTTGCAAACTCGCCGTCCACATAGCGAATCAGCAGCAGACGCGATTCAGGCTGCAGCGGCTTTGTCGAATGGGCCAAGCTTTGAGGCTGATCCGATGGAGCGGGTGCAGCCGATTGCGGCGTGGCGACAGCAACCGAGGTTGTGTCACCCATGCTCGATGGCGCCGAAGGGAACAGAGTCAATCCGGGGACATCCGCGCCCAGCGCGAGCAGGGCTGCCAGAGCGAAAGTGGATCGAACGTCCATGGGGCTGTGTGGCTATTCTATGACTTTTCGGCCGCGGCGTGAATCGTTACGCCTCGAAAAGGGCGCTACTCGAACCGGCACTCCTGGAAATGGAAGATGCGCCTGAGGCGGGATGGTTGCCTCACGCGGTGTTGCGGGCCAAGAGCGGCGCGAAGCCGCTGATGACGGCAATGCGAAAAGCTTCTTGACGCGTGATCGCGTTGCGCGTCAGCACGCCCCATGCGCCTTGCGCGTCGCGGACGCCCGTTTCGCCGGCGAATTCATCCACGGCCACGGCAAGCTCGATTCCCTCGTCCACCACGCGCTTGACGAGCGGCTCGGGAAGCACGATGCCTCCCGACCGGCCGAAGAAGGCGTGGCCGTTTGCATCCGCGACGTACGCCCAGTTTTCGAGGAATGCCCAGCGCTGGCCGCGCTCATGAACCACCTCGATGCCGCCTTCGAGACCGACGAAGTATTTCCAGGAGTCGTTCCGCTCGCGGGAGGCGGCGAGGAGCGCCTCGACGCGTTGGCGCGCGCCCGTCATCATCTCGTCGCGCGAAAGGGGTGTGTGGCGGACGCCGCTCGGAACCTCGATGGCCGCGATGTCGAATTGAAAAGGACCGCCAAATTTCGGGCCAAGAGCCGCCAGCGCTTCTCGCACCGCTTCGACTTTCGGCCGGCGCGTGCTGCCGACGGCGACCACGATGCGTTCCATCGACGGACTCGAGGCTTCTACTCTTTCCACAACTGCGTCTGCTTTTCGCGGGAGAAGCGGGCGGTGAGGAATTCCTTCAGATCTTCAATCGAGGAAAACACCTGGTCGGAGCAGCCGAGCACCCAAGGGTCGATCTGCTCGACAGGAAGGGGCGCGACCAGATACACGGGCATTCCCTTGCGATGTGCCGCGGTCAGACCGGACGCCACGCCGCCGCTCTGCGCGGCCTGCGCATCCCAGTAACAGATCAGGTAGTCCGCCTTGTGTTCGATCAGATCGAGGTCGAATGCGATGATCTTGCGCACCGCGCGGCGGAACCGATCAAGATCGGTGGTCTGCCACTCGGCGAGCTTCGCGGTCTCCTCATCGCTCAGGCTCTTCCTGCCGTCTTCGCTGGGGTCGAAGACGCGGTGGCCGAGTTGGTCTCGCCAGAAGGGCGCGAGCTTGCGCCGCCAGAGCTTATCGCCGTCGTCGCGGAAGTCGATTGGACCGCAGAGAAAGGCAAGCATGGGCGTTGGGCGAAAAAGACTCTAGCACGCCGTGCAGCGGCTGACCACTGGCATCCCTATCGGGAAAGCGGAAGGGAAACTGGAGCGGGATAAGAGAATCGAACTCTCGCCTCCACCTTGGCAAGGTGGCGTACTACCACTATACGAATCCCGCGTTCCGATTTAATGCGTGTACTGCTTGAGCATTTATAGCACGCCGCCAAAACCCGGACAAGACCTGGCGGCGCGCATGATCCGCGTGCAAACACACCACCGGGCACACCAGACATGCTGGGCCGCAAAACCTGCGGCGGCGAGACCCGCGTCCCGGACTAATCGACTTCCAGGATGCGGGTTGACTTCACCACGGGCGATTTTTTCTGGCGGTCGGCAAAGCGTTCGGCGCGATCGCGATCGATATACACGCGGGCGAACTTTTCGCCGTCATGGTAATACACCGTGACCTGCCAATGGCGGTGCTTACGGCGGCGGTCGCTGCGGAACCGGCTGGAACTGGACTTCTTTGGTTTCGTCTTTTTCACGTTGCGATAGCCCTCAATGCTCGTGACTATGGCAATTTTGGCGCGGGCGCGCAAGTAACAAGTTGGGGGTTAACCTTCCTATTATTTGGCAATTACGAGCGACCTCGCACGTGACGGGAGCATCTCATCACGTATGTGTGCAATCATCGATTGTGGCCGACGAAACTTTATTGAGTCCGCACTCGTAATAAATACCGATGGAGCCAAGGAGCCGGAAATGGTCGCCTGTGCCAGCACGGAAGTTCGGATCGAGAATCTAAGAAATCACTCAGACGAGACCGTGGTGTCGCTGCGGAGCCTTCTCGCCGGCGGAGCCACACTCATCCCGGACCCGAAGCGGCGAGGCTTTTACGAACTCGCGAGCGGCTCGCTGGTCTATTACATCCACGTTTCGCCTGTGAACGGGAACATTGTGCTACTCGCCGTATGGCCGAACCCTGCGGGACAGGCGGACGCAAACCAAGCCGCTTAACGCCCAAATACCTAGCCTAGGATCTTACGTGCCCAGGTCGCCGGGCTTCAGATTCAAATCGTCAAGAACCTGTTTTTTGAGCTTGTAAACAGAGGGGCCGTCGCTGGCCTGCGCGTACACGAAATCTCCAGCGGCCTTGGAGATGCGCACGGTCACGGCCTTGCCATCCTTGTCCGTCAGAATCGCGGTGATGGCCGGGCTGGCGAGCTGCGCAGCGAGGCTCGCGGGCGGGTGATCGACGATGTCATCCGCTTTGAGGCCCGTCAGCGCATCGAGAATCTTCCAGCCTGCCGCGGATTTTCCCTTTTGGTTGTCCGGCGCGTCGAAAACCCAGTCGCCGGGACTGTCCTTCTTCCGGCTCACGGAAACCGATCCGCCGGCGTTGCGAAGCTCGATCTGCTGCACGTCGTCGGGAGTTGAGTGAACCACGCTCTTGTCGCGCAGGTCAGCAAACTTCTGTGTAAGCTTCGTATATACATCCGCGCTGATGCGAAAAACCATCGGCCGCGAGGCGTCGCGCGCGAAATACGCGTCGCCGTCCTTTTTCCCGACGAGCAGCGTGGATTGCGGGCCTTTGGTGTCCGTTGATACGAAGGTGATGGCGGGGCTCGCCAGGCCATAGCGCGCGAGGTTTTCGGGCTTCTCGCTCTCGACGGAAGTCATCTTGGAGGTGGCGACAGCGGCGAGCATCGCGTTCACGGCGTCAGCGGAGGCAAACGCATCGCTCGGCTTGGTGAATTTCCACTGGTCGTTGTGTTTTGCCACGGCCAGCTCGCCGGAAGAGTTTTTGAGGCTAAACGAAGCCACCTGCGCGCTATCGATGTGAAGGATGTTGCGGTCGCGCAAATCGTCCAGCGTCTTCGCGGTGCTCGTCGCGAGAAGGTTTGGAAGAAGCGAGACGCTCGTGCCGCCGTCGACGATGCAGTAGGCGGAATTCCCCTCGAAGTCCTTGCCGCCCACCAGAAGCGTATGCTTCGCGCCGTTTGCCAGATGCAGCTCCACGGAGGCTTGAGGAGGGTCGAGCCCATAAACCTTCAACCGGTCGGGCGTGCCAGGTTCGGTCTGCGAGAATTCCGCTCCGGTGATCTGGTCCACGATTCCGTCGATAGTGGACTGGTCCGCTCCCGTTTCGATCGGCTGGACGATCTGCCAGGCGCCGTCGTGCTTTTCGAATCGAATCGGAACGTCGCTGGGCCGCGCGGGATGCGCGAGCGTGAGCGATGTCACATCCGAAGCCTGAATTGAATACGCCGGCTTTGGGGCGTTCGCGGGCTTTTCGTTCTCGCCGCGCTTCCAATCGAAGTAATAGACGGCGGCGCCCAAAGCCACCGCACAGAGAAGTACAAGGAGAGTCGTCTTTTTGATCATGACCGTTCGCTGCAGCCCTTTACCGGCGCTTCCACCAGATGGCGATGCCCAGGATGATCGTGATGCCGGGAATCAAGAAGAACTCGGACCACCGGAGGGCGGCCACCTGCGCTTCGGTAAGAGTGATCCGGCGGCTCGTGGCGGACTTGGGCCGTATGGAGATCAGATTCTCGTCGCGGGCGAGCCAATCGATCGTGTTGAAAAAGAGGTCGCCATTGTGCTGCAAGCCAATCCATTGATTCTCGGCGAAACCCGAATTGCCGATCACGACGAGGCGCGCGCCCTTGTCGTCGGATTTGCGGCTCGCCGCAACGCCGAGATTGAGCGGCCCGGCCGTCTTGGGATTAAAAGTGACTTCCCTTTCGAGCTTCGGGATCGTGAAGCTGCGCGCCGACGTCTTGAGCAATTCGACCGCCTCCGGATCGGCCTTCGACTTGTCCGCCATGTTGACGGTGCGGGCGAGTTGGAAGAACGTCATGCCGCCTTGCAGGTTCTTCGTGATGGGACTGTCGCCGTAGTCGACCACCAGCGGTGTCTCCGGTCCCGTGCCAAATAGCCGCCCGACGCCGCTCGCATCGACCACGATGTTGTCGCCGACATTGATGTTCCACGCCTTGAGCACAGGATCGAGCTTCGGATCGGTCTCGGGGTCCACCTCGACGAGCGCCTTGCCTCCGCCATCGAGATACTTCCCCACCAAATCCGCTTCCTGAGGGAAGTAGCCTTGCTTGGGGCCAGCGATCACCAGGACATCGCAGTCGGATGGAACGCCGTTTTCCTTAACAAGGTTGACCGAGTTTGTGTTGTAGCCCTCTTTCTTGAGTCCCTGATCGACGAGCGTGTAGCCCTCGGCACCGTCGTCCGAAAGAGATTTCTCGCCGTGGCCGGTAACAAAACAGGCCATCTTCACTTTGTTCCGCGTCACTTTCATGATCGCGCTGGTGACGTCCTCTTCAGCGAAGCTGCCATCGGGCGAAGGCTCCAGATTCTCTTTGCGGGGTCCGGAAGCGACGATGACGTCGCCCATGCGCGTCGCACCGTATTCCTTGGCGATTTCAGGCTTCTCGGTCGGATCGACATTCTGAAACTTGACGTGCGAGCTGAGGTTTCTGTACTCGGTCATCAAGTCGCCGAGTTGGGCGTCGGGCAACTTGGCAAAGCGAACGACCGTCACGTCGGTCGCGAGCCCGCCGACGACCTTTTTCGTCTGGTCGGAAAGCGTGAAGAGCTTCTCGGTCGTCAGATCGAAGCGCTTGTGATGCCGGTAGCCGACGAAGTTCACGCCGATGAGAATCGCGATCACCGCGAGCGCCAGAATCGTGGTGTTGGTGCCAAGCTGAGACGAGCGCCGCGAGAAATAAGCCACGATCCCGCCGAAACCCAGCGCGACGGCCCCGAGCAGCAGCACCGCGCCGCCGATCAGCAACCCCTTATGGAGCGGAAGCAGCTCGCCCTGCCGCGTGTACATCACATAGCCGGCGAGGATGGCTATCGCGCCGATGCCCCCAAGTAGTTCTGCCAACGCGTTACGGTCCTGCTTCATCCTGCGAATTCCTCCGCTATCAATAAGAGCGCGCTACGCCCGTCGCCAACGCATCGAATCGATCGAGCGCACCGTCAAGAAAATGAAAAGAACGATGAAACTCACGTAGTAGATCACCGCGGACGTATCGATGATTCCGCGCGTGAAGTCCTCGAAATGATTGATCACCGAGAGATACTGCACCACCTGCCCGGCGGCGGTCCCCGACCCGTGCGAACCGAAGTCGATCGCCCACAACATCAGGAACGCGCCAAACGTGAGCACGAACGCGATGATCTGGTTCTCCGTAAGCGATGCCAGAAACGTGCCGAGCGCGAGCAACGCACCGCCGAACAGCAGTACGCCCAGATAACCCGCGAGAAGAACCCGCAACGGCGCCGCCGGATCGCTGTGAAGAAAGATAAAGACAAAATAACAGGCGCTCGGCAGCAGCATGAGCGCGAACAGCGTCAGCGAGGCGAGAAACTTTCCGAGCACGATGCCGGCTTCGTCGATCGGCGAGGTCATCAGCAGCTCCATGGTGCCGCGCTTGCGTTCATCGGCATAGGCACCCATCGTGAGCGCTGGCAGTATGAAGAGAAAGACGAGCGCCAGGAAACCGAGGAAGCCGCGGAGGACCTGGCTGGGCGCGTCGAACGGCGGTGGCATTCCGAAACGCATGCCCTGCAGCTCGGCTTGCATCGACTGTTCGATCGCGTCAGTCAGATACAGCCCAAAGAAAAATCCGCTGACCAGCAGAAACAAGCTCACCACGACGTAAGCGACGGGCGAGACGAAATAGTGGCCCATCTCCTTGCGATAAATGGCGTACAGGCCCCGCATCTTCTTCCCCCTAATTAGACGGCTGCGCGTGCGCCGCGTCGTCGGTGGTGAGCTCGAGGAAAATGTCTTCCAGGCTTTGGCTGACGCCGCGCAGTTCGTAAAGCGCCCAACCCTTTTCGACGATTTTCGCGGCGACCTGGCTTCGAATGTCCTGATGCGTCGCGGCCTCGATGGTCGCGATCACGTGCCCGTCGGCGTGCGGCGCGCTCACTTCCACACGGCTGGCCCCCTGAATCTTCGCTAGCAACTCCTGAAGCGGCTTTTCGGGCGCCTGCACGTCCACGTGAATCTTTTGTCCGCCCTTGAGCTGCGCCGTCAAGTTCTGCGGCGTGCCGACGGCCGCAATCTTTCCCTTGTTGATGATGACGACGCGGTCGCACGTCATGCTGACTTCGGGCAGGATGTGCGTCGAAAGGATGATTGTGTGCGTTCGCGCGAGGTTCTTAATCAAATGGCGCACTTCGATGATCTGCTTGGGATCGAGGCCCACGGTGGGCTCGTCGAGGATGATCACCGTGGGATCGTGCACCAGCGCCTGCGCCAGGCCCACGCGCTGTTTGTATCCGCGCGACAGCCTCTTGATCAGCTCGTTGCGCTTGTCCCCGAGGCTTGTTTTCTCGAGCGCATCATCCACGCGCTTGCGGCGATCAGCCGCTGGCACGCCCTTGATTCGCAGGACGAATTCGAGATAGCTCGCGACGGTCATGTCCGGATAGAGCGGCGGCACTTCGGGCAGATAGCCGATGTGACGGCGAACTTCGAGCGAATCCTTAAAGACGTCAAAACCGGCAATGCTCGCCGTCCCGGACGTGGCGGGCATGAAACCGGTAAGGATGCGCATCGTGGTGGTCTTCCCGGCGCCATTGGGCCCGAGAAAACCAAGGATTTCGCCTTCGTTGACCGCGAACGAGACGTGGTCCACAGCTGTGACCGGGCCGTAGGCCTTGGTCAGATCCTGCACTTCAATCAATGCCTTCCTCCGAATGAATAAATGAAAAGAGGAAAAACGGAATCGTCCGGAACCCGCCGGACAGTACCTTATACCAAAAAATTCGCCAAAACCAAAAACGGCCTGCCCGCACCCTGCCGAGCTAAGGCACGAATCCTACGCCAATTAGGATGCGGAAGCGGCAGCCCGCCGTTGCCGTCGTCGCGGAGCCTCACGGCGAGAATCGGCGGGCAACGGTCACCGCCGATGGAGCATCCACATGGGCTGAATCAGTCCCGGTATTGTGGCTTTGGGGTGAGTCTTGATGCCTTCCATCTTAAGACGCGATGCGCCTTCAGCGAAGGCCCTGCCTGGAGATGTGCGTTGACACTCCCTGGCCGTTTTGTTATTCAACTCGTTTGCCTGAATCGGCGGGAAGTCCCAAGGGACGGTATCCGGACCGGGGCGTATCCGAAGTGAACTCCGCAAGATGGGACGATTCCGAGGGTCTATGCCTGGATGGAGAGCAGCGTCGCGCATGGGAGCGAAAATTAATGATCGGAATTCTGGTGGCCGCATGAAGGGACTTCGATACTCCGCAGTGCTTCTGACGGCCTGCCTCGGGTCGCTATTGCTTTCAAGCTGCGGCGGAGGAGGGAACAACCAGTTCTCGATCACCCTGACGACGCCGAACGGCGTCCTGACGGTGGACGAAAGCGAGCCGAACGCCGTTCCGCCGGTTGCACCGACGCTTGTGTTCACGGCCGCCGTGAGTGGCGACACCAACAACAAGGGCGTCACATGGCAACTCCTCAAGCAATCGGCCTGCTCCGGTACCGGAACTGGCTCCGGCCAATGCGGGACTCTGACGAACAGCTCACCTTTTTCAGTCACCTACACGCCGCCGAGCAACCTGGCGACCGGTACGACGCTGAGCGTAACCCTCACAGCGACGTTGGTTGCCAACACGTCGACCACGATGACCGCCACGATCACCGTGGTTACGCCGCCCGTTTTCACGCTGACAGCATGCAATCCGCCCAGTCCACCCGTCGGGGCTCCATGCGTTCTATCGAATGGGAATAACGGCGTCCCGTACACGGCGACGATTTCGTTCGCGGGCGGCCTCCAGCCCTACACGTACCAGACGACCGCGCTTCCGAACTGCCTGCAGCTAAGCGTATCAACAACCAGCGCGACGGGATCAATTACCGGGACACCGTGCGGGTCCCGAAACGCGACGACCGTCACAACTTTCACGGTGACGGTTCAGGATAGCGGCGGCGCTCCCGCTACCAGCCAGGAATACTCGATACAGATTGCATCGCCGCCGCCCCTGTCGATCACGACGACATCGCTGCCGCCGGTGACTTACGATTCGCCGTACAGCGCCACTGTAGCCACGCAGGGCGGCGTCGCTCCCCTAACGTGGACATTCGCGGGGACTGCCGTACCTGGTGACATTGCGGGATTGCCTCCCGGTCTATCAGCGAACACTGCGACGGGACTGATCTCCGGCATCCCATCGAAGCAGCCGGGAACCTACCCGAAGACGTACTCCTTCACAGTTCAGGTGAGCGATTCCGCGCTGCCTGCTCCCCCGCAGATAGCTCCAGCGATTCCGCTCCTGCTTACGATTACAATTCAGGCGCCACAGCCGCTAAATATCACGACGGCGAGTCTTCCCAGTGGATTCACTGCGACGGGCTACAGCGGATCTTTGCAAGCCGCCGGTGGCGTTCCGCCGTACACGTGGACCGTGATCCAGGGCCAGCTTCCGTCTGGACTGACCCTGAGCTCGCTTTCCGACAACATCGGCAGCATCACAGGTACGCCAGTCGTGGTGACGACGTCGACGTTCACGGTGCAAGTAGCCGATTCGGAAGTGAATCCGGCGAATGGCCAGCCAAGTCCGATGATCGCGACCCAGCAGTACACCATTTCGATCGCGAACACGACGACCAGCAGCAACAATTCGCTCTTCGATAGCCCCAACGGCTATTCGTTCTTCTTCAATGGCTTCGACAAGGACGGACCCGTGATTATTGCCGGCACTTTCACGACGGACGGCAAAGGGAACATCACCACGGGCACCGAGGACGTCAACCGCAATTCGGGTGTCGCGACCGGCGCGTCGATTACCACCGGCACCTATTCGATTGACGCCAACGGCGACGGCCATGGCACGCTCGAGCTGACCGCAAATTTCGGCCAGCAGAAGACTTTGGTCACTGTCTACGATCTCGTCCTCGATTCCAACGGCAACGCGCGCTTTTTCGAAGACAATTCCACGAAAACGAATACCGACGGCATATTCCACACCCATGGCGAAGGCATCATTAAGCCGATCCAGGGTTCGACCTTCGGGAATGCGGCCCTGAGCGGAAACTACTCCTTCGAGTTTTCCGGTCAGGACTTGGCCGGAAAGCCAGCTGCATTCGCAGGCATGGTCCACGCCGACGGCACCGATGCATCTTTCACTCTGGGCAGCGGCGACTTCAATGACGCGGGGACGCTCGACAACGCAACGACTTCCGCGCCTCAGCCGTTCCCGTTGTCAGGCGGATTTTCGGCCGGCTCCGCAAATCGGGGCTCGGCGCAGATGACGTTCCAGGTGACTAACCAGCCACAAGTGACACTCACTTTCGTTTTCTACTTCGTGTCGTCTTCCGATCTCTTCTGGGTCGAGGCGGACAGCAACGCCACGACCGGTCTGCCGGCCGGATTTGACCGCCTCGGCGGCGAGATGGTTCTCCAGCAGCCGACCGCAACGTTTAACCAAACGATCCTGCAAGGCGTAAGCGTTGCGAGCGGCATCGGTTTGAATGCCGGCAATTCCGATGTGTTTGCCGGGTTGCTGACGGCCCCGGTCTGCGACAACAGCACGGCCGTGACCTTTACCTACGATGAAAACAACACGGGCACGATTACCAATCCTTCGTTTACCGGCACGTGCAAGGTGTCGTCCAATGGGCGCGTGAGCTTCTCGGGCCTCGGCTCGACCACCGCCGCGACGCGGCTGGCCGTCGCCTATCTGACTGGACCTGGCCAGGGATTCATACTTGGGAGCGACTCGGCGGTCACCACGGGCCTTCTCGAGCAGCAGTCCGGCGGGCCAGCGTTTGCAGATTTGTCCGTCTTTGACGGCTACACGCTGGGCACGCCGTTTGTCGTCGAAACGCAAATGCCCAATGTGATCGGCCAAGTGGTATCCGACGGAATCGGCGATGTGACTGGAGGCATCGACGAAATCGCGCCGCCGGCAACGTCCGCGCCGAAACTCGTGCAAGCCTTGACCGCTGGCTTCACCGGTCTGGCCGCGAGCGGACGCGGAACGATGACGGCGACCGGTACTGTCCCCACCGGCTTCCCGACGAATTCGATCTTTTATATCGTTTCCCCGGGGAGCATCCGGCTAATTTCGGCCGATTCGAGCGACACCCATCCGAATCTGTTTTTCCTCGACCACTAGACTGGAAGATCGTGCAGGCAAATCCGCAGGTGGGCCGGGCTGGGCGCCCGTCAGCTCTTCTTGTCGGAATCCTTCTCCACTAACCGCAAGGCCGCGGAGTTGATGCAAAAGCGCAGGCCGGTCGGCTGGGGGCCGTCCTCAAACACGTGCCCGAGGTGGGCGTCGCACCGGCTGCACATCACTTCCGTGCGGGCCATTCCGTGGGAGACGTCGCGCTCCATTTCCACGTTATCGGCGGCGATCGGCTGCCAGTAGCTCGGCCAGCCGGACCCGGAGTGGTATTTCGCGTCGGAGGCAAACAGCGGCTGTCCGCAGCAAACACAGACGTACGTCCCTGCGGTCTCGGTGTCCTCGTACTCTCCCGTATAGGGCGGCTCGGTTCCCTTTTTCCGCGTGACGAGGTATTGCTCGTCGGTCAGCTTCGACCGCCACTCACTATCGCTCTTTCGAATTTTGTCGGTCATCGCTCTGGTCGCCCGCCGCCGAAAGTAGAGACCCAAACTCGTCGGCTTTGTCCGCCCCGCTGCCTGCCACGGTGATGTAGAATCATTAGCTTACACTACGCTGCCTAAACGTTGCATCCCTCACTGCGCAACAAAGCCGGCCGTGAGCGCATACAACTACCGGGCGCCACCGACTGATGCCCGCCATCAGCTTTTTGGATTGGACTTGCCGCGCGACGGGCATCTAGAGTTTTTGCGCTGGAGCCTCCGGGAACGATTGGAGGCCCGTCGTTGAGGATCCTAGCCAAGTCTGGCAGGCTCAGTCTGGGGTTGGCATGTCCGCGACGCGACGGGCGACCCGCCCGCGCGCCAGCCGCCCAGCCGTGAGATAAATAGAGGTGACATCAGTGGCGTCACAAGGTTTCGGATTCAGCCCGGCGGAAGAGGGGATCGAAGACGTGAGTTCGAGCGTGCATGCGCAGGAAAACAACTACGTCCTCACCCTCGAGGAAATCACCAACCTGGCTCATGAGGGCGGCAAGCCGGCCGAGACCCTGATGAACGTGGTCGCGCTGATCGCCAAGCGCTTTAAGACGGACGTCTGTTCCGCCTACCTGCTCGAGCCTGACCGGGCGAATCTCGTTCTGGCCGCGACCGTAGGCCTGCGCCGCCAGTGTATCGGCACTCTTCGTCTCGCGCTTCATGAGGGCCTTGCCGGCCTGGTGGCTGAGGAAGTTCGCCCCGTGGCCGCGGAATTCGCAAAGAAGCATCCGCGCTTCAAGTACTTCAGCGAAGCGGGCGAGGACGCCTACCAATCCTTCCTGGGCGTTCCCCTCATTGATCGCGGAGTATTGCAAGGTGTTCTGGTCGTCCAGACCATCGAGCCGCGCGTCTTCAGCGACGAAGAGATCCATATGCTGTCTCAGGCGGCCGCCGAGGTGGCGCCGATCGTAAGCGACGCGCGCGCGCTCGACCGCTTCATCGCGCCCACGCAGGAGCGGCTCTGGGCTCTCGCCCGCAACCTCTGGTGGAGCTGGGACCATGATTCCACCAATCTCTTTCTCGACCTCGATCCCGCACGGTGGGATCAACTCAATCACAATCCGGTTTCGCTTCTCTCCGAGATTCCGCTGCGAAAGCTAGAGCAGCGGGCCGTGGAACTCGTGCTGCACAGCCGCATCAACTATGCCTATCGGCGCGAGCGCGAATATATGGAGAACGACCGGACCTGGGGCACGCGCCACGCGGGCGTTTTGCGGCCTCATCCTGTGGCGTACTTCTCTGCCGAATTCGGCCTGCACGAGTCCATCCCGGAGTACTCCGGCGGGTTGGGCGTACTGGCCGGCGACCACATCAAAAGCGCGTCCGATCTCGGCCTGCCTCTGGTCGGTATCGGCCTGTTTTACGGCCAAGGGTACTTCCGGCAGTGGCTCGACAAAAGCGGTTGGCAGCAGGAAGAATACTTGCAAACCGACGTCAGCCATCTGCCCATGGAACTGGCCATCGGGACCAACGGCGAACCCGTCGCCGTCCAGATCGAAACGCGAACCGGGGCGATCCACGCCAAGGTTTGGCGGCTGAAAGTCGGCCGCTGCGATCTCTTTCTGCTGGATTCGAACGTCGAAGGCAACGCCCCCGAGGACCGCAAACTCACCTCGCGGCTCTACGGCGGCGACCAGCGCATTCGTATCCGCCAGGAACTGTTGCTGGGAGTCGGCGGCTTCCGCGCTTTGCGGGCGATGGGCATCACGCCGGGCGTCCTTCATCTGAATGAAGGACACAGCGGATTTGCGCTGCTCGAGGCAATTCGAAATCGCATGCTGGATGAGGGTCTCTCCTTCAGCGAAGCCATGCCCCGCGTGTATCGCGAAGCGGTGTTCACCACGCACACTCCCGTTCCCGCAGGACACGACCGGTTCAGCGCCGCCCTAATCGACGAGCATCTCGGGCCCCTCTCTGAGAGCCTCGGACTCACCCAGGCAACTCTCCTGGGGCTCGGCCGCGAGAATCCCGCAAATCCCGACGAAGAGTTTTGTATGACCGTGCTCGGCCTGCGGCTCTCGCGCCGCGCCAACGCGGTTTCGGCGCTGCACGGCGAGGTCTCCCGCGCGATGTGGACGGGCTTGTATCCCGGCAAATCGGAAGACGCCGTTCCGATCGGCCATATCACGAATGGCGTGCACGTGCCCACATGGCTGGCGCCGCAAATGTTCCGGCTCTACGATCGCCACCTCGGCACCGGCTGGCACGAGCACAGCAGCGAAGCGAGCATCTGGGAAGGCATCGAAAGCGTGGACGACGGCGAATTATGGGAGACGCACCTCAGCTTGAAAACGCAGCTCCTTGAGTTCGTGCGCCGCCGGGCCATGAAGCAGGCCGAACGCCGCAACGAATCCCCGGAAACCATCCAGCGCCTCGGTAGCCTGCTCAGTCCGGACGCCTTGACCATCGGATTCGCGCGCCGCTTCGCAACATACAAGCGCGCAAATCTGATTCTCTCCGACATCGAACTGCTGGCCTCGATGGTGAATGATCCGAAGCGCCCCGTGCAGTTCGTGTTCGCCGGAAAGGCCCACCCGCTCGACGAGCCGGGCAAGCGCGTGCTCCAGCAGATCGCGCAGTTGATGCGCGATCCAAAATTCGCGGATAAATTCGTTTTCGTCGAGGACTACGATATCAACGTCGCTCGCTATCTCGTCCAGGGCGTCGATGTGTGGCTCAACAATCCGCGCCGTCCGCTGGAAGCATCCGGCACAAGCGGGCAGAAAGTCGTCTTGAACGGCGGCCTGAACCTTTCCGTCCTCGATGGCTGGTGGGCCGAAGCTTACGACGGCCTGAATGGCTTCGCCATCGGCACGGGCAAGACGAACTCCAACATGGACGTTCACGACAAGCGCGACGGCGAGGATCTCTACCGCACGCTTCGCGAAGAAGTGATTCCGCTCTACTACCAGCGCGACCGCGACGGCTTGCCGCGCGGCTGGATCAAGCGCATGAAGCGAACCATCCGCACGCTCGGATGGCGCTTCAACGCCGACCGGATGGTCATGGATTACACGCTGAAGTGTTACGTTCCCGCGGCGGGCGGTACGTCCAGCGAAATCCACCCCACCTTATAGGCGCCGCGCAAGTGCGATGTCCCCGCGTGCGTCGTTGCCCGCTTCCAGTTTCGCTCGCCATGACAGTCGTCGCACTGCGGCAGCGGTTTCGCTATAATCCTCAAATCATCGAAAAGCATCCTGTGAACGCCACTCTTCAGGCATGGCTCCGGATTTGGCGACACGACTCTCGCCGTCGAAACAACGAGGCCACACGGTGATGGAAGCGAACCCCATCGAATGAAACCCTTTCCATCATCTGGCTCCGGCATGGCGGCTCGAAGCGCCGAACGCTCGGGGCGGTCCCCCGGCTCGAGCGCGCCGGGCAAGCAACCCGCCTGGAAGATGCTGCCCCACGTTTGGGAGCTCATCAAGCCGCGGCGGGGCATCCTGATTGCTGGCTTCCTCTTGATGGCGATCAACCGAGTCTGCGGATTGGTGCTGCCAGCGACTCCAAAATATTTGCTCGATGATGTTGTTCAGAAACGCCATGTTGCACTCCTGGTGCCCCTTGTCTTGGCGCTGGCCGCTGCCACTTTAGTCCAGGCGCTGACTTCATATTCGTTGACGCAGCTTTTGTCGAAATCATCGCAACGAATGATTAACGAATTGCGCGTGAAGGTGCAGGCTCACATTGGGCGGCTTCCCGTGGCCTATTACGACGCCAACAAGACTGGCGCGCTCGTTTCCCGCATCATGAGCGACGTTGAAGGCATACGGAATCTCATCGGCACGGGGCTGGTCGATTTCGCCGGCGGAATCATGACGGCGCTTCTGGCTCTCGTGTACCTGCTGCGTGTGAGCGTCGAGATGACGGCCGCCGCGGCGTTCTTTCTGCTCATTTTTGCGATCAGCCTGAGCCGCGCCTTCAAGAAGATTCGCCCGATTTACCGCGCCCGGCCGAAGATCAACGCCGAAGTGACGGGCCGGCTCACCGAATCGCTTGGCGGCGTGCGCGTCGTCAAGGGCTATCACGCGGAGGAACGCGAAGAAAAAGTCTTCCAAGCCGGCGTCCAGCGCCTGCTCGACAACGTGCTGCAAACTCTGACGGCAACGTCTCTGATGAGCGCCGGCGCAACGGTGCTGACGGGGATCGTAGGCGCATCGATCATGTTTCTCGGCGCCAAGAAAATGCTGGCAGGCTCGATGACGCCCGGCGGATTTTTCTCCTACAACGCTTTTCTTTTAATGTTGATCGCGCCGGTGGCGCAGGTTGTCGGCATTGGCCCGCTGATGACGGAGGCGCTCGCCGGCCTCGAGCGCACACGCGAAGTTCTGGACGAGAAGCCGGAAGATCAGGACCCGAAGCGAACAATACAATTGCATCGGGTTGAGGGGCACATCGCCTTCGAGAATGTCGATTTTTCTTACGACACCGGCAAACAGGTTTTGTACGGCGTTTCGTTCGAGTCGCAGCCCGGCAGCGTCAGCGCATTCGTGGGACCGTCCGGCGCGGGAAAGTCGACCATCATCGGATTGATTGCCGCGTTCTACGTGCCCACGTCGGGCCGAGTGATAGTTGATGGCGTCGATCTCGCAAAGGTGCGCCTTGATTCCTACCGCACGCAACTCGGCGTCGTTTTGCAGGAAACGTTTCTCTTCGACGGCACGATCCGCGACAACGTCGCGTTTGCGCGGCCCAACGCCAGCGAAGAGGAGATCCTCGCCGCGTGCCGGATCGCCCGTGTGGACGAGTTCGCCGAAAACTTTGAGAAAAAGTACGACACTGTCGTCGGCGAGCGAGGCGTAAAGCTTTCCGGAGGCCAGAAGCAGCGCGTCTCGATCGCGCGCGCGATTCTCGCCGACCCGCGCATCCTGATCCTCGACGAAGCCACATCCAGCCTCGATTCCGAATCGGAGGCGCTGATTCAGGAGGGGCTCCGCTATCTCATGCGCGGGCGGACAACTTTTGTGATTGCGCATCGACTCTCGACGATCCGCCGCGCCGACCAGATTCTCGTCGTCGAAGCCGGGCGCATCATCGAGCGCGGCACGCACCAATCGCTCTTTGCCGCTGGAGGCCGCTATTACGATCTCTACACGAAGCAGCATGGCCTCGAAGCGAATCTTTTTCTTGCGCCGGGAGAAGGAGACTCCGAGACGGAGATTCCTGCCGCCGAGGCCGACGCAACTGCCGGAGGCCGGCAAGGTTCGGCGCTGCCGGATGCAATTCGCATGATTCGCGAGCGACGAGCTTGAGCCTGCCATCAGCTGACCGGCGCGAACGGTTGCCGAACGATCCTAAAATGAGCGCGGATTCCAAAGAATGTCCGAGATAGACATCGCGGTTCCCAGCACTTCCCTTTTTACCGACGGCCTTCCCGACGGCCGGCGCGGCTGGGCCATGCTGACGTACTCGATCGGCCTTGCGATGTCCGTGCTCGACGGCAACATCGCCAATACCGCGCTGCCCAACATCGCCACGCAGCTCCACGCTAGCCCCGCCGCCTCGATCTGGGTGGTCAACGCGTTCCTGCTGACCGTGGCGATCTGCGTGGTTCCGCTGTCCTCGCTCGTGGACATCATCGGCTACAAGCGCGTGTATCAGGCGGGTCTGGCGCTGTTCACGATGGCGTCGGTCGGCTGCTCGCTGCCGCACTCGCTGAACACGCTGGTGCTCGCGCGCGTATTTCAGGGCGTCGGGGCTGCGTGCATCTGGAGCACTTCCGCCGCGGTGATGCGCTACACCTACCCGCGCGCGCTGCTCGGCCGCGGCATCGGCCTCGGCGGAATGGTGGTGTTTACATCGGCGGCCGCTGGTCCCGCCGTTGCGTCGGCCATTCTTTCAGTCGCGACCTGGCACTGGCTCTTCGCGATCAACATTCCGTTCGGACTGCTCTCGCTGAGCCTCTCCGAGCGATTTCTCGCGCCCGCCAGCGGCACGCGGCATCGTTGGGATTTCTGGAGCGCGGTTTTGAACGCCGCGGCAGTAACCTTGCTCATTCGGGGCATCGACGGCGTCGGCAATCTCGAACGCATGCCCGTCGTCGCGGCCGAACTGGTGGGATCGGTCGTGTTCGGTGTGCTGATGGTGCGCCGACAACTCTCGCTCGAAGTTCCGATGCTGGCGATCGATCTGTTCAAACGACCGATTTTTTCGCTCTCGTCCGCGGCGTCGTTATGCACGTTCATGGGACAGGGACTCGCATTCGTCGTCTTGCCTTTTTATTTCATCGACGGCATGGGCTTCTCGCAGGTGTGGGCGGGAGTTTTGTTGACGCCGTGGCCGCTCGCCGGCGGAATCATGTCCCATTTTTCGGGGCGCCTCGCCGATCGCTACCCGCTTCAGGTTCTCGGCACGGTGGGCATGGCGGGGATGAGCATCGGCCTGATTCTGCTCGCTCTGCTGCCCCCTCACCCGACGACGTTCCAGATCATCTGGCGCGCAGCGGTTGGCGGCATGGGATTCGGCTTTTTCGGAGCGCCGAACAACCGCGCCATGGCGGCCAGCGCACCGCGCGAGCGCAGCGGCGGCGCCGGCGGAATCAGCACGATGTCGAGGCTCTTGGGGCAGTCCATCGGAGTCTCGGTCGTCGCCGTCATCTTCAGCCTGTTCTCGCAAGGCGGCGCGACGCTCCACGGCGCGAAGGTTGCGCTAATGTGGGGAGCGGTCTTCGCGGCTGTTGCCGGAATTATCAGCGGCGTGCCACAGCCGCACCTGCATCCGGAATAAAACGGTATTTCACTCGGCTTGCGGAAAGATGCCAACCGCGGAATCTCGCTGAGGCCGTTTCGCCTACTTCTGCTTGGATTGCAAACGGTGGTAGCCGAACTCTTTGCGCGCTTCGTCGAGGCGCTTGCCGCCGCGCACAGCATTTCGGATGGCCTCTTCGGCCGTCGCGACTCCTTCAGCAGTAGCTAGCACCTCGGCCTCGTGCTGGCGCGGGATTGCGACGACTCCGTCCGCATCGCCGCGCAGGATGTCGCCCGGCGCGACGCGTGCATCGCCGATATTGACCGTGACGTTCGTTGCGTCTAGCTGCACGCGATCCTTGCCCGTGCGCATCGAGTAGCTTCGGCTGAAAATGGGATAGCCGAGTTCGAGACAGAGCGCGGTATCGCGGCAGGCGCCGTCGATCACCGTCCCTGCGATTCCCCGCCGGTGCGCGATTTCGGTCAGGATGTCGCCCCACACGGTCGCATTTTCGCGCCCGCCATTATCGATCACGATCACCGAACCCGGCGGAACGTCGTCAATGAATTCGCCGACCGTGCCGGCCGGCTTCCCCGCAGGGGCGTAGTACAGCGTGAACGCTCGGCCGGTGAGCCGGAAGCGCGGATCGCGCGGCTTGATGTTGAGGCACTGGCCCGGGATGCCGAGCCGATCGAGCGCGTCGCTGAGTGTCGCCGTGTCGAGCTTGCTTGCGCGCTCGACGGCCGGGTCTTGGGCAGGCATGTAAAGTTCCTCAGCTCTTCAGCATATCTTCGTAGTTGGCGCCCATGACTTCCGTGATGGGTTTGCCTTCGCGCAGCGCCTTAGCCATCGCTGCTTCGCGTGCAACGATCTGCTCCGCGGTGGCCAACACCCGCTCGACATTTCCAGCAGAAATGAACACGACGCCGCTGCCGTCGGCAATTGCATAGTCACCGGGTTTGACTTGGAACTCACCGATCATGACTGGCTCGTTGGTGGCGAGTTCAACGATGCGGCCCCGTGCGGTGAACGTCGTCACACCGCGCCCAAACACGGGGAAATCATGCTGGCGCGCCTCGTCGATGTCTCTTACGGGCCCGTCGGCGATCACGCCGGCAACGCCGCGCAATTTTGCGCCGAGAGTGAGAATGCCGCCCCAACTGGCGGCGTTCACTCCGCTGTGCTGCTCAACCACAATGATGTCCCCGGGCTGCGCCGCTACGATCGCCGTGGTGCTCACATGGCGTGGTTTTCCCGGCGGAGGCTCACCAACGCCCAGCTTCACAGTGAGGACGCGGCCCGCGATTCGCCGCGAGGAGGCCAATTGCGAGATCCCCGTAACGACTCCGGTCAGGTGGAGCTTGTCGAGCGCGTCGGAAACGGCGCAGCAATCGACGCGTTTCAATCGCTCAACAAAATCGCTCGCTGCCGCACCTGCGCTCATTCCTTCTCCCTGGGAGTCCCTACTGCCAGTAAACGAATCCCATCGCGTTGCCCGTGCCTGCCTCGGTGCGGTAGCACGGAACGTAATCCACGAGCGTCATCTTCTTGCCGAGCGAGTTCATTCCCACGGACACGGGCAGCCAGTTCCGGATCTCGCAGGTGTTTCCCAGAAGGTAGCTTTCCGGGATCGCGGCGAGCGCGGCCTCATCGCCATCCTGCATGCCTTTTATCACGCGCCGGTCGAGATCTTCGTCGATCACAAAATGCGTAAGCCCACCCGAGCAGAAGACCGCCACTTTGGCGTCCTCTTTCCAGCTTTCGATCGCTTTCATCAAAGCGCGCCCGAATTTCAGGCAGCGCGCAATTTTCGGCCGGTTGTTCGGAATGCCCGCATTCAAAAACATCGGAACGGTCGGCGGCGGAGTGTCCACCATGATGCGGCGGATAAGGAAGCCGAACGCATGCGGAATGCCGTGCTCGTGCCCATTCACTTTCGGCAGCCGGGAAGATTCCGAGACGTCGAACTCCTGATCGATCAGCGAATTTACCAGGTGAATCGCAAGGTTGGTCGCTCCGGTATAGACGGCGCCGCCCGGAGGACAGTGTCCGATTTCCGCGATGGCGATCCCCGGCGGCATCTTGGCTTTGGCCTCTTCGGTCTCGGGAATGTTCTCGATCTTGCCGCCGGTGAAAACCAGAAATGCCGGAGTGTTCTCGTCGGTGAAAAGTTCGCGCTGGTCGTTTCCGACGATGACGACTGCGTCCGGCTTCACTTCCGCGAATTTCGCGGCCAATTTATCGAGCGCGCGCTGGCACGCGTCGTAGCGCTTCTGGCGCTCCGGCAAAGTGATGGCGTCGGCGAAGCCCGGCTGGCGCGCGGCGAGCAATTTCGCGAAGTCGTACGCTTCGCCGCGATAAAAGTGCTTCGGATTCTTGCGATCCGCCTCTCCGCGCAGATGCCACATGTCCGGCGGCGTTGAGAGCATCGGCCCGTGCGAGGAGCCGACCCCAAGGACAATCTTTGCCATTTTCACTTCCTCCGTGTTTCCTGCGCGCGCCGAAAAATTCCTAGCCCCACACGCGGCGGGCCGTCTCCACCACGAGCCGCAGTTTCGCCCACTGCACGTCTTCGCTGACCAGGTTCCCTTCCATCGTCGAGGCGAAGCCGCACTGCGGGCTCAACGCAAGATTCTCGAGAGGAACGTATTTCGCCGCCTCGTCAATTCTCTTCACGATGTCGTCGCCGTTTTCCATCTGCGGAACCTTCGAGCTGATGAGTCCGAGCACGACCATCTTGTTTTTCGGAACGAAGCGCAGAGGCTCGAATGTACCCGAGCGGGCGTCCTCGTATTCGAGCAGGAAGCGATCCACATCCATCGTCGCAAACAATTTTTCGGCGATCGGATCGTAGCCGCCTTCGGCATACCAGTGGCTGCGGCTGTTGCCCCGGCAGAGGTGAATCCCGAGTGTGACGCCCGGCTTCCGCGCCACCGCGAAGCACGCGTTGTCCGCGCGAATCGATTCCTCGAGAAACGCATCCGGCTCGACCTTCATCTCCTTGCGAATCCACTCCCGCTATTTGGGGTCCATAAAATAGCTGTATCGCGGCGCGTCGATCTGGATGTACTTCACGCCTTCGCTCGCCAAGCGCCCGAGCTCCGTTTTCATGATTTCGACGATGTCCCAGAGAAGAGCCGAGTGGTCCTTGTAGGCCTTTTCGGTTCTCCCCGCTTTGAACGAGATCGCCGGAAACTGCGTGGCGCTGGGCAAGGTCATCTTGATGTCGCCGGGGCTGTGCTGCTTCAAAAACGGCAGCTCGTGCCCGGTGAGCGGCCTTACCGCATGAAGTTTTTCGACGACAACACCGGCGACCCGGCCGCGGGAGCCCGAGGGTCCCGGCCCAACCAAAGCTCCTTGAACGGCGGTGTTCCAGCTTCGCGCGAGGCCGTCGCCGAAATCGAAGCCCTCGACCGCTTCGGTGAAATCGCCCATGAAGTTGGAACGGCGAAACTCACCATCGGTGAAAACATCGAAGCCCAGGTCTTTCTGTTTGGCAAGGACTTGCAAAATCGCGCGGTCCTCGACTTCCCGCAGGCGCTGCGCATCGCCGCTGCCCCGCGCCGCCAGCAACTCGGGTGGGCGCAGAAAACTCCCCACGTGGTCCGCTCGATATTTGGACGACATCCGTTTGTTCTCTTTTCTAGTTGGTGTGCGAAGCGGCCGCACCCGCGTTTAGCTTGCGGATTTTGCGACAACGTTCAGCTTGAACAGCTTTTTCGCGTTGTCCTCGAAGATCAGTTTCTTGTCCGCGTCGCTGAGCCAGTCGAAGCCGTCGATGTAGACCTTTACGTCGTCCAACCACTTGCCGGATTTCGGGTCCTTCGCGGTTCCCACGCCGGGACGCTCCGTGCCGAAGACGCAGCGGTCCGCGCCCACGGTTTTGATCAAAAGCTCGCAGGCGATCGGTGTGTACAGCACCGTGTCGTAGTAAAGCTTGCGCAGATTCTCGAAGAAATTGCTCTGCGCGCCGCGCCGAAGCGTCGGCGCCAGGAAACGCCCCGCGTGGTACGGAACCGCGCCGCCGCCATGCGAGCATACGATCTTCAGCTTCGGGAAATCCTGGAATACGCGCGAGCCCACAAGCGAAACGACGGAGATGGTCTCTTCATTGATGAAGTGCGTCGAATAGCTGTGCCGAATCGAGCGGCATCCCGCCCCGTGAATGTAGCCGGGAACGTCGAGTTCCACGAGCTTCTCATACAGCGGATACCAGTATTCGTCTCCCATTCCGGGCGTGTCGTAATTCGAGGCCTCGCTGGGGTCGGGATTGATCAAGCAACCGACGAACCCGAATTCCTTCACGCAGCGCTCCAGCTCGGCTACGCAGTTCTTCGGGCCCACGCCAGGGGTCTGCGGCAGCCCGCAAACGCCCCGGAAGACATTCGGGAACAGGCGGCACTGTTGCGCGACCATGTTGTTGCACTCTTCGATGAACCACTGCGAGACCTTCGCCGGTTTCTCGGCTTGCATCATCTGGTACGGGCGAGGCGAAAGGAGCTGCAGGTCCGTGCCGACTTCCTTCAGAAGTCCGAAATGCGATTTTCCCGTGCCAAACGTCGGCTGGTTGAGAAAAGCGATCATTTCATCGTCGCTGACTTCCACTTTTCCGCGGCCGTGCGAACCCCGATGCGAAAGTATGTTTGCCTTATAAACGTACAGCGAATCAGGCGCAGTCAGGTGACCATGGACATCGATGACCATTGCATTCCACCCCCGTGGAAGACTCGTCAAAGCTATAGCTTTTCTTATCTCCTAAAAGCGTGGATGTCAACCGAATCAAGAGCCGCGAATCTGTGTAGGCTAGGCGAAGCCGCTGACGCTACGGGGCTTCTTCGATCTCGGAATGTCGTTATTGACGTAAGTGCGGACACAGAATAGGCTGCGCCGTACCAATTGCGAATGGGTGGGATGATGCCGAAGAACGAAGCTGCGGAAGCTGCACTCGGGGACGCCAGACCAGAATCGCCGCGAGCGACGGCGTACTACGTCCTCGTGATGCTGACGATCATCTACTCGCTCAATTTCCTCGACCGCACCGTCATCACCATCCTGATCGATCCGATCAAGCACGACTACCATCTCTCCGACAAAGCAATGGGGTTCATTTCGGGCTTCGGGTTCGTGATTTTCTATTCGATTCTCGCGGCGCCCGTGGCGCGATGGGCCGACCGAAACAACCGCCGGTCACTCATCACCTGGGGACTGGTCATCTGGAGCGGCATGACGGCGCTCGCGGGCATCGCGCGGAACGCGCTGCAACTCACGCTGTCGCGATTTGGCGTCGGCGTCGGCGAGGCGGCGGGAACCGCGCCATCATCCTCGATGATCTCCGATCTATTCCCCGGGACGAAACGGTCGACCGCAATGGCCGTCTACCAGTTAGGACCGGTCATCGGCGGATTCCTGGGCGCTTTCACCGGCGGCTGGGTGACCCACTACTATGGCTGGCACGATGCGTTTCTCGTAGCGGGCGTGCCGGGTTTGCTGGTCGCGCTGATTTTCCGCCTCACGGTGAAGGAACCGGCGCGCGGCAATACCGAGCGCAAAAAGGTGGATACAGGACAGCAGAATCTGCGCGAGACTTTCCGGTTCATGCTCGGCCAGAAGTGCTACATGCTGATCCTGATGGGATTCTGCTTCACGACATTTACTCAGTTTGGCTTCGGCACATGGACCGCGCCATTCCTCGGCAGAATTCATCATCTCAATAGCAAGGAAATCGGCACATACATCGGCACGGTGAGAGCGGTGGCGGGGCTTTCCGGCACGCTGATCGGCGGCTTTCTCTCGGACTGGCTGGGCCACAGGGACATTCGCTGGCGAATCTACGTTTCCGCAATCTGCTCGATACTCGCGTTTCCGGGAGTGCTCCTCTTCGTTTTCTCTCAGAGCCTGTTCTGGTGCATCGTCGGCTTCACCATCGTTTCAATGATGTCGCCGGTGCATGTGGGGCCCATCGTTGCGGCTTCGCATTCCGTCGTTAAGGTCGGCATGCGCGCTTTTGCGACGTCGCTTATCTATCTCCTCTCGGAGCTGCTCGGACTTGGTCTGGGCCCGTTCCTGATCGGCGTTTTCAACGACCATTACGGCCACCGCATGGGAGTGAACGTAATCCGTTACTCGATGTCCACCGCGGCGGTTACGACATTGATCGGAGGGCTGCTGTTTTGCGTCGCGGCGCAATTCCTCCAGCGCGACATCGATCGCACCGTCGCCCCTGAATAGCCGTCCGCCTTCGCGAGTGAGAAGGGGCTCAGTAGATTTGATCGCGAGGCCGTGCGCGTGCTAAATTGCTGGGTTAAATTAGGGTGGGGCCATGGTCGATAAAACTATCAAAACGTGTAAAGAAGCGGTGGCGAGTGTGTTTGACGGCGCCACGATCCTGTTGGGCGGGTTCGGCGATCCGGGGCTTCCGGGGCAGTTGCTCGAGGCGCTCCGCGAGCAGGGAGCCAAGAACCTTTCCATCGTTCACAACGGCTCGGGTGGAGGCACGCACGCGCTCGGCGGCCTGATTCACGATGGCCGGGTCCGCAAGCTCACCGCGTCGTTCCCGAATAATCCGGGCGGGACTTCATTTCAGGAGCTGTACCTGAAGGGGCAGATCGAGCTCGAATTGGTGCCGCAGGGCACTCTGGCGGAGCGGATTCGCGCGGCGGGAGCGGGCCTCGGCGGCTTTTTCACGCCGACCGGCGCGGGAACGGAACTCGCTGCCGGCAAAGAGACGCGGATCATCAACGGGCGCGAGCACGTCTTCGAAAAACCGCTCCACGCCGACTTCGCGTTCATTCGGGCCCACCGGGGCGATCGCATCGGCAATTTGAACTACCGGATGGCCATGCGCAATTTCAACGTGCCAATGGCTACGGCGGCCAAATTCGTGGTGGCTGAGGTGGATGAGCTCGTGCCCGTCGGCGCGATCGATCCCGAGGACGTTCACACGCCGGGGATTTTCGTGGACCACGTCGTCGAGGTTGTCCGCCATCCCAAGTATCTCGAAATCACAACAGACGGGAGATAATCCATGTCACTCAGTCGAGAAGGAATCGCGTACCGCGTGGCGTACGACTTGCCGGAAGGCAGCTACGTCAATTTGGGCATCGGAATCCCGACGCTCGTCTCGGGTTTCATTCCTGCGGGCAGAGAAGTCTTCTTCCACAGCGAGAACGGAATTCTGGGCATGGGGCCGCTGGCGCAGCCCGGCCATGAAGATCCCGACCTGATCAACGCGGGCAAGCAGTACGTCACGGTGCTTCCGGGCGCGAGCTTTTTCGATCATCCGCTGTCGTTCTCGATGATTCGCGGCGGACACGTCACGCATGCGGTCCTGGGAGCTCTGGAAGTTGCAGCGAACGGCGATCTGGCCAACTGGCGGACACCCGGCGAGAAAGTGCCCGGCGTGGGCGGAGCGATGGACCTCGCCTTTGGCGTTCGGAATGTGCTCGTCACCATGACGCACGTGACCAACAAGGGCAAGCCGAAGATCTTGAACAAGTGCACGCTGCCGTTGACGGCCCCGCGCGCGGTGACGCGCATTTACACGGACATGGCGGTAATCGACGTTACGCCCGAGGGGCTTGTGCTGCGCGAATTTGCGCCGGGCCTCAATCCTGCAGCCGTGCAGGCGCAGACGGAAGCGCCGCTGCGTGTTGCGCCCGACTGCCGGGAGATGAAAGTCCCCGCAGAGCTTCACAGAGCTCACGTGACCGCCTGACCGCCGGTCCAGCCAGCAGCCTGATTTAGGAGGATCCACTTGCTGAAAGCAATCGACATGCACGCGCATATCCAGACGGGCGAACGCGCCAAGCAGGGTTGGGGGCCGGCGGGGAAAACCGGGCTTCCGATCGCCACCGGGAAGTGGCGCGCCGATCCCGACGGCATGGCGGAGATGTATCAGAGCCTCGGAATGATGGCGGTCATCTTCGATGTGGACGGCGAAACGCACAGCGGCGTGAAGATCGACAACTCAGAAACGGCCGGATGGATGAAGAAGTATCCGGACACGTTTATCGGTTTCGGCAGCGTCGATCCGTGGAAGGGCAAGATCGCCGTGAACGAGGTAAAGCGCTGCGCCGAGATGGGTCTGCGCGGGATGAAGTTTCAGCAGGCCGCACAGGGATTCAACCCGAACGACGAGCGCTTCTTCCCGATCTACGAAGAGATCATCAAATTGAACCTGCCGGTAATTTTTCACACCGGCACGACGGCGGTGGCGGCCGGCTCGCCCGGCGGAAGAGGAATCATCCTCGAGTACTGCAAGCCGATTCCGTACATTGATAATCTCGCCGCGTGGTACCCTGAAATGCGGATCATCATGGCGCATCCAGCGTGGCCGTGGCATGAGGATCAGCTTGCCGTGCTGCGCCACAAGGGGAACGCGTACATGGATCTTTCGGGCTGGGCGCCGAAGTATTTTCCCGCATCGACTGTGCACAACATCAATACGCTCGTTCAGGACAAGGCGTTTTTCGGCACTGATTTTCCGATGATGACTCCCGAACGCTGGCTCAGCGAGTTCGCGGAGCTGCCTCTTAAGGATTCGGTCCGTCCGAAGATACTGCTGCTCAACGCAGCAAAATTCCTGGGCATCGAGCTGCCCTCAGCTCAGACTGCGAGTTAAAAGGTGAACGCGACAGCAAAGGCGATGCCGATATCAGACACCGCGTGGGAAGCGCTCCGCGGCGCGTATGACATTCAGGTACACGTTGCACCGGACGTGATCGAGCGGCGAATCGACGACCTCGATCTCGCGAAGGAGTTTCTCGCGCGCGGCTTGCGCGGATTCGTGCTCAAGTCACACTACTTCCCCACGTCGGAGCGGGCCAAGGTCGTCACGAAGGCGGTGCCCGGAATTGCGGCGTACGGCGCAATCACGTTGAATCACTCGGTAGGCGGGCTGAATCCGGTTGCGCTCGAACTCGCGGGACGCTCCGGGTGCAAGATCGTCTGGATGCCGACGGTCGATGCGAATAACGAAACCGCGGGCCGCGTGGACGGACCGTCGGACAAGCTGCCGTTTTGGGCGAAGATTCAGCGGGAACTCGCCGCGACCGGAATCGCGCCGCCGCCGCTGACCGTCCTCGACAGCAAGGGAAACCTCTCCGAGCCCGCGCGGCGCTGCATCGAGCTGATCGCGAAGCACAATATGATCCTCGCGACCGGCCACCTGGGGCGCGTCGAGATCTTTCAACTTGTGAAGACCGCGAAGGAGATGGGAGCGAAGAGGGTTGTCGTCACCCACGCGGAGTTTCCCTCGCAGAACCTTTCGGCCGATGAGCAGGCGGAACTGGCGAACATGGGCGCGTTTATCGAGCACTGCTTCACAACGATGTACACCGGCAAAGCACCCTGGGACGGTGTCATCGCGGCTATTCGCAAGACCGGCCCCGAGCGATGCGTGCTTTCAACCGATCTCGGGCAGACGATCAATCCTCCGGTTTCCGAGGGTTTTGCGATGTTCGCTCAAAAGATGCTCGACAGCGGCTTTACGCTCGATCAGGTCCGCCGCATGACAGTGACGAATCCCGCTGCTCTGTTGCAGTAACAGGAATAGCTGATCGCGCGCATTCCATCCGCGGAAATCTTGCCGGGGCGAGGCGGGTTTTTCGCCGCGGTGTTTACTTCGCATCGGACTTTGCCTACCATTACCGATGTTTTTGTTTCTCTCGTGCGAACCGATTGTAGTTCCGTGAGCTGAGGCCGAAAAAGATGCCCGGCAACCAAAGACTTGTTGTGGTCGAGCCCAACGGCACGCGCCGCGACGTGGTCATCGCGACGTTCCCGTTTCGCATCGGCCGCCAGGCCGGAAACGAGCTGACGCTGCGGGATAGCCGCGTCAGCCGGCAGCAGGCGCGAATCGTTCCCTCGAACGGCGCCTTGTTGCTCGAAGACATGGGCAGCAGCCACGGCACTTTCGTGAACGGAGAAAAAGTCGCCCGCCACGAGCTTAAGCCCAGCGATCGAATCGACTTCGGCGTGGCGGATTCCTACCAACTCATCTACGTCGGCGAGGGAGCGACGATCGAAGAACTCGTCGAGCGCTTTGATGCGCCGGCACCGGAGCAGGCGGGCCCGCGCGAACTGCACCATCTTGGCGTGCTGCTCGAGGTGGCGCGGACTCTGGGTTCAGGCCTTTCGCTTGAGGACGTTCTCACGGTCGTCGTGGACGCCGCAATTGCGGTGACCCGCACGGAGCGCGGCGTACTGCTGGTTGCGAATCCTGCGGGTGAGCTGGAAACAGTGGTTGCGCGAAACGCGCAGCGCGGCACGTTGCGCCCGGAAGAGATGCAGGTCTCGCAAGGCGTGGTAAAGCGCGTCGCGAGCTCGCGGCGGGAATTGATCGTCGGCGACATGGAAGAAACTGCGACCGTGGGCGGAAGCCCCACGCGGACCAACCCACAGGAGAGCATGACGCGCCTCGACCTTCATACCGTCGTGGCGATTCCGATCGACAAGCTTCCCGTGATCGAGGCGCTCGACGCGACGATTGCTGCGCGCCAGAGCGAGTTACTGGGTGTTCTGTATCTCGACAGTCGCGCCCCTTCGAGCTCTTTCTCCGCGCTCGACCGCGAGGTCGTTCGGACGCTCGCGCGCGAGGCTGCTACGGTCGTTGAGAACGCGCGGCTTTTTGCATCCTCGCGCGCCAAGGCGCGGCTCGACCACGAAATCGAAATCGCCAGCGGAATTCAGCAGAAGCTGCTTCCGACGAAGCTCCCAAACCTGCCGGATGTAGCAGTGGCAGGCTCGACTCTCGCCTGCTATTCCGTTGGCGGAGACTGCTTCGACGTGATCCCGTTGGAGGGAGGCCGCCACGGATTTTTCGTGGGTGACGTTTCGGGAAAGGGGATTTCGGCGGCGCTGCTATCGACTTTGCTCCAGGGAATTTTCTTCACGACGGCTTCGATGGATATCCCGCTGCCTGGCGTATTTTCACGCGTGAATCTCTATCTGAGCGAGCGCAGCGGAGATGACCGCTACGCAACGGTATTTTACGGCGTTCTCGACAAGATGGGCCGCGTCGAGTACGTCAACGCCGGCCATGTGCCGCCGCTGATCCGGCGCCGGTCGGGGGCGGTGGAAGGGCTCAGCTCCGCGAATTTTCCTGTGGGGATGTTTCCGGAGGCCGAGTACAACAGCGCCACGGCGATCCTGGAACCCGGCGAATTTCTGGTGATCTACACGGACGGCGTCTCGGAGGCCATTAACACGCGCGGCGAACTCTTTGAAGAGACAGGCCTCCGGCGCATCGTGGAGGAGTTCAAGGGACAGACCGTGGAGGAACTCGCTGAAGCGATTCGCGAAGGCGTAAGGGCCTTCACGGCCGGCGCCGCGCAGTCCGATGACATCACAATGCTGGTCATCCAGTACAAGGGCAATCTGGCCTGAAGTCGCACGCGCGAGCAGCGCCGGAATGCGAAACTGCTTGCGCTAGCGAGAGGCTCCACACACTTGGCAACATAACAGTTGCACGCATAATTGCTTCTGCCGCATAATTCCCATACCCGCAGCGCGGAAAAATTTGTCTCCGGGTCGTTCTGGACATGAACTGCCCTCAGTGCGCGACCGCAAATCCTGATTTTGCAGAGTCTTGCAGTCATTGCGGCACGCCCATGCCCGTGAGTGACGCCGCCACGATCCGCGTGGTGGACGCAACCGCCCTCACCCCCGGCAGCGATTTCGGCACGCGCTACCGCATCGAAGCTCTCCTTGGGCAGGGCGGCATGGGCCGCGTCTACAAGGCACTGGATAAGACCCTCGACCGCATCGTGGCGCTTAAAGTCGTGCGACAGGGCATGATGGGCGACGCAGAAGCCCTGAAGCGCTTCAAGCAGGAATTGCTCCTCGCCAGCAAGATTTCGCATAAGAACATCCTTCGCATTCACGACATGGGCGAAGTCGGTGACATCAAGTTCATCACCATGGCCTTTGTCGAAGGCCAAGATCTCCACCAAATCCTGCACAAGACTCCGAAGCTGCCGATGGAACGCGCGCTGAGCTTTTCGCGGCAACTCGCGGAAGCTCTCGAGGCCGCGCACTCGGAAGGCGTGGTCCATCGCGACCTCAAGCCGCAGAACATTCTTGTCGCCGGCGATGACCATATCTACGTCTCCGACTTCGGCCTCGCGAAGTCGCTTGAAGACGACGCCGCGATCGGCATGACCCGCACCGGGGCGTTCCTGGGGACTCCGCGCTACATGTCTCCCGAGCAAGTCGAGGGCAAGCCGGCCGACCATCGCGCCGATCTCTACGCATACGGCCTGATTCTCTACGAGATGGTCGCCGGGGACGTGCCGTTCACCGGCGAGACGACGATGAAGGTGATGTACCAGCGCACACAGGAGACGCCGAAGAATCCCAAATCGCTCAACCCGGAGCTGCCGAGCTGGTTTGCCGACGTCATCATGCGCTGCCTCGAAAGGGATCCGGCCACGCGCTACCAAAGCGCGACGGAGATTTTGGCCGATTTGCAGGGTTTGCAGGGAGCGAGATCCACGACTACGTACCGCAGCGCGGGCGCCTCGCGAACCGTCCAGATTCAAATACCGCAGTTCGCCGAGCGCCGGTGGGTCTGGGCCGTTGCGGGCGTGCTGGCGCTCGTGCTGCTTGCATTTGCGATTCCTCCGGTGCGGCACATGATCCTGCGGACAAATTCGGGCGCGACTTCCTCGGCCGTATCGGGCATTCCGCCGCTCACGGAAGGCAGATTTGTGGCTGTTCTGCCCTTTCGGGTGCTGGGCGACGAGCAATCGCTGGGGTACGTGGCCGACGGTTTGAACGAGGCCGTATCGGCCAAGCTATTCCAGTTGAAAGACCTCCGGCTGGCGTCGAACGCCGCCGTCGCGAGCGTTTCACAGAAAGATCCGATGGACAAGATCGCTCGTGCGCTGGGCTCGAACCTGATCGTCACGGGCATGGTGCAGGGCTCGGCGGACAACATGCGCATCATCGTCAATCTCGATGACGTGACAAGCGGAAAGCGGACGTGGAGCCAGGAATTTTCCGGCGTGAGCAAGGACCTGCTGTCCCTGGAAGATCAGATTTCGGCGCAGCTCGTCACTGCGCTCGCGGTTAACCCCACCAATGAAGAAATGGCGCACACTGCGGAGCGTCCGACGGATAACGTGGAAGCCTACGATCTCTATCTCCGCGGAAACCAGGCGCTCAAGGGACCTGATCCTGTGAAGGCTGCGCAGTCGGCCGCGGACTTTTTCGATCAAAGCATCAAGCAAGATCCTTCGTTCGCGCTTGCTTATACAGGCCTGGCCAACGCTTCCCTGCTCATGTACCGGTCCAATAAGGACAGCTTCTGGTCGGAGAAGGCTCTTGGCGCCGCACAGCGCGCGGAACAACTGAAGGACAATCTACCCGAAGTGCACTTTTCTCTCGGCACGGTCTACCTGAAGACCGGAAAGACCGCCCAAGGCATCGCAGAGCTGCAACGGGGACTTCAGCTCGCTCCGAACTCCGACGAAGGCTATGACCGCCTGGGCAACGCCTATCTGGACAGCGGCCAGGCGCAACAAGCTGTGGAGGCCTTTAAGAAAGCGATAGCAGTAAATCCCTATTACTGGGGATCGCAAATCGATCTCGGTGTCGCCTATCTGACACTCGGAGACAATCAAAAGGCGCTGGCGGAATTCCAACGCGTGACCGAGTTGGAGCCGGACAACGCCGGGGGCTGGAACGACGTCGGTCTCGCTTACTACAAAATGGGCCAATTTGAACGGTGCATACCCGCGTGGCAGAAATCGATCGATCTTCATCCGGCATGGGATGCCTATTCGAACCTGGGCATGGTGTATTTCTATCTGCATCGCTATAACGAAGCTGTCCAGAACGCAGAGAAAGCCGTTGAAATGAGCCCAAACCAATCGCAGGCGGTCGGGAACCTCGCCGACTCGTATCGGTGGTCCGGACAGAAGGATAAGGCGAATGCCGCCTACGACAAGGCCATCTCACTCAGCTTCAAAGAACTGCAGGTCAACCCCCAGGACACGGGTGCCATGGAAGGCTTGGCTCTTTACTACTCGAAAAAGGGAGATATTGCTCGGGGCATGGACTTTATCAGGCGCGCACGCGCCATCGACAGCAGCGACGTCGAGTTGCTTTTCGAGCAGGCCGTGGTGGAGAACCTTTCAAATCGCCCTGCTGACGCGCTGCGGGACCTGGATGAGGCGCTCCGAAAGGGGTACCCAGTCAAGGAGGCGGTTGCCGATCCGGAACTCGATAACCTGAAGAGCCGCCCTGAGTTTGCAGCAGCGATCAAGAAGTACAATCCAGAGTCCCACTGAGGCGTGCGCTGCGAGACGCACGTCATCCGAATCCAACGGCCAAGTCCAAAATTCCGCAGCGGGTGTCCCTGGCCGAGCCAATTGAGTGAGCAGGATGGGAGGAAGTGCCCAATAAAAACAGTTCTGGGGCAGCACCTTGAAAAATGCATTGCCCCAGATGAAACTTAAGTCGCTTATGCCAGCAGTTTGCGACGTGCAAAGAATCCCAGACCGACCAAACCTAACAAAAGCAGCGAAGCAGAGCTAGGCTCGGGTACACCAGTAGTGAGGGCGACTATGTCATCGCCGGGCCCAGTAACCGCGCCAGTGATGCTATAAACCAGGTCGCTGTTAGTTGTCCCGCCCGGAACGCCCGCGCAATCGTCGGGATCATTGTATCGGAGGGATGGGGGCAAGCTATTCGTAAGGTTCGTGAGATAGCACTCGGTCTCCATCTGCGCGACCGATTCGTTCTCACCAGGCGGATCGTTATTCGTCCCGGTAAACACCGTCCACGTGCAAGCCGCGGTAGCGCTCGCGCCGCTGCCAGTAATTGTGGGAGCAAAACCCAAGACGCCATTAACCAACTCGGTGGGCCCGCCGTCCAAGAACGCATTGGAGATACCGCACGTTACGGTCTCTCCGTTGGTGAAGTCTGCCGACGGAAAGACGATCGTGACCGATGTCGCGTCCTGGCCGGCTGCAACTGTGCAATCATCCGTGCCATTACCGAGCGTTAGAGACCCACTGCAAGGCGGGCTGCCCGTCGGCCCACGAGTCGGTACGCCGATCGGGTCGCTGCCCTGAGCAAGTGCGATGCTTCCCGTAATGAACAGCACCGCGACCAAACATCCTGCTCTAAACAATCTCATAGTACACCACGCTCCCATGAACCCCATGGCAACATTGCAATTGGAAGGCCGAATCTGGACTGCTCGCAGTGCAGAATAACTCCTTTATTTACAGCAAGGGTTCCCCCGCTCTCGACCGCCGCCCGTTAACATATGTGCAACACTTTGCATACTTTCGTCCTCGATTGTCACTCGAGGCCCGGCTCTAGCTATTTGATTCCCAAGGGCTTTTGGCTAGATAGCGGGCAGCGATTGTAACCGAATCTTAATCATCGACCGAGCATTCTTCACTTAAAATGCCGCGCCATGACGCCAGAAAAGATCGAAATCGCTACCTCCGCAGGGGCCCGCGAGGGGCAAAAGATATTCGTCATCAAAGGACCGCTAAATATTCACACACTATTCGAATTTAGAAACGCCATTCGCGACGATTCTTCTGCGTTTTTGATCGTCGACTTTGGCGGCGTGCCGTTCATTGACTCCGCGGGGCTCGGCGCGCTTGTAAGCGCGCAAATTAGTGTCCAGAAAACAGGTCGGAAGCTCGCGTTCGTGGGTTTGAATCCGCGTGTGAAAGCTTTGATCGACATGACCCACGTCGGCCAGTTCTTCCGCATATACACTACGATCCAAGACGCGGAAGCTGCGAGCCTATAAGCGAGCGGCATGCCCGGAACGCCGGTTCACCTATCGGCGTTATCACGCCCGGAATGAGATCTTGGTGAGCCGCGGAGGACTCGAACCTCCAACCCGCTGATTTCTCCAGAAAAGCTATGTAGCTGTATCGTCAAGCTTCTTTCTGCGTCATGCATCACGGTATAGGAGGATGTTCGGGCCGTTCTGTTCTCAACTTGTTCTCAAGTTTTGGCATGAACTCCTAGTATCGATATTCACTGAATTCTTCGACGCGGCTAGATATGGACACTGGCATTAAAGCTCTCCCGAAGAACTCGCATCCAGTGGGCGGGCGGAAACCTGCGCGGAAGTCTCGCGCAGCAGAGTTCCGCAGGAAGCTGACATAATGGAAACAAACTCCTGAGGCTTCGCGGTACTCGCTACGGGCGCTTGCTCGCGAGCTCGGCACGTATGGCATCGGCATCGGTTGGTGCAGATGCGCACGCGGATCATGAATCAGTTGCAGGCGTTGGCCATGAACGAGGGCTATCGCTGGAAGGAAAAACTGTTCAGCGAACAGGGGCGAGCACAACTGGAAAAGCTCGCGTTAGCTCCCTGGGCTGGTCGGCGCCGGCAAGAGTTGCTGGAACTGCTGGACCGCCTGAATCCGACGATTGAGGAGCTGACCGCCGCCGTCGAGCGGGAAGCCAGGAAGCGACCTGAAGCACTGCGACTGATGACCCATCCAGGCGTGGGCCCGCTCACGGCACTTGCTTACGTGTTGATCATCGGAACTCCGACACGGTTTGAACGGGGCAAGCAGATCGGCACGTACGTGGGGATGATCCCGAGTGAGGACTCCAGTGCTGGCAAGCAACGGCTGGGGCACATCAGCAAGCAAGGCAATTCCTTGTTGCGCTTCTTGCTGGTGGAGGCAGCCCAGGCGGCAGCACGAATCCATCCGGAGTGG